>WBZO01000007.1_pt1 | contig 688887 bp, 606 predicted proteins | sample 5204261 | NCBI WGS metagenome assembly WBZO01 (sample SAMN12412400, study PRJNA552823) | activated sludge metagenome | isolation source: activated sludge from anammox sidestream of wastewater treatment plant... | place: USA: North Carolina | collected 2017-09 | reverse complement strand
CTCACCATGGATCATCTCGTGCCGATCATCCGCGGCGGCAAATCGACGAAGGGAAACGTCGTCCCGAGCTGCAAACCCTGCAACAGCGCCCGCAAGCACGATCTGCCGTTCCCGACGGCGAGCTGAGCCCGCCTCGCACGGTCGCGAGGTCTCCGCGCTTGCCTCGCGCGGCGACGACTGCTTTGAAGGCGCCTCCGCGGAGGAGGGCCTTCGATGCAAGAGCTGCCGCTGCCTCACGTGCACTCCGGCAAGGTGCGCGACATCTACGCCGTCGGCGACGACAAGCTCCTCATGGTGACCAGCGACCGCCTGTCGGCGTTCGACGTCGTCATGGCCGAGCCCATCCCCAACAAGGGCCGCGTGCTGACGGCGATGACGGCCTTCTGGTTCGAGCTCTTCGACGGCATGGTCGGAAGCCACCTCCTGTCGACCGACCTCGCCGACCTGCCGGCCGAGGTGCGGGATCTGCCCGATCTCGCCGGGCGCGTGATGCTCTGCCGGCGTGCCGAGATGCTCCCGGTCGAGTGCATCGTGCGCGGCTACCTCAGCGGCTCCGCATGGAAGGAATACAAGAAGGCCGGGACCATGCACGGAGCCCCGCTCCCGGCGGGGCTCCTCGAGTCGTCGCAGCTACCGCGAGCCGTCTTCACGCCGTCGACCAAGGCCGCGGTCGGCATTCACGACGAGAACATCTCCTTCGCTGCCGCCGCTGATCTCGTCGGCGCAGAGCTCGCGGGACATCTCCGTGACATGAGCCTCGCACTCTATTCGCGCGGCGCCGCTTGGGCCCGCGAACGCGGCATCATCATCGCCGACACCAAGTTCGAGTTCGGCCGCATCCCGGAGACCGGCGAGCTCGTCCTCTGCGATGAGGTGCTGACGCCGGACTCGTCGCGCTTCTGGCCCGCCGCCCAGTGGACGCCGGGGAAGACACCGCCCTCCTTCGACAAACAACCGGTGCGCGACTACCTGGAGACGCTCGACTGGGACAAGACGCCGCCGCCGCCGCCGCTGCCGCGGGCGGTAGTCGAAGCCACCAGCACCCGCTACGTCGAGGCCTACGAGCGCATCACCGGGCGGCGTTTCGTCGACTGGCCCGGCGTCCGCTGAGCGCCCGCGACGGGCGCGCGCAGGTGCGTGGACCTGGCCCGGGATGCAGGTTACATCCCGACGATGCCCGACCGCATCGTCGTCCGCGGCGCGCGCGAGCACAATCTCCGCAATATCGACGTCGAGATCCCGCGCGACAAGCTCGTCGTCGTGACGGGGCTTTCGGGCTCGGGAAAGTCGTCGCTGGCCTTCGATACCCTCTACTCGGAGGGGCAGCGTCGCTACGTCGAGTCGCTGTCCGCGTACGCCCGCCAGTTCCTCGAGCAGATGGAGAAGCCGGACGTCGATCAGATCGAGGGGCTGTCGCCGGCGATCGCGATCGAGCAGAAGGCGGCGAGCAGGAATCCGCGCTCCACGGTCGCGACGGTCACGGAGATCCACGACTATCTGCGGCTCCTCTACGCGCGCTGCGGCCGCGCTCACTGCCCGCAGTGCGACCGTCCGATCGCATCGCAGACGGTAGAGCAGGTCGTCGACCGGCTGCTGGCGCTGCCCGAGAAGACGCGGATCAACCTCTACGCGCCGGTCGTGCGCAGCCGTAAAGGCGAGCACCGCCGCGAGCTGCAGGAGCTCCGCCGAGCGGGATTCGTCCGCGTCCGCGTCGACGGCGAGATCCGCGAGCTCGCCGACGACATCGGCCTGGCGAAGACGGTCGCGCACACGATCGAGGTGCTGGTCGATCGTCTGACGATCCGCGCCGGGCTCGAGAAGCGGCTCGCCGACTCGCTCGAAACCGCGTTCGCGCGCGGCGACGAGGTCGCCAGGGTCGAGCGCCTCGGCGGCGACGGCAGCGTCCTCGAGGAGCTGCTCTTCAGTCGCCGCTTCGCCTGCGTCGACTGCGGCGTCTCGCTCCCCGAGCTGAGCCCGCGGATGTTCTCGTTCAACAGTCCGCAGGGCGCCTGCCCGGCCTGCAACGGACTCGGCGTGAACCGCTATTTCGATCCCGACCTCCTCGTTCCCGACGTCCGCAAGAGCCTGGCTGCGGGCGCGGTCGCGGTCGCCGATCGCAAGACCGCGGCGCAGCTCGGCAGCGTCTTCGCCGCCCTCGCCAGGCAATACGGCTTCCGGCTGTCGACGCCCTGGGGGGAGCTCTCGGCGGCCGCACGCCAGGTCGTGCTCGAGGGGACGCGCGGCGCCGAGGTCGAGATCGAGCTGCGAAAAGACGGGAAGCGGCGCACGTTCGCACGCGCCTGGGAGGGGCTGGCCGCCTTCTTCCAGCACCGCTACGAGACCACCGAGTCGCCCTGGCTCCGTGACGAGCTCGAGAGCCTGATGAGCGCGCGGCCGTGCGCCACCTGCGGCGGCGCCCGGCTACGTCGCGAGAGCCTCGCGGTGCGGGTCGGCGGCATGACGATCGCCGAGCTGGCGCGCCTCTCGGTCGGCGCGGCATGCGCCTTCTTCGACACGCTCGAGCTCTCGGCGCAAGAACGGGAGATCGCACGGCTGCTGCTCAAGGAGATCCGCGATCGTCTGGGGTTCCTGCAGCAGGTCGGGCTCGACTACCTGACGCTCGAGCGCACGAGCGCCACGCTTTCCGGAGGCGAGGGACAGCGCCTCCGTCTCGCGACCCAGATCGGGTCGAGCCTCTCGGGAGTGCTCTACATCCTCGACGAGCCGTCCATAGGCCTGCACCAGCGCGACAACGCGCGGCTCCTGGCGACGCTGCGGCGCCTGCGTGACCTCGGCAACACGGTGCTGGTCGTCGAGCACGACCGTGACACGATGCTCGCCGCGGACCACCTGATCGACATGGGGCCGGGCGCTGGTCGAGAGGGCGGGACGATAGTAGCGGCGGGACCGCCGGCCGAGGTCATGGCGAATCCCCGGTCGCTGACCGGCCGCTATCTCGCCGGGATCGCGGCCATACCGACGCCACGGACGCGCCGCCCCGGCTCCGGGTGGAGCCTGGTGATCCGCGGCGCCCGCGAGCACAACCTGAAGAAGGTCACGGTCGCGATTCCGCTCGGCACGATCACGTGCGTCACGGGCGTCTCGGGTTCCGGGAAGAGCTCGCTCGTGATCGACACTCTGTACCGAGCCCTGGCGCAGAAGTTGAACGGCAGCCGCGAGCGCGCCGGCGCCTACGACGAGATCGAGGGCTGGCAACTCCTCGACAAGGTCATCGACATCGACCAGGCGCCGATAGGGCGCACGCCGCGCTCCAACCCGGCGACCTACACCGGGCTCTTCACTCACGTCCGGGAAGTGTTCGCGCAGCTCCCGGAGGCGCGGGCGCGCGGCTACGATCCGGGACGCTTCTCCTTCAACGTGAAGGGCGGCCGCTGCGAGGCCTGCAAGGGCGACGGCGTCATCCGCATCGAGATGCACTTCCTCCCGGACGTCTTCGTAACCTGCGACGTCTGCGCGGGGCGCCGCTACGCCCGGGAGACGCTCGAAGTGCTCTACCGCGGGAAGAGTATCGCCGACGTCCTCGACCTGACGGTGGCCGAAGCCCTCGACTTCCTCTCTCCCTTCCAACCGATCCGCACCAAGCTCGCCACGCTGCACGACGTCGGCCTCGACTACGTGCACCTGGGACAGGCGGCGACGACGCTCTCGGGCGGCGAAGCGCAGCGCATCAAGCTCGCCCGCGAGCTCGCCCGGCGGACGACGGGGCGCACACTCTACGTCCTCGACGAACCGACGACCGGGCTGCACTTCGAGGATGTACGGCGCCTCCTGGCGGTCCTCGAGCGCCTGGCGGATCAGGGCAACACCGTGGTCGTGATCGAGCACAATCTCGACGTCATCCGCACCGCCGACCGGGTCGTGGACCTCGGCCCCGAGGGCGGCGACGGGGGCGGCGAGATCGTCGCGGTCGGCACCCCGGAACAGGTGGCCGAGGTCGCGAGGTCGCATACCGGCCGCTATCTGCGTGACGCCCTGCGGTAATCCAGCGCCACGGCAGCCGTAACCTCGAACAGTGGTTGACTATTCCCGAGACCGTTTATAAGAGACCGGATAACTCTGAATTGGGTGTACCCATCTCGAAATCCGAGCAGCAGCTCCAGTCACCGGAGGTCACGTCGCATGAGCAGCACCTCGAACGGTAAGCCGACGCAGCGCGTGTACATGGACAACCACGCGACCACCCAGGTCGATCCGCAGGTGGTCGAGGCCATGCTCCCCTGCTTTTCGGATAAGTACGGCAACTCGGGCAGCCGCAATCACGCCTTCGGTTGGGAGGCGGAAGCGCTCGTCGACCAGGCTCGTGAACAGGTCGCGAAAGTGCTCGGCGCCAAGGCGAAAGAGATCATCTTCACGAGCGGTGCCACCGAGTCCGACAACCTCGCGCTCAAGGGCGTCGTCGAGTTCTACAAGGAAAAGGGCGACCACATCATCACCGCCACCACCGAGCACAAGGCCATCCTCGACACCTGCAAGGCGCTCGAGCGCAAGGGTCGGGCGACCGTGACCTACCTTCCAGTGGACAAGTTCGGGCTCATCGATCTCGACCAATTGCGCGGCGCCATCACCGACAAGACGATCCTGATCTCGATCATGCACGCCAACAACGAGATCGGAACGATCCAGCCGCTCCACGAGATCGGCAAGATCGCCAAGGAGCGCGGGGTGCTCTTCCACACCGACGCCACCCAAGGAGCGGGCAAGATCCCGGTCGACGTCGAAGCGATGGGCATCGACCTGCTGTCGCTGTCGGCACACAAGATCTACGGACCTAAGGGCATAGGCGCCCTATACGTACGGGCCCGCAGCCCGCGCGTGCGGCTGACGCCGCAGCTCGATGGCGGCGGTCAGGAGCGCGGGTTCCGCTCCGGCACCCTCAATGTGCCGGGCATCGTCGGCCTCGGGAAGGCCATGGAGATCGCGAGCCGGGTGATGGAGAGCGAGAACGAGCGCCTGCTCCGACTCCGCGAGCGCCTGCGCCACGGCATCATGAGCCGGCTCGACGAGGTGTTCTTGAACGGACACCCCATGCAGCGGCTCCCCGGCAACCTCAATATCAGCTTCGCGTTCGTGGAGGGCGAGTCTCTGCTGATGGGGCTCAAGGACATCGCGGTATCGTCGGGCTCGGCGTGTACGTCGGCGACGCTCGAGCCTTCGTACGTGCTGAAAGCTCTCGGAGTCGGCGACGAGCTCGCCCACACGTCGATCCGCTTCGGCCTCGGCCGCTTCAATACCGAGGAAGAGGTCGACTACGTCACCGAGCGCGTCGTCCGTGAGGTCAATCGCCTCCGCGAGATGTCGCCCCTCTACGAGATGGCGAAGGAAGGCATCGATCTCAAGGCCTACAACTGGGCCCGCGAGTAAACGGCGTCAAGGGAAGGAAGGGACCACCATGGCCTATAGCGACAAAGTCCTCGACCACTACGAGAACCCCCGCAACGTCGGCAGCTTTCCCAAGGACGAGCCCGGAGTCGGCACGGGCGTCGTCGGCGCGCCCGAATGCGGCGACGTCATGAAGCTGCAGCTCAAGATCTCGAACAGCGGGCTCATCGAGGACGCCAAGTTCAAGACCTTCGGCTGCGGCAGCGCCATCGCCAGCTCGAGCTACGTCACCGAGCTGATCAAGGGTAAGTCGGTCGAAGAAGCGTATGCGATCAAGAACACCCAGATCGTCGAGGAGTTGAACCTGCCGCCCGTGAAGATCCACTGCTCGGTTCTCGCCGAGGATGCGATCAAGGCGGCGATCGGCGACTGGAGGGGTCGAAGCGAAGCAGAGGGGAAGAAGGAGGACGTTGCCTCCTCCTCCGAGAAGAAGGCGGTCTGAGAAGCGCCGGTGCCTGCCATCCTCGTCAGCGATGCGGCGGCCGAGAAGATCAACGGCCTCGTCGCGTCCGCGGAGAAGTCCGATCACGGCCTGCGCGTAAAAGTCGTCGGCGGGGGCTGTTCGGGCTTGCAGTACAAGATGGATCTCGACGTCGAACGCCCCGGCGACAAGGTGTTCACGAACGGCGACGCCAAGATCCTGGTCGATCGTAAGAGCTTTCTCTATTTGAACGGCACCGAGGTTCACTACGAGGAGAGCTTGATGGAATCGGGCTTCAAGCTGCGCAACCCGAACATCAAGCGCGAGTGCGGCTGCGGCTCCTCGTTCACGGTATGAGCCGTGCGCCGCGAAACCGATGACGACGAACCCCGAAACCTCGTTGTGTCTGCAGTGCGGCAAGCCGGCTGCCGATCAGCTCGTCTGCTCGGGCTGCGGAGTAGTGGCGCCGGATGGCTCCGAGACCGACTACTTCGGCGTCTTCGACCTGCCTCGTAACCTCACGATCGACCTCGACGACCTCGAGCGTCGCTACTACGCCCTGTCGCGCGAGTTCCACCCCGATTTCTTTCACGATCGCCCGCCGGCGGAGCAGGCTGCGAGCCTGCGCCTGACGGCAATCGTGAACCGCGCCTACAAGACGTTGCGGGACCCGGTGCCGCGCGCGCTCTACTGGCTCGAACTGCACGGCGAGTCGCTTGGACGCGACAACGGCCGCGTCCCGCCCGCGCTCGCCGCCCGCGTCTTCGCAGTGCAGGAGCAGCTCGAGGATCTGCGCGCCGCCCGCGCTCGCGGCGCCGCCGCCGCCGAGCGTGACGCGCTGGCAGTCGTCCGGGACGAGCTGCGCAGCGACCTGCGCGCGGCGCAGGCTCGCCTCGCGAGCAGCTTCGCAGCCGGCGACAGCACGAGCGCCACGGCGCTCGCGGAAACCAAGCAGCTCGTCTCCGAGCTGCACTACCTGCGCACGTTGCTGCGTGACGTCGAGAAGGAGCTGTGACCGACGTGGAACGGCCTCCTCCCATCGTCGGCATCGACCTCGGCACCACGAACAGCCTGGTGGCGTGGCTCGACGGCGAAACGCCGCGCGTCATCGCCGATCCGGCGACCGGCGAGGTCATCGTCCCCTCGGTCGTGTCCTTCCCCGCCGCGGGCGACCCCATCGTCGGCAACGAGGCGCGGGCGCTCGCACCGATCGCGCCGGCCACGACCATCCAGTCCGTGAAGCGCTTCATGGGCCTCGGACCGGAGCACGTGAGCGCCGCCGATCGCCAGCGCTACACCTTTGTCGACGGCGACCGCGGGGTCGTGCGCTTCGTGATCGGCGACCGCTCCTACACGCCGCCCGAGATCTCGGCCTTCGTGCTGAAGGAGCTGAAGCGCCGGGCCGAGGCAGCCCTCGGCTGCGCGATCCGAAAAGCGGTCGTCACCGTGCCCGCCTATTTCAACGACAGCCAGCGACAGGCTACCAAGGACGCCGGCCGGCTCGCCGGCCTCGAGGTGCTGCGCCTCGTGAACGAGCCGACCGCGGCCGCCCTCGCCTACGGACTCGACCGCGCCAACGAAGGCACGGTGGCGGTCTACGACTTCGGCGGCGGCACCTTCGACGTCTCCATCCTCAAGATGGAGCGCGGCATCTTCGAAGTGAAAGCGACCGGCGGCGACACTCGCCTCGGCGGCGACGACGCCGACGAGATCGTCGCCGCCTGGCTGCTCGCGGGCGCCGACCTGCCGGCCGACGCCGCCGCGCGACGCGATCTGCAGGCGCGGGCGCGGCGCGCCGCCGAGGAGGCGAAGTGCCGCCTCTCGTCGACCGCGGCGACCGACATCACCGTCGCCCTCGCGAGCGGACAGACGATCGCCCGCCGCCTGACGCGCGCCGAATTCGACCGACTGGTCGCGCCGATCGTCGAGCGCACGCTCGCGCCCTGCCGCCAGGCGCTCGCCGACGCCGGCCTCGAGCCCGCCGATGTCACTGCGGTAGTGCTCGTCGGCGGCAGCACCCGCATGCCCCTCGTCCGCACCAAAGTCGCCGAGCTCTTCGGCCGCGAGCCGCTCTGCTCGCTCGATCCCGACCAGGTGGTGGCTCTCGGCGCCGGCGTCCAGGCGGGCATCCTCGGCGGGCGGCGCAAGGACATGCTGCTCCTCGACGTCGTGCCGCTGTCGCTCGGCATCGAGACCATGGGCGGCGTGATGACGCGCCTCATCGAACGCAACACCACCATCCCGACGAGCCACAGGGAGACGTTCACGACCGCGGTCGACAACCAGACGGCCGTGGCGCTCCACGTGCTCCAGGGCGAGCGCGAGCTCGCGCAAGACTGCCGGAGCCTGGCGCGCTTCTCGATTCCGATCGAGCCTGCGACCGCCGGTTTCCCGCGCGTCGACGTGACGTTCATGATCGACGCCAACGGCATCCTCAACGTGACGGCGCGCGACGTCCGCACCGGGCGCGAGCGCTCGCTCGACGTGAAGCCATCCTACGGCCTCAGCGACGAGGAGATCGAGCGGATGCTCGAGGAGTCGATCGACTTCGCCGAAGAAGACGTCGCCGCGCGACTACTCGCAGAGGCGCGGACGGAGGCAGAATCGTTGATCCGCCAGGTCGAGCGCACGATCCACGACTCGCCCGCCCGCCTCGCCGACGGCGAGGAGGACGCTATCCGGGGCGCGATCGCGGCGCTCGGAGCCGCGCTCCAAGAGACCGACTACAACCGCATTCGCGACCTGGCGCAGGCGCTCAGCGACGCCAGCACGCCGTTCGCCCACCGCATCATGGAGGCGTCGCTGAAACACGCGCTCGAAAGCAAACCGGCGGGAGGCGATCCATGGGCTTGAAATGGGAGGACGCGGAGGATCTCGCGATCGCGCTCGCCGACGAGCACGAAGGACTCGATCCGCTCACGGTCCGCTTCACCGATCTGCACCGCTACGTCACCGAGCTCGACGAGTTCGACGACGATCCGCAGGCGTCGAACGAAAGCAAGCTCGAGGCCGTCCAGATGGCGTGGCTCGAAGAGTACCGGGATCGAAAAGACGACTGAGGGGGACCATGCCGATCATGCAAGTCAGCCGAAAAGTCGACTATGCCCTGCGCGCCGCGATCTACCTCGCGTACCGGAACGATCGCCGGCCGTGCTCGGTTGCCGAGATCGCCACTCGCGAGGCGATTCCGAAGAAATTCTTGGAGAAGATCATCCAGGACCTGATCCACTCCGGAATCGTGCGTTCGACGCGCGGCGCGCAGGGCGGCTACACCCTCACGCGCGAGCCCGAAGCGGTGACCTTCAAGGACGTCATCGAGGCCATCGAGGGTCCGGTGGCATTGAACGTCTGCGTCGGGGACGCCGCCGCGACCCTCGATTGCTGCGCACAGTCGTCCCACTGTTCGATGCTGTGGGTGTGGCAGGAAGCGCAGAAGCGAGTGATGGACGTGTTCGCGACGACGACGCTCGCCGACGTTCTGCAGAAACGCGCGACGCCGTCCGTGGAGATCGTCGCCGACGCGGCGACGGGATGAAGACGACGCTGCTAGAGCGTGCGGGTTGCGAACCCAGGGGGCGATTCCGATGACCGACATCAACAGCGGAGACCGAAACGGCGGCTTCGTGCAACCGGATGCGATCCTGCCGGTGCAGTTCTTCCAGACGTTGCGCTCGAAAGGATGCGCGGACGGCGAGCGCCGCCTCATGATCGCCGTGCTCGTCGACGCCGTAAACTGTTTCATGAAGCAGATCCACGCGACCGATCCGGTGGCGCGCCAGCTCTTCGAAGACGCCGAGGCGTGGATCGCTGCCGAAGACCGCACCTGGTTTTTCTCCTTCGACAACGTCTGCGGGGCGCTCGACCTGAACCCGGAGTACATCCGCGACGGGCTCTTCAAGTGGCGCGCCGCCGAGCGGCGGCGAGTCGATGCGGCGGCGCTTGCGGACGAGCGTTCGCTCCTCGAGATCGCGGACTGCACGCCTACCCCAGAGGCCGCCGCCGAACGCAGCCAACTGCGCCTCCTCCGGCACGGCTGAAACCGTGACGGTGCCGCGCGCAACTCAGGCGTCGCTCAGCGACAGGCCGAGCTGTGCCGCGATCGCCCCCAGCGTCTCGCCGGCGCTGCCGCGGAGCACCAGGTCCGCGTCGGCGTCGTAGGGTGTCGGTTCGCGGTTCACGATGACGAGCGCGGCGCCGTTATCGACGGCGACGCGCGGCAACCCCGCGGCGGGATAGACCTCGAGCGACGAGCCGATCACCAGGAAGACGTCGGACGCCGCAGCATCGGCGGCGGCCTGCGCCGTCTCGCGCTCGGGCATCGCCTGCCCGAACGAGATGGTCGCCGGCTTGAGGAGGCCGCCGCAAGCGCACCGCGGGTCCTGCTCGCCGGCAGCGAAGCGGGCCTGCACCGGCCCGCGATCCTGCCGGGCGCCGCAGGCGAGGCAGCCGACCTGGAGCGCGGTGCCGTGGATCTCTATCATCACCCCGGGCGAGCTGCCCGCCTTCTGGTGCAGCCCGTCGACGTTCTGGGTGACGATGCGCAAGAGCCCGCCGCGGCGTTCGAGCGCCGCCAGCACACGATGCCCCGTGTTCGGATGCGCATCGCGGAGCGCCGGAAACAGGTCGTTTCCCATCTCCCAATAGAGCCGGCGCGTCTCGGCGCTGGCGCAGAAGCGATCGAACGTGAGCTGGCGCGGGTCGTAGCGAGTCCAGATGCCGCCGGGGCTCCGGAAATCCGGAATGCCGGACTCGGTGCTGATGCCGGCGCCGGTGAGCACGACGAGGCGCCGCGCACCGCCGACGAGTGCGGCGGCACGAGCGAGGCGGGTGTCGGCGGCGGGCGCCATGGCTGCGATCTCCGGCGGGAGCGGCCTCGCGGACGCGCGAGCGATCGGCCCGCCGCTCGCCGGTGTACACCAGGATGCGGGCGCTCGCGAGAGTCGATGAGTTCCGGTAGAAGCCGACGGATGCAGATCCGGGTGCGCGGCGGAGAGCCGACAGGAATCGCGGCCGACGTCCTGATCGTTCCGGTAGCCGCGGGGCAAGAAGACGGGCGCGACGTGCGGCGGCTGGCGCGGCGCCTCGGCGGCACGATGGTCAAGCGCGCGATCTCGGCGGCGCGCTTTCGCGGCCGACCGGGCCAAGCGGCCGTACTGCCGGTCCAGGGACCGCGCCGGCAGGCGATCGCCGTCGTCGGTCTCGGTGACGAGGCCCGCATCGATCTCGAGGCGTGGCGGCGCGTCGGCGGCCAGTCGCGGCAGCTCGCCGGCACGCTCGGCGCCGCCCGAGTCGTGGTCGCCTGCGGCGCGCGCCCGCTGGAGACGCCACAGCTCGTCGCCTTCGCCGAGGGTTTCGAGCTCGCCGCCTATCGTTTCGCCAAGTACAAGTCCGAGAGCGACGCTCCTCCCGCCGTCACCGAGCTCACGTTGGTGGTCGTGAGCCCGCCGGCCGAGAAAATCCTGGAGACCGAGTGGCGCGCGCTCGCGACGACGCTCTCCGGAGTCACGCTCGCCCGCGATCTGGTGAACGAGCCGCCCGCGGTGAAGACGCCGGCGTACATCGCCGACGTAGCCAAGAAGGTCGGCCAGGCGGCAGGCCTCGAGGTCGAGGTGTGGGATGCGAAGCGCATCGCAAGCGAGAAGCTCGCCGCTCTGATCGCGGTCGCGCGCGGCAGCAGCGAGGAGCCGCGCTTCGTGCACCTGCGCTATCGGAGCAAGAGCACCCAGCGCCGGATAGCTCTCGTCGGCAAGGGCATCACCTTCGATTCGGGCGGCCTCTCGCTCAAGCCCGCGAAGAGCATGGAGACCATGAAGTGCGACATGGCGGGCGCGGCCGCGGTGCTCGGAGCGATGACGGCGCTAGCTCGCCTGAAGCCCGCGATCGACGTCGACGGCTACATCCCGATCACCGAGAATCTTCCGGGCGGACGAGCGCAGAAGCCGGGCGACGTAATCCGCTATCGGAACGGCAAGACCGTCGAGGTGCTGAACACCGATGCCGAGGGCCGACTAGTGCTCGCGGACGCGCTCCTCGTCGCTGCGGACGCCAAGCCCGACGCCATCATCGACCTGGCGACCCTGACGGGCGCGTGCATGGTAGCACTCGGCACGCAGGTGGCCGGGCTCTTCGCCAACGACCAGAAGCTCGCCGATCGGCTTCTCGCGGCCGGCACCGACACCGGTGAGCCGCTGTGGCAGATGCCGCTCGTCGCCGAGTACAAGGACGACATCAAGAGCGCCGTCGCCGACATCAAGAACATCGGCGGCGGACACGCCGGAAGCATCACCGCGGCGCTCTTCCTTCAGGAGTTCGTCGGCTCGACGCCCTGGGTCCACCTCGACATCGCCGGCCCCGCGTTCCTCGAAAAGGCGCTGCCATACACGCCCAAGGGCGGCACCGGCTTCGGTGTCCGGACGCTCGTCCGCTATCTGACGACCCTGGCCGCTTAGCCTGCGCACGGGCCGCGGTGGACGGCAGCGCCGCGCCCCCGTCCGCGCTCAGCCGCGGCGTTTGCTCGCGGCTTTCTTGACCGGCTTCGAGGCTGGTGCCGTCGCTGCCCGGCGCTTCTCCACGCGCGGCTTCTCCGCCGCCTGCGGGCGCGTGGCCGCACGACGAGCGATATCGAGCTTGGCCTCGCGGACCGGGGCAGCCGAGCCCTTGCGCGCCGTCGGCGCGACGTCGCGCTTGCCTCGCTGCCAGCGCGGCGCCGCGCCGGCGATGCGGTCGGCACCCCGCTTGCCCTGCGCTACCACCGTCGTGCTGCGGCCGCCCTTGGCGATGCTGCGGCCGCCGCGCGCACCGCGTGCGACTTCGCGGCGAGCGTGCACCGGCTCTACGTAGTTGGCGAGACCGATGCGCAGCGGCTCCGCCTTGCCGACCGGTACGCGCAGCGAGTACCCGCTCGGGGTGATTCCGCTCCGGAGCGCCGGGTTCAATTCGGCGAGCTCGCTCGCCGAGAGCCCGCAGAGGTCGGCTGCGGCCCGCAACGACACCGTCCGCTCGACATCGACCATCTCGTAACGCTCGGCCTTGTGGGTCGGCGTTTCGAAGCCGTAATCTTCGGGCCGCTTCGCGATTTGCACGGCGGCCAGGAACTTCGGCACGTACGCCGAGGTCTCGCTCGGCAGATAACCGCGCTCGCGCATGTCCCAATAGTCCTCGACGTCCTTGTTGGCGAGGATGCGCGCGACCCGGTACTCGCCGGTGTTGTAGGCGGCGAGCGAGAGCTCCCAGTTGCCGAACATCTCGTGGAGATCCTTCAAGTACTGCGAGGCGGCCTGAGTCGATTTGATGGGATCGCGACGCTCGTCGACCAGCGAATCGATGCGCAGGCCGTAGCGGCGCCCCGTTTCCGGAATGAACTGCCATGGACCCGCAGCTCCGGCCGGAGACACGGCCTGCGGCCGATATCCGCTCTCGATGAGCGGCAAGTACGCGAGCTCGGCCGGCAGCCCCTCACGCACCAGGATGTCGCGCATCGAAGGCAGATACTTGGCGCCGCGAGTGAGCGCACCGTCGAAAAAGCCGCGCAGATGCGTCTGGAAGGCCGTGACCCGACTCTGCACGGCCGGGTTCTCGAGGTCGAAAGGCGCGTCGGCCTCGCTATGCTTGGCCTTGGCTTGAACCGCCGCTTCCGCTCCGGGGGCGGCGCTCGTCATCGCCTGCTTGGCGCTCGGACCAACGTGAAAGCAGCCACTGACCAGCATCGCAACCAGCGGCAGCAGAAAGTGCGGACCGCCTCGGCAGACCCATCCTTTTCCCCGCGCGTTCGTCATCGCACCCCCTGAATCCCCGTCGACCTGCCGTCCACCCCGAGACCTGAACGGTACCGGGCCGATCCACGGTCCTGCCAGTCACAAACGGCTCCGGGGCTTGTACACGATTTTTTTTCGGATGCAAGCGAAAAAGCCGAGGTGGTGCGCCATATTAGCTCGCGCGGTCAGGCCGTAGACGAAGCCCGGCAGAGGGCTTCGCAGGCGTTCTCGTGTGCGGGCTCGCATGCGTGCTCGCACACCGGACGCCACGGGGTTCGCCCCGGCGTTCCGGCGGACGCCATGCGACCGAGCACAGTGTTGCCGGGTCGGTCGACGACTGCTAGGCGCGTTGAGCTCGTGTCGCTGACCTCCCCATACCCGCACCCGGGCGCCGTGCCTTCACCTCTCGCCGTTCGCCGCCGACGGGGCTCGGCGCCGCGCCGGACATCCCGGGCGTGACGCCCCACTGATTTCCTCGCGGTGTCGATGACCGTCCGTCAGCGCTGGATCGCCGGCGCCGTCATCGCGGCACTGGCCGCGGGGCTCGCGCCGGCACGCGCAGGTGCGGGTGCGGCCGACGACATCAGAGCGCTGCGACGCGAGATCGAGGAGCTCCGCCGCCGCGACCGCGAGCGCCGGCGCGAGATCGAGGCGCTCGAGGTCGAAGTGCAACGCCTGCGCACCGTCGGGAGCGCGCCGCAACCGGCGGCCTCGCCCTCGCCGCTTCCCGCCGCGACCGCTCTCGACCGCGCCGTCGGCGCGCTCGCCACGGCGCCGGGTGCCGCTGCCGCCCCCGGAACATCCACGACCCTAGCGGTGCGGCAGATCGGGTCGGCGGAGATCAAGCTCCTCGACGTCTCGTTGGACTTGATGGTCGCAGCCGGCGGCGCCACCGTTCCCGACGGCGAGATCGGCGAGCTCCAGGGCGGCGACCACGACCCGAAGCGCCGCGGCTTCACCTTGCAGCAGGCCGAGCTTTCGTTCGCGGGGACCGTCGATCCATACTTCACGGCCGAGGCGCACCTCGTCGCCCAGCCGGACGGTGTCGAGCTCGAAGAAGCCTTCTTCACCTCGACGGCGCTGCCATGGAACCTGCAGCTCAAGGGCGGCTACTTCCTGACCGAGTTCGGGCGTATCAACCCCACGCATCCTCATGCCTGGGACTGGATCGACCAGCCGCTCGTCGTCACCAGGATGTTCGGCGGCGAGGGGCTGCGGTCGCCCGGAAGCAGGCTCGCGTGGCTGTCGCCGTTGCCGTGGTTCTCGGAGGTCCAAGTCGGCATCCAGGACGCCGGCGAGGAGCACACGACCACGAGCTTCATGGGCGACGAGGCGATCGGCGGCCGACCGGTCGAAAAGACCGCCACCGCCAGCATGGCGGACCTGCTCTATCTGGCTCGTTGGAAGAACGCCTGGAACTGGAGCGACGCCCTGTCGACGCAGATCGGACTCTCGGGCCTCTTCGGTCCCAACGCGACCGGCGGAGCCGGCCGCACCTACGTCTACGGCACCGACGTGGTCTGGAAGTGGCAGCCGCCAGATCACTTCCGCGGCTGGCCCTTCGTGACCTGGCAGGCCGAGGTCATCGGCCGCGACTACCATGCGGCACCCTACGTCGATGCGGCGGATCCGGGCGCCTCCCTCCCGGCCGCCACGCTCCGCGACTGGGGCCTCTATACGCAGGCGTTGTGGGGATTCCGCTACCAGTGGGCCGCCGGGCTCCGCTACGAGTACGCCGGCGGCAGCGGCTCCGGTCTCGGCGGCCGCCAGAACGATCCCCGCCGCGACGACCGTCACCGCGTCGCCCCGCTCATCGTCTGGCAGCCGTCCGAGTACACGCGCTTGCGGCTACAGTACGACTTCGATCACGCGGAGTTCCTGCCCGCCAAGGACGCCCACGGCGTTTGGCTCGGGTTCGAGGTGCTCTACGGCGCGCACCCGGCGCACCAATACTGAGGAGGATGAACTTGCGCCCGACGATCGCAACCGTAGTAGCGACGGCGACGGCACTGCTCGTGGCCGCGGCCGCACCCGTCCGGGCCGAGCCGCCGCTTGCCGTTTGCGCCACCGTGCCCGAGCTCGGCGCCATCGTCCGTGCCGTCGGCGGCGATCAAGTCACCGTCGAGGTCTTCACCAAGCCGACGGAAGATCCGCACTTCACGCCCGCCCGCCCGAGCCTCATCAAGTCATTGAACGCCTGTGATCTCCTCGTCCAGGTCGGTATGGACCTCGAGAGCGGATGGCTGCCGATCCTGACAAACAACGCGCGCAACGCCGCCGTGCTCCCCGGAGGTGCCGGCTTCCTCGATGCCGCGACGGCGATCACACCGCTCGGGTTGCCGACGGGGACGGTCGACCGCTCGATGGGCGACGTCCATCCCGGCGGCAACCCGCACTACCTCCTCGACCCGCTGAACGGAACGCTGGTCGCCGCCGCGGTGCGGGACAGACTGGCGGCCCTCCGGCCGGCGGCGCAAGCGGGCTTCGACGAGCGGCTGGAGGCGTTCCGGAAGCGGGTCGCGATCGGCCTCGTCGGCAGCGCGCTCGCCGCCAGATACGACGTCGTCAAGCTGGCCCTCCTCGCCGAGCACGGAAAGCTCGTCGACTTCCTCCGCGGGCAGGGCGAGGAGAACGCCCTCGGCGGCTGGCTCGGCGCGCTCGCCGCCGATTTCGGCGCCAAGGTGGTCGACGACCATCCGATGTGGCCGTACTTCGCGCGTCGGTTCGGACTCGTAGTCGTCGCCGACCTCGAGCCGAAGCCAGGAGTGCCGCCGACTACCAAGCACCTCGCCGATGTCGTCGCGCTGATGCGAGGCGAGCACGTACGGGTCGTGCTCGCCTCCGCCTACTACGACCCGCGCCACGCCCGCTTCGTCGCCGACCAGACCGGCGCTACCGTGCTGGCGATGGCGAACCAGGTCGGCTCCCGGCCGGGTACCGACGACTACGTGGAGCTCATCGACTACAACGTGCGCCAGGTCGCCGCCGGGCTGAGGTCGTGACCGGCGCCGAGGTGCTGGTCCGAGCCACCGATCTGGTGCTCGGCTACGCCGGGGTCCCGGTATTGCGGAACGTGCGGCTCGAGATCCGCGCCGGCGAGTATTGGTTCTTCGTCGGCCCGAACGGTGCGGGGAAGAGCACGTTCGTACGCGCGCTCTTCGGGCTCGTGACCCCGAGCGCGGGAGAGCTCTGGATCGATCCGGTGCGCGGCGCCCGCCAACGGCGGGCATTCGTGCCCCAGCGAAGCGTCGTCGACCCCTCGGTGCCGACGACCGTGCGCGAGCAGGTGGCGCTCGGGCTCGTCGGCCTCGGCATCGGACGCAAAGAGGCCGGGGAACGCATCGTGCAGGCGCTCGAGCAGGTCGGCCTCGGCGGGCGCCTGGGTGACGACTTCTGGACGCTCTCGGGCGGACAACGCCAACGCGTCATGCTCGCGCGCGCTCTCGTCCGCCGCCCGACGCTGCTGGTGCTCGACGAACCCGAGACCGGCCTGGACTTCGCGGCCGAGGAGCGCCTGCTCGCGCTCCTCGATGTCATCAATCGCAATCATGGCGTCACGACGCTCTACGTTTCGCACGACCTCGCCAGCGCGCGGCGCCACGCGACGCACGCTGCGCTCTTCCACGGCGGCACCGTCGAGGTCGGGCCGGCGGCGGCGATCCTCACGCGGGTGCGCCTCGAGCGCGCGTACGGCGTCGCCGTATCCGCGGCGGCATTCGCATGATCGCGGAGTTCGTCGCCTCGTGGCCGCTCTTCCACGACGCCTATCTCGCGGGGTGGTCGATCGCGCTCTTGCTCGCCCTCCTCGGGGTCGTCGTCGTGACCCGCGATCAGATCTTCTTCGGCGCCGCCGTCGCGCAGGCGTCGGTGCTCGGCATCGCGGTCGCGATCTACGTCGGCGGCTCGCCGGCCCTCGCGCGGTGCGCCTGGTGCGGCGACGACTGGGCCCACACGCTCGTCGGCGGCCTCTTCGCCGTCGCCGGCGCACTGGCGACGGCGGCGGCGCAGCCGCGGCGCGAGACGCCCGAGGCGATCACCGGCTGGGTGTTCCTCACCGGCAGCTGCTTCGCCGTGCTCCTCCTGGCGCACAGCCCGCACGGCATGGACGAGATCAACCGCCTGCTCGCGAGCACGATCATCGGCGCCGGCGCCGTCGATGTCGCCGTGCTCGCGGGGCTCTTCATGCTCGCCGCCGTGGCGACCGCCCTGTGGAGCGCGCCGCTGCGGCTCGTGCTCATGGATCCCGAGATGGCGAGCGCAGTCGGAGTTCGCGTCGCCGTCTGGAATCGGGCACTGGCGATCGGGCTCGGCGCCGCCATGGGGATCGCCATCCACGTCTCCGGCGTCGTCTTCAGCTTCGGGCTCCTCGTCCTGCCGGCGCTGGTCACGAAACAGCTCTGCCGCGAGGTCGGGCAGATGCTCTGGGCGAGCCCGCTCGTCGGGCTCGCCGCGGCGATCGCCGGATTCGTCGTCGCCAACGACCGCGACCTACCGCCGGGTCAGGCCGTCGTCGCGATCCTCTGCGCCCTGCTCGCCGCCGCGTGGGTCGCGCGACGGCTCGGCGATCGTCTTCAGCTCCGCGCCAGGTTACGGAGCACCATCTGCAGGATGCCGCCGTGGCGGAGGTAGTCCACTTCGATGGCGCTGTCGACGCGCGCGATCGCGGTGAAGACCGTCTCCCGGCCGTCGCCGCGCCGCGCGCGCACGGTGAGCTTCTTGCCGGGCGCGAGCGTGGCCAGCCCTTCGATGGCATAGGTCTCGAGGCCGTCGAGCCCGAGCGTCGTCCGGCTCTGTCCGGCCTCGAACTGCAGCGGCACGACGCCCATGCCGACCAGGTTGCTGCGGTGGATGCGCTCGTAGCTCTCGGCGATCACCGCTTTGACGCCGAGGAGCAGCGTGCCCTTGGCGGCCCAGTCGCGCGAGCTCCCCGACCCGTACTCCTTGCCGGCGATGATCACGAGCGGCGTACCTGCGGCCCGGTATTTCTCCGAAGCCTCGAAGATGCGCATCTCGACGCCGTCGGGCAGGTGCAGGGTCCAGTCGCCTTCCTTGCCGCCGACGAGCTCGTTGCGCAGCCGGACGTTGCCGAAAGTGCCGCGCATCATCACCTGATGGTTGCCGCGGCGCGACCCGAAGCTGTTGAAGTCGCGCGGCTCGACCCCGTGCTCGACGAGGAAGCGGCCGGCCGGTCCGTCCTTCGGGATCGCGCCCGCGGGCGAGATGTGGTCGGTGGTCACGGAGTCGCCGAGCACGGCCAGCGCCCGCGCCCCGGCGATGTCGGCAAGCGGCGCCGGTGCCGGCGCCAGCCCGGCGAAGAACGGCGGCTCCTGGATGTAGGTCGAATCGGCCTCCCAGGCGTAGAGGTTGCCCTCGGGTACGGGCAGGCCCTGCCAGATCGGATCGCCGCTGAAGACTTCGGCGTAGGTCTTGCGAAAGAGCTCCGGCGTGACCGCGCGCGCGATCGCGTCGCGCACCTCGGCGTTGCTGGGCCAGACGTCCCGCAGGTATACCGGCGCCCCGTCCTTGCCGGTGCCGAGCGGATCCCTGGTGAGATCGAGATCGACGCTACCGGCGAGCGCGTAGGCGACGACGAGCGGCGGCGACGCCAGGTACGCGGCCCGCACCTGGGGATGGATGCGGCCCTCGTAGTTGCGGTTGCCCGAGAGCACCGCCGCCACCACGAGGTCGTTGTCGCTCACGGCGGCGGCGACGGCATCGGGCAGCGGACCGCTGTTGCCGATGCAGTTGTGGACACCGACGCCGCCGGCGACGAAGGCGTGTATGTCCGCGACCGTGAGGTCGAACACTGCCTGCGGACCTGCCGGGCGACGATCGCTGAGCCGCAAGGTGAACGCTGGCAGGGTGGGCACCTCCGCGCGGCTGTCACAGTGCCGGCGGCGAACCTCCTCTGCGCCTTCCGCGAGCGGCGCGAACCACTCGCGCGCCCCCATGCGCTCAAGGAGCGCCGCCGTGGACGACAAGGCGGGGGCGCTGCCATGGGGATCCTCGCTCCGCTTCGCCATCCGCCAGCAAGCTGCTGCGGCGCTGGCGCGCAGCGCCTTGTCGGCACAATAGCGGAAGCCGACGCGCTCGACGAAGGAGAGCCCGTCGGCAAGCGTCAGACGAACCGCAACTGGCCGAGCACCGTCCCGCACGGCGGCAGGCGACGCGGCCGCGCCACGCATCGCGTAGGCGTGGATGCCGGCGCCATCGGTCGCCACGCCGCAGCGGGCGAGGAGAGTCAGCATCTGCTGCAGCGTCCGTTCGAGGGCGGCGACGTACTCGGGCGCAGCGCTCAGCGTGTAGGTGGGGGCTTCCAGATCGGCGCCGAGGACCGGCCCCTCGCCGTACGCGCCGAAGGCGCCGGCGGCGAACTCCCTGACGATGGCAACCGGGCAACGCTCGTCGACGACGAAGCCTGGCAAGGTCGGGCAGCCGCCGACGCGCCGCCCCGCCTGCGGACCGTCGAGGCCCGCGAGCGCGGCGGTGAGCGCCGCCGGCAGCGCGATCGTCCACCCGCCGCCCTCGTATCGTGCGTCCAGCGGTCGCTCCCCGGTGACCAGTCCCAGGTCGTCGAGCACCTGCTCCCGGTCCACGGCCTGCCCGACGCGTATGCGGTCGCGGTCGGCGTCGCTCCCCACTCCGCCGCCGTGCAGGTATCCGAGCAGGCGCGCGAAGGCGAGAGTCCGCGCCCGCTCCGCGGGGCCGCCGAGCCCGAACTGCAGCCCGCCGACCCGGAGCCCGTACTCGATCTCGTCGAGTCCCGGATCGTCGACGGGAGCCTCGAGACCCATCACCACCCGGTCGGCGCCGATCCGCAGCCGATCGGCGCGGACCCAGCGGCCGTCGCCGCAGCGGAGCTCGTGGTCCGGCGTACACACCAAGGTGCGCCCGTCCTCGAACGTGAGCATCACGCACTCGCGAATCCCCCGATCCAGGAACGCGGTCTGCGACGCCAGTGTGAGCGTCCCGTCGACGCCGGGGCCGAACAGGCGCGCATTGCCGACGCCGAGATCCTGGATGCGCCGCGAGGTGCCGGTCGCCGTGAGCACCGGGGTTCCCGCCGCGATGCAGGTCGTGCATCCGTAGCCGACCAGGTTGAACCCGAGAGCTTCGAGCGCCGGCAGCACACCGGCGTCGCGGAGATACTCGGTGACGACGCGCGATCCCGGCGCCAGGCTCGTCTTCACGTACGACTTCGGCACCAGTCCGCGCGCCACCGCCTTCTCGGCGAGGAGGCCGGCGGCGAGCATGACCGACGGATTCGAGGTGTTGGTGCAGCTCGTGATCGCCGCTATCACGACGCCGCCGTGCGTGAGCGTGTCCGTTCTGTCGCCGCGCGTTATCGACGCGCTCTTCCCGGCACCGGCAGCGAGCCGCTTCTCGAAGGTGGTCCGGAAGCTCGACGCCACGCCGCTCAGCGACGCCCGGTCCTGCGGACGGCGCGGGCCGGCCAGGCTCGGCTCGACGGTCGCGAGATCGAGCGTCACGATCTCGGAGAATACCGGTTCCGGCGTCGACGGCGTTCGAAAGAGGCCCTGCTCCTTGCAGTAGCGCTCGACGAGGTCGACGCGCGCCGCCTCGCGGCCGGTGGCCCGCAGGTAGCGCAGCGTCTCGTCGTCGACCGGAAAGAGCCCGGCGGTCGCACCGTACTCCGGCGACATGTTCGAGAGGGTGGCGCGATCGGCGATGCCGAGCACCGCGCAGCCCGGACCGAAGAACTCGACGAACTTGCCGACCACCCCGTGCTTGCGCAGCATCTGCGTGAGCGTCAGCACCAGGTCGGTGGCGGTCGTGCCCGGGGGCAGCTCTCCGATGAGCTTGCAGCCGGTCACCACCGGCTGCAGCTGGTAGAGCGGCTGGCCGAGAAGAACGGCTTCCGCCTCGATGCCGCCGACGCCCCAGCCGAGGACTCCGAGGCCGTTTACCATCGTCGTGTGCGAGTCGGTGCCGACCAGGGTATCGGGAAAGGCGAAGGTGCCGCCGTCGCCCGCGCGCACGTCGACGACGCTCGCCAGGTACTCGAGGTTCACCTGGTGGACGATGCCGGTGCCCGGAGGCACGACGCGAAAGTTCTTGAAGGCCTTCTGGGCCCAGCGCAGGAGAAGGTAGCGCTCACGGTTGCGCGCATGCTCGTACTTGACGTTGGCGGCAAAGGCGTCCGGCGACCCGAAGACGTCGACCTGGACCGAGTGGTCGATGACGAGATCGGCCGGCACCAGCGGGTTGATGCGCTCGGGATCGCCGCCGGCGCGAGCAACCGCGGCTCGCATCGCCGCGAAATCGACGACGGCGGGCACGCCGGTGAAGTCCTGCAGCACCACCCGCGAAGGCATGAACGGCAGCTCGCTTGCCGCCGTGGACGCGGCGGTGGCAGGGTTCCAGCGCGCCAGCGACAGCACGTCATCGGCGCTGGCGAAGGGCTTGTCCTGATGTCGGAGGACGTTCTCGAGCAGGATCTTGACCGTCACCGGCAGGCGGTCGAGCACGACGCCGCTCTCCTTCGCGAGCGCGCCGAGGCGGTAGTAGTCGACGGTGAGAGCGGATCCAGCGAGTCGGGCGCGGGCGCCGAAGGCGTCGGATGGCGTCGTCATGGGCTCCTCCCCAGGGGCGCCACTGTGCACCTCGCGACCGGGGGGTGCAAGCCGCCCGGGCTGGACGACGCCGCCGGCGGCGCTATGGTGGCGCGGTGAGGAACCTCCTCGCGGCGATGCTGGCGCTGTCGATCCTGGCGATGTCCGCGTGCTCGCCTCTAGGCCTGGTGCCGAATTCGCTGCCGCAGCCGGGCCACGAGCCGCTCGAGGGCTTCGGCGCCGAGACCAGCGGCGGCACCGGCGGCCGCGTCATCACGATCACCGAACCTACCGAGGAAGCCGTGCGCGCCGCTTTCGCCGATGCAGCGGCGAGCGGCAATGCCATCATCCGCTTCGCGGTCACGACGCCGATCCGCATCGAGAAGAAGCTCCCCATCCTCGGCAAGCCGAACCTCACGATCGAGGGCGGCGGCGCCACGCTCGACGGCGCGGCGATGAAGGAGGGGACGGCGATCGTCGACATCCGCACCAACGACGTCATCGTCCGCGACCTCCGCCTCCGCAACGGCGACGACAATCTGCGCATCGACGGTCCCGAGGCCTACCGCGTCGTAGTCACCCACGTATCGTCGACGGGCGCCCACGACGACGGCATCTCGATCGGCTACGGAGCCCACGACGTAACGGTGCAGTACACCTTCGTCGCCGGCGCGACGCGGTCGATCTATTGCAAGTACGGCGGCACCAACAACATCTCGCTGCACCACAACTGGATCATGAAGGGCGCGATCCGCAGCCCGATCATCTCGGGCGCTATCGTCGCCGACATCCGCAACGTCATCGTCGAAGACTGGGGCGAGTGGGGAAGCCGCTTCGAGGACGGAGCCACGGGGAACGTCGTCGGCTCGCTCTTCGCGCTCTCGCCCTACGCTCGCTCGATCGGCGGCAAGCCGCACTCGGCGCTGCGCTTCAAGGGTGCCGGACCGGTGTATGTCGCAGGCAACGCCGTGCGCGGCGTCGCCGAGCCGCTCGTCGCCGGCACCGCGCCGGCGCCGATCCCGGCGCCGAAGGTGACGACGCTCGCAGTCGGTGAGATGGAGAAGGTCGTCCGCGCCCGCGCCGGCTGTCTGCCGCGCGATGCGATCGATACCGCCTACGTGCGGACGACGAGCGGCTGGAAGGTAGCCGAGGAGCAGCCGCTCCGGCTCGACGCCGGACCGCGCCGGTAGCGCCGCGCGCGACCGGCCGGCGGCGCCTCCTACCGCGGCGTCGACTCGAAGATGCGCTTCGCCGTCGCGTAGTCGGGCTTGCCGTTGGGGGCGCGCGGCACGCGCTCGACGACGAGCAGCTCCTTGGGGACCTTGTAGCTGGCGAGATGGCGCTTGAGCGCCGCGAGGATCGCCGCCGGAACTCCAGCGGCGCCCTTGGCCAGTGCCGCGACGCCGACCACGCGCTGACCGAAGCGCTCGTCGGGGACGCCGAAGACGAGCGCGTCCTCGACGGCCGGGTGCGTCTTCAGTGCCTCCTCCACTTCCTCCGGGAACACCTTCTCGCCGCCGGTGTTGATGCAGTTGGAGCCGCGTCCGAGGAGCGTCACGCGGCCGTCGGCTTCGACGGTCGCCATGTCGCCGGGAAACGCGTAGCGGACGCCGCCGACCTCGCGGAACGTGCGCGCCGACTTCTCGGGATCCTTGTAGTAGCCGAGCGGGACCATGCCGCCGTTGGCGATGAAGCCGATCTCGCCCGAGCCCGGCGTCACCTCGCGGTCGTCGGCGGTGAAGACCTTGGTCGTCGGGTTGAGCTTGAAGCGGGCGGTCTCGACGCTCATGCCGGCGCGCACCGTCGACTGACCCATGCCGCCCTCGGTCGAGCCGAGCACGTCGACGATCGTGAGCTCCGGTATGTGCTTCACCAGGCCCTGCTTCACTTCGAACGAGAACATCGTGCCCGACGACACCATGAGCTTGAGGCACGAGAGCTCGAAGCGTCCGGACCGCTCGTCGAGCGCGCGCAGCAGCGGCTTCGCGAAAGCGTCGCCGACGACCACCACGAGATTGACGCGCTCGCGCTCCACGACCGAGCAGAGCTCGACCGGATCGAACGACTTGCCCTCGAGCAGCACCGCGGTGCCGCCGAGCATCTGCGGCACCATCATGCCGAGCCAGCATCCGGTGCCGTGCATGAGCGGCGGACCGGACATGCTGACCCATGCCGTACCGTCGGCGCGCGTGCGCCGCGCGATCTCGGGGATCAGCGCCGGATCCGGGATCTTCGCCTGCCCGATCATCGACGGGTAGGTCTTGAGAAAGAAACCGACGAACTCGGTCATCGCGTACATCACGCCCTTGGGCATGCCGGTGGTGCCACCGGTATAGAGCATGTAGATCTCGTCGCCCTGCGGCGCGATGCGCGCAGCCGGAGCGACGCCGGCCTGGATGGCGTCGTAGCCGACGGCCCCCGCGACCGGCACGCGACCGCCCGCCGCCGGCCCGTCGTCGACTTCGACGAAGAGCTTGAGGCGCGGCGCCCGCGAGCGCACCGCGGCGACGCGGTCGGCGAGCGACGAATGGTAGACGAGCGCCTCCATGTCGGAGTCCTCGATCAGGTACGCCAGCTCGTCGTCGAGGTAGCGGTAGCTGACGTTCACCGGGACGCCGCGGATCTTCATGGCGGCGAAGTTCGTCTCGCAGTACTCGGGGGCGTTGTAGAGGTACATGCCGACCTTGCTGTGGGCTCCGAGGCCGGCGTCGAGAAAGGCCTGCGCCAGGCGCGCAGCGCGGAGGTCGTAGTCGCGCCACGAGATCCGGCGCGCTCCGTGGACGACCGCGGGCGCATCCGGCGTCGCATCGGCGACGGCTTCCCATATCGATGCGAAAGAGAGGTGCATGATGGTATCGGTCTTAGCGCGGGTCGCGCCGCTCATGCCAGCCGCGGCTCCGTGCGCCCGCTCGGCGCGCGTTCCCGCAGCCGCCTGCCGCCGCGGTAGATGGCGCCGCGCCGCGCCGCATAGTACGGAACTACGCGTGCCGCATCCCCCGTTCCACGTCCGCCGCGGAGAGGCGCGGGCGCCCTTCGTCTTCACCGTCGAGCACGCCTCGGCCGCCGTGCCGGACGAGTACGCGAGCCTGGGACTCGGACCCGCCGAGCTCGCCGACCACGTCGCCTGGGACATCGGCGCCGCGGCGCTGGGGCACGCGCTCGCGGCCGCCTTCGCGGCCCCGGTCGTCGAGAGCGGCGGTTCGCGGCTGCTCGTCGACTGCAACCGCGACCTCGGCGACCGCGACCTGATCGTCGAAGAGAGCCACGGCCTCGTCGTCCCCGGGAACCGCGGCCTCGCCGCCGCGGCGCGCGCCGAGCGCATCGCCCGCTGGCACGCGCCCTATCACGCAGCCGTCGACGACGTGCTCGCGGGGCGTCCGGACACGACGATCCTGGTGAGCGTCCACAGCTTCACGCCCGAGCTCGCCGGAGAGCGGCGCGCCTTCGCGGTCGGCGTCCTCTACGACGATCACTTCGAGCTCGCCGGCGCGCTCGCCGACGCGCTCACCGCAACCGGACTGACGGTGCGGCACAACGAGCCCTACTCCGGGCTCGCCGGCCTCATCTACTCGGCGCACGTCCACGGCACCCGCCACGGGCTGCGCTACCTCGAGCTCGAGGTCAACAACGCCCTCCTCCGCGACGCCGCGGGGATAACGGCGATCGCTGCCAAGGTAGCCTCGGGCCTGCGGGCGCTGCTGCGCTGAGCATCGGGAGGGCAGCAACAGGTTGTCAGGCAACCGCGACCTCAGGTAATTCCGTTTAGAATCGGTCGTCCGGCGTCTGGAGTTGTACGGCGGGAACGGCACACTCGTGAAAACGATCCCCGCGACGGACATCCACGCGATCAGCGTCATTCCGTTACCGCTTCGCATCGAGGCCTACACCGTGGCGTCGAAGTCTCGCACAGTGCTTCGTTTGGACGGTGTCGCGCTCGACCGAGATCTCGGCGACGAGATGTGCACCAAGGGTGCCCTCGCTCGAGGCGTGCGATGAGCGTTCGTCGACGGATAGGCGAATCGTTGTTGCTGACGACCTTCCTCGTGTACCCCGCAACCAAGTCGCATGCGATCGAGTTGCCTCCGGACCTGGCGAGCCCAGCGTGTGTGGCGTGTGGGGAGGATGCGGTCGATTTACGTTCCTCGTATTCTGCGGCGGACTGGCGAGCCCTGGTCCAGCGCGAAGTGCTCGTCGCCGAAACCTCGGAAACCGACGACACGCAGTCGGTTCGCGGGACGATCCATGTCACCGGCATCATCGATCATCCGCCAGTAGACATGACGTCGATAACGACATCGGCGGCACTGCGGGCATGTGGCGCCTGACTGCGCTGACGGACCATTCGGGAACCCTCGTGACTTATCGCGCATGGATCGACATCGGGCGGCCGCTTCCTGGAGCGATCCAGTCGCTGTTGCTGAAACGGTCCTTGCGCGCGATGTTGATCGGCCTGCGTGATGAGGTCGATCGTCGCTTTCCCGCGCGGTAGCATCGGACGCGGCGCGAGCTACCGGCACATACGAGGAGGAGCAGCAGATGAAAATGCCTGGGCACCTGGTGGGCACCGACTGGCTCGCGCAGCAGCTCGCGGCGCCCGACCTCTCCATTCTCGACGCTACCGTGTTCCTGCACCCGAACCCGGAAGGCTACGGCTACCGCACGGAGAGCGGGCGTGCACAATTCGCCGCGGAGCACGTGCCCGGCGCGCAGTTCGTGGACCTGATCGAGGAGTTCTCGGATCGCTCTGCGGAAGTGAGGTTCATGATGCCGCCGGCCGCGGAGCTCTGTGCGAGGATCGGCGCGCTCGGAGTCGGCGACGGACGTCGCACCGTCGTCTACAGCAGCGGCAGTCCGATGTGGGCGACCCGCCTGTGGTGGATGCTACGCAGCGTCGGGTGCGAAAACGTGGCGGTGCTCGACGGCGGTCTCGCGAAGTGGAAGCGCGAGGGACGGACGCTCGAGTCCGGGGCGCAGGCGCCAAAACCGGCGCTGCTCACGGCCCGACCGCGCCCCGAGCTGTGGGCCGACCGCCACGCCGTCCAGGCTGCGATATCCGACGGTGACGTGTGCACGATCAACGCGCTCGCGCCGGCCGTCTACGCCGGCGAGAAAAACGTATACGGCCGCGCCGGCCACATTCCCGGCAGTCGCAACGTCTTCTATGACACGCTGATCGACGCCGCGGACGGCACGTTCCTGCCGGTCGCGCGCCTGCGACCCCTGTTCGCGGCGGTCGGCGCCTTCGAGAAGCCGCGGGTCATCTGCTACTGCGGAGGAGGAATCTCGGCGACGATGGACGCCTTGGCGCTGACGCTCTGCGGACACCCCAATATCGCCGTCTACGACGGATCGATGCTGGAATGGGTTGCCGATCCGACGCTGCCGTTGAAGCTGGGTATGGAGGCCTGAGGAACGCGACGCTCGCGGAGCGCGATTTCGCGGCCGCGGCGGATGGCGCCCGGCGCGGCGTGCAGCAGCCCGGGCTATCTCACCGTCCTCGGTCGTAGAAGCATCGAGCCCTCGGGGCTTCACCTGCCGATGTCGCCGCGGCTCTCCAGGCGCGCCAGCAGCAGGTGGAAGTAGAGCATCCCCTGCTGCGGCGCGAGCGCGCCCACGACATCGTCGACGGCGGTCGCGCCGTCGCCGGCGACGAGCGCGAAGCTGCGGGCGACGCCGGAGTCGTTCCCGGGAAAAACGTCGAGGCGCCCGAAGCCGCGCAACAGGATGACGCTCGCCGTCCACGGCCCGATCCCTTTCACCGTACACAGCAGCTCCGCCGCCTCGTTGCTCGGCCGCGCCTCGATCATCGCCTCCGAGAGCGTCCCCGCGGCGATGGTCTCGCCGATGCGGCGCAGCGTCGCGACCTTGGCCGCACTGAGTCCAAGAGCCCGCAGCTCGGCGTCGCTGGCGCGCAGCACGCGGCCGACCTCCGGGAACACGTACAGCGGCTCGTCGACGCCGGCGACCGAGGCGCCGAACGTCGTGACCAGGCGCCGCACCACCGCCGTCGCGGCATGGAGGCTCACCTGCTGGAAGACGATGCTGTTGACGCAGGCCTCCCACAACGAACGATAGCGCGGCGGCTTGATGCCGCGCATGCGGCGGGCGAGCGGCGCGAGCCACCGCAGCCGGGACGCCGCTGCGTAGAACGCCGTCAGATCGCGATCGATGCCGAGCGTGCGGCGCAGCAGCGCCAGCACGCGCCGGTCGTCGGCGGCGTTGCGGACGCGGCGCGTGATCGTGACCGCGAGCGCCTCGGGGCGCGGCTGTGCGACGCGCACGATCCCGGGGCCCTTCGCCGCCGCGAACGCATGCAGGTAATCGCCGCTCGCAGTGAGCACGTCGACCACGTTGCTGGGTACGCGGCGGAGCGCGTGCACCGTGAGATCGAGCCGGAACGGCGGCGCTACGGGTAGCTCGAAGCGGGTGACCACGGGCCGCGCCCCGCGGCCGGAAGAGCGGCCAGTCCTCGATAGCGGCGCCATGAGCGGCGGCTCCGGCCTTCAGCGACGCAGCCGGGTCAGCACCTTGCCGCGGTGGGCGGCAACGTGATCGGTCTTATCGCTCTTGATCTCGTACTGCGGATCCTCCGGCGAGGCGCGGTGGGTGTGGCCCTTGTAGTCGAAGTCGGCAGTGTGAACGCGAATGATCACGCCGGTGACGTAGCCCGCCTCCGAGTTCCAGCGGACGTGGTCGCCGACGGCGAACTTCTCGGTGCGGCTCACGCAGGCTCCTCTGTATCGGATTCACGGCTCAGGCAACCGTCGCGAGGAGTCCGACCGAGCAGCGCCCGGATCGCGGGCAGCGGCAGGCGGAGCGGCGGCTCGCTGCTCGCAGCCGAGCGCCCGCCCGGCCCCGGAAAACGGCGCGGGGGTCGCGACTCCGGTCCCGACCCCCGCGCTGCTGTCGTACGCGCCGGCGCGGTCAGCGCCCGGCGCGCCCGCTTACTTGCACTTGATCTGGCTGCCGCCCGGCTTGGTTACGCAGCTCGCTGCCGCGAAGGTGTGCTCGGCGCACTGGCCGACGGCCGCCTCCGCCGGACCGCCGAGCACGACCGTCATGCGGAACGGTCCGACGGCCGGAGCGTAGGTGCCGTTCTTGCCCTTCACTTTGAAGGCCGCTCCCTTGCTCTTGGCCGTCTTGTCCTGCGCCTGCGCCTGGGCGATGCCGAGCGCCGAGTTCGGCGCGCAGCCGAGCGGAATGGAGTTGGTCTTGGTAGCGAACTTCTCGCTGGTGAGCGAGCCGTTCGCCTTCCAGCCGTCCTTCGGTCCGCAGGCGTTGGGAACGAGGCCGCCGGGAATGGTGTGATCGAGGAGCACGGTGCTGCCGGCGCCGAGGTCGACGATCTGGACCCGCATGCCGAGCAGATGCACCGCCAGCGGGGGGATCGGCAGCGGTCCGGCGAAGCTCATGCCGGCCTGCGCCTGGAGCTGATCGTCGCCGCCGGGCGCGAGCAGCTTCCCGAGCTTGAGCTGCGGCTTGGACATGCCGACGCCGCCCGTGCAGATGTCGCAGACGTCGCCGATCAGATCGCCGTCGCCATCGGCCTGCGTCGGGTCGAAGTCGTTGGGGCAGTTGTCGCAGGCGTCGCCCCAGCCGTCGCCATCGCCGTCCTCCTGCCCCGGATTCGCGACCGCCGGGCAGTTGTCGCACGGGTCGCCGATCCCGTCGCCGTCGCTGTCGACGTTCGGACCCGGAATGAACGGGCAGAGGTCCAGCGGGCAGAGGTTGGCGGGGAATCCGGGGTTTCCGAAGCCGTCGCCGTCCACGTCCGTGCACGGATCGCAGGCGTCGCCCGTGAAGTCGGCGTCGATGTCCTCCTGGCCGGGATTGAAGACCATCGGGCAATTGTCGCATCCCCCGACGCCGTCACCGTCGGGATCCATGAACGGCGGCACCGGGCACGGGTTGGTGACGAGCTCGAGGCCCTTCACGTCGTCGCCGGGAGCCAGACCTAAGGCAAAGCCGGGGATGACGACGCCGAGCGGAGGGCCGGTGAAGAGCTGCAGGACATCGCCGGGTCCGGCGGGGATCAGGCCCAATGAAGGCGAGCCGGGTGCGAGCGAAACCAGCGGCGGGCCGCCGCCCATGGCGAGCGCGTCGACGTCGTCGCAGGCCGGAGGCGCGCAGCCCGCTCCGCCGCTCACGAGCCCGCTCATGGCCGCCGGAATGGCGACGCCGAAGAAGGCCGGCGGTCCTGGGCAGGCAACGAAGATGTCTCCGGGCTCGCCGCCGAGGGCGCGCGCGGAATTGGTGCCCGGCGTCAGGGTCGGCGAGCCCGGCGCCAGCGAGAAGAGTATGCAGGTCAGCCGCCCGCGGCCCGGAACGCCCCAGTCGAAGTCGGCGATCTGGTCATTGAAGACGACGGCCGGTATCGAGTTCAGCTCCGAGAGCCCGAGGCCGAAGCCCGGGTAGCTCGTGAGCGGTGCCAGCGGCGCACCGCCGTTGCCGTCCAGGATCTGCGTGTGGAAGGGCGGGAAAACGCCCGCCGCCGGATCGAGGGTCGCGAAGATGTCGCTTGCCGCCTCCGGTTGCGTGAGCGGCGGCACCCCGAGGGTCTCCGAGCTCACGTCCGGCGTCAGCGGGCCGGCGACGCCGACCGCGCCGCGGGCAACCGTGAAATAGAGGGTGCTCGGACCCATCGGACCGTCGTCGCCGAAGCTCAGGGCATCGATGATGTCACCGCTGATGAGCCCGAGCTCGGTAGCCTTGAACCCGGCGAGCGGCAGCGGCAGCGGCCCAGGCGCCGGCGCGGCACCCGGCCTCAGAAGCTCGTTCGCGGCGGCGCCCGTCAGGGCCAGCGTGTTCGAGAGCGGATCGAGCGCGAAAGTCTGGGCTCGAGCGGCGGCCGGAACGACGGTCGCAACGACCATCGCCAGCGTGACGATCTTGGCGGCACTGCGCATGACGTGTCCTCCTCCGAGGGCGGTTAGGTAGGGCGATGGCACTCGAGACGGCGCCTCCCGGCAGCGCCGGCATCCGCGGGCACGAACGCAATGCCGTTACGCTGCTCGACACGATCCCGTCAAGAAAAAAATATAGCCGCCGGCAGGAGCCTTGCCGGCGGGGCTCACCGATGGACGCCCACCGCCGGCGCCGCGAGGCACTGCCGCCCCGGAATCGCGAGGGTTTCACGACGGCGGCCGTCGTGGCAGGAGAGAGGCATGTCGACCGACCAATCGCCGTCATCCGAACGCAAGCGCCGGGCCCGGGAGCTCTGCCGCGAGTACCTCATGCCGGCGCGCGTCGCCGCCTGGGAGAACCTCGGCATCCCGCTCGTCATCGGGCGGCGCGAAGGCTACCGCATCTGGGACCTCGACGGCCACGAGCTCCTCGACCTGCACCTGAACGGCGGCACCTACAATCTCGGCCACCGGCATCCGGCGCTGGTCGAAGCGCTGCGCACCGGCCTCGAGACGCTGGATGTCGGCAACCACCACTTCCCCTCCGAGGCGCGCGGCGAGCTCGGCGAGCGGCTCGCCCGCCTCACACCCGGCGACCTGCACTATTCGCTCCTGGTGCCGTCGGGGAGCGAGGCCAACGACATGGCCATCCGGGTGGCGCGGCGTGCCACCGGACGGCGCAAGATCGTGGCCCTGGAGGAGGCTTTCCACGGCCGCTCCGGCCTCGGCGCCGCGGCGGGCCGCGACGACATGGCGCGCTACTTCCTCGCCGACTATCCGGGCGAGTTCCTGACCGTCCCGTTCGACGACCTCGACGCCATGGAGCGCGCGCTCGCTCCCGGTGACGTCGCCGGCGTCCTCATGGAGACCATGCCGGCGACCTACGGCTTCCCGGTTCCGGCCGACGGCTATCTCGCGGGCGTGAAGGCGCTCTGCGAGCGCTACGGATCGCTCTACATCGCCGACGAAGTGCAGACCGGCCTCGGGCGCACCGGCGACCTCTGGGGCGTCGAGGGATTCGGCGTCGAGCCCGACCTGCTGGTCACCGGCAAGGGCCTCTCCGGCGGGCTCTACCCGATCGCCGCGGTAGTGATGACGCGGCGGGCCGGGGCGTGGCTCGGCGAGCAGGGCTGGGGCTACGTATCGACGTTCGGCGGCGCCGAGCTCGGCTGTCTGGTGGCGTCGCGCGTTCTCGACCTCTGCTCCGATCCCGCAGTGCTGGCCGGCGTACGCCGGACGGCGGAGCGCGTCGCCGCCGGCCTCGCCGACCTGCGCGCGCGCCACCGCTTCTTGACCGGCGTTCGCCAGCGCGGCGTCGTCATCGGCCTCGAGACGGCGAGCGAGCTCGGCGGCATGCAGCTCTCGCGCGCCCTCTACCCGCGGGGCGTATGGGCGATGTTCTCCGGCTTCGCGCCGTCGGTCCTGCAGCTCAAGGTGGGGCTTCTCGCCGACGCCGCCCACTGCGACGAGCTGCTGCGGCGCCTCGACCTGGCGCTCGGCGACGTGGAGCGCGAGATCGCGTGACCGTTCCGGCCGACTTCGCGACGCTGGATACCGGGGAACAGGTCGCCCGGCTGACGCGGCTCGCCGAGCGGGCACTCGCAGCCTGGGACCTGGCGACGCCGCGGGTCGAGCTCCTCAAGTACCGCGAGAACGCGGTCTTCCTCGTGACGACGGCCGACGGCGCCCGCGCCATCCTGCGCGTGCATCGGCCGCGGTATCGAAGCGACGACGACATCCGCTCCGAGATCGCCTGGATGCAGGCTCTCGACGCCGACGGCATCCCGACGCCGGCCGCGATCGCCACCCGCGCCGGCGACTGGCTGACGACGGTTGCGGCCGACGGCGTCCCGGAGCCGCGCCAGTGCGACCTCATGGCCTGGGTTCCCGGCACGCCGCCCGGAACGCTCGAGGCCGGAGTCGCCACCGACGCCGCCGGGCTCCGCGCTCTCTATCGCGCCGTCGGCGGGCTTGCGGCGCGCATGCACACCCACGCCGCGGCGTGGCCGAAGCCCGTATGGTTCAGCCGACCGGCATGGAACGTGGAGACGCTGGTCGGCGACGCCCCCACCTTCGGCCGCTTCTGGGAGCTCGACGCGATCGACGGCGAAGCGCTGCCGATCCTGCTGGCAGCGCGCGACCGCGTGCGCCAGCGGCTCTGCGCGCGGCCGGCCGCGGCGCTGATCCACGGCGATCTGGTGCCCGACAACATCCTCGTCGACGGCGCCACGACGCGCGTCATCGACTTCGACGACTTCGGCTGGTCGTGGATCGGCTTCGAGGTCGCGACCTCGCTCTATACGCTGCAGCTCGCCGGCGGCTTCGCCGACGGCCTCGCCGGCTACCTCGAGGGCTACCGCGAGATGCGTCCGTTCCCCGACGAGGATCTGGCGCTCCTCCCCGACTTCCTGATGGCGCGCGGGCTCAGCTACCTCGGCTGGCCGGTCGGACGTCCGGAGATCGAGTCGGCGCGGAACCTCGTCCCGCTGCTGGTCTACGCAGTGACCGACGAGGCCCGGCGCTATCTCGACGCTACCGGCTGAAGCCGGCGCCCGAAGTTCGGCTCACCCCTCGAGCAGGCTGCGCAGCATCCAGGCGTTCTTCTCGTGCACCTGCATGCGCTGCGTGAGCAGGTCGGCGGTGGCTTCGTCGTTGGCCTTGTCGACGACCGGGAACACGGAGCGCGCCGTTCGCGCCACCGCCTCGTTGCCGGCGACCAGCAGGCGCACCATCTCCTCGGCCTTCGGCTGCCCCGGGGTCTCCTTGATGGAAGCGAGCTTCACGTACTCGCCGTAGGTGCCGGGCGCCGGGAAGCCGAGCGAGCGGATGCGCTCGGCGATGAGGTCGGTCGCGAGCCAGAGCTCGTTGTACTGGGTCTCGAACATCAGGTGCAGCGTGTTGAACATCGGACCGGTCACGTTCCAGTGGAAATTGTGGGTCTTCAGGTAGAGCGTGTAGTTGTCGGCAAGGAGCCGCGAGAGGCCGGCGGCGATCTTGGCGCGGTCCTTGGCGCTGATGCCGATGTCGATCGCGGGCGCAGTCGCTTTGTTGTCCTTCATCGCAATTCCTCCTTCGCTGCGGGTTGGTCGGTGCCCGTCGTAGACCGTCCGGGGGCCGGACAGCAATCGGGAGCGCAGACGTCCGGGCTCGGCGGCAGCGGACCGACGCTGAGCGCCGGTGCTCCTTCGAGGCGCTCGCGCACCAGCTCGCGGATGCAGGCGACGAAGCGCGGGTGCGTGCCGACGGTCGCGGCCCGCACCATCGGCAGCCCGAGCGCAGCACAGAGGCCGCGCGCCTCGACATCGAGATCGTAGAGCACTTCGACGTGGTCGGAGAGAAAGCCGATCGGCGCCAGGACGATGCCGGGCACGCCTTGCGCGCCGAGCGCGCGAACGTGGTCGAGCACGTCGGGCTCGAGCCACGGGACCTCGGCCGGCCCGCTGCGGCTCTGCCAGACGAGGTCCCAGTGGCCGTGCCCGAGGCGCTCGGCGACGAGGGCGGCGGTGGTGCGCAGCTCGCGCTCGTACGTGCAGCCGTCGGCCATCGCCCGCGGCACGCTGTGCGCCGTGAAGACCAGCCGGGCGGCGTCGCCTGCCGGACCCGGAAGGCCCGCGCGGAGACGCGTCCAGGCCGTGCGCACGCGATCGCTCACGGCGGCGACGAAGTCGGGATGGTTGAAGAAGCGCCGCAGCGGCTCGATGACCGGCGCCGCCGCCACCGCCGCCCGCGCCCGGGCAATGTCCTCGAGGTACTGCCGGCAGCCCGAGTAGGAGCTGTAGGCCGAGGTCACGAAGGCGAGGGCGCGGCGGACTCCCGCCCGCTTCATCTCGGCCACGGTGTCGGCGAGGAGCGGGTGCCAGTTGCGGTTGCCGAAGAATATCGGCAGGTCGATGCCGTGGGCGGCGAGGTCGGCGCCGAGCGCGGCGATGAGAGCGCGATTCTGGTCGTTTAGCGGACTCCTGCCGCCGAGGCGGTGGTAGTGCTCGGCGACGCTCGCGAGGCGCGCGCGCGGGACGCCGCGCCCCCGGGTCACGACCTCTAGAAAGGGCATCACGTCCTCGGGACGCTCGGGACCGCCGAAGGAGACGAGGACGAGCGCGTCGTACGCCGGCGCCGCCATCATCCGCTGCCGAGGCGAGCAATGATGGCGTCGGCCATGGCCCTCGTATCCGCCGTGCCGCCGAGGTCGCGGGTCACCTCCCGCCCCTCGCCGAGCACGGCGGCGGTGGCGGCGGTGATGCGCTCGGCGTACGCGCCGAGGCCGAGGTGGCGCAACATGGCAAGCGCCGACACGAGGAGGATCATCGGGTTGGCGCCGCCCGGCGCCGCGGCAGCGGGCGCGTCGTCGTAGACCGCCTCGAAGACGGCGCGATCGTCGCCGAAGCTCGCGCTCGGCACGACGCCGGGCCCGCCCGCCAGCCCGGCGCAGAGATCCGACACCAGATCGCCGTAGAAGCTCTGCATCACCATCACGTCGAAGCGGTAGGGGTCCATCACTAGCTGCATGCAGGCGTTGTCGACGATCAGGTCCCGGAAGGCGATCGCCGGATAGTCCCGGGCGACGGCGCGGCAGCACTCGAGGAAGAGCCCGTCGGAGCGCTTCATGATGTTCGCCTTGTGCACGGCCGTCACCTGCTTCCGCCCCGCCGCCGCGGCGTACGCGAAGGCGAAGCGTGCGATCCGCGTGCACGCGCGCTCGGTCGTGACCTTGATGCTCTCGACGACTCCCGGCACGACCCGATGCTCGATGCCCGCGTACTCGCCCTCGGTGGCCTCGCGGACGACGACCAGGTCGAGGCCGGGATAGCGCGAGGTCCGCCCCGGGAAGCTCTGCACCGCCCGGACGTTGGCGTAGAGGTCGAGCAGCTTGCGGAGCGCGACGTTCGGGTTCTCCCGCTCCTCGCCGAGCCGCACCGCGAGATGCCCTTTGAGGGCGACGCGCGTGCGCAGCACGGAAGCGATCAGCTCGGCCGGAATCGCCGCTCCGTGGCTGCGGAGCGCCTGGTCGCCGGCCGTGATGCGCTCCCACGCGATCGGCACGGCGGCGGCTGCGAAGATGCGGACCACGGCGTCGGCGAGGGCGGGACCGATGCCGTCGCCGGGGATCAGCGTCACCGTACGCTCGCCGCTCACACCCGCCCTCCCGCGAGCGCCGCGACTATCGCGTCGCGGACGTCGGTGGTGCCGGCGCGGCCCCCAAGGTCGCGCGTCCGGACCCGACCCTCGGCGAGCACGGCGGTAGTCGCGGCGACGATGCGCTGCGCCGCCGCGGGCTCGCCGAGGTGCTCGAGCATGAGGGCGCCGGAGAGAATGAGGGCGAGGGGATTGGCGAGGTTCCTCCCGGCGATGTCGGGAGCACTGCCGTGCACGGCTTCGAAGACCGCCGCGGCGGTGCCGATGTTGGCGCCGGGCACGACGCCGAGCCCGCCCACCAGCCCGGCGCCGAGATCGGACACGATGTCGCCGTAGAGGTTCTCGAGCAGCACCACATCGAAGCGGGTGGGATCGAGCACGAGCTGCATGCACAGGGTGTCGACCGCCATCTCCTCGTAGCCGACCTCGGGGTAGCGCGCGGCGACGGCGCGGCAGCAGTCGAGGAAGAGCCCGTCGGTCATCCGCATGACCGACGCCTTGTGGGCGGCGGTGACCTTGCGGCGGCCGTCGCGGCGGGCGAGCGCGAAAGCGAACTCGGCGATCCGGAGGCACGCCGCCTCGGTGACGATCTTGAGCGTCTCGATCACGCCCGGCACCACCTCGTGCTCGAGCCCCGCGTAGAGTCCCTCGGTATTCTCGCGGATGATCACCAGGTCGACGTGCTCGTAGCGCGTCGCTACGCCCGGCAGCGTGCGCACCGGCCGGACGCTCGCGTAGAGGTCGAGCGCCTTTCGCAGGCGCACGTTGACGCTCTGGAAGCCGCCGCCGATGGGCGTCGTCACCGGGCCCTTGAGCGCCGTCCCGGTCTCGCGAATCGCCGCCAGAACCGACGCCGGCAGCGGCTCGCCCTCGCGTTCGATCGCCGGTAGGCCCGCCTCCCGCACCTCCCACTCGATCGCGACCCCCGTAGCGTCGATCACGGCGCGCGCCGCCTCCGTCACCTCCGGACCGATGCCGTCTCCGGGGAGCAGCGTCACGCGATGGCCCATGGCGCTGCCACCCTAGCGCGCACCGCCGGCGAGCGCACCTCGGGCGGCCGGCGGCAGCCGGGCTCAGCCGCGGTGGCCGGGGACGAGCGTGGCGAGCGGCGTTTCGGGCGTCAGCGGGTCGGCGATGGTAACGCGGGCGGCGGCAGCGACGCCGGGCGGAACGTCGATGCGGCGATGGATCTCGTCGTCGGGAACGAGCACGGCCGGGCGGAGCACCCTCTTCACCACCGTGCCGAGGAGCTCGCCGGAGACTCCGAACCAGCGGATCACGAGCGGGGTCGGTTCGATCGGATCGGGATGACGATAGGTGCGGGCACCGGGGTTGGCGAAGACGAGGTCGAGGTGGTCCGGGCTCGCGGCCGGAAGCGTCGCGCGCAGCGTCAGCGCCGCCCGGTCGCCGGTAGTCGGGGGCGGCGCCGGGAGGGCGTAGAGCGCCTCGGTGCCGGCGTCGGCGAGCGCCTCGAGGTGGATCGCCGCCGCCGTCGACGGCAGCATCCCGTCGCCGCCCGGGAGCGTGCGGTGGACCACGACGTTGGTCATGCCGAGAGCGGCGAGCGCGCCGGCGGCGCCGGGATCGGCGAGGACGCGGGCGGCGTAGCGGGAGACGTCGTCCTGGAGCGCGGTCAGGAACGAGTTGTAGCAGGCCGCCACCCGGTGGCCATGGTAGGCGCCGGCAAGGACGAAGTCGGCCATGCGGAAGAAGCGCCCGGGCCCGAGCTCGTAGGGAACGTCGAGCACGGCGCCGGGCCGCATGTGCGGGTACATCGCGAGGAACGCGTCCGGCGGGCGGACGACGTAAGCCTGTAGCGTCACCGTCCGCCCGAAGGCGCGCTGCGCCAAGCCCGGGACGAAGATCTCGGCGCACGCGGCCGCGAGGAGCACCGCCGTGATCGCGATCCGCGCCGCGGCGCCGCGGCGGCGCCCCAGAGCCGCGGCACCGAGTCCGGCGAGGACGCTGGCGACGAGGTACCAGCCGCTCACGACGACGCCGCCGCGGCGGACGGCGTCGAACCCCGGAACCACGCTGCCGAGGAGGGCGAAGAGCGACGGGATCTCGAGGCCGGTGCCCGGCAGGTGCAGCCCCTGGCTCGCGCTCCAGGCGACTACGAGGCCGGCGATGACGAGCGCCGCCCGCGGCGGCGCCGCCCCCGGCTCGCGATCGCGGCGGGCGAGGAGCGCCAGGGCGGCGAGCGCGAGCGCCACGGTGCCGGCGTACGCCGGTCCTCCCGGCGCGAAATCGCCGGCCCTATAGAGCAGTTGCCGGCGCCCGCCGAGCGCCCCCCAGGTCTCCTTGAAGACGAGGTACGGACCGAGCACCGCGGCGGCGGCGGCGACGTTCACGAGGCCCGCGGCGGCGAGCTTCGGCACGAGGGCACGCCACGCCCGGCGGTGCCGCCAGAGGCCCGCGAGGCTCACGATCGCGATCAGGATCGCGTGCGGCACGAGCGGGTAGATGCTCTCGAGCGTCTGCAGCGAGCTCGCGACGGCGACCGCCGCGGCGGCCGGCCAGGTCGGCCGGCGAAAGAACCGGTGCAGCGCCAGCAGCGTGAAGACGGTCCAGTGGTTGGCGATCGCCGACATGTGGACCAGGTCGCCGACGCGCGCCGGGTGGACGGCGAAGATCGTTCCCGCGACCAGCGCCGCCGCGGTGCTGCCGGTGTACCCGCGCACCAGAAAGTGCATGGCGAGCCCCGCGAGCGCGAGCGAGATCGCCGCAACGGCGTTGTAGGTGAGCACCGGATCGCCGCTGAGCGCGTAGGGCACGACCCCGAGGAGCCCCTGTCCGAACTCGTGCTGGCCGAGCATGAGCGCATGGCGGAGCGGGTAGCACTGCGGTCCGTCGAGGAGCGTCGACGGGGCGTGCAGGACGGCGCGCGCGTGCGCGGTCACGACCGCGACCACGAGCTTCTGGTCCGCCATGGTGATGCCTCTCCACGCGGGAGGCACGTCGGCCGGGTAGGCCGCGAGCCGCGCCGGCGCCGGCAGCACCACGCGCAGCGCGAAGAGCGCCGCCGCCAGATAGAAGCCGGCGGCGAGGATGCTGCGTACGGACGTCGTCATGCGTGGGCTTGCGCTCTCTCTCGCAGCCGCCGGCCGGCGTCAACGGGAATCCGCATCGAGCGTCCGGGGCACCTGCGGACCCGGCCCTATTTTTCGAGCTCTTCGCGGATCGAGTAGATCTTCTGCCGCGCCTCGGCCACGTAGACGTCGAGGTTGCGCCGGTGATTGGCGGCGAGGCCGGAGTCGCTGCCGTCGAGGACGACGATCGGCTTCAGGCGGGAGGCGTATTCGAGCGAGCTCGCTACCTCGGCCACGAGGGAGGCCAGCATCTCGCGCTCCGCGAACGAGCGCGCGTACTCGCGCTGGATGGCGCGCAAGCACGCCGCCATCACGTGCGTGTAGCCCTGCGCGTGATAGAAGAGGTCGTCGCTCTCCCACGGGCGTACGCGATGGCCGTCGATCTCGGTGCGGTAGAGGTTGGCGTGGGCGTCGCCGAGCATGTCGCTCCACGCCTGGAAGAGGCGCAGCAGCTCCATGTTCCGCAGCGTCAGCGGCTTCGAGGTCTGCAGCTCGGGCTCGAGGCCGCGCACGTAGTCCTCGAGATAGCGCACGCCAAGCGCGTAGCGGCCCTCGGCGGTCGGGTAGAAGAAGCGCCGCTCGTCGTAGCGGAAGGCGTTGTCGGCCTTCTCGAGGTTGGGGTCGAAGGAGTCGCTCGAGATCTTGGTGAGGTGCTCTTTCATGACCTGCGTCGTGCGCCGGACGGCCTGGAGGATGCCGAGCTGGCGATTGGCGTTGTTGTCGGCCAGCACGCGCGGCCCCCAGAGGAAGAAGTCGTTCGGACGCCAGCCGGTGCCGGAGAGCTCGTGGCGCATGATGGCCGCGAGCGTGGTCGCGAGGAGCGCGCCGGGCCGCGGCGTCTCGCCGGGAGGTGCGAGCGCGGCGAGGTCGAGCGGGAGGCGATCGTGGCGGACCTGGCCGACGTGCAGCGCGCCTACGGCAGCCAGCCACAGGAGCGCCAGCAGCGCGAAGCGATTCAACAGCAGCCGTCCTAGCCAGGTCATGCAGCCTCCGCAGCGGCGCTCACGGCCGCACGCAGCGTCGGTAGATCTTCGGCAGCTCGCGCGGCAACGCCGTTATGTCCTCGATGACGAGGTAACGGGACGCCTCGCACATCTCCTGCAGATAGTCGTGGCCCGCTTTGTCGACGGTGATGCAGAACGGCGTGATGCCGGCGCGCGCCGCTTCCTGGAAGGCCATGGTGGTGTCCTGGATGCCGTAGACGTTCGAGCGCCGGTCGTCGCCGTAGTCGACGTCCTGCGGGAAGCCGTCGGAGAGCAGGATGACGTGCTTCGAGCGCGCGGCGACGGCGCGCATCCGCGCGATCGCGTGGCGGAGCGCGGCGCCCATGCGCGTCGACCGCTGCGGTTCGATGGCGCCGATCCGGCCCTTCACCGCACCCGTGAGGGGCTCGTTGAAGTGCTTGACGAGATAGAGTTCGACCTGATGGCGGCCGTGCCCGGAGAAGCCGTAGATGCCGTAGGCGTCGCCGATCTGCTCCAGCGCCTCCGCCATGACGACCAACGCCTCCTTGGTGATGTCGATCACTCGGCGGCCCGCCGGCGCGTCGGGCACGGGCTCGTCGGTCGAGGCGCTCATGTCGACGAGGAAGAGGGTGGCGACGTCGCGCTCCTCACGCTGCTTCGCCTGGTAGACCTTCGCCGAGGGCGGATGTCCGGAGCGGCGGTCGGCGCGCGCCGTGATCACGGCGTCGAGATCGAAGTCCTCGCCGTCTTCCAGGCCGTGGATCACGCGGTAGCGCTCGGGGCGGAGGCGCTGGAACTGGCGGCGCACCTCCGGGAGCAGCTCGGCGTACGTCGTCAGCGTCCGCTGGAAGAAGTCGCCGGTGTCGCTCTCGAGCGGGATCTCGGCGAGACGGCACCACGCGTGGCGGTAGTCGCCGATGCGATAGTCCCACTCGTCGTAGAGGAATTCGCCCTCTCCGGTCGCGTGCGGCAACGCCGCCGCCCGACCGCTCTGTGCCTGGCGCAGCAAGCCCTGCAGCTCGGCCATGCGCTCGCGCGGGAGCTTGCCGGCGAGGTCGGCCACGTAGAGGCCGAGCGCCGCTAGATCCTCGCCGTGCCCCTGCGCGGCGGTGATGCGCGCCCCCGATTGCAGGAGCTTCAGGAGTTCTTCGGGATCGAGCGGCTCGCCGTCCGCGCCGTCGTGCGACTCCGCGGCGAGCTCGAGCTCCGGCGGGCGTTCGTCGGTCGCGTCCGGAGGCTCGGCGCGGTCGCCGGCGGGCTCGTCCCCGCCGCCGCCGAGCACCTCGCCGCCGTCGAGGTAGAAGCGCGCGTCCTCCGCGAGCGCAGCGTCGTCCTCGACGGCGGCGCAGCCGTTCATCGCGCTCGCGGCGAGCACGCCGCACTCGCCGTGCATCATGTCGTCGTAGACGGCGCGGGTGACGGCGGCGCTGTCGGCGACGGTCGCTGCGGGCGCCTCGAGCCGCGACGCGAGCCCGGGAACGCGGCGCGCGAGGTCCGGCAGTCGCGCCTCGCGCAGGACGTGAACCAGGTGCGCGAGCGTCCCCGGGAGGCGCCGGCCGCCGTGCTCGAGCTCGGCTGCGACCGCCGCCAGATCGGCTGCGAGCCCGCGGTAGCGCCGCGCGATCCCGGCGTCGACGCGCACGCCGTCGAAGATGGCGAAGAGCTCGCCGGCGACGCCGGGGTGGTCGAAGCCGGCGAGGAAGCGGTCGAGAGGCGGGTCGAGCGCGTCGCTTGCGAGCTCGCGGCGTCCCGCGTGCTGAGCCGCGATCAGGCGGTAGAGGCGGAGGTTGCTCTCGGTGTCGGCGAAGGTCGCGAGCTGCGCCGGAAAGAGCGCACTCCTGGGCGGAGTAGCCGGTGCGCCGGGCTCGCCGCCCTCCGACCGCGTCTCCGGCGCCGCCGCGGCGACAGGCTCGGCGAACGGCGGCCGATAGCCGACGTCGGCGCCCGCGGCGACCTGCCAACTCCGGCCGGTCAGCATCTGCAGATAGCGTTTCAGCAGGCCGCGCACCTCGGCGAGCTCGACGGCGGTCGATTCCGCCGCGAGCACGGCGCGGCTCGTCCGCGAGTCGAGTCCGAAGTAGGCGGCGCCGGCGTCGGGATGCGCCAGCGCGTGCTCCAGCCCCGTCTCGACCCAGCGCTCTATGCCGCCGACGCCGGTGCGCTCGAGGAGCCGCGGCAGCATCCGGTAGTACGGCACGGCACCGCGCGGGAACACCGCGGCGACGCGGCCGGCGAGGGCGATGAGCCGCGCGCGTACGGTGGGCGGCGTGTGGGTCAGTATCGCGCGCAACACCGGCAGGAGATCGGCGAGCGTCGCCGCGGCGTCACGCGCGACCGGCCGCAGACCCGCGAGGAGCGCCGCCCGCGCCTCGGGTGCGACGACGAGCGCTGCCGGCAGCGAGAAGTACGATTCGACGCCGAGCGCCGGTGCATGCTCGGCCGCGAGCACCGCCAGCTCCAGGACGCCGCCGCGCTCCTCTTCCGCGAGCTCGTGGAGCGCCGGCGGCACGCTCGCGAAGATCTCGACGCGCCCCCGCCCCGCCGCTGCCGCAGCCCGCCCGAGCGCCGCGAAGCGCCCGTAGTCCGCCGGCGCGAAGAGCGGCGCCGCGAGCTCCGTCGCCTCGAAGAAAGCGAGCGCCAGCACTTCGCCGCCGCCGCAGCGCGCCAGCGACAGCCCCGCGGCGGCCCAGCATGCGAGGCGCTCGCGGCCGCACGCGCGGCCGGCGAGCAGCGGCACGCTCGCGGCAACGAAGGCCTCGCCGAGCCGCCGCGACGCCATCAGCACGTCGCCGGCGAGCGTGAGCCAGGCGTCGAGATCGGCGGCCGGCACGCTCGCGAGCGCCGCCGGCGCCGCCGCGAAGTAGGCCGCGGCGGCGTGCCGCGATCCGTGCTCGCCGGCCGCCAGGCGCTCGCCGCCCGCGAGCCAGCGCGCGAACGCGGCCTCGCCGAGCGCCCACGCGGCCGGTGCCTGCCGGCAATACTGCTGCGCCAACGTGAGCGATGTCGCCGCCAGCCGATCGCCGGCCGCGAGCAGGCGCGCGCGCGCGGGCTCGTGCAGCGCCGCCAGGCGCACGCGCAACTCGGGCGCGCTCGCGTCGAGATGGCGGCTCTCGTACCAGAGACTGCGAAGATGCCTCACTGCGACGTCCGAACGGTCACGGAAAGATCGCAGCCACCATCTCGTCGAGAGCGCGACGCATCTCGGCGTCGTCGGTGAGCGATGAGCTGACGGCCGCGGTGCAGGCGCGTCGCGCCGGGATGCCCTTCGCCATCAGCTTGGCGGCGTAGACGAGGAGACGCGTGCTGACGCCTTCCGAGAGTCCGCCGCCGCGCAAGTTGCGCACCTTCTCCCCGAGCGTCGCCAGCTCGAGCGCGGTGTCCATGTCGGTCTCGCCCTCGTGGGCGACGATCTGCGCCTCCTTGTCGCGCGGCGGGTAGTCGAACTCGAGGCTCACGAAGCGCTGCCGAGTCGACTGCTTCAGATCCTTCAGCACGCTCTGATAGCCGGGGTTGTAGGAGATGACGAGCAGGAAGTCGGGGTGCGCCTCGAGGATCTCGGCCCTCTTGTCTATCGGCAGGATGCGGCGGTGATCGGTGAGCGGATGGATGAGGACGATCGTGTCCTTGCGCGCCTCGACGATCTCGTCGAGGTAGCAGATCGCGCCCCGTTGCACGGCCTGCGTCAGCGGGCCGTCGATCCAGACCGTCGCGTCCCCTTCGATGAGGTAGCGACCGACGAGGTCGCTGCCGGTGAGATCCTCGTGGCAGGCGACCGTAACCAGACGTTCCCCGCGCGGGCGCTCGGGATGGAGCGTCGCCGCCATGTACTCGACGAAGCGCGTCTTGCCGCAGCCGGTCGGGCCCTTGAGCAGGATCGGCAGCCGCTGCGCATACGCCGCCGCGAAGATCTCGACCTCGTCGCCGATCGGAAGATAGTAGGGCGTCGCCATGAAGGCGCGGATTCTAGGGGCGGCCCGAGGACCAAGCAATCGGCGGCGCTGCTCCCCGCCGTTGTCTCGTGGGCGCGTCCCGCGTAGAGCGGGTGCCATGCCGAGGCCCGCCAAGACCAGTAGAACCGCCGCTCCACCGGCACCGTTCACGGGCTTCGCCGACGGCGACGCGCGCTTCTTCTCGGAGCTCGCCGCGCACCAGAGCCGCGAGTGGTTCGCCGCCAATCGGGCCGAGTACGAGGAGGGCTGGTTGGCGCCGATGCAGGCCCTCCTCGGCGCCGTCCGCGCCCGGCTCGCTCCCCGCTACGCGCACGAGGAGATCGCCGAGCCGAAGGTGTTCCGCATCCACCGCGACGTGCGCTTCTCCAAGGACAAGTCGCCGTACAAGACCCACATCGGCGGCTATCTCGGCATCGTCGGGAGCGACGCCGGACCGGCGGGCACGGCCGCGCTCTACTTTCACGTCGGCGCCGACGAGCTCTTCGCCTGCGCCGGCCAATACGTGATGAACGGCGAACAGCTGCAGCGCTTTCGCGCCGCCGTCGGCGACGCCGAGCGCGGCGACGAGCTCGCCGGGATCGTCGCCGCGCTCGCTCGCGCCGGCTTCACGCTCGGCTCCCACGAGGAAATGCGGCGGGTGCCGCGCGGCTTCGATCCCGAACACCGGCGCGCCGACCTCCTGCGCCGCAAGGGTCTGGTCGCGATCTTTCCGGCGCCGGCGCGCGCGCTCCTCACGTCGCCGCAGCTCGTCGACGTGCTCGCGACCCAGGCGGCGCAGGCGGCGCCGCTCGTCGCGTGGCTCGCCGCGGTGACGCTGTAGCGATAGCCGTCGCGTTCAGGGGCGCGGCGCACGCGCCCGGGCGGAGTCGAAGGCGATCACGTAGAGCGGCCGACCTTTGACTTCCTCGAAGATCCGGCTCACGTAGGCGCCGAGGATGCCGAGAGCGACGAGCTGGACGCCGGAGAGGAACGCGACCGCGACGAAGACCGACGTCCATCCCGCCGGCGTCTGCCCGCCGAAGAGGCGGCCGAGGAGCCCGTAGACGACCAGGAGCAGGCTCAGGCCGAAGACGGCGAATCCCATCCAGGTCACGAGCTGCAACGGCAGATTCGAGAATGCGGTGACGCCGTCGAGCGCCAGGCGGACGAGCTTCGCGTACGGATACTTGGTCTCGCCCGCGAAGCGCTCGGCGCGCTTGTAGCGCACCTCGACGTGGCGGAAGCCCAGCCAGCGCACGAGACCACGGACGTACCGGTTGCGCTCGGGGAGGCGGTTCAGGGCATCGGCCACGCGGCGGTCGAGGAGGCGGAAGTCGCCGGCGTCGGGCGTCATGTCGACCGACGCGATCCGCTTCAGCACTCGATAGAAAGTACGGATGAGGAGAAGCCGGAGCGCGCTCTCGCCGGGGCGCTCGGTGCGCACCGCGGAGACGACCTCGTAGCCCTGCCGCCACGCGGCGACGAGCTCCGGGATCACCTCCGGCGGATCCTGCAGATCGGCGTCGATGACGACGACAGCGCGCCCGCGCGCGTGCTCGATGCCGGCGGTGACGGCGGCCTGGTGCCCGAAGTTCCGGCTGAAGCGAAGGACGCGGAGGCGCGAATCCCGCTCGGCGGCGCCGAGCAGAATCGCGGGCGACTCGTCGACGGAGCCGTCGTCCACGAGCACGAGCTCGTAGTCCGGCGCCGTCGTCGCCAGCGCCGCGGCGAGCCTCTGCAGCAGCTCGGGCAACACGGCGCCCTCGTTGAAGATCGGCACCACCACCGAAAGCTCGGGGACCGCAGCGGCCGCGGCGTTGGCGTTGGCGCTCCCGAGCTCGTTCGACGCCATGGCGAGGACTATCCCCCTAGGCGGCCGGACGCTCGGCGATACCGACGAGCGACACGCCGACCGGCAAGCGCCAGCGCGCGAGCCAGCGCCCCTCGGCGGCGAAGATGCGCGTCAGCGCGTCGTTCACGAACCCCGGCCTCGTCATCGTGAAGTCCGACTTCACGGTCTCGGCGGACGGCGCGCCGCGCAGGCGCCGCGCCATCCGGATGGCAGCCACTGCCGGGAACAGGATGGCGTTGAAGTACGACAGCCGCCGCGGCACGAGGCCGGCGGCGCGCATGCGGGCGCCGAGCTGCGGCAAGGTGTAGCGCCGCCGGTGCTGGCTCACGATGTCCTGGTTGCCCCAGAGGAACTGGAACGCCGGAACGGTGACCAACACGTGTCCTCCGGGGCGGCAGACGCGCGCCAGCTCGACGAACGCCGCGGCGTCGTTTTCGACGTGCTCGACGATGTCGAAGGCGGTCACGAGATCGACGGCGGCGTTCGCGATCGGGACGTGAGTGATGCTGCCGAGGAACATCGGGCACGAGACCCGCGTCCGCGCGAAACGGATCGCAGCGATCGACATGTCCATGCCGATCACCGAGCCGTACGACTCGAGGAACTCGAGCATCGCTCCGGTACCGAAGCCGATGTCGAGGATGCGCAGCGGCTCGACTACGAACGGCGCCAGGAGGCGTGCGAAGATCTGCCGGCGCCCGCGGAACCACCAGTGCGTATCCTCCACCTGCGAATACTCGGCGTAGAAGGACTCCTGCATCTACACCTACTTCGTGACCGTCTCCATCGTGCTTCCGCTCGCTGCGTCGACGATCTCGATGGTGCGGGCATCGGTGACGCCGAACTTCTGCTTCGCGTCGGCGAGGATGGACTCGAGCCGGGCGCGGAACATGTTGCGGGCGAACTCGGGCATGCCCGCCATCGGGAAGTCGGCGACCAGCACCCGTGCGCGCGCCGGGTCGGGCCACTCGATCTCGCGGATCTTCGGACCGAGGATCTGGTGCGCGCGGAGCTGCGCCTCGACCTGGCTCGGAAAGTCCTTGCCGGCAGCCGCCGGCGCCTCGTCGGCGCCGACAGGCGGCGCCGCTGCACCGCCCTCGGAAGGCGGCGCGTCTGCCGGCGGTGCGCCCGGAGCATTGCCGGCATTGGCGATGTTCGCGGCTGCCGCCCCCGGCGGGGTCGCGGCGAGCTGCGTCTTCACGCGGTCGATGCGCTCGCGCGTGTCGTCGTCGGTGGCGAGCTCGCGCGCCCTGTCGAGCGAGGCGAGCGCCTTGTCGCGCTCGCCGTTGGCCTCGTAGGCGAGGCCGAGATTGAAGTGGGCCTGGAGGAAGGTCGGCTGCGACGCGATCGCCTGCTGATAGCCGGCGATCGCCTTGTCGATCTGCCGCTGGTAGAGGTAGGCGGTCGCGAGGTCGGTGCGCACGCTCGCATCGCCGGGGTTCTTCACCAGGTAGCGCTGGTACTGCTTCGCGGCCAGGTCGAACTTCCGCTGGTCGTAATAGAGGTTGCCGAGGCCGCGGATCGCGTCGCCGTCGTCGGGAGCGATCGCGAGAACGTGCTGCCACGACGCGAGCGCCTGGTCGCCGTAGCTCGGCTCCATCTCGGCGGCGCGGGCCTGCACCTGCGCGAGGCTCTTCCACGCGGCGACGTCCTGAGGCGCGGCGTCCGCCTTCTCGGCGAGCTCGGCCACGAACTTCTTCGCCTCTTCGGGAAGGCCGACCGGCGGATGGTCGCTCGGCATCTCGGCACCGCCGGCGCCCGCCGCCGCGCTCCGGCCGCGTCCGGGGGCGCTCGACGTGGCCGGTCCCGGTTGCAGGACGCCGATCCAGACGAGGAGCCCGGCAGCGAGGAAGAAGACGAGCACGGCGAGGCCGGGCAGCTGTTCCCGGAGGCTCGCTGCCGCGGCCGGAGCGGCGCCGGCTGCCTGTCCGCAGCTCGCGCAGAAGCGCGCCGCCGGCTGCAGGCGTTCCCCGCACGCCGTGCAGAAGCGCGCCGCGCTCGCCTCACGCTCGGCGGCGGTCATTTGTGGCCGACGACTAGCGTCGAGACGAGACCCGGCGGCAGGACGTCGGCCTCCGCACGCGTGAAGCCGGCCGCGAGGAGCCAGTCGCGGATCTCGGCGAAGGCGTAGTCGCGGCCGCGCGTGGAGAGCAGCATCGTGATCGAGAAGATGGCGGCCGGCGGCGGGCTCGTGCCGGATTCGTCGGTCACGTGGTCCTTGATCATCACCCGTCCGCCGGCGACGAGAGCGCCGTGGATCTTGCGCATGAGGGCGCGGTTCGTGTCCTCGTCCTCGCCGTGAATGATGTTCGACAGAAACACCAGATCGTAGCCCGCCGGCAGCGGATCGCGGAGATAGTCGCCGGCGACGAGCTCGATCCGGTCGGCGACACCGCTCGCCTCGACGTAGCGCCGCGTCACCGCGAGCGTGCCGGGGAGGTCGAAGATCGTCGCCCGGAGATCGGGATGCCGGCGCACCATCTCGATCGCGTACGAGCCGGGACCGGCGCCGACGTCGAGGAGCCGACGCACGCCGCCGAGATCGAGCGTCTCGGCGAGCACCCGGGCATCGCCGCGCGCCGCGACCAGGCTCGCCATGGCGTCGATGAAGCGCGCCGTGTCTTCGGGATGCGACTGGAACATGTCGGGGTCGCGCGCCGGTTTGCCGGTGCGGACGGTCTCGGCGAGGTGCTCCCACAGGGGCCAGAGCGCCGCCTCGAAGCGCACGAAGCCCGCGTACGAGGCGGGCGACGCCGCCGTCAGATAGGTGCGGGTGACGTCGGTCTCCTTGAAGAGGTCGCCGTCCTTGCGGACGATCCGCATGGCGACGAGCGCATTGAGCAGGAGCTCGGTCGCCCGGGCGTCGGTAGCGGCGGCGGCGGCGATCGCGGCGGCCGTGCGGCCGGACGCGTCGAGTCGGTCGAAGAGCCCGAGCGTGACGGCGGCGTGCAGGATCCGCGCCTCGGCATAGCCGCCGCCGATGCGAGCGAGCTCCCGAAATTCCATCGCGGGATATGTAACAGGTCGCCCCCGGGCTTGCCAGACGAGGCGGACCCTGCGGGAGCCTCGCGCCGGCTTCGGCGCTGCCGGCGGTAGGCGAGAGCGGCGCCGGCGTCTGTGATAAGAGCGGCCGCGGTGGCGGCCGGAAGCGAACGCGAAGCGAGCGCACCGAGGCGCGGCGGCGCCCGACGGCTCGACGCGCTCGCGCGCTCCCTGGCGCCGCCCGCCGTGCGCGTGGCCGTCCTCGCGGCGATCACCGCCGTGCTCTGCCTCGGCGGCGTCGCCCGCGTCCCGCTCGACGGCGACCCGGCCATGTACGCGACCATAGCCCGCACGGTCCTCGAGACCGGCGAGTGGACGCACCTCACGTTCAACGGCGTTCCCTATCTCAACAAGCCGCCGCTGCACTTCTGGTTGAACGCGCTCGTCTTCGCGGTCGCCGGGCGGAGCACCTTCACCGCCGTCCTGCTGCCGGGCTTGCTCGGCGTCCTCTGCACGCTGCTCGTGTACCTGCTCGTCCGCCGCACCCTCGGCGAAGACGCCGAAGCCGGCGGCCGGGAGGCGGCGTTCCTCGCCGCCCTCGTCTACACGACGACGCCCGAGGTCGTGCACTGGAGCCGCGGCGTCCATCTCGAGACCCTGCTCACCGCGTGGATCCTGCTCGGGCTCCTCGCCGCATACCGATCGGTACGCGAGCCGAGCGCGGTGCTGTGGCTCGCGATCGCCGCGATCGGCGGCTGGTTCGCGAAAGGGCCCCAGGGCCTCTTTCCGCTCGCCGTCGCCGCGGTGCTGTGGGCGCACGCGGGCGTCCTCGTTCGCCGCGCCCTCTCGCCCTGGAGCATCGCCGGCTGCACGCTCGCGCTCGCAACCGTGGGTCCTTGGCTCGCTGCCCGGCTCACGGAGGGAAGCGACTTCGCCCACGCCTATTTCGAAGGGCAGATCGGGCAGGTGCTGATCGAACCGGGTCGGCTGGGCCGCGGCCCGCTCTGGTACGTCGCCAAGCTGGCGCGTACCTACTGGCCGTGGCTGCCGGCCGCGGCCGCCGGTTTCGCGCTGCTCGGACGTCGCTCGCGGACGTCGCTCGGAGCGCGTCTCTGGCTCGTCTTCGCCGCGATCGTGACGGTCGTGATCTCGATCGCCGCCAACAAGAAGAGCCGCTACCTCTTCCAACTATACCCGGCGCTCGCGGTCGCCGCCGGGCTCGCGCTCCATCGCCTCGCCCGACGCCTGCCGGCGTTGCCCCTCGCGCTCCTCGCCGCATCGGCGCTCGCGGCGATCGTCGTTGCCTACCGCGGCGAGCGCGTGTCGCGGGCGCAGCGGGAACACAGTGCGGCCGGGCTCGCCATCGCGGCGGCGCTGCCGCCCGATCGTCCCGCCTGGATCACCCATGCCGTGCAATACGGCGAGCCGCAGCTCGGCAAGATCGTCGGCTTCTACGCTCGCCCGTTGCTGCGCACCTGCCGGACGCTCTGCGCGGAGGAAGCGGAGCCGGGGGCTAGCATCGTCGCGCGCGCCGACGAAGCCGAGCTCGTGGCGCGCGAGGTCGGCGCGGAAATCCGCGTCCGGCGCGGCATTCTCGCACTCCTCGTCCGTTCGCCGCAGCGGGATTTTCGTTGACACGTCGCGTCCACCTCCCTAGATAGAGCCGCCAGCGCACTGAGTCCGAGCAAACGAGCGAGGGGAGGTGTTCCGTGGTCGACGTACTGCGCGTGAGCGTAGTGGTGACGATGGTGGGCATGGCGGCGGTGGCGGCGGTGGCGGCGGCGGACGTCGCGCCGGGTGACACGATCGACAAGTCGAACGTCGCCAACGCCAAGGGCCTGCTCTCGCCTGCGGTCGAGTGGTGCGTAGCCCAGGGCATGTCGATCAAGGTCATCGCACCGAAGCCGATCGGATGGCCGAAGGCCTACAAGGAAGCCACCGAGAAGTACGCGAGCCAAGTGAAGCTCGCCGAGAACGGGCTCGCCCTCAACGGGCACGTCGCCGGCGCGCCGTTTCCCGCCATCGATCCCGGCGATCCGAAGATCGCGCTGAAGATCATGTGGAACTACGAGTATCGCCCGTATCCCGGCACCGACGATTTCGTCGAGTACGACTTCCCGGCCGAGACCGGGGCAGTCGGCAACGGCAAGCCGATGGAGGTCGAGCGCTACTACTGGATCGGCGAATCGCGGCGCCTGTACTACAACAGTCGGCTCTATACGGAACCGAAGCCGGAGCTCCCGAATCCGGAGGGCATCCGCTTCAAGGAAGTCCTGGGCCCCCTCATCGCCCCCTTCGACTTGAAGGGCATCGGCGCTCTCGAGTACCGCTACATCGACGCCTCGAAGCAGGACGACACCTGGCTCTACGTGCCGTCGCTCCGTCGCGTGCGCCGGCTCTCGACGGCGCAGCGTTCGGACGCGCTCTTCGGACAGGACACCGACCCCGACTCGTACTGGGGCTACAACGGCCACATCGCCTGGTCGGAGTGGCGGTTCCTCGGCGAGAAGGAGATGCTCGGCATCCTCCACGGCGAGCACTTTCCGCAGAAGCGCTGCGCCGCCCCGGCCGACTACCTGATGTGCGACAGTTGGGAGAAGCGCCGCATGTGGGTCGTCGAAGGCGTGTCGAAGCTCCCGCAGTACGCCTACGGAAAGCGCGTCATCTTCATCGACAAGGAGTCGCTCGTCGTCGCCTACTCCGACATCTACGACCGCAACAACGAGCTGTGGAAGGTGTGGATCGACAACCACCAGTTCCGTACCCGGGCATTCCCGGGCGCACCGACCCAGTACGACGAGGAGAAGGACTTCTACGCCGGGCTGGCGATGGTCGACATGCAGCTGATGCACGCTACCTACGTGCCGCACCCGGGCGACAAGCCGCCGGGGCACGAGGGCTGGTACTTCAACAAGGGCGCCGAGTCGGCGACGCAATACAAGCCGGCAGGCGCGGTTCCCGACTCGTTCACGGTCGCGAAGCTGATCGAGCAGGGACAGTAGGCGCGCCGGGCCGGACGATTTTGCGGCACCGCGCTTCGTTCGGCAGGGAGCGCATGGCATACGTGGCCGCCATGGCCATCATCGGCTACGCGGCAGCACTCGAGCAGTTCCACCCGACCGAGCTTCTCGCCTACGCTCGCCTCGCCGAGGACCACGGCTTCGGCGGGGTCATGGCGGCGGATCACTTCCAGCCCTGGGTTCCGCAGCAGGGACACAACGCCTTCGTATGGTCGTGGATGGCCGCCCTCGGCGCCGTCACGAAGACGCTGACCTTCGGTCCCGGGGTGACCTGCGCGTCGTTTCGCTACCATCCGGCCGTAGTGGCGCAGGCGGCGGCGACCCAGGGCACGATGACGCCGGGACGCTTCTGGCTCGGCATCGGCACCGGCGAGGCGCTGAACGAGCACGTGACGGCGCCGGCGTGGCCCGAGCCGCACGTGCGGCTGAAGATGATGCAGGAGGCGATCTCCATCATCCAGAAGCTGCTCACGGGCGAGGTCACCAAGCACGACGACGGCAAGTTCTTCAAGATGGAGCGCGTCCGCCTGTGGACGGTGCCCGACGCCCACCACCCGGTACCGGTCTACGTGGCGACCGCGGGCCCGATCGCCGCCAAGTGGGCGGGAACCAACTGCGACGGTTTCATCACGCCGGGAGCCAGCCTCGACAAGCTGCGGATGCTGCTCGGCAGATTCGGAGAAGGCGCGCGCGCCGCCGGGAAGGATCCGGCGAAGATGCCGAAGCTCCTCCAGCTCCACATGTCGTGGGCGCGCACCTACGACGAGGCGCTCGCGAACGCGCTCGACCAGTGGCCGAACGGCGGCATGCCGTTTCCCAAGGGCGACATCCGCACGCCGGAAGACTTCGCCGCCATCGCCAAGATCGTCGGACCGGAGAACTACAAGAATCGCATGATCATCTCGCCCGACATGGACGAACACCGCGACCAGATCCAACAATTCGTCGATCTCGGCTTCGACGAGATCCACGTCCACAACGTCGGCCGCAACCAGAAGGAGTTCATCGAGGTCTTCAGCCGGCAGGTGATCGCCAAGCTGAAACTCTGACCGACGCGGGAGGACGAGGATGAGCGATCCGGTTCTGTATGAACGCCGCGGCACCGCGGCGATCCTGACGATCAACCGCCCCGAGGCCCGGAACGCCGTCAACGGGGCGGTGGCGGCGCTGCTGCTCGACGGCTATCGCCGCTTCGAGGCGGACGCCGACGCCAAGGTGCTGGTGCTCACCGGCGCCGGCGAGCAGGCGTTCTGTGCCGGCGCCGATCTGAAGGCGATCGACACGGTCCGCGACCGCCACGAAGGGCCGCTCGGCTTCACGCGTCTCACGGCGACCAAGCCGACGATCGCGGCCGTTTCCGGCTGGTGCGTCGCCGGCGGCATCGAGCTCGCCTGCTGGTGCGACCTGCGGATCGCCGCCGAGGGATCGACGTTCGGGTGTTTCGAGCGCCGCTTCGGCGTGCCGTTGATCGACGGCGGCACGCAGCGCCTGCCGCGCATCATCGGGCTCGGTCGCGCCCTCGAGCTGGTGATGACCGGCCGCCCGCTGCCGGTCGACGAGGCGCATCGTATCGGACTGGTGAACGAGATCGTACCCCGCGGTCGCCATCTCGCGCGCGCGCTCGAGCTCGCCGAGGCACTCGCGAAGTTCCCTTGGCCGACTTTGCTCGCCGATCGCGCCGCGGCCCTCGCGGGCTCGGGGGTGCCGCTCGAGCACGGGCTAGCGATCGAGGCGCGGCTCGGCCGAGCTGTGCTCGACGAGGCGAAGCGCGGGGCCGCGCGCTTTGCCGGCGGCGAAGGACGCCGCGGTTCCGGCGTCTGAGGCGGTCCTCGCGCCGGCGTCGGCGCCGGTGCCGGTGCGGCGATGAAGAGCACGCGGGGGGCGACCGCGATCGATGAGCGGGGCGCTGCGACCGGGGTTGCGCGCGAGCGCGCGCGGCCGTAGGGAGTCGGCGCAGGAGTCGCCCATGAAGACACTCGTCCACCTGATCGCGATCGTGGCCCTGGCCGTACCGCTCTCCGCGGGACCCGCCTGGGCCGGCCATGCGAAGAGCCTCCCGCCGGCGTTCGACAAGGAGCTCGTCCCCGACCGATCCTCGGCGGACCACAAGGCTCCCGCCGCCGAGATCGAGGAGCGGATCGAGGAGGAGAACGAGGAGCGCGCGGTGGAGCGCCCTCGGCAGCACCGCCACGGCAAGGGCGAGAGTCGCGGCGGCCGCATCCGCATCCATCTCGACGGCGACGAGGATGGCGGCGGCGATTCGCTCGACGGCGACCTCTAGGAAAGCTCACCGGCGAGCCGCAGCCAACCCTCTCGCCCGCGAGGAGACGACGCCATGCCGAAGGTTCATTTCGGAGTCACCCTGCCGCAGATCAAACGGCCATGGGCGGATACCGTTGCCGCCGCCCGCGCCCTCGACGAGCTCGGTTTCGACTCGGTGTGGTTCAACGACCACCTCTACGGCGTGCCGATGCCGCACCTATCGATCTTCGAGGCCTGGGTCGCGCTCACCGCAGTCGGCGCGCTCACGTCGAAGGTCGAGCTCGGTACTCTCGTAACCCCGGTCGGGTTCCGCAACCCGGCGCTCCTCGCCAAGATGGCGGCAACCCTCGACGTCGTCACCAACGGCCGGGTGATCGTCGGCCTCGGCAGCGGCTGGTTCCAGTCCGAGTTCGCGGGCTACGGCATACCCTTCCCGCCGCTCCGCGACCGCCTCGAGCAGCTGGACGAGGCCGCGACCATCCTGAAGCTCCTCTGGACCGAGGCGCAGCCGAGCTTCACCGGCAAGCACTACCGCCTCGAAGCCACGTACTGCGAGCCCAAACCGGTGCGCCGGCCGCCCATCCTGATCGGCGGCGGCGGCGAGAAGGTGCTGCTGCGGCTCGCCGCACGCCACGCCGACGTCTGGAACAACCTCGCCGTCCACCACAACGACCTCGGTGCCAAGATCGCGAAGCTGCGCGCCCACTGCGCTGCCGTCGGCCGCGACCCGGCCGCTATCCGGGTCTCGCAGCAATGCCTGGTCGTGATCGGCGACAGCGAGGCGGATGCGCACGCCAAGAGCGAGAAAGCGGCCGCGATCTACGGCGGCCACATGGGCGGCGGCGGGCCGCTCGCCATCGCCGGGACCGCCGAGCAATGCGTGGAGAAGATCGCGGCGCACGCGGCTCTAGGCTGCACCATGCTGGTCATGGAGTTCTTCGGCCGCGACGTGCGCGAGCCGGCGCGCCTGTTCGCCGAACGCGTGCTGCCGCACTTCCGCTGATCAGGCGACCGCTCCGCGCGTCGCGACCAGGGCGGCGGCGACAGCGACGGTCGGGATTCCGGGGCGGCCCCCGGCAGCCGTACACTTGAGGGCGGCGGCGGCGTTGGCGAACGCGAGCGTACGCTCGAGCGACCAACCGGCCAGGAGCCCGTGCACGAAGCCGGAGCGGAAGACGTCGCCCGCGCCGGTAGTGTCGACGGCCCGGACCGGGAAGCCCGGGACGCGGAGCACGCCGGCGGCCGTACGCGCGACCACGCCCTCGGCGCCGAGGGTCACGGCGACGAGCGGGGCGCCGGTCAGCGTCGCCAGAGCGTCGAGGGCGTCAGTCGCCGCAGCGACGCCGGTGAGCGCACACGCGAACTCGCGCGCCAGGATCACCGCGTCGGTGAGCCGCAGCAACCGCTCCACATCGTCGACTCCGGTGTCGACGTCTACCACGACCGGGATGCTTGCGGCGCGCGCCCACGCCGCAGCGGTCCGGGCGGCGTCGACATCGTAGCCGTCGAGGTGGAGGACGCGCCCGGCCGTCACCACGGCGCGGTCGAGCTCTTCGACGCGGAGCGTGAGCGCCGCCGGCCGGTGCATGAGGATCGTGCGCTCGCCCGATATGCGGTCGACCAGGATCACCGCGCACTGATTAGCCGCACCCGCGCGTGTCGGTGCGTACGCGACCTCGACCCCTTCATCGACGAGCGATCGCCGCGACAGCGCGCCGAGCGGATCTCCCCCGAACGTACCGACGTAGCGGCAACGCCAGCCCCAGCGCTGCAAGGCGACGAGCGCGGTCGCCACCTGGCCGCCCGGCTGCACGTCGTAGGCCGCGAGCGTCTGCTTGCTGTCGCGGGTCGGGAAGGCGTCGACGGTACAGAGGTGGTCGACCGCGTTCACGCCGACACCGACGACGTCGAAAGCGGCGCCCGCCCGCGCGCTGATGCCGATCGCGGTCATGCGGGCGGTGGGGCGGCGGCGTCGACGAGCGGAATCACGAGCACCGGGTCGGCCGCTCCTGCGGCGACGACACGGATCGCCGCATCGCCCGCGGGCATCGGCCCGCGGCCGTACAAGCTCAAGCGGTATTGCCGTCCGGGTACTACCGTGCGGAGCTCGCCGGCCACGCCCGGCGGATAGTCGACGCGTGCGATCGCGAGCGGCGCTTCGCCGGCGGCGACGAGGATCACGGCCGGCAGACCCGCCCCGCCCGTCGCGCGCGGCACCCGCACCTCGGCCGGAAACGCGAGAACACGGTCCCAGGCGACGGCGGTGACCGGCAGCACGCCCGCGGGGCCGAGATCGATCGCCGTCCGGACGACGCCGGGCGTGCGCGGCGTGAAACGCAGGCGCACGAGGCGGGTACCGTCGGCGGCCGGCGGCAGCGGCTCGGCCGCGACCTCGCCGCCGCCGCTCGCGGCCGTGCGCGCCGGGCTCACGCCCGGCACCGGAACGTCGCGCACGAGCGTCGCACCGACGGTGACGTAACCGAGGTAGATCGGTGCCGGGTCGGCCGGTGCGGGACCGAGCTCCACCCGCAGGGGTGTCTCGGGGCGGCGCGGATCGCTCGTGCGCAGCGTGAGCTCGTGCACGTCCTCGCCCGCAAGCCGCGGTCCGCGGCACTCGACGTCCAGGCGTGTGTGCGCGCGCGGAGCGAGATCGGGCGGTAGACGCGATACGGCGCCGCACCCGCAGGCGGGTACGACGCGATCCAGGATGAGCGGCCGACCACCGTCGTTGCGAAGCTCGAAGGCGGCGCGCACCGCGCCGTTGCGGGTCTCCGATGCGAGCGGAGTCACTGTGAGGCGCGGCGCCTCGCCGCTGGTGCACGCGGCGACGAACGCGAGCACCAGCGCCGGCGCCATGGCGCGGCGGCGCAACACGGCCGCCGCAGCGCCGGACGCTGCCGCCGCCCGGCGAGCGCGCCGCGACGGCAGCGAGATGTCCGCACCGACGCTCACGACACGTCGAGCCATGTCGTGTGCACCGGACCTCCGGCGAAGTCGGGATGGGCGAGCACGCGGCGGTGCAGCGCCAGATCGGTCGGTACGCCCTCGATCACGAGCTCCGGAAGCGCGGCGCGCAGTCGCGCGAGCGCCTCGGCGCGCGTCACCCCGTGCGCCAGCACCTTCGCCAGCACGTCGTCGCCGGCGACGACATCTCCCACCTCGAGCGCCGACTCGACGCGAATGCCGAGTCCGCCCGGCGCGTGGAACGCCCGCACCGTACGCTGCGGAGTCGGCGCGCCCGCCGGGCACTCGGCATGTATGCGGCACTCGATTGCGTGTCCGCGCACTACTACGTCCTCGGGACGGATCGACAGCGGCTCGCCCGCGGCTACGCGGATTCCCTCCTGCACGAGATCGACGTTCGTCAGCGCCTCGGAAACCGCGTGCTCGACCTGCACGCGCGTATTCATCTCGATGAAGTAAAACGCGCCTTCGTCGTCGACCAGGAACTCGACGCTCCCGACGTTGGTGTAGCCGACGGCCGCCGCGGCCGTGGTCGCCGCTGCTGCGAGCTTGGCGCGGACCCCGCGCGGCAGATCGAGAGCCGGCCCCTCGGCGACGAGCTTCCGCCGTTGGCGTTGCACCGAGCAGTCGCGCTCGCCGAGCAGGACGACGCGCCGCTCGCGATCGGCGATGAGCTGGATCTCGACGTGGCGCGCACTCTCCAGGTAGAGCTCGACGTAGACGAGGTCGTTGCCGAAAACGCGCTCGCCCTCGCGGCGCGCGACCGCGAACGCCGGCGCCAGCGCCTCGGCGTCGCGCACCACGCCGAGCCCGCGCCCGCCGCCTCCCGCCGCCGGCTTGACCAGGAGCGGGTAGCCGATCGCGTCGGCAATGGCGCGCGCGTCCGCAACGTCGGCGAGCGGCTCCGGGCTTCCGGGCAGCACGCGCACGCCCGCCTTCTCGACGATGCGCCGCGCCCGCGGCTTGTCGCCCATCAGACGGAGGTGACGGACGCGTGGACCTATGAACGCGAGCCCCGAGCGCTCGCACGCCTCGGCGAAGTCGCCGCTCTCGGCGAGGAGGCCGTAGCCGGGGTGCACGGCGTCGGCGCCGCGCGACAGCGCCGCCGACAAGATCGCCGGCACGTTGAGGTAGCTGTCCTCGGGACGATCCGGGCCGACGCACACGCGCTCGTCGGCGAGCCGCGCGTGCAGGGCTTCGCGGTCGCCGGTCGAGCAGATCGCAATCGTCGCGACGCCCAGCCGGCGGCACGCGCGCATCACGCGCAGCGCTACTTCGCCGCGGTTCGCGATCAGGATCTTCCGGAACACGCGGTGATCCTACAACGGCTCGACGAGGAAGAGCGGCTCGCCGTACTCGACCGGGCGGTCGTTCTCGATCAGGATCTTCACGAGCCGCCCGCGGAATTCGGCCTCGATCTCGTTCATCATCTTCATCGCCTCGATGAGGCAGAGTACCTGACCGCGCTCGACGATGTCGCCGACCTCGGCGAAGGGCGGGGCCTCGGGTGCCGGCGCACGATGGAAAGTACCGACCACGGGGGAGGTGATGACACGAGCGGCGCTCTCGACCCCGGCCTCTTGGCGCGCGCTCCGCGCCGGCCCCGGCTCCGCGGGCGCGGCGGCGGGCTCGACGGCACGGCCGCGGACCAGCCGCACCCTCCCGGCGCCGGTATCGATCTCCAGCTCGACGAGCCCGCTCTCCTCCATCAGGACGGCGAGCTTCTTGAGCTCGCGCCCATCCGCGAGCGCGCGGGCGCCGGCAGCGCCGTTCGCCGCCGGCGTTCGGCCGGTCCGGACCGGCGCGCGCCGCCGCGGGCTCACGCCGGACGACGCGCCTTCTGGGGCCGCCGCGTCTTCAGCGAATGGCGCCGCGCATCGGCGATCACGTGCACGGCGGCGCGCAGCCCGAGGAGGTAGCTGTCGACACCGAAGCCTGCGATCTGCCCGACGGCGACGTCGCCGATGAGCGAACGGTGGCGAAATTCTTCGCGGGCGTAGATGTTCGAGAGGTGCACCTCGACGACCGGGAGCCCGACCGCAATGACCGCGTCGCGGATGGCGATACTCGTGTGGGTGTAGGCCGCCGGGTTGATGACGATCGCGGAGGCGCTGCCCGCGGCCCGCTGGATACGGTCGACCAGCTCGCCCTCGGCGTTCGACTGCACGATCTCCACGGCCACGCCGAGCTCGTCGGCGAGCGCGCGCAGGCGATCGTCGATCTCTGCCAGCGTGAGCGAGCCGTACACGTCGGGCTCGCGGCTGCCCAGGAGGTTCAGGTTGGGACCGTGGAGAACGAGCACGGTCTTGCCGCGCGCCCGCCCCTCTTCGATCGATCTCGCGCTCACCCTCGCGCCCTCACGCGGGCGCAAGTCTAAGTCTATAGACCTGAGCGGGTCAAGTTATGCCGCGCGTATAGAGCTCCGATATGTCAAGATGGCCGTATGCAACCGGCGATCGTCGTCGCGGGGCTGCGCAAGCGATACGGCGATCGCACGGTGCTCGCCGACATCGACCTCGAGGTACGGAGCGGCGAGGTCGTCGGCCTGCTCGGACCGAACGGCGCCGGCAAGTCGACCGCGCTCGCGGTCCTGGCGACGCTGCTCGCCCCCGACGAGGGCACGGTGGCGGTAGCGGGACACGCGCTCCCCGCCGCGGCGCCCGCAGCGCGCCGTGCGCTCGGATACGTGCCGCCGGACTCGGCGCTCTATCCGGCGCTCACCGCCCGCGAAAATCTGCGCTTCTTCAGCGGCATGCTCGGCCTCGATCGCGGTGCCGCGCGCGTCGCCGTCGCCCGCGCGCTCGACCTCGTCGCGCTAGCAGCGTACGCCGACGATCCCGTCGCAACCTACTCGGACGGCATGCGGCGGCGCTTGAATCTGGCGTGCGGCCTCCTGCACGCGCCGCGTGTCCTGCTGCTCGACGAACCGACCGCAGGCGTCGACCCGCGATCGCATGCGTACCTGCATGCGGCGATCGCAGCAGCGGTCGCCGACGGCGCCGCCGTCCTGATCGGCACTCACGACACGGAGGCAGCCGAACGCCTCTGCGCGCGGACGGTCCTGCTCGACGCCGGCCGGATCGTCGCCAGCGGGCCGACCGCCGCCCTCGCCGGCGCCTGCGGCATCGCCGCTAGCCTCTCGCTGCGGACGCTGCGGCCGCCGCCGCCCGATTGGCTCGACGGCCTCGCGAGCGTCCGCGTGCTGACGGCCAGCGGCACTCGCACCGCGCTCGCCCTCGACGATCCGGCGGCGTTGCCGGTCGTGCTGGCCCGCGCGGCGCGTGCCGGCGGCGACGTCGTCGAGCTGCGCTTCGACCGGCCGACCCTGGACGACGTCTTCTTCGCGCTCACCGGGCATGCGCTCCGGGACGACGACGGCGCCGGATCCCTCTCGTGAGGCGCGCCCTCGCCGCCGCGATCGGCAAGGACTTGCGAATGCTCGGGCGCAGCCGCGTCGAGCTCGCGTTCCTCGCGCTGGCGCCGATCGTCGTCATCACGATCACCGGCTTCTCGCTCGCTAGCCTCTACGGGGTCGGCGCGCTCGGGAAGAACGCCTACATCATGCCGGTCGCCGACGAGGACGAGGGACGGGTCGGCCGTGCCTTCCGCGAGGCGCTCGCCCGCAGCGGCGAGGTCGTGATCGAAGCGGTGCCGACCGGCGCCGAGGCGGCGGCGCTGATCGAGCACCGACGCGTCGGCGTCGCACTCGTGATTCCGCGCGGGGCCTCGCGCGCTCTCGCGACCGGGAAGCCGGCCGCCGTCGAGCTGCTGACCGATCCGGCGAAGCAGCGCGAAGTCGCGCGGGCACGCGCGCTCGTGCACGAGATCTCCCGCGATATCGAGCGCCGCGCCCGTGGCCACGCCGAACGCCGCCTGTCGCGGACCTGGACGCGGCTCGAACGCATGCACACCGACCTTACGCGAGCGGCGGAGTCGCTGGCGCGCGAGCTCGACGCCCTGCCGGAGCGGCTAGCCGCCGAGCAGGCAGCGGCCGCGCTCCGGACGCGTGCCATCGAGGTCGCGGCGACGCGCGAGCTGCGAACCGCTCTAGCGCGGGCGGTCGAGCGACAAACGCAGGTCGCCGCGGCGCGCCTGGCCGTCGAGCTCGAACCGCTCCAACGCTTCCTCAGCGACCTGGACACAGCCGAGCGCGCATTCGGACACTGGTGGAGCAGCATCCACCGAGTCGTCGGCCGCGTCCCTCCACCGCCCGCGCTGCCCGGCATCCCGTTCGCGGTGCGCGACCTCGTTCACGCCGACTCGTACGTATTGGCGGCGCGCCTCGTCGGACGGCCCCCGTCCGCGGTCCCCGGCGTACGCGTACCGACGCTCACGCCGCCGACCGTTCCCGCACTGCCGGCGCTGCGGATGCCGCCTTTGTCCGCATTCCCGGCGATCGTACTTCCGGGAACGATCGCAGTCGCCGAGCGGAGTACGGCCGGCGCCCGCGGGCAAGCGAACAGCTTCGGCCGCAACGTCCTCGGCATCGGCATCACGTTCCTCCTCCTCGGCATGCTGCTCGGAGCGTCGCTCGGCCTCGTCGACGAACAGGATTGGGGAACGCTGGCGCGACTGCGGACGATGCCTGCCCCGCTCGACGTCACCCTGCTCGCGAAGCTGCTGACGCGATGCGCGGTCGGCGGCGTCCAGATGATCTCGTTCCTGATCGTCGGGAGAATCTTCTTCGGCATCTCGCTCGGAGCCGAGCCCTGGGCGCTAGCGCTCCCGACCGCGGGGATCGTCTTCGCCGGCGCGACCTTGGGACTCGTCGGCGCCGGCCTCGCACACTCTCGTGCAGCGGCGCTGCTCCTCGGCGTCATCGTGACCGTGGTCATGGCGGCGGTCGGCGGCTGCTGGTGGCCGCTCGATCTCGAGCCCCACTGGATGCAGCGCCTGGCCCTCGCCTTCCCGACCACGTGGGCGATGGCGGCGTACGATGATCTGATGATCCGGCGGCAGCCCCTCGGCGCGGCGCTCGTGCCTACGGGCGTGCTCCTCGCCCATGGGCTCGCGTACCTGTGCGTCGGGATCGCGCTCTTCCGCCGCCGTTTCGCGCCGCGCTGATGCACCGCCGGCTCACGGAGAACCGTGCGCCGTCGACCCGAGCGATCCTCCACATTGCATCCAGCGGGCGCGCGCCCGAACCTGAGCCGGCCCGCGATCGGTCAGCGCCTCCGCGCCCGCGAGCGGCGCCATACCAGTGTTCCTGACGATGTCCCGGAGCGCCCGAAGGGCACGCAGGCGCGAGCGGCAGTGGCCCGCCTCGCGACGCTCGCGAACGGGACACAGCCGGCGGCGTCGCTGGCGCTCGTCCGCCTCTGCGTCGAGCATCTGCCGCGGCTCCTGGCCGCCTGAAAAAAGAAACGGGGAGCGGCGCCGCAGCACCGCTCCCCGTCCCGTCGACAATCGCCGCTAAGCCATCACGGAGGCGGCGGGGGCAACGTAAACGCCTGCGAGTCGGAGGCGGCGCCGGACACCGCCTGCACCGTGATGCCCGAGCCTGCGGAGCCGACCGGGTAGGTCACACAGGTATGCGCCACCCCCGGCTGCGCGAACACCGTAATACCGGTGCCTTGTGAGCTGCTCTCGAAGCTCGTCACGTCGCACGGCGGCGAGGCGTTCGTCGCCGACGGGCTGCTGATGACGGCTCCCTGCGTAGGTCCGCTCAGGCTGAAGAACACGTTCGTCCCATCGGGGACCGGGTTGGCAAGACTATCGGTCACGGTAGCCGCAATCACGGTAGTGAGCGTGCCGTTACCGTTGTCGCCGGAACCGTTGGCCAGCAGCGCCAGCGTCAGATTCGACGGCACACCGACTCCGGGTGTCGGAGTATTGGCAGGCGTGAAGGTCGGCGTCGGCGTCGGCGTGCGGGTCGCCGCAGTCGAGGTCGGGCCGCCAGGCGTCGGACTGCTGCCGCCACCCCCACCGGGCGTCGCGACTATGCAGCCCGCGAAGTCGAACTTGCACTCCGGGGTGCAGCCGAGGGTGCCGGTGCCGTGACCGAGGCTGCCGCAGGTCTGGCCTCGGAGATCGCCGAGGTCGCACTGCTCGTCGCCGCGGGCCACGCCGTTGCCGCAGACGAAGCTCACCTCCACCTCGACGTTGACGGAAGCCGCGGCCGAGTCCTCGACCACGAAGCCGTGCGTCCCCGCCGCCGGATTGGCGGCGATTATGTAGGCGATGGACTGGCCGGAGTCCTTGCAGACGTTGGCCGGCGTAGGCGAGCCGTCGTTGCAGTCGGCGTCGGTGCTGCAGCGGGAGCCGCCGCAGTTGGTGCCGGCGCAGCTCGCGAGGCAGCGCTTTATCGGACCGGCGCAGACGCCGGCGGGCGTCGGCGAAGCGTTGAGGTTGCAGTCGGAGTCCGACTGGCACGGGCTGCCGATGCAGAGCACGCCGCCGTTCTCGGTGCAGCCGGGCAGGCAGTGCTGGGAGATGACCGCCGCCCCGATGCCGCTCCACTCGTTCTTCAGGAGATAGGGCGGGGTGCCGCCGACGATGTTGAAGAACAGCACCTGCCCCGGCGCCGGCTCGACGACCTTCAACGACGAAGGGATGACGCCGAGTATCTCCGCATCGATGAAGCCGACGTCGTAGAGGGTGATCGGGACCTGCGCGCGGAGACCGAAGCCGCTCGGCGTCCGCGCCACGATAGCTCCGGTGCCGACGATCGCGCCGGTGCTCGTCGGCGACGAGCCGGCGACGGCGATGATATCGGCGCGACCCGAGGCGTCGGTCTTGGCCACGCCGTCGGCGGGGATGAAGGTGATGTCGTCGATGTCCGAGGTGAACGTGATCGCCACGCCCTGGATCCCCTGGCCCTGGCTGTCACTCAATGTCGCCACCAGGCCGATGCGGTCCGACTTGTTGGCGTCGACCTCGGCCGGGCTCACGTTCAGGTTCAGCCGGCCGGCATTGTTGCTGTTGAGAATGAACTGCTGGTCGGTGCCGCCACCGCCACCACCCCCGCCGCCGCCCCCGGTACCGCCGCAGCTCACGACCACGGCTGCGAGCGCGAGCACGGCCACGCCTCCCACCATCCAATTGCGTGTGCGCATCGTCATCCTCCCCCCTTCTCCGTCATTCCGCCGGCGGCAGAACAGCGACCGCATAGTTGACCTTGTTGGTCCGGAACGTATCGCCCGAATCACTGATGCCGGTGATCCTCATCACTACCGTCATGTCGAAGGGCGGCTTCGGCAGCAGGTTCTGGTTCTGCGCCAGGAAGGCCATCACGTCCGGGCGCACGAAGACCGTCTGCGTGAAGCTCACCGACGGAGTCCGTACGCCTTGCTCGTCGACGCTGGCCGGCGGCAGCGACGAAGCCATCGGCACCGAGTCGGTCAACACCGGGTTCTGGAGCTTGGCGCCCGGGATGTAGATCTCTACCGAGACGCTCTGCAGATTCACGGACTGATCCATGTTGTTGGCGACGCCGAGGAAGCCGCCGTCGAGATCGCCGTCGTCGTTGTAGTCGCGCGGGACCGTCTGATCGGTCCCGAGGACGACGAACGTCCCCGAGTCGCCGACCGCTTCCTCCGCCGTCGGCAGCTGGTCGGCCGCGGGCGCCACCTGCTCCCGCGTCTCCTGGAACACGCCCGTGAAGCGCACCGAGATACCCTGGTCGTTGGAGCCGCCGCTGCCGCCGCCACCGCCACCGCAAGCGGCCAATGCGAAGCACGCCGCCACCATCACCATCCGCGATCCTCTCATACCTGCATCCTCCCCTCGCTGATGAAAAATTGCTCTCAGATGTACCGAACGATCTCGTCACAGCCGAGCCGCTCGAACCTGGTCCTACCGATACCCTCCAGACAAACGAACTTGATGGATCCCCCGAGCGCCTTCTTGTCGGTGCGCATGGCGAGCGCCAGCGCCTCGCGCTCGAGATCGCTCGGCACCTCCGTCGGCAGCCCGCAACGATCTACGAGCGTGCTCAGCCGGCGCACGGTGGTCGCGTCGCAGAATCCGAGCTGCTGCGAGACGCGTGCGGCCGCGACCATGCCGATGGCGACCGCCTCCCCGTGAAGGAAGGTGGTGTAGTCGGTGAGGCTCTCGATCGCGTGGCCGAGCGTGTGGCCGAAGTTCAGGATCGCGCGATAGCCGCCCTCGGTCTCGTCCTCGGCGACGACGAGAGCTTTCAACTGACAACAGCGGCGGACCACCCGCACCAGAAGATCTCGCTCCTGCCGCAGGATGTCCGGCAGCTCGGCCTCGAGGAGCGCGAAGAGCTCGGCATCGAGGATCGCTCCCGTCTTCACGACCTCGGCGAGACCGGCGACGTACTCGCGTCGCGGCAGCGTCCGCAGGCACTCGACGTCGGCGAGCACGAAGCGCGGCTGTTTGAAAGCGCCGAGCAGATTCTTGCCGGCCGGATGGTTGACGCCGGTCTTGCCGCCGATCGACGAATCGATCTGGGCGAGCAGAGTGGTCGGTACCTGCACCAGGTCGATGCCGCGGAGGTAGGTCGCGGCGGCGAAGCCCGCCAGGTCGCCGACGACGCCGCCGCCGAGCGCCACCACCGAGCCGCCGCGATCGACGCCGGCGTCGATCAAGCGATCGTAGACGAACGCGAGCCAAGCGAGGTTCTTGTGCTCCTCCCCGTCGGGGATCTGGACGACCGCGGGATCGAATCCCGCGCCGGTGAGCGTTCGCGTCACCGGCTCGAGGTAGAGGCTCGCGACCGTCGAGTTCGTCACCACCGCCATCCGCTTCTCCCCCCCTGTCTGCGCAAGACGGGGTCCCAGGTCCTCGAGGCAACCGGCACCGACGTAGATCGGATAGGCGCGGTCCCCCAGCTCTACGTTGACGATTTCCATCGCTCGGCGCCCGCGAGCGCTCGCTGAATCTCCTCGACCACCTGCTCGGCGTCGTGCTCCGACGTATCGACGACCACGTCCGCCGCCGCCGCATACGCCGGCTCGCGCTCCGCCAGGAGTCGCGCCACCGCCGCCTCGGGATCGTCCCGCAGCAGCGGCCGGCTGGCGCCGTCCCCGATGCGCCGCAGGACGACCTCGGGGCGTGCCGTCAAATGCACGAGCACGCCGCCCTCGCGCAGGCGCCGCACGTTCTCCGGATCGAGCACGGCGCCGCCGCCGACCGCGATGACCGCGTCGCCGCGATTCGCCGCCGCCGCCACCGCCACCGCCTCGCGCTCGAGGCGGCGGAAAGCGGCCTCGCCCTCCTCGTTGAAGATCGCGGCGATGCGCTTTCCGGCACGCTCTTCGATCCACTCATCGGTGTCCACGAACGCACGCCCGAGCCGCTGCGCCAGCCGGCGGCCCACCTCGCTCTTGCCCGTCCCCATGAACCCCATCAACACGACCGCACGCCCCCTCATTCAAAACTGCGCAATCTGCTGCAGATACCCCTCGTAGTTGCGGCGCACCTCCCGCAGAGAATCGCCGCCGAACTTCTCCAGAAAGGCGTCGGCGACGACGAACGCCACGACGGCCTCGGCGATCACCGCCGCCGCCGGTATGGCACACACGTCGGAGCGCTCGATGGCGCTCTTGGCCTCCGCCTTGGTCGCGATGTCGACCGAGTGCAGCGGCTTCATCAACGTCGCGATCGGCTTGAAGGCGGCGCGCACCACCAGCGGCGCCCCCGAGGTCATACCGCCCTCGGTGCCGCCGGCCATATTGGTCCGACGTACGAACTGGTTTCTGGCCGCGTCGAAGTAGATCTCGTCGTGAACGATCGATCCGGGGCGGCGCGCGGTCGCGAACCCGAGGCCGATCTCGACGCCCTTCACCGCCTGGATGCTCATGAGCGCGTGCGCAAGGCGCCCGTCGAGCTTGCGATCCCAGTGTACGTGGCTGCCGAGTCCGGGAGGGAGTCCGGTCGCTACGACCTCGACGATACCCCCGAGCGTGTCGCCGCGCTTCTTGCAGTCGTCGATCGCGGCGACGATCTTGCGCTCGGCCTCCGGATCGGCGACCCGCACGGCGGAAACCTCGGCGGCAGCGAAGATGGCCTCGGGATCCAGGCCGGCGTGGTTGGCGACCACGTCGCCGATCTCAGCCACCCAGCCGCGCACCGCGATGCCGAACGGCCGCAGCAGGCACTTGGCGATGCCGCCGATCGCGACGCGTGCGGCGGTTTCGCGGGCGCTCGCGCGCTCGAGGACGTTACGCACGTCGTCGTGACCGTACTTGAGGACCCCGGCGAGATCGGCATGGCCTGGCCGCGGCCGCGTCACCGGCACCCTAGCGTCGCGATCCTCGGGACGAGCCGACATCTTCTTGAGCCAGTTCTTCCAATCGCGGTTTTCGACTACGAGCGTGATCGGCGAGCCGAGGGTCTCGCCGAAGCGGACGCCGGAGCGCAGCTCCGCCGTGTCCTGCTCGATCTTCATCCGCCCGCCCCGGCCGTGGCCCATCATGCGCCGGCGCATGTCGACGTTCACCGCGTCGATGTCGATCGGAAAGCCGGCCGGACAGCCTTCGACGATCGCCGTGAGGCACGGTCCGTGGGATTCACCGGCGGTGAGGAAACGTAGCACTCGATGTCACTCCGGCAGCGCCAAGACGAAAAGGGGGGCGCGACGCGCGGTGCGAAGGGTCATACCGCTGCGCGTCTCAAGGATTGCTGCGATTCTGCCACAGATCCTCGGCCGACGGGAGGCTCGCGAGATCCTCGGTGCCGCGCGCGCGGACCGAGCGCGGGGTGATGAACACCAGGAGCTCCTGGCGGTTGTCGGCGGTCACGGTGTTCTTGAACGCCCAGCCGAAGACCGGAATCGATCGCAGGTACGGAATGCCGTTGTCCTGGTCGTTCAACGTATTGCGGAAGACGCCGCCGAGTACGAAGGTTTCGCCGTCCTTGATGAGAACGTGGGACTCCGCCTGACGGCTGATCTCGTTCGGGATACCGTCGGGCGACGGCGCTTGCGACTGCGCCGGCGGTTGCAACGTGCTCGACTTCGCGAACACGTCGAGGAAGACGAAACCGTCCGACGAGAGTTGCGGGGTCACCGTGAGCGTGATGCCGGTCTTGATCTGCTCGGTCGCCGCTTGCGACGTACCCGCCACGCCGCCCGCGCCGGTGCTGATCACGGTACCGGTGCTGGGCAGCTTGACGCGCAAGATCTCCAGGCTCTCGATATTGGCCGCCTGGTTGTTGAGGGTCACGACGCGCGGCCGCGAGATGATCTTGCCTTTGCCCTGGCGTTCGAGCGCGGTGAGCCGCGCCGCGAGCGACTGTGAGCCGTCGAGCGAGCCGAGCAGCACGTCGAAGGCCGACCCCAGTCCCGGCGCGACGCTGGTCGCGGGGAAATCGGCGATGAAGGGAACCCGCCCCGCCGGAAGCTGGCCGGGCGCGACCGATCCCGAGCCGGTTCCGAGGCCGCTGCCGCCCGTATTGATGCGGCCCGGGAAGTTGACGCCGGGAGCGTTTCCGGTCTCCGGACCAGCCTTGTAGGTGTAGCCCCACTGGACGCCGAGGTCGCGCGCGAAGTTCTCGGTCGCCTCGACGATGCTCGCCTCGATCAGGATCTGCGGCGTCTGGGTGTCGAAGTGCGAGATCAGCTCCTCGGCGTCGGCGATGCCCTTGTCGATATCGCGGACGACGACCGTGTTGGTGCGCTCGTCCCAGGTCGCCGTGCCGCGGTCGGTCAGGATCTCCTGGACCTTCTTTACGAACTTCTCGTCGGCCTTGGCATAGTTGACCTTGATGTAGCGTACCTTGAGCGGTTCGGCCTGCGCCTGCGCCTCGTTGGCGGCGCGCAGCGCTTCGCGCTCCTCTTTCAGCTTCTCGACCGTCGAAACGCGGACGATGTTGCCGTCGCGCACCATGTCGAGGCCGCGCGCCTTCAGGATGGAGTCGAGCGCCTGGTCCCACGGCACCTCGACGAGGCGCATGGTGATCTTCCCCTGCACGTCGTCGGTGGTGATGATGTTGAGGCCGCTCACGTCGGCGAGGATGCGGAGCACGTTCTGGATGTCGGCATCCTTGAAGTCGAGCGAGATGCGCTGTCCCGTATACTCGCGAGGGGAGCTAGGCAGCGCCTCTATCGTGCCTCCCGGTATGGATGCGGTGGCCGCCTTCGACCGCGAACGGCCGCCGCGACCGCCGCGCGCGCTGCTCGCCGCGAGCACGGCGGACTCGTCCTCGGCGATCGTCGTGTCGCTGGCCGCCGACGCAAGGTCGGAACCGGCCGTAGGTTCGGTCGGCGGCGGCGGCTCGAGGGCAACGGGCGCCGACGCCGGCGGAGCCGCGGGAGCCGCCGCGACCGCAGGAGCCGGATCCTGGATCACCGGTGCGATGCCGGGAGCGACATAGACCAACTCGTCGATAGGGCCATCCGCATCGCCGAGCAGGACCGACATCTCGCGTCCGTCCGCGGTGACCTCGTAGTCGGGAATCCTGCCCGCGACGTCGGTCACCAGACGGAGCTTGCCTTCGTACGCGCCGACGCGCACCCGCTCCACGCCTTGACCGCTCACCACGTAGCTGTGGTTGGCGACCAGGCGCGGAACCGGTCCGGCGACGTCGACGACGATGCGATTCGGCGTCCGCAGCGTGAAATGCGAGACGGCATCTATCGGCCGCGAGAACCGTACGACGATCGCGGCGCGCGACTCGCGCTCGGCGAGCCGGATCTCGTGAACGCGGAGCTCGGCTTCGACGGGCGTGTCGATCGGCGCGCTCGCGACGGTCGGTTCGGGCGGCGCGGCTTCGGCGGTCGTTAGCGGCGCAGCCGGCGCGCTCGCGACGGTCGGCGCCGCTGCCTGCGCGTGCGCCGGCGCCGGCGATCGTTCCAGCGTCCGCGTGCATCCCAGAAAGCCGAGGAGCAGGACACCAACCACCTTCACCACCACCGCTCCCTTACCCTGCTCCTGCACCCTCATGGCGATCGATCCTCCTGAGGAAGCTCCATCACGACTTGCTTCGGCTTGACGTCGCCGTAGAAGTCGCGCGTGCTTTCCTCGATGACTACTCGTCTGAGTTCGATACTGCGCACCACCCCGCCACTCGACCCGATGGGCGTCCCGGTGGTGATGATGTAGCCTAGTCCGGCGGAATCTTCCACCATCGCGCGATACCCCGACTCGGGGAGCTGCCTGACCACGCCGACGAGCTTCAGCTGTCCGAGCTGATACGTCTGCAGCGGCGTCCGCGCATCGGCCGTCGCATTCAAGCGCGGCGGCTGGAACGGATCGCGGTGCGCGCGCGCATCGTAGGTGGGGAGCGCAGCGCCCCGTTCGTTCGGCACGCTCACTCGATCTCGTGGTCCCGACTGGTCAGCAGCACCAGGGAGAGTGGTCTCAGGTCGCACCGCCTTCGCTTCGCGCGACGCGTCATCGACCGTCTTGACGGCTTCGGCGTCATGGCGCCCCGCGCGCGCCTCCGCCGCATCCGCAGCCGCGCGCGCCTTCGCGATCGCCGCCATCGGGCCGCGCAGCGTGCCTACGTCCGCCACCGCAGCGGCGGGCAGCGCGCCCGCGGCGAGCGTGATCGCAAATACCAGGGCTGTCCCGATCGTGATCTTCCGCTGCGCTCGCATGGCCGACCTCATCTATTTTTTCTTGTTGCCTTCTTTGGCTTTGGCCGCTTTTTCCTTGGCGATCTCCGCGCGCTCCTGCTCGTCGAGGAAGCGGAAGGTCGTCGCCGAGCAGGCGGTGTCGACGATCATCTCGTCGCCTTCGCGTTTCGGCGTCTGCATTACGATGTCGCTGACGTTGACGATGCGGTCGAGCTTTCCGACTCGGTCGAAGAAGGTCGCGACCTCGTGATAGTTGCCGCGCACCGTCAGATCGACCGGCACCTCGGCGTAGAAGTCCTTGAGCTGCTCCTGCCGCTGGCGGAACGTGATCACCTCGAGGCCGGAGTCGCGCCCGGCGGACGAGACGCTGCTCAGGAGGTCCGGAATCTCCTTGGAGTCGGGGAGCTGCGCCTCGGCTTGCTTAAGCTGCGCCCCGAGCTCGCGTACGGTCTCCTGGAGCTCGCCCATGTTGGCGACGAGCTTCTGCTTGCTCTCTCGCTGCTGGCGCAGGTCGTTGATCTTGGCCGTCACCGAGGCGGTCTCCGCCCGCCGCCCCGAGTAGACGAAGTACCAATACGCGCCGAACACGAGCACCAGGACGCCGGCCGCCGCCATGATCCGCTGGCGGGTTTCGAGCTCGAAGAAACGTTCGAAAAGGTCGTTCATGCCCCCCTCCGCTGGGCCGGCTTGCGTTTGGACCCGCCTTTGTTCGTGGGTTCGGGGAACTTGAGGTTGCGCGGCGCCGTGCCGAGCGCCGCGCCGGAGTACGAGAGCCGGGCGTTCACGACGAAGTGCTTCAACTGTACGCCGTCGGACTCCGCCTGCGCGGTCTCGACGAGGTCGACGTTGGCGAAGTAAGGCGAGGCGCCGAGCTTGCGCATGAAGTTGGCGATCGTCTGGTCGTCGAGGCCGAGGCCGCTGATGGTTGCGAGGCCGCCGCTCTCCTTGAACTCCAGGAGCCATACCTGTTCGGGGGCCGCATCGCTGAGATCCGCCAATACGTTCACCGGGCCGATCTTCTTGGCCTCGAGGCTGGCGATGGTATTGAGCTTCTCCTCGAGATCCTTGCGCTCGCTCTCGAGTTTCGTGAGCTCCGTCGACTTCTTGTCGAGGGCGACGATGTCCGACTGGAGCTTGGCGTACTCCTTCTTGAGCGGCGCCAGGTGCAGGCGACTCGTGACTTCGATGCCGATGAGCACGGCGAGGACGAGGGCGGCGCTCAGATAGACGAGCCGGGTTTCCTGGCGGCGGCCGGCTTCACGCTCGACCTCACGGACCGGCAACAGATTGATGCGAATCACGACTTGTCTCCCGGACGCCGGGACGCAAGCCCGACGGTGACGGCCAACGACGAAGCGTTGTCACGGACGAAATCGGCGTCGACGCCGCTCCCGAGCGCGACTCGCTCGAGCGGCTTCACGAGCTCGACCGGCGTCTCGAGGCGCTCGCCGAGCACGCGGGTCAGACCCTCGGTGCGGGCGGTACCGCCGGAGAGGTAGACGGCGGCGAGCGGATCCTCCGCGTCGGAGCGCCAGTAGAAGCTGAGCGCCCGGTGGATCTCCTCGACCAGGAACTGGACGCCCGGCGCCAGCGCCGCCTCGACCTGGTCGGGCTGGAACTCGCGAACGGTGCCGCCGGTCTTCAGGAGCTCGGCTTCGGCCGCCGACACCCCGAGGTTCCGCATCAGCACGTCGGTGAACTCGGCGCCTCCCACCGGGATGTCGCCCGTGAACGACGACCGGCCGCCGCGCAGGATGTTGATCGAGCAGTAACGCGCCCCGATATTCACCAGCCCGACGACTTGGCCCTCGTCGATCGCGTAGTTGAGCTCGAACATGTTCTCGAGCGCGAAGTAGTCGACGTCGACGATCTGCGGATTCAATCCGGCGTCGCGGATCACCGCCGTGTAGCTGTTGAGGATGTCTTTCTTGACGGCGACGAGAACGACCTCGATCTCGCCGCTCTCGGTGTAGTTGGCGATCTGATAGTCGATGGTGACGTTGTCGAGGCTCTCGGGAATCGCATTCCCGGCCTCCAACATCACGTGGTTCTCGAGATTGGCCTCGTCCTCGGCGCGCAGGTGCAGCTTCTTGATCATGACCGCGGGGCCGGGAACGGCGGTGATCACGTCCGTCGCCCGGGCGCCGGTCTGACGCACGAGATCACGGATGGTCGCCGCGACGATGCTCGGATCCTGGATCAGGTTGTTCTGCACCGCCGTCGGCGGCAGCGGCGCGATCCCGGCGGCGCTGATGCGAATGGCGCCCGGATTGCCGTCGGTCTCGACGAGCTTTACGCAGCTCGAGCCGATGTCGAGGGCGAGATAGGCGCCGCCGCGGCCGCGTGGAAGGAGATCGCGCAGCGAACGCTGGAACACCCCGGCGAGCTTGCCGCCGAGCCCGCTACGCACCCTTGCTCTCCCGACTCGTCATCGTGACGACCCCCTGTCTTTGCTCCCCTCGGTCACCCGGGAGAGGCCGGATCCGCACCATGCGGACCGGGTCTCTCCCGCGCGGAAAGGAGGGGCTACCGCCAGTGAAGCAAGCGAAGTGCCGCCCTTCGACCCCGCGAAATCTCAAGCACGGTCGCTATTACCTGGACAGGCGCTGAACCCTCCCGACAAAATCCTGTACGCGGGGAGGGCGGTAGCGACGAAAATTTGACGCCGTTCGCCGGGCCGATGCGGTGCGCGTCAGCGGACGACGTTGGCGCGGATGGTGACGAGGCGGCCTTCTTCGTCGAAGTCGAGCTCGACGGACACGCCGGGGCGGATCTCGGGCCAGGTGATGCGCTGGCCGGTCATGTCCTCCAAGGCCACGCCGTCGTCGATGGGATACACCGCCCCGGATACGGTCAGGTCCCGCTTCGAGACCGCGGTCACCACGCCTACGACCGCAGCGCTCGCCGCCGCGGCGAGCAACAGCCCGCCGGCGACGGCGGCGGCGATCAGGTTGCGTACGTCGTGTGTCTTCATCGATTCCTCGTCATCGACACGGCGCGCCGGTCGAGCATTCACGCCAGGAGAGCGGCGTCACGTTGTTCGGCAGCTCGGGAAGCGGGATCTCGTCGATGTTGCCGCTCGAGGCCACGAAACCGCTCGAGCCCTCGCGCTGGATGGTCACCGTGAGCTCGGTCGGGATGCTCTTGCCGATCACGATGAAGCGATCGTTGCGGGTGACGGTCGGTGCGGGTTGGGGCCCGTCGCCGTCGGGATCGGCCGCCTTCGCATCCGGGATGCCGCCGGTCTCGTAGTTGAGCTCGTAGACGCGCGCGTCGCCGCCGGCGTTGCAGACGCCGGCGATCGGCACGAAGGTCGAGAAGAAGACGCTGAAGTACGCGACCGGCGACGCCAGGACCTTCTCGCCGGGCCGTTGGTTCAACTGCACGTACCAGCCTTGCTTGGCTTTGATCTCGTCCTTGAGATCGATCTCCGCTTGGGAGCCGTTCTGCTCGACGCGCGTCGTCACGTCGACGAGGTCCGACTCGGTGAGGTTCGAGGCGCCGTCGTCCTTGACGCCGTACATGCGGTCGACGACGCTGGTCTCGAGGGGGTTGCTGCGGTCGCCGGTGCCGATGAAGACCGAGAGGAACCCGCGGTCGCGAACGACGTCGGGCGCATAGTAGATCTTGCGGTTGCCCCCGGACGCGAAGAGCTTGGTCGCCGTGAGGTTGCCGTCGATGCGCCACACGTTGCCGCCGAGATCGCCGACGTAGGCGCGATCGACCTTCTTGTCGCCGTTGAAGTCGAGAGCGGCGACGTTGCTCGGAATCGCGAAGTCCATCCCCACAGGCTTGATCTTCTGGATGAGCGCACCGGTCCGCGCGTTCACCGCGAAAATCGCGCGCCCCATGGCATTAGTGGAGTTGGCGGCGGTGTTGCTGGGGTTGTCGAAGTAGGGATCGTAACCGCCGCCGATCAGGAACGCGTCGACGTCGGCGTTGGTGCGGATGAACGCCGGCTCCGACCAGCCCTGACCGAGCTCGCTGAAGTCGCCGCCGCCGGTGCTGGTCGTGTTGGTGATCTTCCACAGCAGCTTCGGCGCCGTCTTGGCAGTGACGTCGAGCCCGTAGTAGGCGCGGCCGCCGCGCCCGAAGCCGAAGACCACGATCTTGTGCCCGTCGTCGGCGGAGAGGAGCTTCGGCGACGAGTCGACGAAGAACTGGTGTGAACCGCTCGCCCCCGGCGTCAGCAGCTTGAGCTTCGCTTGCAGCTCGTCGGGAACGTAGGCCCAGAGCTCGGCGCCGGTAGTGTCGTCGAAGGCGTGCAGCATGCCGTCGTTGGAGCCGATCAGGATCGCGGCGTCGTTGGTCGCATAGTTCACGACCAGCGGGACGGAGTGGATCGTATCCCCGAGGATCCAGTTGCGCTTCTCGGTGATGTTGGAGTCCTCGTCGTCGTCGTAGACGTCGATGCCGTGGACGTAGTCGATGATGTTGGCGCGCTCGCCGGCGCTCGCCGCGCCGAGCATGGCCTGCGTCAGCGCCGCATTCGAGGTCTTGAACGCGTGCGCCGCCGCCGTCAGGTCGAGGCCGCCTGCGGGAATGACCGTCGTGGTGTTGGTGTAGATGTTCCGCGGCGTCGCGCGATTGAGCAGGATCTCGCCGACGCCGCCCTTGCTCACCGCCGAGCCCGACGCGACCGTGTCCCAGTACGAGCGGGCTCCGGGAAGGATCTGACCGTCGGCGTCGGTCGCGGCGGCGCCGTTGGCGTCGAGGAGCTGGCCGTCGGCGGATACCTGGTACTTCTTGAGGTTGCCGGGCCAGCGCAGGGCGCCGTCGCGGGGTCGGAAGAGGGCGATGTAGAGACGGTCGCCGCTCTGGGTGCGCGTCGTCTGGCTGACCGGCACCACCGGGGCCACGAAGGACTCGGTCTCGCTGACGATCGCGTTCATGGTGGCGCGGAACGCGTCGGCGAGCTCGTCGGCGTTGTTGGCAGTGTAGTAGCTGCCGCCACCGTGGGCCGCCGCGCGCTGCAGCAAGCTGTTCGCGACCGTGAAGCCGATCGTGTAGGTGACGAGCGCCTGCTGCCCGTCCATGTCCGGCCGGAGGTCGTTGTCGAGCAGCACCTTGGTGATGTCGTCGAGGTAGTCGGAGCCGCCGTTCTGATATTCGCAGGGCTCTTCGTCAGGGGAGCTGTTCGGCGTACAGCCCGACGGCGGGCTGAAATGCCCCGGATCCGGGTCGCGGCCGTCGCCGTCCTTGTCGTACGGCGCTCCTAGCCACGACTCGATGTAGCTGAACTGGCCGCTGGCATTGGAGCCGCAGTACGGATCACTGAAGCCGCTGCCGCAGTTGCCGAAGGCGACGCCGTCGACCTGCGGGCGGCCGTCGGTCATGAGCACGACGTAGTTCCGCTGGCAGAGATACTGCACCGGGTCGGCGCCGCCGAAGTAGCCGTCGTGCTTGTAGTAACGGCCGGCAGCGATCATGCGCGGCGCCAGCGGCGTGCCGCCGTTCGCGCTGAGCCCGTTCACGATGCCGCGCAGCGCCGCTTGCGCCGTGCCGATCGGCGCTTTCAAGATCGTCTTGTCGTTGTGGTAGGTCGAGGTCTGGCTGGCGCTCGTATAGTCGCTCGGCAGGTAGTTGCCGTTCAGCACCATCAACCCGAAGCGCACCTGGGCGTTGGCCGGATCCTGGAGCAGGCCGTCGATCACCGACTTCGCCACGCTGAGCTTTGCCGGGTTCGGCAAGGCGTCGTAGTTCCGCCGATTGCCGTTCTTCTTGTACGAGGGCGCCCGATCGTCCTGGCCGTCGGCGTTGGCGTCGACCCAGCCGCACTGGGTCGTGACCTTCCACGCGGTCTGCGTCGTCTTGCAAGTGCAGTTGGCGTTGAAGACCTTGCAGCGGTCGTAGATCGTCGCCGCCGCGTACGACCCGGCGTAGGTAGTACCCGGATCGTACGGAATACCGTCGCTCATGCTGCCGGAGTTGTCGAAGAGGATGAGCACGTTCGGCTGCACGCTCTGGCCGGCGATGAAGACGTCGAGATCGCTTCCGGCACGGGTGCTCGCTGCCGTGAGAAGCACGGCGGCGAGCCCCAGCACAGTGATCCCCGGGGCCCGTTTCGCTTGTTGACGCATAGTGATCACGCTCTTTCTCGTGCTCCGTTCACAGCGCCGGACCGAGGCGCGCGGCCTCCATCTGCAGGAAGCTCGAGCCGTTCGGATTGGCATTGCCGCGGGCGTCGAGGTCGAAGTGGAAGGCCTTGAAGCGGAGGGCGCTCACCTTGACGCTCGGCGGCGGCGGCCCTTCGCGATCGAAGCAGACGCGCACGTATCCGGTCGTCTGTGGGGCGGTGAAGAGGCCGGCCGTGACGAGATTGGTCTCGCGCGGATCGTAAGTGCACGCCGCGCCCTCGCAGCAGCCCTTGTCGAGCGCGTCGGCAGCGACGAAGTTGTCGACGTCGCCGAGGCCGTAGTTCAGGCCCGCCTCGGCCGCCGCGAAGGCGCGCGCACTCTCCTTACCGAGCCCCGAGAGCGCCGCCTCCATGCGCGACGCGCCGGCCACGAGCGAGGCCAGGACGAGCAGGATCGAGAGCAGCCCGAGCACGGTGAGAAGGGCGATGCCGCGTTGATCGGCGAGATATCTAGGAGGTCTCATAGATTGTCGATCATCGGCTCGCGCACGATGTCCAGGTTGCGGATGCGCACCTCGACCTGCAGCGCGGCGTTCGGCGCCACACCGAGATGCTCCGGCATCTCCGAGCGCAGCGATATGGACGCCGAGCGGAGGTCGGCGAGGTTGCCGGCGGGATCAGCGACGGTCGTACCGTCCTTCAGGATGTAGGCGAGCTGCAGGACGTCAATCTGGTCCGCGACCACGACGCCCTCGCGCCACAGCACCGCGTTGCCGTCGAGGACGTAGCTGATTTGGCGAATCTCGTTGACCGGCGACCCGAACTCGTAGCCGTCGGTAACCACGGCCGGCGAGACCGTGATCGTACAGTTCACCGGATCGTAGCCGGCGATCGTGTAGACCTCGGCGAGGCCGCGGAGCGCCGACTCGATCGCGACCCGCTCGTTGACCATGAACGACTGCGCGGGATTCCCGGGGAGGCACGCGGAGGCGCTGTACCGCTCCAGCGGAATGGTCGTGGCGCCGCCCACGACGCCCGCGGTGCCGACGCGGCTCTTCACCGCCCCGTAGTTGCCGAAGAGATTCACGCGATAGAGCTCGCCGCTGGCGACGACGGGAACCTGCACCGGCGGCAGGACGGCGCTCGGCACCGCGGACATGCCGAACCCCGCCATGCGCACCTCGCGCCGGAAGAGGTCGAGGGCGCCGCGGACGTTCTGCTGCATGTCGGCCGAGCCGATCTGGTAGACCGCGCTCGAGCCCTGGCTGCGCACGGCGCTCGCCAGCACGACGAGCGCGATCGCCGCGACGGTGATCGCAGCGAGAAGCTCCATCAGCGTGAAGCCGCGCGCGTCACTGCGAAGCTCGCACCTCATTCGCTGATCACCGTGACGAGCTGCACCCCGGGAGAGTGCGAGCCGAACTGGTCGCTCCACGACACCGCCATGGTCACCTTCTTCGCCGTCGCGCCGAGGTCCGCGACCGCCGCCGAGCGCATGAAGGTGATGTGCTCACGCGTCACGCTCGTCGGGCTACTGCTGGCAATCTCCTCGAACGGCCGGCGCCGCATCGTCTCCAGCGCCTCGGATGCGAGGTTCGTAGCGATGCCGACGTTGCGGCCGACTACCGTCGCGCGCAGCGACGTGACGTAGGTCGCCGCGAGCCCAAGGAAGCCGATCGCAGCGATCGCCGTCGCCACCAGAACCTCGACGAGCGTGAAGCCCGCGGCGCGCTGGCTCGATGCTGGCGCCGTCACCGCCATCCGTCCTCCGTGTGCCTCCAGACGCGCACCCGTCCGGCGGCGCTCATGGTGACCGCCTGCTGCACGAGACCGTCGCTGCTCGGCGCTTCGAGGAACACGCCGGCGGCATTCTGCACCGTGCCGTTCGAATGGAAGGTGATCGCCGCCGTCGGCACCGAGCTGGCGATGGCGCCGGCATAGGGATCCTCGCTTATTCCCGTGTGCCCGAAGACGACGTGCGGGTATTCGGTGCCGATCACCCTCTGTTTCACGAGCTCGCGGCCGCCGACGCCGTCGTCGCGCCGGATCTGGTAGCCTCCGGAGATCGGAAAGTACTCGTAGACCCGCGCCTCCTTTATCGCCGCCATCCGCGCCTGATTGAGATCGCCGGCAATGGCGAGGGCCGCGCCGCGCGTCCTGAAGGCCGGGGCCATGGCGGTGAAGTTGGTGGCCGCGACGGCGGTGACGATCCCGAGCAGGCTCACGGCCGTCAGCACCTCGACCAACGTCAAGCCGGCGTCTTTCGGCAATGTTTTTCGATCGTGCACGAACGGCGACTCCCTGCGGTCGCGGAGCAAGATCCGCTCCGGCGAACCGCTGCCGCCGAAGCTTGGATCGGCGCGCGGATAGCTGCAGGCGCGGCTCGCGCCCTGCGCATCTGCGCGTCGCAAACATTGCGCGGCGTCATCGCCGTGCCGCCGCATGCTTTGACAGATCGCGCGCCACAGCGGATGAGCGCTGACGTGTCCCCGCAAGAGTCCGCCGCCTTCCCGAGCCCGCAGCCCGGCTATGCCGAGGTCGCGTTGCTACGCACGCTCCCGGGACGCGAGGCCTTGATCTACGCCGTCCCGGAAGCGTGGCATGGCCGGGTGCGGCGCGGTATGCGGGTGGTGGCGCCGCTCGGAAGCCGCCACGAGACCGGCATCGTGATCGCCCTCCATGCGACGCCGCCGCTCGCCGTCGGGAAGATCCGCGCCATCGCCGACGTCCTCGATGCCGAGGCGATCGTCAGCGACGAGGTCTTCGAGCTCTGCCGCTGGAGCGCGCGCTACTATCTAGCGGGCCTCGCCGACGTGCTGGCGGTGGCGTTGCCGGGCGGGCTGCGGGCACGCTCGGCGCGTCTTCTCCGGCTCGCCGCCGCCGCGCCGACTCCGAAAGACGTCCTCGAGGCGGCCATCGTCGAGCGCGTGGCCGCCAGCGAGGACGGCCTGACGATGGCGGCGCTGGCGCGCGCGCTCGGAAGTCGCGACGCCGCCCGCGCCGTCCGTACCCTGGTCCGGCGCGGCATCCTCACGAGCGAGGAGTTTCGCGCCGGTCCGCCGGTCAAGACTCGCTACGTCACCGTCTTCGGTCTCGCACGCGAGCTCGACTCTAGCGAGGCGGCGTCCCTGGCGCGCCGCGCCCCGCGGCAGCTCGCCTGCTACGAACGCCTGCGCACGGCATCGGACCAGCGGCTCGACGCGACCGCCCTCGACGCCGGCGGTCGCGCCGCTGCCGCGGCGCTCGCGAAGCGCGGCATCGTCTCCCGAATGCGCGTCGAACGCTACCGCGACGCCGGCGAGCCCGCGGCCAGCGTGCCCGAGCCGGAGCTCACGGACGCGCAGCGGGCCGCGATCGCCGCGGTCGCGCCGGATGCCTTTCGGACCTTCCTCCTCCACGGCGTGACCGGGAGCGGCAAGACCGAGGTCTACCTCCGCCTCGCGGCGCGCACGCGCGCCGCCGGCCGTTCGGTGCTCATGCTGGTGCCGGAGATCGCCCTCACCCACCAGCTCGTCGCGCGCGCACAGGAGCGCTTCGGCAGCGCCGTCGCCATCGTGCACAGCGGCCTTGCGCCCGGCCAGCGCTGGGACGAGTGGCGACGGATCGCGCGCGGCGAGGCGCGGGTGGTAGTCGGCACGCGCTCGGCGGTCTTCGCTCCGCTGGTGGATCTCGGGCTCGTGATCGTCGACGAGGAGCACGACGCCGCGTACAAGCAGGACGAGGGCCTCCGCTATCACGGACGCGACCTCGCCATCGTCCGCGCCAAGCTGGCCGGCGTACCGGTCGTGCTCGGGTCGGCGACGCCGTCCATAGAAAGTCACCAGCAAGCGCTCGACGGCAAATACCGGCTACTGACGCTGCCCGAGCGCGTCCACGGGCGGCCGCTCCCCGAGGTGACGATCGTCGACTTGCGGAGTCTCGGCGGCCGTCCGGTCGCGGCGAGCGTGCCGTCGGCGCCGGGTGCCGCGGCGCCGGCTGCGCCGGCAGCCGGAATGCCGCCGCCGGCGCGGCCCGAAGCATCGCTTTTCTCGCCGGTCTTGCTGACCGCGATCGCGGAGACGCTGGACCGCGGCGAGCAGACGCTCCTCTTCCTGAACCGCCGCGGCTTCGCGAGCGCCATGCACTGCCTCGTCTGCGGCGAGCCGGCCGGCTGCCCGTCATGCAGCGTCAGCCTCACCCTGCACCGCCGCCGCGCCGCGCTGCTCTGCCATCATTGCGGCTACGCTCGCTCCGCACGCGAGGTAGTCTGCGCAGCCTGCCGGCGCGGTACGCTGGTGGCGCTCGGGCTTGGAACCGAGCGGGTCGAAGCCGAGGTCGCGGACCGCTTCCCGACCGCCAGGGTAGGACGGCTCGACCGCGACACCACGCTCCGGCAGGGTGCGCAGCGGCGGATCCTCGACGCGTGGAGCAGCGGCAAGCTCGACGTGCTCATCGGCACCCAGATGGTCGCCAAGGGGCACGACGTACCCGGGGTCACGCTCGTCGGCGTGCTCCTCGCCGACGTGGCGCTCAGCATGCCGGATTTCCGCGCCGCGGAGCGGGCCTTCCAACTCCTGACCCAGGTCGCCGGCCGCGCCGGTCGCGGCGCGCTCCCGGGCCGCGTCGTCGTGCAGACGTACCGGCCGACACACCATAGCCTCACGGCGGCGGCGGCTCACGACTACGCCGCCTTCGCCCCCGCGGAGCTCGCCGCGCGCCGTGAAACGGCGTACCCGCCGTTCGCGCGGCTCGCCGTCCTGCGCTTCGAGGGACCGGACTTCGAGCGGACGGGAACCTGTGCCGACCGGCTCGCGGCCGGCGCCCGCACCGTCGCCGCAGCCCAAGGCGTAGCGCTGCGCGGCCCGGCGCCGGCGCCGCTCGAGCGCCTGCGCGACCGCTACCGCTGGCAGCTCGTGCTGACCGCGGCGAGCGTCCGGGCGCTGCACGAAACGCTCGCCGCGCTGCGAGCCGCGTGGCGGGCGTCGCCCGACGCCCGCACCGTGCGCCTCATCGTTGATGTCGATCCGGTCAGCATGTTATGAAACTCTCGTGATTCGAAGGATTTACACGTATCCGGCGAGCATTCTCAAGGAGGTTGCCGGAGACGTGACCGACATCGACGGCGCCGTTGCGAAGGCCCTCGACGACATGGTCGAGACCATGTACGCCGCTCCCGGTGTCGGGCTCGCGGCCCCCCAGATCGGCCTCTCGCAGCGCGTGATCGTGCTCGACGTCGATCACGAAAACCAGGGGAAGCACCTCCTGAAACTCGTCAATCCCGTCATCGTCGAGTCCGAGGGGGAGATTCTCTGGGAAGAGGGCTGTCTTTCGGTACGCGACTACCAGGCCGAGGTGCAGCGTGCCGAGCGCGTGCTCGTGAAGGCGTGGACCGTCGATCAAAAGGAGATCGAGATCGAGGGCACCGGCCTCCTCGCGGTTGCCCTGCAGCACGAGATCGACCACCTGGACGGCATCCTCTTCCTCGACCATCTGAGCCGGCTGAAACGCGATCTCTACCGGCGCAAGCTGAAGAAGATGGAGCGCGAGGATCGAGAGGCGCCGCCGCCACGCCGCGCGATGATCTGAGCGCCATGCTGCGCTGGCCGACCGGACGCCCGCTGCGTTCGGTTTTCATGGGAACGCCGGACTTCGCAGTACCGAGCCTGCGCGCGCTCGCCGCGGCAACGACCGTCGTCGGCGTGGTCTCGCAGCCCGACCGCCCGCACGGCCGCGGTCAGAGCCTGCGGTCGTCGCCCGTGTCGGCCGCGGCGACAGAGCTCGGTCTGCCGCTGTTCCGCCCGGCGAGCCTGCGCGCGCCGGACGCGCTCGCGGCGCTCACCCTACTCGCTCCGGATCTGCTGGTCGTCGCGGCGTACGGGAAGATCCTGCCGCCGGCGCTCCTGGCACTCCCCACCCTCGCTCCGTTGAACGTCCATGCATCGCTCCTGCCGCGCCATCGCGGCGCTGCTCCCATCGCCGCCGCGATCCTCGCGGGCGATGCGGAAACCGGCGTCACGATCATGTTGATGGACGAAGGGCTCGACACCGGAGACGTGCTGCTGCAGCGTCCGCGGCTGATCGCCGCGGACGAGACGACCGGCACCCTGACCCGGGCGCTCGCCGAGCTCGGCGCGACGACACTCACCGAGGCGATTGCGGCTATCCGCGGAGCCGGGCTCCGGCCGGTCCCGCAGGACGAACGACGGGCCACCTACGCGCCGCGGCTCAGCAAGGCCGCCGGGCGGATCGACTGGTCAGAGGACGCGGTGGCCATAGAACGCATGGTCCGCGCCTTCACGCCCTGGCCGTCGGCGCACACGACGCTATCCGGGCGTGTGTTGAAGATCATTGCGGCGCGCGTCGTCGCCGCGGCGCGTCCCGCAGCCCCGGCAGGCACGTTGACGCTGCGCGGTCGCGACCTCGAGGTCGCGACCGGCAGCGGCACGCTGGCGCTGGTGACCGTTCAGCCCGAAGGCAAGCGACCGATGCCCGGCGCCGCCTTCGCCGCCGGGCTCCGTGCCGCAGCCGATGCGCGCCTCGGTCGGTAGCTACGCCCGCCTGCGACCATCCCGGCGCCGTTCTGCCGGCGCGAGCTGGCCCCGGTGCCGGTCACTTCGTATGACGAGCCCCGACACAAGAGATACTATCGTGGATGATCGCGAATCTTACCGCGTTCTCATCGACTCTGGCGGGCAAGTCCCCCCCTGCGATAGAGATCGCGGACGCTCCGAAACCCTCGACCCGGTCTTATGCGACCGAGATCGGAGCTGACCCGCGCATGGAACCGGGCGATCCGCTCGCCGCTCGCGCACTGGCGCTAGACGTCCTGCTGCGCGTCGACGCCACCGCCGCCCACGCCGACGCGACCCTAGCGGCCGCGCTCGCATCGACGCGACTCGATGCTCGCGACCGCGCTCTTGCGAGCCGGCTCGTCTACGGCACCCTCGCCTGGCTCGGGCGCCTCGACTGGCAGCTCGCGCGCCTCACCGACCGCGACTGTGCGAGCTTCGATCCGCGGGTCCGCATGGCGTTGCGCCTGGGCCTCTATCAGATCACGCTCCTCGACCGTGTGCCGGCGCACGCCGCGGTGACGACGAGCGTCGACCTGGCCAAACGCGCCGTACCGGCGGCAGGGCGGCTCGTGAACGCGGTCCTGCGGCGAGCGGTTCGCGAGCGCAATTCGTTGCCGCTACCGGACGCCGCTCGGGATCCGCTCGCGCACCTGGCGGTCGCGCTCTCGCATCCTCGCTGGCTCGTCGAGCGCTGGCAGCGCCGCTTCGGCGACGAGGTAGGCGATCTCCTCGCGGCCGACAACGAGGCCGCGCCGACCGTCCTGCGAGCGCGCCCCGGCGCCCGCGACGACCTGCTGGCACGCTTACGGGCCGCCGGTATCGCCTGTGAAGCCGGCCGCTTCGCGCCCGATGCGGTGCGGGTGCAGGCGGTCGACCCGCACGCGCTGCCGGGATGGTCGGCAGGGGTCTTCAGCGTCCAGGAGGAGGCGTCGCAGCTCGTGACCTGGCTTCTCGATCCGCTTCCGGGCATGCGCGTCCTCGACGCCTGCGCCGCGCCGGGCGGCAAGTCGGCGCACGCGGCCGAGCGCATGCGCGACGAGGGGATGATCGCGGCCTGCGATCGACGGCGCCGCGGCGCGCTCGCGATCGCGCGCAATGCCGTCCGCCTCGGGCTCCGCAGCATCCGCCCGCTCGTGCTCGACGCGCGCAACGCGGACGCCGTGCTCGCCCGCGGCTCGTTCGACCGCATCCTCGTCGATGCGCCGTGCAGCGGTCTCGGCACGCTGCGCGCCCATCCGGAGATCCGCTGGCGGCGCTCCCCCGACGATCTCCGCCGATTCGCGGCAACGCAGCACCGCCTTCTCGACGCGGTGACGCCCTTGCTCCGTCCGGGCGGCGTGATCGTCTATGCGACCTGCACCTTGACCGACGAGGAAAACGACGACGTCGTCGAGCGCTGGCTCGCCGCGCATCCGACGCTCCGCCGGGAAGACGCGGCCGACATACTGCCGCCGACCGCTCGCACCCTGGTCGACGGCCGCGGCGCGCTGCGCACGCTACCGCATCGCCACGGCCTCGACGGGTTCTTCGCGGTGCGGGCGCGGCGCGCTTGACGAGTCCGCACCCGCCGCACCTTGCGAGGTCCGAGGACGGACCGTATATCCGATGCGCCGTGTGCCGCGCCCATCTGATCGCCCCCTCGGTCCTGTCCGCGGATTTCGGCCGGCTGAACGAAGAGGTGCGCGCCGTCGAGGCCGCCGGCGCCGATTGGCTGCACCTCGACGTCATGGACGGCCACTTCGTACCCAATCTGACGATGGGTCCCGACGTGGTGCGCGCCGTTCGCCGCGCGACCTCGCTGCCGCTCGATGTCCACATGATGGTGAGCGATCCCGGGCGCTACGCACCGCGTTTCATCGACGTCGGCGCCGACTGGGTGTCGATTCACTACGAGGCGTGCCCAGAGCCGCGCGGCGTGATCGCCGACATTCGTGCCCGCGGCGCGCGGCCGTCGCTCGCCGTGAGTCCGGACACGCCGCTCGAGGTCGTGGCGCCTAGTGCCCGAGATCTCGACATGGTGCTGGTCATGAGCGTCTATCCGGGCTTCGGCGGCCAACAGTTCATTCCCGGGAGCCTCGCCAAGCTCGAAGACGCGCGCCGTCTGCGCCAACGCCTGGGCCTCGGGTTCCTGATCGAGATCGACGGCGGTATCACCGTCGACAATGCCGGCGCTGCAGCCCAGGCGGGCGCCGACGTCCTGGTAGCCGGGACTGCGATCTTCGGAGCTCCGGACCGCGGCACAGCGATCACGGCCATGCGGCGGAACATCGCCGCCGTAGCCGCGCCGGCCTGAGTCCATTGGCATTCTCGTTCCCGTATGTTACGCAAATCGGGATCTACTTTGCGGCCTACGTTGACGGGGTGTAGCTCAGACTGGCAGAGCGCTGCGTTCGGGACGCAGAAGTCGCTGGTTCAAATCCAGTCACCCCGATTCTCATTTCACGGCCGCCGGTTGCGCGCTGCGTTCGTAGGCGGGGTCGTGGCCGCCGCCGTCGGCGGTGCCACTCCCCCGAGCCGGGCGGAAGACGTCACGACGCGCGGTGGCGAGATCGTCGCCCGCGAAGCACCTGGGACGAGCGAGGCGGGGATCGCAGTCCTCAGAGGCAACGCCCGTGTCCGTCTGCTCGGCGAGCAGGACGGCTGGAGCGAGATCCTTCTGCCCGACGGCCGCCGCGCCTGGGTTCCGGCAGCGGAGATAGTCCACATCCCGGACCCCGCCCCATCGTCCCCGGCTCTTCCCGCGGTAGCAGCAGCGGCGACGGCGCCGCCTCCGGAGCCGGCGCCGAATCTGCAAGCGAGCCTCGCCGCCGAGATCACCAGGCTACGCTCGGTAGTCGACGCGCTCGAAGCGGAGCGGCGGCAAGCGCCGCGGCCCATGGGCGGGGAGCCGCCGCCGATCTCGGAGGTCGCACCCCTCGTCACCGGCACCATCGGGCTCGTAGTGGGGACGTTGCTCGGTGGAGCCTGGACGCGATACCGCGCCCGCCGCCGGCGATCGATTCGGTTCTGACCATGTGGGTCCTGCTCGCCGTCGTCGCTCTCGCCTATCTGTCCGGCTCGGTTCCGACCGGAGTGTGGCTGGCGCGACGCCAGGGCGTCGATCCTCGCGACATCGGCAGCGGCAATATCGGAGCGACCAACGTCGCCCGGGCAGCGGGGACCGCTACGGGGGCGCTGACTCTCGTCGGGGACACACTGAAAGGGCTCGGCCCGATTCTCCTCGCAACCTATCTCGGAATCGGCGAGGGCGGCTGCGCGCTGGTCGCGCTCGCAGCTTTCACGGGCCATATCTTTCCGTGCTTCCTCGGATTCCAGGGCGGGAAGGGCGTCGCCATAGCACTTGGCGTCCTGCTCGGCCTGGCGCCGCTCGCAATGGCAATCGTGGTGCCGATCTTCCTCCTCACGGTCGCGGTCAGCCGCTACGTCTCGCTCGGCTCCATCCTGACCGCGGCGATGACTCCGATCGTCCTCGCGGCGCTCGCGTATCCGGCGACGACGATCGTCGTCGCCGCCGTGATGGGTACCGGCATTGCATATAGACATCGCGACAATATACGCCGCCTGCGCTTCGGAACCGAAGCGCGGCTCGGCGGCCGGCGTTCCACCTTTCCCGACTCGGGCTACGCCTGAGACCAACCCAGGCTCGGAGCGAGCCCAAACCGCGGGCAGTGCCCGCGATTTGGGCAGCATTCCCCGACCCAACGGCATGATCGATCCGACACGACTTGACGCCGACTACGCTCGTACGGCGGGTCTATGACTTGCATGCCGTCTCGGAGATCGGGCTCACGGGCCTCATCGAGACGATCGAAGTCTCCAGGAGGATCAGATGAAAAAAGTCGACGCCATCATCAAGCCGTTCAAGCTCGACGAAGTTAAAGAGAGCCTGTCGGCGATCGGTATCCAGGGCATCACCGTGACCGAGGTCAAAGGCTTCGGTCGACAGAAAGGGCACACCGAGCTCTATCGAGGCGCCGAGTACGTCGTCGACTTCCTCCCCAAGGTGAAGCTCGAGATCATCGTCCGCGACGACCAGGTAGCGAACGTCGTCGCCGCGATCGAGAAGTCGGCCAAAACGGGTCGTATCGGTGACGGCAAGATCTTCGTCATGCCCATCGACGAGGTCGTGCGTATCCGCACCGGCGAACGCGGCGAACAGGCTATCTGACGGCGCGCCGCCGAGGTCGACCCCCACACTCACAGCCATAGGAGAGGAAGAGCGAATGAGCACGGCGCAGGACGCCATAACGTTGGCGAAAGACCACAAGGCGGTCGCGGTCGATTTCAAGTTCCTCGACTTCCTCGGGATCTGGCAGCATTTCTCCATTCCGATGAGCGAGTTCGAAGAAGACCTCTTCGACGACGGGCTCGGCTTCGACGGCTCTTCGATCCGCGGCTGGCAGCCCATAAACGCGTCGGACATGCTGGTGGTGCCGGATGCGTCAACGGCCGTCATGGACCCGTTCATGGCCCACCCGACGCTGTCGCTCATCTGCAACATCGTCGATCCCATCACTAAGGAAGAGTACTCGCGCGACCCGCGCAACATCGCGCGTAAGGCCGAAGCCTACCTCAAGTCTACGGGTATCGGGGACACAGCATACTTCGGCCCCGAGCCCGAGTTCTTCGTGTTCGACGACATCCGCTACGACCAGAACGCGCACAGCGGCTACTACTTCATCGACTCGACCGAAGGCATCTGGAACAGCGGTCGCGACGAAGGGCCCAACCTCGGCTACAAGCCGCGCCACCGGGAAGGATACTTTCCGGTGCAGCCGACCGACTCGCAGCAGGATCTTCGCGCCGAGATGGTGCTGATGATGGAGAAGGTCGGCATCCGCGTGGAGCGCCAGCACCACGAAGTCGCGACTGCCGGTCAAGCCGAGATCGACATGCGTTTCATGCCGCTCACGCAGATGGGCGACGCGCTCATGTGGTACAAGCATTGCGTCAGGAACGTCGCCTGGAAGCACGGCAAGACCGCGACGTTCATGCCGAAGCCGCTCATCGGCGACAATGGCTCCGGCATGCACTGCCACCAGTCGATCTGGAAAGGCGACAAGCCGCTCTTCGCGGGAGACGGCTACGGCGGCATGAGCGATCTGGCGATGCACTACATCGGCGGCATCCTGAAGCACGCTAGAGCGATCGCCGCCTTCACCAACCCGAGCGTCAACTCGTACCACCGTCTGGTCCCGGGCTTCGAAGCGCCGGTGAATCTGGCGTACTCGTCCCGCAACCGGTCGGCGGCCATCCGTATCCCGATGTATTCACCGTCTCCGAAAGCCAAGCGCATCGAGATCCGTTTCCCGGATCCGAGCTGTAACGGGTACATCGCGTTCGCAGCGATGCTCATGGCCGGTCTCGACGGCATCGAACGTCGGCTGTCGCCGGGCGATCCTCTCGACAAGGACATCTACGCTCTCACGCCCGAGGAGTTGAAGGACGTCCCGGCGATGCCGGAATCCCTCGAAGCAGCGCTCGAGCACCTCGAAGAGGATCACGAGTTCCTGCTCAAGGGCGACGTCTTCACCGAAGACGTGATCGAGACCTGGGTCGAGTACAAGCGAACGAAGGAGATCGACCCGATGCGCCTCCGTCCGCATCCGTACGAGTTCGCGCTCTACTACGACGTCTGAGCCGCTGCACTCGCGTCCGACTACACGGCGCGGGGGCGGGCAGCCAACGGCTGCCGCCCCCGGCTCCCGTTCAGACCGCCGAGCGCTCTGCTGCCGGCGCGCCGCGCAGCGCGTCCAGACAGAGCACGAGCACACCGATCGTGATCGCCGTGTCGGCGACGTTGAATGCCGGCCAGTGATACGCGCCGACATACACGTCGAGGAAGTCGATGACCTCGCCGTACGCAGCGCGGTCGACCATGTTGCCGATGGCGCCTCCGAGCACTCCCCCACAGGCGGCGATCACTGCGCGACGCTCGCACGGCACCGTGCGCACGAACCACAGGAGGACGCCGAGCGCGAGCGCCGCCACTGCCAGCAGGGCCGGCACGCGAAACGCCGGCGAGCGCCCCGCGAAGATGCCGAACGCGGCCCCCGTGTTGCGGACATAGGTGAGTGCGAAGAAGCCGTCGATCACGGGTATCGACTCGTGCAGCGTCATGCGCTCGAGCACCAGCGCCTTGGTAATCTGGTCGAGGATCACGACGATCAACGCCGGCGCCAGGACGAGGCTCCACTTACCGCGCATCAAGTCCGCGCCTCTGCGGCGGCGAGCACTCCGGCGCAGCGGCCGCACATAGCGGGAACGGCGGGGTTGCGGCCAGCGTCATCTCGGTAGTTCCAGCAGCGCGGACACCTCTCGCCGGCGGCGCGCTGGGCGACGACGGTAACGCCGGGCGCGAGAAGCGGACCGTCGAGCGACCCCTCGGGTACAAGGGTCACGCGCGAAACGATGAAGATCTCCGCGAGCATGCCGCGGCGCGAGGCGAGCAGGTCGGCGATCTGGCCGGTCGCAGCGATCCGCACGTCAGCGGCGAGCGATTGACCGATCTCACCGGCGCCGCGCAGCGGCTCTAGAGTCTTGGTCACGGCGGAGCGTACGGCGAGGAGCGTCTCCCAGTCAGCCGCGAGTCCGGGATCGCAGAGCGCCGGGTCGACGGCGGGGAAATCCGACAGCAGAACACTCGGCGCCCGCTCCGGATCGGCGGGCATGAAGCCCCAGATCTCTTCGGCGGTGAACGAAAGGATGGGTGCCATGAGACCGACGAGCCCTTCGAGCAGGAGGTAGAGCGTCGTCAGTCCCGAGCGGCGCTCCAGCGACATCGCGCCCTCGCAGTAGAGGCGATCCTTCACGATGTCGAGGTAGAGCGCGGAGAGATCGACGCTGCAGAAGTTGTTGAGCGCGTGGTAGACGGTATGGAACTCGAACGCGTCGTAGGCCTGCCGGCACCGATCGATCAGGCTCTGCAGCCGATCGAGGATGAAGCGGTCGAGCTCGAGGAGCTGAGTCGTCGCCACGCGGTCACGCGCCGGATCGAAGCCCGCCAGGTTGCCGAGCAGGAAACGCGCGGTATTGCGAATGCGCCGGTACGCCTCGCTCGCGCGGTCGAGGATCTCCTTCGATATGCGCACGTCGTCGCGATAATCCTCGGCGGCGACCCAGAGTCGCAGGATGTCGGCGCCGTGGGTGGCGACGATCTGCTGCGGCGCCACGATGTTGCCGACCGACTTCGACATCTTGCGCGCGTCTTCGTCGAGCACGAAGCCGTGCGTGAGAACCGACTTGAAGGGCGCGCGCTCGCGCGTGCCGACGGCCGTGAGCAACGAGCTCTGGAACCAGCCGCGATGCTGGTCGCTGCCTTCGAGATAGAGGTCCGCCTGGCCGCCGAGATCCGGGCGACGTTCGACTACGGCCGCGAAGCTCACGCCCGAGTCGAACCAGACGTCGAGGATGTCCTCCTCCTTCGTGAACTCCGCGCTGCGACACTCGGGACAGGCAAACCCTGGCGGCACGAAATCCCCCACCGGCCGCACGAACCAGGCGTCGGAGCTCTCGCGGGCGAAGATCTCCGCTACGTGTGCGAGGAGCGTCTCGTTCGTGCTCGTGGCACCGCATTGCTGGCACCGTAACGCTACGATCGGAACTCCCCAGGCGCGCTGGCGCGAGATGCACCAATCGGGGCGCGAGCTCACCATACCGGCGATACGCTCGCGCCCCCAGGCGGGGATCCAGCGCACACCCTCGATCGCGGCCAGCGCCCGCCGGCGCAGGCCCTTTGCTTCCATGGATATGAACCACTGCTCGGTCGCACGGAAGATGATCGGCTGATGACACCGCCAGCAGTGCGGGTACGCATGTTCGAGCGGCGCCACCTGCAGGAGGCGGCCGGCGGCTTCGAGGTGCGCGACGATCTTCGCGTCGGCGTCGAAGACCTTCATGCCGCCGAAGTGCTCGACGGCGGGAACGAAGCGTCCGCTGCCGTCGACGGGCGCATAGGCATCCAGACCGTAGCGCCGTCCGACCTCGTAGTCCTCCTGACCGTGCCCGGGTGCGGTGTGTACGAGGCCCGTGCCGGCCTCGAGCGTCACGTGCTCGGCGAGCACGATCGGCACGTCGCGATCGAGCCACGGGTGGCGGGCACGCATGCCTTCGAGGTCGCTGCCGCGCACGGTCGCCAGCGTTGACGGCGCATCACCGAGAAAGTGGGCGAGCTTCGGCACCAGCGCCTGGGCCACGATCAAGGCGCCGCCGGCCGGCCGAGCCACCACCGCATACTCGATCTCGGGATGGACGGCGATCGCCATGTTGGCGGGCAGCGTCCACGGCGTCGTCGTCCAGATGGCGGCGGCGATCGGGCCGGCAACGTCGACAAAGAGCTCGGGCTGCGGCTCCGCGAGCGGGAACGCCACATAGATGGAACGCGTGGTGACGTTCCGATACTCGACCTCCGCCTCGGCGAGCGCCGTCTGGCACGATGCGCACCAGTGCACCGGCTTCTTGCCGCGATAGAGCTCGCCGCTCCGCACGAACTTCGCGAGCTCGCGCACCTCGGTCGCCTCGTAGTCGTACGCGGTCGTGAGGTACGGATTGTCCCAATCGCCGAGGACGCCGAGGCGGCGGAAATCCGCGCGTTGCACATCGACGAACTTCGCCGCGTAGTCGCGGCACAAGCGTCGCACTTCGACCTTGCCGAGGGCCGCTTTCTTCTCCTTGCCGAGCTTCTTCTCCACCTCGTGCTCGATCGGCAGACCGTGGCAGTCCCAGCCGGGAACGTACGGGGCCTGGAAGCCTGCCATGTTCTTGTACTTCACGATCACGTCTTTGATGATCTTGTTGAGGGCGTGACCGAGATGGATATTGCCGTTCGCGTAGGGCGGACCGTCGTGCAGGAGATACCGCGGTCGGCCGGCCCGCCGTGCCAGGCCGGCGGCATAGACGCCGACACGCTCCCAATGCGCCAGTATCTCCGGCTCGCGTACGGGCAAATTCGCCCGCATCGGAAACGCCGTAGTCGGGAGATTCAGGGTTCCCTTGAAGTCGGGACCCTCGCCTTTGCTCATCGAGCGCCCGCCATCAATGGGAGTCGCTCAACCGACGGCGGACCGGATTTCGCGCGGCGCGGCGCACGCCCCCGAAATCCAGCCGCCATTCCTTGCGTACGCCGCGGTAACAGCAGCAGAGCTCGCTGTCCATGTCGTTGATGAAAGTGCGCTGCTTGCCGTCCTCGAAGAGGACGCGCACGATACACGTACCGCCCGGCACGATCGAGGTCATCACCTCGACCACCGCTCCGACTCCCCACTCCTCGTATGCCGTGTGCTGCACGCGATCACCGAGACGAAGGAACAGCCGTTTCTCTCCATCGAGCACGCGGACACCACCAAGCTCGAAGGCTAGCCGATCGACCTCGAGAACGCCACTCACGGCAGCGGTGGCAGCTCGCCTCTCTTGACTCCTCGGGCGCGGGCTCCCAGACTCCGGAGCGCTCGAGATGAGACAAGACTGGAAGACGCTTGGCATCGTGGCGCTCGGAGCGGCGCTTGCGGGGTGGCTAGTGGTGCGCGCGATGAACGCAACGCCGCCCGAGCACCCGCAGCGAACCGCGCCGCCGGCCTCGGTTCCCGGCGCCGCGGCAACTTCCGTGGCGGCAGTCGAGGAGGCGCCGGTGCCGCCGATTGCGCCGGCCGAGCCTGCAGCCACGCCGGCCGCCACCGGCACCACGCACGACGCTGCCATCGACGTCGACGTCATCGTGCGCGACCTCGAGATCCTGTCCCAGGCGTTGGCCCAGAATCAGCGCCTGGAAGACCGCGTGCTGCCACGCATCAACGACGCCCTCGACGTTCCGGGGGTAACGGCCTATCGCCGCGCGCCGGACTTTTGGGAGCCCGCGCTCGCAGGCTCGGAAGGAGCAAGCCAATGAAGCGACTCGCCGCACGCCTGATCGTGGTCGGCATGCTCGTCGGGGTCGTAGCGGCCGGCGCGCTCGCCGCCGATCGCGTCCGCCGCGAGCGGACGGGGCACGGCAAGGCGTTGCAGCAGATCGAGCAGCAGATCCGCGCCGGTCGCTCGGCCACCAAACGCATCGAGCGCGATCCGCGAGCCGCGCCCGACATAAAGCAAAAGGCGGCGGCGCTCGATCAGCTCCTGGATGCCCGCGAGCGTACCCTCGCCAAGCTCGACGCCAGCTACCGAACCTTTCTCTCGCAGCACCAGAGCGATCTCGCCGAGCTCCAGGATCTGCGCAAGCGCGCGCTCGCCCTCGATCAGCGCCTCGACGAAGCGCGTAAGGCGCTCGTCCAGGCGAACCGGCCCGACATCGACGACCTCAAGCGCAACTCGCAGCAGGCGCGACAGCTGGTCGAAGAACTCCGCGACGTCTACCAGATCGATCGGCAGACGCGCCGCCAACGTTGAGCGAGCAGCGCCGGCTTCAGAACTCGGAGACCCCGTCGCCGGCGATCGTGACCTGCGCTCCCTCGACGATCACCGGAACGACACGGCGACCCTTGGTGAGCTTCAGCAGCTCCGGAATCGCCTCCGGATGGCGGACGACGTCGACCTCGATGAACCGCGCGCCGCGCGCCACGAGCACCGCGCGCTCGCGCTCGCAGTGCGGGCACCCGCCCTTGGCGTAGAAAGTCACGTGCGGCGCCACGGCGAGGCGCCCCCTAGGACGTCTTGATGACGATCATCTGGCCGGTCTTCAGCCGCGAGCCGTCGAGATTGTTCGCGGCGGTGAGGTCGCGTATCGATACCTTGTGGCGCCGCGCAATAGTCCACAGTGAGTCTCCCGGCCGGACGACATACCGCATCACCGGTGGCCGCGGCATATCCGGGAAATAGTGGCGCACGTTGCGAGCGACGTGCGCCGCGGCCAGAGCCTCGGCATAGAAGTTCTGCGAGGCGAAACCGAACGTCGCACCCTCGTAGCCGCGCACGATGTCGTCGAGCGCATCCGCACCGACCGCCGATCGCGCGCGCGCCATCCCGGCAACGCCGTGATTGTAAGATGCGATTGCGAGCGGCCACGACCCTAGCACGTTGCGCGCCCGCTCCAGGTGCCGCACCGCGACCTCGGTCGAGCGCACGGGATCGAAGCGTGCGTCGGCGTTGCCGCCGGCCTTGTCGTAGAGCGCGAACGTCTCGCGCGTGAACTGCCAGAGGCCCGCGGCACCCGCCCGCGAGACTGCGGACGGATTGAAGGACGATTCCACGTGCGGCAGATACGCGAGCTCGGAAGGCAGCTTCGCCTCTCGGAAGATGCGGCGAATATCCGGGAGATACAGCTCCGCGCGCGCCAGCCCGTCGACGAATGGCTCGCGCATGCCGCGCTGGGCGCGGATATTACCGATCGCTCGTACGTACGCTGCGGCACCGGCGCGTACGCCGAACATAGCCTGCACCCGGGCTCGCTCCGGCGATGTCACACTCAACGACGGGAAGATGCTGTCGGTCGCGAGCGCGCTCAGCACCTGCTCGTAGCTCGCGCGCGTGGCGTCGATCAGCGTCGTGTCGCCTCCTCGGCCGTATGGTACGACGTCGTAGATGATCGTCGGGTCGGCGCGATCGTGCAGCACGGCCTCGGTGTGCGAGACGCGGGTGAAAACGTCCACCCAGAAGCGGACCCGGTCGGCCATCGCCGCCGACACGGGGAGCTGCGGGCTGAACCGTAGCGGCAGCTCCCGTGCGAAGCTCGTCGTTGCGCAGAGGAGGCTCGCCGTCACCAACGCCGAGCGCAGGAACAACGGTGCTGCTGCAAGGCTGCCCATCGCCATTCCGTGAAACGCAGCCGATCAAGCCACATGCCCGCCGATTGGGCAAGCGTACCGTATCCGTCGGTCATCGGAATCTCCGGCGACGTATCTTCCTCCTCCGCATGCGGAACGCCGTGGCGACCGCTGCGTTCATCAGCGAACGGCGTCGATCCCCGTCAGGTCGCGACCGACGATCAGCGTGTGCATGTCGTACGTGCCCTCGTAGGTGTTCACCGTCTCGAGGTTCAGCATGTGCCTGATGACCGGATAATCGTTGACGATGCCGTTCGCCCCGAGCACGTCGCGGGCAAGACGCGCGATGTGCAAAGCCTGGCCGACGTTGTTGCGCTTCGCAAGCGAAATCTGCTGCGCGCGAATCCGCCCCTCGTCCTTCAAACGCCCGAGCCGGTGCGCGAGCAACTGCGCCTTGGTGATCTCGGTAACCATGTCGACGAGCTTCTGCTGCACCAGCTGGAATCCGGCGATCGGCCGATCGAACTGCACACGGTGTACGGCATAGTCGAGCGCGGTCTCGTAACAGGCCATCGCCGCACCCACGGCGCCCCACACGATTCCGTAGCGTGCTTGATTCAAGCAGCCGAACGGTCCCTTGAGCCCGACGACGCCGGGAAGGAGCGCACTCGCAGGAAGGCATACGTCTTCCAGCACGAGCTCCGACGTGATCGAGGCGCGCAGCGAGAACTTCCCTTTGAGATCGTGCGCACCGTATCCCGGAGTCCCGCGCTCCACCAGAAAACCGCGGATCTCGTCGTCAGGCGTCGTCTTCGCCCAGACGATCGCGACGTCGGCGATGCTGCCGTTGGTTATCCACCGCTTCACGCCGGAGAGCACCCACTCGCTGCCGACCCGCCGCGCGCGCGCCTCCATGCCCCCCGGATCGGACCCGTGGTCGGGCTCGGTGAGGCCGAAGCAACCGATCGCCTCGCCGCGCGCCATTCGCGGGAGCCAACGCGCTTTCTGCTCCTCCGTGCCGTAGGCGTAGATGCCGTACATCGCGAGGCCGCCCTGCACCGACGCCATGGAGCGCAGAGCGCTGTCGCCTCGCTCGAGCTCCTGCATAGCGAGCCCGTAGGCGACGTTGTTCATACCCGCGCAACCGTACCCGTGGAGATTCGCACCGAAGACGCCGAGCTCGCCCATGCGCGCTATCAGCTGGCGCGGAAACTCCTCGCGGCTGAAACACCCTTCGATGAGCGGCAGGCATTCCTGTTCGACGAAGGCGCGCACGGCGTTGCGGGTCAGGCGCTCCTCGGTAGTGAGCAGCGCGTCGAGCTCGTAATAGTCGGGCGCGGGCATAGGCCGGAAGAGTACTGCTGCCCCGGCGTCCTCTCAAGGCGGCGTCGTGCGATTTGGAGCGTGCTTCGCGCTCGCGTATAAGATCTCGCGAGCACGAAGGAGGACGGCGATCAGCCGGGCTGATAATGCATCTCGAGACCCTGCAGGTGTTCTGTGACCTCGTGGAGACCGGCAGCTTCTCTGCCGCCGCCGCGCAGAACTTCATCACCCAATCGGCGGTGAGCCAGCAGGTGCGAAGCCTCGAAGCGCGGTTCGATCGGCCGTTGATCGAGCGCACGAAGGGCAACGTGCAGCCCACTCCGGCGGGCCAGCTACTGTACCAGGTGAGCAAGGACATCTCCCGGCGCTACCGTGACCTCCGGGAGCAGATGCAGAGCTTCGGAAGCGTGATCAGCGGCAGCGTCCGACTCGCGACCGTGCACAGCGTCGGGCTCTACGAGCTCTCGGAGCCGCTCAAGAAGTTCTTCAAAGCATACCCGCAGGTCAACGTACACATCGAGTACAGCCGCTCCACGAAGATCATCGAAGAGGTGTTGTCCGGCCGGATCGATCTCGGAATCGTCGCCTATCCTGGTCGCCGGCCGCAGATCAGCGTCATCCCGTTTCGTGAAGACCGACTGGTCCTCGTGTGCGCGGCTCACCACCCGTTCGCGCGGCGGCGGACGATCAGCGTCAAAGATCTCGAGGGCCAGACCTTCGTCGGCTACGAACGGGATATCCCGACCCGGCGCGCCACCGACCGCTTGTTGAACCGCAAGGGCGTGACAGTGCGTTACGTGATGGAGTTCGACAACATCGAGACCATCAAGCGTGTCGTCGAGATCGGCGCCGGAGTCGCATTGGTTCCGGAGCCGACGATCAAGCAAGAGGTTAAGAACCGTACGCTCGCGTCACTGCAACTGAGCGACGAGGCACTCTATCGGCCGCTCGGCATCCTGCACCGCCAGGGCCGCCATTTCACGCCGGCGATCGAGCGCTTCATCGCCGAGCTGAAGTAACGGGGCGCTTCAGCCTGCGAGCGCCGGCAGGACGCGCTCGCCGAAGAGGCGGATCGTCTCCGGCGCCGCCATGTCGCCGAACATGATCGTAAAGAGCTGCACACCCTTGGCAGCCTTCGCGCGCAGACCTTCCGCTACCTGATCCGGCGTTCCGCGCACGGCGACCGCCTCGAGATCGGCGAACCCGCCGAGGAGCTGCTTCGCCAGCGCCCACTTCGCGGCCAAGGCAACCTCGTCGGCGCCGAGCACGACGATAACCTGCTCCGAGATCGTAATGGCCGTCGGATCGCGTCCGACCTCGCTGCAGTGGAGGCGCAGTACCTCGAGCTTGTGCGGTAGCTCGTGAGCGGCGTTGATCGGACAATTCCACCGATCGGCGTATTTCGCTACGACCTTGAGCAGCAGCCGTTCCCCGGCGCCACCGATCGTGATCGGCGGCACCGGAGTCTGCACGGGCTTCGGATTGTTGGGGGCGTCGTCGAGCGCGTAGTATTTTCCTTGCAGCGTCGACCGCGCCGTCGTGAAGAGCCGCTGGATCACCTCCAGCCCTTCTTCGAGCTGTTCGATCCGGATGCGCGCATTCGGAAAGTGGTAGCCGTAACCGCGATACTCTTCGTCCATCCAACCGGCGCCGATCCCGAGCTCGAGCCGTCCTCCCGAAATGCAATCGAAGGTCGCGGCCATCTTCGCGACCAGCGCCGGATTGCGATACGAATTGCAGAGCACGAGAGTGCCCAGGCGCAGCGTCGTCGTCCGCATCGCGAGCGCCGTGAGGGTCGTCCAGCACTCGAGGTAGTCGGCGTCCGGCATGCTGCGCGCCCACATGTGGTCGGCAAGCCACAGAGAATGCAGCCCCGCCTGTTCGCACGCGATGGCGCGTTCGGTAAGCCCGGCGAAGTCGAATCCGACCTGAGGCAGGAATACACCACAAGCTACGCCGTCTATTCTCATCCGCACCTCCGGTGCCGCTCGCGCGGCGCTGCGATTACAGCACACGCGTCCGCGGTGCGGAAACGCTCCCTGCCTGTGACAGTCTCCGCAACGCGTGATAAAGATTCTCCTTCCAGGAGGTTTTCGTGTCCACTCGAAAGATGTCCGTCGCCATCGTCGGCGCCACCGGCATTGCCGGTCAGCAATTCATAGATGCCCTTCGCGACCATCCGTGGTTCCAGATCACGGCCTTGGCCGCGTCCGCACGCTCCGCAGGTAAATCCTACGGTGAGGCACTGCGCGATGCGAAGACAGGTGCCGTACGCTGGTGGTGCGCCGACGCGCCGCCGCCCGAAGTGGCACGCCTCCCCGTAGCCGCCGGCTCCGACTTCGATGCCGCGTCCGTGGACATCGTGTTCTCGGCGATCGAGAGCGAGCCGGCGCGCGAGCTCGAGCCGCGCTGGGCCAAGCTACGCCCCGTGTTCAGCACCGCCTCCGCTTACCGCTACGAGGAGGACGTCCCGCTCCTGATTCCCGGAGTCAACCTCGGACATGCACCGCTGCTGCGCGCGCAGAAGGAACATCGTGGGTGGAAAGGCTTCGTAGCGCCGATTCCAAACTGTACGACGACTGGACTCGCGATCGCCCTGGCGCCGCTGCATGCAGCCTTCGGCGTCGAGAAAGTCGCGATGACATCCATGCAGGGAATCTCGGGTGCCGGGCGGTCCCCGGGCGTCGTCGCACTGGACATCCTCGATAACGTCATCCCGTATATTCCCGGGGAGGAAGAAAAGGTTGCGAAGGAGACGGCGAAGATCCTCGGCACGCTCGGCCGCGGCGCCATCGACCCCGCGGCCCTCGTCGTCTCGGCAACCTGTACTCGCGCAGCGGTACTGGAAGGGCACACCGAGACTGTCTCGGTGTCGCTCGCACGTGCCTGCACGCCGGAGGCAGCAGCGGACGCGATGCGCGACTACCGCGGCGGAATCGAGGATCTACCGTCGGCGCCGCGCCACATGTTGACCGTGCACGACGATCCTTTCCGACCGCAGCCGCGCCTCGATCGCGACGCTCAGGGAGGCATGACGACCTCGGTAGGCCGCCTGCGCACCGACGCACTATGGGCGAACGGGCTGCGGTTCGTGCTCGTCTCGCACAATACCAAGTTCGGTGCCGCGAAAGGCGCCGTGCTGCTCGCCGAAGCACTGCACCGCGACGGTTACTTCTGAACCGCGACGCGCGCGGCGCAGACCCGATCCGAACGCGGCGCGTTAGTTCTCGCGCCGCGTTCCTGTCTGAGCTCGACGCGCCTCCCGCAAGAGCCGACGGCGCGGTCACGTCCGCAGCGCCGTGACCGACACCGAGCAGACGCGCCGGATCTGCGACCGTCCCGGGGAAGCACCCGCCAAGGCGTTCCGCAAGCTAGCACGCAGCGTTTTTCTCTTCTCGTCCTGAGCGGTCGGCGGTTACAATCACCTCCTCACCGAAAGCCTCACCATGCGGCTCCGCCTTCGTTCCCACGCCCTCGATCTCGCAACTCGACTCCTCACCAAGCCTCTCGGCCGCTATCAACGGCACGCCGTCAACGACGGTGAGAACCTGCGCCGTCACATCAGGAAGGGGGACGTCATTCTGGTCGAGGGAGATCAGCGGGTAAGCGAGGTCATCAAGTATCTGACCCAGAGCTCGTGGTCGCACGCGGCGATCTACGTCGGCGACGAGCTGTGGCGGCGGAACCCGGCGCTACGACACACCCTCCGCAACGAATTCGGCGACGACGCGCAACACCTGATCGTCGAGGCCCTAGTCGAGTGCGGGGTCGTAGCCTCGCCGCTCACGAAGTATCTCGGCTTCAACATCCGCGTCTGTCGCCCCTACGACCTCCACCGCGACGATCTGCGGACGATTCTCGACGACGTGATCGCACAGATCGGCTACCGTTACGACGTCAAGAACCTGGTCGATCTGGCCCGATATTTTCTTCCCGTGAGCCTCGTCCCCCGCCGGCTGCGACGGCGGGTGCTGAGCTTCGGCAGCGGTCTGCCGACGCAGGTGATCTGCTCCAGCATGATTGCGCACGCATTCGACAAGGTGCGCTATCCGATCCTGCCCGAGGTCACGCCAGCGGACGGGCCGGATCCGCGCCGTCGCGGATTCCCGTGGACCTGGCGACGTTCGGCGCCGGTGACCGGTCTCTTTCGCACCGCGCCCATCACGCTCACGACCCCTCGCGATTTCGACATCTCGCCGTATTTCGAGATCGTCAAATTCAATTTTCTCGAGGGTATGCGGTTCGACTATCGCCAGATCCGCTGGGCAGAGTAGCCCGCTGCAACAAACAAAAGGGCCTGCCGATCGCTCGGCAGGCCCTCCGCGCTGCTGGTCGGTCCGGTAAGCCGACTAGAACACGTACGTCAGTTCGCCCGCAATGGTGTGCTGATCGTCGCGGACGTCGTTGTGGAGACCGACGAGAGACTTCTCGAAGAGATCGTTCCGCGCCTTGTCGTAGCGGTATTCGGTGCGGAACATCAGGCCTTCGGCGAGCACGATCTTGAGAGTGGTCGTGACCTCCCAGGCATTCTGGTATTTGCCGAAGCCGCCGCCATGCACCGTCGGGAGGCGCGTGCCGTCCGAGTCGTCGAAGTACTCGCCGCGGAGCGCGAAGCCGACCGGCACCGCGAACGTGTCCACCAGGTCATAGGCGAGAATGCCGGAGAACGAGTTCCACTCCGCGTTCCCGCCCACGTGCAGGTCGCTCTCGTTGCCGTAGTCGTAGTTCAGGATGACCGCGAAATTGTCGATCGGCTTGATGGTCGCCACCGCGTCGAAGAGGCCGCGCTTCGAGTCGCCGCGATCCGGCTGCTCGGCGCCGTAGATCCCGTTCAGCAAGAGCGAGAACTGCTCGACCGGCGTAATCGCCAAGCTGCCGAGCACGGACTTGCCGTCGTTCGAGTCGACCACGTTGTTCCAGCCGTTCACGATGCCGAGCATCAGGCTCGCCTGCGAGCCGAACGCATAGCTCGCCGTCGCGCCCACGTGCGTGAACGGGATTCCCCAGCTGAACTGGAGCGAACGGCTGATGTTGGGATTCGCCCACGGCTCGATCACCTCCGAGCCGATCGGCGTCACGAAGCGCCCGGCACGGATCTGGAGATCGGGAAGACCCGGGAAGTTGTAGGTGACGTATGCCTCCTGGACCTCGATCGAGTTCTGCTCTTCGGCGACGTTGCCGCTGGTGCCGTCGCCGTCCCAATCGGAGCGCAAGCGCTCGGCGAGCTTGCCGAAGTCGACCTTGGTCACGAAACCGACGCCGTCCTCCCCCGGAGCGCGCGAGATCTGCAGCTGGAAGAGGTCGAGAGTGAAGCTGTTGTGATCTCGGTCGAAGGACCGCAACGAGACCTGCTTCGAGTCGGGATCATTGAGGTCGTACTGATACGAGGTGGCGATGCCGCCCCCGAGCTTGATACCGAACGGCAGGTTCTTGATGTGCGACTCGATCTGGTCCAGCCGCCGCTGCAGCTCCGAGGTGTCGCAACAGCCTGCCGGCTGCTCGCCTTTGCGCTCGAGACGCTCGAGACGCTCTTCCAACGTCAGACCGCCTTCCGCCCCCGCGGGGACGGTAAACGCGAGGCTTCCGACCACGACCGCCGCTGCCGCCATCCAACATCCTACTGTTCGCTTCCTCATCTCCTTACCTCCTAGGGTTGTTCGCTCCTGCCAGAGCGTTGCTGACACGTGCCCATTCGTGCGCGTCCGCTTCACCGACGCTTCTCCACTCACCCGTGTCGCTTCCTCCACACCACATAGACGTCTCTGATGCAGACCTCATCGGTGCCGGTCGGCAAATCGACCCGTACCGTCCGGCTGTGGGCACGCGTCGACGGCGCGTGCGTTCGGGCGGGGCCGGAGTGCAAGCGTCGTCATCGCCTGCACCGGATGTAGAGCGACACGCCTCTGCGCGCCGTACACATCGTTCGCCCCACCACCTCGTGTCCACCACAGCGCGGCAAATGTTATGGAACCTCGGCGAAAATATCAACTGCCGATCAGGCGCGAATCTATACGCCAATGCATGATCGAACCTACACAAATTGTTGGGTTAACTATAGGCGTCGACCCCAATGTATTGCGTCATGAAGCCGCTCCTCCGTGCAGGATGCGGCCGTAGGCGCCCCGATGGACCCGGCCCGGGATGCAGGGCAAAGAGCTGACATGACCCGGTCGCCGACTCGTGCCGCCAGCATCCTCGTAGCCCTCTTGCTGTGCATTCTTCTGTACGCTCCGCCAGCGGCGCTGACACCGTTCTTCACCAAGGGCGAGCCCCGCGAAGCTCTGGTCGTTCGCAACATGCTCGACGAAGGCGACTGGCTCTTGCCGAAGCGGGCTTCGGCGAACGGCTGGACGATCGCGTCGAAACCGCCCTTCTTTCATTGGCTCGGGGCCGGCGCCTCGGCGATCGCCGGCCAGACCACCGAATGGACGGTGCGATTGCCCTCGGTCGTCCTCTGCACGATGGCGGTCATCGCGGTCGGTCTCGTAGCCCGCGATGCGTTCGGCCCCTTCGGCGGGCTCGCCGCAATGCTGGTCCTTGCGACCTCATTCGAATGGCTGCGTGCCGCATCGACGGCTCGCGTCGATGGCACCCTGACCGCGCTCATGACGATCGGAACGTTGCTCTTTTACCGCGGTATGATGATCGGCGGTCTAGGTATTGGAACCGCGATCGCTGCCTACCTGGCGCTCGCCTGCGCCGCTCTCACCAAAGGGCCGGTCGGCGTCGTACTGCCCGCCCTCGTGCTCGCGGCCGCACTGACCCCGCAGCGCCGATGGCGCCTCGTATCACGCTATCGACCGGGGCTCGGGGTGCTCATCGTCGTGGCGGTGGTCGGCGGTTGGTACGCGCTCGCGATGGGCCTAGGGGGCGATTCTTTCGTCCGCAAGCAAGTCCTCAAAGAAAACGTCTTTCGCTTCCTCGGCGCAACGCAGATGAAGAGCGGGCACTCGCATCCATTCTATTACTACGTTCCGACCTTGCTCGCGGGTTTGTTGCCGTGGACCCCGTTCGTGCTCGCGGCATTCGCGGCCGCAGTGCGCAGCGCAGCAGCGCGCCGGGACCCGCGCGTCGCCTTTCCGCTCGTGTGGTTCGCGACCGTGTTCGTCTTCTATTCCCTGGCCGACGCGAAGCGCAGCGTCTACCTCCTGGCGTTGTATCCCCCCGCCGCGCTCGTGACAGCTTGGTGGTGGAGCCAGCGATCGCCCAACCAGACGGCTGCCGGCTGGCTTGACGGTACGCCCGCCCGCCTCGTCGTCGGCGTCCTCTGCGCCATCGCGCTAGTCCCCTTGCTGTCGACGCTCGCTGCGGGCTTCGGCCTGGATCCTTTCAGCACGCTGGCGCCGCTGCTCGCTCCGAAAGACCGCGCCAACCTCCCGCTCGTGCGCAGCATCGTCACCGGGCATTTCTCGCTGGCACTGCTCGGGACGGCAACTATGCTGGGTGCTCTCCTCGCATGCGCACGGGCAATGCGCCGACATGATCCGGGTTCGCTCCTCGTCTGGTACACCGTGTTCGGAGCGGCACTGTGGACGATGGTCTTCACGGTCGTCCAGCCCGAGCTCGCCCAGCGCCGCACCCTCGCGCCGTTCGTGCACGAGGCGGCGAGCATGACGGGCGGCAAGCCGCTCGCCTTCTATCGCGGCAGTTTCGATTTCGGCGCGATGTTCTACGCGCCCCCAGGCACCCGCCACTGGAGACCCGGCCGCCGGATCGGCACGGGTCCGCTCTATCTCCTCATCTGGGATACGGCGCTCGCCGACCTACCGGCGTCGGAGCGCGACAAGCTCACCGTCCTGGCCACGAGCGACGGCACGGATCCTCGTGGTCGGCAGCACCTGGTCCTAGTCCGCCGCGAAGACTGACGTCCGCGGGAAATAGGGGTCCTCGATTCTCGTGGGGATACCGCCGCAGCAACTCCGGGCCCACGCGCCGAGTCAGCCCGGTATGCGCAAACCGAAACGGGAGATTCCCGTTCATCCCCTACGGCAAACCCGCTCGGCTTCGTCGTATCAGGAGTAGCCGTCGTTGTTTGTGGGCGGATGTCGGTTGCTCGCAACATCCGCGCTACAACAATGGCTGGCCTCCCCGATGCTCTCAGAGCCCTGCGCCCACCTGCGGTTTCGTCATACCGAGGTTACGGCACGCTCCGGCTCGCGACGAACACGTCCGAATTGCCGTTTCTCGTGTCCTCCCAGACGACGTAGCAGCGCCCACCACCAGTTGCGTCGATCGCCACCGCGGGCGCCGTCTGAGCGCTCACGCCCGCCCCCGTATCGTCGACGCGCTCGTCCGCACTGAACGTCGCTCCTCCGTCGGTGCTGCGCTTGAAGTACACGTCGTTCGTGCCGCCACGATCGTCTTGCCATGCGACACAGATGGTGCGGTCGAGCATTTTCATGTCCGGATGCGACTGCGTGCTCGGCGTGTCCACGTCCGGATCGAAGCCGATCCACGAGTCGTCGAGCCGACGGCTCGCCTGAAAGGCCGACATATTCCGCTTCGTCGCCTGGGCGAAGAAAATGTTACTGTCGGTTTGGCGTGCGCGGATATCGGTCCAGGCGACGCTCACGGCTCCGCTCTTCGCATCGACTACTACGGTCGGATCGGTATTCAGTCGCTCGAACGCAGGGAAATCGTCGACTCGGACGTTCTTTCGCGGGCGCTTCTGCGCCAGCGACGCCCGCGTCGCGTAGATGTCCCAGTTGTAGTTGCGGAAATCCGCCCAGGCGACGAAGAGGCTGCGATTGCGTATCGCCACGGTCGGACGCCAGCGATTGTCGAGCTTCACCGCGAGCGGATCGGGCACCGCCCCCCGGCGAACGCCGACGTCGTCGAGGCGGGCACTCGGACGGAACGTCGAGCCGAGGTCCCGACTGGACGCAAAGTACACATGCTCGAACTGGACCCCGCCGGGACCGGAATCGCGTTCGTCGATCCAGACCACGGCCGGATTGCCGCTCGGATCGGCGACCACCTGCGGCGTCCACTTGCCGAAGCCATCGCCGCCGCTGTCGACGCGCACGTCGGGGCCGAGCTTCGTCCCCGCCAGATCGAAGCGGGCAAGCATGATGCGTCCGGCATCGTCGTTGCGTCCGGCCGCGAACTCCTGCCACACCACGTAAACACGATCTTGTTTCGCAGCGACGGTGATCTGCGGAAAGAGCTCCACGATCGCTCCGGGCACGTTGCCGCTGATCTTCACTTCGCCGCCGAAGGTCGCTCCGCCGTCGTTGCTGATGGCCATGTACACGTTCTCGTAGCCGTCACGGTCATCGTCCCAGACGACGTAGAGCCGCCCGTTCGCCGCCGCTGCCCGCGGATGGCGCTGGGTCACAGGGGAGCCCTCGATCGCATTCACCTGGACGTTGGCACCGAACGCCGTCGGAGCCCGCGGACCCGGATCGACGGGTCCGAGTACGCGCGCCCCCGGGGTATCGACGTCGGCGAAGACCACGTTCTCGCGGTAGCCCCCGCGGCAGGCACCGACCGTGAGCGTCGTCGGGCAAAGGACCGGCGACTTCGGTGTCAGGAGGTCTCCCACCGCCGTCAACTGGGCGCGGCGTTCCGCCTGCGTCAGCAGCGGATTCGCAATGCCGGGGTCGGGGATCACCCACGGCGCGATAGCCAGAAAACCGGTGTCGGGGTTGTGGCCGATCCATGCGTTCGCGGACGAGAGCGGGCCGGGGAAGGCGCCCGTGCGCTTGCCGAGGATGCTGCTCTGGCCGTCGAACGTGACGTCGATGAGATTGCCGACGAGCGCCGGAGTCACGTTGTAGAGAAGGTTCGGGAAGCGCTGGAGAGCGCCGAATCCGCCCTCCTTCATGACATCCGGACCGTCGCCGGAATCGCTGAAGGCCCAGGCGCTGAATGCCTCGGACTGAATGAGGAGATTGGCGCGCTTGGCGTCGTAGCGCTCGTTGACGTCGACCATCCAGGCGTCCTTCGAGATGACGACCCCGAGCCGTCCAAGGGCCGTATCGAGCACGTCCAGGGCGTGGACGGGCGAAGGCGCCAGGGAGAGCAGGTCGAGCTCGAGCGGCACCAGATACGATTTGTCGATGCTGCCGCGAAGAATGCCTCCGGTCTCGCTCGGTGCGGCGACTACTCCGCCGTTTCCGTCCGGAACCATAACCTCGCCGTCCGGCCGGAAAATCATCGTGGTGTTGTGGACTTCGGGGGCGATCGCCTCGTAGGCGTACGGCCGCCACGGCTCGTCGGGATCGCGCAGCTTGCTCACACGCAGCGGATCGTCGGCGGCCTCGATACGGCGCGCATTGGCGACGTTGACCCCGGCGCTCACGTAGACACCGTAGGTCACGGCGATGTCGCGGAAGGTCTCATAGACGACACGGTAGTTGAGGTCGGTGAGAGCGAGGAGGAGGGCCTGGAAGGTCTCTAGGCCCTGAAACTTCGAGCGGTAGTAGCTGATGCGGCTGGCATGCGTGTTGAGGAGCGTCAGGAACGCGCCGCCCGTGGAGATGGAGCTGCGCGCTTGTGCGCCGCGTGACCCCGTCATGCCCGCCACCAAACCTACGTCTTCGGGGAAGTTCACGAGGACGAGCGTCGGCGCGCCCGGATCTGCGGGCTGGATGTGGCTCACGACGTCGTCGACGCCAGCTTGAACGAAATCGCTCCGATTCGGCAGAGTCGCATCGACGAGGTGGAACATCTTGTCGCGAAACGCCTGGACGCTCACGACGTCCTCGACGCGCACCTCGTTGCCGACTGCGAAGACACGGACAGGCACCGCGCCGACTGGATACGCGACCACAGCGAGCACGAGGGAGCACATGGCAGCGAAGGATCGGGGAGACATGAGGGATTCCTCCGGAGCGTCGTTTTCGCACAGCCCCTCGCTCCTGCAAAGTGAAAATTCCCACCGCGCGGGCGCCATGGCGCCGGCGACGCCCGTAGGAGCACCGCTGCACGTGCACGTGCCGCACGACCGCGGCTGGTTCAGCCTACAAGCCTGCTCCCGCCTATACCCTCTCTATGCTACGTTCAGCGTCGCAATGAGCGCCGAAAAGACCGCGACTGCAAAGATCCTGCAGGTACTGCGGCCCTACGCGTCGAACTGGACCGGCACCCTGGGTCGCGGCGACTTGGTGATCCCTCAGCGTGAGATCCCTCGCGTCATCCATCAGATACTCGACGCGGTCCACGAGCTAACCGAGACGCATCGCGAGGCGCCCGAGGGCGAGATCTTCCAGGCGCTGATGGAATCTCGACGTTTGCCGTCGGTCCAGGATCAGCTGACCGAGCTGCGCAAGCGCTTCCTCATAATGTCGCGTTGAACCGCGACTCATCCACCGCGTAGGCGGCGCAGAGAGCTGCTGCCCGCTCGTCGAGCACCGCGAAGGACTGCTCGTCGAGCAGGCCCGTTGCGAAGAAGTCGCGGTCGAACCAGGTGCTGCGCACCAGGAACGTATAGGCGTCGGCGACTTCGCTGAAGCGCAGATACTGGAGCTCGAAAAGATAGCGCATAAGCATCCGGAAGAGCTGCGCCGGCGGATGGACTGATCGTAGTGTCCGGATGTTGTGGCGCACGTAGGTCTCGATCTCGATCCGATCGAGGAAGCGCTGCGCCAGGACGTTGGCCTGCCAATCCGAAATGCGTGCCTGGAAGAGGCTCGCGAGCGCGTCGCCGGGCTCGCGGTCGCCGGAGAGGTCCGCGAGATCGACAGCCGTGAGCGATCGGAGCTCCGGCGACAAGCCTGCGACCGTCTCCGTCAGGACCGCAGCCAGGGCGCCTCGCCGCTCGGCGTACTCGCGATCGCTGACGGCGCACGGCACCCAGCCTGCAGCGACAGCAAGATGTCCCCACTCGTGGAGGGTGCGAGCGCCGAGCATCGCGCGCGCGTAGGGGAGGTCTGGCCCCGTCAGCCGCTCCATGCCGGGTTCGTCCAGATTGTAGGCAATGAGCCCGCGCTCGCGGTGCATATAGCTGTAGCCACGCTGATCGGTCTCCGGGTCCGGAGGCGGGAGTCCCGCGGGATCGACAAGGGCGGCTTGGAACGCGCGGGTGTGGCGGGCGACGACTCGCAGATCCTCGTGCACCGCCGCCACACCCGCGGCATCGCCGCGCTCGACCGCCGCGCGCAATGCTCCCAGCCGCTTCGGATGTTCGGGTTCCCAGACGATCCGACCGCCGCTGCCGGTGATGAGAACCGGTGGCGCGTCTGACGCGAGCCAGTCGCAGAGCAGCGCGCCGGCCCGGCTCGGATCACTCAGCCAGGCAGCCCGATGCTCGCCGAGCATCCGACGCGCCGTCATCGACCAGGCGTCGACGAGAGAGTGCACCTTCATCTCGAGCACAGCGGGCACTAGAATCCCGGTTCCCGGGATCGCCCGATATGCTTCGTCGGTGGTAGGCGGAGCCAGGCTCTCGTGACGCAACTGCCGCAGCCAGGGCAGGGCGCGGGCCACGGCGCGCAGCCCGTCGGCATCGGGGCGGCGCGATCGCGCCGCCGCCGTTGCGAACGCTGCACATTCCTCGTCGGAACGCCCGAGCCACCAAGCCGCACTGTGCACCGCCGTCAGCGCAACCTCGCCGGTGAGGGCCATCCGATCCCCATGTGCGAGAACGTAGGCTCCGAGCTCCGCGTGCGACGTCTCCGGATCGAAATCGCACGCATACACCGTCCAGGCGCTGGTATTGAGAAGCTGCGCATAGGGACGGACGCCGATTTCGTGCACCACTACGGCCACGTGCCGGAGGCGCGGCGGCATCCACGTGCCCGTCCGCTGCGCGAGATCGGTGCTCCGCGTCCAATACAGCCGGAAAGAGCCGTTGAAGAGCGCGATGTGCGCATCCGACCACACACCGCGCGCTCGCAGCTCCGCGGCCAGCTCCGTGCTCATCCCGGCCGGACTCAGATGCTCGATCGGGATCAAGAAGACGCGCGGATCGGCGAAATAATAGTCTACGAGCGCCATGCCGGCGCGCTGCCGACGCCGCTAGGGAAGAAAGCCGAGATCGAAGTTCGCCGACCGCCAGTAGTGAGCCGGATCCGCGAGAGCTTCCGCCGTGGCGTCTAGCGGCAGTAACGTCTGGACGGTCGCTGGCGGTAGGTTCACCCAGTGCTTCAGGATCGTCCCGTAGACGTCTCGGAAGTCGGTCGAGCGGAAGGAGTTGGCGTCTTGCGTGTAGGTCGTGTTGCCCTCGTCATCGAGCGCCGAAGCCTCGATGTTCGGGTGCCGGCCGTATACGCCCCCTTGCACTCCGCCGCCGATCACGAACATCGGTCCCTGCGAGCCGTGATCCGTGCCGTTCTGGTTCTGGACGATCCGTCGGCTGAACTCGCTCCATACCAGTACGCACACCCGGTTGGCGACGTTTCCCGGCATGCTGGCGAGATCGTCATAGAAGACCTTGAGAGCCCCACCGAGCTCGGCGTGGAGGCTGAAGTGTTGCCCGTTGGGATCGGCTCCGCCTTGATCGGAATGGGTGTCGTAGCCGCCGTTGCTCACCTGGAAGAAGCGGGCGCTCACGTTCGGCACGCCCTGTTCCACTCCGTAGATGACGCTCGCCACCTGGCGGAGATCGTAGGCCAGGCTGCGTCCGACATCGGAATAGAGCTGCGACTGGGCCGCACGGTCCCCCTCATAGAGTCCGCTCAACGACTGGAAGGCGGCGGCAGCATCGTAGGTTGCGAGACCGGTGTTGCCGATGAAGAGCGCTGCCGGCTGCGCACCGCTCACCGCCGACTGGTTGAGCGCGGCAAAGGCCGCCGCCTTCGCTGCGTCGTCGTCCGAATACGCGTCGTCGAACGGGAACCTGAAGTTTTCCAGATCCCTGACCGCGAGCACGCTGGTTCCGGTCTGCCGGAACTCGCCGACGATCGAGTCGTCGATGTTGACGGCCGGGATCTCGTTGCCGGCGTACTCATAGGCGAGATACCTGCCCACCCATCCCGTCCCGGCCGGCGCCCCGAGCGGAACGCCCGTCTGCCATATGATTCGGGCCTCTTCGTGCGAAAGGCTGTACTCGGGGTATCCGCAACCCTGGACGACGGCAACCTTGCCGAGATCGTAGAGCGACTTGAGGCCGCCGGCGCCGGCACCGTTGTCGAAGTAGCCGTTCGGGACGTTGAAGCCGGGATGGATGCCGAGCTGCGTCCCGGAGATGGGGTCGAGACCGATCAGACTGTTGGCGAGCTGGGTGGGAGTGATGTTGATGCTGCTGCGAGCCGCATCGTAAGCGGCGCGCAGTCCGGCGACATTGTCGACAGGGACCACGGTATTGAGGCCGTCGTTCCCGCCGTTCAGGAAGATCACGACGAAATAGCGATCGTTGTCTTCGAGCGCGGCCTGAGCGCTGCGCAGCAGACCGTGGCCGAAGAAGCCGGGTCCGAAGAGCGTCCCGGCGGTCACCAGCCCGCCACCTTTCAGGAACTGCCGTCGTGTGATCGCCATTGCTATCCTCCGTCCGCTACTGCAGCTGATACGCCGGCATCTGCATGAGCAAGGTGAAGAGCCCATGCAGCTTGCGATTGCGCGTATCGTAGTCCTTCAGGTCGAGTGTCGAGACCGCGCCGTTGTCGGTGAGATAAGCGACGAGCGTCGCCTCCTCTCCGGCAGTGAGATCCCCCGTCATCCCGAGCACGTCGGTAGCCGCCGTTACGATGGCGTTAGGGTCCGTAAGGCCGAGATTCATGAGCTTGTCGGGTCGAAAGGCCGTACTACCTCCGCCGCGCGCCGCCGTGAGATCGCGCGCGAACCCGTAGCGCGCCAGCATCGTCGAGCTGCTGACCCAAGACGTCTCCCAATCCCATCCGAAGACGCTCGGCGGATCGAACACGAGCTGTCCCATGTTGCTCAACTGGTCGAAGACCCGGTTGTATCCGCCACCGTCGATGTACTGATACCTGCCCTTCGGCTTCATCCGGAGCAGCCGCAGCGAACCGACGACGTAGTCGACCGGCCACCGCACGGACTTGCGGGTGGCGACCCCCACCGGCGAACCCGCTGTCAGATAGAAGTCGTCGTGGACGAAGATCGCGTGCAGCAGCGGAGTGATCTCGAAGTCGACGTCGAAGCCCGAGGCCGCAACGACGTCGTCGATGAAAGCAAGGCTCGGTTCCGGGTGTGCGAAATACTCTATCAGTCGGCGCGCGGTCCGACGCGCGACGGTGTTCTTTCCCTGGCTGTCGCGGTGCTCGAAGATGATGTCGATGACCGCGTCCACTTCTTGGGCGCCTTCACCGTTGACGGTGAAGCTGCGGCCGGCCGGACCGAAACCTCCGGTGCTCTGATAGATCACCTTCGGGCCTCGCTGCGGCCAATCGTCCGTGTAGTCGTGGTACCAACTGCGAAAGTAAGCGGCCTTGCCGTAGGTCCAGCCGGAAAAGGCGCGTGCGATCTGCGCCACATCGTCCTGCACGTAGTTGTCGACGCCCGCCGAGTCCTTGACGCCGAGGGTGAAGAGCTCCTGCAGCTCGCGGGCATAATTCTCGTTGGGAACTTCGGCGTAGTTCCGAACGGTGTCGAGGTACTCCATCATCGCAGGATCTTTGCTCACCGCCTTCACCAGCGTCTTGAAGTTGCCGCGACAGTTCAGACGCAGCAGCTTGTTCTGATTCGCCATCAACCGCGCGTAGTAGACCTTCGCGATGCCGGTCGCGAAATGATCGTGCCAGAACAGCACCAGCTTCTCTTGCAGCGGCGCCTTCACCTTCAGCATGTACTTGATCCACTTGTCGTGGATCACGTCGTGGTCGTTCCCGCCGGCCTTGAACCCGGCCGGCTTGAACTTCAGTAGCGCTTCGGCAGCCGCACCCCGCGTCGAATGCCCGGCGAGAAAGGCCTGGGCCTCGGCTTGGGACGCGCCGAAACCGGTCCGCCGCAAGAGGTGCCGCGCGTGTTGCAACGTGAGTGGAGTGCCGTCTGCCATCTCTCGTCTCCTTGGCTTCCGCTGCGAATGCTCAGTCGGTCCCCGACACCCACCCGGTGTCTGGGGCTCCTGCCTCTATCCATAGCTTCATGACGTTGATCAACGTCGCGTCGAGCTTGGGTCGACCTCTCGGCATACGAGCACCGAGACCCGATCCGGGCAGGTCACCGGTCAACTTGTGCATGAGGAAGCTCGTGTCCGGATCCCCGGTGTTGGGGTCGACCTGTGTGATCCGCTTCCAGCCGAGCCCGTTGGCATCTGCGTTCGTCGGCGTTCGATTGATCAGGTTCGCCGGAAAGGCGCTGGCCTCGAGGAGCAGGTTTCCGGCGTCGACGAACGAGTTGGAATCGTGGCAACCGCTCACCGCACAGCTCTGATTGAAGATCTGGCGCTGCACCCGGTCATAGGTGCCGGTGAAGAGCGCGCCGGGGTCGCAGCCGCCGACCGGCGGATCGCAGACGAGATCGAGCTTGTCCTTGTCGACGAGGATCGTCCCCTGACCGGCGGCGAGAGTCGACTCGGCGATGAGGCGAATCTGTTTCTTGTTGCGTTTGCACTTGTCGTTCTTGAGCGGACCTTTGATCGCCACGAAGAAGTTCGTCGCCGTCGTACAGGCATCGCTGTCATTATTGGGGTAAGGTCCTATGTCGCTGTCGATACGCGTCTGCAGCGCCTGGAACTCGGGATCGAACTTGGGGTCGCCGTTGTCTGCGGCGTGTTCGACCGTGATCAAGCGCACGCCGTTCAGCGCACAGGCGGCCGGGTTGAAGGTGCTGTTGGCGCAAACCGACACCCGGAAGTTGCAGACGCCGTTCACGGTTCCGTCGAGATCGCAGGCGGGATCACCATCGGCGCAACGGATGCCGCGGGGCTTGGCCGCCGGCGCGTTCACGGGGGCATCGAAGGCTGCAAGGCAGTCGACCCGGCTGCTACCGCCACCGCCGACGATCGCAGCGACCGCGGGCGCGCTACGGAACAGGAGCGCGTGCATCGCGAGCGCTACGACAGACGTACGGAATGCGATATGGGCCGACATGGAGCACCTCTCACTGCGCGACACACCACAGCGTCACCAGGCGGATCTTTACGGACTCACGGGTCACGGCACATCTGCGGGAACGCCGGCGAAGAAATCATGGGCGCCTGCGACGGGTCAAGAGAAATCCTGGACCTTGATGATAGAGCGGCGAGGCCGTGGCCTCCCGGTGACCCTCGCGACCGTCGCAAGTTGACCCGTCCCGACGCCTGGCCTAGGGAACTCCTGCGGATGGCGCTGCGAGGCGAGATCGCTATCGCCGGGCTCGGTCAGACCGAGCAGGGTAAGGTCTACGACCGCAGCCACATGGGATTTGCAGTCGCCGCAGTCGAACGCGCGCTCGCCGATGCCGGCCTCGCGCGCACCGACCTCGACGGACTCCTCCTCAATCCCGGCATCTCCTGGGGTAACGCCGCGATGGGGTCGTTCATGCTCCAGCAGGCGCTCGGTCTCCGCGACCTTGCCCTGCAAGCCACGATGAACCTCGGAGGAGCGACGGCGGGCGCTATGATCCAATACGCCGCGCTCGCGATCGCGGCCGGGATGTGCTCGACGGTCGCATGCGTCTTCTCGGACCGACCCCTCAAATCACCCGAGGAGCAACGGACACGCGCCGGCAAGAGCGAGGGATCCGCGGCTTCCTATGCTTTCGCACGCGGACTCGATGCCGCCTACGGGCAGTTCGGCGTCAACGCCATGTATGCGCTCGTCGCGCGTCGCCACATGCACGTGTACGGAACCACTCAGGACCACCTAGGCGCGGTAGCGGTGTCGGAGCGTCGCTGGGCGAACCGCAATCCGGCAGCGCAGCTGCACGCCGTACCCTTGTCCCTCGCCGACTACCATGCATCGCGTTGGGTGGTGGAACCGTTCCACGTGCTCGACTGTTGCCTGGTCTCGAACGGCGGCGTCGCCGTGATCGTCACCTCCGCGGAGCGGGCGCGGGCGCTTCGCAAGCCCCCGGTCTACGTATGGGGCATGGGCCAAGGGCACCCCGGCGGCGATCCTGCCGAGACGCTCGTCTCCGGAGCATCGCTCGCAAGCAAAGCTGCCTTCGCCATGGCGGGCATCGAGGCGCGCGACGTCCAGGTCGCGGAGCTGTACGATTGCTACACGTTCACCGTGCTCGTGACCCTGGAGGACTACGGCTTTTGCGCCAAAGGCGAGGCGGGCGACTTCGTCGCCGCCGGTCACACCGCTCCGGGAGGCCGCCTGCCGGTGAACACGGGCGGCGGCCAGCTCTCCTCCTCGTACATGTGGGGGATGACGCCGCTCGCCGAAGGCGTCCTCCAGGCGCGTGGCGAAGCCGGCGACCGCCAGGTCCCGCGCCACGACGTAGTGCTCGTGAGCGGTAACGGCGGCCTCCTCTCGACACACACGACGCTCGTCCTGAGCCCCCTGCCGTCATGAGCGCTGCCCCCCCGATCGCGCGACCAATGCCCGAGCTCGAGGGCGAGCTCGCACCCTTTATCGCCGCGGCGAAAGAGCATCGGCTGATGGTGCAGCGTTGTACCGGCTGCGGTGCCCTACGCTTTCCGCCGCGCGAGATCTGCAGCCGCTGCCTCTCGAGCAGCGCCGAGTGGACGAATGTCTCCGGGCGCGGCGAGATATTCAGCTTCAACGTGATGCACCAGGTCTATCACCCGGCCTTTGCGCGCGAGGTGCCTTATGCAGTGATCGTGGTGAAGCTCGCAGAGGGTCCGAAGATCACCTCCAACCTCCTCGATTGCCCGATCGACCGGATCAATATCGGCATGCCGGTCGAGGTCGTATTCGAACAGATCTCCGACGCGGTGACGCTCCCCAAGTTCCGGGTTCGCGCCCAGTCCTAGTGCCCGCCGAATCGGTCGCTCGCGGTCGCGACGTAGTGCTCGAGCAGGCGCTGCTCGGCCGCCCGGTATGCGAGGAGCCGCATCATCTCCTGCGCCTGGGGCACCAGCGGCACGGTCGCCAGGAGCCCGACGATGTCGGCTGGCGAGAGTTTCTCGATCGCCTCCTCCATGCGGACGACTACCTCCTCCGGAATCTCGCGAATCTCGAGCGCCCTCAACGCTTCGAGCAGCATGGAGAAGCGTTCTTCGAAGCGCCGCCGCGCTTCGTTCTTCTCGGTGTCCGTACAGGTCACGGAGAGCTTCTTCGCCGCTTTATCGAAGAGCCGGTCGAAGGTGAGAAGGAGAGCCTCGCGTCCGGTCATGGGCGGTCCGGTCAAAACTCGACCAGGAACCCTTCGCTCTCGCCGCTTTCGACGTCGACGAGGGTGGCGCGAGCGCGCGCGTAGCTACCGGTCGGGAAGTAGACGAAGCCCTCGGCTTGGCCTCCGGGCTCGAGGATACCGCCAGGAAGCCGGCGCCGGCGCAGCGTCTCCTCGATGCTTGCGGCGGAGGGACCGGGTATCCCCGGATCGAGGTCGGCGGCAGCGGCGCGAGCGATCTTCTGCGCGGCGTCGTGGAGATCCACCTGCTGCACCTTGTCGCTGCCGCCGCGCAGCCGCAGGTCTATCGCAGCGGGATCGAGAGAATAGGTCACCTTGCTGCCGTTTTGCACGATGACCTTCACGGCCAGCACGCCGCCCGCCGCCAGGTCTTCGCCGAAGTCGAGCTTCGTTTCGAGCGCGAGCTGGGGTTGGATCTTGAACTTGACGCCGCCTTCGGTGATACCTCCCGACCGTTTCTCGGCGTAGGCGACGTCGCTCGCCGCATGATCGGCGATGCCCGTAAACGCCAGATAGAAGCCGCGCGTGAAAGTGAGGTCCTGACTGAGCAGCCGGTCCTGCTCGGCCTCGAGCCGCACCTCGGTCGCCTCGCAGATGATGTTCACGATGCCGTCGGCGCCAGCGGACCGCGTCGACCCCGACTCCGCCGCCTTGCTGCCGCGGAGGAGGCCAGTGCGCCCGATCGCCGCGGGCTCGAAACTCGTCACGGTGTAGCCGAGAGTCTTCATGCTCTCGAAGGCGTAGCGATTGGCCTGATCGCAGGTGATGTTGCTCCGCCGCACGACGTACTGCGAGTGCATAGGGTGACAGGCGACCCCGCCTGCCAGAAACATCGTCATCGCGGCGACGCAGGCCGGACGCATGCTCGGCATCTATGGGCCGCCCTCGCTGCAAGTCAACCGCCGGTACACGAGCCCCCTTATGCGGTTGTCTGGCAGATGGGCGGTCGTTATGGTCCGCCCGCGTGCACGCGAGCACGACCGCGAACGGCTCCCGCGACCGCGGCCACCATCGGGGACTACAGCGCCTCGTTCCATGGCTGGTCACGAGCATTATCTTCGCGCTGATCTTCCGCCGTGTGCCGATCGCGCACGTGCTCGACGCGCTCCGCGGCATCGACGCGCCCTCCTACCTCGCCATCATGCTGCCCTATTCGCTGGTGTATTTGTTGATCGACACCTTCTGCCTGACGCGCGTAGTCAACTGGTTCAACGCCCGCATCGCCTACCGCGACGTGTTGCCCATCCGCGCTACGACCTACCTCCTGACGCTGCTCAACTCGCCGCTCGGACAGGGCAGCATCGCGCTCTACCTGAATCGGCGCGAAGGTATTCCTCTTCTCGAAGTCGCGAGCTCGGTCCTCTTCATGATGTTCGCCGAACTCTACCAACTCGTCTTCTTCTCGAGCCTGGGTGCGGCGCTGGCGCCGCGGCGCATCGAGGGCTTCTTCTGGGTGTATGTAGCGCTCTACGCCTATCTGGCCGCGCACCTCGCGTTCTTCCGTTTCGCCGGCGATCGACTCGCCGCGCACACGGCGGCCGGCATGCTGCGGAGCTTCCGCCTGGCGCACCTACGTCATTATCTGCTGCTCGTTCTCTTCAAGGCGCCGAACTTCTTGATGGCGACGGTGGTGTACTATTTTGCGCTTCGTTGTTTCGGCATCCACCTGCCTTATCTCGAGCTGCTGGTATTCCTGCCGGTGATCTTCCTGTCGGCAGCGCTGCCGATCGGCGTCGCGCACCTCGGTGCGCCACAGTATTTCTGGCTGCACTTCTTCGGCGATCAGGCGCCCGCAGCGAACCTCCTCGCTTTCAGCTTGACGGCGCACGTCACGTTCATGGTGATGAACGCGATGCTCGGGGTTCCCTTCCTGCCGCGGGCGATCCGCGAACTGTCGCCACCAGCCCGGTCAGGCGCTCGATCGCTGCCGCGCCGTTCACCGCCGTGACCCCGAAGGCGGCGACGTAGATGGCGGCATCGATGTCCGGGTCGTCGAACGCGACGGCAGCGGTCGCCAAACCTCCGATGACATAGTTCAGGACGCCGCCGACCGCGCCGGAGCGGCCTCCGGCGAGCTCGATCGTCGCGAGCGAACCGCTGCGTCGCCAGCCATCGAGAGCGTACAACGCGAAGGCAACCATCGCAGCGATCGGCAGGGTCCACGGCACCCGGCTTTCGTTCGCGAGCACGACGAACGCGGGAAACAGCAAGAGCGCGTCGGCACCGTGATCGAAGACGCGTCCGCGCCGCGACGCCGTACCCGCGGAGCGCGCCAGCACGCCGTCGCCGTAGTCGGTCGCAGCCGCAGCTACATAGATAGCAAAGGGCAGCCAGCCAGCGGCGTCTCGGGGTCGACCGAGCTCCCACGCGAGCACCGGTGCAAGCAGGACACGGAACCCGGTGCACACGTCGGCCGCGTACCTCACTCCCGCTTCGCCCCCTCGAGGACCGTGATCGGCTCTTTCGGACCACGGCATCTCCGTAAGAGCACGTACAATGCCCCGGTACCGCCGTCGGCAGGCCGGGCCGACGTAAAGGCGAGCGTAGAGCGTCCGATGCGTCCACGCGCGAGCCAGCTCTTCAGTCGTTCCTTGAGCACGGGAACGTTGTCCTTCGAGTTGCGACCGCGGCCGTGCACGATCAGCACGACGCGCTTTCCCTCGGCGACCGCCCGGGTGACGAATCGCTCGACCTCGACGCGGGCCGTCGCCGCCGACATGCCATGCAGGTCTATCATGTCTTGATACGCGAGCTCGCCTCTCCGCAGACGCTTCAAGATCCGCGCATCGAAGCCGACGACCGCACCCTCGACGTATTCGGTCGAGTCGCTGATGTCGAAATCGCCCGAGCCGTTCACGAGCTCGACGAGCGCCCCGAACGCCTCGGCATCCTCGTCGACGGTCGTGCGCACCGTGAGCGTGGCCGGCGCCGGGGCGTCGACGCGCGTATCGGCGCGGAGCGGTCGGACGTCGGCCATGGCGGCCGCGAAAGCCGCGGCTGCGGCCTCCTCTCCGAACGGTGCGGCGGCAGGACCGCCCGCTCGGAGCGAGGGCGGCGGCGACTGTCCGGTCGGAGCCGTGCGTAGGGGCGCCGCGGGGCGCTCACGCACCGCGACGGAGTTCGGACCAACGAGCTTTCCGAGGGTTTCGAACGGCGCGTAGAAAGGCGACGCGGTCGATTTGGCGGCGGCTCGTGGAGGCGGCTGTCGGCGGCGTCGCGGCATGGAAGCTCTGCCCGACTGGAAGATAGGGGCTCGGCTGCCGAGCCGCAACGGGAGCGCGCCACCGTCGAGTTACCACTGCCGGGAGAGGCTCCCGCAAAGATCTGCGAGATAGCGGTAGAGCCGCGCTCCCGAGGGTGGTGGAGGTCGCCCTCGGGAGCGGGTCCGCAAGGAGTGCGAGCTCTACTGGTGCGGCTCTGCTGCGACCATCGCCTCCAGGCGATCGCCGGCGATCGGCGTGCTGCTCTCGCGGCGGGGGTTGCCACGGCGCGCGAGCGCTTCGATGGCGCGCCGCGCCAGCTTGCTCGGCTTGGCGTGGCCATTCTCCCAGCGATTCACGGTGGAGAAGGTGACGGCAACCGCGTGGGCGAACTCTTCCTGGGTCATACCCAGTCGTATCCTGAGCTCACGGATGCTCCGGTGCACGTTTTCGTCGGTCATGGGGGGTCTCCTTCGTGGTCTCTCGTATAGTGGCACGTAACGACGCAGCTATAGACGCGTCGAGCAAGGGTCGGACCATCGAGTCCGCTCGGATAAGCGCCTGAGATCTCGCGTTTTTCCATCGCGTGTGCCGTGTGCGGGCACGAAGCTGGCACAGCTGCGGGTGCCAGAAGCGCCCCGACCCTCCGAAAATTTCCCGCTCCGCACCAGCGTGCTATGCATGATCGAATGCCGACGCCGCAGGAGCTGCTCGAGTTGCTTCGTCGTGTGAAGTATCCAGGTTTCAACCGCGACATCGTTTCGTTCGGCATGGTCCGCGACATCCAGCTCGGTTCACGGAGCGTCACGGTAGAGCTCTCGACGACGTCCGAGAACGCAGAAGCCCTGGAGGCCATCCGGCGTGAAATCGCAGCCCTCGTGCACGATGCTACCGACCTAGCGGTCGAGATCGTGGTCGAGACGACACGGCCCGCAGCACCGCCGCGACCCGCGTCGCGGCCCAAGCCTCCCATCCCCGGGGTCGGCGCGATCGTAGCCATCGCGTCGGGTAAAGGCGGAGTGGGTAAGTCCACGGTTGCCACGAACGTCGCCTGCGCCCTCGCCACCAAGGGACTTCGCACTGGCCTCCTCGACGCCGACGCCTACGGGCCGAGCGTCTCCGCGATGCTAGGAGTCGGTGGGGACCAGCCGCTCCGGGAAGGCCGCCGCATCATCCCGGTCGAGCGATACGGGGTACGGGCCATATCCATGGGAATGTTCCTCGGAGAACGCTCCCCGGTGATCTGGCGGGGTCCGATGGTGACCAAGCTCATAACCGAGTTCTTCCGCAACGTCGTGTGGGGCGAGCTGGACTATCTGATCCTCGATCTGCCACCGGGCACGGGCGACGCGCAGCTCGCGGTAGCCCAGCAGGTGCCGCTCGCAGGCGGGGTCGTCGTGACGACGCCGCAGGACGTGGCGCTGCTCGACGTGCGTCGTGGCATCACCATGTTCGAGCAGCTGCAAGCGCCGGTGCTCGGCGTGATCGAGAACATGAGCTATCACCTGTGTGGCGGTTGCGGCGCCAGAGCCGAGATCTTCGGACATGGCGGCGGCGAGAAGATGGCCCGGCAGTTCGGCGTGCCCTTTCTCGGCGAGATTCCGCTCGTGCGCGCCATCCGCGCAGCGGGCGACGCCGGAACTCCGATCGTGGTCTCGGATCCAGCCCATCCGCAGAGTCGTGTTTTTGCCGAGATCGCGGGCGCAGTTGACGCGCAGGTCTGCGAGCGCGCTGCGGGTATCGTCACGCACTGAGGACTACCGGGGAGAGCGCACCCTGCCCGGCGTGCGTTTCCCCGTGCGGATGCTACAAGCCGCCCATGGAGCGGCTGACCGTCGGCGAGTACTTCGACCGCACCGCGCTCGGCATGGGCGAGCGCGAGGCGGCGGTCATGGTCGAGGCGCGGCTACGCCTGCGATATCGGGATCTGTACGCCCACGTCACCAGGGTGGCGAAAGGCCTGATGGGCCTCGGCGTCGACGTCGGTGACCACGTGGCGCTCTTTGCAAGCAACCGTATAGAGTGGGTGCTGCTCCAGCTCGCTGTCGCCAAGATCGGCGCCGTGTTCATACCGATCGACCCCGCTTCGGGAGCCGACGAACTAGCGCATGTGCTCGCGCACTCCGACGCGTCGACTCTCTTCTTGGTGGACCGCGTCGCCGCGGTGAGTTTGTACGACGTCCTGGCCGAATGCTGTCCCGAGCTGGCCGCAGCTCGCCCGGGTCGTCTGTCGAGTCGGCGCTTCCCGCTGCTGAAGCGCGTCGCCCTCATCGGTGACGCGGCGCGGTTACCCGGCACGCTCGTCTGGTCCGAAGTTCTCGGCGCCGGCGCCGGGATCACGAACCATCTGCTGCGCTGCCGGCAGGACTCCATCGAACCTGCTGACCTGGCGATGATCCAGTATACGGCGGATACGGCGAACCCGGCGACCGGGGTGGAGCTCACGCACCTGAACCTGGTGAACGAGGCGATCGCCGTCGCCGACTGCATGCGACTCGGGCGCAATGACCGCCTGTGCATGCCGGTGTCGTTTGCGCGTCCGTTCGGCAGCGTGGTCGGCACGCTCGGGTCATTGGGCCGGGGCGCGACCCTGGTGTTGCCCGCGGAGCACTTCGACGCCGGAAAAACCCTGGCCGCGATAACGGCGGAGCGCTGCACTGCGCTGAATGCCGAGCCGCGCATGTTCCGGTCGGTACTCCGCCACCCCGACGTGATTCGCCTCGATCTCACCTCGCTGCGAACGGGCGTCCTCGCCGACGGCACGGCGCCGGCCGGGCTGGTTCCGGAGGCCACGGCGCGACTACACCTGCCCCACCTGACGGTCGCCTATGGTCAACCCGAAACGACTGCCGTCGTCACTCAAACCCGCATAGATGACCCGATGAGTCTTCGCGACACCACGGTCGGGCGGGCGCTCCCCGACGTCGAAGTGATGATCGTCGACCCGACGAGCGGGGTCGAAGTGCCGGTCGGAAGCGAGGGCGAGCTTTGCTGCCGCGGGTTTCCCGTGATGCGCGGCTACTACAAGATGCCCGAGCGTACGGCAGCGACGATCGGCGGTAACGGGTGGCTTCGGACAGGAGACCTCGCGGTCATGGACCGCTTCGGCTACTGCACGATTACCGGTCGCGGCACAGACGCCTTCAATCTCGATACCGCCAACGGCGCTCCCTAGCGCAGCTGCGCGCGGCGGAAGCTGCCGGTGAGCCGGACGCGGCCGCTATTGACGAGATGGGCGACGACGCTCACCTGCTCGGCTTCGGAGTCGGTGACCTCCGCGACGGCTTCGATCAGATCGAGGAGAGTGAGTTGCGGCGGCGTCTCCATGGCGGCCTCCTGACGTTCGTCTACCGTGGCGATCGTACCAATCGTGGGCGCTTCCGTTGACGACGATTGCAACCGGCGTGCCAATCTCCATTTCACCGGGAGGAAGCAGAGTTACGATGGTGAAGTTGGGTGTCGACATGACGAAAGCGTGGCGCTCTGTCAGGCAGCGGCCGACGTGCACATTGCCTCCCAAGAAAAATTACCGCTTCGTGCCTGCGCGATCGGCAAACGAAGTGACACGCGTGTTCCTTTGGCGGGAACGCTGTCGATCATGACGTTGCCGCCGAGGAGCTCGCTGAAGCAATGAACCAGCGTCAGGCCCAGACCCATCCCTCCGAAGGGCCGGGTGATCGATCCCTCCACCTGGCGAAAGTCTTCGAAGACGACGGATCGTTCGGCAGCGGTCATCCCGATACCCGTGTCCCGCACCTCGATCTCGATCCCCGCGGGCCCGGTCACGGCAGAAAGTCGGATCTCGCCCCGGCTCGTGAACTTGGCCGCATTCGCGAGCACGTTCAGCAACGCCTGTCGGAGCTTGCCCCGATCCGTCTCGATCGCGGGAACCTGCGGATCCACCTCCCATGCGAAGTGGATTGGCTTGTCATCGATCAGGTGCCCTACCCACGGCTCGATCTCTTCGAAAAGCTCGCGGAGCGACACGGTTCCCCGGCGCAACACGGTCTCGCCGGCGACGACTGACGAATACTCCAACAGATTGTTCACGGCGCAGGTGAGCGTAACCGCATTCGCGAGGATCCGCCCGTTCATCTCCGCACGCTCTCGGTCGTGGAGGCCGGCGATCGAATCTAGGATCTCTGCATAACCTAGGATGGCGTTGAGCGGCGTACGGAGCTCGTGCGAGACGTTCGCTAGCATCTCGGTCTTGAGGCGGCGTGCCTCCGCGTGTACGACCCGCTCGCGGTCGAGACCGACGAGCGAACATACCCCCAGGCTCGCAGCGGCAGTAAGCACGACCAGGATACACGCGGTCTGGAGCGGAGAAGCAAACGCCTGGGAGGCGAGGATGCCCGCCGCCGCCGCAGCTACGGCAATCAGCTGGAGGAGGACGAGGCGGCGGCGCAGCATTTCGATGCGCCGCCGAAGCAACCGCCATGCCCCGAGGATTCGGCAATGGCGACGACTAGTTGTCGCTGTGCTTTGCCAAGGCGCAGTGCCGAGTGCGCGCACTCTGTGCCAGACGGGTAACCCGCCTGGCACGCGCGCTCGACACCTAGAATACCGAGTCCCGCTCCTCGAGCAGCCCCCGCACCATGCTTTGGACGCGACGCCGGACCTGCTCCGCGAGCGCCCGAATCACGGCTCCACCGAGACGATCCGCAGGCGTTTGGTCCAAGACGATCGGCTTCCCGAAGCGGATCCGCCATTTACTCGGCAACGGAATCAGGCCCAGCGGCCCGAGGAGCGGAAAGAACGGCGTTATCGGTAGGTACGGCGCCCCGATGAGCTCCCCGATCGCCTTCCAGCGACCGAGAAGCGGATAGATTTCCTCCGCACCTACGACCGCCACCGGTACGATCGGCGCCCCGAAACGCAGTGCAAGCCGAACGCAGCCGCTGCTGAAAGGCTGCAGAACGTAGCGCTCGGAGTAGAGCTTCGAAAGGCCCGATACGCCCTCCGGAAAAAACCCGACCAACTCTCCCTTGGCGAGCAAGCGAGCGGCGTTCTCACGGCTCGCGATGACGCCGCCGGCTTTGCGGTAAAAATCCGGTACCCAAGGCAGATTCTCGACGAAGCGATCGTAGAGAAAGCGTGCCGGTCGGGCGCACCGGGCCTCCTCGAGCGCGCACGCGATCATGGTGGCGTCGAAGGGCAGCGCTCCGGAGTGGTTCGCGGCCAAGATCACCGGCCCGTTGCGCGGCACGTTCCGCGCACCCCGAGACTCGACCCTCCAGTACTTCTCGTAGAGCAGGCGGAAGAGCGGCAGAACCCGGGCACGGAACTCCGGATCGAAGCCGAACTCGTCGGCGACGACCGGACCGCGAGCACGAGCGGCCGAGGTTCGGCGTCGAACCAGGCGCGGCGATGCCGCAGCCGCAACCTTCCGCTTCCCTTCGACCACCTCGACTCACCTCCGTTGGAGGCGGTTGCAAGTAGCAACGAGTGCGGCGAGTGACAAGGCGCACGTCCGGTAATCAAGCGAATCGACGCATCACGCGGCTAAAGATGCGTGGTGCCGCGGCTTTGAACAACGTCCCGAGCGTGTAGATCGCGGGGACGGTCACCTCCGGGAGATCCCGACGCACCGCGCGTACGAGCGCCGCAGCGACCCGCTCCGGCGGGATCGCACGAGCGCGCGCACTCGCGGGAAACGCAGCGAAGGATCCGTGGTCGAAGAACGCCGTGTCGACGATGCCGGGGTTCACCAGCGTAACGCCGACGCCGCTGCCATCGAGCTCCAGCGCCAGGCTCTCACTGAAGCCGGCGAGCGCGAATTTAGCCGCGCAATAGATCGTATGATTGCGGGAGCCGATCCGACCTGCGATCGACGCTACGTTCACCACGTGACCGCGCCGGCGTGCAAGCATACCGGGGAGCGCGGCACGCGAAAAATGGAGTGCTGCGTAGAGGTTGGTCTCGAAGATGGTCGCTACGTCTTCCGGACCGCTCTCGAGAAACCCGAGATAGCGCCCGACGCCAGCGTTGTTGACGAGGATATCGACCGGCCCGAGACGGGCACCGATCGCCGCCACCGTAGCCTCGATCTGCCGGGGGTCGCGGACGTCGCACACGAACGACGCCGCCCGTCCGTCGGCGATCTCGGCGGCAAGGGCGTCGAGCCGGTCGGCGCGGCGGGCCACGAGCGCGACTCTGGCACCCGCCGCAGCGAGCGCCCGCGCCGTACTGGCGCCGATGCCGCTCGATGCCCCGGTGACGAGCGCGATCGTGCCGGCGATTTCCACCGCGGCATTCTCTCCCGCGGCCCCAGGATTTGCCACCACCGAAGGCCTCCAGTAGCACCGACGCAATGCGCCCGCGCGACCTCGACGTGCTCGGTTTTTCCAAGCTCCTGCAGGCCCTCGCGGCCCTCGCTGTTTCGACACCAGGTGCCGAGCTTTGCCGGCGTTATGCACCGTTACCGACGCGATCTCGGGCCGAGCAGGCACTCGACCGCCAGTGGAGCTTCTTTCGGCTCCTGGAGGTGGCGGGCCCGTTACCGCTCGCGGTGTTTCCCGACGTCCGCGAATCGCTCACGCTCGCGAGTCACGAAGGTGCGGTGCTGGCAGGCGAGCGCCTCGTCGAAATCCGGACCGTACTCCGCCAGGTCGAGACTATGCGGCGCTTCCTCACCGGCAGACTCGTCGATCATCCGGCGCTTGCCGACCTGCCGCACCGGCTCCAGTCACTGCCCGAGGTCGAAGCCGTTCTTTCCCGGATGCTCGACGATGCCGGTCTTCTCCTCGACGACGCGAGCCCGCGGCTCCGCGGGCTCCGCGCCGCAAGCCGTGACCTGCGTCAGGACCTCGAAGCGCGCCTCGCCCGCCTGGTCACGGCGGGAGACGCAGCCGGCGGCATTGCCGACCGCTACGTCACCATCCGCAATAATCGCTTCGTCGTACCGATCCGAGCGTCGACGGCGACACGTACGCCCGGTGTCGTGCAGGATCGATCGGCCTCGGGCGAGACGCTCTTCGTCGAGCCTATGTTCGCTATCGCCCTGAACAACCGCCTGTTGCTGCTGCACAAGGAGGAAGAGGAAGAAGAGCGGCGACTCCTCATGACGCTCACGACCCGAGTGGGTGCGGTCCGCGGCGATCTCGGACGCGCCGCCGCTGCACTAGCCGAGGTCGATGCGCTGCATGCCGGCGTGCGGCTCGCCCGCTGCCTCCGCGCAACGCGGCCCGCGTTCGGCGATCGCACCGTCGATCTTCGCTGCGCCCGCCATCCGGAGCTAGTGCTCGGCAACCAGACCGCGGTGCCGATCGACGTCCGCCTCGGTGCCGGCAAACGGGCCGTCGTGGTGAGCGGTCCCAACACCGGCGGCAAGACGGTGGCGTTGAAGACTCTCGGCCTGCTGACCCTCATGGCGCGGGCGGGCATCCTTATACCGGCCGATGAGGGCAGCGTCGTTCCTTGGGTCGAAGGCATATTCACGGACCTGGCCGACGATCAGAGTATCGCGCGCAACCTCTCCACGTTCTCGTCGCACGTAATGAATATCGTCGATGTGCTCGAGCGTCTCACGCCGCCCGCCTTGGTGCTCCTCGATGAGCCGGGCGGCGGCACCGATCCCGAGGAAGGCGCTGCGCTCGCGGTAGCGCTGATCGACCGGCTGCTGGCACGCGACGTCCTCGTCGCCGCGGCGACCCACTACGCGCCCGTGAAGCTCTACGCGCTGACCGAGCCGCGAGTGGAGCTGGTCGCGGTGGACGTCGACCCGGTGGGTTTCACGCCACGTTACCGTTTGGTCTATGGTTCGGTCGGCGAGAGTCTGGGGCTCGCCATGGCACGCCGTCTCCGCCTCCCCGCAGACCTGATCGACGCCGCGGAAGCCGGACGTAGCAGTGCGGCGCGCGAGCTCGCGGGCGCCATCGCGCGGCTCGAGGAAAGCCGCCGGCGCTACGATGACGAGCGCTCAGCCCTCGTCGAGGAGCGCACCGCACTCGCCGAGCTCGCGGCCCGACATACCGAGCTGATCGCGGAGCTCTCGGAGCGTCGACGCCAGCGATGGGCGAGCGAGCTCGCGGAGGCGCGGGCCTTCGTGAACGCCCTCAAAGCCGAAGGACGCGCGGTACTCGAGGCAGTGCGCCAGCGGCATCGCGATGCTGGACGCGCGGACGCGAGTCAGGCTCTTGCGGACTTCGGTAGCAAGGCCGCCGCCGCCATCGCCAGTCATGCCGCTGCGATTGAAGCGCCGGCGTCCGATGACAAGCCCCCGACAATCGGCGACGATGTCGCGGTGCGGGGAACCAGCATCCGGGGCGAGCTGATCGCGGTTCAAGGCGAAACGGCGCGCCTCAGAAGCGGAACGCTGACCTTCCAGACACCGCTTGCGAGCCTGTGTCGACGCCTGCCGAACGCGACGGTCCCAGCCGTGGCACCGTCTTCGCAGCGGGTACTACGATGCGTCGCGGAGCCGGCAAGTGAGCTCCATCTCGTCGGCATGCGGGTCCGCGAAGCACTCGCACGGCTCGAACGTTTTCTCGACCAGGCGCAGAGCGCCGGTCTTACCTCCGTGCGGATCGTGCACGGACTCGGGACAGGCGCCTTGAAACGCGCCGTCGCAGAGTTCCTCACCCGAACCGACTACGCGACCACGTTCCAGGATGCCGAGCCTGCAGCCGGCGGTCCGGGTGTCACCGTAGTAATGCTGCTCTAGGCGTCCCGTGACCGGCCTCGCCAGGTATCCTCGGTACGAACTCGATACGTCGCTCGAGTTCCACTCGCCGCTAGTCGCCCAGCTTCACGCCGCGAAACTCGGCCCAATGATGACCGAGGTGCTCGAGCTCTCCCTTGTCGATGGCGTCACGCGCCGCCTTGAACATCACCTCTTCCTCGCGCGCTAGATGCCGGCGGATCACGTCGAGCAGGGCGCGGATCTGCGCGCGCAGCGCCTGCGGATCCTGCAGGCGGAACAGCACGCGAATCTGCCGGTCCATGAGCTCGTGCTCGTGGCGAAGACACTTCAACGGGCCGAGCGAGCCGGTTTGCTTCTCGTATGGTTGGAACAGCGCCTCGTCCTCGATGCGAGCATGGCCGAGGAGCGTGATCGCCAGGGGCTCGGCCGCGGCGCGAAGCTCGGTCGCGGTATGATAGCGCTCGAGCACCTCCTCGAGCTGTTCCACGAGAAGATGTACGACACCGTGCTCTCCGAGTAGCGCCTGCGTAACGTCCATGGTCGTCGTCCTTCCCGTCTCAGGCGAAACCCGCGGCATCGCGGATCAGCATCCGCAGCTCCGAATCGCCGACCGTGTACTCCTCGGCGCAGAACTCGCACCGTACGCTCGCCTTGCCGTCCTTCCGGATCATGTCCTCGATCTCTTCGGTGCCGAGAAGCAGGAGCGCTCCGAGGACTCGCTCGCGCGAGCACGAACAGGCAAAGCAGACCGGCTCCTCGAAGATCCGCCGCACGTGGAGGCCGGCGAGTACGCCGGCGAGGATGTCATCGGGCCCGGCGCCGCTCTGGATCAACGACGTCACCTGCGGCAGCGCCGCGACGTTGCGCTCGACCAGCTCCGCGAGATCCGCTGTGGCGCCGTGCAAGATCTGCACGAGAAAGCCGCCCGCGGCACCGACGCTGCCGTCGGCGTTCACGAAGACCCCGAGCGCGGTCGCCGAAGGTATCTGCTCGGAAGTGGCGAGGTAGTGCGTGATGTCGGCGGCGATCTCCCCGGAGACGAGTTTCATGACGCTGCGGTACGGTTCCTTGTTCCAAGGCTGCGTTCGCATCACGCAGAGCCAACCGCCGCCGATCGCACCGGCGACGTCCAGCTTGCCGTTCTTGGACGGCAGGTGCGTCGCCGGTCGCGAGACATAGCCACGCACGCGGCCGCCGCCGCTCGTCGTCACCAGAATACGCCGGAGCGGACCGTCGCCTACGAGCTCGATGGACAGCCCGTCCTCGCTCTTCATCGTCGAACCGAGGAGGAGGCCGGCCGTGAGCGTCCGGCCGAGAGCCGCAGTTGCGGTCGGATACGTGCCGTGGCGGCAGCGCGCTTCCTCCGCTACGCCGGTCGTTATCGCCGCCATGGCGCGGATCGTCTCGCCGGCAGCGCTGGCGCGGAGGAGGACATCGTCGCCGCCGCTCATTTGTCGCCTCCCGAGACCCGTCCGGCAGCGAAGGGAACCGACACGGTCCGCGGCGGCAAGCACGTTGCATCGTTGCACGCTTGATAGCCGAGCGTGGCATCGAGGCGCGCGGGGGGTGCGCCCGCCACTCTCACCGCGATCGTGAACGTGCCCTCGTAGAGACGCAGCATGGCTCCGGGGTCGAAACCGAGTGCCTGGATCACGGGCTCGGGGTAGCGAATGGCCTGGACGATGACGCCGGCCGGCGGGTCGATCTCGAGCGTCGTCGGAATCAGATATGCGCGGTCGGGATTATTGGCGTTCACGTGCCAGCCCTTCTCGACCGTCACCGTGAGAGCGAGCTCCGACGGCGTCGTCTCGCTGCCCGAGGAGACAATGCGCCATTCGGCGTCGACGGTCGGCCCCGCTGCCGCTACCGGCGAGCACGCTGCGGCAGCGCCAAGGACCATGCCCACCAGGGCCGGGGCGGCACCGCGAGCGATAGCACGCCGTTTCGCCGCCCGCTTGCTTGCGGCAGTGGGTGCTTCCGGATACAGCCTCGCACCCATATGCGAACCGTGCGTACGATCGTCGCTGTCGTGTTCGTCTGGCTCGCCTCGGCGGGAGCAGCCTCCGCGGCAGGTTCGCATCTCGAGTTGCGCGAATGGGGCGTGCGCGCCGGCGGCGGCATCAACTCGTCGAGCCTCATTCAATACTACGCCATCCATCCTTATTGGGGCCTTTCGCTATGGGATCCGGCTTCGCGGTGGTTCGAGCGGTACGGCATCCGCGCGTTGTGGATGATCGAGCCTTGGGCCGCGTACGTCAACGACGATAACGGCAAGCACAAGACCGATAGTTTCGAGATCGGCATCAATGCCCTCTTCGTCCGCCTCGTGTTCGGCGAGGCAGCGCTGCGACCCTTCCTGGAAGCGGGAGAGGGGGCGGTGTACACCGATCTCCGCAAACAGAACCTCGGAACCCGGCTCCAGTTCACGTCGACCATCGGCGGCGGAGTCGAGTACGAAGTGCGACCCGGCATGGCGATCGGCTTCCAGGCCCGGCTCCGGCACATGTCGAACGCCGGCATGGCGAGTGGCAATCCCGGTATCAACACGGTGTTCGGGCTCTTCGGCATCACGTTCCGCTGACGCCTAGATGGTCAGCGGAACTTCGCGACCTTTGCGTCCGGCGCTGCAGTCGGCGGCATCGTATACAGGGGCACACGCTCGACGATCTCCAGGCCGTATCCCGGAAGACTCACTAGCCGGCGCGGATGGTTCGTGAGGAGCCGGATCTTGCCGACGCCGAGGTCACGGAGGATCTGTGCACCGATGCCGTAGTCGCGGAACTCGTTCAGCCGCAACCCGGAATTGGTGCTCGGCTGGCCGCTCGCCCCGTCGCCGGCGGCAAAGAGGTCGACGCCGTGCTCCTCACGCCGAAGATAGAGGACGACGCCGCGTCCCTCGTCGGCTATGATCTGCATCGCTCGCTGCAACACCGCACCGGTGTCGCGCTGCGTGTAGCCGAAGACGTCGCCGGGGAGGTATTCCGCGTGGGCGCGCACCAAGGTCGGCACGTCGGGGGTGATCTCGCCACGCACGAGCGCCAGGTGCTCGCCGCCGTCGACGTCGCTGCGGTAGACAACGGCGCGGAAATCACCGCCGAAGCGTGTCGGTAAGCGTGCTTCCGCAATGCGATGCACCAGTGAGTCGTGACGCAAGCGGTACTGGATCAGCTCGGCTACCGTTGCGATCTTGAGATTATGGGTCGCGGCGAACTTCTCGATGTCTGGGAGCCGGGCCATCGAGCCGTCGTCGTTCATGATCTCGCAAATGACACCCGCCGGTTTGAGGCCGGCGAGGCGCGCCAGATCGACTGCACCCTCGGTCTGACCCGTACGCACGAGCACGCCGCCGCGACGTGCGCGGAGCGGAAAGACGTGCCCGGGGGTCGTAATGTCACCGGGTCCTGCGCCGTCGCGTACCGCACTCAGGATGGTAGTCGCACGGTCGGCAGCCGAGATGCCGGAGCCGATGCCCTGCCGAGCGTCGATCGAGATCGTGAACGCGGTCCCGAGCGGCGTGTTGTTCTCGGCGACCATCATCGGCAGGCCGAGGTCGGCGAGCTTCTCGTCCGTGAGCGGCAGACAGATCAATCCCCGCGCATAGCGGGCCATGAAGGCGATCGCCTCGGGGGAGACCTTCTCGGCCGCCATGCAGATATCGCCCTCGTTCTCCCGGTCCTCGTCGTCCATGAGGACGATCATGCGGCCGGCGCGGATCTCGGCGATCGCTTCCTCGATCGAGATCAGATGCGGGCTCATCGTCCTGCGCACCATATCCGGTGGCTGCCAGCGAGAAAACATGCACCACCAGCCGGCGACAGTGGCACTCGCTGGGGGCGCTGGCAGGCGGCTCGCACGCCCCACCGCGCAGGTCGTCCGTGGCTACTCGACGGTGACGCTCTTCGCGAGATTTCGGGGCATGTCGACGTCGCTGCCGCGGTACACCGCTATGTAGTACGCGAGGAGCTGGAGCGGAATGGTCAGGAGGAGCGGCAGTAGGCTGGGGTTGCTGGTCGGAATCTGGATGACCTCCCAGGCGATGTCCTCGAGCTCCGGCGACGGCGCGTCGGTGATGACGATGATACGCCCCCCCCGAGATTCGACCTCCTTCATGTTCGAGAGGGTCTTCCCATAGACGCCGTCCTTGGGCAGCAGCACTACGACCGGCAGCGACTCGTTGATGAGCGCGATCGGTCCGTGTTTCATCTCGCCGGCAGCGTAGCCTTCGGCGTGGATGTAGGAGATTTCCTTCAGCTTGAGCGCACCCTCGAGCGCGATCGGATAATTGATGCCGCGTCCTAGATACAGAAAGCTCTTGGCGTCGCCGTACTTCTTGGCAATCTTCTCGATTGCGCGCTCTCGTTCGAGACATTCCTCGATTCGCTTCGGCAGGTTCACGAGATCCGTTATGAGAGCGTGGGCTGCGTCATGGTCGATCAGCTGGCGCCGCCGAGCCAGATAGAGACCGAGAAGGTAGAACACCGTCAGCTGCGTCGTGAAAGCTTTGGTGCTGGCGACGGAGATCTCGGGCCCGGCGTGAGTGTAGACGACGGCATCGGCGCGGCGCGCTATGCTCGAGTCGACGACGTTACAGATCGCGAGCACTTTGGCGCCGCGCTCGCGGGCCGCTTCGACCGCCGCGAGCGTATCGGCGGTCTCGCCGGATTGGGAGACGACGATCAGCACGGTCCCCGGTTCGACTACCGGATTCCGGTAACGGAACTCGCTCCCGTAATCGACCTCGGCAGGAATACGGGTGATCTGTTCGAGAAAATACTTACCGACCAGGCATGCGTGCCACGCGGTGCCGCACGCAACGAGTACGATGCGCTGCGCGTTCACGAGCCAGGGAGCCGCGGCGAGCTCGTCGAGGCTGACGTCGGCCTTCTCTTGAAGCAACCGCCCGCGCATGGTGTCGATGATGGCCTGGGGCTGCTCGTGGATCTCCTTCAGAAGGAAGTGGCGATAGCCGCCCTTCTGCGCGGTCACGGGATCCCATGCGACCGTGCGCGCCTCGCGCACGACCGGCTCGCCCGCGAAGGTAGTTACCTTCACCTCGTGGCGGCTGATTTCGGCCATCTCGCCGTCTTCGAGGAAGAGCACCTTGCGGGTGTGGTCGAGGATCGCGGGGATGTCCGAGGCGACGAAGTTCTCGCTGTCGCCGAGACCGATCACGATCGGTGTCGCGCTCTTCGCGGCGACCAGCCGATCGGGGCAGTCCTCGTGCATGACAACGATCGAGAACGATCCCTGTAGCTGCGCGATGGCCTTGCGAGATGCGGCGACTAGGTCGAGCCCGTCCTGCACGCATTCGTCGACGAGATGCGAAATGACCTCGGTGTCCGTCTCGGAGCTGAAGCGACGCCCGCGCGACTGCAGTGCGGCACGCAGCTCGAGATAGTTCTCGATGATGCCGTTGTGGATGACGACGATCCGCCCGGCCCTATGCGGGTGAGCGTTCTGTTCGGAGGGCCGTCCATGGGTCGCCCAGCGGGTGTGGCCGATACCGACGCTGCCGCTGATCGGATCTTCGCGCAGCAGGTTCTCGAGATTCGAGAGCTTACCTAGTGCTCGCCGTATGGCGATCCGGCCGTCGTGGAACGTCGCCACGCCTGCAGAATCGTAGCCGCGATACTCGAGGCGCTTCAAACCCTGCACGAGGATGAACGCGGCATCACGATCCCCGACGTATCCGATGATTCCACACATCAGTGCTTCCCTCGGCGCGCTCCCTGGGCGTGTGCTGCTCTCCGTGCGGTCACGACCTTGCGCTTCGAAGCGCGTTTCTTCGCGTCCACACCCTCGCACGGCGCGGGAGCCGAGATCGCGGGAGCCGGCTTGCTCTCGGCTCGCGCGCGCTTGTGCGCCACCCAGCCCGCGATCGTGCGCTGTGGGACACGGCTCAGGACCAGATGTCCGCCCGCCGGAACGTCGACCGTGACGGTGGTACCAGCCCCGACGTAGGCATCGTCCCCGACCGTGACCGGTGCAACGAGCTGTGTGTCGCTGCCGATCTGCACTCGATCGCCGATCACGGTGCGGTGTTTCGCGAAGCCGTCATAGTTGCAGGTGATGGTCCCGGCGCCGATGTTGGTACCGGTGCCGATCTCGCAGTCGCCGAGATAGGTCAGGTGATTCGCCTTGGTGCCGCGGCCGATCGTCGCTTTCTTGGTCTCGACGAAGTTGCCGATGTGGACGTCGTCGGCGAGCGTGGTGCCCGGCCTGATGTGCGCAAAGGGTCCGATGACGACCCCAGCGCCGACCTCGCACTCGCTCATGACGACGCCGAGTCGGAGATGAACGCCGTCACCGAGGACCGCGTCGCGCAGCAGGGCGGTTCCGTCGATGATGCAACTGCGGCCGACTACTGTGTCGCCGAGGAGTTGTACGTTCGGACCGATCTCGGTATCGCTGCCGATCGTCACGCGCTCCTCGAGATACGCGGTGGCCGGGTCGCGGAAGGTGACGCCGGCGCGCATCCACTTTTCGACGAGCGCACGTCGCGCGCGTTCGTCGAGGAGCGCCATGTCTGCCCGGGAGTTGATGCCCGCCACCTCTCCGGCATCGGCCACGGAACGCGTCTCGACGGGCTCACCCGCTTCGACCGCCATCGCCACAATGTCGGTCAGGTAGTACTCGCCCTGAGCGTTGTCGGCTCGCAGGCGCGCGAGTGCCGGCCAGAGGAAACGGGCCCGCACGCAATAGATACCCGGATTGACCTCTCGGATCGTGTGATCTTCGGGTGCCAGATCCCGCTCTTCGACGATGCCGCGGAGCCGGCCGTCAGGGGTTCGTACTATGCGACCATACCCTCTCGGCTCGGCAACTTCGGTCGTCAGGAGCGAGAGCGTCGCAGCGGAGCGACGGTGCTCGGCCACGAGATCCTCCAGCGTCGCCGTGCGCAAGCCCGGCACGTCCCCATAGAGGATCAAGATGTCACCGTCGAAGCGCGCGAACGCTCCTTCGGCGGCCCGGACCGCATCCCCGGTTCCACGCTGTTCGGCCTGCCGCGGATATGACACTTCACCCGTAATCGGGCTGCGGATCAGATGGGCAGCACAGACTCGCTCGACCTCTGCGGCTTCGTGGCCGACGACGACCGCGATTCGATCGGGACCGAGGCTCGCGGCGGTCTCTAGTACCGAAACGATGAACGGCTTCCCGGCGATCGCATGCAAGACCTTTGCCCGATCGGATCGCATGCGGGTACCGCGGCCCGCGGCGAGAATGACGATTCCCAGTGGGGTGGCGGTCATATGCAGAGGTTGGTTGTACACCGCGTCCGCGGGGTTTCCCACCTCGAAAACGCCGTGCGAATACTCAGTTGCCGCTCAGGCGCCGGTATTTTCCGCGGAAGAACAGCAGTGGATCACCCTCGGAGGCCTCGAGGTGTTCGACCTCGCCGAGGTAGATGGTGTGGTCCCCCGCGTCGTGGGCTGCGATCACTCGGCATTCGACTACGCCGAGCACGCCGTCGAGAATCGGCACTCCGGTACGCCCGACGCGGTGCGACACGTGCCCGAACTTATCTCCTCCCGAGGTAGCGAAACGGCGCGACAGATCCTCGTGTCGATGCCCGAGGATGTTCACCGCAAAGGCCCCCGCACGCCCCAGGGCCGGATGGCTCTCGGCGCGCTTGTCGAGGCACACCAGGAGCAGCGGGGGATCGAGCGAGACCGAACAGAGAGCATTCACCGTGAGTCCATGCGGCTTCCCGTCGACATCTCGCGTCGTGATCACGGCGACACCGGTCGCGAAGTGTCCCATGACACGACGAAGCTCCGTGCGATCGATCGTCATCCGGGTCGTGGCGGAGGCGGTGCTTGCCCTGCTTCCCGTCTTATTGCAAACTGCCGGCGTTGGCCATGTTGCGGAGCGTGGTGGCAGGTGCGGCGTGGGTACTGGTCATCGGCACGTTGGCGGCGTGCGCCCTACTCGTACCACCACCGGAGCCCGCAACGATCGTCCTGCCGAGTGCGAGTCCGAGTCCGAGTCCGACACCGGCATTTTCGTGGGCGGGCGGTAGTGAGAACGCAATCGTCGTTCGCAAGGGCGAGCGCACGCTCACGGTCTACCATCATGCGCAGCAAGTGAAAGTGTATCCGATCGTTCTCGGCATCGCTTCCTACGGCCCCAAGGTGTACCAGGGCGACCTGCGCACACCCGAGGGCGTGTACCGAATAAGCTCGAAGCGGCCGCATGCACGCTGGAATCGGTTCATGCTGCTCAGCTATCCGAACGACGACGATCGCAGCCGCTATGCGATGGCGCTGAGCGAAGGACGAGTTCCGATCATCGACGGTCGTCCCCCCGGAATCGGCGGCGCCGTCGGCATCCACGGAACCGACCGCGAGGACTCGAACGCGCGCGGCGATGACTGGACGTTCGGCTGCATCTCGCTGCTGAATCAGCACGTCGCCGAGCTCTACGACATGATCTCGATCGGCACCCCGGTACTGATCGAGAAATAAGAGGCGCGGCCCAGCGCGTCAGGCGGCATTCATCACCGCGTCGATGCGGCGTTCGAGCTCCGGCAACCAGGCGTGAACGCTTTGCGATTCGGGCACCACGATCTCGAGCTTTTCGTTCGCCAAGAGTCGGACCGATCCCGGATCGCACTTCGTGAGCGGAATCACGACTGCTTCACGCGAGATGCCCCGCCGGTCGAGCACGGTGAAAATTTCTTCGATCTCCGGCAAGCGTATGACAGCCACGATCCTCCCCACTGCAAGCACGTCGTCTCGTGCCGCGATCAGAACTTCAGCGCCAGCCAATGGAACGCCACGACGACGAGTGCGTGCGTGATCTTTCCGGCGCATATCAGCTCAGGGACATCAGCCAAAGGCGCCAGTACGACCTCGGTCTCCTCGGTCGTGTCGAAGCGAGTGTCGTAGCGCGGCTCGACGCCCCACGCCACAAACGAGTGGCAGGTGTTGCTCTGAATTGCGGGATTCGGATGGATCGATCCGAGCGATTCGATGCGATCGGAGTCGTAGCCGCTCTCCTCGATCATCTCCCGGCGCGCCGCTACCAGCGGCGACGGATCATCGGCGTCCACCATGCCGCCCGGAATCTCGAGCGTGCAGTCGCCGATGCCATGGCGAAACTGCCGTACGAATACGACCTCCCGCGCCGGCGTCACCGGGATGATGTTAACCCAGTCGCTCGACTCGAGAACGTGGAAGTCGTGCTCGGCGCGGTCACGGGAGAAGCGGGAGCGGTCGCGTCGGATAGTGAAGACGCGGCACGCATAGGCGACTTCGCTGGTGAGGCGCTCCCAGGTGTGCAGCGGCTTCGCCACGATCAATCCGTCGGTACGAGTCGTTGATATTCGATGACGGGACAACGGTCCATAACGACCGTAAGTCCGGCCGCCCGAGCGCGCGCGGCCGCCTCTTCATGGACCACGCCTAGCTGAAGCCAAACGACGCGGGCCCCGATCGCGATCGCATCGTCGACGATCGCGGGAACCAGCTCGGAGCGGCGGAACACGTCGACCATAGTAACCGGTCCTTCGATGTCCCGCAGGGACCCGTAGCAACGAAGCCCGAGAATCGCCCGCGCGCGGGGATTCACCGGGATAACCACATGTCCCATCGTCTGCAGCGCCCGTGCGACCTTGTGGCTATCCCGCGCAGGATCCGGAGAGCAGCCGACCACTGCAACCGTCATGGGCTCCGTCAACATCGCGCGGAGCGTATCGTCCGAGGGATCACCGCAGCGCATATAAGCTCACGGCGGAGCGAGACGATCGATGGCCTTGATGAGGCAGCGGCGGATCTGATCACGGCACGCACGATAAAAGTCCTCGTCTCGGCCCGCAGGATCCTCGACGTCACCCGCCTCGCCGGCGGCTTCCGCCAGCGTCAGGACGTCCTTCCCATCGGACTCGGGGAAGCACGCCAGCATCCGCTTTTGCTCGGACGTCATCGTGACGATGATGTCCGCCTCGAGCAGCCGGTCGCGATGGCGTTTGAGGTCGCATGCCGTCGCTTCCGGGGAGATCTCGATAGCGTCCTCTCGCAAAACGAGCCTGGCATCCATGGACACCAGGCTCGAGTCTCGCGCGTAGGCGGCGATTCCGCCCGAAGTGACGATTACGTCGTCCCGCCCACGCGCCGCCAGCATCTTCTTCAGCAAGGCTTCGGCGATGATGCTGCGGCTGACGTTGGCGTGGCAGACGATCAAAATACGGCGCCGAACGTCGGACAGATCAGAGGCCCTCGGCAAAGACGTCGTTCATGGTCTCCTTGCGTGTGACCCCCTTGGCGAGTTCTGCCTTGAGGGCGGTGCCGAGCTCGGCTGCATCCCACACGCCGCTCTTCTTGGCCTTGCCGACCGAGTGCCAACCCTGCATGAGCCACACGGTGCCGCCGCCGACGCGGAAAACCTCGCCGTGGACCCCTGCGGCATCGTCGCTCGCGAGCCAGGCGACCAGCGGGGCTACGTTGGCGGGGTTGAAGACGTCGAACTGCCCCTCGGGAACGGCCTGCCCCATGAGCGCCGCCGTCGCTGGCGTCGCCTCGACGGTGAGGCGGGTGCGCGCCACCGGCGCGATCGCGTTCACCGTAACACCGTATTTCGCCATCTCTTTATCGATGATTACGGAGAATGCCGCGATCGCCGCTTTCGCGGCGCCGTAGTTGCTCTGGCTCGGATTGCCGAGGAGGCCCGAGTCCGACGCGGTGTTGATGATGCGGCCGTTCAGGAGATTGCCCGCCTTGTGCTGCTCGCGCCAGTAGACGCACGCGTGTCGTGTACAGGCGAACGTACCCTTCAGGTGTACGGCGATCACGGAATCCCAATCGTCCTCGGACATGTTGAAGATCATGCGGTCGCGCAGAATACCGGCGTTGTTCACGACGATGTTCAACTTGCCGAAAGTATCGATCGCGCACTCGATGATGCGCTGCGCACCCTTGAAATCGCTGACGCTGTCACCATTGGCGACGGCCTCGCCACCGGCCTTCTTGATCTCGTTCACGACTTCCTGCGCCGGTCCGGTGCTGGCCCCGCTGCCGTCGAAACCGCCACCGAGGTCGTTGACGACGACCTTCGCACCGAGTTTCGCCATGAGCAGTGCTTCCTCGCGGCCGATACCGCGACCCGCACCCGTGACTACGACCACTTTGCCGTCGAGAAGCATCGAGAATACCTCCTTGGGGATCGCCCCGGGAACGACTTTGGTGGGATTTCGAGTGGGCCTCGTGTGCACCACGACCCTCAGGTTGTCAAGCTGCCGTGGCTCATCCTTGTCATGCAAAACCGCGTATGGCACGGTTCCGCCGATGCGCGCTCTGTGGGCGCCGCAGCATCTCATGAGCGCCGCACCCTCGGCGCCATGAAGCCCGCCATGACGCGAAAGGAATTCCGCCAACTCGTGACCGAGGTTCTCGCTACACTCCCGCGCGATATCGCTTCGCGCATCGAGAACGTCGAGGTCGTAGTCGAAGACGAGCCCACCGCTGCCCAGATCCGCGGTGTGGGACTCGATCCACAGCAGGACACGCTCTTCGGGCTCTACGAAGGCGTTCCCCTGCACGAACGCGGGCACGATTACGCTGCACTGCCCGACAAGATCTCGATCTTCTACCTTCCGATCATCGAGTCCTGCACATCGATCGCCGAGGTACGCGACGAAATCCGCACGACCGTTCTCCACGAAGTAGCGCATTTCTTCGGCATCGGCGACGACGACCTCGACGAGTGGGGCTATTGAAGCCTCATGTCAGGCTTCGATCCGACTTGCCGCGTACGCAACCTCGACCGCCTTGCGGACGAGATCTTCGACGTGCTCGTCGTCGGCGGCGGTATCACCGGCGCCGGCGTCGCGCGTGAGGCCGCGCTTCGCGGTCTCGGCGTCGCGCTCGTCGAAGCACGTGACTTCGCCTCGGGAACCAGCAGCCGGTCGTCGAAACTGATTCACGGCGGGCTCCGCTACCTCGAGCAGGGCGAAATCGGACTGGTGCGCGAGGCCGCCACGGAGCGAAAATCCCTCCGGCGCATCGCTCCGCACCGAACGGCAGTCGCCTCCATGCTCCTACCGGTCTACGGACGGACGAGCGCCGGACTCTACAAGCTACGCGTCGGCCTCGCCCTCTATGAAAAGCTTGCCGGGGTCGCGGCAGCGGAGCGACACGAAGTGCTCGACCGCGGCGACGCGCTCGCCGCCGAACCACATCTAGCGACCGAACGACTCCAGGGTGCGATTCGCTACCCCGAGTACCAGACCGATGACGCGCGACTGGTGCTCGATACGCTGAAGTCGGCACATCATGCCGGGGCCGTCGTCGCCAACTACGTGACCGTGACTCGCCTCGGGCTAGCCGGTGCGCCGCGCATCGTCGAGGTCCGGGACGAAGAGAGTGGCGCGACGATTCCCGTTCGAACACGCACTGTCGTCAACGCGGCTGGACCATGGGTAGACGACGTCCGGCGCCTCGATCAACCGGAGGATGCACCGCGCCTCCACCTCACGAAAGGCATCCACGTCGTGTTCCGCACCTCCGATCTACCGGCACGCCACTGCGTGGTGATGAGAGCGCGCGACGGCCGGCCCGTCTTCGTCGTGCCGCGTCGAGAGCACGTCTACGTCGGCACTACGGACACCGATTACGTCGGGGCCCTCGACGAACCGCCGATCACCGCCGATGACGTCGCGTACTTACAGGATGCTCTCCAGCGCACCTTTCACGGTATCACCGCGACGTCCGAGCGCGCGATCGGTGCCTGGGCTGGTTTGCGTCCGCTCGTCCAGGAGCCCGGCAAGAAGCCGTCGGAGATTTCGCGCAAGGATGAGATCGCCGTGAGCGCTACGGGGATGGTGACTATCGCCGGCGGCAAGCTCACGGCATATCGACGCATGGCGGAAAGGGTCGTGTCAGCCGTAGCCCCTCTCGTCGGCCGTGATCTCGTCGCTTCGCGAAGTGCAGAGGAGGCATTGCCGGGCGGCGATCTTCGGGGTGCGCACGACCTCGAGTCGTTTGCGACGCTGCCGCAGGTACGCGCCGCGCTCGGCGCGCTCTCCGCCGAAACGGCGACCCGCTTGATCGCCACCTACGGCGGCGACGCGCTCGACGTCGTGGCGACCGCGACGGGGCCGGATCCATGGTCGCCGGTCACCGCGGCTGTGCCTTTGACCGCCGCCGAGGTTAGGTACGCCGTACGCCACGAGATGGCGCTCACCCTCGTCGATGTCCTCGAACGCCGGACGCGCTTGTCGTATTTCGCAACCGACACTGCGCGCGCCGCGGCCCCCGCTGTGGCTGCGCTCGTGGCACGCGACCTCGGCTGGGACGAGCGTCGCATCCGCCGCGAGGTAGCCGATTTCACGCGCCGATGCGACGCGCGCCTCGCCTGGCGGAACCTCACCATCTGACAAGGAGAATCGATCGATGCCCGCTTCCGAACGCATCCGCAACGACCTCCGCGATATTCTCGATCCGGCGTGTGTCATCGACGATCCGGCAGTCCTCGCGCGCGCGCGCCGCGACACCTGGGTCATCTCGGTATGGCGGAGCCTGCAGCGCGCGCCCACACCGAATCCCGCCTGCGTCATCCGGCCGACGACGACCGCGGACGTGAGTACCGTGTTGCGATACGCCACCCGTGAACGCATAGCGGTCGTGCCGTTCGGAGCAGGCTCCGGTGTCTGCGGCGCCGTTCTGGCGCCGGAGCACTCCATAGTAGTCGATCTCGGAACAATGCGTGCATTGAAGCGAATCGACGAAACGGCTCTCCTCGCAACCGTAGAGCCGGGGCTCCTCGGCTCGGAGTTCGAGAAGGCCTTGAACGAAGCCGGGTACTCGATGGGACACTTCCCCCAGTCGATCGCACTGTCGTCGGTCGGTGGCTGGGTAGCGACACGAGCCGCGGGACAGTTCTCGACCAAGTACGGCAACATAGAGGATATGTTGATAGCCTTCGAGGCCGTGCTGCCGGACGGTGACGTCGTCCGCACGCGCCCCGTACCGCGCGCTGCGACTGGTCAAGATCTGCGCCATCTTTTCCTCGGCGCCGAAGGAACTACCGGTATCTTGACCGAGCTCACGTACCAAATTCATCCGCTGGCAGCGTCCACGGAGAAGGCAGCAATCGCGTTTCCGTCGATGAGTGCGGGACTGGAAAGCTTGCGCCGCGTAATGCGGGCCGGCTGGCGACCGGCCGTGCTGCGACTCTACGACGAGATCGAAACGGGCCGATCGTTCGCCGGCGCCGCCCGAGATGGTGAGAGTCTCCTCTTGGTCCTGACGGAAGGTGTGTCCGAACTCACCCGGGTGGAGATCGAGGGCACGATCGCCATCGCCAGCGCGTGCGGCGGCCGACACGTCGGCACCGAACCGGTAGACAGCTGGTTGCACCATCGTAACGCGGTTCCCGGTTTCGAGTATTTCCTCGATCAGGGCATGGTCGTAGATACGATCGAGGTCGCGTCGACGTGGAACCAGATCGACCGGTTATACGCTGGAGTGCTCGAGGGGATGCGTGCCGTTCCCGGAATCATGGTCGCGTCGGGACACAGCTCGCACAGCTATGCGACCGGAACCAACATCTATTTCACTTTCGCCGGACGACCCGATCGACCGGAGGATCTCGAAGGCCTGTATTTTCGCATCTGGAACGCTGCGATGGAGGCGACGCTCGCCGCCGGCGGAACGATCGCGCATCATCACGGCATCGGTAGGGTACGGCGGGAGTGGCTCGCGCGCGAGCTTGGGTCTGCGTACCCGCTACTGGCGAAGATTCGTCACGCCATGGATCCCTTCGGCATAATGAACCCGGGCGCGCTGCTCCCCGAACCCGCAAGCAACCGATCTTGAGTTCGCACATCCTCGCTATGGACGAAGGCGGGAGCGGAGTTCGCGCTTACGTCTTCGATCACGAAGGCCGAGAGCTTGCGACCGCGTATTCGGAGATCTCTACCCTTTGCCCGCGTCCGAGCTGGGTCGAGCACGATCCGCTAGAACTCTGGGACCGCTCGCTCCAGGTGGCCCGCGCCGCACTGGAACGCGCGTGCATCCCGGCAACATCCGTCGCAGGGCTCGGCATCTGCAATCAACGCGCGTCGGCATTGGTCTGGGACGCCGATACGGGGCAGCCTATCTACCCGGCCATCGGCTGGCAGGATCTCCGTACGGTAGCGATCTGCGAGCAGCTCGGGCGACGCGGGTACATCCTGAGCCCGCTGCAATCAGCGTCGAAGTTCGCCTGGGTGCTCGACAACGTCCCGGGTGCACGCACGCGTGCGGAAGCAGGGCGGCTTCGTTTCGGCACGATCGACACTTGGCTTACGTGGCAGTTGTCGGGCGGAGCCTCCTACGTTACCGACGACTCGAACGCCTCCTGCACCGGAGTGTATGATTTTTTGACCGGCGAGTGGGACGCAGCCCTGCTCGAGAGCCTGCATTTGCCGCAGGCGGGGTTTCCCGAGATCGTACCGACGAGTGCGATAACGGGAGCGACGGTCAAAGCGCTCTTCGGTGCTGCAATTCCTCTCGCAGCGCGCGCCGGCGATCAGCAGGCGGCCATGTTCGGGCAGCTGCGCGTCCAGCCAGGGACCATGAAGATTACCTACGGAACGGCCGCAATGATGGATCTGAACGTCGGACCGTCCATACGGCTTTCACCGAACGGCTGCTTTCCGCTCGTACTGTGGAGACTCGACGATGTGCGCTCGTATTGTCTGGAAGGAAGCGCGGTAACCGTCGGTGCCGCCATGCAGTGGCTACGCGACGGCCTCGGCATCCTATCCGACGTCGCCGAGTCACAAACTATCGCCACCACCATCCCGGACAGCGGCGGGGTGTGGTGCGTTCCCGCTTTTCAAGGCCTCGGCACACCGTATCTGGATCCCGGGGCGCGCGCGGTGATCGGTGGACTCTCGCGCGCTAGTGGTCGAGCACAAGTCGTCCGAGCAGTGCTCGAGGGCATCGCGTTTCGTTGCGGCGAGGTGATCGAGGCATTGCGTGCAGATGCTCCGAATCCCCACCTCGATGTCATCCGTGCTGACGGCGGTGCGGCACGGAATGACTTTCTCATGCAATGCCAAGCCGACGTCACCGGGGTTTCGATCGAGCGTCCTGTCGTGTTCGACGCTGCGTGCCTCGGAGCCGCCTATCTCGCGGGACTGGCGACCGGTTTCTGGCGTGACGTCGCCGAACTCGGACGTATGTGGCGGCGGGACAGATCGTTCGAACCCCGATGGGGTGCCGACCAGCGCGCAGAGCGTATGGCGCGGTGGAAGAGCATCGTAGACATCGCTCGCCGCTCATCATGAATACGAACTACACGCTGCCGCGTGGACGGGCGCTCCGACTCATCATGCTCGATTGTGACGGTGTCCTGTTCGACTCGTTCGACGCGAACGTCGCGTTCTACGACTCGATCCTGAAGACTCTCGGACATCCGCCGCTCGACGAGGTCGGCCGCGAGCTTTGTCATCGAATGGCCGGTCCGCAGCTCTGGGCGCATCTCTTTGCCGGGGATGAAACTGCGCACGCACGCGCCAAGGCGGCGGCGGCACAGGCGAACTACGACCCGTTCTACGCTCTAATGCAGCCCGTGCCGGAACTCGACTCTACTTTGGCCCGACTCGGACGACATTGTCGATTGGCGATGGCGACCAACCGGGGTCGGACGGTCGAAGGCGTGGTCCGGCACTTCGGCCTCGACCGATTCTTGTCGTCATGGCTCGGGGTGCTTGACGTGCCGCACCCCAAACCTGCACCCGACCTCTTATTGGCGAGCCTCGATCGGACGAGCGTTCCGGCAGCTGCCGCAGTCTATGTTGGCGACACCGCAACCGACTACGAAGCTGCCGCAGCCAGCAGTGTTCCGTACGTCGGCGTCGGACGACGTAGCAACGCCGCCTACACGATCGCAGACTTGCGCGAACTTCCCGACCTTCTAGGGATTCCGTGAGGCTTCACCGCTGCACGATGCGCGTCGGCAAGTCGACCTGCGACGCCATGGTGCGAGCTGCAGATTCCGCCTGACCACGATTCTGGTAGGGCCCCACCTCGACGCGATACCTGATACGGCGCTGCTGCCCCCGCCCGGCGGCCAGGCGATCGACCGAGACGTCGAAGCCCCGTCGGCCGAGCGCGCGACCCAGGCGTTCGGCGCGATCCTTGCGGTCGAATGTTCCAACATGAATGGCATACTGAGGAGCGCGCTGCGCTTTGCCACCCACCGTGGCTGCCGGGCGCGCACCCTGCGGTGCCCGATTGCCTGCATGCTGCTTCTTCCTCAACCGATCGGATTCGGGAGGCAGATCGTCCCCAAACCCGAACTCCAGCAATCGGCGCGTATCGCCCCAGAGGTCCTGCGACCCCATGAGCGCGACGATGACTTCGCGCTCGCCGTAGCGACCGGAACCGACGAAGCATTTCTTCGCTGCAAGCGTATACCCGGTCTTGCCGATCACGGGGATCCGGTAGTTCTCTAGCAATCGGTTGTGGCTCCGAAGCGCTATGCGGCGGGTGCTGTTCTCGACTCCGACCACGACCGCTTTCGTCCCGATGATCTCCCGGAACTTCGGTACCGCGAGCGCGTAGCGGAAGATCGTCGCCAGGTCGCGAACCGTAGAATAGTGGCCATCCTGCGTGAGTCCATGTGGATTCGCGAACCGGGTTCGTGTGGCTCCGAGGAGTTTGGCGCGCGCCGTCATGCGCTCTCCGAACGCCTCGACAGAAGGTGCTAGATGCTCGGCGATTGCGATGCTCGCATCGTTCGCCGAGTTCAAGAGGATCGCATAGACGAGGTCCTCGAGAATAAGACGCTGCCCGGGACGAAGGTTCACCTTGCTCGGCGCCACCATGCACGCCTCCGGGCTCGCTTCGACCTGGTCTCGCAGCCGTCCGCTCTCTAGCGCCAGGATTGCCGTCATCACCTTGGTCGTGCTCGCCGGAGGAAGCTGCTCGTCCGGATTCTGCGCCCAGATTACACTTCCGCTACGGGCATCGACGATGATCGCAGACTTGGCCGACAGACTCGGTCCGTCTGCCGCCGACAACACGCCTGGTCGTGCCTGCACGAGCACCGTCGTCACCGCCACCATCCACACACGCCACCTACCGGTTTGCATCGCTCGCCTCCCGACCTACTTCGCGAATGACCGACCCGGACAGTATTTCACACGGCGTTCCATCTCGACAAGAAAGACTCCTTGCTCCAGAGTACGCGCGCAACAAGTGACTGACGATGAGTCGTCGGGCGAGTCGTGAGAGCGTCTTCTCGGAAACGTGGGAGTCGGAGAATGTGGACTCAGGTTATGAAGCGTCGATCCTGGACTGGACTTAGCTTGTGGCTCACTGCGCAGCTCGTATGTATGGCGACGTTAGCGCACGCATCCAGGTGGAGCGAGGAAGACTTCGCCACGCGTATTCCGACTCGCTATCCGGTGAGCGGTTCGCCGGGATCAGGTGGAACCAGCATAGTCGGATCCCTAGAGACCTATGTCGTCGAGGAGGGGGACACGCTGCTGGACGTAGGTCGCCATTTCGATCTCGGGTACAATGAGATGATCTCCGCTAATCCCGGCGTGGATCCGTGGATGCCCTCGCCGAAAGAAGTGCTGGTGATCCCTACCGAATTCGTATTGCCCGACGCACGTCCGACAGGCGTCATCGTAAATATTCCTGAAATGCGACTGTACCACTTTCGCGGGGGGACGCTGGTCACCTACCCGGTAGGACTCGGTCGCGATGATTGGCGAACACCGGAAGGAAGCTTCAAGATACGCGGTAAGACCGAGAACCCCACGTGGATCATCCCAGAATCGATTCGTGCTGAGCATATCCGCGAACGCAACGACCCTCGGACCTTCATAGCGGGCGGCGATCCCGAAAACCCGCTCGGTCACTACCGCCTCGAGCTGACCTTGCCGCTCTACGCTCTCCACGGATCGAACATGCCCTGGGGGGTCGGTATGCAGGTAAGCCACGGGTGCATCCGACTTTACAACGAGGACATCACGATCCTCTTTCACGAGGTGCAGGTCGGAAGTCCGGGAGAGTTCCTCTATCAACCCGTAAAGGTCGGCAGTCGTAACGGCGAGATCTTCGTCGAAGCTCACCCCGACATCTACGGTCTGCGAGGAAACCTCGTAGACGAAGCGAACCAGATCATCGCACGTCGCGGCTGGATCGATCTTGTCGATCCAGAACGTCTGCGCCGCGCGATCCGCGAGCAAACCGGCATCCCTATGTCGGTATCGTACCGGGGAGGGCCGATAACGGCCGAGCCTACTTGGTAGGCTCGGCCGGTCGCCACCTCATGCAGTGGCGTTCTGCAAAGCGTCTGCGTAGTGCGGCTCACTCTGCTGCGCCATCCGAACTGCTACGGCACGACGCCAGCGATCGAGGCCGGAACGCAGATAATCAGCGTTCATTTCCAAGACGTCACAGATGTTCTCGAAAGCGAACAACCACGAGCGGTCATTCGAAGAGAACCACTCCTTGGCCTCGAGGAAGCATGCCTGCTCGCGTGGATCGCACGCCGCCGCATGTTTTCTGTAGCTATCGACCGCGTCTTCCAGAACTGCGAGCATGAGGCGCCGCTCGCCCTCTACGGCTCGCCCGCGTCGAAACGCTGCAAAGTACTGATTTGGCAGCAGGATATCTGGCTCGAACAGCCCCGCACTGGTGCCACCCTCTGACTTCTTGCTTCGTGCTTGCATTACTCTTGCCCCCTTGGATTGCCGCGTCGCGGCAAATTACTAGCCTGCACTCGGGAGCGGATGAAATGAAAAAGCTTACGGTCGAGAATTAGACGAACTAATTCCAAGTTGCGGCACTTCGGAGCCTCGACTCCGAATCCGGTTCGTTCCGCGGTCTATCGGATGATCCTATGGACGAGCGGCGTATTATCGCATCATCCACGGATCACGTCATTGCGGCAGACGATACGTCGTATGCGCAATGAGGCGTGTCACGTCACGGTGCCATGAGCCTTCCCATAACTCCGCGAGTATTCGGCCGAGAGACTTTCCGTGATGCACCAGTTCTTCGAGACGATCGAGATAGATCCGCTCGTCTTCGCCTCTCTCGTTCAACTTTCCTTGGCGGCGCAGCCCCGCCGCGCTGATGTTCACAAGCTCCCGCGCTAAGTCGGCCAGCCGGATTCGGCCGACCCTTGCGTATAGTCCTTCGCGGTGTGCATCACGATAGACCGTCTGCCGCTCTTCCCACGTCCACGACCGCACCAGATCCCAGGCACCCTCGAGTGAATCTCTTTCGTAGAGAATGCCCTTCAGCAGGGCTGGAAGCGCGAGCATCAGCTCCGGGGGCTGGCTGTCGGCACTGCGGATCTCGAGATATCGTTTGAGACGAACTTCGGGAAAAAGCGTCGTGAGATGGAGCGCCCAGTCCTCGAGCGTCGCGCGCTCGCTACCCATACCGTTACGTAGGTAGTCGCGAAAGGTCTGATGGGTTTCGATATAATCTCCGTTGCGAATCAAAAAATACATCGGTACATCGAGTGCCCATTCGACATAGTCTTCGATACCGACTTCGGGTGAGAACGCGAAGGGCAACAAGCCCGCGCGCACGTTATCAGTGTCCGTCCAGATATGGCCCCGAAGCGTCATGAAACCGTTCATGCGTCCCTCGGAGATCGAGGAATTGGCGAACATTGCTGAGATCAACGGTACTAGACCCATGGCTACGCGAAACTTTCGCATAGCATCGCTTTCGTCGCCGAAGTCGAAGTTCGCCTGAACGGTAGCCGTTTGCTTCATCATCTTCTGACCAAGAGCCCCGACCCGCGTCATGTACGGGCCCATGATTTTGTACCGTCGTTTTGGAACCCATTCGATTGTCTCTACCGAGCTGATGGGCTGAATACCGAGGCCAAGGAAAACGATCCCGACTTCCGCTCCGACCGTAACGATCTCCTGGATATGCTCAAGCAACTCCTCATGGGCACGATGGATGCTCGAACATTGTTCGCCACTCAACTCGAGCTGGCCACCCGGCTCGATGGTGATGTTCGCGTCCCGACCGGTGAGAGCCACGATCCGTCCACGTTCACGCTTGGGGATCCACCCGAATCGCTCGGACAAACGTTCCAGCACGCTTTCGATACCGCGTCTGCCGCTGAAGGGGGCGGCAACGCCGCTTTCCTCGAGAACGCCGATTTTCTCGTACTCGGTACCGACGCGCCAATCGGTCGCGGGCTTTGCACCGCTCGCGATATAGCGGATCAGCTCGCCAACATTTTCAACTGGCAGTTGCTCCGCAGGATCGCGGCCCGTCGTGAACTCCGACATTGAACGGCGGAAGCTACCAGATCACCGAATCATGGCAACGCGCGGAGTGACGTCATCGCGAGCCGTCTTACGCAACGCACTCGGTAGAGCCTGGATGTAGCATTTCACCGCAGGGTAGTAGCGTTTCGGACAGGAGCACAGCTCCGATCGACCTCTTCTCATGCCCTAGCTCGACTATTTATCCTTTACGGATCCAAGGCTTAGCGGCCGAGATCTTATGTGGCATACCATCTGCTGGCGGTCCAGATGGCGACTCGGCGATCCGCGTCGCTCCAACCAGGGAGGATCGACCGATGCAACTGCGTGGTGCGGTTAGCGAAGAACGAACGGCGACGCCACTTGAGCCTGACACACTCGTCCCGGCGCAATACTTCGACCGCGTCGGATCCGACGTGGCGTTCCAACCCGAAAAACGGTTAATGCTGGCGGTCTTGGAGGAGGCGATCGCCACGTTCCAACGCCACGTAGTGGCTGAGAACAGGCGTAGTCAGCGGTTGGTCGAGGAGGTAGAGTGCTGGGCGTCGGGTACTGAGACCGATTGGCCGTTCTCCTTCGAAAACGTGTGCGCTGCCCTGAATCTAGAGCCCGAGTACCTACGAACCGGTATGGAGCGTTGGAAGGCCTCCGAGCTCCTGCGCATTCGACAAGGTAAGCCGACGCTCTACCGCTTCCCCTTCCGTCGCGTGAACGGCCGCCGGCACAGCATCACGGGTCCGCGCGAGTACTTGAAGAAGTCGGCCTGACTATCCAGCAACGGCGTCGAGGCGCGCGTGCCTTTCAGATAAAGGTAGACCTTGCGCCTCCATAGCGCGGTTTTCAGTGCCCGAGCGGTGCGGAGCTCGTTGCGTCATCGAAAAAAACCTCTCCGTCGAAGATCAGAGCTTCGACCACGTTATTCAACCGCTCCAGCGGAGTACCGTCGAGCTTGAAGTGCCGCACCCCTCGCTTCATCGCATCGGAAAGCTCGACTAGTAGGAACAAAGTCTCATACGAGTTGCGGAAATCGAGGTGCATATCGCTGAGCAGCGCGGGGCGGGACGTAACCGGAGTGGCGATCGGTTCGCAGAACATGTGTCGGTGTCTCCTCTCGAGGGCAGCGGAGTGTCTGCGACACATGTTGACCAAGTTCCATGCCACCCGAGAGATCGTCACCTGGGAGGTGTCTATCGTCTGCGGCCAGCGAACTCTAGGAATCGTCTACAACACTACACACCTCGCTGAATCCCCTGGATTGGCGACTGTTTGCGAGATTCCGTCTCAATTCGACGGCAGGCAGGCGCTACACCTCGCGCATTGAGAATTGCCCATGGGTGCGCGCTCTTTTTCTCGGAGCTTCACGAACGCCGACGCGTCGTGCATCGACGCCCGATTCGCGAAAAGCCTGCGACGATACCAGATCGCAGGAGGCGCCGAGTGGACGTCTTACTTGCGCATGGATCGATGGAAGGCTTCTTCCATCCGCTCGCTGAACTGTTCAGCGCGATCCGCCAAGCGTTCCACGGTATTGGCTACCCGCTCCGCCCGCTCGGCAGATGCCGTGGCCCGATCCGCAGCGAGTTCGGATCGTTTCGCCGGATCGACCGCGAGATAGGCTGCTTCAATGCGCGCCCGATCTACCGGAGACATGGGGCGATCAAACAGACGTAGGCTGATCTGCGGGCGACCGAGAATGAAGGCGCGGGTGAATGCGACCTCACGATCGAAACGCAGGTAGTAGAGTCGGAGCTCGTAACCGTCGAGCGGTCGAGTGCTGTCGACCTCCACCTCTTCCACCCAGTCCGGATAGCCTCGTAGCTCGACGAACGAACGCAACTCCCGGTTTTGTTGCAGTTGCTGCTCGAATCCTAGCTCTCCCATGGGTCGACCGGGGCCCATGGGTGCGGCAGCCCCGAAGCAAGGCGTCGCCAATCCCAATAGCAGCAGCGTAGCGATGACCGTCCTCATATCCCTTCGCATATGCACCCTCCTCGGTTTCGCTTCCGGAAGCCTACACCACCGCGCCTGGATCTGTCAGCAGCCGAAAGTGGCTCCCTTGCGGTACCGCTGGATCATTGGCTACAGTTGCCGCTACCCGTGAAGCGGGCCTCTCCAACGTTACGTTCGTTTGGTTCACCCTGTAACGCCATAGCGTACGATCGCCCCGCATGAGTAGGGCTTATTTGTTGCTGGCCGCTCTGCTGGTCTTCCTCAACGCCTTTTTCGTCGCCGCAGAATTCGCCATCGTCAAGGTACGCTCGACTCGCGTACAGGAACTAGTCCGTGACGGCGTCCGCGGCTCGGTCGCGGTCGCGAATGCCATCAAGGATCTGGATGCGTACCTCTCTGCGACCCAACTTGGCATCACCCTGGCAAGCCTGGGCCTGGGATGGATCGGTGAGCCCGCGTTCGCGAGTATCGTCGGACCGCTGCTTGCTTCTTGCGGTATCTGGTCCGAAAAAGTGGTCTACAGTATTTCGCTTACCATAGCGTTCGCTTTCATCACGTTCCTCCACATCGTGCTCGGAGAACTGGCGCCCAAATCACTTGCCATCCGCCGGCCCGAAGAAACGTCGTTACTCGTAGCACCCCCGCTGCGCCTCTTTTATCGACTATTCTATCCGGCACTGTGGTTCTTGAACGCATCGTCGAGCTTCTTTCTCCATTTGTTACGCATTACTCCAGCGAGTGAAACGGAGTTGGCGCATTCTGAGGAGGAGCTCCGGTTGCTCCTCGCCGAATCCCACCGTACCGGAACGTTATCGGCATCGAAACGTAAGCTCTTAGAGAACGTTTTCGATTATACGCGTCGGTCTGCAAAACACATCATGGTGCCCCGTGCCGATATCGTCTATTTGAGCTTGCAGCGGACGCTTGCCGAGAATCTCGAAATTATGCACCAGGCACAACATACTCGCTATCCCATCTGCGACGACGACATCGATCACGTCGTTGGGATGATTCATGCAAAAGATTTATTTCGTCCGTTCGAAGATTTACGTGATAGTTCAGACCTGCTGAAATTAAAGCGCGACATCTTATTCGTTCCCGAGAGTCGTTCCCTCGAGGCGCTCCAGCGCGACTTCCAACAACGCCGGGTACACATGGCGATCGTCGTCGATGAGTACGGTGGCACATCTGGCCTTGTTACGCTCGAGGACATTCTCGAAGAAATCGTCGGCGAGATCCAAGATGAGTTCGACGCCGAAGCGCCGCGGATGGAGGCAACGCCCGAAGGGTACGTCGTCGACGGCCTGGTCTTGCTGGAAGAGATCGCCGCGCGCCTTGGCTTCACTCTCCCCGACCACAAGAGCTCTACTCTCGGGGGTTACGTCATTGCCCGGCTCGGACGGATTGCACGACTGGGCGATTGGGTGACCATCGGGGGGTATACCGCTAAGGTGATCGAGATGAAGGGGCGTCGCGTGAGCAAGCTGTTGGTGACCCAGCAGGAGAAATCGGCTGCGCTAATCACGCAGAGTTGACATCAACTCGCCCCGAGGCCAACCAAGAGCAGGTCGACGCGCTTCCTGGTGCGCCGCAATACACGCACCAGCTTCTGGCGTTCGTCGATTTCCAACATCTCTATGCGAAAACCGCGTAGCTTACGATTGATCCTTCGCGCTGCGGCCATGATGTCACGTGCCCGAGCTGGTCCTCCTTCGCGGCGTGATTCACGGAACTTGTGCACCGAGATGTTTGCCAGTTTTACACGTCTCCAGAGCTTGAGCATCGCCGTCTCAGACTCTTGGCGTGCGATCGTCATGAGGATCTCTCGAGACACACCTGGATAGCGGTGCAACTCGGCCTTCACCTCGGCCGGAAGGCGTGTCAGGACGAGCGTATTGGAAACGTACGGACGACTCTTGTGTAGTAACTGCGCAAGTGCCTGGTGGGTATAGCCGTATCGCGCGACCATTGCCCCGAGTCCCTCGGCTTCCTCAAGCGCCGTCAAATCCTCGCGCTGCAGATTCTCGATCAGGGCGATCTCGTTTGCGTCGTCGTCGCGCACGATCGCAGGCACCACGAGTAGCCCGGCCGCTCTAGCAGCACGATAGCGCCGCTCGCCGGCCATGATCAGATAGCGGTCGCCGTCACGCTTCACGATGATCGGTTGCAAGATGCCGCGCTGGCGTACCGATGCGGTAAGCTCCTCCAGGGCCTCGGGATCGATGAAGCGACGGGGTTGTTGCGGATTTGGCTCCAGGTCCTCGATCGGAATCGCCGCGAGCAAGATCTTCTGCCGACCTGCGAATTGGCCAGCCGCGAAACCTCGTACAGCTCCAGTGCGTGCTTCCACCGCAACCTCCTTTTCCCACCACCACCTGATCACAGGAACCAGAAGTTCGGAGCGTCGGTGCGAGAACCATACCTCAAAGAGGTTCTCGACCCCAAGAGTTTTTTCACCCCCACAAATAAATGAGGGGTGGAACCCATGTTCCACCCCTCGCTATACCCCCTCGCTCGCCTCGAACGATCGCCGTCGCTGGTCAGCCGATCTTGCCTTGCAGGAAGAAGGCGATCACAAGAGCATAGAGACAGAGTGCTTCCATGAGTGCTAGACCAATGATCATCGGAACGAAGATACGGTCAGCAGAGTTCGGGTTGCGGCCGATACTCTCCATGGCGGCGGCAGTTGCTCGGCCCTGACCGAGACCGACGCCTAGAGCGGCTATGCCTATCCCGAGCCCCGCACCGAGAGCGATCAAGCCGCTGGAATCGGCTGCGGCCCCGTCGGCGGCGAAACTTGGGTTTGCCATGACGAGCATTCCCAGCACCAAAAATAGGATACGAATTACATGCGCCATACTAACCTCCCGATTGGGATCCGTCGGTCGTGCTCCCCTCGTCCTTCTCTTTCTTCTTCCCCGTGCAGGACCGATCGAATCGAGTAAACCACACATGCCTCAATGATCGTGGCTGATCGCAAGTCCGACGTAGACCATCGTCAGAAGCGTGAAGACGAGCGCTTGGACCAGCGAAACGAACGTACCGAGAACATAGAAGATCACGGGAATTATCACCTTCGTAAGATCGGTGAAGATCCCCAAGAGAAGATGATCAGCGAACATGTTACCGTAAAGACGAATCGCCAATGACGCTGGGCGAAAGAGGTGGCTGAAGAGCTCGACCACGATCATCAACGGCGCCAGAAGCAACAACGGACCCGCGAACTGCTTTAGATATCCCAGTCCGTGCGCTCGGAACCCGTAATAGTTATAGGCCAAGAAAGCCACGACACCCAGCGCGAGCGTAACATTGAAATTGTCGGTAGGAGGCGTAAATCCGGGGATCAGCCCGATCAGATTTGATCCGAGAATGAAGAGAAAGAGGCTTGCGAACAGCGGGACGTACTTTGGCCCCTCGTGGCCAATGACACTCTCCGAAAGGTTCGTGATGAACTCGGTGATGACTTCGGCTATGTTCCGAGCAGAAAATCCCCGATCGGGAACTACGACATCGGTTGCCGACGCCAACTGCTGCCGCGCTCGGACGGCAAAGACCAACAAGCCGAGCATCACCAACATTCCTGTCGACGTATGCAGCTCGAGAAACGCAAGCCCGCTAATCTGTTGCATCCAAGAAAAACCGTGTTCCATGTCACACGTCTCCAGTCTGTCTCGCGGGAACACCAATCCAGGCATCGACCAGAATCGCGAGGGGCAGCATCGTAACGCCGACCGCAAACGACGGTCCATCGACTACACTCGCCGGCAGCAATAACGCAGCAGCGGGAATAAGCACCAACACGATGGACTTAGCGAGAGCGAGGGGCACGATACGTGTCTTCGTCATGCGACGGGCGAGCATCGCAGAGCCCAACTTCTTGATGACGACGAAGTCCAGCCAGACCGCGAATCCACCTACTAGGATGCCCATTGGCGCAACCGATTTCGCGGATTTCGCCACTGTGGCGGCCAGCACGCTCAGCAAGAGTACCAGTCCCTGGATGCGTTGGAGTCGGAACGTCATCGATCGCGTTGCAAGCGTTGCAGTATCTGAACCATCCGGTAGAAGCCGATCCCGGTACTCGCGATAGTCATCGCCATGACCAGCCACGGTGCTGTCGAGAGCCAAGCGTCTAGCGTACTGCCCACGAAAACTCCAGCCGCGATGGAGCCGATGAACTCGAAAGCTACCGCCGAATACTTCGCATAGCGAAAGAAGGCCGACTCGGGTGCTGTGGTCATTGCATGATGCGCAAGGTATCGCGCACCGCCGCTACGAATGCTTCGAGATCCTCGTCGCTATGCGCTAGCGACAGGAAAGAGGCCTCGAACGGAGACGGTGGTAGATAGAACCCCCGGTCGAGCATCCCGAAGAAGAACCGTCGGAAGGCCTCGTGATCGGCACGCTGAACCGCGGCGAGAGACGCCGGCGCATCGATGCCGAAAAAAATCGTGAACATGGAGCCAACACGTTGGACACAACCTGGAATACCTGCCCGTAGAATCGCGTCTGCAAGCGCGGAGGCGAGCCATGCGCCCATCTTATCCAGGCGGTTGTAGGCTCTCTCATCGAGCAGAGAAAGGGTCGCGGTGCCCGCTGCCATCGTAACCGGGTTCCCGGATAGCGTCCCGGCTTGGTAGACTGGCCCGAGCGGCGCCAGCAGGTCCATCACGTCCGCTCGGCCGCCGAAGGCACCTACCGGAAGACCACCTCCTATAATCTTGCCGAGACACGTTAGATCCGGTTGGACACCTAGCATCGCCTGTGCTCCGCCGCGTCCAACCCGAAAGCCCGATATCACTTCATCGAAGATGAGCAGCGTACCAGCTGCTCGCGTAGTCTCTCTGAGGCCCTGCAGGAACCCATCCCTCGGCGGTACGACCCCCATATTGGCCGCGATCGGTTCTACGATAACCGCCGCGATCTCGTTGCCGTACGCATGCAGATAGGCGGCAGCCTCATCGGAATTGTAGGTCGCGACCAGCGTGTGGGAGGCGATCGCTTCGGGAACACCGGCGCTATCCGGCATACCAAACGTCAATGTACCGGATCCGGCGCGAGCCAAGAGGCCATCGGAGTGTCCGTGATAGCAACCGGCAAATTTCAGAATCTTCGGGCGGCCTGTGTATGCCCTGGCGACACGTATTGCCGACATCGTCGCCTCGGTTCCAGAATTCACCATACGTATGCGCTCGATCGACGGCATGGCTTCGACAATCATCCGCGCAAGCGTTATCTCGGAAAGTGTCGGCGCGCCGTATCCGAGGCCGTTACTCGCCGCCCTGTGGACAGCGCTCACCACGGCCGGGTGTGCATGTCCCGTGATCGCGGCGCCCCACGAGCCAACGAAGTCGCGATAGGAACGCCCGTCCACGTCGACTACGGTGGCGCCGCTCGCTCGCATGATGAAGAGCGGGCGGCCCTGCACGTTTCGCCAGGCTCGCACCGGACTGTTCACACCGCCGGGGAAGAGGCGGGACGCTTCATCGTAGAGCTTCGTTGAAAGCGTCATTCGGCTACTGGTGAGAGCGCTGCTACTGCTGCCAGGTAGCATCGCGTCATCGTACGGTCAACGTGCATGTACGTGCGATGCTGCTGCGTTTTCTGCTTGCGCCATCGGGTCAAAGGGTCTACATCCGCCTCCTTGCCCACTCTTGTGATTCGGTCGCGTGATACCCTATTGATCGACCAATGAGGCGACATTGGCGCCGGCTACTATGAGCCGCCCAGCATCTGTCGAAACGTCACCCGAACTCGCGTGGCAGCGTGCCCGCCAGCTTCTTGCTGAAAAGTTCGGACCCGAAGTGTATCAAGCCGGAGTCGAGAGCCTACGCTTCGCGGCAATGGATGGTGACGTGCTTCGCCTCGTGGCGCCAACGACGATGGCAGCCACTTGGATGAACCTACACCACCCGGGAAGCCTTGAGGAAGCGATGCGACAAGTCGGTCGGCCGTGCCGCATCACCATTGTAACGACACCGCGGGTCCAGGGCGAACTGTTTCCGGGTGAAGCCCCACTCGGACGACGGCGTCCAATTCGCTTCGGTGCTCTCGTACCGCGCTACACGTTCTCCTCTTTCGTCGTCGGCGCAAGCAATCAGTTTGCAAACGCGGCCTGCAAAGCCGTCGCTGCACAACCGGGACAGCACTATAACCCACTGTTTCTCTACGGCGGCGTCGGTCTTGGCAAGACCCATCTCGCAAACGCAATTGGACACGCTGTGCTCGAAGCGAATCCTGAAGCCCGCGTCGCTTATTTGAGTGCCGAAGCTTTCATGACCCAGCTCATCACGGCGCTTAGACGCGACAGGATGGACGAGTTCAAATCCACATTTCGAAAGATCGACGTTCTCATCATCGACGACGTGCAGTTTCTGGCAAACCGCGAGCGCACCCAGGAAGAATTCTTTCATACATTCAACGCCCTTCACGAAGCCCATCGACAGATCATCCTCACCTCCGACACTGTGCCGAAGGATATCCCCGGGCTGGAGGAGCGCCTGCGCAACCGCTTCGAATGGGGCCTCATCGCAGATCTGCAGCCTCCGGACATGGAAACACGCGTAGCTATCCTGGAAAAGAAAGCTGAAATCGACGGTCTTGATCTCCCTCGTGAGGTCGCCATCCATCTCGCCTCCAAGATCGACTCGAACGTTCGAGAGCTCGAGGGGTGCTTGACCAGACTATCGGCAGTCGCTTCGCTTTCCAAAACCGCAATCACTGTCGACTTCGCTCGACACGTGCTCCACGATCTCCTGCGCGAGCGAACGACGGTCAGCATCGAGACGATCCAGCGGATAGTGTGCGAGAGGTACGGCATCCGGCTCGGCGATCTTCTGTCGAAGAAGCGCAGCAGGAACATAGCTTTTCCACGTCAAATCGCCATGTACATGGCACGTAAGCTCACGGCCAGCTCCTTCCCCACGATCGGCGAACGGTTCGGTGGACGAGATCACTCAACCGTGATCCACGCCACCAACAGCATCGGTCGGCGCCTCAGAAACGACGACCGACTGCGAGACGATGTCGCCGAGCTCGAGCGACTGATGCACGCTCAGGGGTGATGTGATCACCTGTGGATGATCGTTGGGACGATTGGGGACGGCTTCTGCATGGCTGGTGGAAGCCGGGAGTCGACATGCTGGCCTGCTTTCATGATCACGCGACGCATACACAGCTTAGCTGAGGCGAACGCTTGCCGTTCCAAGCGCTTGCGAGTTCTTTCCACGACCGGACGGCCCTTACTACTACTAGCTCTTCTAGTTTTACTCCTCTAAGACTAGTGGACTAGGAAAGCACGTAATCGAGGGATCTCCAGACATGGATCTACGGGTAGAAAAAGGTGTCTTTCTGCAGGGGCTGTACCTCACGCAGGGAGTCGTCGAGAAACGCAACACGCTACCGATCCTCGCGAACGTGTTGATCGAAGCTACGAGCACCGACATCCAACTCACCGCAACCGACCTCGAGATCAGCATACGTCGTTCCTGCAAGGGAAAGGTCGTGCAGCCTGGATCGATCACCCTGAACGCCAGAAAGCTCTACGAGATCGTGCGGGAACTTCCGAGTGAAGAAGTGATCGTCCGCACCGGTACAGGCGGAATCGAAGTGACGGGTGGACGAGTCCGGTATCGAATGCTCTCGATCGATCCAAAGGACTTTCCAAGCATCCCCGCGGCAACAGCAGCGGCAAAAAAGGGCATGGTCGTCGTACGCTTCGCCAGCAACGAGTTCGCGGAGATGATAGAGAAGACGTTATTTGCGGTGTCGACTGAAGAAGCCCGCCCGAGCCTCGGCGGAGTCTTCATCGAGAGCAGTGAAAAGAATCACGTGCGGATGGTCTCGACGGATGGTCATCGGCTTGCCATCGTCGAGCGTGAGGTCCCAAATGCCGAGATCAGTCCCGGTGTGATATTGCCTCGGAAGGGTCTCCTCGAAGTGCGTAGGTTACTTGAGGGAGCAGACGGAGACCTGAGCTTCTCCATCGGCGGTAATCTCGCTCGGATCGAACGGGATGGGGTTGAGCTTTTCATGCGCCTGATCGAGGGCGAGTTTCCCGACTATCGCCAGGTGATTCCAAAGGATAGCAAGAGGCACGTACGGATCGATTCAGAGACGTTTCTGGGAGCCCTTCGCCGCGTATCGATCCTTGCCAGCGACCGAGCGCGTGGTGTGAAGCTTCGTCTCGAGAGCGGGTTGCTTGAGGTTGCCACCACCAATCCCGATATCGGCGAGGCGCGAGAAGAGATCGAAGCCGACTATGTCGGAGACGAATTTTGCATTGGCTTCAATGCCAAGTACCTGCTGGACTTGCTCTCGCTGAGCGGCGTCTCGGGTACGGTCGAGATAGGGCTCACCGACGAGGTTAGCCCCGGTGTTTTGCGCCTCCATGAGGATGAGGGCTACTCGTACGTCGTAATGCCGATGAGGCTCTAACCGTCCGATGTAAAAAGCGGAATCGCTTTACGCGTCGGTACCCTGTTGGTAAGTGATGTGGTTGGAGGAGCAGGATGGCGGAGGGCTGTGGATCGACTCCGTAGCGCCAGCGCTGACTCCGAAGTCATGACCATGGAAGAGAACATTTCGCGCGACACATCCGCATATGGGGCCGAGAGCATCAAGATCCTGGAGGGTCTGGAGGCCGTTCAGAAGCGCCCCGGCATGTACATAGGCGACACCGCGGAGAGGGGGCTCCACCATCTCGTGTTCGAGGTCGTCGATAACTCGATCGACGAGGCGCTGGGCGGCTATTGCGATCGCATCGACGTGACGATCCACGTCGAGAACAGCGTGACGGTGGAAGACAACGGACGCGGGATTCCCGTCGACATCCACCCGACCGAGAAGATCTCGGCAGCCGAGGTCGTGCTCACGAAACTGCACGCAGGCGGTAAGTTCGACAAAGGAGCGTATCGAGTTTCCGGAGGTTTGCATGGGGTGGGCATTTCGGTGGTAAACGCCCTTTCCGAGTCACTCGAGGTCGAGATTCGGCGCGGCAACAAGGTATATTCCCAGCGCTACCGTCGAGGCATCCCTGAAGGCCGCCTGCAAGAAGTGGGAACGACTCAGCAGCGCGGCACAAAAATAACGTTCAAGCCCGATCCTCTGATCTTCGAGGTCCGGGAGTTCAGTTTCGATGTTCTGGCGCAACGATTGCGCGAACTCGCATTTCTGAATCAGGGAGTCCACATCTCACTCCAAGACGAACGCGATCAGAAGCGCCACGCGTTCCACTACAAAGGCGGAATCGTCGAGTTCGTACAACATTTGAATTCGACGAAGACCCCTATTCATCCGGTGATCTATCTCGAAGGTCAGCGCGAGGGCGTCGAGATGCAGCTCGCATTACAGTGGAACGAAGGCTATGCAGAGAACATCTATGCATTTGCGAACAACATCAACACTGTAGAAGGCGGGACGCACCTGGTCGGTTTCAAGTCGGCGTTGACGCGAACTATCAACAGCTACGCGGCGAGTGCCAACTTGAGCAAGAAAGATCTGGAAGCTCTACAGGGCGACGACTGTCGCGAGGGCATTACCGCGGTGATTTCGGTCAAAGTTCCCGAGCCTCAGTTCGAGGGGCAAACCAAGACGAAGCTCGGTAACAGCGAAGTGAAAGGGTTCGTCGAAGCGTTGGTCAACGAGCGCTTGGGAGCCTACCTCGAAGAGCACCCGGCGGACGCAAAGCGCATCGTACAGAAAGGTCTCGAAGCTGCTCGCGTCCGTGAAGCTACCCGGAAGGCCAAGGAGCTCGCTCGACGTAAAGGTGCGCTCGATTCTGGATCACTGCCAGGCAAGCTTGCCGACTGCCAAGAGCGAGATCCGATGCTCTCGGAAATCTTCATCGTCGAGGGCGATTCCGCAGGTGGTTCGGCAAAGCAGGGACGCGATCGACGCAACCAAGCGATCCTTCCGCTGCGCGGAAAGATCCTGAACGTGGAGAAGGCCCGCTTCGACAAGATGCTCTCCTCCCAAGAGATTCGGACGCTCATTACGGCACTCGGCGCTGGTGTCGGCAAGGACGGTAAAGATCTGTCGAAGCTTCGTTATCATACGATCGTCATCATGACGGACGCCGACGTCGACGGCTCGCACATCCGGACGCTCTTGCTGACGTTCTTCTATCGTCAGTTCGAGGAGTTCATCGAGAAGGGGTTTCTCTACATCGCACAACCTCCTCTCTTCAAAGTGCGCCGCGGAAAGCAAGAACGTTATCTACAAGATGAAGCAGCACTCGAAGACTATCTGATCGAGCTCGGGACCGAGGACGTTGCACTGGAATCCAATGGTGCCAGTTTCACGGGCGTGCCGCTGAAGGGCATCGTCAAGCGAGTGACTCGCTTTGAGAAGATTCTCGACGTCGTAGAGCGCAAGAAGCGACAGCGGGATATTGTTCGTGCCGTTGCCTCGATAGAAGGTGATGCCCAATCTTGGCTGAAAGACCCTCACCGCGTTAGCGAGGTCGCCAACGGGGTGGTCAAACAGCTCGAGGCCATCCAGTCGGAGCTGTTGCCAGTGACGTTCGCTATCGAGGAGGACCCCGAGCACAATAGCCAACGACTCGTCTTTTTGACGCGTGGCAACGGAACGAGTCACCGCACGATAGTCGACATGGAACTTTGTCAGTCCCCGGAGTTCGAGGAGCTACGGCGCTTAGCCGGCGAGTTGCGGGCAACGGGATCCGCGCCGTTCAGACTGACGACCGGGACTAAGGTCGTCACTGCAGGAAGTCTTCGCGAGGCGGTCGAGCAGATCGTTCGCGACGGGCGCAAGGGCCTCGAGATCCAACGCTATAAGGGGCTTGGCGAAATGAATCCCGAGCAGTTGTGGGAAACGACGATGAATCCGGAAACCAGGACCCTGCTGCAGGTGAGGCTGTCCGACGCCTACACCGCGAATGAGGTCTTCTCGACATTAATGGGAGACGAAGTCGAGCCGCGACGAAAATTTATCGAAGACAACGCATTGGCAGTGAGGAATCTCGACGTCTAATCGATGAACCCGATGGAGTCGACGCTCAAGCACAACAAGATTCCGGTCAACATCGAAGATGAAATGCGTCAGTCCTACATGGACTACGCAATGAGCGTCATCATTCGCCGTGCGCTGCCGGACGCTCGCGACGGACTGAAGCCCGTACACCGCCGTATTCTCTACGCGATGTACGATCTCGGGAACGAGTGGAACAAGGGTTATAAGAAATCTGCACGTGTCGTCGGCGATGTGATCGGTAAGTACCATCCGCACGGAGACTCGGCGGTGTACGACGCGGTCGTACGCATGGCCCAGGACTTTTCGATGCGCTATCCGCTCATCGACGGTCAAGGAAATTTCGGCTCCGTGGACGGAGACCCTGCCGCAGCAATGCGGTATACGGAGATCCGCATGGCTCGCATTGCCGGCGAGCTGTTGGCGGACATCGACAAGGAGACGGTCGAGTTCAGTCCGAACTACGACGAGACCCTACAGGAGCCTAGGGTGCTTCCGGCACGGCTCCCGAATCTACTCTTGAACGGCAGCTCAGGCATCGCCGTTGGGATGACCACCAACATTCCGCCGCACAATTTGAACGAGGTGGCGGATGCCGTCGTTGCGCTCATCGAGAATCCGGCGATCACGGTGGAAGGCTTGATGGCGTACGTCCCGGGGCCCGACTTTCCGACGGCGGGCTTCATTCACGGTACCGCTGCCATTCGCGAGGCGTACGAGACCGGTAAGGGCGTCTTACAGGTGCGTGCTCGGGCGACGACGGAAGTCGACAAGAAGAGCGGCCGCAGCAGCATCATCGTGACCGAAATTCCCTATCAGGTGAACAAGGCGCGCCTGCTCGAGCGGATCGCAGAGTTGGTGAACGAGAAGCGCGTCGAGGGGATCTACGATCTCCGCGACGAATCCGATCGCCAGGGAATGCGGATCGTCGTCGAGCTCAAGCGGGAGGCGGTTCCGGAAATCGTACTGAATCAGCTCTACAAGATGACGCCCATGCAGGAGTCCTTCGGGATGATCATGCTGGCGATCGTCGAGAATCGCCCGCGTCTTCTCAGTCTGAAAGAGGCGCTGCAGCAGTTCGTTTCGCATCGCTTCGAGGTAGTGACACGGCGAACCGTCTTCGACCTCCGCAAGGCCGAAGAGCGCCTGCACATCCTCGAGGGTTTGAAGATCGCGATCGAGAATCTGGACGCAGTCATCCAGCTGATCCGAAGGGCGCCCAATCCGCCCGCCGCCAAGGAAGGATTGGTCGCCACGTTCGTGTTGTCGGAGGTGCAGGCGCAGGCAGTTCTCGACATGCGACTGCAGAGGCTCACGAATCTCGAGCGCGACAAGATCCTCGAGGAGCATCGAGAAGTGGAGTCCCTGATCGCCCGCCTTCGAGCGATTCTCGCAGACGAGAGGGAGATCTCGAAGATCATCGTCGAAGAGATGCATGAGGTGAAGTCGATGTACGGCGATGCTCGCCGGACCGAGATCGTCGAGCACGTGGGTGACATATCTATCGAGGATATGATTGCCGACGAAGACATGGCCGTAACGATTTCCCACGAAGGATACATCAAGCGAAATCCGGTATCGCTCTATCGAGCTCAGCGTCGCGGCGGCAAAGGAAAGATCGGCACCACAACACGCGACGAGGACTTCGTCGAACACCTTTTCATTGCATCGACACATAGCTACATTTTGTTTTTTACGACCGCCGGCAAGGTTTACTGGATCAAGGTGCACGAAGTACCGCAGGCAGGACGTGCCGCACGCGGTAAGCCGGTCGTGAACCTCCTGGAGCTCAAGTCCGACGAGAAGATCTCGGCTTTCCTTCCGGTCCGCGAGTTTCGCGAGAATCATTTCGTGTTCTTTGCGACCAAGCAGGGCGTGGTGAAGAAGACCGACCTCATGGCGTATGCGAATCCCAGACCGTCCGGGATCATCGCGATCGGTCTGGACACTGACGATGAGGTGATCAGCGTTCGCATGACTGACGGTAAACAAGAGGTGATCCTCACTACCCGCAACGGACAAGCGATTCGTTTTCGGGAAGAAGAAGTCCGCAGTATGGGTAGAGGCGCTACGGGGGTGAGAGGGATCACGTTGGGGAACATGGACGAGGTGGTGAGCCTGGAGATCCTGAGCCCCGGGGTAAGCGTACTAACCGTTGCCGAGAACGGCTACGGGAAGCGCACCGACATAGCCGAGTATCGTGTCCAGGCCCGCGGGGGGAAAGGCATCATCACGATGAAGGCGACGGAGCGCACCGGTGCGGTCATAGGCGTTCAGCAAGTGACCGACGACGACAACGTAATGCTGGTTACCAGCGCTGGTAAGATCATTCGGCTACGTGTCGCAGACATCCGTGTCATCGGACGGAACACGCAAGGCGTACGTCTCATCGACATCGAAGAAGGGGAACGCGTCGTCAGCCTGGCTCGACTGGCGGAACAAGAAGACTCCGAGCAAGAGGACAACGGCGAGTCGAGCGAGGAATGAGGGCTTCCGATTGGCTTGCCATCAGGGTAACGATGTGAAAAACCCCGGCAGCTATGGTCGGGGTCCGGCTCAGAGGGGAGTCGTCGATGTCGAAGGGTACGTGCAAAGCCGAGGGATGTTCCGTTGTTGCGGTCGGCAAAGGATACTGCGCACGGCACTATAAAAAGTGGCGTCAGGGTGCGTTGCCGAAGGGCCGATACAAGACCTGCACGGCAGAAGGGTGTCGGAAGCCGCGTGCCGTGGGGTCGAAATGCCAGGAACACGGCGGCAAGGCGACGGTCTCAGGGAGCGCATCGGCCACCCCGTTGGCGTAGAGCCAAATTGACAGCCGCGGTTTCCTGTGATGGATAGGCCGACTCCATGAAGCGAACCTTTCAGCCAAGTAATACGCGTCGGAAGCGAACCCATGGCTTTCTCGCTCGGATGGCTACGCCTGGTGGGCGTAATATCCTGAAGCGACGCCGAGCGAAGGGTCGCAAACGGCTCACAGTCTCGATTCCGCCGAAGCAGCCCCGATGACGGGCCGACATGGCGAGGGCTTTACGCGGTCGGCACGCATCCGGTGCCGGCGCGAGTTCTTGTCATTGGGTCGGAGTGGCGAGAGGCGGGTGAGCGGACACTTCGTCTTCATTGTTCAGAAGTCGCCGAACCCCGTACGACTCGGCATTACCGTGAGCCGCAAGGTCGGCGGTGCAGTGGTGAGGAATCTGCTGAAGCGCCGAGTGCGAGAGAGTTTTCGGCGGCATCCAATGCGTAGCCGGTTGACCGGCGACCTTCTCGTCATCGCTAGAGCCGGAGTAGGTGCCGTTGCGGGAGGAGTCGTGGCGCGCGAGGTGGGCGCAGTCATGGAAATGATGGGGCGGAGGCAGACGGGCTCCAGGTGAGACTCCTCAGCAGGGCGGCGAGGATGGGAGTCGTGTTGTCGATACGAGCCTATAGGCTCGGACTGTCACCGCTATTTCCACCGGCATGCCGGTTTCATCCAAGCTGTTCGAAGTATGCCGAAGAAGCAGTGCTGGTACACGGGGCGGCGCGCGGGTCTTGGCTGGCGATTCGACGGCTCTTGCGCTGTCATCCGTGGGCAGCAGCTGGAATCGATCCGGTTCCCAGCTCGTCTCGGTGAACGATGGAACGACGTGCGATCGTAGCAGCAGTCTTGTGTCTGATCGTGTTGGTCGGGTACCAGGAGGTGCTCCGGCATCTATATCCGGAACCGCACCCGACGACAGTAGGGGACGCGCCTGAGCCGGCCGAGACTCTTACCCCCGAAGCGCCGTCGGCAGCCAACCGGGACGCGATCCCAGCTCCTGCTGTCGGCGTGGGTCAGTTGCCGGTTAGTGAGCCCGTGATCGTGGACACGGAGCTCTTCACGGCTCGAATCGAGACGCTGGGGGGCCGGATTTCGAGCTTGAGGTTGAAGGCGTTTCGTACGGCGGTGAACGCCGAGAGCGAGCCCCTCGAGATGATTCAGGTGGCTCCTGAAGCCGCGGCACCGCTGGGAGTTCGTCTGTCGTCCACAGACGGGAAGGTGGTCGAAGATGACACGCGTGTAGTCTATGCGGCTGATCGGCATGAGGTGACGCTGCGAGGCTCGGATACTCAGGCTGTGGTTCTCCGAGGAGCACTCGCATCCGGCGTGACGATCGAGAAGAGACTGGTCTTTTCGGCCGCGAGCTACCCGTTCTCAGTCGAGGTGACGACACCCGCGGCACCCACCCAACTGGGGCAAATCGGCCTCGGTTGGCGGCATCAGATTCTGGAGGCAATGTCGCGGGATCCGGAAGCGCACTATCGCGGCACCCTGGTGCTCGAAGACAAGAAAGTAGTTCGTGAGCTTGCGACCAGTCTTGCAGGTACTGCCCCGAAATCCTTCCAGCCACCGGTGAGTTGGGCAGGCTATGCCGATCACTATTTCCTCGCGGCGTTGATCCCCGATCAACCGGCGACGTCCCGCGCGACCGTAAGCCCAGAGAACAATGGGGTCCAGCTGCTCGTCACAAGCATGCGGAGCTCGAGCGATTCGGCCGGTTTCACGGTCTTCGTTGGTCCCAAGGACGTCGAGATCCTCGCGACCGTCGGACATCAACTAGAGCGTGCCGTGGATTTCGGTTGGTTCTCTTTCCTGGCGGTTCCCCTTCTGCGTTTGCTCAAGGCTTTCCACCGACTCACCGGCAACTATGGCATCGACATCATCATTCTGACGATCCTCGTGAAAGTCCTGTTCATTCCGCTCACTAATCGCAGCATGAAATCGATGCGTGACATGCAGCGCTTGCAGCCGCAAATGGCGAAGCTGCGCGAGAAGTTCAAAGACGATCGCGAGCGGCTGAACAAAGAGATGATCGAGCTCTATCGTCGGCATCGCGTGAACCCTCTGGGCGGCTGCCTGCCGATGCTGCTGCAGTTCCCGGTATTCATCGGTCTGTACCAAGCGTTGAGTCAGGCCATAGAGCTTCGGCATGCGAAGTTTGCCTTCTGGGTCCATGACCTGTCGGCACACGAGTGCTATCCGTGGCCGGGACAGGGGACGATCAGCGGGTGCAACGAGCTCAACATTCTCGGCGTTCCTTTTCCGATCTTGGTGCTGCTGATGGGCGGGAGCATGATCCTGCAGCAGTATCTGTCGCCGTCGACGGGCATGGATCCGGCGCAGCAGAGAATGATGATGGTGCTGATGCCGGTGATGTTCACGGTTATGTTCATCAATTTTCCGTCCGGTCTGGTACTCTATTGGTTAGTCAACAACGTGCTCACGATCGCGCAGCAGTGGTGGTCGAATCGCGAGACGCCGGCAACTCGGCCGATAGAGTAATCTTCTCGCGGCCTCTGGGTACCGCCGGTATATCGACGGCGTCTCGGTTAGCGCCATGAGCTCGCACGAGACTATCGCCGCGATCGCGACTGCTCCCGGGCCCGGTGGAATCGCGATTGTTCGCGTCAGCGGAAGCGAGGCATGCGCGGTCGCCGATGCAGTGTTCCGGCGGGCCACCGGTTCGGGCGTACCGGAGTCGCGCAGGATCTACGTCGGAAATCTGGTCGACCCAGCCACAGGCGAGGTGATCGACGAAGTTCTGGCCTTCGGAATGAGGGGACCCAAGAGCTTTACCGGAGAGGACGTGGTCGAGATCCATTGTCACGGGGGAACACTCGTGACTCGCCGAATCCTGGAAACCATCTGTGCCCGGCCCGCTGTGCGCCCCGCCGAGCCCGGGGAGTTCACCAAGCGGGCCTTTCTGAACGGTCGGATCGATCTCGTTCAAGCGGAGGCTGTCGCCGATTTGATCGCTGCGCGGAGTGAAGCGGGTCGACGATTGGCGATGTCGCAGTTGGAGGGGCATCTCTCGAATTGTGTCGAACGACTTCGTGGTGCGATCGTCGGAGCGTGTGCTCGTTGCGAGGTGGCGCTCGATTTTCCCGAGGAAGATGTTCCGGAGTTCGAGCCCGACGAGGTGCGTGGTGAGCTGATCCGGGTGCGCCGCGAACTGGAAGCAATGGCGGCGACCTTCGAACGCGGTCGATTGCGCTACGCGGGTGCGCGGGTAGCGTTGATCGGACGCCCGAACGTCGGCAAATCCAGCCTCATGAATGCCTTGGCGGGTCACGAGCGCGCCATAGTGACACCAGTTCCGGGAACGACCCGCGACGTGCTGGAGGCTGCGATCGTCATCGACGGGGCACCGGTGGTGATTCTCGATACGGCTGGATTACGGGACGCAGCGGGTGTCGTAGAGGAGCTGGGTATCGAGCGGACGCACCGTACCGTCGAGGACGCGGAATGTGTTCTCGCGATCTTCGACGCTAGCGCGGAACTCCACGTCGACGACTGGCATGTTGCCCGAGCTCTTCGCCACGAGCGTACCATTGCTGTCTTGAACAAGACCGACATCGGAATACGACTCTCCGACGAGGCGGTCCGCTTGCTGGTGGGAAGCGCGCCGATAGTACGGGTGAGCGCCGTGACTCGGGACGGTCTCGATGAGCTGACTGCCGCGATCGGGACGACGGTTTTCGGATCAAGTTGCCGTGGGGACGCAGATGAGATCCTGCTCGTTCGCGCACGACACCATGAAGCGGTTCGGGAGGCGCTTTTTCACCTATGCTCCGCCGAAGGCGCGATGGGAGACGATTCGCCGCTCGAACTCGTTGCGAGTGACTTGAGGCGCGCGGCCGTGGCGCTGTCCGCCATCACCGGGCAGATCACGTCCGAGGATGTTCTCGACCGCGTATTTGCCGACTTTTGTCTCGGCAAATAGTTTGGCGTCGAACCGTGGAATCGTACGACGTCATCGTGGTCGGCGCCGGCCATGCCGGCATCGAGGCCGCATTGGCAGCGACGCGTGTCGGTGCGCGGGCGCTGTTAGTTACACAAAATATCGATAACATAGGACAGATGTCGTGCAATCCTGCAATAGGCGGGATCGGTAAGGGACAGTTGGTCAAGGAGATCGATGCGCTCGGTGGAGAGATGGGCCGAGCCATCGATGCTACCGGAATTCAGTTTCGTACGCTCAACACGAAGAAGGGGTCAGCCGTCCGGGCGACACGAGCGCAGGCGGACAAAGCGCTCTACCGAGCACACATGAAGCGGGTGGTCGAATCCACTCGAGGACTCACCTTGCGTCAGGCGAGCATCGAGCGGGTATGGGTGGAGCGCGGGCGGATCAAGGGTGTGCAGACTGATTTCGGAGAGACCTTGGTGGGACGAGCGGTGGTCCTCACGACCGGCACGTTTCTACAGGGTCGGATCCACATCGGAAAGCGCAGCTACTCCGGCGGTCGCTTCGGAGACCCGGGAATTCAGGGGTTAAGCCTGAGTCTGGCCCAACTAGGGTTGAGGGTCGGTCGATTGAAGACTGGCACATGTCCACGACTCGATCGTAGATCGATTGATTTCAACCGCTTGGCCGAGCAGCCCGGTGATCCCAATCCGACCCCATTTTCCTCGTTCCGATCGGAGGTCAGCCAGCCGCAAGTCTCCTGTTTTATGACCTATACGACGTCGATGACCCACGACGTCGTGCGCCGTGGTTTACCGGAATCGGCGCTGTTCTCTGGGCAGATCACTTCGCGCGGTCCGCGTTATTGCCCGTCGATCGAAGACAAGGTGGTACGATTCGCCGATAAGGAGCGCCACCAGATCTTCCTCGAACCGGAAGGGCTGGACACGGTCGAAATTTATCCGAACGGGCTTTCGACGAGCTTGCCCCTGCACATTCAGGTGGCAATGCTCCACACGATTCCCGGTCTGGAATCGGCCGAGATCCTACGTCCCGGATATGCGGTCGAATATGACTATGTCGATCCGCTGGAGCTCCGGCCTTCCCTCGAAACCAAAGCGGTTACGGGTCTTTTCCATGCCGGCCAGATCAACGGAACGACGGGGTACGAGGAGGCGGCGGCACAGGGACTTTTGGCCGGAGTCAATGCCGCACGGTTCGCGAGGGACGAGATACCGATCGTACTCGGGAGAGACCAGGCTTACATCGGCGTGATGATTGACGACCTGGTGACGCGGGGTATCGCAGGAGAGCCCTACCGGATGTTCACTTCTCGGGCGGAGCATCGCTTGGTTCTGCGCGAGGGCAATGCAGACCAGCGGCTCGCTCCTATCGCTTTCGAAGCTGGACTGATCGATGGTGACCGGTACGAGTTCGTGATGGCCAAAGAGGCGGCGGTCGATTGCGAGATCCGGTTTCTCCGATCGACGGGGCTGCTGCACGCCCTCCGCCAACCAACCACGAGTTTCCAAGATCTGATTCCCCGGCGTCCAAAAGGTTTTCCTACTCCGGACAAAGGAGTACAGATCGAGGTCGAGTGCCGAGTCAAGTACGCGGGCTACATTCGACGACAGGAGCGCGAGATAGCGCGTCTACGAGATCTGGAAGGGCAAATCCTTCCCGACACGATCGACTATTCGACGGTTGTGTCGCTCTCGCGAGAAATTCGCGAGAAACTGAACGTGGTGCGTCCACGGACACTCGGGCAGGCGGCGCGCATTCCCGGCGTCACGCCGGCGGCGATCTCGATCCTGTCCGTGCTTTTGAAGCGCTGGCGGAGTCGTGAGATCGGTGACGCTGCGGTTGTCGGATGATGACCGCGACCACTTGATTGTCGCCGCGGCCGGTCTTGGAGTCGAGGTAGAGCCCGAAGCTGTTCGTGGCCTAGCGCGTTTCGCGGATATCCTCGATCTCTGGAGTCGAAAGATGAATCTCGTGTCATGCCGGTCGTCACGCGAGTTGGTCGACAGGCACCTGCTGGACTCGCTGGCGATCGGTCCTCTTCTCCCCTCCAGCGGCCTGGTAGTAGATCTCGGGACGGGAGCAGGATTTCCAGGGGTGCCCCTCGCAGTCGTGAGGCCAGGACAATCATTCGTTCTCGTAGAGGCGAAGCAGAAAAAGGCGAGCTTCCTATCGGAGGTTCGACGGACCCTGCGGATGGAGAATGTCGTGGTGATAGCTAGCCGCGCGGAGGTGCCGCCGGCGCGCTATGTGAACCAGGCGGAGGCAGTCGTTTCCCGGGCGGCGTGGTCCGATGGTACCCTGACGGAAATAGCCGCCTCGTGGCTGACCCCGAGCGGCAGACTGTATAAGATGAAGGCTGCGGAAGCCCCGGTGACGGAAGGCGCATCGTTGAAGTTGAGTAGGACCGTCCGCTATCAGATCCAGGGAAGTCCAATCCGGGCGGTGGACGTTTTACGGCTGAATCGATAGGATGGACGGTTTCACGTGAAACATTCCGACAGGATCCAGTCGAGATGTTTCACGTGAAACCGCCGTCGGTCCGAGGGAGCTTCGACTTCCCCCCAAGCTTTTCGGGCACGTCGGTTTGTGCTAGACGATTGCCTCGGTCGTTACGGCGTGGAGGTGCTCGTGGGACGGGTTTTAGCAATCGCCAACCAGAAAGGCGGCGTCGGAAAAACAACGACGTCAGTCAATCTTGGAGCTGGACTGGCGCTCGCCGGGCACTCTACGCTGATGATAGATCTCGATCCGCAAGCCAGCGCCACCAGTGGTCTAGGGATCCATCCGCAAGAGGTCGGGGCATCGGTATATCACGCTCTTATCGGAGAGCGGTCAGTCGACGACATCATCCGTCCGACCCAAGTAGATAATTTATGGGTCATGCCCGCGAGTCGTGATTTGATCGGAGCGGAGATAGAGCTCGTACCGCTTCCACGCCGGGAATATCGACTTCAGCAGGCCATCGCTGCACTGAGACACCGTTTTGAGTTCGTCATTATAGATTGCCCTCCTTCGCTGGGGCTGCTCACGGTCAATGCTTTGAGTGCCGCAGACGCGGTCCTCATTCCGCTCCAGTGCGAGTACTATGCGCTGGAGGGGCTCAGCGCTCTCCTCGATACCATCGGCTTCATTCGCCAGGGCCTGAACCCGTCACTAGGAATCGAGGGGCTTTTACTAACAATGTTTGATACTAGGAATAGTCTGGCGCATCAGGTACTGAACGAGGTGCGACAGCATTTCCCGGACCAGGTCTTCAAGGCTGTCATTCCTAGAAATGTTCGTCTAAGTGAGTGTCCCAGCTATGGTGTTCCGGCGATGGTTTATGATGCTAGCTCCCGGGGTGCGAAAGCCTATGCGGCACTGACGGAAGAGCTCGTTCAAAACGCCGTTAGGAGATAACTGATGCGCAAGGCGCTGGGACGTGGACTCGATGCATTGATTCCAGGAGCCGGAAAAGCTGCACAGGTTCCGACGGCCGTTTCCGAGCAGGTCCCAGCCGACCGTATGGTTGCTCTGGACAAGATCCATCCGAATCCCCGTCAACCCCGGGTGGAGTTCGAGGAGGAAGCTCTCGCCGAATTGGCGGCTTCGATCAAAGTCCAGGGGGTGATTCAACCTCTCTTGGTGCGGCCTCTCTCCGATGGCGATTTCGAACTCGTGGCGGGCGAACGGCGGCTGCGCGCCGCCGAACGGGCAGGCTTAACGCACGTCCCGGTTTACATGCGTGAGCTCTCCGACGAAGAGAGTCTCGAGCTCGCCCTCGTGGAAAATCTCCAACGAGATGATCTTTCGCCTCTCGAAGAAGCAACGGCGTATCAGCGGTTGATGGACGAGTTCGGTCTTACGCAAGAACGGGTTGCGCAGCGGGTCGGCAAGAGCCGTCCGACGGTGGCGAACGCGTTGCGACTGCTGCGACTTCCCGAAGCGATCAAACAGGACATTGCGAGAGGCCGCCTCACCGCCGGACATGCTCGCGTCCTAGTCTCTATCGACAATCCCGAAGCGCAGTTGCGCGCCGCCAAGCAGATCCAGGCACGCCAGATGTCGGTTAGAGATGCGGAACACCTCGTTGCTGCCCGGAAGTCCACGGCAGCGGCCGCACCCTCGGATCCACATCGGGCCGCGCTCGAGCGCGAGCTCGGAACGATACTCGGAACGCGAGTGCGGATCGCCGCCAAGGGTCGGGGAGGCAAAATCGAGATCGAGTACTACTCACCGGAACAGCTTCAAGGCCTGGTCGATCGCATCGAGTCCCGTAGCCCCGGTTTTTGACAAGTCGTGAGAGCCGATGCTAAGACGACGCGGTTTTGGGTCGGCCAAGAAGCGAGCAGACCGTCGAAAGGAAGCTCTCCATGGCGCTCTTCGGCAAAGAGAGTCGCGATCGATCCGATCGCTTCGAGACGCAGGAGATTCGCACCGTGATCGCGGAGCCGCCTCGCATCGAGCGTGAGGGCCTCGACAAGGAGGCGGTTCCTACGGCAGTCGCGGGCGAAGTGAATGCGTATCTCGGAAAAGGCAGCCGAGTCACCGGCAAGCTGAACTTCGAAGGCACGGTTCGCGTCGACGGCCAGGTCGAAGGGGAGATCGCGGCCCAAGACACCCTGATTGTCGGCGAACCGGCTATCGTAAACGCTCAGATCACCGGAAGCTGCGTCATCATCAAAGGGCGGGTCACCGGCGACATCACGGCTCGCAAGCGCGTCGAGATTCGCGCGCCCGGCAAGCTTTTCGGCAACGTCACGACGCCGAGTCTCATCATCCAAGAAGGTGTCATCTTCGAGGGCCATTGTTCGATGGGGGGCGCCGAGGCCGCGAAGGCCGGGAAGGTCACTCCGTTCCCGAAGGACGATAAAGCTGCCGACGGCGGTGTTCACAAAGCCCACTCCGAGGGTGTGAAATAGATCTTTCCTCCGCCCGGCTCGGCAGTGTCTTCCGTTCAAGACTGCGGCGGCCGTCGCCATATCTAACAGCCATCCAGGATCCGTGCTCAAGCTCCCCCCAGACATAACGTTCTTCATTCAACTCGTGAGCTTCGTGGTCTTCTGGCAGGTGATGCGCGTGCTCCTATTCACGCCCATGCAGCAGGCGCTGCAAAAGCGTGTAGAGGCCACTGGGGGTGCGCGAGCCCGCGCAGAAGCCATGATTGCTGAAGCGGCTCAGATCGATGCGGCGGTGGAGTCGGGATTGGCGGAAGCACGTCAGCAGGGTGCGCGCCAGGCCGAGGAAATTCGCCGGACGTCCGAAGTCGAGGAGCACGCCATTCTCGAACGCTACCGAGGCGAGGCGGCCGATCTGCTGGAACGCGAACGCGCCGCCACGGACGCCCAGGTTCACGAGGCTCGAGCGCCCCTCGAAGCGGAAGCATCGAAGCTCGCTAGCGACGTGATCCTTCGGGTGCTGGGACGAGTGGCGTGAAAACGGTGCGGCTTCTCTGCTCGCGCGCTTCAGCGGCGCTCGTGATGATCATGCTGTTGCAGGTGACATCGATCACCGCAGCTACCGCCTCGGACCCGGCTCCGTCTCAGGAGGTGGCCGCGGAGCGTGGGCATGCTGCTGAACATCATGAAGCGGGCTTGGATCAACTTTTCTTCCCCGCGATCAATTTCACTATCTACTTGTTCATCATAGTGCGCTTCGTCATTCCGGCGTTGCGGGAGTACCTGCGTCGTCGTCACTCCGACATCATGCGATCGCAGAGCGAATCCAAGGCGTCGTTGAGTCGAGCACAGGAAAAGCTCCTTGCCAGCAAGGAGCGTCTCGCAGTGTTGAAAGATGAAACCGATGCCATCCGACGCGATCTGCTCGCGATTGCTACGCGCCAAGCCGAGCGTCTGAGGGTGCAAGCAGAGGAAACCGGGGCGCGTCGACTGACCGATGCGGCCCTGCTCTCGGAGCAGGAAAGTTGGCGGGCGATGGAGAAGCTGCGGAGCTCTCTCTCTCTCGCCACATCCCGACTCGCCGAAGAGCGTATCCTAAACGCCCTGACGCCGGACGATCAGCGTTCGTTCATTCAGCAGTTCTTGAAGGAGGCGAGTGCGCGATGAAACCGGACGCCATAGCCCGGCGCTACGCGCGCGCGCTGTTCTCGCTGACGAAGGCGCAGGGGGCGTTCGACGCCGTCGACGTCGCTCTCGGGACCATCGCCGACACGATCGCCGAGCCGCACGTCATGCGGGTATTCACGAGTCCCGTTCGGCGCGATCGTAAACGTGCGCTGGTGGCCACGATCGCCGAGGCGGCGAATGCGCCGGCTACGCTTCACGATTTCTTATTGTTGCTCGTAGATCATGATCGCCTCAGCCACGTAGACGCGATCCGGATCGTCTTCAATGCCCTGTTGGATGAAGAGCGGGGTATAACACGGGCCCTCATACGCAGTGCTGCGGTGCTCTCCGCCGATATTCTCGAGCAAATCACACGCGAGTTCGGAGTCATTACGGGGCGCATCGTCAAAGCCGAGGTGAGCGTGGTTCCCGAGCTCATTGCGGGCGTGATCGTCGAAGTCGACGGCAAGGTCTACGACGGGAGCCTGCGGACAGAGCTAGACAAGCTACAGCAGCAGATGTCCACGGGCAGCTGAAGTACGAGAAAGGATCGATGATGGAGATTCGCGCCGCCGAGATCAGCGATGTCATCAAGCAGCAGATTGCCGAGTACAATCGGGAGCTCGAGGTGCGCGAGACCGGCGTCGTTCTTTCCTGTGGAGATGGCATAGCGCGCATCTACGGTCTCGACAAAGCAGCTGCCGGCGAGCTCCTTCAGTTTCCGCACGACATTTTCGGCATGGTGCTCAACCTCGAAGAGGACAACGTCGGTGCGGTGTTGTTCGGAGAGACGCGGGCGATCGGTGAAGGCAACGAGGTGCGGCGTACGGGTCGAATCGCGGAGGTACCCGTAGGTCAGGCGCTGCGCGGCCGCGTCGTGAATGCCTTGGGGGTACCCATCGACGGCAAAGGTCCGATAGCCAGCACCGAGAACCGGCGGATCGAGTTGAAGGCGCCCGGTATCGTTGCACGTCAGCCGGTCAAGGAACCGCTGCAGACGGGCATCAAGGCGATCGATACGATGATCCCGATCGGCCGGGGACAGCGTGAGCTCATCATCGGCGATCGTCAGACTGGCAAAACCGCGGTCGCTCTCGATACGATCGTAAATCAACGCGACAGTGATGTTACGTGCATCTACGTCGCGATCGGTCAGAAGCGATCCACTGTGGCGCAAGTCGTCGAGAAGCTCGCCCGCGCCGGTGCGATGGAGTACACAACGGTCGTTGCCGCCACTGCGTCGGAAGCGGCACCTCTCCAATTCATTGCCCCGTATACCGGGTGCGCGATGGGTGAGTACTTCCGGGACAACGGTCAGCATGCGCTCATCGTCTACGATGACCTGTCGAAGCACGCCGTTGCGTATCGGCAGCTGTCGCTGCTGCTGCGCCGGCCCCCCGGACGCGAGGCTTTCCCCGGCGACGTCTTCTACCTGCACTCTCGTCTCCTCGAACGGGCGGCCAAGATGAGCGCCGACCGTGGCGGAGGCTCGCTCACTGCGCTGCCGATCATCGAGACTCAAGCCGGCGATGTCTCGGCCTATATTCCGACGAACGTCATCTCTATCACCGACGGTCAGATCTATCTCGAGAGCGATCTTTTCTACTCTGGCGTTAGGCCAGCCGTGAACGTCGGGCTTTCCGTTTCGCGCGTCGGAGGAGCAGCGCAGATCAAGGCTATGAAACAGGTGGCCGGCACGCTGCGACTCGATCTCGCCCAGTTCCGCGAAATGGCGGCCTTTGCGCAGTTCGGTTCGGATCTCGATGCGTCGACGCAGAAGATGCTGGCGCGCGGGGTGCGCCTGGTCGAGATCCTGAAACAACCGCAACTGCAACCGCAAGCCGTAGAGAAGCAGGTTCTGATCGTCTACGCTGCGACCAACGGCTTCATCGATGCGTTGCCTCCCGAAGTCATACACCGCTACGAGGCGGAGCTTTTCGACTACGTAGAGAGCAAGCACCCGCAGGCTCTCGCCGTTCTTCGCGAGAAGCGCGAGCTTTCCGGCGAAGTGAAGAAGCAGCTCGATGCCGTTCTCGAAGAGTTCAAAGGGCGCTTCGCTGCTTGATGGCGAGCCTCAAAGCCATTCGCAAGCGGATCGTCTCGGTCCGCAACACGCAGCAGATCACCAAGGCGATGAAAATGGTCGCTGCGGCGAAGCTCCGTCGCGCCCAGGAGGCGGTCGTCAGATCGCGCGCGTATGCCGAGAAGATCGGTGAGGTAGTTGCGGGGCTCGCGTCCGAGGCATCACTGCGCGAACATGCGCTCGTTCGCGAGCGCACCCCGGAAGCTCGCATTATGCTTATCATGCTGACCTCGGATCGAGGTCTTTGTGGGGGCTTCAATACGAATCTCATCCGTCAAGCGGAGCGTTTCTTGGCGGTGCCGGGTCGAACTACCGTTCTCGGAACGATCGGGCGGAAGGCTTTCGACTTCTACAAGCGACGCTCAATCGAGATCGTCGAGCACGTGTCCGCTGCCAGTGCGAGTCCGGTTGCGCTTGCACGTGACATCGTCGCGCGCGCATCGACCCGTTTTACCGGCGATGAGGTCGACGCGGTCTACGTGCTCTTCAGCCGTTTCCGCTCGGCTATCTCGCAGGTGCCGACGGTAGAGAGACTTCTTCCGATCCATGCACCCGCAGCGGTGGATCATCCGCGCGAATATCTCTTCGAACCACACCGTGACGCCGTAATCGAGAGTCTCCTGCCGCGCTATGTCGAAGTGAAGGTATTCCAGGCAGTCCTCGAATCGATTGCCAGCGAGCACGGCGCACGCATGACCGCGATGGAAAGTGCTACCAAGAATGCCAGCGAAATGATCGAGCGACTCACGCTCGAGATGAATCGAGCCCGGCAAGCGACGATCACCAAGGAACTCATGGAGATCGTAGGCGGCGCCGAGGCGCTCAAGGGTTGAGCGCGCCGCTGACGCGCAAAGCGCTTATCAGGAGGACCGCTGTGGCAACGAATGGTGCGGGTAACGTCGGTAAAATCACCCAGGTCATCGGAGCCGTCATCGACGTCGAGTTCGACGAAGGACAACTGCCCCCGATTCTGAACGCGCTCACGGTAACGAACCCCGCGATCGACGAGCGTACGGACAACCTGGTCCTCGAGGTTGCGCAGCACCTCGGCGAGCGCACCGTGCGCTGCATCGGTATGGACACGACTGACGGTCTGGTGCGGGGCATGCCTGTACGCGACACCGGCGACAGCATTCGCATGCCAGTAGGTGAAGCGACACTTGGCCGGATCCTGAACGTCATCGGCGAACCGGTCGACGGCATGGGGCCAGTGGACGCCAAGACATCGCTGCCTATCCACCGCGAGCCTCCCGAGTTCGTCGAACAGGCAACGGAAGTGCAAGCTTTAGAGACCGGCATCAAGGTCGTCGACCTCCTCTGCCCCTACGCGCGCGGCGGTAAGATCGGACTTTTCGGCGGCGCCGGCGTCGGCAAGACGGTCATCATCCAAGAGCTCATCAACAACGTCGCCAAGCAGCACGGCGGTTATTCGGTGTTCGGCGGGGTCGGTGAGCGGACCCGCGAAGGCAATGATCTCTGGGCCGAAATGAAGGAATCGGGCGTCATCTCGAAAGCAACGCTCGTGTACGGCCAGATGAATGAGCCGCCGGGAGCACGCGCTCGGGTCGCTCTCTCGGCGCTCACTGCCGCCGAGTACTTTCGCGATGCCGAAGGGAAGGACGTGCTCCTCTTCATCGACAATATCTTTCGGTTCACCCAGGCGAACTCGGAGGTATCGGCGCTGCTCGGCCGCATGCCGTCGGCGGTCGGCTATCAGCCGACGCTCGCGACCGATCTAGGCGAGCTCCAGGAGCGCATCACTTCGACGAAGAAGGGATCGATCACCTCCGTCCAAGCGATTTACGTACCCGCCGACGATCTGACGGACCCTGCTCCGGCGACGACGTTTGCCCACCTCGATGCGACCACCGTGCTCTCGCGACAGATCGCGGAGCTCGGCATCTACCCCGCGGTCGATCCGCTCGATTCTACGTCACGCATCCTCGACCCGAGCATTCTCGGCGAGGATCACTACAAGACCGCACGTGCCGTGCAGGAGATCCTGCAGCGATACAAAGATCTGCAGGACATCATCGCGATTCTCGGCATGGACGAGCTATCGGAAGACGACAAGCTCACGGTGGCGCGGGCGCGGAAAGTGCAACGCTTCCTCTCGCAGCCTTTCCACGTCGCGGAGGCGTTCACCGGAAAGCCGGGCGTGTACGTGAACATCAAGGATACCATCAAAGGTTTTCAGGAGATCGTCGACGGTAAGCACGACGATATCCCGGAACAGGCCTTCTATATGCAAGGGACGATCGAAGACGTCATCGAGAACGCGAAGCGACTAGCGGCTTGACCGTAGAGCCCGATGGCCGCAACCAAATTTCGACTTCGTATCGTCACGCCGGAACGCCTCCTCCTCGACGAGGAGGTGGAAGAAGTGATGGCTCCCGGGGACACCGGTGAGTTCGGAGTGCTTCCCGATCACATCGCTTTTTTGACGGTGCTCGGTCCCGGCCGTCTCATGTATCGCGCGGGCGACCAGCGACAGATGATTGCCGTTTTTGGCGGTTATGCGGAAGTAGCCGACAACGTCATGACAGTCCTTGCCGACGGCGCCGAGTTCGCCCGGCAGATCGATATCGATGCGGCGAAACGGGCGTACGAAGAAGGCAAGAGTGCGCTCGACACGATGGATGTCGGGGCGCCGGAGTTTGAGTCGACTCGACGAGCCCTGGATCGTGAAGCGGCGCGCATAGCGGCCGCTTCCGAAAAGCCGTAGGCGTCACGACCGGCCAGGTAGGGACGCTGCGTCCGGTCAACTTGCGGTCGGACTCGGGCGCGGTGTGACTGCCGGGAAACGCAGGTTGTGGATCACCTGCCCAGGCTTGCCGATGGGCGGCAGCCCGCGGCCGTCGAGTATGAGTGCAACCCCCCCGGCATTGCCGATCGTGATGGAGAATCGCGCTCCGCTCCACGTACGCGATTCTCCTGCGTGCAATAGGTATTGCTTCGTACTTTGGTCCTCGATCGTAAGCGCGAGCCAGGACTCTTCCTTGGCGGTTATCGTGAGTACGTGGACGCCGGTCGATGTCGCTTCCTGCGGCACGATGGAAGTCGGCGACATCGGAGTGGCCGTTTCTTCAGCGCTTGATAGGGAGCTAGGCTGTGCTGTCGCTGATACACCCGTGCTCGTGGCGGAGGCAATGGGCTCGTCGGTGCTGACGTTATCGAAGCTAGGGCTATTGCCCGCCTGTCGGAGCAGTGCCACGGCGATTCCGATGGTCACGGGAGCTGCGAAAGGTTTCCACCATCCGGCATGGCGGGGCCGGTAGTCGAGTCGAGTCGGAGATCTCGGCTCTCCTCCGTCTTGTTGCAGTATGCCGAGGAAGTCTGGCAACAACTCTTCGGAATCGATCGACAGAAAGCTCGCGTACTTCCGGAAGAACGGGATCAGGTAGATCGCGTCGGGAATGCCGACGCGCACGTTCGACTCACCTTCGAGAAGACGGACGTACGGGAGAGGAACACCAGCCGCGGCAGCCGCCTCTTCGACCGTCATCCCCCCTCTCTCGCGCGCGTTCCGGAGCGTATCGGCAATCCGACTGCGCTCGAACATGGACTTCGACCATAGCGATGGACGGTCGACAGCGCCAGAGTTTTCGCCGTGCCTTCAGGCAGTTACAGATCCAATTGACACGGTGGTCCAGTCGCTACTAAACGTTCAGTATGTCGCGACGAGGTCCGACTTCTCCGCGCTCGTCTACGGAGAAAGGCACTCGTTCCAAAGCGACGGCGCGTGGACGTAAAGAGCTGATGGCGATTGCTATCGATTGCTTTGCGCACTACGGCTATCAGGGCACGTCGATCGAGCGCATCGCGAGCGCTGCCGGTGTGACCAAAGGCGCGCTCTACTACCATTTCCGCGACAAGGAAGAGCTGCTCTTCGCGGCGGTCCAGGATCGCATCGCCGAGTTCGAGCAACACGTCGTGGGCTCGGTGACCCCAGAGGCCGATCCCGCCGGCGCCCTTGCCGAGATCGCGCGTGTATGTGCGCACATCGCGATCAGGAACAATCTCCGCCGTTTCATCCTCACCTTGATGGTCGAGGCTCTGGATACCAATCCCCGCCTCTCCGAGGCTTTTCGCGGAATCCTCCGCCGGTTTCGCGGCTACCTCGCCGGCATCGTTCGGGTCGGCCAGGGTCAGGGCGTCTTTCGGCGGGACGTGGATGCTGCGCTCGCTGCCCAGCTCTTCGCCGGGGGTGTCGTCGGTGCCGAGCTGCAGCATTATCAGGATCCCGAGCGAGTCGATCTCGCTGCGGCGATGGAGGGTGTCGCCGCCCAGCTCCTGGCATTTCTCACCAGCACTGCGATGCCAGCCGCCGTCGCAAAGAAGCGCGTCAGCAGCAGGCGAGGCACGAGCCGCCTAACTCCTAAGGAGCGTTGAATGGTCAACTTCGAACTCGACGAAGAACAGCAGCTGATCCGCGACACGGTAGCGAGTTTCGCGCGCGACGAGATCCGTCCTCGGGCGCGCGAGGCAGACGAAAAAGGTCAAATCCCCGCGGATCTGATCGAGAAAGGCTGGAGTCTCGGCTTGGTCCAGAGCATCGTCCCCGAGCAATTCGGTGGCGCCGGAAGCTCGCGCTCGGCGATCACTGGTGCCGTGATCGCCGAGGAGCTCGCATACGGAGATCTCGCAATAGCCATGCATCTGCTAGCCCCCCGCCTCGTTGCCGTGCCCGTGCTCGAGCTAGGTACGGATGCGTTGCGGCGTTCGGTGCTGCCACGTTTCTGCGGCGAGCGATTCGAGCCTGCATCCGCTGCTGTCATGGAGCCGCGCATGGACTTCGACGCCATGGCCCCGGCGTTGACGCTCCGTCGCGACGGTAACAGCTACGCGCTGAGCGGCGAGAAATGCTTCGTACCAGTCGGCAACGAGGCGCGCCAGTTTCTCGTGCTTGCGAGCCTCGTCAACGGCATCGAGGCTCCGCACCCGCGAGCGCTGCTGATCGACAGGGAGACACCCGGTCTAGTGATAGGTGAGCGCGAGCGCAACATGGGTCTCAAAGCCCTGGTCACTACACGCCTTGCATTCGACGACTGCAGGGTCTCGGAGGATAAGCTCTTGCAGGGCGGCCATGCCGGTATCATGCGGTTGGCGAGTCTATGGCGGGTCGCCCAGTCGGCTATGGCGGTGGGGGTCGCCCACGCTGCGTTCGACTATGCGCGGGAATACGCCAAGGAGCGGCGCGCCTTCGGACAGGCGATCGCGCAAAAGCAGGCCATCGCGTTCATGCTTGCCGACATGGCGATGGAGGTCGATGCCATGCGCCTCCTTACGTGGGAGGCAGCGTGGAAACTCGACCGCAATGAGGATGCGACGCGCGAGGCGCATCTTGCCAAGCGCTATACTGCCGACATGGCCCTCAAGATAACCGACAATGCAGTACAGGTACTCGGCGGCCACGGCTACATTCGCGACCACCTCGTGGAGCTCTTTCTCCGCAACGCCCGCAGTTTCGCGATGCTCGAAGGCCTCGCTATCGCTTGAAAGGATGACGGCATGATCGACTACGAGCTTTCTTCCGACCTCGCCGCGACCCGTGAACAGCTACACATGGTCGCGAAACACGCGATGCGCCCGATAGCGCGCGATTACGACGAGCGCGAGCACGAGACACCGTGGGACTTCATCAACATGATGTGGCAACTTTCCAAGAACTCGGGCGTCGGACCGGGGCGGGAGAGTCGCGACCGTACCGAGCCTCGCATGGAGGAGCGGAATCTTCGCACATGCATCGCGGTCGAAGAGCTTTCCTGGGGTGACGCCGGTCTCTATCTCGCGATGGCGGGACCCGGGCTCGGCGGTGCAGCGGTGATGGCAGCGGGTACACCCGAGCAGAAGGAGCGGTTCCTGTCCCGTTTCAAGGGCGATAAGCCGGTGTGGTCGGCGATGGCGATCACCGAACCGGCGGCGGGCTCTGATAGTGCTGCAATCCAGACCACCGCCGTTCGCGACGGCGACCATTGGGTGCTGAATGGCACCAAAATCTTCTGCACCAGCGGTCTTATGGCGGGCGACCCCAGTAAATCCAACGGATTCGTCGTCGTGTGGGCGACCGTCGACCGCTCGGCTGGCCGTGCCGGCATAAAGTCGTTCATCGTCGACGCGGGAACGCCGGGTATGACCGTCGCGAAGTGTGAGGACAAGATGGGTATCCGCGCGTCGGACACGGCAATGCTAGTTTTCGAGGACTGTCGCATTCCGCTCGATCACATTCTCGGTAGTCCGGACGTTCCCAAGACGAGCGAGGGGTTCAAGGGCGTGATGGCTACCTTCGACGCCACGCGACCCATCGTGGCGGCGAGCGCTATCGGCGTCGGACGCGCCGCGCTCGACTTCCTACGCGAAGAGCTCACACGCCAGAATATCCCCATCAGATACGGCATGGCCGTTCACAACCTCAGCGTAATCGAACGCGATTTCATGGACATGGAGGCGAATCTGCAGGCCGCACGGCTGCTCACGTGGCGAGCCGCGTGGATGATGGACCGCGGTCAGAAGAACAACCTCGAAGCTTCTATGGCCAAGGCTAAAGCCGGACTGGTGGTCACGCAGGTGACGCAGAAGGCAGTCGAGATCCTGGGGCCGCTTGGCTACTCGCGCGATACGCTCCTCGAGAAATGGATGCGTGACGCCAAGATCAACGATATTTTCGAGGGGACGCAGCAGATCAACATGCTGATCATCGCACGTCGCATCCTCGGATACTCGAGCAAAGAACTGTCATAGAGCGACGATACACCAGGCGTTTCCTTTCGCGTCAGGAGGCCCTGTGGTAATTTTCGGCACTTCATGGATGTCTACCAGCTCATCGGAGACGTGCCGGATTATCATGAATTCCTGACCGTTCAGGAGCTCTCGGCGAGCTCGCGTGATCTCGCGCGGCGCTATCCGAAGCTCGTCACCTTACAGACAATCGGTACGTCGACCGAAGGGCGACCGATGGAGATGCTCACGATCGGGAAGGGGCCGAAGCGGGCATTGTTGATCGGTACCCCGCATCCTAACGAACCGATCGGAACATTGACGCTCGAGTTTCTTACGCGTCGTCTCTGCCAAGACGACGATCTGCGCGATGAGCTCGGCTATACATTCTACGTCATCAAGTGCGCCGATCCGGACGGCACCATTCTCAATGAAGGATGGTTCAAAGAGCCGTTCACTCCGCTCACCTACGCGTTGAACTTCTATCGCCCGCCGCATCGTGAACAGGTCGAGTGGAGCTTTCCCGTTCACTACAAGAGTTTGCACTTCCAATCGCCTTGCCCGGAGACGAAGGCGATCATGGAGGTCATGGCCCAGAGTCGGCCGACGTTTCTCTATTCGCTCCACAACGCCGGGTTTTGCGGAGTGTACTTCTACGTGTCGCGCCCGCTGCCGGGGCTCTTCCCGCGCCTCCGGCGCATCGTCGCGTCACAGGGCTTACCGCTCCATCAGGGTGAGCCCGAAGTGCCCTACGCGAAACGACTCGATGAAGGCGTCTTCGCCCTCTTCGGAGTGCAGGAAACCTACGACTATCTGGCCCGCAACCTCAACGAGGATCCTGCTCCGTTCATCGAGGGCGGCACCAGCTCCGACGACTACCTCAAGACGCTCGCCACCAGTTACGGGCTCGTCACTGAGCTTCCGTACTACTTCGATGCCGTTCTGCAGGATCGTACGCTCGCCGGCATCTCGCGGCGTGATGCCATCTTGCAAGGCGTCTTCCGTGTCGACTCGATCTACCACGACATCCGCGAGTACTTCGCAATCGTATCACGCGGCGCGCCGCGTGACCGGCTGTATCGGTCTATCGATGACTACGCGAAAAAAACGCCGAAGCGGCTGGCAGCTCTGAAGCGCGAGGTCGAAGCTCCGCAGTATGCGCGGGAAGCGACCCGCGCCGAGGTATTCGACTCGACGGTGTGTCGCGTGTTTCAGCACATGCTCTATCTCGGCGAGGTGTATCGACTAGCCGTTGCGCGAGGGAACGAGGAAGTGTCACGGGTGGTCAGGCGGCGCCTCGAAGAGGTGTGCGGACAGATCGCCGGCCAGAGCAATATGCAGACTCTACCTCTCCGGAAACTCGTAGCCGTACAGGTAGGTGCCGGTTTGCACGCGCTCGCCGCCTGGCGCGAGACGAGCTCGGAAGGATCAGTGATCGGCTAGTGGCGGAGACTCGCGTGGATCACGCGCACACCAACCGGTTGATCCGCGAGACGAGCCCGTATCTTCTCCAGCACGCGCACAATCCCGTGGACTGGTACCCCTGGGGTGCCGAAGCGCTCGATCGCGCCCGCCGAGAGAACAAGCCTATTCTCCTGAGCATCGGGTACTCGGCATGCCATTGGTGCCATGTCATGGCGCGCGAATCCTTCGAGGACGAGCACATCGCCGGCCTCATGAACGAGCACTACGTGTGCATCAAGGTCGATCGTGAGGAACGCCCCGATCTCGATCACATCTACATGAGCGCTGTCCAGACGCTCACGGGCCATGGCGGCTGGCCGCTCACGGTATTCCTGACGCCAACCGGTGAGCCTTTCTGGGGCGGGACCTACTTTCCACCGACCGACCGTCACGGCATGGCTGGGTTTCCGCGCGTCTTACTGGGCATCGCGGAAGCCTACCGAACGAAACCCGACGAGATCCGTCAGAGCGTCGAGCAGATCCGCACCGGCCTTCACCAGAGCGAGCGGCCGACAATGCCCGGCGGTATGTCTGCCGATCTCCCGATCGCTGCCGCCCGCGCCCTTGCTCGGCACTACGACGGACGTCATGGCGGGATCGGGGAGGCGCCGAAATTTCCGAATACGATGGTTGTTTCGCTATTCCTGCGCGCGTGGCACGCGACGCGCGAAGAGCACTTTCTCGAGATGGTCGTGACTACGCTCCGCAGCATGGCGGCGGGGGGCATCAACGATCAGATCGGCGGCGGCTTCCACCGCTACTCGGTCGATGCGGGCTGGCTGGTGCCGCACTTCGAGAAGATGCTCTATGACAACGCGCTCCTCGCGCGTCTCTATCTCGAAGGGTACCAGGCTACGGGGGACGAGAGCTTCGCCCGAGTGGCACGGGAGACTCTCGACTACGTACGCCGCGAAATGACGGATCCGCAAGGCGGCTTCTATACGGCCCAAGACGCCGACAGTGAGGGTGTCGAAGGGAAGTTCTTCGTGTGGACGCGGGAGGAAGTAGCCGCGGTCATCGGTGCCGACGACGCCGAGATCGTGTGCCAATTCTACGACGTTACGTCTGGCGGCAACTTCGAGCACAAGAACGTCCTGCACCGCACGCTCGACCTCGAGGAGACCTCCCGACTGTTCGGAATTTCGGTTGCGGAGGTCGCCCGAATCGTCGCCAAAGCACGGGCCGCGTTGTTCGCGGTGCGGGCGCAACGCGCTGCGCCCGCACGCGACGAGAAGATCCTGACTAGTTGGAATGCGCTCATGATCGGAGCCTTCGCCGAGGCGGCGAAAGTACTCGGCGACGTAGCGTATCGCGATATGGCCGCGCGCGCGGTGCGGTTCGTACGCGAGCGACTCCGCCACGATGGCCGGTTGCTGCGAACGTGGACGGCCGGCGAGGCGAAGATCGATGCCTATCTCGACGACTACGCCTTTCTATTGAACGCGCTGCTGGACGTGTTCGAAGACGATGCCGACCCGTCGCTACTGGCCGATGCTGCCGATATCGGATCGGCCATCATCGACCACTTCGAGGACCGGACGGATGGCGGGTTCTTCTTCACCGCCAACGACCACGAGGCCTTGATCCATCGGCCGAAGCCAGTGTTCGACGGTTCGGTCCCCTCCGGCAACTCGGCGGCCGTGCACGGCTTGCTGCGCCTCTATTACTACTGCGGCGACGAACGTTTCCTGGCGACTGCCGAACGAGCGCTCACCGTCTTCACAGCCGGGATGACCGAGAATCCGTTCGGCTTCGCAAATATGATCGCAGCCGCGGACTTCTACCTGCGGAAGCCGCGCGAGATCATCATCGTCGGCAATGCCGCCGATCCGGAGGTCAAGGCACTCGTTTCCCGCGTGCACAGGACGTACCTACCGAACAAGACAATCGTGATCGCCGATCCCGAGCGCGGTGCGGTTCCGCCGATCGCAGCAGGCAAGACGCAGGTGGGCGGACGCGCGACGGCCTATGTTTGCCATCGCTACACGTGCTCGGCGCCAGTTACTACCTGGGGCGCGCTCGAGCCGCTGCTACGACCGACTCGGGCTTGACCGTCGTCGGCCGCGGGCGATGGCGGCGGAGCGTTCACGACAGGACGGCCTCAAAACCCCCGAAAGACGGCGCGGCGCTTTTCGAACACGGCGCGCAAGCCCTCTTGCAAATCCTCGCTCCTCAGGGTCGCTGCGGACTGTGCGGCGAGCGCCGCCGACGGCCGGGGATCGCGGAACGCATTCGCTTCGGTGATCGCCGCCTTCATGGTGCGGAGGGATAGGGGGGCGTTGGCGGCGATGTCGGCGGCGAGAGCGAGCGTCGCGGCTTCGAGCTCGACATCGGGGACGACGCGCGTCACTAGTCCGACGGCGCACGCTTCTTCGGCGTCGACGAGCGCGCCGGTGAACAGCAGCTCTTTCGTCTTCACCGTGCCGACGGTGTCGAGGAGCTTCTGGATCAATGGAAACGGCACTACGAGCCCTATCTTCGCTAGCGGCATGCCCATGCGCGCCCCAGAACCCGCCACTCGCAAGTCGCAATGGAGCGCCAGCTCCAGTCCGCCCGCGATCGCCTCGCCTTGCATCATCGCGATCGTCGGCAATGGGCACCGTTCCAGCTCGTCCAGAGATTCCTCGATCTCCGGATATGCGACGCTTCCGTCGGGCCGACGTGTGAGCCCTAGGTCCTTGAGGTCGAGACCCGCGCAGAAGGTCTTGCCGGCACCGCGAACGACGAGCACGCGGACCTCGGAAGAGGCTGCCGCCTCACGGATCGCCGCCATGAAGGCTTGGAGCATTGGCACCGTCAGGGCATTGCGCTTCTCAGGACGGTTCAGGGTGACCGTCGCGATGGCGCCGTCGCGTGTGGAGAGTAGCTCGGAACAGCTCAAGGGTCCTCCTAGCCTCGGAAGTTGTCTTTGAGCTCGCGGATCTTCGCAAAAATAGCGGTGCTGTCGGTCGAGAGATCCGGAAAACGGCTCAACAACGTTCGCCGGAGCTCCGCGCTTTCACAGCGCAGGAACGGATTGGTTCGCTTTTCTTCGCCGATCGTCGAAGGGACCGTCGGCCGACCGTTCTGGCGGAGCATCTCGACGCGGGTACGCTTGGCTATGATATCGGGATTGGTAGGCTCGAGATCGTGCGCGAAGCGCAGATTCTGTTCGGTGTATTCGTGTCCGCACCAGACCTGTGTCGCTTCGGGAAGAACCGCGAGTTTACCGAGGGACTGCATCATCTGAGCCGGCGATCCCTCGAAAAGTCGACCACACCCGGCCGCGAACAGCGTGTCGCCCGAGAAGACGCTCGGACCGTCGTCCGGGAAAAAGTAGGCGAGATGGCCGCTCGTGTGGGCGGGGATCAGAATGGCACGGCCCCGGCTGCCGATCACCTCGAACTCCGCGTCGTCGTCGAGGAGTTCCGTGATTGCCGGAATCCGCGCGGCGTCGGCGCGCGATCCGAGGATGCGAATGCCCGGGATCGCGCGTGCGACGTCCTCGTTGCCCCCGACATGATCGTAATGGTGGTGGGTCGAGAGGATGGCTTCGAGGCGCAGGCCGCGGCGCTCGACCTCCGCCAGTACCGGCCCCGCCTCCGAACAATCCACGACCGCGGCGCGCCGAGTGGCGGGATCGATCAGCAAATAGCCGTAGTTGTCCGCGAGGAGCGGAAGCGGAACGATTTCCACGGCGTCAGTGTCCTTCGCTTCCTAGCGTGAGCAGAGACCCGGACGCGACTTGCGTCGGCGCTAGCTCGAGGCGGCTCACGCGGGCGCTCAGGTTGGCGAGCTCGTCACGAACAGCCGCGTAACGCTCGCCGAGGTCACCGAGGCGGAGGTCCACCTGGCGGAGCGTCTGGTGGATGTTGCCGAGTATGTCACCGAGGCGCGTGAGCTCGTAATGGTCGCCGTCTCGCATCGCCACGAGCGCGGTGAGGCGCGCATCCGTCGCTCGACCTGCGACTGTTGCGTCCGCTACCTGGCTCCATGCGGACTGAACGAGACGTGTCGACTCGGCGACGAGTTGGTCGAGTCCGTCAAGCCGTCGTCCGACTTCCTGCTGCGTGTTCACCTGCGTTGCTTGCTCCTTCACCACGTCGCCCATCCGCATCTCGAGGCGCACCAAGCGGTCGTGCAGCTTGGCGATGTCGAGGCTTTTTGCCACCTGCTCTTTCGAAAGGACGTCGAGCTGCTCGTGCATGCGCCCAAGGTCTTGCTGCAGCTCGTTCCCCGCGGCGAGCTGCATCATCAGCTCGCGGAGACGCTCGCTCGTCTCGGCGCGCGCTTCGGCTAGCGCGGTGCGGAGCCCGTCGACTGCGGCCTGCAACCGCGTGTCGCAATCGGCGAGCTCGGTGTGGCGCTGCGCGAGCGGTGTCAGACGCGCCTCGAGGTCCTGTAACCGGGTGTCTATGGTCAGGAGCTCCGCGTGCGAGGCGAGATTCGCGCGTGCGCGGAGCGGTTCGAGCCCTCGTACGGCCTGGCGTTCGAGCTCGCCGAGGAGGCGTTCGACGCCTGCTTCGAGGCCGCGTCCCGTTTCCTGGGCACGGCGGCCTACTTTTTCACCGAGCGCCTGCAGCTGCTCGAGCAGCACCTCCAGACTCGGCTCGGCATCGCGCTGCCAGGTCTTGCGCAGCTCCGGAAACCATTGCAGCAGACGTTCGCCGCGTGTTCGCAACTTATGGAGGGTCGTTTCCGACTCGCCGCTCTCTACCCCAGCTCGTGCCTTCGACCGATTCGGCCGTTGCGAAGCTTCGCGCACGTTCACTCGTCTCCTCTCCGAACGGCTCATTCGATGCCGTACGTTACCCGCAGCCGAACCTCGGTTGTGACGTCTCCCGGCTCGATCGGCGTGGTCATGGCCTCGGCGGCCATGGCCATCACCGAGCGCTTGTAGGAGATCGGCCGCACTCCATCCTCCGTCGAGGCCTCGAGCACGCGCGCCAGCCGCACCTGCAGAGCTGCGGCAATCGCTGCAGCCTGGCCGCTCGCGTCGGCGCCCGCAGCCTGCAGCGCTCGGTTGCGTGCCGGCCCGGGATCGTGGAGCGCGAACGAGACCGCACCTATACGCGCCGCCCCGGAGGTCACCGCAGTGTCGATGAGGGCGCCGACGCCGTCGACGCGGCGGCTTTCGACCCGCACTTCGTTGGACGCGGTATAGGCGATGATCTCCGGGCGTTGTGGACGATCAGGCGAAGCGCGTCCGTCCTCTTGGCGATATACCGGGTGGAGGTTGTAGCCGCTCGTCTGCACTTTTCCGTCTTCCCCGAGCTTCTTCTGCAACGCTTCGATCAACTGCGCCGCACTCTTGGCCGCTGCTTGGCTCGCTGCGCGTGCGGTCGGTGCCGTGGCTTCGACGGCGAGGCTGAGGCTTGCCATGTCAGGTGCGCCGATTTCTCGACCTACGCCGACGACCGTGATGTTGCGCGGCGACTCTTCCGCGCCGGCAACCGCAGCGACGACGACCGACGCCAACATCATTACGAGCCACGACCGACCCGACCGCATGATCGTACCCCCCGCATCTCGCCGGGATTCCAGATCCCGAGCAGCGCGGTGGATCCTACTCGGCGCCGCGCATCGGCGCCAGGCCCGAGGACGCGTCGACAGGTCGGTCATCGGCGCGACTTTTCGGATATCCCGCGAGCAAGTGACTCCCCCACCCTAGGACCAGAGCTGGAGGTGCGATCGAGGGGTCGAAGCCCGCGGTCAGTCTGGCCTTTTCTTTTTGAACTGCCTCGCCACGAGGTACAGTTCGGACGACCCTTTCCGGGTCGATTCCAGCCCGAGCCGGCGTACGCATCCGAAGAGCTCCTCGAGCTGCTCGCGGACGGCGTCGCCCTCGCGGCCGCCGAAGGTCTTGGTGATCAGCGTCCCTCCGTCGCGCAGTACGTGCGTCGTGATTCGTCGGGTCGCTTTGGCAAGGATTTCGTACCGGGCCGCGTCGCGGGGCGCGATGCCGGTGAGCTTGGGCGCGAGGTCCGAGAGGATTACGTCTGCCGGTCGTCCGAGCGCGCCGGCGATGCGTTCCGCACAGTCGGGGTCGGTGACGTCGGCGCGGATGGTCACTATATGCGGCGCCGGCAAGGGATCGATCGCTGCGACGTCGACGCCCACGACGCGCCCCGAGGCTCCGACGATCGCGGCGCCTACCTGCAACCAGCCACCCGGCCATGCGCCGAGGTCGACCATCCGATCACCGCGTCGGAGCACGCGCGTGCGCTTCTGCAGCTCGAGGAGCTTGTAGGCCGCGCGCGAACGGTATCCTTGGCGCTTGGCTCGCTGATGCAGCGCGTCCTTTCGCTCGTACATGCTCGTCCCGTAGCTTACTAGCAGGTCGGTGGCGGTCGCAAAGTTTCAATCTCGTGTCCCGTCGAGTAAGAAAAAGGTCCCGCTCGCTCGGGAATCTTTCCGTGGAGGAGACGAACGTGGTGGTCGAGTTGAACGAGCAGCAGCGGGAAGCGGTCATGCACGGCAACGGGCCGCTGCTCGTGCTCGCGGGAGCCGGAAGCGGCAAGACGCGCGTCATCACGACCCGCATCGCCGCGCTCGTCGCCGACGGCACTTCGCCTCGCGACGTCCTTGCTCTCACCTTCACCAACAAGGCTGCGGCCGAGATGCGTCATCGATTGGGCACGATGCTCGGCGGGCGTGCGGGCGAGCTCTGGATGAGCACGTTTCACAGCGCCGCGGCGCAGATCTTGCGCCGGCACATCCATCGCCTCGGCTACACCAGCAGTTTCTCGATTTTCGACGAGCAGGATTGCGCGAAGCTGCTCCGCCAGTGCCTCGCCGAGGAAGGCATCGACGAGCGGGCAGGGACGCCGGCGGCGATCGCGTGGGCGATCGATCGCGCCAAGAACGAAGGCCTCGATCCTGAGGCACTGGCTCGGCGGCCGTTTTCCCGTGACGTCGAGGTTCGTGTTTATCGACGTTATCAGCGGCTATTGAAGCGGCAGAACGCCGTCGATTTCGGCGATCTGATCATGCTCGCTGCCCGCGTGCTGCGGGAGGAAAGCCAGGTGTTGGCCGGCTACCGGGCGCGGCTCCGCCATGTGCTCGTCGACGAGTACCAGGACACCAACCGGGCGCAGTACCTGCTGCTGCGGCTGCTCGCGGACGGCGAACGCCCGAATCTCTGCGTCGTCGGGGATGACGACCAATCTATCTACGGGTGGCGCGGCGCCGAGATCCGCAACATCCTCGACTTCGAGCGCGACTTCCCGGATGCGAAGGTCGTCCGCCTCGAGCAGAACTACCGCTCGACGAAGACGATTCTGGCAGCCGCAGGTGCGGTCGTTGCCAACAATAGTGACCGCAAGGGCAAGACGCTCTGGACCGCCAATCCGCAGGGTGCTCCGGTGACCGTCGCCGTGGCTGAGGACGACCTCGCGGAGGCTCGCCTGGTCATGGCGGAGGTGCGGCGGTTGGTGGGCGCCGGCCGGCGACTCCACGACATCGTCATCTTCTACCGCACGAATGCGCAGTCGCGAGCCGTCGAAGAAGCGGCGATGCGCGCCGCCATGCCGTACACGATCGTCGGCGGCATCAGGTTCTATGAGCGGAAGGAGATCAAGGATCTGCTGGCTTACCTGCGCGTGCTTGCCAATCCCGCCGACGACGTGAGCCTGGCGCGCATCATCAATACTCCGGCGCGCGGCATCGGCGACCAGACCGTCTCGGCACTCCGTCTCGCCGCGCGCGAAGCCGACTGCTCGATCACGGAGCTGCTGCGGCGCACGCCGCCGCCCCCCGGTCTCGCCGCTACATCGGCGGCCCGGGTACGCGCCTTTGCCGACCTACTGGACGCACTCCGGACGACGCTCGACGGCACCTCAGTCGCGATAGTCGTCGAGCGCCTCCTCGAGATGACGGCCTACCGCGAGCGACTGGACGGCGCGGAGGGCGAGCGTACGTCACGGATCGAGAATATCGACGAGCTCCTGGCGGTCGCACGCGACTTCGACGAGCGGTCGCCTCTGGGAGAAACTGCACGAACGCGCCTAGAACGCTTTCTCGAGGAAGCTGCGCTGGTGAGCGATTGGGATCGCACTGCCGAGGCGCGGGATCGCTTGACCCTCATGACGCTCCACACCTCGAAGGGCCTCGAATTTCCCATCGTCTTCATTCTCGGCATGGAGGAGGGCATCTTCCCGCACCAGCGCGTTCTCGGCGACGCGCAGGCGCTCGAGGAGGAGCGACGCGTATGTTACGTCGGTATGACCCGGGCGCGAGCCGAGCTCTATCTCTTCCGCGCCGAGCGACGACTACGCTTCGGCACGATCAGCGAGCGGCCCCCGTCACGGTTCCTCGAGGAGATCCCCGAGCAGTACGTGAAGCCCGTGAGCACGCCGGCGAAGCCGTTCCGACGTCCGTTGGAGCGGCGGGCGCCGAGCGATCCAATCGGCTCGAGCGACCCGGTCATGGACTACAGCTATCGGCAGGAATCCCCGGAGAGCTTCGCAGAGGGCGGGAGCCTGCTGCCGGGCACCAAAGTGCGCCACCCTACGTTCGGTGTCGGTATCGTCCGGCGTAGCGAGGGGCGCGGCGAGCAGGAGAAGCTCATGGTGCAGTTCGTGCGCGTCGGCATGAAGAAGCTCATACGGCGCTTCGCCAACCTAGAGATCGTGAGCGACGGCTTCGACGGCGGCAATCCGGCCAGCGGGCACGGGCGCGCGGCGCCGTTCTATTCGCGGTAGGGCTCGGAAGGTAGCGCCGCACCGACCGGCGCGTCCCCGTAGTACTCGTGAGACGTGTGTCCGAACACGGGCGCCAGGTCCGGCTGCGCTACGAGCTCGTGGAACGGGCGCGTCACCAGCCACTCCAGGGTGAACCCGATCGGGTGGATGATGTATGCCGCGAGGCGCAGCGGGTGTGACTGCGAGTCGTCGTAGTCGTCTGCGCCAGTAGCTGCAAAAGAGAGTGGGGCGCTACCCAGGAGCGCCGCTGCCACCGCCACCATGATCAACTTCCGCATGAGACCCTCCTCGGCCGGCTCGGAGCCACCGCCGACCCTACCAACTTCGATTGGGGCCAACAACCCCCAATCCGACCCTATCGGGTCATGGACATCGTAGGGTCGGACTCCTAGAATCCGACGCTGCCGGGATGGGGAGAATCTTCGAACCCGCACAGCACTTGTCGAGCTGGCGCCGTCTGGCGCCGCACGTCTGGGATCGTCCGCGAGACCCGACGGTCTACGGAGTGATGGATCTCGTGGTCGACCGCGCTCTGCCGTATCTGGACGCTCTCGGCAGTGTCTCCGGCACCAAGGTCCGGATCACGCATCTCGTAACCAAGGGGTTGGCGCTCGGAATCAAGCGTATGCCGCAGGCAAACGGCATCGTGACGCGGCGGCGGATCGCCCTCAGGAAGGACGTCGACATCTTCCTGCAGGTTGCAACCGAAGGCGGCCGAGATCTCTCGGGTACGAAGCTCACTTGCGTCGACGCCATGCCGCTCGCTGAGATCGCCCGCGAGCTGGCGACGCGCGCGGCCAAGGTCCGGCGCCACGCGGACCCGGGGGTCGAGCGCACCAAGAACCTCGTACACCGGCTGCCGAATGCGCTTCTCGGTCTGACGGTTCGCGCCATGGAGTTCCTCCTCTACGATCTCCAGCTCGATCTATCGCGCTTCGGGATCGAGTCGGATCAGTTCGGGAGTGCAATGGTCTCGAACATCGGGAACTTCGAAGGCTTCGGGATGAGCTTCGCTTTGGCGCCGCTCGTGCCGATGAGCCGCTGCCCGATCGTTGTTCTTATCGGCGAGGTGCAGAAGAAGCCCGTCGTCGAAGGTGACCGTATAGTAGCGCGCTCGGTCGTCACCCTCGGCTGCACCTTCGACCACCGCATGATCGATGGTGCTCAGGGTACGGCGATCGCGGCGGTGCTGCGGCGGGTGGTGGAGGATCCTGAGAAGGAGCTCGGGCCGGTGACGGCGCGGACTCCGGCCACGCCCGATTCCGCGACCGGCACGGCGCTCTGACCGGGTCCAAGCCGGCATCAAGAGCGCCAGCCGATGTAGCTCAGCTGACGCCCGGCGTGCGGGCCGTCGCGACGGTGGGAGTGCAGCTCGTCCGGGTGTTCGGCGGTACACGGGCCGACAATGTGGATGGCGTCGCCGGGAACGTGAGCGCGCTCGAGCACGCGGCGGCACAAGGAACGGAGATCGAGGAAGTAGGACTCGTTCGTGCGTCGCCACGCCGCGGCTACCTCCGGTCCGAAGCGCGCCTCGAACGCAGCGAAGTGCTCGCGCCCGAACTCATAGCAGCAACCGTCGATCGCCGGCCCGATCGCCGCCGAGAGCTCTTCGGGGTGGGCGTCGTAGCGATCGGTCAGCGCCGCCAGCGCCGCTTCGATTGCTCCGTCGAGGGTGCCGCGCCATCCTGCGTGCACCGCGGCGACAGCGTGTGCTCGCGGTGCAACGAGGAGGATCGGAACGCAGTCGGCGGTGCGGATCGTCAGTACCACGTCGGCTGATGCGCTCACCCACACGTCGCCTTCCGGAAGCTCCGCAGCGTATAGCACGCCGCCGTCTTCGGGGGCGCGAGGCATGTCCTCGGGAGACAGCACGGCAATGCCATGGACCTGAAGGGACGCTGCGACCGCGCGCGGCGACTCGCCGGCGCGCACGAGTGCATCGTGCACGTCGCTGGTCGTGAAAGGGCCCGCCGGTACTCCGTGGGCGCGGCCGAGGAATCCGTGTACGAGACCCGGGATATCGCTCCACGCGTCGACGCGCAGCGGATAGCCGCTGGTCACGACCCGGAGATTGCGATCGGCACCGGCATGAACGTGGCGGCGAAGAGTCCTATCGTAAGCCATGCAGCGATACGCCGTACGGGATCTAGCGGAGTGTCGTCGATCGTGGGTGGATGATCGACCCCGAGCGCCGTGACCAGGATCGCCCACATTACCCAGCCCTGCCAGCCGAGGAACGCGAGCCCGATGATCACGACCAACCCCGCGCGTGCCACCCAGCGGTGGCGGCGTCCGAGGAGCGCGTAGACGACGTGCCCGCCATCGAGCTGTCCCACCGGCAGCAAGTTCAAGAACGTCACGAAGAGTCCGAACCAGCCGGCGAGCGCGATCGGATGCAGGAGAATCGTCGCGTCGGCGGGCGAGATCCCGAGTGCCAGGCGCGCAAGCCACGTGAAGACGAGCGACTCGCCGAGCACGAGGCCGCCGCCTTCCGGCGCCAGCGGCCGTACCTGTGAAAGCGAGAGTCCGTAGAACACCGCTGGAACCGCGACGAAAAACCCCGCCCATGGCCCCGCCGCGCCGACATCGAAAAGTGCTTTCCGCGACGTCGGCGTATGCATGCGAATGAAGGCGCCGAAGGTGCCGACGAGAAAGGGCGGACCCGGAATGAAGTAGGGCGGCGTCGCCTCGACCCCGTGCGCGCGCGACGTCAGATAGTGTCCCATTTCGTGTACGAGCAGGATGCCCATGAGCGTTGCCGAGAACGGCAGCCCGTGCGCGAGAAGCCGCCAGTCGGCGAAGGGGTTCTCTCCGGCCTGGAAAGTCCCCGCGAGCGTCGTCGTTAGAAGTGTCGCCGAGAAGAGGACGACGTGGATCGGCCGAAGCCGGCTGCGACGCGCAGGGTTCGCCGCAGGTATCCAGACGGGCGGCGCGGCCGACGGCAGCGGCGGACCCAGGATCTCGTCGTGCGGACGCGGAACCGCGGTCATACCGGACTCACGGTGACGGTCGAACCCGGCCGGCCGGCGAAGCGCTCGGCGGCGGAGCCGCCGTTCACGGCGACTTCGAGGAGGTCCGAGCTGTTGATGAGAGCAAGGGCGCCCCCGCGCGGTACGCTCGCATAGGATGGTCTAAGGGGCAGCACGTGCGTGGCGATCGTAACGGAAAGCCGCCGACCTCGGAAGTCCGCGCACTCGAGGTGCGAACGGCGGATGTTGGTGGCGAGGTTGCCGAAGCCGTCCGCCCACAACACCTCGCCGACGAGACGCCCTCCATGCCGCCGCGGCGCCGTCGATTGCAGACGCGCCATGGTCCGCACCCGCTTTCCGAGGGTTTCCGGAGCGGCGCCGACCGCAAGCGCCGCCGCGACCGGCGCGAAGACGTCGCGACCATGGAATGTGCGGCTCACGGGCCGCAGGCGTACGCGCGACCGCGACACGTCGAGGATGCGCCGGGTCGTAGCGCTCGGGGCAGCGAGGCTCAAGAGCCCATTGTCGGGACCGACGAGCCAGCCGGCAGCGGTCTCGACGAGGAGAGCACGACGCCGCGTGCCGACTCCGGGATCGACGACGGCGATATGGATCGTGCCGCGCGGAAACCAGCGTGTCGCGCTCGCGAGCGCATGGGCGCCGGCCACTACGTTCTGCGCCGGGACGTGGTGAGTGAGATCGACGATGCGCGCGTCGGGAGCAGCGCACAGGATCACGCCCTTCATGATGCCGACGAACGGGTCGCGCGTCCCGAAATCGGTCGTCAGGGTGACGACCGGCGCCGCTGGGGACCTACTTCTGCTTGCGCCCGCCGCCATGGAGTGCGGCGTCGACCAGCTGACAGATCACGTGGCCGATCAGTATGTGGGTTTCTTGGATGCGCGCCGCTTCGCGGGTAGCGGACACGTTCAGCCAGTGATCGACCAGGCCGCGCAGCTTGCCGCCGGTGCCGCCGGTTAGGCCCACGGTGTGGATTCCGAGACGGCGGCAGGCGTCGACGCCACGCAAGACGTTCGCCGAGTTGCCGCTCGTCGAGAACGCCATCGCCACGTCGCCGGACCGACCGAGCGCCTCGACCTGCTTCGAGAACGTCTTTTCGTAGCCGTAGTCGTTGGCGATCGAGGTGAGCGCCGAGGTGTCGGTCGTGAGCGCGATCGCCGGCAGCGGCGGGCGTTCGATCATGAAGCGATTCGTGAACTCGGCGGCCAGGTGTTGGGCGTCGGCGGCGCTGCCGCCGTTTCCGAAGAGCAGGAGCTTCGACCCTTCGCCAAAGCGAGCGGCGATCAGCTCGGCGACGGGCCCGATGCGAGAGCCGTGTTCCCGGAGGAAGGCGCGCTTGGCAGCGATGCTCTCCGCAAAGATCTTGCGGATCGTCTGCGTCGTCGAGGCGGCCAAGGTCAAAATATTCAAGTCAATTGCAGACAGGAGGTCAAGGCGTGGTTCGCTAGCGGCATCTCGATCGCGAGACGGCTTGTCTCACAGCGTCGGCTCGGCTATCGAGGACCGCACGCGGGCGTAATTCAGCGGTAGAATGCCAGCTTCCCAAGCTGGACGTCGCCGGTTCGACCCCGGTCGCCCGCTCTTCCCGAAGGCCCCGCTGATCCCCGACGACCCATGTCGCTAGCGCTCCGTTCACGATGGGTCGATCTGCGTGTCCACGATGAACCGATCTGAGCATTCACGGTCGCCGAAACCTCGCGCCATGGGCGGTAGCCCGTGACGGATGCACGACAGTCGTGAGCCACCCCGAATCATCGATCCGCTCCAACTCGCTGACCGCAAAATCCGCTTCGGTTTCTGCCGGGAGATTCGCGAAGCGATCGGCGACCACCGAAGCGCCGTTTACCAAGAGCAGCGCGGATATTCCGCGCCGCGTGTAGTAGGCGGACAACTTCTACTCCTCGCTCATGTGCAAGCGGTCGATAAAAGATGAGGTGCTTACGAAACGCTCGAACAGGAAACACCCGGACACCAGCTAGACGACGCCGGCGTGCGTCGAACAAACTCACTCGGCGTACTAAAGCGGTCCCGTTTGACCTCCTCTTCGATGAAAGCCTTCATGGGCTCGGGCGATGAAATGTCCAGACTCGTCCCCGTGCCCGTCGCAGGCTCCGGGAACCCCTGTGCGGTGCCGCGGGCTGCACCCGGCTCCGTTTGGCAGGAGTTGCAGGCTGCGGATAAAGGTGGCGCCGTGTTGTGCTGGACGATCGCGCTCGTGCTCGGCCTCTGGCTCTGCGGCCCGGCAGATGCCGCGGCAAGAGAGCCGAAGCCGGTGCCGCCGAACGTCGTGGTGGTCGTCTCGGACGATCAGCGCTGGGACATGCTCGGGGCAGCGGGCAACAAGACGATCGTGACGCCATCGATGGATCGTCTGGCGCGCGACGGTGTCTACTTCCGGGAGGCGACCACCCTGGTGCCGCAGTGCGCACCGTCCCGGATGACGTTGCTGACCGGCCTCACGATCCAGCAACACGGGCGGGCGTCGAATAGCGCCCGCGACGTGACCGCACCGGCGGTGAACCTCCTCCCCATGCTGCCCCGGGCGCTGCGGGCCGCCGGGTATCGGACCGTGCTCGTCGGCAAGTGGCACGTCGACTTCTCGCCGGTGGCGGCCGGGTTCGACGATGTGCGGACGTGGATGGCGCCCGGTGTCGGGCCCTACCTGAAGTCGCCGGTGCTCGTTCGCGGCGCCGACGCGACGCCGCTCCCGCCGGCGGGCTACACCAACGAGATCTTCGGCGACGAGGCCGTTGCTTTTCTCGAGAGCAACGAGGCGGCTGCGCAGCCATTCTTCTTGTGGGTGGCACTCTCGGCGCCGCACCCTCCCATGGGGCCCAATCCGCCGGACGTGGTCCGGCTCTACGCGGGCAAGGACGAAAGGGCTTTGTGGCCGCCCGGCCTGCCGCCTGATGCCCGCCCCGAGCATCTGCGGGATTATTGCGAGGCGGTCAGCGTGGCGGACCGTGAGCTCGGTCGGATCCTCGATGCCCTCGATCGCCGCAAGCTCGCCGAGCGCACCCTCGTGATCTTTCTCAGCGACAACGGTTTCATGCTCGGTAGCCGCGATGTCGGACCTCCATCTAGGCATCTGTTCCAGGGAAAGCGGTATCCGTACGAAGCGTCGGTCCGGGTGCCTGTGATCGTGCGCGGACCGCACGTCGGACGCGGCGTGGTCGATGACCACGCGGTGTCGACTCTCGACCTGCCACCGACCATCCTGGCCGCCGCGGGCGTGGCGCCGGAGAAGCGATGGAACGGCCGTGATCTCGGCCCGCTCTTGCGCGGCAGCTCGAAGGCCGGCCCCGAAGACGCGCTCATCGAGCTCGCCGACGTCCACCGCCCCGAGTTGGGGAAGGTGGAATACCGCGCCGTGCGCACGCCCGCGCACAAGCTCATCGTCTGGCGCGAAGCGCAGGGCGCCGAGCTCTACGATCTGGTTGCGGATCCCGAGGAGCGCCGGAATCTGTTCGACGAGCCCGACGCCGCCGCGACCCGACGCGATCTCGCGCGGCGCCTGCGCCGCTGGCTCGAAGTGACGAGCGATTCGGCGCGCCAGTGGCGGAGCATGGCTGCGATCCTCCCTTGAGCCTTTCCGGTGCCCGCATGAGCGGTGGCGTGAGCGCGCGCTTGCTTTCGGCTCCGTACGCGTAGTAGCTTTCGCGTCGATGCACCCCGCCCGCCACGACCGACTCGTTTCTCGTAGCGTCGTCGCGGTAGTCGTATCGTCGGTCGTGGAGGCCGTCGCGTCCTAGCGGGGATCGATCAACGCAACTTCCAACCCCTGCCGGCGCGAGGCCGAGCGGGGGTTTCGTTTTTCTGGCCCCCGCTCCGAGCCGGAGGCCGACAGGGAGCAGATCCGAAGAGGAGAGGCTCCCATGAAAAGAACGACAGGCGCGGAACTGATAGTCCGGCTCCTCGAGCGACAGGGCGTTACCGCGATCGCCGGCATCCCCGGAGGCTGCAATCTTCCGCTCTACGACGCGCTGCGCGCGAGCAGCATCCGCCACGTGCTCGCACGCCACGAACAGGGCGCAGGCTTCATCGCCCAGGGCATGGCGCGGGTCACGGGGCAGCCGGCCGTCTGCCTGGGCACTTCAGGACCCGGCGCCACCAACCTGCTGACCGCAATCGCCGATGCCAAGCTCGACTCGATCCCGCTCGTCGCGATCACGGGCCAGGTGCCGCGGGCGATGATCGGAACCGACGCATTCCAGGAGATCGACACCTACGGACTTACGGTGCCGATCACCAAGCACAACTTCCTCGTGCGCTCGGCGGGGGAGCTACTGGAAGTCGTTCCCGAAGCGTTTCGTATCGCGGCGTCGGGACGTCCGGGTCCGGTCGTGATCGATGTGCCGAAGGATGTCCAGAACGAAGGCATCTTGATCGACGGCCTGCCGCTCCCCGGCCGCCCCGATCCGCTGCCGCTGCCGCGCGCCGAAGACGTCGCCCGCGCCGCAGCGATGATCGATGCTGCCGAGCGGCCGGTGCTGCTCGTCGGGGCGGGAGTGATCGCGGCCGGCGCTTGTGCGGCGCTCCGCTGTATCGTCGATAAGGCCGCGCTGCCGAGCGCCGCGACGCTCCTCGGTCTCGGCGCGCTTCCCTACGATCACCCGCGCTTCCTCGGCATGGTCGGCATGCACGCCGCGCGCTCGACCAATTTGGCTCTCGAGGAGTGTGATCTCCTGGTCGGCCTCGGCGTTCGCTTCGACGATCGCGCGATCGGCAAGGCAGCGGAGTTCTGTCCCGACGCGCGCATAATCCACGTCGATATCGACGCCAGCGAGCTCGGCAAGATCAAGGAACCGACGCTCGCCATGCGCGCCGATGTCGGGGCGACACTTCGAGCCCTCGCGGCCGCCGTGGCGCCCGCGACGCGGCCGGCATGGAACCGCCGCATCGCGCGCCTGCGCGCGGAGCATCCGCTCGTGATGCGGGCGGCGGACGATCCCCTCGATCCGTACGGCATCATACGTCACACCGCCGCCATGCTGTCGCCCGACGCCATAGTTACGACCGACGTCGGCCAGCATCAGATGTGGGCAGCGCAGGCGTTCCCCTGCACGCGGCCGCGCCAGTGGCTTACTTCGGGCGGTCTCGGCACGATGGGCTTCGGCCTTCCCGCCGCTATCGGAGCAGCGCTCGCGGCGCCCGGTCGCACCGTGGTCTGCTTCAGCGGCGACGGCAGCCTCCTCATGAACCTGCAGGAGCTGGCGACCGCCGTCGAAGAGAACGTCGACGTGAAGATCGTCCTCCTGAACAATGCCCACCTCGGCCTGGTGCGCCAACACCAGGAGCTCTTCTTCGGCGGGCGGTACCATGCCTCGCGCTTCCGCACCGAGCCCGACTTTGCGGCCATCGCGCGCGGCTTCGGCGCCCGTGCCTGGGATCTCGGCGACGCGGCCGATCCACGCTCGACGCTCGCCCGCGCCCTGGCTGCACCCGGCCCCGTACTCGTCAACGTGCCGATCGACGCGGCCGAGAACGTCTACCCGATGGTGGCGCCGGGCGGTGCCAATCGCGAAATGATCGGAGGAGAGCTCCATGCGGCAGAGCGCTGAGGTCGTCCTGCGCTTGCAGGTCCGGAACCATCCCGGGGTGATGTCCCATGTCTGCGGCCTCTTTGCGCGCCGCGCTTTCAACGTGGAAGGCATTCTCTGCCTTCCGGTCGGCGACGCCACGCGGAGCACGATCCTGCTCCTCGTCCACGATGACGACCGCCTGGATCAGATGATCCTCCAGCTCCGGAAGCTCGAGGACGTCCTGGAGATCAATCGCGCGCACGACGCCCGCGAGGCGTTTGCGACCGTCCGGCCGTTCCTTCAGTGAAAGCCGCGCAGGAGCGGGCCGGTCGCGCCGCGTCCACAGCCTTTGCGAGCTGTCATCGCATTTTCGTGGGCGGCCGCGGAGCGAGCGCGACGTGCAGGTGCCGGCCGCGTCGGTTTTGTGCTGCTTGCTGCCCGGCGGCGAGGCGGAATCCTGGCCGAAGCCGCGGGCACACGCGTTGCAGACTCTCAGGCCGTGAGCTTCGCTTCCGACGCCGGCAGCCTCTTCGCTCCTCGGAAGCGGCCGTCACACATCGCCGACGTCCCGCGCGGCGAGGACCAGCTCACGGTGCGGCTGCACACGATCGCGGCCGAGGTCGCTTCTCCCGAGGACGCCCTCGACCCGATGCTGCGCGCCATCATGGAGTCGATCGGTGCCGCGGCCGGCGCTATCTGCCTCTACGACGTCCGCCAACGGCTTCTCCGGCTGGCCGCTGAAGCCGGCCTCTCCGACGAAGGGTGTCGCCGCCTCCGCATCGTCCGCAAGGGCGAGGTCGATGCCTGGGAGATGCCGATGCACGGCCTCGTGAACGGTCGTGCATACCTCATCGAGAACGCAGCGCAGAACCGCTTCGTTCCGCCACTGGTCGAAGCTGCCGCCGAGATGAGCTCGGTCGTGTGCCTGCCGCTCTACGGCGATCAGAAGCCGCTCGCGAGCATCGTCCTCATCGCACTCCGTCCGCGCACCTTCGCGGAGCGCCAGCTACACGCTGTCGAGGGGCCGCTCCAGGAGGTCGCGCGAGTCATCGAAGCGGTGCGGCGCCAAGCCGAAAACCGTGTTTCGATGTCCGCGGTCGCGGTGGGGCCGACGGCGACGCACAACGTCAGCGGGGCCCCGGTTGCTCGCTCCGAGGCCGCCGCGCCGCCCCCGTCCGCGAAGCGGACAGGGGCGAGCCCTGCCGACGCCGCGGCGCTGGCGCGCGCGGAGCAGGAGCGGGATCGGCTGGCGGCGTCGCTAGCCGCCGCGCAGGCCGCCGAGAGTGCGCGCACCGCGGCGTTGCGCACCGAGCTCGATCGCCTGCGGGCCAAGCTCAGCGATGTCGAGGCGGCCGAGGCGCGTGAACGGCGGACGCGCGAGGAGATGGAGGCGCGAGTTGCCGGCGGCGCCTCGGCGGGCCGCCTCGAGCTCCAGCGCGCGCACGACGCCGTCCGCGAGGCTGAGAACGGCCGCGTGGCCGCACTCGCGGAGAGCGCACGCTTGCGCGCCGAGCTCGACCGCCTCCGCCTGGAGGCGGTCCAGGCCCCTGCACCGTCGTCCGCGGCGGACGAACGCGCGGCCGACCTCGCCGCGGAGGTCGACCGTTTGCGGGCCAAGCTCGCCGAGGCCGAGGCCGGAGCGGCACACGAGCAGCGCGCTCGTGAGGAACTCGAAGGGCGCCTCGCGGGCGGCGTGAACGCGGGACAGCGCGAGATGCGTCAGGCGCTCGCGGCGGCGCGCGACGCCGATCGCCAGCGTCTCGCAGCCGTTGCCGAAGCCGCACGCCTCAGAGGCGAGCTCGAACTGGCGCGGCTCGAAAGTGCTCCCGGGCCGGCCGATCCCGGGCAGCGGGACGAGCGCATCGGACCGCTCCTTGCCGAGATCGACCGCCTACGAGCGCGTCTCGCGGAGGCGGAGGCGGGAGCGGCCCACGAGCACCGCGCCCGCGAAGAGCTCGAGGCTCGCCTAGCGCAAGGCGTCGCCACGACGCAGCAGGAGCTCCGCCACGCCCTCGAAGCGGCGCGCACGGCCGAGGAGGCGCGTGCCGCCGCGGTCGCCGAGACGGTGCGGCTGCGTGCGGCGTTCGAACAAGCCGAAGCGCGTGCGGCGCTGGCGCCGGGAACGAGTGACGAGGTGGATGCGCGCGTCGCCGAGCTGGCGACCGAGATCGACCGCCTGCGGACGCGCGTCGCCGAGGCCGAAGCCGGCGCTGCGCACCAACACCGGGCTCGCGAAGAGCTCGAGACGCGGTTGACCGGTGGCGTCTCTTCCGGTCAAGAGGAGCTGCGCCGCGCGCTCGCGGCGGCGCGCGAGGCCGAACAGGGGCGTGCGGCCGCCGTCGCCGAAGCGGCTCGGCTCGGCGCCGAAGTCGAGCGGCTGCGGCTTGCCGCCGCGCCGGATCCGGAACGAGCAGCGCAGGCCGCAACACGCTGGACCGATCTCACGGCCGAGATCGACCGACTCCACGCGCGCCTCGCCGAGGCCGAGGCGGGCGCGGCACACGAGCACCAGGCTCGCGAAGCCCTCGAAGCGCGCCTCGGCGAGGCCGTTGTCGAGGCACAGGACGAGATGCGCACGCTGCGCGACGCCTTGCGCGGCCTCGAAGACGCCCGCGACGCTGCGGTCGCCGAGGCCGCTCGGCTCGAGCAGCAGCTCGACGAGACGCGGCGAACCGCCGCCCGCCTGCCTGAGCTGACGAGCGAGAACGAGTCCCGGGTCGCGGCTCTAAAGGCGGAGACGGAGGTCTTGGCCGCCGGGCTTGCCGACGCCGAGGCGCGGGCGATCGCGGAGCGCGCCGCGCGCGAGGCCGCCGAGCAACGTATCACCGATCTCGCGGCGGAGGCGGAGCGCACCCGCGAGACAGCGCTCGCGGAGCTGCGGGCTAGCGTCACCGCGGAGCACGCTCGCCTCGTCGCGGCGCTGGAGGCGGCCCGTACCGACGCGGCACGCGCCGACGGGCTCGCGGCCGCGCTCGCCGAGGCGGTCGAGGCGCGGCGAACGGCCGAAGAAACGAGCGCCCGCCTGGCTGCCGAGCGCGATGCGGCCGCACGCGATGCCGCCCGAGCTGCCGACGAGGCCGCTACCCGCGTCGGCCGCGAAGCAGAGGAGCGCCGGGCCGAGCAGACCCGCGAGCATGACGTTCTGCGCGCGCGACTCGCCGATGCCGAAGCTTCCGTAGCTCGTGAGCAACGCGCTCGCGAAGCGCTCGAGGCGGCAGCGTCCCACGACCTTGGCCGCGTCGGGGAGGATCTGCAACGCGCCCTCGATGCCGTCCGCGTTGCCGAGGAGGGCCGCGACCGCGTGCTCGCCGATCTCGCCGTCGAACGGAGCGAGCTCGCGGCGGCACGCGCGAGCGGCGAGCGGGTCGCGGCGGAACTCGCCGACCTGCGCGTCGACTACGCCCGCCTGCGCACCGAGGCGGAGGCCGCACAGGTCGCGCGCGACGAGGAGCGGGCGCGCGGCGACGCTGCGTGCCGTGCCGCAGACGAGCTCGCCCAGCGCCTGGCCGAGGCCGAGCGCAGCCTCGATCACGTACGCGCGGAGTCGGCTGCCGAGGCTACCGCTCTCCGCGCTCATCTAGACCGGATGGAGGCCGAGCAGGCGGTCTTGCGGGAGGCGCACGCGAGCACCGCGGCGGCGCGCGATCGATTCGCAGCGGAGCTCGCCGAAGCCGCCGCAGCGAACGCTCGCACCGACGAGGCTCTTGCAGCCATGCGTGCCGACGCCGACGCTCGCCAGCAGGCCTTCGCAGCCGTTCACGGGCGGATGGAGGCGGCCGAGGGGCGTGTCGGCGTCCGCGAAGCGGAAATCGCGGCATTGCGCGAAACCGCTGCCGCCGAGACGGCAGCCCTCCTCGCCCGTATCGACCAGGCGGTCGCCGAAATCGAGGCCTTGCGGACGCGTCAGACGGCGCTCGGGAGCGAGCGGGATCGACTCTCTGCCGAGCTCGAAGGCACGCTGGCGGCCAAGGTGCACCTCGAGCGCTCCTTCCAGCAGGCGATCGAGGAAAGCCGTGAGCGCGAGCGCCTCGCCCTCGCAGCCGCCGAGGAGCGCGCTGCGCTCGTGGCCGAGCGCGACGCGGCGTTGCGGACGATCGAGGAGCGATACGCGGCGACGGTGGCTCTCGACGACGCGCGCTTGCGGGAAGCGATCGCGGAGCTCGACGAGCAGCGCGAGGCTCTCGCCAGGCTGCGCGCCGAGTACGACCGCCGGACCGCCGATCTCGAAGGCGCTGCGGCTGCCAAGGCCCTCCTCGAAGGCGCCCTCGCCGCGGCGCTCGACGAGGCGCGGAGCCGGGCTTCCGAGGTTTATGACGCGCGTGGCCACGTATGGGATCTCGCGCTCCGGATCGAGCAGGCCGATGTGACGCTGACGCTTCGCGACGAAGAGCACACGGCCCAAGTAGCGCGTCTGAACGCGCGGCTCGATACCTTTCTCCTCGCCGCCGACCAGTTGCGCGAGGCGCATGCCAACATCGGAGCCGAGTGCGATCGCCTCTCGGCCGAGCTCGAAGGGGCGCTCGCTGCGAAGGTGCATCTCGAGGAGTCTCTGCACACGGCGCTCGACGACAATCGTGAGCGCGAGCGCGAGGCGGAGGCGGGCCTCGAAACGGCGCGAGCGCATCACTGGATGACGGCGGCGCGGCTCGTCGAGAGCGAACAGCGACTGACCGCACTCGCCGAGGAGCGCGCAGCCGAGATCGCGGCGCTGACCGCGCAGGTCGGCGCGCTCGAGGCCGACGCGGATCGCCGGCGCGAGGCGAGTGCCGCAGTCGCGGCCGAACGCGATCGACTCGCGGCCGACCTCGAAGGGGCGGCGGCTGCGAAAACGCATCTCGAGGAAGCCCTCAAGAGCGCGCTCGAGGCGGCGCGGAGTCGCGATCGGGATGCCACGGTACTCCTCCAGGAAGCCCGCGGCCAGGCGTGGGCGGTGGGGGTGCGGCTCGCCGAGGCGGAGGCCTCCCTACGTGCGCTCGACGACGAGCGCACGAGCGAAATCGCAGCCCTTTCGTCGCGCGCGGAAATGCTCGCGGGCGACGCCTGCCGCCTCGGTGAAGCGGCGGCAGACGCCGCGGCCGAGCGCGATCGACTCGCCGCCGATCTCGCCGGAACGCGCGCTGCGCAGGACCGCATCGAGGCGAACCTCGCCGAGACGCGGGACCGCGAGCAGGCGCTCGCCGCCCGGGTCGCGGAGCTCGAGGGTGAAGTCACGTCGCTTCGCACCGAGGTCACCGCTGCAGAGGCGGCGCGCCTCGAAGCCGAGACTTCGCGGGATGCGGCCGAAGCCGCGCGTATCGCTGCAGAGGAGGCGCGCGTCGCCGCAGAGAAAGCGCGCCGGGCGCCGCTTGAAAGCCGCTCCGGTGCCGGTGTGCGTCCGGCCGGCGCGGAGGCGCCCGCGTCTTCCGGATCTCCGCGCTCCGTGCCGGCCGCAGGTACAGCGGCCCCCTCGCGGTCACCGCTGTCGCCGGCAGCGCCGAGCCGCATCGCTCCCGCTTCTGCCGGCGGATCACGCCGCGCCGAGGCGCCGGCCTCGAGCCTCGTCGCCGTGCTCGACGACGAGGGGGCGTGGAAAGCCGCGGCGGAGGGTGTTGCCGATTTAATGATCGTCACGCCGAGCGACGAGGCGATCCAGAAGCTCGTCGCCGCCGCTCCCGGACGCATTCTCGTGAACCTCGCTGCCCCGGGCGCGATGAAGACGCTCCTCGCTGTGCGCGCCGGTGCGGCGGCCGTACAGATCTTCGGTTGCGTCGCCTCCGCCGACCGCGCCCTGCCGCTCGGCCGCGTCGAGCCCGCGAGCCGACCGCTCGCTCCCGACGCGATCGTTGCCAAGCTCGGTGCGCTCGCACCGACGAAGGCGCGAGTGGTCACGGTCGGTGCCGATGTCGACGCCCTCTTGAGCCTCCGTCAGGCGCTCGTACGCCAAGGTACGTCGGTATCGCTCGCGTGGGACGCGAAACAGGCGATCGACCTCCTGGACATGATCAATCCGCACGCGGTCGTCGCCGACCTCGGCGCGCCGCAGGATGCGGCGGCCGTGCTCGTACGCGTGGCGGCGAGCTCGCCGGTTCCGATCGTCGTCCTGATCGAAGGGCCGAGCGACGCCGCCGATCCGTTCACGGCGGTGCTGAATCATCCCGAAGTCGCGGCGAAGATCGTGTCGCGGGCGGAGGCCCTCGCCATAGTCGGACAGCCTCCGGGCTCCGGATCGCGACCGCGGGTCCCCGCCGCACGGTCCTAGCGCTCGGCGAGGACCCGAAGCGCGTCGGTGCTGGTGAAGATCCCGACCAGAACGCCGCCGTCGCTGACGAGCGCGCTCGTGACGCCGCGCTCGAGCATCCGCGCGGCGACCTCGCCGATCGGCGCTACCGGCGACACCTGGAGCGGGGCGCGGGTGCAGACCTCGCCGACCGCTACTGCGCGGGCGTTTTGGCCGTAACGGATCCAGGCGGCGAGGGTATCCGCTCGCGACAACACGCCGCAGACGGAGGCGCCGTCCATCACCGGGATGTGGCGGACGTCGCAGGCGGCCATGCGGTCGGCTGCGGCACCGAGCGTCTCGCGACGATCGATCTCTTCGGGCAGGCGGCTCATGTACTCGTGTACCGGCGTCGACTTCCTCATCGGACGGCTCCTCCCGCGCGCGCCGCGTCGCAAGCGTCGTGCCGTGCGGCGGCGAGGCGCGCCGGCAGGACGGATCTGGACTCCGCTTTGCACGCGTGCGAAGGCGTCGGCGGCGGGTTCCCAACGGCCGGAAGCAGCGCTCGGCCATATGCAGCCGGGCGTATGGCAGGTAGTTTGCAGCCGCCGACAACGAGCATCGTCATGCCTTCGACCCACGCCACCAGCGAACATTCCGACTCCGTGTCGCCGCCGCGGGTGCGGGTGGGTGACGATCGGCTCACTCCGCTCGACGCTTCCTTTCTCTATCTGGAGCGGCCGACGGAGTTTCTGCACGTCGGCGCCGTCGCGGTCCTCGAGTCGGCGCCGCCTTTCGACGACCTCGTGGCGACGCTCGCCGAGCGGCTCGGCGCGCTCGAGCGCTATCGCCAACTCCCGGTGCGGGCGGCGCTCGACGTCTCCGCCCCGCGCTGGCGTCCGGACCCCGCCTTCGATCCACGCCGCCACTTCCACCGCATCGCGGTGCCGACACCCGGCGACGAGCCGGCTTTCCGGCGCGTGCTGCAGGAGATCTTCGCGCGGCCGCTGCCCGCCGACCGCCCGCTCTGGGAGTGCGTGCTCCTCGAAGGGCTCGCCGGCGGCCGCGCCGCACTGCTCACGAAGGTCCATCATTGCATGATCGACGGTGTGAGCGGGGTGCAGGTTCTCGAGGTCATGACGGACGGCTGGGAGGAGCGTCTCGGGACGCCAGAGCCCACCGGGATCGGAGCGCCGCCATCGGCTCGACGGCCCGGGACGGTGGCGGGCGACGTTGCGGAGAGGATCGGCCGCGTGCTCGATGCCGTCGTCCATCCGCGCCGAGCGGTCGCCGGCGTCCGCGCCGCCGCCGCTGCCGCCGGGACCGTCCTCGATGTAGTTGGCCGGCGCCTCGTGCCGTTCCCCTTCAACGGTCCGCTCGGAGAGGAGCGGCGCATCGTCTGGGCGACTTTCGATCTCGACGAATTCCTCGCCATCCGCGGAGCTGCCGGGTGCAAGGTCAACGACGTGGCGCTCGCGGTCATTGCGGGTGCCCTCCGGCGCTTCTTGCCGGTCGAGGCGACGCGGGCGCCGCGGCGCGTGCGCGCCCTCATTCCCGTGAACGTCCGCCGCAACGATGAGCACCTGCAGCTCGGGAACCGGGTGTCGGGCATGTTCGCAGCGCTGCCGGTGGACATCGCCGACGCGCGCGAGCGCCTCCGCCTGATCGCGGCCGAGATGCGCGCCAACAAGGAGGCCGGCCAGGGTCAGGTCTTCGATCTCGCGCTCGGCATCGCGGGGATCGTTCCGTCCGTCCTGGCGCCGGCGCTGTCGCGGCTTCCCCAGTGGTGGCCGGTAGCGCACACGGTCTGTACGAACGTGCCGGGACCCCGCGAGCCGCGCCGCCTCCTCGGCCGGCGCGTGCTCGACGTGCATCCGCTGGTGCCGCTCGCCGCCGACATCGGTCTCGGCTTCGCGATCTTGAGCTACGCGGGCACGATCTCGATCACCGCCACCGCCGACGCGCGGCTCGTGCCCGACGTCGAACGCCTGCCGGTAGCGCTTCGTGCCTCGGCAGACGAGCTAGCGCTCCACCTCGGAGCGCGCGATGCGACGACGCCTCCACGTACGCCGTACGCCGGGGGCGTCACGGTCGGCGAGCTCATGACCCGCGACGTTGCGTACGTCGGCACCGCGGAGCTGCTGGCGAACGCGTGGAAGACCATGCGCGAGCGGCGGATTCGGCATCTGCCGGTCGTCGACAGACACGGTGCGCTGGTAGGACTGATCACGCATCGCGATCTTCTCGCCGCGTCGCCGAGCTCTCTCGCACTGCGCGACGAACGCGATCGTATCGACGGCTTCGGCTGGGCAACCGCTGCCGATGTCATGGAATCGCACGTCAGTACTGCGGCGGCCGGCGAATCGGCGGCGGACGTTGCGCTGCGTATGGTGCGTCAGAAGATAGGCTGCATGCCGGTCGTCGATGCCCGCGGCGCGCTCGTCGGCATCGTGACCGAAGAAGACTTTCTGCGCTGGTCGGCGACGCTGCTCGCCCGCTACGGCGCTGCCGCGCATTCCACCGAGATCGGAGACCGGAGATGAACGTCGAGAAATGGATGAAGAAGAACCCGCGCACGATCAAGCCGCTCGACTCGATCGAGCATGCACGGCAGCTGATGCAAGAGCACCGCATCAATCAGCTGCCGGTGGTGCGCGGGAACGAGATCGTCGGCATCGTCACCGACCGCGATCTTCGCGACGCATATCCGTCGGTGTTTGCCGACCCGCTACGCAAGCCGGTGCCGAACCCGCACGACATCAAGGTCGAGTCGGTGATGACGACGAACATCCTCTCGATAGCCCCCGAGGACGGCGTCATCGCGGCCGCGAGCCTCATGCGGCGCGAGCGCGTCGGCGCGTTGCCGATCGTGAAAGGGAAACAGCTCGTCGGTATCCTCACCCGCAGCGATCTGCTCGACGCGCTGATCGCCCTCGGGGCGCTCGTCGAGGCGAAGACCACCAAGTAGCGCCTGGAGGGCGGGCACGGTCGTCCGCCCGGCGGACTGCTAGCCCCCGAGTTTTCGTTCACCACGGAACGAGCTGTCGGCCGACCGCTTGTCCGGCTTGTCGTGCCGGAGCTGGTCCAAGGAGTGCATGAGCCCGAAGACGTTAGGACGCAATGACGGCAGCCGCGACGTGGCGAACGCGATCGCCGAACTGGCGCAGCAGGCGCCGGCGACGCTGGCGCCGCTCGCGGCGATCGCCTACGACTACCGCTGGGCTTGGGAGCCGCGCGCCACGGCTCTGTTCGCGGCCATAGACCCGGAGATGTGGCGGCGCACCACCAATCCACGCCACCTCATCGAGGCGGCAGCGCCGCGGCGGCTCGCCGCGCTCGCGGCGCGGACGGAATACATGGCGGAGCTCCGTGCCGTTTCGGACGCTTTCTTCGCGGGGGCGGCGGACCCGGCTGCGGCAGATGCCGGAGCCGGACCGGTGGCGTATTTCTGCTCGGAGTTCGCGATCCACGCAGCCCTGCCGATCTACGGCGGCGGTCTCGGCGTCCTCGCGGGCGACCTCCTGAAGGCCGCCTCCGATGCGGCGCTGCCGCTGATCGGTGTCGGCCTCGCCTACCGCCAAGGCTATTTCCAGCAACGCCTCGACCCCGATGGCTGGCAGCACGAGTACTGGGTCGACTGCGCCTTCGATCGCCTGCCGATAGTCCGGGTCGGCGATCGTGACGGCGGCGTGCTCACCGTCAGCGTGCCGATCCGCGGGCGAGACGTCCGCGCGCAGGTATGGCGGCTCGATCTCGGCCGCGTCCGCCTCTATCTCCTCGATACCGATCGCGACGACAACGACCCGGTCGACCGCTGGATCACGTCGCGGCTCTACGTCGGCGACCGTCGGACGCGCCTCACGCAGTACGCGATGCTCGGCATCGGCGGAGTGCGTGCGCTCGCAGCGCTCGGTATCGAGCCGTCGCTCGTGCACCTGAACGAAGGCCATGCAGCCTTCGGCGGGTACGAGCGCCTGCGCGAGCATCTGCGGGCGGGCACTAGTTTCGACGACGCGGTCGCGGCGGTGCGTGCGGCGACGATCTTCACCACGCACACGCCGGTGCCGGCGGGGAACGAGGCGTACGGCGTCGACGAGGTCGAAGCCGTCCTCGGCCGCTACTTCGACGATCTTGCGGCGCCGCGCGAGCGCCTCTACGACCTCGCCCGGCTTCGACCCGGCGACAGCGGCGAGGGGCTCGGGATCACGCCGCTCGCGCTGCGCACCAGCCGGGCGGCGAACGGCGTATCGCGGCGGCACGGCGAAGTCGCGCGGGCGATGTGGCAGCCGCTTTGGAGCGATCGCGCCGTCGACGACGTCCCGATCGGACACGTAACCAACGGCGTCCACGTCGGTACGTGGATGGCGCCGCCGATGCAGGCTCTACTCGATCGCCACCTCGGCTCCGATTGGCGCCGCTGGCGCGCCGACGACGCGCGCTGGGACGGTATCGCCGCCCTTCCCGACGCCGAGCTCTGGGCGACGCGCTCGGCGCTGCGCGCCGCGCTCGTCGAGTACGCGCGCACGCGCTCGGTGCTCGATCGACTCTCGCGCGGCGACACGCCGGAGTACGTCGCCCAGGCGGCCGAAGTCTTCGACGAGAAGGTGTTGACCATCGGATTTGCGCGCCGGGTGGCGACCTACAAGCGGCTCTACCTACTGGTGCGCTGCCCGGAACGGAATCTCCGACTCCTCGCCGACGTCGACATGCCGGTGCAGCTGGTCATTGCCGGCAAGGCGCACCCGCAAGACCACGATGCGAAGAATACGTTGCACGCGATCTTCGGGGCCAAGGCGATCCCGAACGTCGGCCGGCGCGTCGTCTTCCTCGAGAACTACGATCTCGCTATGGCGCTGCGCCTGGTCTCGGGCGTCGATCTTTGGCTGAATCTCCCGCGTCCGCCGCTCGAGGCGAGCGGCACCAGCGGGATGAAGGTGGCGATGAACGGCGGGTTGAACTTGAGCGTCCTCGACGGCTGGTGGTCCGAAGCGTTCGACGGCGAGAACGGGTGGGGCATCGCGACGCCCGAAGGCGATCCCCAGGCTCAGGACGACCACGACGCTGCTGCGGTCCTCGATCTCATCGAGCACGAAGTGCGGCCGCTCTTCTACGAACGCACGGCCGGCGGCCTCCCGGTACGGTGGCTGGCGCGCGTGAAGCGTGCGCTGCGGACGATCGTGCCGCAGTTCACGGCGGCGCGTATGCTGCACGAGTACGACGAGCGGATGTACGCGCCGCCGACCGGCTGAGGCGCGGCATGGGCCTCGAGATCACCCGGGAACGCTTCGACGCCGATGATCACGCTCGCTTCGCCGCCCGCCTCGCCGCGCAGGTAGCAGCCCTCGAGCAGGTCCTGGAGCGGCCGGATTTCGGCGTCGGCGCGTCGACGCTCGGCGCCGAGCTCGAGGTTGCGCTCGTCGATCGCGGCGGACGGCCATTCGGCATCAATCGTACGCTGCTGCGCGAGACGCTAGATCCCCGCGTGACGCTGGAGGTGGACCGTTTCAATCTCGAGCTCAACACCCGCCCGGTCTCCTTCACGGGCCGGCCGTTCACGGCGCTCGGCGCCGAGCTGGCGAGCGGCCTCGCAGAGCTGGACCGGGTCGCCGCAGCGCATGGAGGGCGCATCGTCACGATCGGGATCCTGCCGACGCTCGTCGCCGACGACCTCGGCGCCGGCGCGCTCACCGACTCGCGGCGCTTTCGCGCTCTCGCCGCCGGGTTGAAAGCCCTTCGCGAGCAGCCGTTCCGACTCGAGATCGACGGCGAGGATCCGCTCGTCCGCGAGGCGGATGAAGTGACGATGCAAGGGGCGAACACCTCTTTCCAGGTGCATCTGAGGGTCGCGCCGGCGGACTTCGCGCGGGTGTACAACGCTGCGCAGATCGCCGTCGCGCCGGTGCTCGCCGTTGCCGGGAACGCACCGCTCTTCCTCGGACACCGCCTGTGGGAGGAGACGCGGATCGCGCTCTTCCGGCAGTCGGTCGATGACCGCGCCGGCACCGTAGCGGACGATTGGCGTCCGGCGCGGGTCTCGTTCGGACACGGATGGCTGCGGCGCGGCGCGCACGAGCTCTTTGCCGAGAGCGCGGCCTTCCATCCGACTCTCTTGCCGGTATGCGGATCGGAGGACGCTGCCGCCGTCGTCCGCGCCGGGGGCGTGCCGCGGCTCGACGAGCTGCGGCTTCATCACGGAACCGTGTGGCGGTGGAACCGTGCCGTCTACGACGATGCCGCGGGCGGACACCTCCGGGTCGAGCTGCGGGCGCTGCCGAGCGGACCGACGGTCGCGGACATGCTGGCGAACGCCGCGTTCCTTCTCGGCCTCACGCTCGGCCTGGCGCCGGAAGCCGACCGCCTGACCAGCCGGCTCGCGTTCGGCCACGCGCGGCGGAGCTTCTATCAGGCAGCACGCTACGGCCTCGATGCCGAGCTGCTGTGGCCGTCGGAGGACGGCCTGTCGCCACGCGCGATGACGGTGCCTGCCCTCCTCCCCAGGTTACTCGCCTGCGCGCGCCGCGGCCTTCTCGACGCCGGCATAGACGAAGCGGAGGCGGACCCGCTGCTCGCGGTCGTCGCCGAGCGGGTAGCGCGGAGGATGACCGGAGCCCGCTGGCAGCGCCAGGCGCTCGGCCGCCTCGAAGCGATGAGCCCGCGGAGCGAGGCCCTGGCGGCGATGCTCGAGCGCTATCTCGACGCCGCTGCCTCCGCGGCGCCGGTGCATACGTGGCCGCTGCCGTGAGTCCGCTCGCCGTCGGTGCCGCACCGACGCCCGCCGAGCTCGGCGCGACGCCGCAGGAGTGGCTCGGTCGGCTGGGTGGACCGAGCCTGTTCCGGGTCCCAGGACGTGATCGCACGCGGTCCCGAGCTGTCGTCACCCTCCTCCACGGCAACGAGCCCTCCGGGATCCGCGCCTGTCACCGCTGGCTCTCCACGGGGGCGACGCCGGCGGTGGATACGCTCTTCGTGCTCGGCGCCGTCGCGGCGGCGCATCGGCCACCCGGCTTCGCGTACCGCATGCTGCCGGGCTCCCGCGACCTGAATCGTTGCTTCCGGGCGCCGTTCGCGGGGCCGGAAGGCGCACTCGCGGCCGCGATCCTGGCTGCGATCGACGCCGCGCGGCCCGAGGCTCTCATCGACCTCCACAACAATACCGGCCACAATCCGGCCTACGGCGTCGGTACCGTGGTCGATGCCGCACGCCTGCGGCTCACCTCCCTGTTTGCGACACGCTTCGTCCACAGCACGATCCGCCTCGGAGCGCTCACCGAGGCGGCGGCCGGGCTCGGCGCCGTGACCATCGAGTGCGGGCGCGCCGGCGATCCCGCTGCCGACGCCGTCGCCTGCGCCGGACTCGACGCTTTCCTCTCGGCCGCCGATCTCGAGCTCGACGCCGCACCGGCGACGGCCATGACGGTCCTCGTCGATCCCGTGCGGGTCGCGGTGCGTCAGGGCGTACGGATCGCGTTCGCGGAGCTGCCGGCTGCAGGCGTCGACTTCGCGCTCCGCAGCGACATCGATCGCCACAACTTCGAGCCGCTGCTCCCAGGAGCGCCGGTCGGCTCGCTCGCCGCGGGCGCACCCTGGCCGCTCGTCGCCCGCGGCGCCGACGGCGAAGACGTCTCTCGCGACTATTTCGTCGCCGACGGCTCCCTCATCGTCACTCGGCGCGCCATGGTGCCGATCATGATGACGACGAGCGTCGACGCGGCGCTCGCCGACTGCCTGTTCTACGCTGCGCGCCAGCGCTGAGGCGCGGGATGCGCCCGGACGCTCCGCCTAGAGCTGCAGCGGCGGCGGCTCCGTCGCGACGACGTATTCGAACTGGCGGCGAAACTCGTCGACCGAGAGTCCGGCCGCCGCCGCCATGGCGCCGAGGATGACCAGATCGTCGAAGTCGTCGCGACGGACGCGAATCATGAAACGGCGGGCGATCGCGTAGCGCGGCGACGCGATGTCGACGGTGCGAATCCGCGTTCGCCCGGTCTCGGCGTCGAGCATGGTAGTAAACGGCACCGCCACGAAGCGGCCGCCCTGCATCGACACCATCGCGGCGTTGCCGCCGCCGAGGAGGAACTTGGCGGCGCAATAACCGAGGTCGCGACAGTACTCCATATCGTAGGGAATGGGGTCGGTGCAGCGGAGCTCGTAGCCGATGTTGTGGGCGACGATCGTGAGCTTGATGCCGAGACTCTTGAGTCGCTTCTGCACTTCGCGCTTGAGCACGTCGCCGAGGTCGACCTCGGCGAGCCGGACATGGCCGTGTTCGTCGCGCTCGACGTGCTCGAGGTCGGCGAGCTCGTGAGAGTCGAGGAGGAGCCCGAGGCCCTCGGCGAGCACCGCGACGCCGTCGCGCCGCTCGCGGCTCAGGCGCTTCACGATCGCGCCGGTCAGGATATCGACGAGCGTGCGGAGTGTGAGGCGCGTGCCTTCGAACTCCTCGGGGATGACCGTGATCGTAGCCCCGGCTCCTTTGCCGATGCCGAGCGCCAGGTGGCCCGCCTTCCGCCCCATCGCGACCACGAAGTACCAGCGGCTGGTGGTCTCGGCGTCGACCATCAGGCTCTGCACGAGCTCGACGCCGCGGTGACGTGCCGTCTGGAAGCCGAAGGTGTCGATGTACGGCGGCAGGTCGAGGTCGTTGTCGATGGTCTTCGGCACGTGCACGACCTGGAGGCGGCCGCGCACACGCTCTTCGAGACGCATCGACGAGAAGGCGGTGTCGTCGCCGCCGATGGTGATGAGCTGGGTGATGCCGAGGCGCTCGAGCGAGCCGGCGACCGCATCGAGGAGGGTCGGGTCCTTCGTGGGGTTGGCACGCGAGATGCCCAGGCAAGAGCCGCCGCGGAAGTGGATGCGGCTCACGTCGTCGATGGAGAGGGGCCGCACGTGGTCGAGGTCGCCCTCCATCAAGTGCTCGAAACCGTCGCGGATGCCGAGGACGTCGACCCCCTCGAGCGCAGCGCGGATCGTGGCGGCGCCGATCACGCTGTTGATTCCCGGCGCCGGACCGCCGCCCACCAGGATGCCGAGCTTCGTTCTTCCGTGCTGCATCGTCGCACGCCTCCTCGTCGCGTCGCGCGTGGAAGAAACCCCGGCGCGCTGTTTGTCATTCGTCGGAATATCGAGCTGCGTCAGGCCAACGGCATCGGGATGATGGTTGCCGGTACGAGAAATGCAACGCCTCCGGCCCCGAGGATTACCAAGAACCATGCCGACGGTGGACTCTGCAGAAGCGCGCCTGCCCGGTACCGTCACCATCGATGGTAACGAGGCGGCCGCGAGCATCGCTTACCTGGCGAGCGAGGTGATCGCGATCTATCCGATCACCCCTTCCTCGGCGATGGGCGAGTCGGCCGACGAATGGGCCGCAGCGCGGCGTCCGAATGCGTGGGGCACCGTGCCGCACGTGATCGAGATGCAGAGCGAGGGCGGCGCCGCCGGCGCGGTGCACGGCGCCCTCCAGGCAGGCGCCCTCTGTACGACGTTCACCGCTTCGCAGGGGCTGCTCCTCATGGTCCCGAACATGTTCAAGATCGCCGGCGAGTTGACGCCGACGGTCTTCCACGTGGCTGCGCGTGCCGTCGCCGCGCAGGCGCTCTCGATCTTCGGCGATCACAGTGACGTCATGGCCGCGCGCCAGACCGGCTTCGCGATGCTCGCCTCCGGCTCGGTGCAGGAGGCCATGGACCTGGCGCTGGTCGCGCACGCGGCCACTCTCGAGGCGCGGATCCCCTTCCTGCACTTCTTCGACGGCTTCCGCACCTCGCACGAGGTCGCGAAGATCGGCGCGCTCGGCGCCGCCGAGGTGCGGGCGATGCTCGACGACGCGCGGGTGCGCGAGCATCGCCGCCGCGCGCTGTCGCCCGAACATCCGGTGGTGCGAGGAACCGCGCAGAATCCCGACGTCTTCTTCCAGAGTCGCGAAGCAGCGAATCCCTATTACCTGGCGTGTCCGACGATCGTGGAGCAGACGATGGAGCGCCTCGCTGGGCTCACGGGCCGGCGCTACCGGCTCTTCGACTACGTCGGAGCGCCCGATGCCGAGCGTGTCGTAGTGTTGATGGGCTCCGGGGCGGGCGCGGCCGAAGAGGTGGTCGAGCGGCTCACGCGCGAGGGTGAGAAGGTCGGCCTCGTCAAGGTGCGGCTCTATCGGCCGTTCTCGAGCGAGCACCTCCTCGCGGCGCTGCCGTCGTCGGCGCAGGCGATCGCGGTCCTCGACCGTACGAAGGAGCCGGGAAGCCAGGGCGAGCCGCTGTACCTCGACGTCGCCGTCGCGGTCGCGGAGGGCGGGCGGCGGGCGCGCGTCGTCGGCGGTCGCTACGGGCTCTCGTCCAAGGAATTCACCCCCGGGATGGTGAAGGCTGTCTTCGACGAGCTCCGCCGCGACCGGCCGCGCAACCACTTCGTCGTCGGCATCCATGACGACGTCACGCACGCGAGCCTGGCGTGGGACCCCGGGTACACGACCGAGGATTCCGGTACGGTGAGCGCAGTCTTCTACGGCCTCGGGTCCGACGGGACCGTCGGCGCCAACAAGAACGCGATCAAGATCATCGGCGACGAGACCGCGCTCTACGCGCAGGGCTACTTCGTCTACGACTCGAAGAAGTCGGGCTCGACGACGGTCTCGCATCTGCGCTTCGGGCCGCGCCCGATCCGTTCGAGCTATCTCGTGCAGCGCGCCAACTTCGTCGCCTGCCACCAGTTCTCGCTTCTCGAGCGCCTGCCGGTGCTCGAGCTCGCGGATACGGGCGCGACCTTCCTCGTGAACGCGCCCTTCGCTCCGGATCGAGTCTGGGATCGGCTGCCCCGCGATCTGCAGGAGACCGTGCTGGCGCGGCGCCTGCGCGTGTTCGTGATCGACGGCTACCGCGTGGCGCGCGAAGCCGGCATGGGCGGCCGCGTCAATACCGTCATGCAGACCTGCTTCTTCGCGCTCGCCGGAATCCTGCCGCGCGACGAGGCGATCGCCGCCATCAAGCGCAGCATCGCCAAAGCGTACGGACGCCGCGGTGCGGCGATCGTGCAGAAGAACTGCGCCGCCGTCGACATGACGCTGGCCGAGCTCCACGAGGTAGCGATACCGCAAGCGGCGACGAGCACGGTGGTGCGGCCGCCGGTGGTCCCGGCCGACGCGCCGACCTTCGTCCGCGAGGTCACGGCGCGGATCATCGCCGGGAAGGGCGACGAGCTGCCGGTAAGCGCGCTGCCTGCCGACGGCACGTTCCCGACCGGCACGGCGCGCTTCGAGAAGCGCGCGCTCGCGAGCGAGATCCCGGTCTGGGACGAGGATATCTGCATTCAGTGCGGCAAGTGCGTCCTCATCTGCCCGCACGCGGCGATCCGCGCCAAGGTCTGCGCTCCGGACGCCCTCGCCGACGCCCCGGCGACCTTCAAGTCGCGTCCCGCACGCTGGAAGGGCGCCTTCGCGAACGATCGCTACGTTCTCCAGGTCGCGCCCGACGACTGCACGGGCTGCGCGCTCTGCGTCGAGATCTGCCCGGTGAAGAACAAGAGCGAGACGCGCCTGCGCGCCATCAACATGCAGCCGGTGGCGCCGATCCGCGAGGCGGAAAGGGAGAACTGGCAGTTCTTCCTCGACCTCGACGACCCGGCGCGCGACGCGCTGCACCCGAGCCAGGTGAAGGACGTGCAGCTCATGACGCCCCTCATCGAGTTCTCGGGCGCCTGCTCGGGCTGCGGCGAGACGCCGTACCTGAAGCTCATGAGCCAACTCTTCGGCGACCGCACGCTGATCGCGAACGCAACCGGGTGCTCGTCGATCTACGGCGCCAACCTGCCGACGACGCCGTGGACGACGAACCGCGACGGACGCGGTCCGGCGTGGGCGAACTCGCTCTTCGAGGACAACGCCGAGTTCGGGCTCGGGATGCGGCTCGCGCGCGACAAGCAGGCCGAGTACGCGTGCGAGCTCCTGGCCCGGCTGGCGCCGGTCGTCGGCGCCGAGCTGGTGACGGCGCTCACGACCGCGGACCAGTCCGACGAGAGCGGGATCAGCGCCCAGCGGGCGCGGGTGGCGATGCTCCGCGAGCGTTTGCGCGACGTCGACGACAACGCCGCCCGCGACCTTGCGAGCGTCGCCGCGAGCCTCGTTCGCGCCGACGTGTGGATCGTCGGCGGCGACGGGTGGGCCTACGACATCGGCTACGGCGGGCTCGACCACGTGCTGGCGTCGGGGCGGAACGTCAACGTCCTCGTGCTCGACACCGAGGTCTACTCGAACACCGGCGGGCAGATGTCGAAGGCGACGCCGCGCGGCGCCGTCGCCAAGTTCGCGGCCGGGGGCAAGCCGCTGCCGAAGAAGGATCTCGGCCTGCTGATGATGACGTACGGGCACGTGTACGTGGCGTCGGTCGCCATGGGAGCCGACGATTCGCAGTGCCTGAAGGCGTTCCGCGAGGCCGAGTCGTACGACGGTCCGTCGCTGGTGATCGCCTACAGCCACTGCATCGCCCACGGCTACGACATGGTCCATGCGCTCGATCAGCAGAAGGCGCTCGTCGCCTCGGGCGCGTGGCCGCTCTACCGCTACGATCCGCGCCTCGCGGCGGCGGGCAAGAACCCGCTCCAGCTCGACGCCAAGCCGCCGTCGCTCGCCTTCAAGGACTACGCATACAACGAGGGCCGCTACAGCATGCTGGCGCAAGCCGATCCCGAGGCGGCGCGGCGGGCGCTGGTCCTGGCCGACGCCGACGTTCGCCGGCGCTGGAGTCTCTATCAGCAGCTGGCGGCAGTGGCGTGCAGCGCCGGTCCGGAGGGGGCGGCGTGATCGACCTGTCGACGACCTATCTCGGCCACGCGCTGCGTTCGCCGCTGGTGATGTCGGCGGGACCGCTCGGCGAGGACGTCGACGCCATCCGAGCGGCGGAAGACGCGGGCGTCGGCGCCGTCGTCCTGCCCTCGCTCTTCGAGGAGCAGCTCGACATCGAGAGCCGCGACCTCGACCGCCACCTCACGCGCGGCACCGAGAGCTACGCCGAAGCGCTCAGTTACTTCCCCGCCGTCGGCGCCTATCGGCTCGGTCCCGACGCCTACCTGGACCACATCGCCCGTGTGAAGGCGGCCGTCGACGTCCCGGTGATCGGGAGCTTGAACGGAGTCTCGTCCGGCGGCTGGGTGCAGTACGCGCGGCTGATCGAGGAAGCCGGCGCCGACGCACTCGAACTCAACGTCTACTTCATCCCCACCGACCTCGACGTCGACGGGCGCGCCGTCGAGCGGATGTACGAGGATCTCGTCCGCGACGTATGCGCGGCGGTCGGCATCCCGGTAGCGGTGAAGCTGGCGCCGTTCTTCAGCGCCATGGCGCACGTCGCCGCCCGCCTCGTCGCCGCCGGCGCCAAGGGGCTCGTGCTCTTCAACCGTTTCTACCAGCCCGATCTCGACGTCGAGCGCCTGGAGGTGGTCCAGGACCTGCGGCTCAGCACCGCCGACGAGCTGCGTCTGCGGCTGCGCTGGGTGGCGATCCTGTACCGCCGCATCGCCGCCGACCTGGCGGTCACCGGCGGCATCCACGACGCCGTCGATGTCCTGAAGGCGATGATGGCCGGCGCCGCGGTGGCGATGATGACGTCGGCGCTCCTGATCCACGGCGTCGGCCATCTCGCCGTTGTGCGCGACGCCCTCCGGCGCTGGATGGAGGAGCACGAGTACACGTCGATCCGCCAGATGCAGGGTAGCATGAGCCAGCGTGCGGTCGCCGAGCCGGCGGCGTTCGAGCGCGCCAATTATCTCCATGTGCTGCGCTCGTACAGGCAGCCCTCCCGATGAGGCCGGCCGTGTCGATGCCGCCGCTCGCGCCGTCGCTGCCGATCCTGGAGGCGATCTTTCGCGGCGTCCCGGACGCTACGATCGTGGTCGACGTCGCGGGTCGCATCGTCCTCGCCAACCCGGCGGCGGCGAATCTCTTCGGCTACGGCTGCGGCGAGCTCGTCGGCGCCGACGTCGACATGTTGGTTCCGGAAGCCGGGCGGGCGCAGCACGCCGGACACCGGGAAGCTTTCCGGCGTTCCGCCGCGAGCGGATCGATGAGCGCCGGGCGCCTGGTGCGGGCTCAGTGCAAAGACGGCCGCCTCGTTCCCATCGACATCAGCCTCAGTACGATCGTTCTCGCCGAAGGCACCTTCGTGATCGCGATCGCGCGCGACGTCGTCGTTTATCAGCGCTTCCTCGAGGCGTGCCCGACCGCAATCTTCGTCGCCGAACGCGGCCAGGTCGTCTACGCCAACCCCGCCGCCCTCGCCCTGGTCGGCGTCGAGCCGCACGGCCGCCTTGCGGTGTCGCAGCTCGTCGACGTGCTCCACCCCGAAGATCGTCCGCGGATGACGGCCTGGCTCGCAGCGGCGGAAGTCGCCGCGGCGACGCTGCATCCGCCGATCGAGGAACGCCTCCTGCGGATCGACGGAGAAGTGCGCTTCGTCGAGACGACGAGCGTGGTGGTGCCCAACACCCCCGAGCCGACGGTGCTGGTCGCCATGCGCGACGTCACCGAGCGGCACGACTCGGCGGTGCAGGCGCGTTCGCTGGAGCTCGCCCTGCAGCAGCAACAGCGCTTCGCGGACATCGGCGCCGTCACTACCAAGATCGTCCACGACATTGCCAATCCGGTCGCCGGTCTGATCATGGGAACGCAGCGCGTGCTGCAGATGCTCGACCGCTTGCCCGAAGGGTTGGGCCAACCGATCAAGCCGGGCGCCGATCGGGTGCTGGCGACGGCGCGGCATCTCGACGTCCTCCTGCACGAGTTCCGCGAGTTCGTGCGCCACCAGCGACTCGAGCTCGCGAACGTCCCGGTGCGCGCATTTCTCGGCGATGTGGCGCGGGCGTGGAAGGAGGAGGCGCGCGCCCGTGACGTTACGCTCGTCGTCGAAGCCGCGGGCGGTCTCGAAATGCACGCTGACGCGCTCAAGCTCCGCCGCGCCTTCGACGATCTCGTGAAGAATGCGCTCGAGGCGATCGCACGCGGTCCCGGCGAGATCCGCCTGACCGCGACCGACGGTAAAGGCGGCGACAGGATCCGCATCGACGTCCGCGACACCGGCCCCGGCGTACCGCCGGACATGGACCCGTTCGCCCTCTTCGAGACCAGCAAGCCCGATGGCACCGGGCTCGGATTGCCGGCGGTGCGGCAGATAGTCGAGGCGCACGGTGGCGCGGTGCGCCTGGTGTCGCCGGCGGGGACGCCAGGCGCCGCCTTCGAAGTCGAGCTGCCGCGCGTTCGCTCCTGAGCGCGGCGGCGGTCCACCGCCGCCGCGCTCAGCGCCACGCTAGAGCTTCGCGGCGATCACCTTCATCAGATCGATACAGCGATTGCTGTAGCCCCACTCGTTGTCGTACCAGGACACGAGCTTGAAGAAGCGGCTATTGAGCTCCATGCCGGCGCCGGCGTCGAAGATCGACGAGTAGGCGCTGTGAATGAAGTCGGAGGAGACGACCTCCTCGTCGGTGTAGTCGAGGATGCCCCGCAGATACGTCTCCGAGGCCCGCTTCATGGCGGCACAGATGTCCTTGTAGGAGGTGTCCTTGCTGGTGCGGACCGTGAGGTCGACGACCGAGACCGTCGGCACCGGCACGCGGAACGCCATGCCGGTGAGCTTGCCCTTCACTTCGGGGCAGACGAGCGCCACGGCTTTGGCGGCGCCGGTGCTCGACGGAATGATGTTCTGCGCCGCCGTGCGTCCGCCCTTCCAATCCTTCTTCGACGGGCCGTCGACGGTCTTCTGCGTCGCCGTGTAGGCGTGCACCGTCGTCATCAGGCCCTCGTCGATACCGAAGCCCTCCTTGAGCAGCACGTGGACGACGGGTGCGAGGCAGTTGGTCGTGCACGAGGCGTTCGAGATCACATGGTGCTTTGCCGAATCGTACTTGGCCTCGTTGACGCCCATCACCACCGTCAGATCGTCGCCCTTCCCGGGCGCCGAGAGGATGACTTTCTTGGCGCCGGCGGTGATGTGTCCCCGCGCCTTCTCGGCTTCGGTGAAGAGGCCGGTCGACTCGATCACGATCTGGACGCCGAGCTTCGCCCACGGCAGCTCCGCAGGCGTCTTCGCACTCACGACCGCGATCTCGTGGCCGTTCACTACGAGCACGTCGTCCTCGGTCTTGGCGGCCGCGGACTTCTTCGACGAGACGGTGCCGGTGAAGCGCCCCTGCGTAGAATCGTACTTGAGCAGATAGGCGAGATTGTCGGCCGGCACGACGTCGCCGACGGCGACGACTTCGAAGGTCGAGCCGAGCAAGCCTTGCTCGCAGAGCGCTCGAAACACCAGACGGCCGATGCGGCCGAACCCATTGATCGCGATCTTCACTGCCATGGCTCCTCCCGAATGCTCACGAAATCACTGCCGAACGACGTATCTTCCATGGGGCGCGCGGTGCACTTGCCATTCTGTGGCGCCGGCGTCCAGCGCCGTCAAATATGGGCTGCAACGGGATCCGCTCCCTCGATCGGGGTCTGGGCGATGAGCGCCGCGATCTCGTGCTCTACGGACGCTACCAGATCGTGCAGGTCGGGGAGCGCGTCCCGGTCGGCGTTGAAACCCCAGTGGAGCTTGCCCGCGTAGCTGAAGAGGGCGATGCCGAGGGCCTGATTGGCGAAGAGCGGCACCAGTGGCTGGGCGCCGAGCATGCGGGCGCCGTGCAGGTAGACCGGGATCGGCGGGCCGGGAACATTCGTCACGACGACGTTGAAGGGACGCGCGAGGGCGGCGAGACTCGCGAACTGCACCATCAGCGTCGAAAAGGTGGCGTCGCTCAGCGACTCGATGAACTGCGTTCCGGCCGCCTGCTTCGAGCGCTTCGCCTGCATCGTCTCGGCTACCGTGCGGTGCAGCCGCACGACGGGGTCGCGCTCCTCGAGCGGCAGACGCACGACCATCATCGCGACGCGGTTGCCGACGTCGCCGCGGCTCTGCGCGTCGCGCACGTTGACCGGCACCATGGCGCGGAAGTCGAGTCCGCTCGGGTCGAGTCCGCGCCGCCGGAGGAAGGTGCGAAAGGCACCCGCGAGCACCGAGAGCACGACGTCGTTCACCGTGCCCCCATGGCGCGCCCGTACGGCCTTGAAGGCCTCCAGGTCGGCGACGGTCCAGTCGAAGCGGCGATGCGGGCCGATCGGCACGTTCAACGGCGTCGGCGAGGCGGAGCGAGCTCCGGCCCCGAGCGACGCGCCGAGGGCGGCAACGATGTCGCGGACGCCGGCGAGCGCGGCCGCCGGGTTTGCGGCTGCGAGCGCCGCCGCGGCGATCGCCCGAGTCGGAGTGACGATGCGGTGCGCGAGCTCCGAGGCGAGGAGCTCGAGCGGCGACGGCTCGGGGCGAGGGATCCAGCGTGGCGGCGGGTCGACGGCGGCTGGCCGGTCGGGAGTCGGGCGCATGAGCATGCCGCTCAACTGCACGCTGCCGACCCCGTCGATCATGCAGTGATGGACCTTGGTGATGAGCGCGAAACGACCCTCGGGTAGCCCCTCGACGACCCACATTTCCCAGAGTGGCCTGCTGCGGTCGAGGGGTTGCGACATCAGGCGCGCGGCGAGCCGCTTCAATTGCCGTTCGTCGCCGGGCCGGGGCAGGTGCGTGTGGCGGATATGATAGCTGGAGTCGAAGTGCGGATCGTCGACCCAGACCGGCTGGGCGAAGATCGGGACCCTTCGCAGGTGCTGCCGGTAGCGCGGAATCCGGTGCAGCTCGCCTTCGAGGAGCGTTCGAATCGCATCGATGTCGACGCCGCCGTCGGCAGTCGCCACCGGTCCTCTCTCGAAGATCACGACCCCGCCGATGTGCATGTGGTGCGTGCCGTCCTCTATGTCGAGGAAGCTACTGTCGAGTGCGGAGAGCCGCTCGAAATGCGAATACGCCATGGGGCACACCGGAGGGGAGCAATAAACGCGCCCGAGTCGGGCGCCGAGAAATTCAGACGGACAACGGCGTCGAGCAGATCTCCTTCTCAGGCCTGCGATTCGGGTGCGGAGCCGGGCTCCGAGGGCTGCGAAACGTCCTCCGTACCGGGTGCGTCCCGGAACTGCGGTGCGCCCTCGATGCGCTCGACGAACGCGGCGCGCACAGCGTGAGGCAGATCGGCGGGAAACCTTGCGTCGCTGCGACGCCACTGCGCCAGCCACTCGCGTCCCAGGAGGGTCCGTCCCCTGGCTTGTGCACGACGGGCCGCCGCCGGGGTCATCGCCAGGGTCGTCTCCGGGCGTCGACCGGTCGGTGCGCCGCGACCCACCACGAAGCCGGCGCCGAGCAGGGCGCTTCGCACTGCCGTCGACGCCGAGTACGTGAAGAGCTCGGTGTCGTGCGCGGCGCACTCCGCAAATACCCGCGCGAAGCATTCGAGCGTCCACATCCGCGGGTCGGTCTTCGCGGAGAACGGATCCCAGAAAACTATATCCGGCGTCGGTGCAGCGGCGAGACGCTCGCCGAAGTCGCCCTCCAGGAGCGTCCAGACGATCGCGCCGTCCTCCGTCCGCCACTCGCCGAAGCGGAGCAGATGATTCGGCGCACGATGCCGCAGGTGCGGAAAGCGTACGGCGTGGCGGAGCGCCAGGCGCAGCGATGCGACGTCGTGCTCGAAGCTCACGAGGTGGAGCGAGCGCCGGACCTCGGGTTGCGCCCGCGCGCAGGCTTGCAGCGCCGCCATGGCGTTGTGCGCCGCCCCCATGCCGACGTCCCAGACGACGAGCGGCGGCGTGTCGGGTTCGGCGATCCGCGCCGTCAAGCGCGACTGCTCGACGTAGAGCCCGTAGGCCTCTACGGCCGGGTCGATGCCGCCGTGCATGAGCTCGCCCGACGCGCGGTGCAGGATGCTCGCGTGTCCGGCGGGCGATTCCCGGACGGCGAAGCGCTCGAGGTCGCTCTCGCGACGGCTGCGGCGGCGGCGCCGCGTCGGCACCGGGGGGTTGTCTTCATCGGCGCGCGCCAGAACGACGCGCTGTTCGTCACGCCACGCCGCGAAGGTGCCGCCGAGGATCCGGACCCGCATGCGCCGCATCAGATCGCCATAGAAGCTGATGTTGTGCCGGGCGAGGAGCCGCCAACCGAGCGCCTCGCTCGCCTTGACGAGGTGGTGGATGTAGGCACGCGAGTAGTCGGCGCAGGTCGAGCAGCCGCAGGCGGCGTCGACGGGCTCTTCCGCGAGCTTGTAGACGCCGCGGTAGAGGTTCAGACGACCCGTCGACGTGAAGGCCACTCCCTGGCGCGCGAGCACGGAGGGGATCGTGCAGTCGAACATGTCGACGCCGCGCTCGACCGCTTCGAGGAGATCGAGGGGCATGCCGACGCCCATGAGATAGCGCGGGAGGTCGTGCGGGAGTAGCGCCGCCGCGAAGGCCGTGAGTCGTTCGCGATCGTGCTTGCCTTCGCCGACCGCGAGCCCGCCGATCGCGAAGCCGTCGAAGGCAAGCTGCGTCAGATGCTCGATGCTCGCGCGGCGGAGATCTTCGAAGCACGCGCCCTGCACGATCCCGAAGAGCGCCGCGGATGCGTCGCCGCGCGCTTCGATGCTGCGTGCGGCCCAGCGGTGCGTGCGCTGCATAGCCGCCGCGGCGACCGCGTGCTCCGACGTCGACGGGACGCACACGTCCATCGCCATCATGATGTCGCTGCCGATCGCGATCTGCGCCTCGATACTGCGCTCCGGGCTCAGCAGTACGCGCGCGCCGTCGACGTAGCTACGGAAGATGGCGCCGTCTTCGGTGATCACGCGGTCGTTCGGCAGCGAGAAGACCTGGTAGCCGCCCGAGTCGGTGAGCACCGTGCGCCGCCAGTTCATGAAGCGATGGATGCCGCCGAAGCGGCGGAACACGTCGAGGCCCGGACGCAGCAGCAAGTGGTAAGCGTTGGCGAGCAGCACCTGCGCGCCTGCGGCCTCGAGCTCCTCGACGGCTAGCCCTTTCACGGTCGCTTGCGTGCCGACGGGCATGAAGAGCGGCGTCTCGACGGCGCCGTGCGGGGTCCGGAAGCGACCGGCGCGAGCGCCGGAGCCGGAAGCGGTCGCTTCGACGCGAAAGTGTAGGCGCGACGTCATGACGGAGCCCCAGCCATCTCTCACGTCATCCGTCCGGTCGCCAGTCGGGGCGTCGACCTCGTCGCCTCGCCATTCGGGCAGCGAGCGCCGCCGCAGGACGTCCCCGGTCGACGATGCGGATACCCGGAGCGGCTCGGTACCGACAATGGTGAGGTCCGGGGCACCGGCGCGTCCTCGTTGAACGCGCCGGTGCTCCTCTCCGCGCCGAACCCTTTCCCGCGCTGCGCTCCACTCGCGCGCGGGGCGGCGGGATTGCTCTCGTCCGTCGCTCCACGACGATCGGACGGCACCGTCACTAAACAATAGTTGTTTGCTTGTCAAGCAAGAATCGATTGGTGTACGGTCCTCGCGTCATGCAACGGCGGAGCACTGCCCCCAAGGGCATCAAGGATCTCTTCTACGAGACCCGTGTTCTGTCCGGCCGCGAGTACACGGTCACGCGCTTTGCGAAAGAGGTCCTCGGCGGCGCCGTCGACCCCGTGATGCTCGGCTACATCGAGAAGGGGAAGCGCTTTCCCAACGAGGCCTTGGTGCGGCGCCTCGCCGCCGTCAGGAACGAGCCAGCCGCGCCGTTGCTGGCGGTGCTCTACCGCGATCGCATGCTCTACGCGTTCGGACGCGAGCTGCGGCGGGCGTTGCACGATCCCGCCGCGGTCGAAGGCATCGCCGACGCCGATCTGGCGGTGCAGGTGAGCCGCGCGATCGCGGCGCTTCCCGACGACGGCAGTTGGATCACGGCTGCGAAGTGGCGGGCGGCCATCGGGGTCGCGGTGCGCGGCGAGGCGAAGGCGAACGACGTCGCCAAGATCGCCGCCCTACTCGAATCGCGCGGTATCGTCGAGGCCGCAAAGGGCAAAGTCCGACGCAAGTTGCGGCATTTCGTCGCAACCACCCTCGAGGAGCGGCGGGCGCTGGCAATGGAGTTCACCGCGATCTACACCAAGGCGCTGCTCGACAAGCTGAGCTTGCCCGAGCGTGCGGCATCCACCCACCTGCGGAATCACTATCTGCACATCGAGAGGACGCGACTACCCGAATTCTATCGGAAGCTGGAGAGAGCGGCGCGGGCGCTCGCCGAGGAGTTTGCGGCCGATGCCGGCGCCGGTACGGAGTTCTTGAACGTGTTGATCGTCGGAACGCCGGTCTGACGGAGCAAGGATGAACAGCAAGACGCCACGAGTTCGAAACGCCGTGATGGCGGTGACGCTGGGCGCCGTCCTGGCCGCGCTCTGCGGCTGCGGCGGCAGCGGCTCGAGCGGTTTCGACGTCATAGCGAGCGAGGCGAGCACCATCCAGCACGTCATCGACACCGGCGGATGCACGGCGTTCGAGGACCGAACTTTCTGCGCCTCGGGCGTGACGGCGCCGGGGCCCTTCGCGGGGGCGCTGGTGAAGATCGCCGCGCCTCAGGGTCGTCCACTGGTTTGCGAGGGCTTGCCGATCTCGGAGAAATGCACCGCTCCGCTCGCGTTCACGACCGAGGGCTTCTCACGACCGACGAGCCTGCTCGCGGCGGTTGCCGAAGCGGAGGACGGACCGTGGCAGCTCGCCGCGGTGACGGTCACGGAGAGCGTCGACGGCGGCGCGCGAACCGTGTCGATCGCGGTTCCGGCGCGCACGGACACGACCGAGCCGACGCCGCTCATCGCCGCGGTTCTCGTCTACGACGGGACGCCGCCCGACGAGCTGCCGTTGCGCGCCGACCGCCTTGCCGACTTCGACGTCGATCTCGTCTACGTGAGTCAGCGACTCGAGATCATCGTTCCGCGCTAGCGCAGCTTCTTCGACCACCCATCGGCGAGCGGCACGAAGAAGCGAAGCGTGATCCGCCGCGACTGAAATCGCCATTCGTCCGCCGCGCGCACGTAGCGATCGTCGTACCAGCCGGCGCCGATCATGCTCGTACCCTCGACCTCGGCGCGAAGATCGACGTAACAGATCCCGGAGGCGACGTCGCCGGCGAGGTCGACGACGTGCTGCTGGACGAAAGGCAGGAAGGTCGAGCCCGCGGTCAGCATCTCGCGGAATCCCGCCGCCAGCGCGGCACGGCCGCGCAGCGGCGGCCGTGTGCCCGGATCCATCTCGCCGTCCTCGGCGAAGAGGTCGGCGAGCCTCTCGACCGCGTTTTGCCAGACGTAGTGCGCGTAGCGGCGCGCCAGGTCGCGGATCGCCTCGAGATCGGCGAGGTCGCTGGCGGCGCTCATTCCGCGAGATGGTCGAGATATTCGGCGAGGCCGTAGCCGATGCGATCGCCCCAGCGCCATTCGGTCAGGCCTTCGGCGATGCGCGTTACCTTGCCGCCGCGGCGGTTGCGGAGCGGGATCATCGACAGCACCTGGCCGGTGATCTCGATCGCCTCGCCGTTTTTCGTCGTGGCACGAACCCGGAGGCGATCGTGCAGCCGTTGCGCGCCGGTATATTCGCTCGCGACCTCGGTGCGCACGATCGTGTCGTTGTCGCGCCCTTCGCGGAAGATGTAGCCGCCGTGGATCTCGCGGCCGTCGCGCTGTACGACGAGGCTCGGGACCGCCCCGAGGTCTTCGCCGAAGCTCATCGTCAGCCAGCGGTAAGATTGCGGCGCCTGCCAGTAACGGGGTCCCCACGAACGATCGCGGATGCCCGGCGCGTCGAGCGTGAACCGCTCGCCGCCGATCGCGAGCGACCCGACCGTCTTGCCGTGCTGCTCGATGTGGCCTTTCGCGAACTCCTGATCGGCGCTCTCGGCGCGGATGCTCACCCACCGGTCGCCTTCGCGGCGGCGCGGCTCGCCGCCGTAGACCGGCGAGAGGCCGAGCCATCGTCCGTCGAGCTCGACGGTGACGAAGGGGTTGGCGGCGAAGGCCGCGCCCGGGTCCGCCATCGCGAGCGGGTCCGTCAGCAGGCAAGCCCGGCCGCGATAGGTGATGTGGTGCTCGACGAACGGCGTGCGTACGGAGAACTCGAGGCCGCCGGCGTCGTGGGCGGCGTTGCTGGCGATCGCCGGCCGCTCGAACATGAACGCGACCCGGCCGTCCGGGAGGTAGAAACAGACCGTCATCTCGGCGTAGCCTTCGTTCGGGCGGTTGCCGAGGCGCACGAAGCCGCCGACCCGCTGCCGCGGATCGAAGAAATTGTAGTACGCGCTCTCGTTGAAGTTCTCCTCGCCGCTGTTCTCGTGCATCGAGTCGTCGGCAGGGAGAACGATCCGCTCGACGTCGTCCATGCCCGACTCCCTACGCGAAGGCGTCGCCCGGGCGCAACTCCCGGCCGCAGCGGAGCAGCGATCCTGGGATCCGGAGAGCGACGATCTCGCCGGAGCGCCGCCCGCCGTGCTAAGAGCGCCGGCGATGATCTCCACCAGCGACTTCAAGCGCCACCTCCGTGTCCAGATCGACGGCGAGCCCTATGTGATCCTCGACGTTCACGTGCAGTCGCCCTCGGCCCGCGGCGCGAGTTCGCTCTCGAAGATCAGGGTGCGGAACCTGAGGACCGGGCAGGTCTTCGACAAGACCTTCCGCGGCGGCGACAAGGTAGAGGAGCCGAACGTCGAGCTCCGGCCGGTCCAGTTCTTGTATCGCGATGGCGAGCGCTTCCACTTCATGGACGCCGGTTCGTACGAGCAGTTCGCGCTCGGCGTCGGCGACCTCGGCGATCTCGCCGGCTACTTGAAAGACGGTATGAGCGGCATCCGCTCGGTCGTATTCAACGACGAGGTGATCTCGATCGAGCTGCCGAACACGGTCGTGCTCCAGGTCGTCGATACGGCGCCGGCGGTGAAGGGGGCGACCGCCCAGGCGCAAACGAAGCCGGCGACGCTGGAGACGGGGTTGGTGGTCCAGGTGCCGTCGTATCTCGAGACCGGCGAGATGGTGCAGATAGACACGCGCGAGGCGCGGTTCATCGCGCGGGCGAAGTAGGCGTCCTCAGGCGTAGCGCGGGGCGCCGAACCCGCTCTGGATCGGCGCCTCGTCCTCCATGGTCTCGGGCGCCGGCAGCTCTTCGGCCGAGGAGGCCGGGTCGCCGGCGGGAGCGCCGGGGTCGGCGTCCTGCCCGGCGCGGACGTCGATGAGGTCTAGAGCCGGCTCGCCGAGGTCGGCGTCGGCGATGCGGTCGACCGCGGCCTCGCCCGGTACGGCGTCCAGATCGCGCGTCGGACCGCTCGCGAGCCCGAATAGCAAGACGGCCGCGATCGCTGCACCCGCCGGGGGCGCTCCCCAGGCGCGCAGGATGCGGCGGAGCGCGAGCGCGGGACGCTCGACGGCATCCCACGCGTCGAGCGCGCGCGCCAGCAGGAAGAGGGAGCCGAGCATCGGGACCACCGCGAGCGCCTGCGCGGCGCCGAGCCACCAGAGCGGCGTCGCGAGCGCGACCGTCGCCATCTGTGCGAATACGTGGCCGCCGTAGACGGCGAGGCTCCGCCGTCCCAGCGCAGCGACCACGCCGACCGACGCCCAGGAACGGATCCGCTGCCAGAAGACCGCGGCTGCGGTCACCATGGCCAGCGTCACGGCGAGATAGCGCGCCAGCTCGGCGCCGGTGAGCGGCACCTTCGCGAACGCCGCTGCCGCCGGTCCGTGCGCCAACACGGTCAAGAGCGCGAACGCCGGCCAGGCGATGGCGAAGGCGACGCGCCAGCGCCGGGGCTGCGCGTCGAGATGCGGCACGATCACGCTGAAGAGGAGCCCGGCTACGAAGAAGGCCTGCCACAAGAGGAACGGGAACTGGGCGCTGGCGAGCGGCGACCATGCCGTCGGCGCGTGCCGCCCATGGACGAAGGCGACCCCGCTCGCCGCCACCAGCAGCGGCCATAGGCCGCGCTGCAGCATGCCCAGCAGGAGCGGCGTGACTCCCAACATGACGACGTAGAGCGGCAGCACGTCGATGTACGGAGGGGCGACGCGCCAGAGCACTATGTCGCGGAGGAGCTCGACCGGCGCTGCGATCGGAGCACGCCAGCCGCGCGCGGTCTCGGCGACGATGACGAGCGCCGTCAGCGCATAGTGCACCCCGAGAAGGTAGAGGGCGCGCTTCCAGAACATCGTTGCGGGGCGTAGTGGTCGGCCGCTGCCGACGCCGGCGACGATGCCGACGCTGACGCCGGCGACGAACACGAAGCCGCCGGCGGCGAAGCGCGTATAGTCGATGATCAGCGGCGCCAGAGGACCGAACTGGATCCCCTCGTGCACGAGATGCACGAGCACCATGTCGACGAGGCAGAGCCCGCGCCAGAAATCGAGGCGTCGATCGCGCAAGACGCCACCCATACGCCGGCATCCGCAGATCGGCAATGCGGCGAGCCCCTGGCAAGGGGATTCGCGACCCTGCTAACTACGCATCACCGACGATGCCGCTCTCCCGGGACGAAATCGCGAAGCAGGCGCGGCGTTTGGCGAAGCGCTATCGCATCGACGAAGGCAAGCGCTTCCGCCTCGCCCGCTGCGACCCCGCCGACACTGCCGGGCTCGAGGACGAGGTGAGGGAGGATGCGAAGCAGCTCCTGGGGCGCGGCGTCGAGCGGCTCGCGGCTCTCCAGGAGAAGCTCTACGCGCAGGATCACTGGGGCGTGCTCCTGATCTTCCAGGCGATGGATGCCGCCGGGAAAGACAGCGCCATCAAGCACGTGATGTCGGGCGTCAACCCGCAGGGTTGCTCGGTCACCTCCTTCAAGCAGCCCTCGAGCGAGGAGCTCGACCACGACTACATGTGGCGCACGACGCGCGCGCTTCCGGCGCGCGGCATGATCGGCATCTTCAACCGCTCGTACTACGAGGAAGTGCTGGTGGTGCGCGTCCACCCGGAGTTGCTCGAACGGCAGCACCTGCCCAAGCGCTGCATCGACGACGACGTCTTCGAGCACCGCTACGAAGACATCGTGCGCTTCGAGCGCTACCTCGACCGCAACGGGATCGTGGTTCGCAAGTTCTTCCTCAACCTCTCGAAGGCGGAGCAGCGGCGCCGCTTCCTGGCGCGCATCGACGCCCCGGAGAAGAACTGGAAGTTCTCGATCGCCGACGTCCACGAGCGCGAGCACTGGGACGCCTACCAGAAGGCCTACGAACGGGCGATCCGCGCGACCGCGACGCCGCACGCGCCGTGGTACGTCGTGCCGGCCGACAACAAGTGGTTCACGCGACTCGTGGTCGCGGCGGCGATAGTCGACACTCTGGAGAGCCTCGAAGTGGACTTCCCGGTGCTGGACCCCGCCCGCCGGCGCGAGCTCGCGGCGGCGCGCAAGGTTTTGACGGCCGGCAAAGCGCCGCGACGCTCGTGACCGACGCCGTCGTGTGCGCCGATCCGGCTCGCCTTCTCGCGCGAGGCTGCTAGTATTCGCGCCGATTCCCGCCGGGTGGGGTAGTGGAGGGCAGTATGGGTCCAGCCGTCGCGCCAGCAATAAACGCCGATCTCAAGGAGGCCGCCGAGGAGCGCTATCTCAACTACGCGCTCTCGGTGATCACCTCGCGCGCGCTCCCCGACGTGCGCGACGGGCTGAAGCCGGTCCAGCGCCGCATCCTCTACTCGATGTATCAAAACCTTCGCCTCACGGCCGGAGCCCGGCCGCGGAAGTCGGCCGCCATCGTCGGCGACGTTCTCGGGAAGTTCCACCCGCACGGCGATCTTGCCGCCTACGAGGCCATGGTGCGGATGGCGCAGGACTTCGCGCTCCGCTATCCGCTCGTCCAGGGAGAAGGGAACTTCGGCTCGCTCGACGGCGACGGCGCCGCGGCGATGCGCTACACCGAGGCGCGCCTCACCGCGCTCGCCGAGGAGATGCTCGAGGATCTGGGAGCCGACACGGTTCCCTTCCGCGCCAACTACGACGCGACGCTCGACGAGCCGATCGTCCTGCCGGCGGCGATCCCACAGCTCTTGATGAACGGCTCGACCGGCATCGCGGTCGGCATGGCGACGAACGTCCCGCCGCACAACCTGCGCGAGATCGTCGCGGCGCTGGCGGCGCTCATCGACGACCCGAAGCTCGCCGTGAAGGATCTGGTCAAGCACATCAAAGGTCCCGACTTCCCGACCGGCGGCGAGATCCTGAACTCGAAGAAGGAGATCCGCGACATCTACGAGACCGGGCAAGGCGCCGTCCGCCTGCGCGGCGAATACAAGGTCGAGAGCCTGCCGCGCGGCAAGCGCCAGATCGTCGTCACCTCGATCCCGTACACGGTGAACAAGTCGGCGCTCGTCGAGGCGATAGCTGCCGAGATCGTGGCGCGGAAGCTGCCGCTCGTCGTCGACGTGCGCGACGAGTCGACGACCGATGTCCGCATCGTGCTCGAGCTGAAGCCCGAGGCGTCGCCGGAAGCGGCGATGGCCTACCTCTACAAGCACACGGCTCTACAGACCAATTTCAACGTCAACCTCACTTGCCTGAAGCCGACCGCGAATCCGGCCGTAGGCCAGCCGGCGCGCGTCACATTGTACGAGCTCTGCCGGGAGTTTCTCGACTTCCGCATGCTCGTCGTCACCCGCCGCCTCGAGCACGAGCAGAAGAAGCTCCTGGAGCGCCTGCACATCCTGGAAGCGCTCGCCCGGATCTACGACGACCTCGACGCCGCGATCCGCATCATCCGCCGCTCCGAGTCGCGCGCCGACGCGGCGGCGAAGCTCCGCCAGCACTTCGACCTCGATCAGATCCAGGCCGACGCCGTTCTCGAGATCCGCCTCTACCAGCTCGCCAAGCTCGAGATCGAGAAGATCCGCGCCGAGATGGCGGAGAAGAAGAAGCGCTTGCGGGAGATCGCCGGGCTGCTCGCGAAGCCGAAGGAGCGCTGGAAGCTGATCCGGGCCGATCTGCAGCGCATCGGCGAGAAGTTCGGCGACAAGCGCCGCACGACCTTCGCCGCCGGCGACGAGCTCGAGTACGACCCCGAGGCCTACGTCGTGCACGAGGACGCGACGGTCGTGCTGTCGCGCGACGGTTGGCTGAAGCGCGTGCGCGAGGTGAAGGATCCGTCGTCGACGCGGCTGCGCGAGGGCGACGCCTTGTTCGCGCTGCTTTCCGGGTCGACCCGCGACCGGCTCGTGCTCTTCTCGACCAAGGGCACGGTCTACGTGATGCGGGTCGCCGACGTGCCGGCGACGACGGGCTACGGCGAGCCCGTGCAATCGCTCTTCAAGTTCGGCGACGGCGAGCGCGTCGTCGCGGCGCGCCTCGCCCGCGAGCCCGGCGGAGCGGATGCGAAAGGGGCGCCCGGAGAAGGAGCGCCGGCGCAGGCGGCGCTCCCCGGCATCATCGAGCTCACGGAAGAGGTGCTGACGGTGCTCGTGGCGACGGCCAGGGGCTATGGCTTCCGGGCCGTTCCCGACCTCACCGAGACCACGCGTAGCGGCCGCAGGCTCGCGCGCGTCGGCGACGGGGACGAGGTCGTGAGCGTCGACGCCGCGCACGGACCGACCGTCGTCGCGGCGACGGCCGCCGGCAAGATGCTGCGGTTCGCGATCGACGAGGTCCCGGAGCTGGCCGGTCCCGGCCGCGGCGTCATCCTGATGAAGCCCGACAAGGGCGCCGACAGGATCGTCGGCGCCCTCGCGCTCGGGCGCAAGGACGCCTTCGTCGCGGTCACGCCCGACGGGGGCGAGCGAGTGCTGGCGACCGGCGACGTGCCGGCGGGAAAGCGTGCCCAGAAGGGCCACAAGGTCGTGAAGCGCGGCGGGGTCGCGGCTTTGAAGCACGTCGAGGCGGGAGCGGAGAAATAAGATGGCGGCGACATACACGGCCAAGGACATCCTGGTGCTCGAAGGGCTCGAGCCCGTCCGGCGCCGGCCGGGCATGTACATCGGCGGCGTCGACGCCACCGGCCTCCACCACCTGATCTGGGAGATCGTCGACAACGCCGTCGACGAGGCCATGAACGGCTACGCCGACAAGATCGTCGTGACGCTTCACAAGGACGGCTCGTCGATCACCGTCGGCGACAACGGTCGCGGCATCCCGGTCGACAAGCACGCCCAGTACAAGAAGCCCGCGCTCGAGCTGATCCTGACGACGCTGCACGCCGGCGGCAAGTTCGAGGCCAAGAACTACTTTCATTCCGGCGGACTCCACGGCGTCGGCGCGTCGGTCGTGACCGCGCTCGCCGAGGAGCTGGTCGCCACCGTGAAGCGCGACGGCGCCGAGTGGCAGCAGAAGTTCGCCCGCGGCGTCGCTGTCGGGCCGCTCAAGAAGCTCGGTCCCGCGCGCGGCACCGGCACCACGATCCACTTCAAGCCCGACACCAAGATCTTCCCGTCGATCGCGTTCGATCCGAAGCGGATCGTCGAGGCGCTGGAGGCGAAGGCCTACCTTCACAGCGGCCTCACGATCGACTTCCACGACGACACGGCCGGCACCAAGCGGACTTTCCACTTCGACGAGGGTCTCAAGACCTATCTCGGGAAGATCATCGGCGAGAGCGGCAAAGCCCCTGTGGCCGGCGAGGTCTTCACCATCCAGAAAACCCAGGACGATCTCCATCTGGACTGCGCCGTCGCCTGGACCGACGAGCCGTCGGAGAAAGTGCTGTCGTACGTCAACAGCATCCCGACCGGCTCTGGCGGCGCGCACGAGAACGGTCTGAAGAGCGGGCTCGTGAAGGCCGTGCGCAACTATCTGACCGTGCACAACCTCCTGCCGCGCGGCGTGACCATCACCGCCGAGGACGCGCGCGAAGGCCTGGTCGCCATACTCGCGATCAAGATCCCGCAGCCGCAGTTCCAGGGCCAGACCAAGGATCGCCTGAACAACGCCGAGGTGACGCCGGTAATCGACGGCATCGTTCGCACCGCCGTCGAGAACGCGCTCAACGCCAATCGCAGCGCCGGCGACGCCATCGCCCAGCGGGTGATCCTCGCCGCGCGGGCGCGCAGCGCTTCCCGCGCCGCCGCCGAGCAGGTGACGCGCAAGAGCGCCATCTCGCACCGCCTGAACCTGCCCGGCAAGCTCGCCGACTGCTCGTCGACCGATCCCGCCGAGTGCGAGCTCTTCATCGTCGAGGGTGATTCCGCCGGGGGCTCGGCGAAGCAAGGCCGCGAGCGCAAGTTCCAGGCGATCCTGCCGCTACGCGGCAAGGTGCTGAACACCGAGCAGGCGTCGACGGCGAAGGTTCTCGGCAACAAGGAGCTCTCCGACATCGTCTCCGCGCTCGGCTGCGGCGCCGGCAAGGACTTCGATGCGAAGAAGCTCCGCTACCACAAGATCTGCCTCCTCATGGACGCCGACTCCGACGGCAACCACATCTGCACGCTGCTGCTGACGTTCTTCTATCGCCACCTGCCGGACCTGATCCGCGGCGGCTACGTCTACATCGCGCAGCCGCCGCTCTATCGCGTCGAGATCGGGAAGCAGGTGCAGTGGGCGCGCGACGACGCCGCCCGCGACGCCATCCTCGCGGGGCTCAACGGCAAGGCGGCGAAGGTCCACGTCACCCGCTTCAAGGGTCTCGGGGAGATGAATCCCGCGACTCTCAAGGAGACGACGCTCGATCCGGCGCGGCGGTCGATGCTGCGGGTCGCGATCGGCGACGCCGCGGAGACCGAGCAGGCGATCCAGACCCTCATGGGCAAGGACGTGGCGCCGCGCTTCGAGCTGATCATGGAGCGAGCGCCGAAGGTGGACGAGGTCGACGTCTAGCGCCGCCGCCGCTCCGGCCGCGGGGCAGGCTCCAGCGATGGCTGCGGCTCGCCGTCAGGCCGGCGCGCGCCGTCGGTCGAGGCGGGTCGTGGCGAGATACAGGGCCAGCCACACGATGGTCCGGAAGCTCATGGCGCGCAGGCTCTCCACGGCTACCGCTCCGCCGCTGCGAAAGACGGCGATGATGCCAGCCAGCACGACGAGGTTCAGGAAGAAGATGGCTCCGGCGCCGAATCTGCCCCAGGCGAGGCGGCGCCAGATGAGGACGCCCGTCGTCAGGTAGGCGATCCCCATCGCCGTGTTGTAGAGGAGCAACGGCCGGAAGACCACGTAGCCGGGATCGAAGCCCAGGAGCACGCGACTGCCGGCGAAGAGCGTCACGATTCCGAACAGTGTCGCGATCGCCGCTGCGATGCGTTGCCCGGTGCGCCTCGTCGGGTGCTCGTTCATGCCGCCGGCTCTCCACTTGGGAATATCGCGCAGCGCGATCCCCAGGGCTCGCGCAACCCCTTTGCCGCATGCGGGGTCGGCTTGCGAGCAATGGCCGATATGGCGCATCTGAGCATCACGGGACGCACCGCCTAGGTATGGAGCTCGACCGCGAAGCCGCGGATGTCGGGCTCGGCGCCCGCGGCGCCGCGCTCGAACGCCGTCGTCAGCTTCTTCTCGGTCATCACGTCCTCCTGTGACCCGGATGGGTGGCCGGCTCGTCGATCAGGGGAGCCGCGGGCATGGGCCAGCAGGCGCACGGTGCCGCGCACCGGAGCCAGGGTCAATGCCGCGGCGTACTCCAGGAGCGGCCGCGGCGGAGCGCGCGGCGATCGTGGGCGGCGCCGGGATTCCGGGGTTGTCGCGGCGCCGCCGCGAGGCTACGACCACGGGCCGTGCGCCCGTTCGCGATTGCCAGCCTCGACGCGCTCCCCTGTCCTCTCTGCGGCGACGTTCTCGAGCGCGGGGCGGGGCGTGAAGGGCTCGTGTGGATCTGCCGGGGGTGTCGGGGCGGCGCGCTGACGCTGCCGATCCTGCGGCGGTTCGCGCCGCGTCCTTTCGTGAACCATCTCTGGCAGAGTGCGCTGCATGCGGGGCGCCCGTCCGCGCTCCGCTGCCCGGCGTGCCGGCACAATTTCACCGAGGTCGCGGACATCCTGAGTCCGCGCATCCTCGCGTGCGTCCGCTGCTACTGGGTGTGGATCGATCGTGAGGGGTGCGGCTTCCTGACATCGTCGACGGCAGTACGGGTGCCGCTGCCGCCGCCGTCGCGGTGCCGGCGCCGCCGCCCGGGCGTCTGTAGGTGACGGCGCTCGGCCGCCCGTCGATGCATCGGGAGAGCGCGCGGCGGCGTCAAGCGCACCGGCGGAGAGGATGAACACCCTCCTCCTCGCGCCGAGCGAGCTCGCGGCAGCGGCGGATGGGGTCGTGCGGCTCGCGGCGGACCGCCGCCTACGCCACGTGCGCGCGGTGCACCGGGCGGCGGCAGGGACGGTGCTGCGGGTGGGCGTGCTCGGAGGTCGGCTCGGCCGTGCCACGGTGGTGCGCATCGACGACACCGGCCTCGACCTCGCGGTCGTCCTCGATCGGGAGCCGCCGCCGCCCGCGCCGCTCACGCTCGTACTGGCGCTGCCGCGGCCGAAGGTCGTGCGGCGCGTCTTCCAGGCGGTGGCGGCGCTCGGCGTCAAGCGGCTCTGCCTGGTCGCTGCGTGGCGGGTCGAGAAGAGCTACTGGGAGAGTCCGCTCCTCGCCGCGGCGGCCGTTACCGCGGAGCTCGTGCTCGGACTCGAGCAGGCCGGGGACACCGTTCTGCCGGCGGTCACCTTGCACCGGCGCTTCAAGCCCTTCGTGGAGGACGAGCTGCCGGCGATCGTCGCCGGGACGCGCGGCTTCGTCGCCCATCCGCCGGCCGCCGGCCGCTGTCCGTGCGACCTCGCGGCGCCGGCGACCCTGGCGATCGGGCCCGAGGGCGGCTTCATCGGCTACGAGGTCGACGCGCTCGAGCGGCAGGGCCTGGCGGCGGTGTCGCTGGGGCCGCGCGTGCTGCGGGTCGAGCAGGCCCTACCGGCGCTCGTCGCCCGCCTCTGCGGCCCGTGATCACTGCCGTCAGGCGCTTCGCGGCACCGACGGCGCCGCCTGCAGCGGCCCGACGCCGATGGCGGCCGCCGCCTCCATGATGGTGCATACCGTGTGGTGGAGCGTGTTCTGCATTGACGAGCGTCCGTGCCCGCAGGCACGATGCGTGCGTTCCGAAGCGTAGGCATGACTCCGGCCGATCAGTATCGTACGAAGCTCAAGAGCGCCGCCGCTGCCGCCGCCATGATTCCAGACGGCGCCTTCGTGGTGCAGGGGAACGCGGTCGGCGAGCCGCCGGCCCTGCTCGCGGCGATCGCGGCGCGCGCCCGCGCCGGCGGCTTCACGCGCCTCGAGATGACCTCGCTTCTACCGCTCGCGGCGTCGGCCGAGTCGACGCTCGCCCCCGACCTCCGCGGCGTCGTTCACTGGCGCTCGATCTTCGCCAGCGGTGTCGACCGCGCGGCGCTCGCCGCCGGGGCGGCGGTCGCGGCGCCGGCGTACTTCCACCAGGTGCCGCGCATCTATCGCGAGTTCCTGAAGATCGACGTGGCGCTGCTGCACGTCTCGCGCCCCGATCGCCACGGCTACATGAGCCTCGGCGTCGGCGTCGACACTGCGCGCGCCGCGCTCGACAGCGCTGCACTCGTGCTCGCGCAGGTGAACGAGCACATGCCGCGGGTGCACGGCGACGCCTGGGTGCACGTCTCCGAGGTCGATGCGCTCGTCGAGAGCTCGGCGCCGCTCGCGGAGCTCCCGGCGTCGCCTCCCCGGCCCGAGGACGCGGCCATGGGGCGGATCATCGCCGAGATGATTCCCGACGGCGCGACGCTCCAGCTCGGGATCGGCGGCGTGCCGAGCGCCGTCGCGCGGGCGCTCATGGGCCACAAGGACCTCGGCATCCACACCGAGATGTTCGTCGACCCGATGGTCGACCTCATTGCGGCCGGGGTCGCGAACGGCCGGCGCAAGACCTTCCACGCCGGCAAGGCCGTCTTCGCCTTCGCCGCCGGCTCCCGCCGCCTGTACGACTTCCTCGACGACAACCCCGGCGTCGAGGCGCATCCGGTGTCGTACACTAACCACCCCGCCAACATCGCGCGCAACGATGGGCTCGTCTCCGTCAACTCGACGATCGAGATCGACCTCACCGGCCAGTGCTGCTCCGAGTCGATGGGCCCGGTGCAGTGGAGCGGCACCGGCGGCCAGCACGACTTCGCGCGCGGCGCCTTCGAGTCGCGGGGCGGGAAGTCGATCATCGCCTTCTACTCGACGGCGAAGCAGGGCGAGGTGTCCCGGGTCGTGGCGACGCTCCGCCCGGGTGCAGTGGTGACGACGCCGCGCACCGAGGTGCACTGGGTGGTCTCGGAGTACGGTGCGGCATGCCTCAAGGGCAAGAGCACGGCCGAGCGGGCGCAAGCGCTCATCGGCCTCGCGCACCCGAAGTTCCGCGACGAGCTGGCTGCCGAGGCGAGGCGACTTCGCTACCTCTGAGGCGCGCTCGAGAGGCGGCGTCCGGCCGGGCGCTTCCCGAGCTCGTGTGCGGTGCGTTGGCAATCGTGAGGCGGTCGATTACTGTCGCCCGATGGCCGTCTCGATCCGTGTCGTCGTCATCGGCGCCGTACTCTTGACCGTGGCCGCGCCGCTGCGCGCGGCTGAAAATCCGCCCGACTCCTTCCTCTGCTACCTGGCGGGAGCGGCGAAGACCAAGAAGATGGCGCCGATCAGCGGCGCGCACCTCGAGGTGCGCGACCGCTTCGGCGACCGCAGCTTCGTGATGCGGCGACTCGCGGCGCTCTGCAATCCGGCGAGACTCGATGGCGGCGAGAGGTCGCACGACACCATCCACCTCGTCGGGATCACCATCAAGGACGAGAAGAAGGCTCCGAAGCTCGTGCCCTTCTCGCTCGGCGTGAGCGACCGCTTCGGCACCCGTCAGCTCGAGCTCGGCGCCCTCGCCTCCGTGCTCGACGTGACCCCGGCGCAGCCGGGAGCCACCGCGCCCGCGGACTTCAGCGATGATCCGACCAACAGCGCCGTCGAAGTGAATCGGTTCAAGTGCTACGCGATTGCGTCGCCGAAGGGCGCGCCGAAGATCGCGGAGCCGCCGCCGGTCGTGATCGTGGACGACGGCTTTCCGGGCGGCCAGCCGTTTCTGGTGCGGAAGCCGACGAAGGTCTGCCTCCCCGCCGACGTCGCGGGGGCGACGCCCGGCGCGGAGACACGCCGGGACATTCTCGTCTGCTGGTCGGTGAAGCTGCCGAAGGGCGCCAAGTTCGTGCGCCAGATGGTAGGGACGCGCAGCCGGTCGGTTGGCGTCCGCATCGTCGGACGCCGCAAGCCGGCCGAGGCGTGCTTCGCCGCGCGGCTCTTTCCCGGCGACTGACGCGCTCTCGAAGAAGCGCCGGCGTCAAACCCGGTAGTAGGAGCGAAACCACTCGACGAAACGCTTGACGCCGACCTCGACCGGCGTGTCGGGCTTGTAGCCGACGGCGTCGACCAGAGCCTGCACGTCGGCGCTGGTATCGGGCACGTCGCCGGGTTGCAGCGGCAGGAGGTTCATCTCGGCTTTCTTGCCGAGCTCCTGCTCCAGCACTTCGATGTAACGGAGCAGCGGCACCGGCTTGCCGTTGCCGATGTTGAAGACGCGCCACGGCGCCGAGCTGGTTGCCGGATCGGGGGCGTCGCTCCGCCATTTGGAGTCGCGCACGGTCGGCTGGTCGGCGGTGCGCACCACGCCCTCGGCGATGTCGTCGACGTAGGTGAAATCGCGGGTGTGCTTGCCGTGGTTGAAGACGTCGATGGGCTTTCCCGCGAGGATGTTCTTGGCGAAGAGGAAGAGCGCCATGTCGGGTCGGCCCCACGGACCGTAGACGGTGAAGAAGCGCAGCCCCGTCGTCGGCAGCGCGAAGAGATTCGAGTAGGTGTGGGCGAAGAGCTCGTTCGCCTTCTTGGTGGCGGCGTAGAGCGTGAGCGGGTGGTTGACGCTGTGGTGCTCGGAGAACGGCATGGTGGTGTTGGCGCCGTAGACCGAGCTCGTGCTCGCGTAGGTAAGATGCTCGCAGCCGTGGTGCCGGCAGCCTTCGAGGATGTGCTGGAAGCCGACGATGTTCGATTCGATGTAGGCGTAGGGGTTGGTGATCGAGTAGCGGACGCCGGCCTGGGCAGCGAGGTGGATGACGCGCGGGAAGCGGTGCCGCGCGAAAAGCTCTTCCATGCCGCGGCGGTCCGCGAGGTCGAGCTTCACGAACGTGAAGCCCCGGCGTGACGCTAGGCGGGCGAGGCGCGCCTCTTTGAGCTTCGGGTCGTAGTAGTCGTTGACGTTGTCGAGCCCGACCACCTCGTCGCCGCGGTCGAGCAGCTTCTGGGCCACATGGAAGCCGATGAACCCGGCGGCGCCGGTTACGAGGAAGAGCATGGCGCGCATGCTGTCGGTCGGCGGTCGATCGTGCAAGCCGGTGATTGCGGGGCGCGGCTCGGTCCGCCAGCGGGTCCCGACCGGGCCCGCGAAGCGCATGTAATCTGCGTTCGCCCTCAATATCCGCGGGGTTCCGGCCGATGTAGGGGATCATGAAGGAAGCCCAACGGCCCAAGGATCCGCACCAGAAGGCGCTCGCCGTGAATCTCGACCAACGGCGCTACGGCACGTTCGCCGAGATCGGCGCCGGGCAGGAGGTCGTGCGCTGGTTCTTTCGTGCCGGCGGCGCCGCCGGCACGATCGCGAAGAGCATCTCCGCCTACGACATGACGGTGAGCGACGCCATCTACGGCAAGGGCGAGCGCTACGTGAGCCGAACGCGCCTGCAGGCGATGCTCGAGTACGAGCACGCGCTCAACCTCGAGCGCCTGCGCGAGCGGCGCGGCAACTCGACCGCCTTCTTCGCCTTCGCCGACACCGTGAAGGCCGCGGGCTACAACTCGGCGAGCGGCTGCCACGGCTGGCTCGGCATCCGCTTCCAATCGCACCCGCGGGACGCCGACAGCCAGGTCGTGATCCACGTGAACATGCTCGACAAGGAGAAGGAGGCGCAGCAGGAGGCGCTCGGCATAGTCGGCGTCAACCTCGTGTACGGCGCCTGCTTCCTCTACCACGAGCCGGAGCTGCTGGTGGAGTCGCTGCTCGACGGCCTCACTACCGACCGCCTCGAGATCGACATGATCGAGATGTCGGGCATCGAGTTCCGCCATGTCGACAACCGGGTGATGAGCCTGAAGCTGGTGCAGCTCGGTCTCACCGGGGCGGCGATGTTCGCCGCCGACGGCAGCGTGCTGCAACCCTCCGAGGTGCTCTACAAGAAGCCGGTGCTCGTCGAGCGCGGCAGCTTCCGTCCGGTCACGCACGTGAACGTCGACATGCTCGATTGCGCCATGAAGCGCTTCGCCGCCGAGCCCGGCGTCGCCGAGCAGGCGGTGGTTCCGCTCATGGAGATCACGATGCGCAACCTCATGCAGGTCAACGGCACCGGTACCGTCGACGTCCACGACTTCCTGGCGCGCGCCGACGTGCTGGCCGCGTGCGGCATGACGGTGCTGATCTCGGACTACTTCGAGTACTACCGGCTCGCGGCCTATCTCGGCCGGCACACCAAGCAGCAGATCGGCGTCGTCATGGGGGCGGGAAGCCTCAAGGACCTCTTCGACGAACAGTACTACGCCAATCTCGACGGCGGCATCCTGGAGTCGTTCGGCCGCCTCTTCAAGAACGATCTCAAGCTCTACGTCTACCCGCTCCTCGACCGGGCCACGAACTCGCTGACCACGGTGCAGAACCTCCAGGTGGCGCCGAAGCTGCGCAAGCTCTACGAGTACCTGGTCGAGGCCGGCTGCATCGAGCAACTCGACGGCTTCCAGGAAGAATACCTCTCGATCTTCTCCCGGGAGATCCTGAAGAAGATCAAGCACGGCGACGCGAGCTGGGAGGCGATGGTGCCGACCGGGGTCGCCGAGGTCATCAAGCGCCAGGCGTTCTTCGATTACCGGGCGGCGTGAGCGCCGGTCGGATCCGGCAGGAAATATTGCTGCGCCGGGATGCGGCAGGGTCCGCCGCCGGCGCCGGATTCGCCGTCGACGAGCACTACCAGGCCGGCGTCGGTAGCGAGAAGAGCGTGCGACTGCGGCACGAGATCGTCGCGCAGGTGCTGCACCGCGAAAGACTCGTCTCCGCGCGGCGCGAGCTCGTAGAGCGCCCAGGGCGCAGCGGACCCGGGCGCAGGGGCTGCGATCGCCAGAGCCGTGCGTCGGTAGGCGGCGAGCTCGCGAAAGCCGCGGCCGCCGAGATCGGCGAGCACCGTCGTGTCGAAGCGGAGCGTTCCCGGGGCCGCCATGCGAACGAGGGCCGCCTTGCCGTCCACGAGCGGAGTCCGAAGCGCCAGCCACACGCGTTCGCGCTCGCCTTGAACGACGACCGCCGCGCCCGCGAACGCGAGCGTTTCGCAGTGGTCGCTGGTTGCCGCGCGCTCTGCGGCGACGAGCGCGCGGCAGAGGAGCCGGCTCGCTTCGTTCGCCCGCCCGACGGGATTGAAGAGGCTCTCGAGACAAGCTCGCTCGTCGGCGCTGCGCAGACCGGCCATCAGCGGAGCGTCGTCTGCCGCGCGCTCGGTGCGGGCCTTGCCGTCCTCGTCGACCGCAGCAACCAGGATGCGCTCGCGCTCCGGCGCGACCTCGCAGCGCTCGCCCCGCGCGTGCGAGCCGACGAGCAGCAGCGAACGCACCACGGTCGCTGCGGCCTCGACGTCGTGCGGGCGTTCGAAGGCCGGGATCGAGGACAGGTCGACGTTCCCCGCTCTTGCGGCGGCGAGCCGGCCGGCTTCGAGTGAGAGTCCGAAGAGCCGGTCGTTACTCCCGGCGTCGACCACCCAGGCTGCGGTGTCGCGCCGTCCGACGGCGGCGGCAGGCGCACAGAGGCGGTCGGGATCGCCGCGCAGCGGCGTCGTAGGGAATCCGGGAGCGCCGGCGGCGAAGCTCGCAGCGGGGAGCAAGGCGGCGAGCGCCGCGGCGGCGGCGAGCGCCAAGGGCGAGTGCGGCATGGACGAGCGCTTTGGCACGGGATGGGAGCGCCGACAAGCCGGGCTGCGGGGCCGACGCCGTCCCGCTGCGCTCGCCGGCAGCACCGCCGCCGTGAGCGGCGCGCCGACGAGCCGGGCCGGGGGTCGTCGCCGTCCTGCCCCCGGGAGGAAGACCCGCGTCCTCCCCGGCGGCGGTCATCACCGGCGCCGCATCCACCAGGCGAGCGCCGCCTTGCCGCTCGGGCGGGCGTGCGCGTGCCAGTGGTCGGGGATGTTGCGGCGCTGGCCGTCGATCACCCAGGCAGGAAAGACGGCGGCGGCGGCGCGCTCCAGGGCGGCGGTCATGTGCGCGACCTCGTGGGCCGGCGGATCGATGCCGTGCCGCCGCCACACCACCATCGGCACCGCGCAGACCTCGCAGTCGGCGACCCAGCAGACGTCGTCCGCGAAGTACCAGCGCGTCAGCCGGGCCGCCGCGCAGAGGTCGCAGCCGCGCTCGATCGGCATGGCGTCGGGACGGCGCCGTCGTGCGGCTCAGGCGGCGCGCGCGCGCGCCGCGAGCTCGCCGATGGCGTCGATGATCTGGCGCCAGGCGCCGCGGGGAAGGTCGTGGCCCATCCCGGCGATGATCACGAGCTTCGCGCCCGGGATCGCGGCTGCCGTGGCCCTGCCGCCCTCGACGCGCACCAGCGGATCGGCGTCACCGTGGATGACGAGCGTCGGCACCTGCACGGCGTGGAGTGCTGCCGTGCGGTCGCCCGACGCCATGATGGCAGCCATCTGCCGGGCGACGCCGTCCGGATGGTAGCCGCGATCGAAAGCGCGGTCGAAGAGCGCTCGCATGCGCTCCTCGTCGAGCGGAAACTTGGTGCTGCCGATCACCTTCCAGGCTTCGATGGCGCGCTCGATGTTGCCCTCGCGGTCGGGCGGCGGCGGTGTCAGGAGGACGCGCATCGCCTCGGGCGTGGCCGGCGGCAGCGTCACGTCGCCCGTCGTCGACATGATCGACGTCATGGTGAGGAGGCGATCCGGGTGCCGGATCGCGAGCGTCTGCGCGATCATGCCGCCCATCGATGCGCCGACCACGTGGGCGCGCCCGATGCCGATGGCATCCATCAGCGCCACGGTGTCGTCGGCCATGTCCTCGAGCCGATACGGCGCCCGGACGGGCTTGCCGGCGAAGGCCGCCTGCATCGCCTCGAAGACGTTGGGCACACCGAGCTGGTCGAGCTGTGTCGAGAGCCCGACGTCGCGATTGTCGAAGCGGACGACGCGGAAGCCGGCGGCGGCGAGCTCGGTGCAGAACTCGTCCTCCCAGAGGATCATCTGCGCGCCGAGCCCCATGATGAGGACGAGCGGCGGATTCGTCGCGTCGCCGAAGGTGTCGTAGGCGAGCTCGATTCCGTTCCCGAGGCGGGCGTGCGGCATGCGACCCTTGTGGCGCGCCGTTCGGGGCCGGTCAAGCAAGGCGGCGAGAGCGCGGCGCCGGTACGGGCACGTCGTCGAGTTGCATCATCTCGGGACTACCCGTTTGATGGACGCGAATGGCCCGCACCCGTTCGACCTCCGGAAGCCGTACGAGCTGGACGACGTGACGATGCTCTCGGTCTTCGGCTCCGATCTCGCCTCCCGCATCCGCACCCATCTCGCGCACCATGACCGCCTCGCCGTGCCGCTCGACGGACGGCGCCATGCCGCCGTCGCCGTGACCCTGGTCGCGGACGCGGAGCGGACACCGTGTTTCCTCCTCACCCGGCGCGCTTCGCGCCTCTCCGCGCACGCGGGACAGTGGGCGCTTCCCGGCGGCCGCGTCGAAGCCGGAGAGACGCCGACCGCGGCGGCGCTGCGCGAGCTCGCGGAAGAGGTCGGTCTCACGGTCGCGCCGAATCGGGTGCTCGGCTGCCTCGACGACTACCCGACGCGCTCGGGCTACGTCATCACGCCGGTCGTCGTCTGGGCAGAGGAGAGTGCGACGCTAACCCCCGATCCGGACGAGGTTGCGGCGGTGCACCGGGTGCGGCTCGACGTCCTCGAACGCCCGGACGTACCTTGCCTGCGCCGGATCCCGGAGAGCGAGCGGCCCGTCATCTCGATCGCCATGGTCGGAACCCACGTCCATGCGCCGACGGCGGCGATCGTGTATCAGCTGCGCGAGGTCGGTATGCACGGGCGACCGACGCGGGTCGATCATTTCGAGCAGCCGGTATTCGCGTGGCGCTGAGGCGTCCGGCGCCACGGCGCGGAAGCCGGGCGGCCTCAGGCGGGACGAACGGTGATCCCGCCATCGACCGGGATCACGACCCCGGTCACGTAGGCGCCGGCGCGTGACGCGAGATAGATCGCGACGCCGGCCATGTCTTCCGGTTCGCCGATCCGGCCGAGCGGACAGGCGGCGACGATCGCGTCTTTGAAGCGGTCGAGCGTCGCCGCCATCATCTTGCTCTCGAACGGCCCCGGCGCCACCGCGTTCACGGTGATGTGCTTCGGGGCGAGCTGCACGGCGAGAACGCGCGTCAGGTGGTGCAGGGCGGCTTTGCTCGCCGAGTAGGAGTAGGTCTCCAGGAAGGGCACCTTCAGGCCGTCGATCGAGCCGATGTTGATGACGCGCGCCGGGTCGGCGGCGGTGCCGGCTTTCTCGAGCAGCGGCAACGACAGCTTGGTCATGTGGAAGGGGCCCTTGACGTTGAGGGCGAGAACTTTGTCCCAGGCCGAGTCCGGGAACTCCGCGAGCGGGGCGCCCCATGTGGCCCCGGCGTTGTTCACGAGGATGTCGAGCCTGCCCTCGCGCGCCGCGATCGCGTCGGCGAGGCCTCTGCAACCGGCCTCGGTCGAGAGGTCTGCGGGGACGGCGATGCAGGTCCCGCCCGACGCCGAGAGGTCGGTCGCCGTCTGCGTGCACGCTGCTTCCTTGCGTGCCGAGATGTACACCTTGGCGCCCGCTTCGACGAAGCCGCGTGCGATCATCGCCCCGATGCCGCGTGACCCGCCGGTCACGAGCGCGATCTTCCCGTCGACGGAAAAGAGGTTTTGCATGGGGACGAGCTAGTAGCCTGGTTTCGGCGCTGTTGGTAGAGCGGAGGCACCATGCGCGTCTTCGTCGCCGGCGGGACCGGCACGCTCGGCCGGCCGACCGTGCGTCTCCTGGCTGCGGCCGGCCACGAAGTGCGGGCGCTGGCGCGAACGCCGGAGCGCGGCGCGCTCCTGAGAGAGCTCGGGGCCGAGCCGGTGGTCGCCGACCTCTTCGACCTGCAGGCGATGACGGCCGCGGTCGCCGGCGCCGACGCGGTGCTCCACCTGGCGACGCGCATCCCGCCGCTGGCGCGCATGCGGCGCCTCGCGGCCTGGCGCGACAACGACCGCCTGCGCTGCCAGGGCACGAGCGTCCTCGTCAACGCGGCGCTCGCCGGCGACGTCAAGATCTACGTGCAGGAATCGATCACCTTCCTCTACCGAGCGCGCGGCGAGCAGCGGATCTCCGAGAGCGCGCCCATAGATGCGCCGCGACCGCTCGCGTCGGCGCGCGACGCGGAGCGCGAGACCGCCCGGTTCACGGCGCGGGGACGGCAGGGGATCGTGCTGCGCTTCGGCGGCTTCTATTCCGCCGAGGCCCCGTCGACGCTCGCGGTCCTCGCGCTCGCGCGCCGCCGGCTCTTTCCGATCATCGGCGCCGGCGACCACTACGTGTCGTCGATCCACGTCGACGATGCGGCGGCTGCAACCGTCGCCGCGCTCGCCGTGCCGGCCGGGATCTACAACGTCGTCGACGACGAGCCGCTGCCGATGCGGGAATGGATGCGCGCGCTCACCGACGCCTGCGGCTTTAAACCGGCGTTTCGGATACCGCTACCGCTGGCGCGTCTCGTCTTCGGAGGCACCGTCGAGCTGCTGGCGCGCTCGCAGCGCGTCGACAACACCAAGCTCAAGGCGGCCAGCGGCTGGGCACCGCAGCATCCGAGCGTCCGCCAGGGCTGGCGCGCGGTCGCGGCGGCGCGAAAAATGGCAAAATCGTCTTGACCTGGCGGCGCGGCTGCGACTAGCGTTCCCCGAAAGTTGCCGTAACTCCGGCCCGTCCACTTGAACCTTCAGTACACCCGAATTCGAGGAGGAGCTCCTATGCGTTCCCGAGTTTTGCTCTGTGCGTTCGCGGCCTTCGCAATCGCCGCCCCGACCATCGCCGTGCCGGCTCATGCCGGCACGTATCCCGGCAACAAGTGCGCCGCCGACAAGCTGAAATCGGCGAGCGGCAAGTGCAAGGCGGCGTTCGCCGCGTTGGCGAAGTTCGCCGGCGGCGGCGGTACGGACACGGCGACGCGCGATGCCGCGCTCGGCAAGGCGAGCGGCAAGATGGGCGCCGCCTGGTCGAAGGCCGAGGGCAAGGCCGGCGCCAAAGGCGTCGACTGCGTCGACATGACCCTGGCGACGGGCGACATGCAGACCCTCGTCGACAACGCCGTGAACGCCGTCTACGCCGACGTCGTCGGCGGGCTGAACCTCTCTTCCAAGGGGGACGCCAAGTGCGCCGCAGCGCTCCTGCAGTCAGCCGGGAACGCTTGCGCGGCCTACCTGAAGAACGAGGCCGGCTACGTCCAGAAGCTCGCGGCCGGCCCGGGCAAGCGCGATGCGGGAAACACCAAGGCCGCGGCCAAGCTCACCGCCGCCGTCAACAAGCAGCTTGCGGCGAGCTGTCCGACGACGGCCACGGTCTCGTCGATAAGCACTGCCGTCGACTCCCTGGCGGACGACGTCACCACCAACGTCATCGTCTCGCCGAACGTCGACGACACGCAGTTCACGACGATGTCGCCGGCCGAGTACCCGGGGATCCAGTACGAGAAGGACACCCTCCACCCGATCTGCTCCCTGGGCACGCCCTATCACTATTTCGTGAAGCGCGGCTCCGAGAACAAGCTCCTCATCTACTACCAGGGCGGCGGCGCGTGCTGGGACTACAACACGTGCGTCTTCCTCGGCACCTTCGACAAGGACGTGAACCCGTCGGGCTCCGACAATCCGAACAGCGTGACCACGGGATTCGGCGACCTCACCAATCCCGACAACCCGTTCAAGGATTGGAACATCGTCTTCGTGTCCTACTGCACCGGTGACATCCACTTCGGCGACAACCAGCTGACCTACGGCGGCACCCCGATCCGACATCGCGGCTGGCACAATGCTCGCACCGTGGAGAAGTGGGCCCGCGAGCACTTCGTCGCTCCCGACGAGATCTTCGTGACCGGCTCGAGCGCCGGCGCCTACGGAGCGCTCTTCAACGCGCCCTTGCACCACGACGTGTGGCCGGGCTCCAAGTTCTCGGTGCTGGGCGACGCCGGCAACGGCGTCATCACGCCGAGCTTCCTGCAGAACGAGTTCAACAACTGGAACTTCCTGGCCCACCTGCCGGCCAAGATCCCGGGAGTGGTCGAGGCGATCACCTCCGGCGTCGGCCTGCCGGCGTACACCGAGGCGGTCGCCAAGTACTATCCGAACACCGCGTGGGGCCACTACTCGACGGCCTACGACGGCGCCACCGGCGGACAGACCGGCTTCTACAACGTGATGCTGAACCTGCACCCGCTGAATCTCCTCGAGTGGGCGAACTGGTGGCACGCGACCTGCCAGTGGAACAGCGTCATGGTGCAGCAGGCGCACGCCACGGCGGCGGCGGCGCCGAACAATTATCGCTACTACATCGGCACCGGCTCGCGGCACACGATGTGGGGCTACGACAAGGTCTACACCGACACTACCGGTAACGTGCCGACGATCGTCGACTGGGTGAACGCCATGCGCGGCCGCACGGTGGGGTGGACGAACGCCGAATGCGACTCGCCGACGAGCTGCGGCACCCTCCTCCCCGGCGACCCGCAGCCGCCGACGCTTCCGGATCCGCCGTTCTCGCAGGCAGGGCCGGACGTCGTCATCACCTGTCCGTGAGTCGGCGGGCAGCGCGAGCTGCCTGATCGCGGTAGCGACGGGCCGAGGTTGCCGCCGGCAGCCTCGGCCCGTTTCACATCGTGGCGGTCGCGAGCGGGGTGGAGGGCGCCGGGGTCGGGGACGAGGCCGGCGTGAAGCGCGCCACCTTGACGAAGAGGTCGCCCGAGCGGATCGGCTTCGGCAGGTAGTCGTCCATGCCGGCCGCGAAGCAGCGCCTGCGATCCTCTTCGAGCGCGTGCGCGGTCACGGCGATGATCGGCAGGTGCTCGCCGGTTCCGAGCTCGCGCTCGCGAATGGCGGCGGTCGCGGTGAGACCGTCCATGACCGGCATCTGGATGTCCATCAGCACGACGTCGAAGCGCTCGCGTGCGGTGAGGTCGACGGCTAGAGCGCCGTTCTCGACCGCGCTCACGACGTATCCGTGCTTCTCGAGGATCTTTGTGGCGATGGTGCGGTTGACCGGATTGTCCTCGACGATGAGGATGCGGCAGATGGTGGCGGCTGCGTCCGGGGTCATGAGGTCCGATGTTGCGGTCGCTGCTCAGAGGTTGGCGGCAGCGGGGATCTCGAGGCTGCTCACGACGTCGTCGAGCTCGGGATCGAGGCGGGCGAGCTCGGCGCGGAGCACGACCAGGAGCGGCGCGCCGCTGCTCACGTCGCCGTCCCGGCCCATGTGCTCGAGCTGCATGGCGACGTTCGCTGCCGGCTTGGCGCCGAGAGTGAGGAGCGCGCCCTTCAGGCGGTGCGCGCCCTGTTGCACCTCCGACGCGTCCTGCGCTGCGAGCGCGGCGTCGAGCTTGGCGATCACCTGGATGCTGTCGGCGCGAAACATCTCGATCACCTTGAGCAGCAGGTCCGCTTCGTCGCCGACCTGCTCGTAGAGCGCGGTGCGGTCGAGGACTGGAACGTCGGTCGTCACGGGAGTCGTCATCGTGGCCTCCGGGGGGTTGGCGTCGAGCAGCGCCGTGATGGTGGCGAAGAGCTCGGCCGGTTGAATGGGCTTGGTGGCGTAGTCGTCCATCGCGGCGTCGAGGCAGCGGGCGCGATCGCCTTGCATGGCGTGCGCGGTGAGGGCGATGATCGGCGTGCGCCGGCCGCTGCGGAGGCGCTCCTGCTCGCGGATCGCGGCGGTCGCCTCGAAGCCGTTCATGACCGGCATCTCGACATCCATGAGGATGACGTCGAAGCGCTCGCGTTCGCATGTCTCGACCGCCTCCCGGCCGTTCTCGACGCAGACGACATCGTGGCCATATCTAACGAGCAGGCGGCTGCCGAGCGTGCGATTGACGGGGTTGTCCTCGGCGAGCAGGAAGCGCCAGCGCGCGCCCGTGCTCGCTGCTGCGCCAGCGCTCGCTCCTGCGTCCGTGCTCGCTGCTGCGCCCGGCGTGCTCGCCGCCGCGGGGCCGCTCGGAAGCGCGGCGGCGGCGACGGCGGGCGCCGCGATCGTGTCCGGCGGGAGTTGCTTCACCACCGTCTCGATCACGCGGCGGAGATCGGATGCCGCGACCGGCTTCATCAAGTAGCCGGCGACGCCGAGCTCGCGGCAGCGCGCCGACTCGCCCTGCTCGCCGGCCGACGTCAGCATGATGAGGGAGCCGCAGGCGAGCTCGGGATCCTTGCGGATGCGCTCGACGACGCCGAAGCCGTCGAGACCCGGCATGTGGCCATCGAGCAGTACCAGGTCGAATGGACTCTCCGCTTTGGCGGCGCGCCGGATCGCGATCAGCGCCGACGGTCCGTCCTCCACGCTCTGCGGCAGCATGCCCCAGCCGCGTATCCGCTCTTCGAGGATGCGGCGGTTGGTGGCGTTGTCGTCGACGATCAGGACCGAGAGGCCGAACATGTCGGCCGGGTCGCCCTCCGTCGCCTCTTCGCTGCAGCCGAAGCGAGCGGTGAAGTGGAACGTGCTGCCCTGACCCTCGACGCTCTCGACCCAGATGCGGCCACCCATCAGGCCGACGAGCTGTACGCAGATCGCGAGGCCGAGCCCGGTTCCGCCGTACTTCCTACAGGTCGAGCCGTCGGCCTGGGTGAAGGCCTCGAAGATGAGCTTCTGCTTGTCGGCGGGGATGCCGATGCCGGTGTCGGCGACCTCGAAGTGGATGGCCACTTCGCTCTCGGTGTGCGCCGCCACGCGGGCGCTGACCGCGATCTCGCCGCGGTCGGTGAACTTGATGGCGTTACCGACGAGATTGAGGATGATCTGCCGCAGGCGGCTCGGGTCGCCGACGATCGCGTCGGGGACGTCGGGGGCGACGTGGCAGACGAGCTCCAGGTCTTTCTGGTGCGCGCGCAGCGCCAGCGTCTTCACCGAGCGCTCGAGATGTTCGCGCAGGCCGAACGGCGCGCGCTCGAGGTCGAGCTTGCCGGCCTCGATCTTCGAGAAGTCGAGGATGTCGTTCAGTAGCGCCAGCAGCGCGTCGGCTGACGACTTGGCCAGCTCCAGGTACTCGCGCTGCTCGCCGGTGAGCTCGGTCTCGAGCGCCAGCTCGGTGGCGCCGAGGACGCCGTTCATTGGCGTGCGGATCTCGTGGCTCATGTTGGCGAGGAACTCGGATTTGAGGCGCGACGCCTCGAGCGCCGCTTCGCGGGCTTCGACCAGCTCGGCGAGGCGGCGCTGCCGGTCGACGGCGTCCGCCGCCGCCTGCCTGGTGAGCCTCCAGCCGTAATAGATCGCGCCGCCGATCATCAGGGCGACGAAGAGCGCGAGGATGAGCTCGCGCTGTTGAACGATCCCCGCCGTTGCCAGCTCGCGCTGGAAGAGCACGTCCTGGACGTCGCGCACGTGCTGCTCGAGCGCGCTGAAGGACTCCTGAACGGTTGCGAAGCGGCGGTGCATGCTGGCCATCAGCGGCGCCGCCTTGTCGGGCGCCTCGATCGAGAAATACGAGAACGTCATGTTGGCCTCGGAGGCCATGGCGTTCATCGCCGTGCGGATGGCATCGAGGTCGTGGACCAGCGTCTTCACCTCGGGGCTGTTGCCGGCGTCCTCGAGATCGGCGCGCGCTTGGCTCCACGCGTCGTCGAAGGCGCGGCGCGCCTTACGGAGCCGGACGGTCTCGCCGCGGGGGTCGCGGGAGTCGAAGACGTCGTTGGCGGGCGCATTCACCGCGGCAGCGAGCTCCCGGAGCTCCGCGTAGGCGGCGAGCCGCTCGGCCCACTGGCGGTTCACGTCGAGTGAACCGCGGTGCATGTCTACGAGTTGATGGTTCAGCGCCAGGCTGACGAGGACCGTCAGGATGTCGAACGCCGCGAAGAGTACGTAGAGCATCGGCAGTCGCCGCTGCTCCACGGTCTCGACGGGTGCGGTCGCGGTCGCGTTCGTCTGCGGCTCGTCGGCGTTCGGCAACGGTCTCCTGCCTCGCGAAGGCGTGAAATCTGCAGCAGGGGAAGTGAGCAAACGCTATGCCGCGAGCGGTCGCGCGAAAGGCCGCACGGACGACGCCTCGGGAGGGCGGCGCGACGTCACATTTGCACGGCATCGCCACTCCGGTGACTCTCTACCGCAGCGCACTGCGTTCGCGCCCGGCGCTCTGCGAAAGCGCATGGGGCTGCGCGCGGTTCAGACGAACACGGTCTCCGGGCCGCGGGCCGCCGGCCGTTCGCCCGGGCGACGCTCGGCCGGGGCGACGCCCGCGGCCTGCTGCAGCTCGGTGAAAGCGTCCTGCACCGCGACCACGAAGTCACGCACGTCGGGTACGAGATCCCAGTCGGCGTTGAATCCCCAGCAGAGCAGGCCCGCGTAGCTGAAGAGGACGATGCCGAGTCCCAGATAATCGGTGAGGGGCACCTGCCCGTAGTTGTCGAGCATCCTGGCGCCCAGGAGGTAGAGCGGCACTTGCGGCCCGGGCACATTCGTCACTACGAGGTTGAAGGGCAGAGCTCGCGTCAGCATGCCGCTCGCGAGCGAGAGCAGCGTCGACGGCGTCCACTCCGCGACCCGCGACAGCATCTCGGCGCCGAGCGCCTGCTTGGTCTCTTTCAAGCGCGCGGTCGCCTCGCTGATCTTCTGCAGGCGAGCCCGCGGGCTGCGCTCGGCGAGGGGCAAGTCGATGATCCAGGCCGAGACGCGGTTGCCGAGCGTGCCGCGTTCCGCGGTGCTGCGGACGCTCACCGGCGCCATGACCCGGAAGTCGAGGTAGTCGACGTTGACACGCCGCCCTTCGAGGAAGCGCTGCACTGCGCCCGCTACCGTCGTCAGCACGACGTCGTTCAAGGATCCGCCGAGGCGCTTGCGCACCGCTTTGACGTCGTTCAGGTCCATCGCCAGCCAGTCGAAACGCCGATGCGGTCCGATCGACTGATTGAGCGGCGTGTCGGAGACCGTGCGCAGGCTCGAGCGCAGCATGCCGCGCGCCGCCCGCCACATGGTGCGGATGTCGGAGCGCGGGTCGCGGACGTCGGCCAATACCCGCCGGAATCCCGCGATCGTCTCGAACGGCGTCCGTAGGTGGCGTGCGGTTTCGGTCGAGAGCATCTGCCACCGCGTCGGGCGCGGTCGCGGCACCCAACGCACCGGCGGGGCAATCTCGGTCGTCGGCTCGATCGCGAGCAGTACCGCGAGGAGATCGACGCTCGCCATGCCGTCGACCATGCAGTGGTGGATCTTGCTCACCATGGCGAAGCGCTCGCCGCCGTCGAGCCCTTCGACGATCCACATCTCCCAGAGCGGCTTCGAGCGATCGAGCTGCTGCGACATGATGCGGCCGGAGAGCGCCTTCAACTGCTCGACATCACCGGGCCGCGGCAGGCTCGTATGGCGGACGTGGTACTCGATGTTGAAATGCTGGTCGTCGACCCAGACCGGTCGGCCTTCGATCGGCGTGTAGGCGAGGACCTGGCGGTAGCGGGGGATCAGGTGGAGGCGCGATTCGACGTAGGCGCGGATGCGTTTGACGTCGATGCCGCCGGCGGCGGTGCGCAGCGGCGCGGCTACGAACGTCGCCGTACCGGCGACGTGCATGTGGTTGGTCGGGCTCTCGGTGATCAGGAACGAATGATCGAGGACGGTCAGCCGTTCGTACGTCGGCACCGGCATGCGCGATCTCCTCTGCTTCCGCAGCGGCCTCGGAGGATCGTCTCGGAGTGCCCCGCAAGGGGATGGGGAGTGCGGCGAACCTTGTACGTCCTCGCCCCGCTGGCCACAAGATCGGACCGCTCGACGCTGTCGAGCGACGTTGACCGGGTGAAGCGGCCCGTGGTAGGCGGCGATCCCCGAGTCCGAAACGCCAACGGCATCCCCCACCGGAGGTTACTTCCCATGCAGAGCCCGATCCGCGCCCTCGTCTGTGTATTGGCGATAGCCCTAACCTCGACTGCGTTGGCGGCACCGGCGGCCAAGCAGTACCAGTCGAGCCTGACGACGCCGCCCAACGGCGCGGCGACGATCAAGATCACCAAGCCCTCGAAGGTGATCATCAAGGTCGCAACCGGCAGCATCTCCTTTCAACTCAAGGTCGGCGGCATCACCGACACGATGGATCAGCCGGTGAATCTCGCCGGCAACACGTTCCAAGTGGACTTCATTCGGCCGGGCGGCAACTTCGTCACCCAGCAGTTCACCTTCGACATCAGCGACGGCAAGGCGAACGCGAAGTTCCCGCTCGCGCTCTCGGCGTTTCCGCTCGGCGCCGCGAACCCCGGCGAGACCATCGATCTCCGGGCCGTACGCCTGGTGCAGTCGGGGACGGGATTCACGTTCGGCGTCGCGGGTCTGACGCTCAAGTAGATCCGTTCGGTGCGGGGGCAAAGCGGCCCGCACCGCCGCCGCGTCTTCATGGCGCCGGCAGGCGCGGCGTTCCGGCGGCTGCCGGCGCCGGCTCGGGCGCCAGCGGCCGCGGCACCCGCCGCAGCCGCGCCGCGAGCGGCAGCGCCGCGCTGCGGTCGTCGCGCGGCTCGCCCGCGGCGCCGATCGCCTCGCGCACGCCGGCGCTCGGCGCGTAGCTCGGCACCAGGCTGCGGATCGTCCGCATGACCCGGCCGACGTCGCTGGCGGCGACGCCGTCCTCGATATCGCCCAGCCATTCCGCGAGCGGCGGCGGCGTGCCCGCGGCTACCAGCACGCGGATGCGCTCGTGCGGCGTCGCTGCCTGCTCCTCGTCGTCGGCGACGAGCTCCTCGTAGAGCTTCTCGCCCGGACGAAGGCCGCTGAACTCGATGGCGACGTCCTCGTCGGGCTCGAAGCCGGAGAGGCGGATCATCTGCCGCGCCAGGTCGACGATCTTCACCGGCTCGCCCATCTCGAGGACGAAGGTCTCGCCGCCCTGGCCGATCGTTGCCGCCTGCAGGATCAGCTGCACGGCCTCGGGGATGGTCATGAAGTAGCGCGTCACCTCGGGGTGGGTCACCGTGACCGGCCCGCCGCGCGCGATCTGCTCGCGGAAGATCGGGACGACGCTCCCGTTCGAGCCGAGGACGTTGCCGAAGCGGACGGCGGCGAAGCAGGTGCGGCCCTGGCGCTGGAGGTTCTTCACGATCAGCTCGGCGACGCGCTTAGTGACGCCCATGACGCTCGTCGGCCGCACCGCCTTGTCGGTAGATACCATGACGAAGCGGCTGGTGCCGTGGGCGAGGGCGGTGCGGGCCACGTTGCGGGTGCCGAGGACGTTGTTGCGAACGGCTTCGAGCACGTTCAGCTCGGCGAGCGGGACGTGCTTGTAGGCGGCGGCGTGGAAGACGAGATCGGGGCGCTCCGCTGCGAAGACGCGCTCCAACTGATCGACCAGCAGCACGTCGCCGAGCACCGGCACCAGCGTCACTTCCGGGAAGCGCGAGCGCAGCTCCGTTTCGAGCCCGAACATGCCGTTCTCGTGGCGATCGTAGAGGACCAGCCGCGCCGGTCCGTAGGCGGCGACCTGACGGCAGAGCTCGGAGCCGATCGAGCCGGCGGCGCCGGTCACGACGACGGTCTTGCCGGCGACGAGCGCAGCGACGCGCGGCAGGTCGAGGCGCACGGCGTCGCGCGCCAGCAGATCGTCGACCTTCACCTCGCGCATCTGCGTGTACATGACCCGTCCGTCGACGAGCTCGCCGAGCGTCGGCAGCACGCGGTGGCGCACCCGCGCCGCCGTGCAATGCTGGACGACGCGGCGGATGACCGCGCCGGGCGCCTCGGGGAGCGCGATCAACACCTCGCCGATCTCGTGCGCGGCCGCGAGCGCCGGCAGGTCGTCGATGGCGCCCAGCACCGGCGTGCCGCAGACGCGCAGCCCGATCTTGCGCGGATCGTCGTCGACGAAGCCGACGACGCCTACCCGCAAGCGCCGGCGTTGCTCGATCTCCTGCCGGAGCTGGATGCCGGCCGAGCCCGCGCCGACGATCAGCGCCAGGGTTTCGATGCGGCGCACGGCCGGCCGTTCGCCGCGCTCGGCGGCGAGGCGGATGCCGACCCGGATCGCACCCATCGCCAGCGTGCAGAGCAGCAGATCCAGGAGGAAGACCGAGCGCGGAAAACCGCGCAGACCGTGTGTGAAGACCATGACGGCGAGGAAGAGGGTCGATGCCAGCAGGTTGCCGCGGGCGAGGTCTTCGACGTCCTGTACGCTCACGTGCCGCCACGAGCCCGCGAAGAGCCGCGCCGCCCAGAAGCCGACGAGCTTGCAGGCGAGGAGGAGCGGCAGCGTCGCCGCGGCGACCGCCAGCCAGCGCGGGTGGGGCTCGAGGTCGAAACGCAGCAGGAAGGCTGCCAGGTAGGCCGCGGCGGCGATCCCGAGATGGGTCGCGACGGTGACGACCTGGCGGTGGCGGACGGGGAAGAGCATGAAGCTCAGGCGCGCGCTGCCTCCTCCGGACCGGAAAGCGGGCGTCCGCGGCTGCCGGCGCGGTGCTCGTCCAGCACCTCGGCGAGCGCGCCGCAGACCGTTTCCACCTGCGCCTCCGTCATCGTGCCGAAGAAGGGCAGCGCCAGGCAGGTAGCGCCGGCCGCCTCGGCGGTCGGGAACATGCCCGGCCGGAAGCCGAAATCGCTGCGGTAGAACGGCTGCAGGTGGATCGGCGGGAAGTACGGCCGCGACGGAATGCCGCGCGCCGCCAGCCCGCGCATCGTCCGGGCGCGCGCCGTCGGATCGGCGAGGCGCACGACGTAGACGAACCAGCTCGCGGTCGTGGTCGTGGCCGTCAAGCGCGGCGGGACTACGCCGTCGAGGCCGCCGAGCCGCGCCTGGTACCAGCCGGCGACGCGCGACCGCTTGGCGAGGATCTCGTCGAGGCGCTCGACCTGCGCCAGGCCGAGGGCGGCGCTCATCTCGTCGAGGCGGTAGTTGTAGCCGAGTCGGGTGTGCGCGAGCCATTCGTCGCCGACATCCCGGCCCTGGTTGCGGAGGCTCCGCACGAGCGCGTCCCAGCGTGCGTCGCCGGTGACGATCATGCCGCCCTCGCCGGTCGTCATCTGTTTGTTCGGGTAGAAGGCGAAGGTGCCGGCGTCGCCGAGCGTGCCGAGCGGGCGGCCTTTGTAGGCGCCGCCGATGGCCTCGCAGGCGTCCTCGATCACCGCGAGGCCGTGGCGCTCGGCGACGCCGAGGATGGCGTCCATGTCCGCCGCCTGTCCGAAGACGTGCACCGGCAGCACCGCCCGGACGCGCCGACCGCTCCGCGCCATGGTCTCGACGGCGTGCTCGAGGCGCGCCGGGTCGAGGGTGAGCGTCTCGGGATCGACGTCGACGAAGAGCGGGCGGGCGCCGACGTAGAGGATGCAGTTCGCCGAGGCGACGAAGCTGAAGGGCGTGGTGACGACGACGTCGTCGGCGCCGATGCCGGCCGCGAGCAGGCAGAGGTGCAGCGCTGCGGTGCCGCTGTTGACGGCGATGCCGTGGCGGGCGCCGACCCTGGCGGCGAGCCGGTCCTCGAAGGCGCGGGCGCGCGGTCCCAGCGCCAGCGTCTTGCCGTCGAGTACTTCGAGCACTGCCGTGCGTTCTGCCGGCCCGAGGTCGGGCTCGCTCATGGGTACGATCGTCGTGGTCACGGTTTCCCCCTTTGCTCGATGGCGTCGTGATGCGATGCAGATGGGTGATGGTTGCGGCGCTCTTCCTCGCGGCGGTGCTCTGGCAGGCGCCGGGACCGATCCGGGTGCCGGACGGCGAGACGCGGACGGTCGAGGCGCCGGCGATCTCCGGTCCCGCGCGCCTCGTGTTCCGCGTGCGCGCCGACTACCGGCGCCCGGCGGGATCGAATCCGCTCCTGCGCGTGCGGGTGGGCGGCCGCGCCGTCGGCGCGATGCGCGATCGCCGCACGGCGCGCCTCGTCGGCGACCCGGAGCGCGATGGCCGGCCCCGCTTCGATCGCGGTTGCTGGCGCGTACCGCAGGGTCCCGCCGGCGGTGACGAGCTCGCGCTCGACGTCTCCGATCTGGTCTCGTCCCGGGCGCCGTTTGCGATCGCGTTCGCGAGCGCCGGCCCGGGCACGCTCGGCGCAACGCCGCTCGTCATCGATGAGGTGCGGCTCGAAGCCGGGGGCTCCGCCCGGACGTTCGCATCGCCGCCGCCCGACCGCCGCCCGCCGCGCCTCGCCCCGGTGCGGCCGCCGACGTTCGCGGTGGACGCCACGGCGGACGCGCTGCGCCTCGCTTGGGGCGGCGCCGTGCATACCGTGCGCACGGTCGTCATCGGCGGCCCGCACCGGGTGGCGCGTCGGATCGAGCGCTTCGCGGACCACGTCACGGTCCTCGACACCTTCAGCAACGACGGCAGCGACGTGATCGGGCTCCGCGTTCGGCACGCCTTCGCGACCGACTCGGCACGGATTCACCTCGGCGGTCGCCTCGATCCCGACGTCGCCGACGCCTACAGCCCCTGGAATCCGACCGTGTTCGCGGCCTTCGGAGACCGCGACGGCAAGGACGGGGGCGGGCTCGGGCTCGTCGCCGAGGACGACGTGCTGCGGCAGCAGCTCTACGTCGATTTCGAGCGCGCCGACGACACCGTCGGCATCCGTACGGACATGCTCTGCCTCGCTCCGCGCCAAAGCTACACGATCGCTTGGAGCGCCTACCCGCGCGCCGCTTCCGACTACTGGGATTTCATCAATGCGGTACGCGCTGCATGGGGAGTGAACCGCAGCGTCCAGGGCTCGTTCGTGTGGTTCACGGCCGATGCCGTTCTGGCCATGCCGTCGGACCGGCTCGCGACGGCGCTCGCGCGCCAAGGCACCGCGATCGCGGCGATGTTCGGCGGCTGGGTCGATCCCGAGCGCCGCGAGCGGCCGCCGACGATCGGCTTCGGCACCGCCGTCCTCGGCGGCGCGTTCGCTGCGTATCGCAGCCGCATCGCCGAAGCCGTGCGGCGTCTCCAGGCCGCACGCCCCGGGATCGTCACCCTCGCCTACTTCGACGCGCAGCGCGACAGCTCGCCCGACGCCGCACGCCGCTTCGCCGACAGTCTGCTCCTCGAGCGCGACGGTCGGCCGGAGCGCGTCGACTGGGGCGGCAGGTTCTCTCCGGCGTGGGGGATGGTGCCGACGACTGGCGATTCCTTCGGCACGGCGATGCTCGACGTAGCCCGGGCCATGGGCTCGCTTCTCGGCGCCGACGGCCTCTACTGGGACGAGATGGACGGTGTCGACTTCCGCGCTCCTCGCCTGACGATCGGCACGTGGGACGGCAACACCTGCATCCTCGGAGACGACGGTGCCGTCGCGGTGCAGGTCGGCCTCGCGAACCTGCTGAGCCAGTCGGCGAAGCTCGGTTACGCGGCCGCCGCAGGAAGCGCGGGCGTCGTTCTCGGCAACGTTCCGCCGACCACGCGCGCGTTCCAGGACCGCTCCGACCTCCGGATGGTCGAAGCCCAGGGCGACCGCGCCCCCTGGGGTCCGATGGCCCACCTCACCACGCCGCTCGCCTACGTCGGCGACCGCGGCGACTTCGCGACGGCGCGCGCCAAGATCGATGAAGGCCTCGTGCCGGTGACGTCCGGCTTCGACGTTGCGCACGACATGACGGCGCGGCTCTTTCCCTTCACGCCGGAGTATCTCCAGCCGGGAACGCTCCGCGCCCGGGAGCGCATCGTCACGACGCAAGCCGGCACGCACGGATGGCAGGCCTGCGCCGGCGACGTCCGCGCCTTCCGCTACGACGCCGTGGGCCGCGAGCACGTCGCCGACTGGCGCGTGAAGCGCCGCGCCGGCGGCGCCTACGTCCGCGTGCGCCTCGGGGGCGGCGAGGCCGCGATCATCGAGTGCGGCGCCGCCGCCAGCGCCGCACCTGCGACCGGAAGCGGCGCGGCGAATGCGCGGCACGGCGTTGCTCGGCGGGCGCACTAGCGCCCCCCTCCCGGCGCCGTGCTCCCCGTGAACTCGGGCATCGTCGCGTGGCCGGCGGCGCCGATGCCGCCGCCGCGCACGACCGCCGCGAGCGTCCGCCAGAGCAGGCGGAGATCGAGCCCGAGGGACCAGTGGTCGACGTACCAGACGTCGAGCGCGAACTTCTCCTCCCACGAGAGCGCGTTGCGGCCGCTCACCTGCGCGAGCCCGGTGAGGCCGGGCGGAACGGTGTGGCGCCGCGCCTGCGCCGGCGTGTAGCGCGCCAGATACTGCGGCAGGAGCGGGCGCGGGCCGACGAGCGCCATGTCGCCGCGGAGCACGTTCCAGAGCTGCGGCAGCTCGTCGAGGCTGGCCGCGCGCAGCCGGCGGCCGAGCGGCGTGAGCCGTGCCTGGTCGGCCGCGGCGGCGCCGCCGGCGGCGACGGGGAGCATCGTCCGGAGCTTCAGCAGCGTGAACGGCCGCCCGCCGGTCCCGATGCGGGCCTGGCGGAAGAGCACCGGCGATCCCATCGTCGCGCGGACGAGGAGCGCGGCGAGGCCGAGGAGCGGGCTCGTAGCGACGAGCAGCGCCGCGGCGCCGACGACGTCGAGCACGCGCTTGGCGCGCCGGGCGGCGGCGCGGTGGCGCGCCGGGAGCGGGACGGCGCTGGCGGGGCGGGCAGCGTTCATCGGCGCGCTCCGCCGGCGGCGGCCGCCGCCGCGCCGCCGCAGCCCATGCTCGGCAGCCATCCGTTCGCGCCCGTGAGCAGTTCCTCGTAGAGCGCGACCACGCGCTCGCAGATGCGCCGCTCGTCGAACTCGACGCGGGCGCGACGGCGGGCGGTCTCGCTCATGCGGAGGCGGCGCGAGGGGTCGGCGGCGAGCCCGGCAACCGCCGCGTAGAGGGCCTCGCCGTCGCCGACCGGCACCAGGAGGCCGGTCTCGCCGTCGGCTACCGCCTCGCGGCAGCCGCGGATCGCGGTGGTTACGACCGGGACGCCCATGGCGCTTGCCTCGACGAGCGAGCGCGGGAAGCCCTCGCGATGCGTCGGCAGCACGACCAGATCCGCCGCGGCGTAGATCTCGGGCATGTCGTTGCGGTCGACGAGCACCGTCATGCGGCCGGCGAGCCCCTGCTCGCCCGGTACCACGCGCAGCGTGTCGCGCTCGCGCAGCGACGTGCCGACGACGAGGAAGTGCGCATCGGTGCGGCTGCGGGCCAGGCGCCGCGCCAGCGCCAGGAATTCGGGGTAGCCCTTCTCGCGCGTGAAGCGCGCGACGATGGCGACGACGAGAGCCGCCGGCGGCAAGCCGAGGCGGACGCGGAGCGCGTCGCGGCCCGCGGCGAGCACGCGGTCGCAGTCGAAGCGTGCGAGGTCGATACCCTGGCCGAGGTGGCGGATGCGGCGGCGCCGGCACATGCGCCGGGCGACGGCGCGCTCCACGTCTTCGCGGCTCTGCGACAAGATCCTCGACGAGAGCGCGCAGGTGACGTGGTCGACGACGGCGAGGGCGCTGCGACGCGGCTCCGGAACGTCGTCGTGGGAGAGGAGGCCGTGGACGGTGTTCACGACCCGCGGCACGCGGGCGAGGCGCGCCGCCAGTTGGCCGAGGAGCGCAGTCTTCGGCGTGTGGGTGTGGACGAGCGCGAAGCGCTCGCGCCGAAAGAGCCGGACGAGCGCGACGAGGGCGCGCACGTCCTCGTCGGGGCGGACGAGCCGCGTCAGCGGCACCACGTGTACGGAGAACCCGGCGCGGGCGAGCTCGTCGAGGTAGGCGCCCGGGCCCGAGACGCAGTGCACGTCGAAGCCGGCGCCGCGCGCATGGTCGAGCTGGGCGCGCAGCAGCAGGCGGAACGACTCGGGGACGTTCGCGGCCACCGCGATCTTCGCGGCGGCGGTGTTCACGCGGCCCTCCACGCGGGCGCGGCGGCGAGCTGCGGGCGCCGGGCGCGGGCCGGGCGGCGGCGCCCACCGAGGAAGGCGAGCCCGATGCAGACGCCGAGGAGGGCGCAGTCCTGCAGGAACATGAAGACGACCTGACTCAGATCGAGGAGGTAGAGCGCCGTCACCAGCAGCATCGCGAAGGGTACGAGCAGGAAGCGGGCGTCGCCGGGCCGGAGCGAAGCTATGGCGCGGCGCAGCCGCCCGATCAGGGCGCCGAAGAGGGCGTGCGCGATCGGCATCCCCGTCCACCCGAAGTTGAGGAGCGTCTCGCCGCCGAGCCCGAAGACGCGGCTGTTCGGCGCATCGCCCTCGCGGGTGCCGATGCGGCCGTCGCGGAGCTCGGCGTAAGCCTCCTGGGGGCCGCGCGGACGCGCCGGCCAGACGCTGCGCGGGACGAAGATCGCGGCACCGACGTAGGTGGAGCCGAGCTGCGGACGATACGTGGGATTGGCCTCGTACATCGTCCACAGCACCTCCATCTGCACGTCGGCGCGGGCGAGGTCGCCGAGGAGGAGCCAGCCGACGTCGCGCCCGGTCCGCTGCTGCGCGCGGGCGATGCCTTCGGCACCGGAGAGCGCGGCGCTGATGCCGTCGCGGCCGGCGCCCTTGTAGAAACTGTAGAGGAAGCAGAAGACGAAGGCCGTGCCGAGGCCGATCATCACCGCTCGCGACGAGAAGCGGCGCAGCAGGAAATGGCAGAGCCCGGCGGCCAGGAACATGCCGCCGAGCATGCTGAGGCGGCTGCCGTGCAGACCGGCCCATCCGAGGTGCACGCCGGCGAAGGTCGCGAGGATCGCGGCGACGAGCGCCGCACCCGGCCGCCGCCGCGTCCTCCGCCCGCGGCGGCCGAGGAAGAGCAGCGTTTCGAGGAGCACGATCAGGGGGAAGGGCCACGCCAGCATGAGCACCATGCCCATGCCCGAGAACTCCACGCCGCGGACCTCGTAGGCGTCGATCAGGCCCGAGGCGCCGCCGAAGTGGCGGAGCAGCTGCACCTGCGCTGCGAGGGCAACGAGTCCGCCGAGCGCGAGCGTGCCGGCGAGGCGCGGCGCGTCCACGCGGCGCAGCGGCCGGAGTGCGGGCGGCGGCCCCGCGGTAGCCCAGGTGTAGCTGAGCTCGAGGGCGACCAACGCCGCGGCGTTCACCGTCGCCAGGCGGCCGAACCATTCCCAGGTATCGTCCGGCACGCGGACGAGCGGCGTGTACCAGTCCCACGCCAGGTGGAGGACCGGGGCGACGAATGTGTTGTGGAAGACGAAGAGCGTGACGATGGATTTCGGGTCGAAAGCGTCGGCGCGGCCGCGGATCCAGCGCACGAGCGTCGGCGCTTCGAGGCCGCCGCAGAGCGCCAGCGGCAGGAGCGCCCAGTGCAGTTCGTTCGCAGTGGCGGCGAGGCGGGCGCAGACGGCGGCGACCACGGTCCAGCCGATGGCGGCGTCGACGCCGCAGAGGAGCGGCGCTCCGGTTCTGGGGCGCGCGCGCCTCACGAGGCCGGCACCGTCGAGGCGGGCTGCATTGCGAGCGCGGGCTCAGCGGCCGGCCGGGCGGCGCCGGCCGCGGCCGCGGGGTCGGCGCCGCCGCGGGCGCTGCTCACGCGCACGTAGACCGCGCCTAGGCAGGCCGCCTGCACGAGTGCCGCCGCGAGGAGCGCCCATGCTGCACCGACGAGTCCGAAGCGCGGCACGAACAGCGCGCTCGCGACTCCCGTCGCCGCGAGCGTGATCGCCGCCACCGCGAGCTGTTCCGGAAAGCGTCGCGCCGCCGTGATGCCGCTGCAGAAGACGCTCGCCTGGTAGCCGACCGCTGCCGCGGCCGCGAGCCACACCAAGGCGTCGGCGTGGACGGCGTAGTCGGCCGTGTAGAGGCGCGCGAGGATCGGGGCGCCGATCGCCGCGCCGCCGCCGACGGTGGCTACGCCCATGCCGGCGGCGGCGAGCATGGTGCGGCGGAGCAGGCGCCGATACGCGGCGCGGTCGCCGACGAAGAGCCGGGCCAGCCGCGGACTCACTGCCGCCGCCAGCGCCATCATCGGCTGGTTCCCGGCGGCGACGAGGTAAGCGAGCCCCGCGAAGTAGCCGAGCGCGCGCGGGCCACCGTAGGCTTCGAGCGCGTAGCGCGGCACGTTGGTCATCAGGCTCTGGAGGCCGGCGACGATGCCCATCGGCAGCGCCGTCCAGGCGAGGCGTGCCAGCGTGTCGCGGTCGAAGAGCGGCCGCACTGCGGTGAGGCGGCGCGCGGCGGGGAGATCGTAGAACCCGAGCCAGGCGCCCCAGGCGAGCGCCATCAGGGAGGTCGCGGCCAGGAGATCGCCCGTCGTCACGAGCCCGAGCCCGATCGCCGTGACGCTGATTCCCCCCTTGGCGAGCATCGAGAGGGCGACCCGCTTCAGGTCTTCGTGCTGCTGCAGGAGGCCGAAGATCACGTCGCTCACCGACTCGAAGGCCTTGGCGAGCGCGACCAGCACGATCAACGCCACCGTCGCCCGCGGATAGCCGGCGGCGCCCGCAACCGCGACGATCACCGCGAGCGCGAGCGCCGTCGCGACCAAGCGGACGCCCAGATAGGCGCCGAACGGGTAGACGTCGCAGGCGTCGGTCGCCTGCACGACCCGGAGCTGCAGGCTCGCTGCGATCATGATCGGCGCGGTGATCGCGAGCGCCAGCGCGAAGCGGCCGACGTCCTCGGGTGACGAGAGCTTCGCCAGCGCCACCAGCACGGCGCACTGGCAGGCGGCATAGCCGACATTGCCGAGCACGGCCCAGAGGGCATTGCGCTTGAGCGACGGCGCCGCGGCGGAGATGCGGCCGCCGGCGTCGCCGCTCGCGGCCGGGGTCGACGCCTCCCGCAGGCGCGCGTAGAAATCGAGTCGCTTCTCGTCCAGGAGCTCGTCGCGATACGCCGCGGCGGCGGCGAGATTGCGTGCCGCGGCGCCTGCGAGTCGCGCCGCGTCCCCGAGCACCTCCCGGAGCTTCGCCGCGAGCGCCGCGGCGTCGTCCGGCGGCACCAGGTCCGTTTCCGGCAGCAGCTCCGGGATGCCGCCGACCGTCGAGCCGATGCACGGGAGCCCCCGCGCCATCGCTTCCACCAGCGCCCGCGGCAGACCCTCCTGGCGCGACGGCAGAACGAAGCAATCGGCGGCGTCGAGCTCGGCGCGGACGGCGGGCCCGGCAGCGAGCCCGCCCGTGAAGCGCACGCGATCCGCGATCCCGAGGCGGGCGGCGCGCTCGGCGAGTGCCGTGCGGTAGCCGCCGTCGCCGACCAGCACGAGCCGCAGGTCGAGTCCGTCGCCGCTGCAGCGCGCCACCGCGTCGATCAGGACGTCCTGCGCCTTGTAGAGCTGCGCCATGGTGCCGACGGTGATCAGCGTCCGCGGCGCGCCGGAGGTGAACGTCCGCGGTGCGGCCGCGAATGCCGCTGCCGGCAGCACCACGTCCGAGACGCCGACGGCATGGCCTGACGTCGGGTAGCGGCGCTGCAGCGCCGCCTGGGTCACGTAGGACACCGCCGCCGCCTCGGCGCAGAGGCGGCGGAGGCCGCGGCGCGCCGCGGCGCGCAGGAGCGGGCGGAGCGGGTGGCGCAGCGAGCCCGGCGCCAGCGCATCCCAGGGGTCGCCGACGACCTCGACGCCGTAGGCCTGGCGCCGGCGCGCCAGCATGCCGCGCGCCAGGGCGGCGAGCATCCCGGGCGCTACGAGGACGACGGCCTCGGCGGCGTCGAGTTGCGCGGCCAGGCTGCGGCGTATCGACCACCATGCACGCGCCAAGCCGAGCGGACCCTGCCAGTCGCCCAGCGACACGACGCGGACGCCGGCTCCCTCGGTCGGCTCGGCGTCGCCGCCGGCATACTCGGCCATGGCGTTGGCGACGCGCGCCACGATGGTCACCTCATCGAAGACACGGAGATAGCGACGCGCGAAGAACGAGTGTCCGTAGTGCTTGAGCGAGAACACCACCCCGTCCGAGCGGCGCTGGAAGCGGTGATCGAAGACGAGGAGTAGCTTCATTGCGCCGCCGCCTCGCGGCGCCGGCTGCTCTCGCGGCGCACCACGAGCTCGCTGACGCCGCGGTGGATCGGCAGCAGGTCGACGGCGTTGCGCTCGCCGGCGCGCAGCACCGTCTCAGCGCTCTCGAAGTCGCCGCGCGCCGCGTACACGCCGAGCGCCAGGTCGCGGTAGAGGCGCCCTTGCTCGGGCGTGCGGGTGAGGGCGGCGAGGAGCGTCGCTTCGGCGCCGTCGAGGTCGCGGGCCGCGAGCGCCGCGCGCCCGGCGCGCGCCAGGTAGGCGCGCCCGTCTTCGCTGCGCTCCGCCTCGGCGCGCAGCATCGCCGCGGCGTCGGCGAAGTGCTCGCGCGCTTCGAGGAGAGTAGCTAGGTCGTCGACGATGGCGGCGCGCACGGGGCCGTCGGCGCTCGCGGCGAGCGCGCGTTCGAGACCGCGCCGGATCGCGCTCGCGAGAGCGTCGTCGAGGGCCGCGAGCCGCAGCGCCAGGGTGTCGCCCTCGGCGAGGACGCGCAGCCACTCGCCGGCGCCGCGCGTGACGACGTCGCTCGCCGGGCCGAGGTAGGCGTGCGACACCAGGTACGGGTAGCGAAACATCGACTCCTCGATCTCGGCCAGGGCGGCGTCGCGACGATCTTCCTGCCAGAGGGCCAGGGCGAGACCGTCGCGGAGCTCCGGCGCCCAAGGCGAGAGCGCGATCGCCCGCCGCCATACGGCCTCGGCCTCCGGACCGGTGCCGAGCACCGCCGCTTCCGCTTCGTGGGCGGCGCGGTCGGCAGGCGCGCGGTCGAGCGCCGTGCGCACGAGAGCGAGCGCCGTCTCGACGCTGCCGTTGCCGCCCGCGGCGAGCACCAGGTCGGCCTGCTCGAGCGCCGCCGCCGGTGCGAGCGGAGTGGCGCCGGCCAGTACGCGGACGCCGTTCGCTGCCAGGATGCTCGCTGCGGCCGCGAGCAGCGCCGTCAACGCCAGTATCGGAGAGGCGTCGCGACGCCGCTGCGCGGTCGCCGCCGCGAGATCCGCCGCCGGGTCGACGAGGAGCGCCGGCGGTTCCGCAGCCGCTGCCGCTGCCGCGGCCGCGGCGCGGGGGCGGTTGGCGACCACCAGCAGCGCCCCGAGCGTCATCATCAGGAGGAAGCTCGCGGGCAGGTGGAGGGCGAAGTCGACACTGCTCTGTACGAGGATCGCGGCGATGCCGCCGACGAAGCCCCAGCGCAGGTTGCCGCGGTCGCGGAGCGCGGCGCGCCACTCGGGAACCTCGAAGCCGGGCGGGATGCCGTTGCCGCACCGGCGCCGCTCGGCGCGCTCGGCGGCGGCGCGGCGTCGGCCGCGGTCGACGAGGAGCGTGCGCGCGACGGCGACGAAGAAGGCGACGACGATCGCCACTCCGGCGATGCCGGTTTCGGCGGCGAGCTCGAGGTAGTCGTCGTGGGCGTGATCCCAGATCCCGCCTTCCACGGGCGGCGCCTGATGCGGGCGGTACGCGTGCAGCCACGAGCCGAGGCCGCTTCCCGCGAGCGGGTACTCGCGCAGCAACGCCGTACCCTGCGCGGCCACGGCGAGTCGGCTGGAGAGATTCACCTCGAGGCCGTCGTCGGCGAGGTCCTCGGTGGCCGCCCAGCGCACGAGGGTCGCCGCCGCGGCGGCGGCGAGGAGAAGCGCGAGTCCGGCCGGCAGCATGCGGCCGGCGCGTCCGCGGCGCTGAGCATGCGATCGGCGGCGCGCGCGCGCCGCCATGCCGGCGCCGGTGCTGCCGAGTCCTACGAGCAAGGCCGCGAGGCCGCCGCGCGAGCCGGTTGCGATCAAGGTCACGACGAGGAGTGCTGCGGCTGCGGCTGCGGCGAGCGGTGCCGCGAGCGCGCGCTGGTTCGCAATGAAGGCGGCCGCCCAGGCGCGCTCGCGCCGTACTCCCATGCCGCGCCCCGAGGCGGCGGCTTGGGCCAAGCGGCGGCGGAGCCGGCTCGCGAGCGAGAGCGCGTAGGCCAGCGTCAGCGGGATCACCATGGCGAGCCAAGCGGCGAAGTGGTTGGGATTCACGAAGGGGCCGGAGACGCGGTCGCCGGTCGTCGGCTCGGCGGTGATCCAGAGGACACGGCCGTTGCCGACCGCGGCGGCGAGAAGCCCCACGGCGGCGATTCCCGAGGCCCCGATCACGAGGGTCGGCACGAGGCGGGCGAGGGCGCGCTCGTCGCCGTCGGCGGCCGTGCTCGCGCCCGCGGCGCGCCACGGGTAGGCGACGATGGTCGTGAAGACTGCGAAGCCGAGAGCCAGGCGACCGAGCTCGACCCAAACCGCGTAGGCGTCGAGCGCGAGCGGCCGCCAGCGCGAGAACGCTCCCGCGTCCGGCCATCCCGGCAGCATCGCCGCCGTCAGGCGCGCCGCACTCGGCGACAGGAGCGTGAAGAGCGCCGGCGGCAGCGGCACCGTGGTCGCGAAGGCGAGGGCGGCGAACGCAGCGAGGGCGCCGACGCCGACGGCAGCGGGACCGCCGCCCGCGCGCCGGCGCGCCTGCAGCGTCGCCGCGAGGAGAGCCAGCGCCGCGAGCGGGCCGACGGTCGCCGCCACGGGATGCCGGCCGCCGAGGAGGAGCGGCATGCCGACGAGCAGCGCTTGCAGCACGACGAGGATGCCCCGGTCGCTCATGCCGCCGCCTGCGGGGTCCGGTAGTAGCCGTAGTAGCGATTGTAGAAATAGAGGTCGCCCCAGCCGAGGTCGACGTTGTTGATGACGGCGCCGAGAAGGTGGGCGTTCGCCTGGGCGAGCTGGTCGCGGGCGCGACGGACGAGCTCGCGCGGCGTGTCGTGGCCCTTCACGACCTGGACGACGCCGTCGACTTCGCGGGCCAGCACTACGGCATCGGTCACCGGCAGTACCGGCGGCGCATCGAGGACGATGAAATCGTACTGGCTGCGCATGTCGTCGAGCAGCGCCCGCATCCGCTGCGAGCCGACGAGCTCCGCGGGATTCGGCGGTGTCGGCCCGGCGGGGATGAAGTCCAGGCGCGGCGCCGCGAGCGTGTGCACGATCGCGGCGCGCTCGCTCTGGCCCGCGAGGAAGCTCGAGAGCCCGGTCGCATTGGTGATGCCGAGCTGGCGGTGGCAGCTCGGCTTGCGCAGATCGACGTCGACCAGGAGCACGCGCGAGCCGGCTTCGGCGAGCGTCGCCGCGAGGTTCAGGGACGAGACCGTCTTGCCTTCGCCGGCGCCGGCGCTGGTGACCAGGAGCATCTTCGGCGGCGCCGCCGGGGTAGAGAACAGCACCGCGGTGCGCAGCGCCCGGAACGCTTCCGCGCTCGGCGACAGCGGCTCGTGCACGACGACGAGCGCGGGCGTCAGGCCCCCGGTTGCCGGCAGCGCGCTCTCGCCGCCGGCGCGGGCGTTCGGGAGCGCCGGCGGCGAGCGGCGGGCGAGGGCGAAGTTCGGGATCGTCGCCAGCGCCGGCAGCTGCAGGAGGTCCGCCATCTCGGCGCTGGTCTTGACGCTGTCGTCGAAGTGCTCGCAGAGGAAGGTCGCGGCGCCGGCCAGGAGCAGTCCGGCGCCGAGGCCGAAGGCGAGGTTCAGGGCCACGTGCGGCGAGCTCGCTCGCGCGGGCACCTCGGCGCGCTCGACGACGCGCAGATTGGTCGCGGCGAGAGCCGAGCTCGCCGCCGTCTCCATCTGCTGCTTCGCGAGCGATGCGTGCAGCGCCGCTGCGCTCTCGACGTCGCTGCGCAGGAGGTCGTAGCGCGCCCCCAGGTCGCGGAGCTCGATCGCCGACGCCTCGAGCGCGGCGAGCTTGTCGCGGAGGCCGTGCTCGCGGGCGAGCGCAGCCTCGAACTTCGCGCGCACCGCGCTCACCTCCTGCTGCACCTCGGCGTCGAGCTGGCGCGCGACCAGCGCCTCCTGCCGCTGCAGCTCCACCATCGCCTCGTGGTTCGGTCCGAGGCGGTTGTCGAGGCCCGTGCGCGTCGCCTGCAGGTCGAGCAGCGCGCCGTGCAGCTTCTGGATCCCGGGCTTGTCGAGGAAGTAGGCGAGCAGCGCGGTCTCGGGCCGGGTGAGGAAGTCGAAGCGCGTCTGCAACGTGACCCGTGCGCCCTCGGCCTTGGTGAGCAGGTTCGCGAGCTCGCCGATCTTCTGGCCGACCACCTTCTGCTCCTGATTGACCGCGACGTTCGGGTGCTCGGAGGAGAAGGCGCGCAGCGCCGCCTGCGCGCTCTCGAGCCGTTGCTCGGAGTCGCGGAGCTGCTGGTCGAGGAAGTGGCGCGCGGTCGCATCGGTGGCGAGACGCGCTTCCTCGTTGGCCTCGAGATAGGCCTGCGTATGTGCGGCGGCGAGGATTGCCGACAGCGTCGGGCTCGGAGTCGTGAAGCGGATCTCGACGAGGTCGGTGCCGCGGACGTCGCGCACCGAGAGCCAGCGCATGTAGCGGTCGAGGAGCTCGGCATCGACGTCGATTTCTCCCGTGCCGCCGTCGACGGGAGCGAGCGGGGCGCCGGAGATGCCCCGCGGCCGCAGCATGGTGAGGAGCTGGCCGCCGACGGCGAGCAGCCCGGCGCGTTCGGCGCCCGGGTGCAGGAACGCCTCGTTCTCGGCGAGCCGTCGGGTGCGGATGACGCGCTCGGCGAGATCGCGGCTCTCGAGCATCGCGACCTGGGTGGCGAGAAAGCTCGAAGCGCCGTTGACGTTGCGCTCACTCTGCTCGAGGTCGAGGACGTTGCCGTCGAGGCGGAGCTGGATCGGCGACTGGCGCGCCACCTGGAGCCGCGTCGCCGCCGTGAAGAGGCGCGGCGACAGCATGGTCGCGAGGAGGCTCGCGCCGAAGACGAGGACGAAGCACGCTGCCGCGAGCCAGCGGTACTTGTGGAGGATGCGGGCGTAGTCGTGGAGACGCCGACGCGGCGCCTCCGTGTAGTCCGCTTCGTAGGGCGCGGTCGCGAAAGCATAGTGCGGGGGCGCGAAGGTCCCGGGCACGGCCGGCAGGGCCGCGCCATTGGGGTCGATGGTGGCCATTCAGAACAGGAGCACGCTGCCGCCGACGTGAATCATCTCGCGAGCGACCGTCCACATGCTCCACGGCACCACCCGCGCCACCGACACCGGCACGCGGACGACGTCGCCGTCGGCGATCGGCACGTCGGCCGCGCGTCCGTCGGCGACGGCGTCGAGATCGACCTCGAACGTTCGCGAGCCGCCTCCCGGCGTCACCCGGCGGACGACCGTACGCGACTGATCACCCGAGACATGGCGCCCGCCCGCCGCCGCGACCGCGCCGCCGACGGTGAGTCCGCGGGTTACCGGATACGAGCCCGGCTTCTCGACCCAACCGTCGACGAGGACGCTCCCGGCCGCCGCCATCGTGATGACGTCGCCGGGCCGCACCTCGGGATCGAGGCCCGCGGGACCGCGCGACGCCGGCGTTCCGATGAGTGCAACGTCGATATAGACGCGCTCGGGCGGCGCCGTGATCGCGTCCACGACTCTCTCCGAGGATACCGCGAGCTCGACGATCCGGCCGGCGTCCTTGCTCGGACCGCCGGCCGTCCACAGCATGTCACTCAACGTCGCGCGCGGCCGGGTCACGGGATATAGACCCGGCCGCTCGACGCTCCCGATCACCGCCACCACCCCGCTGCGAAACTCGGCCACCTGCACGCTCACTTTCGGCGCGCGCAGGATCCCGGCCGCTAGGAGGCGCCGCCCGATCTCGGCTTCGAGCGCCGCCGGGGTGAGCCCAGCCGCGCGCACCGCGCCGATCATCGGAATCGTCACCTCTCCCCCGCCGCTCACCCTGAGCCCCTGCTGATAGAGAGGAGCTCCCGCCACTGCTTGACCGGCGCCGGCGGAACCGCTCGGCGACCGCGCGCCCGCCGGCGCCTGCGCATCCAGGAGATCCGGGATGCGTACGTCGAGAAGATCGTCCGGCCCGATATGATACCCGTCGCTCGCTGCGGCTTGCGCCCGCGCCGCCGTGATCCTGGACAGCGCCGCGACGTCGGCCGCCGTCATGAGATCGCTCGGCGCCGGCGCGGCTCCCGCGGCGCGCGCGGGAGCGGTCCCGAGGCGAGGACCGCCGCAGCCGGCGGTCAGCGCCAGCGTCAACACCCAGGCGCTCGCGCGTAGCGGCATAGGGAAGTCGTACATGTCGACGTGTCTTCGGAGTCCGTCCGCGCTACGAACGCGAGCGCGGCGGGCAGGGACGGAACGGCCGGCAGTTGGTCATGCTGCCGTGGCGGCAGCAGACACGCTTGCGGACCACCGCCGGCCGTCCCGGCTTCTCGGGACAGATCTTCGAATCGATCCGTACCAGCACCTGCTTGTTCGGACAGAAGAGTCGGTCGCCGCGGTCGTGCCACCAACTATCGTCGTCATCGTCGTCGCCGCGGCTGCAATCCGGGATCGAGTGTCGATCGTCCCTGCCGAAGCCCTTGTCCTTGTCGGGTCCGCCTCTGGCGAAGGCAGTCGGTGTCGACGCGGCGCCAACGACGAGCGCGGCCGCCGCCACCAGCAGCGCTCTCCCTACGAAGCCTCGATGCAACATGCGCACCCCCCTCACGGTTGTTCCGGTCGACACGCACACCCCCACGGCGCGGCTCAGCACCGGCATTGCTCCCTGCTCGTCTTGTCTCGATGGGGCTGTCGCGCGCTTCACGACGACGCGGGCGGCAGCCATGGGCGGAGAGTAGCGAGCTGCGTGCCGGCGGCGGCGCGTCGCCGCGGTGCGCCGGGAGCGTAGCCGGTTCGCACACGTCTGCGGGCGCGTCAGCGCCCGCGCGAGCGCCTGCGCAGGCGAACGCGCGTTACGACTCTAGCGGCTCGTGCAAGGATGAACGTCCGCAGGCGCGACGCCGCGGAGCCGCTGCTGCCGGGTGCCGTCGGGTGCGACTCGGGCGCGAGAATCACGTCATCCTCGACATCGACGCCGCGGAGCCGCTGCTGTCGGGTGCGACGCCGGGCCGGCGCCAGGCCGTGCTCAGGCGCCGTGGCGCGAGGCGAGGACGCGCCGGTCGAGGTCGCGGACGAGTGCCGGCAGATCGGCGGCGCTCGTCCCGTCCGGCACCAGGCGGGCAACGAGCGCTGCGGCGGCCTCGGTGTTCTCGCGCTCGGCGTCGGCGGGTGTCGTCGCCCGCGCGCCGTCGAGGTCGGCCAGCACCGGTGCTGCTCTCGGGGTGTCGCCGACGCAGAAGCGCTCGGGCACGGCGTCGGGGAGCGCGACGCCGGCGAGCGCCAGGGCGCGCAGGATGCGTGCCGCCGCGGCGGCGTGGGCTAGGGCGACAGCGCGCTCGGCGGAGTGGACCGCGGTCTGCCACGGCCGGCCGGGTGCGGCGACGGCCACGTACGGGATGCCGTGCGCGATTCCGGACTCGACGACAGGCGCTACCCCCGGGAGAGCCAGGGTACCTTGCAGCTCGGCCTCACGCGCCAGCCGTGCGGCGGCGGCGGCGGGTGCGGTGCGGAGCCAGACGGAGCGCTGGCCGTCGAGCCAGAACCCCGCCGCAAGACGGTCGTGGGCCGTCGCCGACAGAATCGCTACTCGACCCATGCGGCGCGCCGCGAGGGCTGCGAGCCAACGTTCCGCGGCGCGCAGGCCGGGCGCTGCACGCCGCACCGCCTCGAGCGTCGCCCGCGCCCGATCGTCGGCGTGACGGGCGAGGAGCGCTGCGGCGTATCGCATGCCGAGGCGGGTAAAGATTCCGCCTGCGGGCGCCAGGCTGGCGAGGAGCACGCCGGCGGCGCGATCGGCGAGCGTATTCGGAATGCCGGGAGCGAGCGCCAGCTCGAGCATGCGGATACGGAGCGGCTCGGGATATCCGCGCAGCACCGGATCGGGTGCCGCCAGGACCTGTTCGAGGCCGAGCGCGAGCTCGGGGTCGCCGGCGCTCGCGGTGCGCAGCGACTCGGCGGCCACGGCGGGCTCGCCGCGCAGGCGCCGGTGCACCGCGCGCAGCGGGGCGAAGATCGCCGCTACCGCGGGCGGCAGCGCCGCCGCGGCGGTGTCGAAGGCGCGGCGGAAAGCGTCGCCGTCGAGGAGGCCGAACAGTACCTGGACGCGCTCCGGCCCCTGGAACGTCCCGGTCAGCACCTGCAGCAGGCGCGCGAGGCGGGTCGCCGAGAGGATCTCGAAATCTATCCGCCGTACGATCTCCGCGAAGGCGGCGGCGGCCTCGACGCGCGAGTGTTGCGATGCCAGCGTCTCCAGGTAGGCCAAGAGCACGCCGGCGTCGGCGGTCAGGCGGATCGCACCCGCGAGCATGCGGGCGCGGGCAGCGGCGTTCGATCGCAGCGGCTCGCGCCCGATCGCTGCCTCGACGACGCTGCGATCCACTTTGCCGAGGAGATGATGGCAGACACCGCGATCGTGCGGCTCGCGGCGGGCGTTCACGAGGAGGTCCTCGGCCGCGTTCAAGCGCAGGCGGAGAACGTCCTTGTACTCGCGCAGGAACAGGAGGTGCTGCTTCATCTCCTCGACTTCCTCGGGTCCGAGCGCCTCGGGGTCCGGCGCCGAGGCGGCTGCGAGCCGGCTCACCCGCGGCACGACCGCCGCGGCGGCCTCGGCGTCCGTCGACGCTCCGGGCGCATTCGCTTTGCCGCGCCGCCGTTCCCGGTCGGTGCCGCGCCGGCCTTTCTGCCCGCGCCGCCGTCGCCGCCGCCGCCGGAGCGCGGGGGTCGCGGGGCTCGACGGTGGCGTGTCCGGGGCCTCGGGCTCCATTGCTCCCCGCGCTAGCACACCGGAGTCGGCGGCACGACTCGTCTGCGCATCGCGGCGGCCGCCGTGATAGGAGCGCGCCGATGCCGCCGCTCGCCGCCGAGCCGCCGCACCTGCCGCGCGCGGGCTTTCTCCTGCGCGCCGCAGCGCTGCCGGTGCTTCCCGCCAATCTCGCCGGCGCCGTCCTCGTCTACCTGTATTTCAACTTCGTCGATCCGCTCGCTCCGGTGGCCGACGCCGGCGCCTACGACGGGCAAGGCCTCGCCGTCTTCGTCCTCGTCGTGGCGGCGGTCCTCGGCGCCAGCGTGTACCTGAGCGCGCGCTGGGTCGGTCCGCTGGCGCACTGGCGGCGCCGCCTCCGCGCCGGGGCCGATGCGGCTACGGTCCCCGTCGCCATCCGCCGCCGCCTGCTGAACGCGCCGCTCGCGAACACGATCCTCACGCAGGCGAGCTGGACCTGCGCCGGCATCGTCTACCTGCTCTACCTGCGCGTCGTCACCGGCCTGCCGCCGAGCGAGGTCGTCCGCATCATGTCGGTGCTCGCCTTCATCGCCGGTCCGCTGGCGGCGGCGCTCGCCTTTCTCGCCAGCGAGCTGCACCTGCGCCGGCAGGTGCCGCTCTTCTTTCCGGACGGCCGCCTCGAGCGCGCCGGCGTGCTGCGGGTGCCGATCCTCGCTCGGCTCGGCGGCACCTTCGTGATCACGTCGATCCTGCCGCTCGCCCTGATGATGCTCGTCGACTTCTGGGTGCGCGCACACCACGGCGGCCCCGTCCTGGACGAGGTCGACGTCTTCTGGACGCAGCTGGTGCGGGCGCAGGGCTTCATCGCCGTCGTGACCGGCATCGTCTCGCTGGTGATGGCGTGGCTCGTGGCGCGCTTCATCGACCGGCCGGTGCAGGCGCTGCGGGCGGCGATGGCGCGCGTCGCCGGCGGCGATCTCACGGCGCGGACGCCGGTCCGCAGCACCGACGAGCTCGGCGAGCTGGCGGCGCATTTCAACGCCATGGTCGACGGGCTGCGCACCGCCGAGCGGACGCGCGAGGTCTTCGGCCGCTACGTGAGCCCGGCGGTGGCGCGCGAGGCTCTCGAGCGCGGCGTTGCGCTCGGCGGCGAGGCCATCGTCGCCACCGCGATGTTCGTCGACCTGCGCGGGTTCACGGCGACGTCGCGGCAGCACCCGCCGGCGCGCATCGTCGAGCTGCTGACCGAGTACTATGCCGTCGTCGAGCGCGCGTGCGAGCGTGAGGGCGGCGTCATCACGCAGTTTCTCGGCGACGGCGCGGTCGTGGTCTTCGGCCATCCGCTGCAGCCCCTCCCGGGGCACGCGCGCGCCGCCGTGCACGCCGCGATCGCGCTGCAGCGGGCGCTGGTCGCGCGCAACGCCGCGGCGGCGGGCGATCCTCTGGTCGCCGGGATCGGCATCTGCACCGGCGACATGGTTGCCGGGAACGTCGGCACCGGGCGCGGACGGGTCACCTACACCGTCGTCGGCGACGCCGTGAATCAGGCGGCGCGGCTGCAGGTGATGACCCGCGACCTCGCCGCGTCGGTGCTGATCACCGCCAGCACGCGCAACGCGCTCGGGTCCGACCCCGGAGTCGGCTTGCGGTCGCTCGGCCCGCTCGCGATCAAAGGCCTCGACGAGCCCGTCGAGGTATGGGTCGTCGACGGCGCCGCGCCCTGAGGGCGCTCAGTCGGGCGCCGTGCAGAGGTCCTTCGTCGGCGGCGTGCGCGAGCAGGCGATGCTGTCGGTGACGCCGCTGGCGAGAAACGAGCAGGCGTTGCCGATCGCCGCCTGGCGTGCGTCCGCCGCGCGCTCGCCGTCGACGGTGGCGCACCGCGAGCGGTCCGCGAAGGTGATGCACACCTCGCAGCGGACGCCCTGGAGATGGAACGTCCGCCAGACGACGAAGGCCATGAAGGCGAAGAGCGCGGCGAGCGCGAGGCGGTGCAGCGTGCGACGGCGCGCGGCGGGCATCGGGCGAGCGTAGTACGGGGCCCTGCCGGCGGCAACGCGCGCTCGGCCGGCGACCGGACGCGGACCGGCCGGCGCGCCCGCGCGCCGGCGGCTGGCGGCGCCGGAGCGCTTCAGCGCGGCAGGCGGCGATAGATGCGCGAGGCGCCGGCGGCGTCGTAGACGAGCTGCCAGTGCTCGGGATGCGCGGCGACGGCCGGCTCGGCGTAGCGGCGGGAGACGTCGAGGAACTCGAGGTCGTCGATCACCACCCAGTCGACCGGGACTTCGCGAAGCTCCTTCTCGGCACGCTCGGGATCGACCTCGAAGGGCGGCAGGATGCTCCGGAGGCCGCTCGCCAGATAGAGCCGCTGCGGGGTGCTGGTGGCGACGACGGCGTCGGGCGCGGCCTGCCGCGCCAGCCATGCCAGCGCCTCGTCGTGCCGTCGCCAGCGTTGCGAATAGAAGAAGAGCCGTTGCGGTGTCGCGCCGGGACCGACGGCGGCCGGCTGATGGCGGAGGGTGAAGACCGTCGCCAGGACGACGAGCTCCGCCGCCAGTAGGACCCCGACCGTGGCGCCGGCGGCCGTCTGCGCGACACGGCTCGCGCCGCGGCTTGCGTTCTCCAGGACGAGCGCCAGGCCGATGGCCGTGATCGGCGCCAGCGGCATCAGGTAGCGTCCGAACTGCGACGGCCAGGGCGTCAGCGTGACGAGCGCCAGCGACGCCAGCCAGGCGAGCGGCGCCAGCCGGATGCCGTCGACGAAGAGCATGCCGACGCCGCCCGCGGCGACGATGCCGAGGAGCACGCACGCGGAGCGGCCGAGCGCGAGCGAGTACGAGGGCGGCGGCGCTTCGTCGCGCAGGCGGAACACGGGCGCCAACGGGCCCTCGGCGCGGACGCCGATGCTCTCGCCGAGCCGCTCGGGGAGTGCCGACGCGTTGCCGGCGATGCGCCGGACGAGATCGCGCCCGCCTGTGAAGCCGCGCTCGGGCGCGAAGGCGTCGCGGTAGGCCAGGTTGGCGCCGTAGCCGACGTTGTAGAAGTTGTAGGGCGCGCGCTGGTAGGCGTAGGCGGGCGCCGCGAATTCCGGCTGCGCTCGCACTCCGGCTACGTAGCCGTGCCAGGCGAGGACCGGCAGCGCCGCGAGCAGGGCGCGGAGCGCCGCTTCGCGCCGGCGGCGGGCGACGAGGGCGTCGACGACCCAGGCGGCGAGGAGAGCGATCCCGCTCGCACGCAGGAGGTAGGCGGCGCCGCCGCAGAGCGCGGTGAGCCCGCGCCGCTCACCGGACTCGGCGGCGAGCAGGAACAGCACCAGGGCGCAGGCGAAGGGCAGCTCGGTGAGGAGCGCGTCGGAGAGCCAGAGGGGCTCGAGGTGCAGCACGACGAGCAGGCTCGCGACCAGCGCCCACCCCGGACGCAGCCACCGGCGTGCGAGCGTGTGGACGGCGAGCGCGTAGACGACGAAGAGCGCCGCCCAGGTGCGGCGGAGGGCGCGGCCGGCGACGGCCGGGTCGCGGCTGCCGACGAGGCGCTGGTGGGCGGCGACGATCATCGGCAGGAGGGGCGGATACTGGATCGCCTCGATCCGCCCCGGTTCGTTCAAGAGCCGGTAGCCGTGCCCGTCCGCCAGCGAGGTCCCGAGCACGTAGTAGGTGCCGGCGTCGTAGCGGAGGTCGAGAGGGCCGTGCAGGCGCGGCACCCACAGCGCCGCCGCCACGACTACGAGGAGGCCTAGGGCGAGCCCGTCGGCGCCGATCCGCGAGCTAAAGGGCGCCGTGGGTGACGTTCCAGACGATGTCGCCCGGGACGAGCGGCGCCAGCACCGTCTTCACGAAGGCTCCGTCCTGCCAGCGATACTGGCGGAGCTCGTGCTGGTCCTCGGAGGCGACGTAGATCTCCAGCCGTCCGTCGCCGTCGAGGTCGGCGAGGTCGACGGGCTGCTCGAAGCCTGACGACTTGGCGTCGATGAGGGTGCGCGTCCAGGCGCCGTCCGCGCCTTCGGGACCCTGCTCGAAGAGCCAGAGCCCGGACGCGAGCGCACCGGCGACCAGGTCCATCTTCCCGTCGCCGTTCACGTCGCCGGCCTGGATGGCGCGCATCTGGCGGTCGGGAACGGTAGCGACGACGGTGCTCGTGAAGGCTCCGTCCTTGAAGCGGTACTGCTTCACGGTGACGGGGCGCACGATCTGGCCGCCGGCGCCGACCGCCCCTTCCCAGACGACGTAGAGCTCGCACTGGGCGTCGCGGTCCATGTCGGCGACGAGGATCTCCTTCGCGTGGGTATCGCCGGGCGCGTCGACGATCGAGCGCTGCCAGGTACCGGCGGGCGTTCGGCGGTACATCGCCACCTCGCCCGGCTGCTCCTGGTCGAGCTTGTTCGGCTTGCTCGGGGTAGCGAAGATCTCGGGCGCGCCGTCGCCGTCGATGTCGCCGATCTCGATCTCGTGGACGAAGGTGTCGGGCTGGCGGTCGATTTCCTCGACGCGCCAGCCGTCGCTCGGATGGACGATGGCGACCACGCCCTGGTCGTGGGTGGCGATCACGAGATCGTCCTTGCCGTCGCCGTCGACGTCGGCGCGCTCGATGTCGCGGAGGCGGTCGAACTTGCCGCCGAACCTGGGGTTCCAGCGCGTGGTTGCGGACCAGGCGCCGTCGGCGTAGCGCCAGGTCTTCAGCATCGCCTGGGTGGCGCCGATGGTGATGAGGCCGTCTTCCCAGGGGATGGCCTTGTGGAAAGCGTTGCTGTCCGGATCCTCGAGGATCGTCGTCGTCCAGGCGGCTCCGGTGCGGCGGACGATCATGAGCTTCGCGGGACCGGGGACGGGCTGGGTCTTGCCGTCGGGCTTCTTTACGTCGACGAACTGCGCCACGGCGAGGAAGAGCGCCGGATGAGGACCGCCGACGAGAGGCTCGCGGCGCGGCGCCACCGCGGGCACCGGCGGTGCGGCGGGAGGCGCCGCCGCGGTTCCCGCCGTTTCGCCGCCGCGTTCGCAGGCTCCGAGCACCAGCAGTGCTACCAACGGCGCCAGCCTTCGCCACCCGCCCGTCCGCTGCGACATGGAAGGTGACGTAGGACGGATCATGCCGGCTTGCAAAGGGGGTGGCGCCGCCCGGTCGCGGAGCGCGGATGCTGTGCGTTTGTGTACGCCGCAGGCTGCCTTTGTGACGCCCGGCGTCGCCGGTGTTGCGGCGGATTCTTCGCGGGCGGCGAGGCATGATCGTTGCTCGCACGGCACGGCATGAACGCCCCCGAGGAGTCCGCCGTTGCTGCGGCAGCGGCCGCCTCGCCCCGCTCGGCGCTGCGGACGCTCTTCAACCGGGTCGCGGAGAGCTGCGACCTGCCGCCGCTTCCGGCGGTGGCGATGCGCGCCATCGCCCTCGCGCGCGATCCGAACGTAGCCAGCGATCGTCTGGTCCGCGTCGTTTCCACCGACGCCGCCCTTGCCGCGCGCGTCGTCTCGATCGCGTGCTCGGTGCGCTACATACGGCGCGAGCCGCCGCGGACGTTGGCTGCCGCCATTCAGACCGTAGGCTTCCAGGCGCTCCGGCGCATCCTGATCGCGGCGTCGGCGCGGGCCGCATACCGTGCCGATGACGCGGTGGCGCAGACGCTCTGGGAGCACGGCCTTGCGACCGCGCTCGCGGCCGACGACCTCGGCAGCTTGAGCCGCGAGCCGCGCGGCGGCGGGTCGTTCATCGCCGGCCTCATGCACGATATCGGGAAGCTCGTTCTCCACCTCTCCGACAGCCGCCGCTTCGATGCTCTCGACCACGAGGCCGGAGCACGCGAAGTAGAGATCTTCGGCGTCACGCACGCGCAGGTCGGCGCCTGTCTGGCCGAGCACTGGGGGCTCGAGGACGACGTCGTCTGGGCTATCCTCGCGCACCACGATGCTCCCGAGGAGGCGCCGCTCGCCCGCCGCATCCAGCTCGCCGACACGATCGCCTGTCGGATCGGCTACGGATATGCGGCCGACTCCGAGGCGAGCGACCCGCCGAGCGGGTTGCTGGCCTCGCTCGGCGGGGCGGCCGATGCGGCGACGGTCGAGGAGGTCTCGCGCCGCGTGCTCGAGTCCTTCGAGATCGAGCGCGCCTTGTTCGCGTAGACCCGGTTATTCGAACTTCCGCTCCGGCCACCACGGGTAGAAGGGCGGCATGTCCGCACTCGGCCGCAGCGTGAACCGCGGCTCACGCTTTTCGAGGAAGGACGCCACGCCCTCGTGCGCGTCCGCCGACTGACCCATCGCGAAGATCGCGCGCGAGTCGACTTTGTGGGCCTCCATGGGGTGGTCGGCGCCGAGCATGCGCCAGAGCATCTGGCGCGAGAGCGCGACCGACATCGCCGAGGTGCCGTCCGCCATCTCGCGGGCGAGGTCGTGCGCGGCCTCGAGGAGCGCCTCGGCCGGGACGACGCGGCTCACGAGCCCGGCCGCGAGAGCTTCTTCGGCGGTGAAGACGCGCCCGGTGTAGATCCACTCCGCGGCTCGGCTGATGCCGACCAGGCGCGGCAGGAACCAGCTGCTGCACGCCTCGGGAACGATGCCGCGCCGGGTGAAGACGAAGCCCATGCGGGCGCCGGCGGCAGCGATGCGGACGTCCATCGGCAGCGTCATGGTGATGCCGACGCCGACCGCCGGACCGTTGATCGCCGCGATCACCGGCTTCTTCGACTCGAAGATGCGCAGCGTGAGCAGGCCACCGCCATCGCGATGGGTGTCCGCGGGCGACCGCGCCGCCGCGTCGGAATGATCGAACGTGCCGCTGCCGCCGGAGAGATCGGCGCCGGCGCAGAATGCCCGCCCGGCGCCGGTGACGATGACGACGCGGACCGCGTCGTCGGCGTCGGCGCGCGCAAGAGCGTCGAGCAGCTCGTCCAGCATGCGGTGGGTGAACGCGTTCAGCTTCTCGGGGCGGCTCAAGGTGATGGTGAGGACCGGGCCGTCGACCTGGTAGCGTATCTGTTCGTAGTCCATGGGGGGCCTCCTACACTCCGCGGCTGGCTCTGTGAATCGCGCCGCCGCCGGGGATGGCGGCGCAACTTGACCGTAGCGGCGTCGGCGCGCTAGGCGATCGCGCGTGCGCATGGGTGCGGCGGCGCGGCGGCGGCTCTTCGAGACGGTGCGCGATCATCTCGGCATGCACGTGCAGAAGCTGCACGCGCGGCTCGGGCGGAAGATCTTCCGCAAGGACGCGTCGGTCCGCAACTGCGACGGCAGCTGCTGCTTGAAGGGCAGCGTCGCGTCGTACGACGAGTACCGGAACATCATGAAGCACCGGCGGCTGATCGCGCCGCACATGACCTCGCGGGCGCGCCACAAGCCGGAGCGCTGGTTCGAGGCCCGCGTCAAGGCGGACCCCGACTACCTCTGCGGGAAAGCGGTCGCCACCCGCGTGCTCGACGGCCGCTGCGTGTTCCTCCGCGACGACAACCTCTGCGCTCTCCACGTCGCCGGCGAAAAGGAGCTCGGGACGCCGTTCAAGCTGAAGCCCGCCATCTGCCTGCTGTGGCCCCTGTGTGTCGTCGACGGCGAGCTCGACGTCGGCTACGCATCGTTCACCCGCCGCAAGGAATGCTGCGCCGCCGTCCGTCACGGCGAACGGACCATCTACGACGTGATCGGTCCCGACGATGCGGCGATCCGCATGATGGCGCGCCCCGAGAACTCGCGCGGGGGCAGCGGCGAGATGCCGAAGCCACGGCGCCGCTGAACGATCTCGGCATCTTCCGGAGGCCGAGCGCCGGCGCCTAGCGGCACCCGGAGGGCGCCGGCCGGCTCGCCGCCGGGGCGGCGTGCGCCTGTGCACGGCCGCTCGGGCGCGACACTACCAGCCGCCGCCGCCACCGCCGCCGCCGCCACCACCCGAGGAGCCGCCGGACGAGCCGCCGCCGCCGCCCGAGGACGACCCCGGCGCGGTCGACGCGGAGGAGATGGCGCTACCGAACGACGAGCCGAGCGCGTGCGTGAAGCCGGCGAGGTCGCTGCTCGCCGAGCCCTGATACCAGCCCGCGGCGGAGACCGCCGCCGCGGCCGCGGCCGGACCGACGGCGGCGGCGAACTGATCCGTCCAGTTCTTCTCGACGCCGAGCGCCAGCGCGTACGGCAGCATGCGATGGAACTCCTGCGCCGTGAGCGGCGGCGCCTTCTCCGCGGCCAGGCGCTGGCGCTCGGCCACGCCGAGATAGAGGCGCAGCCCTTCGATCTGATCGAGCAGCCGGCGGCCGACCGGCGTCGGCGCCTTCATCAGGTACGCGAACAGCAGATTGGTCGCTATCAGGGCGAAGATCAGGAGCGCGAAGGCCAGGCCGGCGATGAAGACCAGGGCGCCGATGCCCATGATCTCACCGATGATGAACGGCACCGCGAAGAGCGTGGAGAGGATGGCGACGACCACCCCGACGCTGCGCTCCCCCAGCGAGCCCCCGGGTACGGTGCGCCAGGCGGCGGCGACGCGCGCGCAGAGCATGAAGACGCCGACGCTCCAGCCGCTCAGCCAGAAGAGGATGAAGATGGTCGCCGTGGTGAGGCCCAATTCGCCGACGAGGAGGGCGGCTCCGAGCACTGCTGCAATGGAGACCGCGACGCCGATCACCACCAGGCCGGTATTGTAGTTGAAGTAGGCGCCGAGGTACGCGGTCTGCAGCGCCCGGCGGTGTGCCTTCAACGCTGCGGCGATGCGCTCGTGCGCGGAGTGCGCGAAGGTGAAGGCGCGGCCGCCGGCGAGCAGCATCCCGAGCAGCTGCGATTCGCTGCCCGGCAGCTTCACGGCGCCGGCGCGCTCGATGCGGTAGCTCCCGTCCTCGCCGGTGATGCGGATGGCGCCGCGCACGGCGGCGTCGACGAGATCGGCGGCGACGCAACGATCGTCCCAGCGCATGCGGCTCACGTAGCGCAGGGCGCCCGGCGTGTGCTCGGGCGGCGGTTCGTAGAGGGGAATGATCGTCCCCGGCTGCGGATCGCGGCCGACGCGCGACCAGGTGGCGAGATAATACGTGAAGATCAGCAGCAGGCTCGCGCCGAGCGCGAGCACGCCGGCGTTGTCGCCGACAAACCAGGCGAGACGTTGCCGGTTGCTCGGCGGCGCGACGAGACCTTTCGGGAAGCCGACCACTATCGTCAGCCCTTCGTGCAGCCCGAGCGGCGCGGTGGTGGCGAATGCCGCCCGCGCGTCGGCGTCGACGTGCGCGCTCCACTCCCGGCCGCGGGCTCCCTGCGGGCCGGTGTACGCCGTCAGGGTGAGGGCCGACGGCGCGACCGCACCGGGAAGCGCTACCGTCGCGCTGGCGGCGTCGATGGGGAAGTCCCAACCGTTGCCGGTCACGTTCCAGTAGAGCTCGTCGTGGTCGGGGAAGAAACCGAGCTGGCGGGCGGTGCGGTAGGTGAAGGCGTAGGTGTAGTCGCCCGCCGGCAGCGTGGTGTCGGCCGAGCCGAAGTAGACGCGGACGCCGTTCGCGAGCCGCTCGGTATGGAAGGGCTCGGAGGCGCCGTCGCGGGTGAGCGCCAGCGGCTCGAAGGCGACACGCACGCGGTTGCCGTAGCGGTCGCGGTAATCGGTGGGGAAGTCGCGATAGATGCCGTGGCGGATCTTCTCCCCTGCGGCGCGCACGCGGATGCTCTCGGTGACGCGCATGCCGGCGTCGGCGGCGACCACGATGTCGCTGTGGTAGTCGAGGATGCGCTCGTCGGCGCGGGCAGCGCCGACGGTGAACGCCAGCAGGATGGCGAGGAGGCCGCCTATGCGCTTCACGGCTGCACGACCCCGCGCGCTTCGGCCTGGAAGAACTCCGCGGGTGCGAAGCCGAGCGGCGCCGCGATCAGCAGCGCGGGGAAGTGTCCGATGCGCGTGTTGTAGTCGCGGACGGCGCCGTTGTAGAAGCGGCGCGCCTGCTGCAGGCGCTCTTCGATCTCGACCAGGTCATGCTGCAACTGGAGGAAATTGCCGCTGGCCTCGAGGTCGGGATACCTCTCCCGCAGTGCGAGCAGCCGCGCTACCCCGGCGGCGAGCTCGTCCTCGCGCCGGCCGCGCTCGCTGATCGAGCCGCCGGCGTGCGCCAGCGCTCGCGATCGTGTCACCGCTTCCAGCGTCGTGCGCTCGTGGTCGGCATAGGCTTTGACCGCGGTTACGAGCTGCGGGATCAGGTCGTGGCGGCGTTGTAGCTGCACGTCGATGTCGGCCCAGCCGGCGCGCACCAAATTGCGGGCACGGACGAGGACGTTGAACAACGCCACCGTGGCGACGACCACCGAGAGCCCGACCGTCCCGACTATCCAGCCCGGCATCCGCTTCCTTTATACGTTGAAGCGGAAGTGCAGCACATCGCCGTCCTGCACCACGTAGTCCTTGCCCTCGACACGGAAGACCCCGGCGGCACGGCAGCCGGCTTCGCCCCCGTGGGCGACGAAGTCGGCGTAGGACATGACCTCGGCGCGAATGAAGCCGCGCTCGAAGTCGGTGTGGATGACCGCCGCCGCCTTGGGCGCTTTCCAGCCGCGCTCGATCGTCCAGGCGCGGACCTCTTTCGGACCGGCGGTGAAGTAGCTGACGAGGCCGAGGACCGCGTAGCCCTCGCGGATCACCTGCTCGATGCCGCTCTCACGGATGCCGTAGCTCGCGAGGAACTCGGCGCGCTCGGCGTCGTCGAGCCCGGCGAGCTCGGCCTCGACCTTGGCGGAGATGGTGATGACGTGGGCGCGGCGCGGCGCGGCCCAGGCGCGCAGCGCCGCGACGTGCACGTTGTCCGCGGCCAGCGAGCCCTCGTCGACGTTGGCGCAGAAGATGACTGGCTTCGCGGTGATGAGGCCGAGCTCCTGGAAGAGCACGGCGCCGGGCGCCGACTCGCGCTCCGGGAAGGCGATCGCCGGCCGCCCTTTCTGCAGATGCTCGACCAGGCGCTTCGCGACCTCGAGCTGCGCCGCCGCGTCCTTGTCTCCCTTCGCCTTCTTGGCGAGGCGGTCGATGCGGCCCTCCACCATCTGCAGGTCGGCGAGGACGAGCTCGGTCTCGATCACCTCGACGTCGCGCAGCGGATCGACGGAGCCGTCGACGTGCACCACGTCGGGGTCGTCGAAGCAGCGCACCACGTGGACGATCGCCGCCGTTTCGCGGATGTGCGCTAGGAACTGGTTGCCGAGGCCTTCGCCGGTCGACGCGCCCTTGACGAGGCCGGCGATGTCGACGAACTCGACCGTCGCCGCGACGATGCGCTCGGGATCGACGATGGCCGCGAGCGCCGCGAGCCGCGGGTCGGGTACGGGAACGACCGCCTTGTTGGGCTCGATCGTACAGAAGGGATAGTTCGCCGCCTCCGCGTTCTGCGCCTTGGTGAGGGCGTTGAAGAGCGTGGACTTGCCGACGTTCGGGAGGCCGACGATGCCGATCGCTAGAGCCATGGGCGAACCGCTGTGCGTAGCCCGATGGGGCGGAGGCGGCAAGCCGCCGGCCGGCGGGCGCCGCCGCCGGTGCCGCGCGCGGCGTTTCGGTGTAGGCTGGCGAGACGCGGCGGCGGCGACACGCCGGCGCCGCCGCCGTGGACGCGCCCATGATCTCCGTCTATCCCGACCGCACGCCGTTCTTCTCGGTCATCGTCTGCACCTACGACCGGGCCCGGCTCCTGCCGCGCGCCCTCGATTCATTGCTGGCCCAGACCGAAGCCGACTGGGAAGCGGTCGTCGTCGACGACGGCAGCGGCGACGACACCGCGGCCGTGGTGCGCGGCTACGTGCGGCGCGACGCGCGCTTCCGCTACCTCTATCATCGCAACCGCGGCCCCGGATTGAGCCGCAACGCCGGGCTGCTCGCCGCCTGCGGCCGCTTCGCCACGTTCCTCGATTCCGACGACGAATATCTGCGCGAGCACCTGGCGCTGCGGCGGGCGGCGCTGGAGAGCGAGCGCACGGTCGACTTCCTGTACGGCGGCGTCGACATCATCGGCAATCCCTACGTGCCCGACAGCGCCGACACCTCGCGCCTCGTGCATCTCTCCGCCTGCGTGATCGGCGGCACCTTCGTCGTCCGCCGCGAGCGCGCCATGGCGCTCGGCGGCTTCGGGGCGATGCGCTACGCCGACGACACCGACTTCTTCGCGCGCGCGCAGGCCGCCGGCCTGACAATGCGCGAGATCGCGGCGCCGACGTATCGCTACCATCGCGACACGCCGGACTCGCTCTGCAATACGTTGGCGGCGCGCCGCGGCTGAGTGCGCCGCGCGCCTACCGCAGCGGACCGAGCAGCGGCATCGCCCGCACCGTATTGGGCGCGGTCACGAGGCCGCTCACGCCGCTGCCCGTTGCGCCGATCGTCGTATCGAACGGTAGCGGGATTGTCTTGTAATAGCCGGTGAACGTGTTCCCGGTCAGCACGTCACCGGCGATCGTCGCCGGTGAGTCGGCGGCCAGGAAAGCTCCCCAAGCGGCGCCCGAATGGCTGCGATCGAAGCGGTTGCCCGTGACCACGTTGGCGTTGGCGTGCGGGCTGCACCCGCTGCCGTAGAAATCCTTGAGCTCGGAGGAGAAGCCCACCCGGTTGTTGTAGAGCCGGTTCTTGCTGACGACGTTCCCGTCCGCCCCCGAGGGAGCGGCGTTGTAACACCAGCTCTCTATGGAGATGCCGCGGCCGAGATAGCTGACGGTGTTGCCGCTGACCTTCGCCCCCGAGGTCTGCAGCAGGAAGATGCCCCGCGAATACACGTCTCCGTACATACATGGAGGAGCGCACGGACGGGGCTCCATCCCGGCATTGCTCTCGATGGCGTTGCCGACGACCGCGCTGCCTGCTCCGGCTCCCAGCAACAGGATGCCCGCCTGCTCCTTGGGCCCCGGCGCGAAGTATTGCTTGGGGTCGATGTCGCTGTGCAGCACGACGCGGTTGCCGGCGATCTTCGCGCGCGCCGGGCCGACCGCTACGATGCCGTTGTCCTGGACGTCGAACACGGTGTTGCCGAGGATCTTGACCGTCTTGGCGGGGTCGGTCGCCACGGTCGTGATGCCGTAGGCGATGGCGGTGAGGGGCTGGTAGAAATCCTGATGCCATTCGGTCACCAGGTTCTTCGTGATCGTTCCGGTCGAGTCGACGTACTCGATGGCCGTCGCATCGCCGCCGAGGTTCGAGCCGCCGGAGAAGACCAGCCCGGAGACCGTCACGTCGGTCGAGCCGCTGACCGTAATCACGTTGCCGCTGAAGCCGGTAGCGTCGATGATCGGTGCACCCAGGCCCAGCACTTTCGTCTTGGCGAAGCCGAGGAGCGTTATCGCGTTCGTCGCCGCCGGGTAGATGCCCGGGCAGACGTTGATGGTCACCTTGGCTGTAGTGCTGCCGAGCGACAGCACCGCCGACTGCAGATCGGGAAATGCCTGGGGACTCGGCGGGCAGCTAACGGCACCATTGTTGGCCGGCGTGTCGTCCACGTACAGCACCGTAGCCGCCGCTGCCGAAGCCGCGTACGCAGCCACCAGCAAGAAGACCGCTAGAGATCCGCTCATTGCCCGTTTGCGCTTGGTTGCCATCGTGCAGGACCTCCTTCGCTGTTTGTGGCCGTTCGTCCGCGGAGCCGTCCGCACCCCCTTTACTCCCTCGGGAACCTGCCTGGAAACCGGTCGGCCCGGAGACGCAGATTGCACAGAGCGTGCTTTGCCGCTCGCGTCGGCCGGCGCTGCGGGAAATGCGCTTGCCGATCCGGGAGCGCTCCTGTAGCGGGTCGGGGACGGGGTTGGTGCAGTGCAGCGGAGAAGTGTGGTGGTGCCCGGCCGGGCCGGGCTCGGCGCGCTCCCTCCACCGACAGCGTCGACAAGGCCCATCGTGAGCGCAGACCGCACCCCCGTGATCGTCGGCGTCGGGCAATTCATGGAAGCGCCCGGGACGCCGGGCTATGCCGCGCTCGGCCCGGTCGCGATCGCGGCCGCGGCGGCGCGCGCCGCGATCGCCGACGCCGGAGCCGCCCGCCCGCTGGCGCCCGCGATCGACGTCGTCGCGACGACGCGCACCTTCCACGACTCGGTAGCGATCCTGGCCTCGCCGTTCGGCGCCTCGAACAACTTCCCGCGCTCGATTGCGAAGCGGGTCGGGGCCGCGCCGCGCCGGGCGATCTGGGAGGACGTGGGCGGCAACACTCCCCAGGATCTCGTAAACGAGATGAGCGAGCTCCTGTACGCGGGCGGAGCGCAGGTAGTGCTGCTCGCAGGCGGCGAGGCGATGTCGACGGCGCGCCACCTCCAGGCTACGGGCGGCCGGGCGGACTGGTCCGAGCGCATCGACGGCGACGTCGAAGACCGCCGCGGCGACCTCGCGGCCATACTCTCCGAGGCCGAGATCCGCCACCGCATCTTCTCCATCCCGCCGCTCTACGCGCTCGCCGAGCACGCGCGCCGCGGCCGGCTCGGACTTTCCCGCGCCGCCTACGCCGTCACCATGGGCGAGCTCTTCGCACCTTTCGCCGCGGTAGCGGCACGCAATCCATATGCAGTTGTCCGCCGGGCGTACTCGGCGGCGGAGCTGGCCGCGGTGACCGAGCGCAACCGCATGATAGCCGACCCCTATCCACGGCGCCTGGTCGCGCGCGACCAGGTGAACCAGGGCGCGGCACTGCTGCTCACGACCGTCGCCACGGCGCGCGCGTTCGGCATCCCCGAGAAGCGCTGGGTGTTCCTGCACGGCTATGCACGCGCGGCCGAGCGGCCGCTTCTCGAGCGCGGCGATCTCGCCGGCTACGCCGCGGCCGCCGATGCCGGAAGGGCGGCGCTTGCCGCCGCCGGCAGCAGCGTCGCCGCAGTCGACTTCTTCGACCTCTACAGTTGCTTCCCGATCGCGGTCACGAGTGTGCGCGACGCCCTCGGTATCGCCGCCGACGACCCGCGCCCGTTAACGGTGACCGGCGGCCTGCCGTTCTTCGGCGGTCCCGGCAACAACTATTCCATGCACGCGATCGCGAGCATGGTGGAGAAGCTGCGGGCGCAACCGGGGACCCTGGGCTTCGTCGGCGCCAACGGCGGCATCCTCTCGAAGTATTCGGTCGGGGTGTACTCGACGCGCGCGCGGCCGTTTGCGGTCGGCGACAGCAGCTCCGTGCAGGCCGGCGTCGATGCCCGGCCGGGAGTGGCGCTGACGGCGCAGCCGCGCGGCCGGGCAGTGATCGAGACCTTCACCGTGATCCACGGCAAGGACGGGCGGCCGGCCATCGGGATCGTCGTCGGTCGTCTCGCCGACGGTTCGCGCTGCCTGGCGGCGACCGGCAAGGGCGACGCCGCGACCATCGCCGGCCTCGCTGCCGCGGCCGAGCCGCTCGGCGCCACGATCGAGGTCACGCCGGGCGGCGCCGGCGCCAACCGTTTCACCTTCGCGCCCTGACGCCGCCTCGGCGGCGTCAGGATGGCCGCCGGCGCCGCGGCGTCGGCGGCGGTGAGCAAATCGCACGCTTCGCTGCGCGCCGGCAACGCCGAGTGGCAATCGTCGAGTGATCCGGCGAGCCGGACCGCGAAGATGAAGGACGGGCAGACGCACTTGGCGTACAAGGCCGAGCACGTGATCGACCTCGACACGGAAGTGATTTTGGCGCCGCAGGTATATCCCGGCGACGCTGGCGACACGGCGACGCTCACGACGAGTGTGGAGAAAGCAGAAACATACGGTGCGGGCATGGAGCTGTCGCTGGCGATCGCAGAGGTGGTGGCGAACAAGGGGTATCACGCGGCAGCGACGTTGACGGCATGCTCGGCGGTGGGTCTGCGCACGTACATCGCGGCGCCCAAGAGCGGCGGGCGGCGATGGGACGACAAGCCGCCCGCGTGGGAGCTCGCATATCGGGCCAACCGGCGCCGCGGCTGCGGTGCACGCAGCCGACGGTTGCACCGCCGGCGCTTGGAGCGGTCCGAGCGGAGTTTTGCGCATACCTGCGGGAGCGGGAACGAACGGTGCATCTGGCTCCTGGGCCTCGAGAACGTCCGGAAGCGCTATCTGCTGACGGCCGCCGCGCGCAATCTCGGCCTCGCCATGCGCAAGATCTTCGGGATCGGAACGCCGCGGAGCCTGCAGGGCCTCGCTGGACGCGTGTCGGCGTTCGTGTACGCCCTTGTGGCGCTCTTCGCGGGTGTGACTCCCGTTCTGATGGCGCTGCGCTGCCCGACACAACCGACCGAGGCTCGTGGGACCGGCGACATCGCAACCCGTTGTTCCAAGATTCCGGCCTTCTTCAACGGCCGGCTATCCGCCTATGTAGGTTCTGGGTCCAATTAGCAAAAACCAGCACGTTCGTTTCAAATATTCCGGGTTCCTTTACATGATGGATACCGGGAACATCCCCAAAAATGATTACCTGCATTACGTCCTCGACGTGCAAGTCTCTTGGTCATCCGACTTCCGCACCGCGGGCAATTGGGTGAGGATAAATTACCTCCACTAGTTGAATATGTTCGCCGCGGTCTTGGTCTCGTTGTTTGGATAGTAGCGGTAGAACTACCATGCGACGTGCGGTGACGTGTAGGTACAGCAATGCCAAGGAAATTAAGATCACACCTCGCTTGCTCGACATAGTTGTGGGCTTGGCGAACAGCCGGATCAACTACTGAAACTGATGCTTGTATTCGTTTTGCAAGGGCCTCCAAATTTCCTGGGCCGGCATTTAACTTCTTGCGCAAAGGGGCCGCCTTGGCCTCGATGAGTGCCTTGATTCGTGCCATCTCCCTTCTATCAGCGTCGTTTCCTTGTGCGCGGTAGACGAAGTTCCGCTCAAGTTTACTACGCCAATCAAGCAGGCCGCGAGAATTGGCTTTCCCAAATCCAGGAACGGATAGAAGCTTGCTGAGACTGATATCTGCTGCTGTAGTTATTCCATAAGACGTGAGCGTAGCCAGCTTCGCCGGGCCTATACCCTTGACCGAATTGTGTTGTATATCATACTTATTAAGATACTCTTCGAGTTGCTTTTGACGACGTTGATTCTGGTATTCCTGACGTAATTGTCGCTCCTCCTCTGGAAGTTTACGCAATGTGTTGTGTGCAACAGACAGCTCCTCGCTCAATGACTTGAAGCTAGAGTAGCCGATGCGTTGTTTCCAATCAGCTACAGCCTTGTCGGAGCGATCTAACGCTTCCAGGTAGGATCTCTCGAAGACTCCAGAATCAATGCGTCTTTTCCTGGCTTCCTGGATTGAATTGAATGCAGTAAATCCAACGCAGAGCCATATAAAAAGTGCAGCAGGAAATATGAAGAATCCAGCAATGGCTCCTGCCAGAAAGGCATAGGCGCCTACCCTTGACTTAGGTTTACTTTCTGCGACAGCACGCGGGCTCGGGGAAACGGTGACTGATCCAAGTATTGGCGTTGTCGGTTCTGGGACTGATCGCGAGATCGCCTCAATGCGCGCCCAGATCAACTCAATATTGAAGCCTCCAGCCCCAGGCTCGAAATCTCTTCTATGTAGGTCTACATTTGTAATGTACGGAAGAAACAGTGCAGTTCCTAGTCGAGTTTCCATCTCGCACCAGGCGCACTCCCGAGCACCCTTAGGCGCGAAATGAAGAGGGTTCTCACCGCATTGTTCAAGACTCGCCTCGAGCGCAGCAAGACTGGTTACCCAATCTAATGCGGTAGGTCTGTTCCTGCTAAATCGCTGCGAGAATGCGGCATCGAAGAGATTGGCGATGTCCGGCGAGAAGTCAGTAAGCGATGGTGTGCCCGGCGGTTGGTCCATACCCACATCTCGCAGGTCGGTATAGGCGTAGCGGTAATACTGAATATTCTCGTGTAAGGGGGGTATGTCGCCACTTCGTACAGTTCCTACGAAAGGGTGACGTCCCATAAACAAGAGTTGGAATATCACAACGGCCATTCCAAAGGCGTCATGATTAGCGGTGCGAGTTATGTTAGCAAGAGACTGTCCTTGAAGTTCCGGCGGGGTATATTCAGGTACTCCAACTCGACATAGATAGTTCCTTCCCGATTCAGTAAATTGAAAGCTATCCGAGTCGATTAACGCAACAGTAGCCTTCGGTGAGACGAGTATTCCAGAATGATTAATATCGCCTATCACACACTTGGCATGATGAACGGATGCGACAGCACGCGCAAAATTAGCAGCTGTACGCACTAGGAATCGGTAGTCCGCCTGAGGGAAGTATTGCTTACGGGATCCCGGTGAATATAGGTCATGAAGCGGCTTGTGATCAGCTACCAGCTTCATCGCGAACCCAATGAAGCTGCCGCTTTTGCTGCGCGCGATTGAAAGAGGAAAGGCGACAAGAGGCGATTGGTTAGCAAGTCGGGCTCTAACCATCGCTGTGACTTTCTGCTCTTTTACACCGATATCTGATGTCGTATAAATCTTAACAGCATATCTCGAGTCATCCCCAATTGCAAAGACGACGCCCTCGCCGCCTTTGCCTATCCGGTTGCCTAGGCTCCATGCATGTCCATCGATAACGACTTCAGAATAATGACTCATTACAGTGAAGCGATTATTAGAGTCTTGTCATCATCGGTACGTTGGTTAATCGCCTCACTATCGAGATAGAGTGCTAGTTGCTTTGATAGTGCTGGATCTCTACCCGGTCGAGGCAATTCAAATATGGAGCGAGAAATCGACATGAAGAACGGGGCAAATGGCTTGGATCCAACGAAATCAAGAGCTAGCCTTTCCAGTCCATCTGTGAATGACGCTAGAGCATCGACTGGAGCTAAATACCGAGTGATTCGCAGTACCACGGCAGGCTCGTCAGTTAGGAAATGCGTCGTTGACGCATACTCGCCGTGAGCAGGCCAAGATGGTGCAACCCACTCAGCGGTCACCTTGTCTCTTAAAACGGTGCATCCATCGCCTATATGGGCGATAATCGTTTGTGTTCCATCTGAGATCGATACGAGCAATGTAGAAGCAAAGTCTCGAGGAGAGGCTGAGCGGCGAAGGGCCGTAGCAAGAATTCTGTCGCGCGCACGGTCCACCCAGTCCTCAATCTGGAAGTCAGACGGCAAACTGCCTACTGAACGCACATGACGAATCACTTCTTGACTGATAGTCCGGCATGCGAGCGATGCTCCCTGTCCGCCAAAAGTGGCCGATCCTGCACCGTCAGAAATAACAGAGATAAATATTTCTTTGCTGCCTAGAACAGCAGCGCAGGTATGAGCATCTTGCATCCGCATGTTAGTGCGCACATGGGATGTCCCTCGACAACCTGCCGATACCCACTTCCAGCGGGTCATAGAGTTACTGGGCTACTGCCCAACCGTTTGGCGAAGTGGGGTTAGATAGAGGAACAGTATCACCAGGGTTGGACTTTGACACGGAGGCGAGAGAGCTAGAAAGCCAAGCAAATAGCTCTTTGAAAGCAAGCCCCTTCAGCTTGAGTGGCTCGCGAACGGCAATCTTGCTGAGTTTCTCGAAGTCCGCACCTTCGACGCCAACAGCGTAGAACATGAATTCCTTTTTCGCTTCGCCAGAACGTACGAGTTCAGCAGCATTGCTCCAAGAATCCGTTGGGCCGCCATCGGTAATGAGAAATACCCATGGCCGGTAGTAGGCAATACCATTTGCTTTGTACTGATCTTTGCGCGCACGCAGAAGTTGAAGACCCATTTCAATGGCTTGACCCATCGGTGTATCGCCTGAGGCGTGTAAGTCAGGTGCGTAAAAACTAGTTGCTGACGTGAAATCCATATGGACATCGACTGGGCCAAAGGAGATAACTGCTATCTCAACCCGCTTGGCACTAAGCGAGTCTCCTTTTAGTTCGTCTTCAAGAAGTTTGACGCCAGCGTTCAGCTGTCGAATTGGATCTCCGCCCATGGATCCAGATGTATCAAGTAACAATAGGCATGCGCAGCGTGGTTCGGGATTTTCTGCGAACTCGGCAGTGTCAAAAGGTTTTTGCTCAAAATCGGTGCTCATATACCCTCCTCTTAAGCTCCGACAGAAGCCCTAGTATAAATCTAGGCCTACCTGTGGTGCTATATGGAAAGATGTGGCTGCCGGCGATCCTGCTGTCTCATGCATCGAAGGCGTTGATTGGGGTCGAGAACGCCGCCACGACGGCGCTCAGGACTATGCGGGAGCTCGGAGGAGGAGGTGAGGGCCTACCCGGTGAATGTATTGGTGGATTTCGGTAGTTGACATTAGCGTGGAGTCAACGATAGGCGCTGATTTTCGGGCCTTCGCGCCTCCCCCGAATCTCGCCCCTACCCTATCGCCCCTAAGGAGAAGCGATCGGTCGCTCATGGACGCTGCGGTGGCCTTCGAGCCCCGCGCGGAGGTCTCGTGTGCTACGCTGCCCCTCGACCGCCATGACGATCGACGAGTTCATCCGTCACCTCGAGAACCTCCGCGTCGACCGCGCGCGCGGGCCGGCAAAGCCCTACAAGCCGCTGCTCGTCCTGGCGGTCGTCGTCCTCTTCGAGAAGGGCGAGATCGTGGACGGGCGAGTTCTCCTCGACGGCGCGCTGAAGAGCGTGTTCGACCAGCTCCTGCGTGCGCTCTACCCGCAATGGCCCTATCGCGCGGACATCAAGCTACCCTTCCGTCACCTCGAGTCCGATGGCGTCTGGCGGCTCGTGCCGGCGCCGCACGCGCTCGCCGATTTCATGGCGGCGCAGAGCGCGGGCGCGAAGGCCCCGCAGCTCCTCCGATCGGTCGCGTGTGCGGAGATCGACCCGGAGATCGCCGTCGCGCTCGCCGGGTCGCGCGAGGCACGCTTCCGGGTGATCGAAACCGTCGCGAAGAACTACCTGCCCGCGAACGCGCTGCAGCATGTCGTCGCGCTCCTCGCCGGGCGCGCGGCAGTGGAGCCGCTCGTCGCACCCGAGATGCCGCCGGCGCACGCGCTCGAGCGGGAGGTCGAGGAGTACCTCGAGCGCCGCTGGGACCGGACGCCGTTCGCCAAGATGGGCATCGAGCTCTGCACCTACGAGAAGCACGGCTGCGCGGGCCGCCAGCTCATGACGCCCGTGAACGCGATCGACCTCCTCGGCTTCCGCGACGCTGACCACGCCTGGTGGGTCTTCGAGCTGAAGAAGGGGCGGCCGGCCGACAAGGTCGTCGGCCAGGTGAGCCGCTACAAGGGCTGGCTCGAGGAGGATCGGGGCTCGCGATCCGAGCCGGTGCACGGGGCGATCATCGCGGGCGACGCGGGCGCGAAGCTCCGGTACGCGGCGAAGGCGGCGCGGGTCGACGTCTGGGTCTACGATGCGCAGATGGAGCTGAAGCAGGTCTCGTAGTTCCGCGCGACGATCGCGCGTGCTCGAAGGCACGGCCGAGTTGCTGCTCGTCAACGCACTCCACGTGAAGCGCGTGCCGGGGCGGAAGACGGACGTGCTCGACTGCGAGTGGCTGGCGCAGCTGCTCGAGCACGGGCTGCTCAGCGGGAGCTTCGTACCTCCCGCGCCGCTACCATCGAGACCGCCACGATGACCCCGACCAACGCGACCCAAACGGACGCTGCGACACCGATGGTGTAGGCGATGCCGCAAGCTGACAAGTGGGTGTGGTTTGCCGGTGCGCCACTCGCCGTGGTCGCACTCGCCTTCGCCTTCAACGTCCCACGCGCCTACCGCGACCCGCTCTACGTGCTCTTCGACGTGTGGCTCGTCGTCGCGATCGGCTCGTGGCTCACGCAGCGGCCGTACCGCGCATGGGCGGTGAAGTGGCGATGGACCGCCGTCGCGTTGTGGGCGTTGCAGCTTGTCGTCGCCGCGCAGACGCCGCGTGACGGTACACAATGGGTCGTCCAATGCGATCTCGGTGGCAAGCCGTGGATGGCGCTCGTCGAGCGACGCGCAGGACGTTGGCGCGACCTGGACACCGGCGGTGAGGTGCTGCTTCCCGATACCAACCGCTGCGCGTTCCGCGAGTGGCACGGATGAGAGCGGCGCAGGCCGTCACGGCCCTTCTGCTCGTCGTTCTCATGCCGGCGTGTGTTCGTGCTGGCGACTGGACCGACACCGACTGCACCCGCTGGCTCGGCACGCCCCAATACGCCGAGTGCGTCGCCGCCTATCAGCAACTCCTTCACTCGGATTGCAGCAAGTGGACGCCCGGCGAACGCGAGTTCGCGAAGTGCGTGCATGCGCAGAGCCTCGCGCGGGTTAGGGGGTGTCGGCGCGAGGGGATGAACAAGCACGACGGCGACGGCTATCCGATCGCCACGCACGTCGATTGCCCGCTCGCCAACGAGAGTACCGGCGCGCTGAACGGCGCCGAGCCGCTCCCGCCGAGGAGCGGGTTCGTGACCGACGCCCCGCGTGTGGTCGGCGTGAAGGCCGTTCGTCATCGTGGGCGAACACAACGTATCGCGGGCGTCGCACCACGAACACAGCGCCCGGTCGAGATACAAGGGCCGCCGGTTCCCACGCCGCGCGTCAGTTCTGAATCACACGTCGCGGGAGCCGTCCGCACCGGGCCGCTGTCGTGGTCGAACATCCGGCCGGCGCACGCCGACTAGGTCGCGGGCGCGGTCGAAGTCTCAGGCGGCGACCACGCTGCGTAGCCGCGCGACGTGCCGCTCTCGCGTAGCGTGCCGAGCGCAGCCACTACGCGACGCAATGCCGCGCCCGTCCGTTGTGCCACGGAGCCACGTTCAGCGGTGAAGCGTGTGAGGATTGCTGCGATGGGCCGAAGCGCGGTGGAGTTGGTGACGATCTGAACCGCGAGGCCGGACAGATTAGCGAGACCCGCAATCGTCATTTGCTGCTTCATCCACGCCACAGTGTCCTTAAACTCTTCGCCGTTCTTCAAGCGGAGTAACGCAACCGCAACAATCGCTGCAATCGCAAGCTCCGGCACCAGGTCATCCCAAGTGTGCATCCAGGTGAGATTGTCCATGTGCGCCGCGACGTGATCGGTCAGCACCTGCGAGTGGACACCCGTGTCGAGGACGTGGTGCGCGTCAACGCCGTGTTGCAGCATCGCCTGCGCGCCTTCGTGCGTAGTGGCAACGTCGGGGTATTGCGGGTAGCGATGCAGGTGACGCGCAATCGTATGCCAATTCTCCGTTGCTTTCACTTGCACCTGGCCGACAATGTGGCCGTCGGCGTCAAGCTGCTTAACGTCCACGCCCGGTTGGTTCAGCCGCTCAAACAACTCGGCGCGCGCTGCGCCGGGCGCCACCGGCAGTTTGCCCTCGTTCATCATGCCGACAGTGCGAAGTTCGAGAGCCGTGCCTTTGACACGGTTCGTAAGACGACCGATTTCGTCCGCAGACAGGTGACGGAATATGCCCCGCAGCGTCGTGGGAGAGTACTTGTCGAAGATCCGAAGATGAGTCAGCGACTCGTTGACATCGGCTGACCAATGATTGTCAACAGCCATCAGAACCTCGTCAGCCACGAGCCCGGCCACGACGGCTGCTTCGGCGTGAGCAGCACTCAAACGCAGGCGCGCCGCATCCTCCCGTACTTCGTCCCATGACGGCGGGTTGGGAACGCGCGCCCGAGCGTCAGCGACGAGCTCCTTGAGCGTCTCGTGCGAACTCACGACCGTGGACCCGATCCGCCCGGCTCCTTCGCTTCGAGGTGCGTGACGCGCGCGAGGAGGTCGAGGATCATCGCGTGCTGCACGCGAACGACGTGCGTGAGCTCCTCGATCGACCGCTCCATCTGCTCCCACGCTTCTTCTTGGGTGACGGTCTTCTTCGCGCCGTCGTAGAGCGACGTGATCGCATGCCCGCCTCGGCTCGCGATGTCCTTCGTCGTTTCGAGTGCGTCCTTGACGACGCCGCTGTCGAACATCCCGCTCGCCGCTCGGCGGAATCGCTCGAACGCTGATTTGCCCGAGTCTTCGTCGTGCTCGTCGAACTCGTCTTTGCGGTGGTCGTCGTCACTCACGGTCGGAACCCCTTGTGGGCGAGAGCGGCGTTCGGGCGCCACGGACACTGCCACGGCTCGCGGCGCGCCGTCCATCGCGATCGGTGGCTATGCGGTCGGCGCATCGTCGCGGCTTGTTCGGGCGCTGGCGAATGCGGCGACCGCGAACTCCACCGCGATCTGCACCACCGCCACCGCGACGAACGCCGCCCGAGCGGGCAACAGGAACAGCGAGGTCAGCAGCGGTTCGGAGTTCGGCGTCGCGCGCTCTTCGTCCACGGTGCGCGCCTACGGGTGCGGCGTGATGGCGACGATCGTGATGTCGCGCTTCTCGGGGCCGTAGTGCCAGAAGATGCGGAACGCGGCGGGCGTCTTGTTCTCGACGTACGCCTCGAACACCTCCTCGCCCTTTGCGCCCACGAGGCTGTTGTACTTGTGCGTGTTGAGGCCGGGGTGACGGGGGTTCTGCTCCAAGAGCCCGAGCGCCTTGCGCACGGCCTTAAGGCGCTTCGCTCGCGACGGGTCGCCTTCGAGCGCGGCGAGGTTCGCCGCCGCTTCCTTAGTGAAGCGAAGGCGGAACGATGGGGGCGGCGCCACCTACTCGTCGAGGTCGTCGGCGGCGTACTGCGCGAACGACCCACGGTCGACGAGCTCGCCGGCTGCCGCCTGTTCCAATCCGCGCCGCACGCTTGCCAGCGCCGTCGGGTTCTTGAGGAGCCACGCTTCGTGCAACGGCACGGAGGTCGCGGGCGAGAGCAGCACCTGTCCCGCCTTGTTTTGGTGGATCACGAATCGGAGGTCGCTCAAGTCGCCGAACTGCACGCGCAACGCCTCGACGACTTTGGTGAGCGGCAGGCGGTTCCGCGCGTCGAGTGAACCCTCGCCACGGGGCTCGAATTCGTCGTCGATCAACTGCGGTTGTGTGGCCATCCGGCGCGTCCTCCTTGAGGTGGGATATGCCCATATACCCACTTGGGTCAATAGCACCTTTGCACGTTTCTCCGCGCGCTTCAATCAGGCAAACAGTCGGAGGGGTCTAGAATTTTCAAGCGATTTCACGCGCTTGGCGCCGCCGCGATTGCAGAGCGGCGCACGCACGCTCACCATGCCTGCTGTTGGTCGGACGCCTAACTACACGGGCGTGCGCAAGGGGCAGTCGGCCTCGCTCAGGGCCTCGGATGGTCTGATCACCGCGATTCTGGGAGCGTGCATGGCGCTAACACGCTCAGCCGCTTCACAGAAGCGAGTATCGCGAGTCCTTTCAGGCAACCGATCCCTTGCGGATCGTGTCGCGCAGCACTTCGTTGTTGCCCCAGTGGATGCCGAAGGCGCGTACGTCGCGCACCCGCCGCTCGGCCGGCAGCGCGCGCGAGTAACCGGCCGCGCCGTGCAGTCCCATGCAGCGGTCGGCGACATGCACGGCGCATTCGGTCGCCGCGAGCTTCGCGCGAAAGAGCGGCAGCGGCGGCCCCTTGCGGCCTTCGATCTCGCGCAGCGCCTGCGCGAGCCCGGCGCGCGAGGCGGCGAGCTCCATCTGCAGGTCACCGAGCGTCGCCTGCACGCCCGGCAGCGTGGCGAGCGCTGCGCCGGCGACGACGCGCTCCTTGACGAACGCGCCCGCCTCGTAGAGCGCCGCGCCGGCGATGCCCATCGCCGCGCCGGCCGCGCCGGCGAGACCCCACGCACCGGCCATGCCCATCACCATGAGGCCGCCCGCCTCGGCGCCGAGCAGCCGGTCGGCACCGACTCGGCAGTTGGCGAACGCGAGCCCGCCCACAGGCACGCCGTGCATGCCGAGGAGCTCCTCACGACGTCCGCTCGTGAATCCGGCATCGGTCTTCTCGACGAGGAAGCAGCCGATCGCCGGCGGCGCCTCGCCCGTGCGCGCCATGACGACGAAGAGGTCGGCGTAGCCCGCGAGGCTGATGAACTCCTTGGCGCCGTCGATCACCCAGCCATCGCCGTCGCGTCGTGCGTGCGTGCGCATGCCCATCGGATTCGAGCCGCCGCCCGCCTCGGTGCCCGCCATCGCGGCGCCGATCGTCGCCCCCGACGCGAGCCCGGGCAGCAGTCGGCTCTTCTGCGCATCGGTTCCCGCGCCGACGAGCGTGCGGGCACACATCGTGTGAGCCAGGAGCGCCCAGGCGGTCGAGGCGCAGGCCGCGCCGACGATCTCGAGAGAGGCGGCGAACGTCGCGAGGTCGGCGTCGACGCCGCCCCACTTCTCGGGGATCGCCAGACCGGTGAGCCCCGCCTCGCCCATCCTGCGGAAGATGCCTTCGGGAAGTCTGCCGCTGCGATCCACCTCGGCGGCGTGCGGCGCGATCTCGCCCTCGGTGAAGCGGCGGACGCTGTCGAGCACATCCTGCATGAGAAGCCTCCTTTCGTTGCTGCGTCTTGTCCGTATCCGGGGCATTCTACGGGTGCGATCGTGACGCATACCGCGATCGCCGCGATCGCGAAATCCACTTCTCCGACAGCGGTTTCACCGCACACCCTCCACGCAGCGCGCGTGATCCCAGGCGAGTGCGTAGCGCAGCCGGAACGGCAAGCTCAGCACCCACTGCCGCATGGGCACGGCGGGGAGGACGTGATCGACGAGATGCGCCGCGCGTTCGGCCATGCGGCGCCCGCCGCAGCTCGGACACACCGCGCGCCCCTTGCACGAGAACGGCACGAGTCGCTCCGAGTGGCATGCGTCGCAGCGGAAGCGCGCGAAGCCCTTGGCCCAGACCCCGCACGTGAGGAACTGGCGGAATTCGCGCTCGACGAACGCGGGAACGCCGCCGCCTTCCTCGGCGGCCCGCAGAAAGCTCGCGAGGTGCATCCGTACCACTCGATGCAGCACGGTGTGCTCGGCGGCGCGCGGGCGGTAGGCACGGACGCACGCGGTGGGGACGCTCGCGGACATCCGTCATCGTGAGCGCGCGCGTTGCGAACGGTCGATCCCTACGAGTAGCTCGTCGCCTCGGGGTGCATGCGGTGCTACAGATCCCGGGATGCCGGATGAAGTCGGACACCGGAACCTCTTCGAAGGTTCCGCTTGCGATCGGGCTGGCGACGCCGTAACCCAGCGGTATGCGGCTGGATGATCGCATCACGATCACGCCGGGTGTGCGTGGCGGCAAGCCCTGGATCAAGGGCACGCGGATCACCGTATACGACGTGTTGGAGTACCTGGCGGGCGGCATGAGTGATGCCCAGATCCTCGCCGACTTCCCCAGCCTGGGCGCCGACGACGTACGCGCGTGTCTGGCGTTTGCCGCTGCGCGTGAACGCCGCCTTGCAGCCTCGCGCGCGGCGTGAGGCTGCTTTTCGACGAGAATCCGAGCCCGCGCCTCGTCGAGCGAGACGAGGTCTCGTAACCAACGGGACGCCGCACCTGGTGGCGTCCTCGATGGGCTCTACAAGGCGGGCGTCGCGATCGACTCCGTCGAGGACATGAAGATCCTCTTAGGCACGCCCGATACTCGCCATGCGTCCCCTGAATCGCGTTTCAGAATGTTTTGTCAGCTATTCCGTTTCCAGGGGGCTAGATGGCGAGACCGATGCTGGCGCCGTGGCGGGTGGCTTCGGCCATGAAGCGCGGCAGCCACGCCGAACCGGCGAGGTAGACCTTGGCGACGCTGCCGTCGGCCGTGAGCTCGTCATAGAGCGCGTGGGACGGGACCGAGCCGTAGGCCAGGACCAGGGTGTCGAAGCCTTCCTTGGTGTAGCTGCGGACGCCGTACGCCGACACGAGATCGAAGACGTCCGGGCGTACCTCCTGGAGGACCAGGTTGGGGTGGACGACTACGCCGCACTCCTCCATGCGGGCGTGCACCATGCCGACCGAGTAGCGGGCGATCTCGAAGCCCAGGTGCACCGACTTGTGGAACACCTCGACGTGCTTGCCGCGGACGGCGAGGTACTCGGCGACGCACGGGGTCTCGTAGTAGTCCTCCTGCGAGATCACGGCGACGCGTTCGCCGGTCGCGGCTCGGCCGGCGAGGACGTCCCACGCCTGCACCACGTGCGGCAGGCCGATCCCGGGGATCTCGCCCGGTAGGCGGGGCACGGAGCCGGTCGCGATCACCACGACGTCGGGGGCCAGCGCCTTCACCATGGCGAGGTCGGCCGGCGCTCCGAGCCGGACGTCGACGCCGAGGCGCTCGAGCGCGTTCTCCTCGAAGTAGATCTGGTCCTCGAAGTCGTCGCGACCGGGTACCGCGGCGGCGAGCAGGAGCTGGCCGCCGAGCCGCTTGCCGCGCTCGAGGAGCGTCACCCGGTGGCCGCGCATGGCGGCGACCCGCGCCGCCTCGCAGCCGGCGAGGCCGCCGCCGACGACCACCACGCGCTGCGGCGTCGGCGCCGGCCGGTACGTCTTCTCCCAGCGCACTTCGTTGCCGATCATGGGATTGATCGAACAGGTCGGAGTGTACGGGAAGGTCTTCGGCTCCGAGGCTTCGTCGATGCAGCGGGTGCAGCTGATGCAGCGGCGGATCTCGGCGAGACGCCCCGTGCGCGCCTTGTTGGCGAATTCCGGATCGGCGATCCCGGCGCGGACCATGCCGACGAGATCGCAGTAGCCGCCCTTCAGCAGATCTTCGGCGACCACCGGATCGTTCACCCGGCCGCTGAAGAGCACTTTGATCTTCGGATCGAGGTCGGCGCGCGCCGCCTTGCCGCACTCCTTGTACTGGGCGTGCTCGTAGTACGACGAGGGCACGTAGGACGGCGCTCCCCAGCAGTGGCCGACGTCGACGTCGGCGAAGTCGATAAGGCCGGTCTCGCCGATGTAGTAGAGCATCTCGCGCATCTCGAGATTGTCGAAGCCGCCCTGGCGGAACTCGCGACCGCTGATGCGGATGCCGAGGGCGGTGCCGCTGCCGATGCGCTCACGCACGCGCTCGAGCGCGGCGATGACGAAGCGGACGCGCTCGCGCGGGCCGCCGCCCCACTGGTCGGTGCGGCGGTTGGTGACCGGCGAGAGGAAGCTGTAGCCGAGCGTTTCGTGCGCACAGTGGATCTCGATGCCGTCGGCGCCGAGATCCTTGGCGGCCGCTGCGGCGTTGGCGTAGCTGCGCAGGAAGAACTCGATCTCGTCCTCGCCGATCACGTGCGGCGTGTAGTCCTGGGCGCCGACGACGACTACCGGCGAGGGCGCCCACACCGCCGAGAGGTGCGTGAGCTGGGTCACCGCGACGGCGCCGGCGCGGTGCACTTCAGCGAAGAACCTGGCCATGCCCTCGGCGAACGCCGGGTTCTGGTAGGCGGCGTAGTGCGATGCGAAGCCGACCGCGAGGCCGACCTCGTCGGGTGTCTCGGGCGGGAAGGGCGAGTCGAGGAGCCAGGTCTCGCTGCCGATCCAGCCGGTGCCGCCGCGCGCCTTGGCGGCGTGGTGGGCGATGAAGTGTTCGTCGATCAGTCCCGGGGTCTGCGACGAGTTGATGGTGTTGGTGGTTTCGCAGATGCGGTTCGGAACCCGCATGGGCCCGACCTGCAGCGGCGAGAAGAGGTGCTCGAACTGGGTGGTCATGGGCTCACGCGTCTCCCGTCGGCGAGAGGATCACGATCGGAAACGGGCGATCGGTCCCGGATTGGAAGTGGCCCCAGAGCGGCAGCACCGCGTTCAGCCGCGGCCAGAGGTCGCGGCGTTCGACGTCGCTCGCCACCCGCGCTACGGCCGCCGTGCGCTGGCGGTCGCGCTGCACCCAGCATTTGGGATCGGCCTGGAGGTTCAGGTACCAGGCCGGGTGTTGGTCGTAGCCGGCGAGCGAGGCGACGACCACCATGTCTTCGCCGTCCTGTAGGAAGACGAGTGCTACGGTGCGTGGCGTCCCCGACTTCCTGCCCTTGGTGGTGAGGAGGAGCGTCGGTAGTCCCGACGGTCCCTTGCCGCCGGCGCGGCCATCGGGATTGGCGAGGTAGTCGGCGACATCCGCCTTGCCGTCGCTGCGGATGCGTTCGAGCGACGCCGTCTGCTCCTGCACGTATGACCACTCCGCGTCGGAGAGGAAGTCGGGCTTCTCCATCGAGTCTCGTTTCGGCATGGTCGGCCTTTCGAATGATGAGCTGGAACGTTGCGCCGGCGCCGGAGAGGCGCTCAAGAGCACTTGGCGATGACGTCTCCGGCGTAGCGCGCGAGAGCTTCCTGCTTCACGGCGAGGGGTGGTTGCAAGACCATCGACGACACGCCGAGCTCGCCGAGCACGTTCGGTAGGGTCCAGGGCGCGATCTGGAGATCGGTGACCCCGAGGTCCTCGAGCCGGCGCACGTCGTCGACGGTGACGGCGTCGGGGCAGTGCAGCATGACGTCGAAGGGCTCGCGGTCGCGGCCGAGCTCGCGGCGCATCGCGTTCAGGTCGGCCAGCAGCCGCTTCGTCTCCGCGATCGTGTGGACGATGCCGATCCAGCCGTCGCCGTAGCGCGCGGCGCGCCGCAGCGCCGGCAGCGACGAGCCGCCGACGTAGATCGGGATCTTCTTCTGCGGGACCGGCGCCATGATCAGGCGATCGAAGTCGAAGTACTTGCCGTGGAACTCGACGAAGCCGCCGCCGAGGAGGAGGCGGATCACCTGGATGGCTTCGTTCTGGCGGGCGCCGCGCGTCCTCTTGTCGACGCCGAGCCAGCGGAACTCCTCGGGCATCCACGCGAGCCCGACTCCGAGCGCTACCCGGTCGCCGGCGATCGCTGCGACCGAGCAGAGGGCCTTCGCTTCGAGAAGCGGGTGGCGGATCGCGAGCCGGAGCACCGAGGGCAGGAAGCGCAAGCGTTCGGTGACCACCGCCATGGCGGTGATTGCGACCCAGGGGTCGAGCACCGGCGTGGCGAGCGGCCAGAAGCGTTTGCCGTCGGGCGTGTAGGGATACGGCTCCGACGTCACCTCGGGAAAGAAGGGCGCATCGGCGACCTGGATGCTGTCCCAGCCGGTGGCGTCGGCCGTGCGCGCCAGGTCGAGGAGCTCCGACGGATCGACCATGAAGACGTGGAATCCGAATCGCAAAGGCGGCCCCCCTCGTTGCCGGCGCAATGTAGGCGAGAACCGCGTACAGCGCTATGCCGCGCGAGGCTTGCCGCTGCCCGTTGACCTGGGGTTGCAATTCCGCTTTGCGTCATCGCGCGGGAAGTGGCCTCCCGCCGGCGGTGGGCTCGGGTGCGTGGCGCAACCGCTTCCGCCACGGCGAGAGGCCCTTCTTGCGTCTAGCGTCATCGAGGCATCGACTTCTTCGTCACATCGGGGGCAAGAGCATGGGACCGTACCGAACGATCGCCGCTGCAGGGCTTGCGACCGCCCTCGCCGTCGTCCTCGCCGCTAGGTCGGCTCCGGCCAGCGACCTGCTGCCGCCGGCCATCGGTGCGGCCGACGGCTCCGTTGCCGGGAGCCGCGTCGCCGACCCGCTGACGCCCGCCGGCGCGCTCTTCTCGAATCCCGCCGGACTTACCGGATTCGCCACCACGACCTACGGCGGCAGCCTCGGCTTCGCCGGCGGCAGGGGCGGGATCGAGGCTTCGGCGCCGGCGGGATTCGAGGAGAGCAACGATCTCTTCATGCTGGTGCCCGACTTCGGCATATCGATCCCGCAGGGCCGCTGGCGGCTGGCCCTCGGATCCTACGGCGCCACCGGCTCGACGTTCGACTACGGTCCCGACGCCGCCCACGGCGTCCCCAATTTCCTCAGCGAGACGATCATGATGGCGTTTCCCCTGGGGGTCGCCTACGAGCTCGACGAGCGGCTAGCGGTCGGTGCCGCCGTCGAGCCGGTCTTCGGACAGCTGCGCACCCATTTCATCCAGGAGGGCCTGAACTTCCGCTACAAAGTGAACGGACCCGGTGTCCGCGGCATGCTCGGGGTGAGCTGGCGTCCTACGGACACCTTGGCGTTCGGGCTCGGGGTGCGCACGCCCGGACGGGCTTGGTTGGGCGGCAGTATGCCGGTAGCGGGCACCGGGCGTCAGGACGTCGACGTCACCCTCAAGCTGCCGGCGCAGATCTTCACCGGCGCGACCTGGCGGGCGAGCGAGCGCGTTACGCTCTCCGCGTCGATGCGCTTCACCAACTCGAGCACGCTCGGCCACTCGGTGATCGAATACGAGCAGACGCCGCAGGCGAACATCGCCTTCGTCCCCGACGCCAAGGACGAGTGGAAGCTCTCGGCGGCGGTGGAATACGCGATCCGCGATCCCTGGCGTCTGCGCTTCGGCTGCAGCTGGGCATCCCATATCGTCGGCTCGCGCGGCGCCAATCCGCTCATCTTCGACAACGACGACTTCAAGCTCTCGGCCGGCGTCGGCTACGACTTCGAGCACTGGACCGTCGATCTGATGCTCGGGTACTCGTTCTACACCGATCGCCGCATCGGCGCCGACGAGGCCCTCGTGTTCCCGGGCAAGTACTACATGGATCACGGCGCCATCGTCGCCGTCGGCCTCTTGCATCGCTGACGTGCGGCCGCTGCGCCTGCCGCTAGAAATCACTGCCGCGGGGGACTAGAAGGGCGCCCACGTCCAGCCCTCCGAGGAGACTCCCGACGATGATGAAGCGCGACGTCTACACCGACGAGCACGAGCTCTTCCGCGAGCAGTTCCGCAAGTTCGCCGCCAAGGAGATCGAGCCGAAGATCGCCACCTGGAATCACGACGGCATCACCGATCGCGAGACCTGGAAGAAGATGGGAGCGGCCGGGTTCCTCGCCCCCTGCGTCCCCGAGGAGTACGGCGGCGCCGGCGCCGACTTCCGCTACGACGCCATCATCATGGAGGAGCTCGCATACATGCGGGCGCACGGCATCATGACGACGGTCCACGCGTCGATATGCCTGCCGTATCTCATGACCTACGGCACCGAGGCACAGAAGCGGCGGTTTCTGCCCCCCGCCGTGAGCGGCGACCTCCTCTTCGGGATCGGCATGACCGAGCCCGGCGCCGGCTCCGACCTGGCCAACATCCAGACCCGGGCGGTGCGGGACGGCGACCACTACGTCGTCAACGGCGGCAAGACCTTCATCTCTATCGGCCAGCTCGGCGGCGCCTACGTGACCGCGGTGAAGACCGACCCCGGCGCCAAGCCCGCCTACAAGGGCGTGAGCCTGCTCGTCATCGAGGCCGACTCGCCCGGCTTCGTGCGCGGTCGGAAGCTCGAGAAGCTAGGCTTCCCGGCGCAGGACACGAGCGAGCTCTTCTTCGAGGACTGCAAGGTGCCGGCCGCGAATCTCCTCGGCAAGGAAGGCGAGGGATTCAAGATGATGATGGAGAAGCTCCAGCAGGAGCGGCTCTGCATCTGCATCACCGCCATCGCTTCCTGTCGCCGCGCCCTCGACGACACGATCGCCTACACGCGCGAGCGCAAGGCTTTCGGGCGCGCCATCGCCGAGTTCCAGAATACCCAGTTCACGCTCGCCGAGCTCGCCACCCAGGTCCAGGTCGGCCAGGCGTTCGTCGACCAGCTGGTCGCCGCCCACGTCCGCGGCGACGACATCGTCTCCGAGGTGAGCATGGGCAAGTGGTGGACGACCGACCTGCAGAAGAAGGTCGTCGGCGAGTGCCTGCAGCTGCACGGCGGCTACGGGTTCATGAAGGAGTACCCGATCTCCCAGGACTACGCCGACGCCGCCGTGCAGTCGATCTACGCCGGTACCAATGAAATCATGAAGGTGATCATCGCCAAGCGCCTGGGTCTCGGGAGCTGACCCGCAACCGAGCGCACGGGAGGTGCGCCGTTCGCTGCATGGAGGAGCAACATGGACTCGAGTCGCCACACCCGCGGACCGCAGCGGCCGTATAAGAGCTCTTGTCACCCCACCATGACGCGGGCGATTCTCCTGGGTGTTGGCGGTATCCTGTTTCTTCTTGTTGGTTGCGGCGATGATGGCCATGAGGACCGCGGTTCGAGCCCCACGCCTAGTTTAACTGCAACTGCGCCCACTCCCACAGCTACAGCAGCCAGCGCGTCAGCAAATACATGGGCCATTGCGCGTCGACTTGTCACGTTAGACGCAGACGGTGCCTCGTTGATTTTACGATCCGCCGATAGGGGTGCGACCTGGAACACCGCGTTCACCTCGGTGAAGAAGCTGCGCGGCATTGGATTTGTCGACTCCGATGTGGGGTGGGCGGTGGGGACAGAAGAGATTCTACGCAGTACCGATGGGGGCTTGTCGTGGAGCAGCCAGCGTGGGAACGCGACGGTTCCAACTCTCCGGCTCGAAGACGTGGCGTTCGGGGGGGATTCGTTGGTGGTCGCGGTTGGTGCTGAGGCTCCGCCGCTACCGGTCTCCCCCAGTGGGCCGCCCCTGATTCTTCGCACAGAGGACATGGGCTTGCATTGGACGCCAGCCGCCATCACCGGCAACACACCGGCCGCGCAGAACAGTGCGCTTCGGGACGCCTGCTTTACCGCGTCAGGCGTTGGGATCGCTGTGGGGTTCGGCGTGACGGGTTCGTTTGTGGTGCGGAGCGCCAATTCCGGTCGTGACTGGGTAGAGATTACGCAGGAGGTAGTCCGCGGCCTCCCTACCACAAATCCAACTGCTGTGGCGTGTGTAGGTAACTCAGACGTGTGGATTGTCGGCCAGGGCACGACGATAGTCGCTCACTCGTCGGATGCGGGCATCTCGTGGGTAGACCGATCGGCGGGCATATCGAGCGTCCATGAATTGTTTGCGGTGTCCTTCACGGACCCGCTGACGGGTTGGGTTGGCGGCACGACGGACACCGGCACGGCCGTCATTTTAAACACCCGTGACGGTGGCGGTGTCTGGGTTCGGCAGGTGCTGCCCGAGACTCAGAGTAGTGCAATCGTCGCGCTGCAGTTCGCCACCCCACTGGACGGCGTGGCCGTCGGGGCGCAAGACAGCACGACGCACGCGTTAAGCCTTTATACGAACGATGGCGGCGCGCGGTGGGCTACGGCGACTCTAGGGTCGCCGATTTTTGAGCTCTCGGATGTATCGTCGATACCCTGAACCAAAGGAGTGACACCATGCGACAGCTCCTCATAGCGCCAGCATAGCGAGGTTTCCATGGCCGATCTGGAACGGTTCCGCGCCGACACCCGCCAGTGGCTCGAGCAACACGCGCCGCCGGAGATGCGGACGACGCCGAAGTCGCAGGACGAGATTTGCTGGGGCGGCCGCAAGGCCGACTATCCCGCCCCGGTCATGCGCTGGCTCGCGGTCATGGCCGAGCGCGGCTGGACGGCGCCGACGTGGCCGCGGGAATACGGCGGCGGCGGGCTCTCCAAGGCCGAAGCCAAGGTGCTCGCCGAGGAAATGGCGAAGCTGAACCTCCGGCCGCCGCTCACCGGCTTCGGGCTCTCGATGATCGGGCCGCTCCTCCTCCAGGAGGGGAGCGAGGAGCTGCGCCGAGAGCACCTGCCGGCGATCGTCCAGGGGAAGATCCGCTGGTGCCAGGGCTACTCCGAGCCGGGCTCGGGCTCCGATCTCGCGAGCCTGCAGACGAAGGCCGTTCGCGACGGCGACGTCTACGTGCTGAACGGTCAGAAGATCTGGACTTCGTACGCCGACAAGGCGGACTGGATGTTCATCCTCGTGCGCACCGACTTCCAGGCGCCGAAGCACAACGGCATCACCTTCCTCCTGATGGACATGACCTCGCCCGGGGTCAGCGTGAAGCCGATCAAGCTCATCAGCGGCTACTCGCCCTTCTGCGAGACGTTCCTCTCCGACGTGCGGGTGCCGGTGGCGAACGTCGTCGGCCAGGTGAACGGCGGCTGGACGATGGCGAAGGCGCTCCTCGGCCACGAGCGGACGATGATCGCCGATGCCTTCAAGGAGCGCGACGATCGGCGGAAGCTCATCGACCTCGCCCGCAAGCACCTCGGAGAGGCGCAGGGGCGGATCGCCGACCCGATCGCGCGCGACCGCATCACCCAGCTCGAGATGGACCAGGCGTGTCTCGACCTCACCCTGGCGCGCTCGCGCGACGGCATGAAGGCGGGACACAAGCCCGGTCCCGAAACGTCGATCTTCAAGTACTACGGCACCGAGCTCAACATGCGGCGGCGCGAGCTCATGGTGAGTATCTGCGGCCCGCAGGGGCTCGGCTGGGAGGGCCCCGGCTTCGATCCCGAGGAGCTCAAGATGACGCGCGATTGGCTGCGCTCGCGCGGCAACTCGATCGAGGGCGGCACCTCCGAGATCCAGCTCAACATCATCGCCAAGCGCGTGCTTGGCCTTCCGGACTGAGGGGCACCCATGGATCTGGTCCTCACCGAAGAGCAGGAGATGCTGGCGCGGAGCGCGCGCGAGTTCGTGGGCGGACGCTCGTCGCTGCGCCGGGTGCGCGAGCTCCGCGACAGCGGCGACGCCGACGGCTTCTCGCGCCAGCTCTGGCGCGAGATGGCGGCGCTCGGCTGGCTCGGCATCACCATTCCCGAGGCGTACGGCGGCGCCGGCCTCGGCTGGATGGAGCAGATGGTGGTGCTGGAAGCGATGGGGCGGGGGCTCATGCCGGAGCCGTTCACGTCGACGGTGCTGCTGGCCGCGAACGCGCTCCTCCTCGGCGGCAGCGACGCGCAGAAGCAGGCGCACCTGGCGCCGATCGCCGCCGGCGAGCGCATCGCCGCGGTCGCCTACCAGGAAGCGGGCAGCCGCTACGACGCCCACAAGGTGGCGACCGCGGCGACCAGGAGCGGCGGCGGCTGGACGATCAGCGGCGAGAAGATCCAGGTGCTCGACGGCCACGTCGCCGACGTCATCGTCGCGAGCGCCCGCACGGCGGGAGGGCGCGACGACGCCGCCGGCATAACGCTCTTCATCGTCGCCGCCGACACGCCCGGCGTCACCATCGAGCGCCAGTCGCGCATCGACGCCCGCAATGCGGCCCTCGTCCGCTTCGACGGCGTCGCCGTGGGCGCCGATGCCGTGCTCGGCGCCGTCGACGCCGGGGGCGCGCTCCTCGAGCGAGTGCTCGACCGTGCCCGCATCGGGCTCGCGGCCGAGATGCTCGGGTCCATGCAAGCCGCCTTCGAGATGACCAACGAGTACCTGAAGACGCGCGTGCAGTTCGGCGTCCCGATCGGCAGCTTCCAGGCGCTCAAGCACCGCGCCGCCAAGATGTACATCGAGCTCGAGCTGGCGCGCTCGGCGGTGATGGGGGCGCACCGGGCGCTCGACGAGGGGCGGGACGACGCGACCGTCGCCAAGCTCGCGAGCCTCGTGAAAGCGCGGTGCTCGGACGCCTTCGTGCTCGTCGGCAACGAGTGCGTGCAGATGCACGGCGGCATCGGCGTCACCGACGAGCACGACATCGGCTTCTTCTTCAAGCGCGCCCGGGTGGCGGAGATGACCTTCGGCGACGCTGCGTTCCACCGCGATCGCACGGCGCGGCTCGAAGGATATTGACCGCATCCGGCGCCGCCGCGCGCGCGCCGGGCGCGGCGGCGCTGCTTCAGGGCGGCCCCGCCGCCGGACGCGGGTCCGGCAGCGCCAGCAGCCGCGCCAGCGCGGCGGTGGCGGCGGGACCGTTCCAGTCGACGCGGCCGGCGGCCGTGGACTCGATCAGACCGTCGCGCCCGATCACGTAGCTCGAGGGCAGCACCTCGACGCCGTAGGCGTGGAGCCCGCGTCCGTACTGATCGATCAGCACCGGCAGGCCGAAGCCGACCTCGGCGGCGAACTCGTCCACCGCAGCGCGGCTGTCGGCGGCGATCGCGAGCACGACCAGCCCCTGCGCCCGCAGGCGGCGGTCGAGAGCGTCGAGCTCGGGCAGCTCGATGCGGCACGGCACGCACCACGTCGCCCAGAAGTGCAGGATCACCACCCGGCCGCGGTACTCGGCGAGGTCGTGCTCGACGCCGCTGCGGTCGCGCAGGCGAAGCGGCGGTGCCGCCTCGCGGCGCAGCGGCGCGCGCAGTGCCACCGTCGGCGAGTCGGCGGCGGGCGCGGGCGCGGCTGCTCCCGCACACACGGCGGCGATCGCGAGCGCCACCGCCGTCGCCCGCCCGGACCGCGCCCGGGCGGCGCCGCGCCGGGTCAGAAGTTCCAGACGACCCCCGCGAGGATCCGCCAGTCGAGCACCAGCTGGTAGCCGTTGGCGTCCTGGAACACCGGAACCTGGTACTTGAAATCGAGGCTTCCCCCGGTCCGCGGCAGCTTCACCTGCACGCTCGGGGCGAGGGCGAGCGTGGTGATGCCGGTGTTGGCGGGGTTGTCGACCATCGACGTCTCCGGGTGCGAGTACCGCCGGTCGTGGTCGGTGTCGCGTCCGGCGTAGATGAAGTTCGTCTCGAAGCCGAGGTTCACGTAGTCCCAGACCTGGTAGCGGGCGATCAGATCGAAGGCGAGCTGATCGCCGAACTCGTAGCCCGTGTCGCCCTCGGTGGTGAGGTGGTAGAAGAAGTTCGCCTGCAGCACCAGCGGGTAGAAGGCGCGCATGTAGTTGACGAGGAAGAGCGGGTCCCAGGAGCCCGTTCCCGGCTGCATCATCGCGTGGACGAAGTTGCCCGACGGCGTCTTCACCTCGTTGCGGCCGGTGGGAGTCTGCAATCCGACCCCGAGCGTCAGCCGCTGCGTGGGACGGATGGGGGCGTCGGTGAAGGCGTTGTAGAACGCCAACAGGGCGAAATCGCCGACGCCGTCCACGCGGTCCATGGAGTGGTCCATGTCCATGAAGCCGTCCATATCCATGGCCGGGCTCGCACCGGAACGAGCCATGTGCATGCTCGTCGGGACGCGCATGCGCATGTCCATGTCGTTGATGACGTACGGCAGGATGCCGAGGATCTGCCAGCGCTCGGTGATCGTGTACGCGCCGATGAGCGAGATCTTCTGCATCGTCATGTCGAGCGGTACGGCGTACGGCTTGCCCGGGCTCCGCAATTCGTCGAGCGCCTCGTTCGGACCGACGCTCGAGGTGCCGTGCTTGATGGTGCCCATCTTCATGTACTCGTACTGCACCGAGAGGCCGAAGTTCTGGGCCAGCGTCACCCCGGAAGGGCCGGCGCTGCCGATGCAGCACGAGAGGCCGCACTCCCCGCGCGCGAAGGCCGGGCGGCACGTCCAGGCGAGCAAGCCGGCGATTACGAACGCGGCAGCCCCGAGCCGCCGGCGGCGGCCGCCTCCGCGCCGATCCCGATGTGCCGTTCCGTCCGCCGTGTCGCTCGCTATGGTCACCGATCGTCCTCCCGAAGCGGTGATCGTTAGCAGACGAGCGCCGGGACGGAATGTGTCACGTTGTCGCACCCTCGATGCGGCGAGGCGCCCGCAGATGCGCGCCGGCGATCAGGGCAGGTGGTACACCGGATTGGGCAAGGCGAAGGTGCGCTCCGCGTAGCCGCCCTCGAGGTCGCTCCACTGGTCGCCGAGGTTCAGCAGGATCGCGTAGCCGGCCTCGGTGAGGCGCTGGCGCTCCGGCACTTTGAAGTCGACGCCGCTGCGGAACGTCCTGTCGGACGGGAGGAGGATCAGCTCGTCGAAGCTGTACCCCTGCTCGCGGAGGTTGCGCTCGGTGAGCACTCGGGTCGCCTCGGGGCGCCCGGAAATGAAGAAGACCGCGACACCGAGGACGCGGGCGCGCTCGACGAGCCGCAGCGTCGGCTCGATCGCGACCGCCGCCGACATCTCCTGCCAGGCCCGGATGCCGCACGGTCCCTGCGCCAGGTCGCAGGGGCCGTTCAGGATGCGCGCCCAGCCGTTGACGCGATAGGCGCGCCAATTCGAGAGCGCGGTCTCGTCGACGTCGAGGACGATCGCCGGTTTGCGCACTTCGGGCGCGCGCCGATCGAGCCACTGCGACGCCTCTGCGACGACGCGCGCGACCTCGGCGTCGTAGCGGCCGGAGTCGATGTACTCGGTGATGCGGCGCTGCGTGTCGTAGAGCGCCGGCACCGGAGGCGGCCGGTTTGCCGGCGCCGGGCGCGTCGGGGCGCCGGCGGCGCACCCGGCCGCGGCGAGGAGGAGGGCGTACATGGCGGCGCGACGGGAAGGGACGTCGCGCCGCGCCGCGTGCGACGCCCCCTCCCGAGCGCTCACCGCGCGCTTGCCGCGAGGGTCGCGTACCCGTCGAGGATGGGGAGGACCTCCTCGCGCGGCGCCGGCGGCACCCAGAGATTCACTCGCTCCACCCCGGCCGCGGCCAGGCGCTTCAGCACCTCGGGATCGGGCGGGGCGCCGAAGACGGTGACGGGGAAATCCTCGGGGCGCTTGCCGGCGACGCGCGCGCGCTCGGCCAGGTCGCGCATGCCGGAGATGACCTGACCGGGATCGAAGCCGATCGGGATCCAGCCGTTGCAGAAGTCGACGACACGCTGGCGCGCGCGCGCCGTGTTGCCGCCCATGAGGATCGGCGGGTGCGGCTTCTGCACCGGCTTCGGCCACGACCAGATCGGATCGAAGTCCACGAAGTCGCCGTGGAACTCGGCCGCGTCCCGGGTCCAGATCTCCTTCATCGCCAGCACGCGCTCGCGCAGGAGCTTCCAGCGGGTCGCGAAGGCGGTGCCGTGGTTCTCCATCTCCTCCGCGTTCCAGCCGCCGCCGATGCCGAAGAGCAGCCGCCCGCGGGAGAGGAAGTCGATGCTCGCGACTTCCTTGGCGGTGGTTATGGGGTCGCGCTCGACGACCAGGCAGATGCCGGCGCCGACCTTGATCGTCCTGGTGGCGGCGGCCGCCGTCGCCAGCGTCACGAAGAGGTCGTGCGTGTGCGAGTACTCTTTCGGCAGCTCGCCGCCGCCGGGATAGGGGCTCCGCCGGCTCGCCGGGATGTGGGTGTGCTCGGGGAAGAAGACCGACTCGAAGCCGCGCGCCTCGGCCTCGACCGCGAGCTCGTCGGGGCGGATGGCGTAGTCGGCCGCGAACATCATGATGCCGAAGTGCATGGTCGGGTAGCTCCGTGGCTCAGGCGCTGGCGGATACGAGGCCGGACACCGTATCGCCCTCGAGCGCCTCGGCGCGTTCCTCGATGTCGCGGATCACCCGGTCGAGGTGGCGATCGAGGTGCTGCATGTACTCGTAGAGGCCCTTGTGGACGATGGCGAAGCCGACGGCGTCGGCGAGGCGCGTCGGGTTCTTCCACAGCGTCGCGCCGAGCAGCGACATCGTGAACCAGGCGCGGCGCGGGCTCGCGGCGATCACCGTGTCGCGCAGGATGCGGCCGAGGAGGCGCCACTCCTCGCGGCGTACCTTGATGCCCTCGCCGACCTGCCGGCCGCGGTTCAGGATGAACTCGAGCGTGCGGCGGCGAAAGTTCCGGAAGTCGTAGAGGTCGGCGATGAGCGTCCGGTAGCCCTTGTAGAGGGCGATCCTGCTCATCGTCTTCGGCAGGATGTTCGAGAACACGAACTGGTCGCCGACCGAGTCGCCGACGAGGCGGCCTTCCTTCGCCATGCGGCCGTGCAGCGCCGTCTTCGGCATCGCCTGGAGCATGCCGGTCATCGAGACCGGGATGCGCGCGTCCTGGATGAAGCGCAGCTGCTCTTCGAAGATCGACTCGTCGTCGTGATCGAAGCCGACGATCATGCCGGCCTGCACCTGGATGCCGTACTCGTGGATCTTGCGGACGTTCTCGACCAGGTCGCCGCGCATGTTCTGCGTCTTCTTGCTCTCCTGCAGGGAGGCGCGGCGCGGGCTCTCGATGCCGATGAAGATCGTGGTGAAGTGCGCCGCGCGCAGGAGCTCGAGCAGCTCCTCGTCCTGGGCCACGTTCAACGACGCCTCGGTGTTGAAGTGCATCGGGTGGCCGTGGGCGGCGCTCCAGTCGGCGATCGCGCGCAGCAGCTCCTTGGCGAGTTTCTTGTTGCCGATGAAGTTGTCGTCGACGAGGAATACCTGCGTCGCGCCGAGGCGATGGCACTCCTCGATCTCGGCCATGACCTGCGGCACCGTCTTCACGCGCGGGCGGCGCCCGTAGACGACGATGATGTCGCAGAACTCGCAATTGAACGGGCAGCCGCGCGCGAACTGGATGGTCATCGCGTGATAGCGGTCGACCTTCAGGAGGTCGAAGCGCGGGGTCGGCGAGGCGGTGAGGTCCGGCTTCTCGAGCGCCCGGTACTCGGCGCGCCAGTGCCCGCTCGCGAAGTCGCGCAGGAACTGCGGCCACGTCTCCTCGGCCTCGTCGACGAAGAGCACGTCGCAGCGGCCATGCAGCTCCTCGGGGCAGAGCGACGCGTACGGTCCGCCGATGACGACGAAGCGTCCGCGGCGGCGGAACTCGTCGGCGATCTCGAGCATGCGCGGCTTGTGGACGATGTAGCCGGTGACGCCGACGATGTCGGCCTCGACGTCGAAGTCGATCTCCTCGACGTTCTCGTCGCAGAGCGTCACCTGGTGCTCGGGGCCGGTCAGCCCGGCGACGGTCGGCATCGACAGATTCGGGAAGATGCAGCGCTTGCCGAGACTCGGGAGGATGCGGTCGTAGGTCCAGAAGCTCTCGGGGTTCCGCGGAGTGACCAGATGTATCTTCACGGCGCCTCCCTTTCTCGACGGCGTAACGGAGGATCGATTCAGCGGCGCGGTCCCCGGGGGGTCGAATCGGACCGGACTCTTTTCTGGCCGGTCGCACCGGGGGAGTCAATCTGCGGGCGCCGCTGCCGCCTGCGGGGTCACGTCCAGGGCAGGCGCGCGCGCGTCGCCCAGTATGCCGCGGGCGCCTCCGCGAAGCGCGCGAGCGCGGCGCTGGTGTCGGGATCGAGGGCCAGCGCCGCAGCGCGGACGTGTCCCGCGAGCTGCGCCGTCGTCGCTGCGCCCGAGAGCGCGACGTCGATCTGCGGCTGTCCTACCACCCAGGCGAGGGCGAGGTCGGCGATGGCGACGCCGGCGTCGGCGGCGAGCGCGCGCAGTGCCGCCACCAGGCCCGCGTCCCCGGGCCGGTCGTTCGCATCGGCGAGCCGGCCGTTGGCGTGGACCTCCTTCGCGATCACGCCGAGGCCCGCGGCGTGCGCGGCCGCGAGGAGCGGCAGCAGCGACGGCTCGAGGAGGTTCACGGTCGCCTGCACGGCGTCGAAGACCGGCTCGCCGTCGATGCGCGCGGCGAGCGCCAGCGCCAGGGCGCGGTCGGAGGTCGGGCCGCTCAGCGACAGGCCGAGCGCCCGGCAGGCGCCGCTGCGGCGCGCTGCGACCAGCGCCGCCAGCAGGCGCTCGTCCTCGAGGCAGCCCGACTCCGCGGTGGCGCTGTGGATCTGGTAGAGGTCGAGGTGATCGCCGAGGAGCGCGCGCGTTTCGCCGAGCTGCTGCGTGAAGCGCGCCAGCGAGAGCTCCTTCTCCTCGTGGACGGCGGCGTCGATCGTCCACCCCGCCGTATAGCGGTATCCCCACTTGCTGCCGACCACGACCGCGCCGGCGGCGATGCCGCGGCGAGTGAGCCAGCGCGCCAGGAACTCTTCCGCCCGGCCGTAGCTGCGGGCGGCGTCGAAGTAGCGGACGCCGCTCGCCCATGCGGCGTCGCAGAGCGCGGCGGTGCGCGCCGCGAGCGCTTCGGGGGTGCGCGCGGGCGGGAGATCGCGGGCGCGGCCGAGCGTGATGTAGCCGGGCCGGCCGACCGCGGCGAGCCCGAGTCCGAGGCGCGACACCGCGAGCCCGGTGCGACCGAGCGGCCGGACGGGCAGGCCGCCCTTCACGCCGCGCGCCGCGCGCACGGCGCGCTCACCGCATCGCCGCCGCGAAGGTGTTGCACTCCGCGACCGTGCCGCGCTCCATGCCGCGGTGGAACCACTCGACCCGCTGCGCCGACGAGCCGTGCGTCCAGGTCTCGGGGTTCACGCGCGCGCCCGCCTGCTTCTGGATGCGGTCGTCGCCGACTGCCGCGGCGGCGCCCAGGCCTTCTTCGACGTCGCCGCGCTCGAGCAGATCCCGCTGCTCGGTCGAGTGCGCCCACACGCCCGCGAAGCAGTCGGCCTGGAGCTCGAGCAGCACCGAGAACTGGTTCGCGGCCGCGGGCCGCCGCTCCTGCATCTCGCGCACGCGCTGGGAGAGGCCAAGCACGTTCTGCACGTGGTGGCCGATCTCGTGCGCGATCACGTAGGCCTGCGCGAAGTCGCCGGGCGCGCCGAAGCGCGAGCGCAGCTCGCGGTAGAAGCCGAGGTCGATGTAGGCCTTCTCGTCGATGGGGCAGTAGAAGGGTCCCATCGCCGACTCGGCGTAGCCGCAGCCCGAGCTCACGGTGTCGGTGAAGAGCACGAGCTTGGCCCGGCGGTAGTAGCGGCCGGCGAGCGGAAAGGTCTTCTCCCAGGTGTCCTGGACGTCGTCGAGCACGAAGGAGACGAACTCGACCAGCCGCTCTTCGTCGGGCGACGACCGGTAGGGGGCGTCGGCCCCGCCGCCGGCGTCGATGCCGATCGTGTCGCCGAGGAGCGTGAAGAGGTTCTGCCCGGTGGCGAGGCTCAGGACGAGGAGGAGGACGGCGCCGCCGACGCCGATCCGCAGCCCGCCGAGCCCGGGACGGCCGGCTGCGCCCATGCCGCGCCGGTCTTCGAGGTCGCGGCTCCGTCCGCCTGGCGTCCAGCGCATCGAGGCGGTGGTAACGAAGCCGTTCGGCGGGCGCAAGCGAGCGACCCGATGTCCGCGCGGGCACTCGACGGACGCCGTTTCGGCCGCGTTTCACCGTCGTCGGTTGCAGCACCCTATCGTGCTTGCTACGCACGGCCGATGTCCGCGCCCCTCGTCGCCTGCCTCGATCTCGAAGGCGTCCTCGTGCCCGAGATCTGGATCGGCGTCGCCGACGCGACCGGCATCGCCGAGCTCCGGCGGACGACCCGCGACGAGCCCGATTACGATCGGCTGATGCGCGGCCGGCTCGCGATCCTCGAGCGCGAGGGCCTCGGGCTCGCCGACATCCAGAAGGTGATCGCCGGCATGCGGCCGCTCGACGGCGCGCCGGCCTTCCTCGACTGGCTGCGGGCCCGGGCGCAGGTGATCATCCTTTCCGATACCTTCATGGAGTTCGCCCAGCCGCTGATGGCGCAGCTCGGCTTCCCGACGCTTTTCTGCAACACGCTCGTCGTCGACGACGGCGGCTGCATCCGCGGCTACACGCTCCGCATCGCCGACGGCAAGCGCAAGGCGGTGATGGCATTGAAGCTGCTGAACTTCCGCGTCGTCGCCGCCGGCGACTCCTACAACGACACGACGATGCTCGACGAAGCCGATAGCGGCATCCTCTTCCGGCCGCCCGACAACGTCGTCCGCGACTTTCCCCAGTTCCCCGTCACGCGCACGTACGACGAGCTGCGCGCGGCCTTCGCGGCCGCCGACCGCCGGACGTCCTGAACAGAACGAGGCTCGGCATGTACTTCGACTACAGCGACAAGGTGAAGGCCCTCCGGAAGCGCGTCAGCGACTTCATGGAGGAGCACGTCTATCCGCACGAGGAGACCGCGCTCCGCCAGCTCGCCGAGGGCGAGCGCTGGCAGCCGCTCGCGATCGTCGAGGAGCTCAAGGAGAAGGCGAAGGCCCAAGGGCTCTGGAACCTGTTCCTGCCCGAGAGCGAGCTCGGAGCCGGGCTCACCAACCTCGAATACGCGCCGCTCGCCGAGATCATGGGACGCTCCCCGATCGCGCCGGAGGCCTTCAACTGCTCGGCGCCCGACACCGGCAACATGGAGGTGCTCGTCCGCTACGGCACCGCCGAGCAGAAGCAGCGGTGGCTGCAGCCGCTGCTACAGGGGAAGATCCGCTCCGCCTTCGCGATGACCGAGCCGGCGGTGGCCTCGTCGGACGCGACCAACATCGAGGCCCGGATCGTCCGCGACGGCGACGACTACGTCATCAACGGGCGCAAGTGGTGGACCTCGGGAGCCGGCGACCCGCGCTGCAAGGTCATGATCTTCATGGGCAAGACGGCGCCCGACAACCCGGACCGGCACCGCCAGCAGTCGATGATCCTGGTGCCGATGGACACGCCGGGCGTACGGGTCGAGCGCATGCTCTCGGTCTTCGGCTACGACGACGCGCCGCACGGCCATGCCGAGGTGTCGTTCGACAACGTGCGCGTCTCCGCGGCCAACATGCTCCTCGGAGAAGGCCGCGGCTTCGAGATCGCGCAGGGCCGGCTCGGACCGGGCCGCATCCACCACTGCATGCGCACGATCGGCCTCGCCGAACGCGCGCTCGAGCTCATGTGCAAGCGGCTGCTCAGCCGCGTCGCCTTCGGCAAGGAGCTGGCGCAGCACAACGTCTGGCAGCAGCGCATCGCCGATGCCCGCATCAGCATCGAGCAGTGCCGGCTGCTGACCCTCAAGGCCGCCTACATGATGGACACCGTCGGCAACAAGGTGGCGCGCGCCGAGATCGCGATGATCAAGGTGGCGGCGCCGCGCATGGCGCTCCAGGTGATCGACGACGCGATGCAGGCGTTCGGCGGCGCCGGCGTGTCGCAGGTGACGCCGCTCGCGAGCATGTGGGCGGGCGTGCGGACGCTACGCTTCGCGGACGGACCGGACGAGGTCCACAAGAACCAGATCGCGAGGCTCGAGCTCCGCAAGCACCAGTGAGCCGCCGCGCTCAGCCGTTCATGCCGAGCGCGGCGCTGGTCGGGTGCAGGCTCGCCGCCGCGCTCGGGCGCTTGGCGATGCGCTCTCTCCACGAGCCCACGTTGGTGAGCGCGGGGTCGAGCGGCTGACCTACCGTGGCGCCGAAGTCGAGCGCGGCGTAGAGGATGATGTCGGCCATCGTGAAGCGATCGCCGACGATGAACTGCTTGTCCCGGAGCAGCGGATCGAGCCAGGCGAGGTTGTCGCGCGCGATCGCCTTCAGGCCCGCGGCGGCGTCGGGAAGACAGCGCATGCGGGTGCGGAAGAGCTCGAGGCCCTCGGCGAAGCGGAAGCCGTTGTACAGGTGCTCGGTGATCTTGAGCTCGATGCGGCGCTGCCACATGCGCGTCTCGGCGCGCTCCTCCGGCGTCCGGCCGACGAGCGGCGGGTGCGGGTATTTCTCCTCCAGGTACTCGAAGATCGCGGCGGTCTCGGCGAGCAGGCGGCCGTCGTCGAGCTCGAGCGCCGGCATCTGCCCGTTCGGGTTCCTGTCGATGTAGGGCGGCCGGCGGTTCTCCGCCGCCAGGAGATCGAGCGAGACCTTGGGGAAGTCGATGCCCTTCTCGTGGAGGAACATGCGCAGCGCACGCGGGTTGGGACCGAACGAGTCGTAGAGCTTCATTTCCAGAGGCCTCCGGGGGTGGGTTTTCGGCGGCCGTTATGAGCATATCGGCGCGGTCATGCAACCACGGCGGCGGAAGTTCTGGGGTTGGGGATGGGAGGATGCGGGTCCGAGCTCCGAGCAGCAGGAGCGCATCGCGATGCTGCTCGCGGCGCGGCTCGGCATCGACGTCCCGACGCGCGGGACGGCGCCGCGCATCGAGGACGTCGTGCTGCCGGCGCCGCGGATCGCACCGCCGGCGGCGCTCGCCGCACTCTGCGCCGACGATCCGCTGACGCGGGCGAGCCACACCTACGGGAAGTCGTTTCGCGACGTCGTGCGCGGCCTGGCGCGCGACTTCGCGAATCCGCCCGACGTCGTGGCGCGACCGGCGACGGAGGCGGACGTGGTCGCGATCCTCGACTGGTGCGACGGCGCCGGGCTCGCGGCGATCCCCTACGGCGGCGGCTCGAGCGTCGTCGGCGGCGTCGAGGCGCCGCCGGCGGGCGCGTTTCCCGGCGTCGTGTCGATCGATCTCGGCGCCCTCGATCGCGTCGTCGAGATCGATCCGGTGTCGCGGGCGGCGCGCATCGAGGCCGGTGTCTTCGGGCCGGCGCTCGAGGACCGGCTACGGCCGCACGGGCTCACGCTGCGGCACTTCCCGCAGTCGTTCGAGTTCAGCTCGCTCGGCGGCTGGATCGCGACGCGCTCGGGCGGCCACTACGCGACGCTCATCACCCACATCGACGAGCTCGTGGAATCCCTGCGGGTGGTGACGCCGACGGGGATCGTAGCGACGCGCCGGCTCCCGGCCTCGGGGGCGGGGCCGAGCCCGGAGCGGCTCTTCAGCGGCTCGGAAGGCGTCCTCGGCATCATCACCGAGGCGTGGATGCGGCTGCAGGCGCGGCCGACCTTCCGCACCTCGGCAGCGGTGGCCTTCGCCGATTTCGCCGCCGGCGCGGCGGCGGTACGCGCGCTCGCCCAGTCGGGTCTCCATCCTGCGAACTGCCGCCTGCTCGACCCCGGCGAAGCGCTGACCGCGGGCGCGGGCACCGGCACCGAGGCGGTGCTGGTGGTCGGCTTCGAATCGGCAGACCACGAGCTCGACGCGCCGATGGCGCGGGCGCTCGAGTGCTGCCGCGATCACGGCGGCCGCGTGCCCGAAGGCGCCGGGCGGACGCGCCGCGACGAAGAAGGCGCGCGCGACGGCGCCGCCGGCGCCTGGCGGCAGGCATTCCTCGAGATGCCGTATGTCCGCGATGCGTTCGTCGCCCGGGGCATGATCAGCGAGACCTTCGAGACCGCGATCACCTGGGACCGCTTCGCGGACTTCCACGCGGGCGTCACCGAGGCGGTGACCGGCGCGCTGCAGCGGGTCTGCGGCGCCGGCATCGTCACCTGCCGCTTCACCCACGCCTATCCCGACGGCGTCGCGCCCTACTATACGGTGCTCGCACCCTCGCGCCCGGACCGGCAGCTCGCCGACTGGGCCGAGATCAAGCAGGCGGCGGCGGAGACGCTGCTGGCGCTCGGCGGCACGATCACGCACCACCACGCTGTCGGCCGCGATCACCGCCCATGGTACGACCGCGAGCGGTCCGAGGGCTTCGCGCGCGCGCTCGGCGCCGCGAAGCGCGCGCTCGATCCGCGCGGCGTGCTCAACCCCGGCGTCCTCATCGACTGACGCCGCCGCTCAGCGCCGCGCTTCGGGTACCGCGGGAAGCCCGCCGCTCCAGGGGTCGCGGAGGACGAACGTGTTCAGCCAGCGCAGGTACTCGGAGGCGACCTCGCGGGCGTCGGCGCGCGAGTGCCACCAGCGGCGGGGGTCGAAGTCGTCGGCCGCGGCGCTGCGGACGACGATCGTCGTCGCCGCCGGGAGCGTGCGCTCGAGCAGGCAGCGGGCGCGCCGCGAGTGCGAGCGCGCGGTGATGAACATGAGGCTCCGCGGCCGCTGCGCGGCGGCGAAGCGGGCCACCGCTGCGATCTCGGTGTTGAGCCCGTCGACGGGATCGCGCAGGATCTCGATCGCTTCCCGCGGCACGCCCTTCTTCTGCAAGATGGCGAGGGCGAGGTCGGTCGGCGGCAGCCAGGGCACGCCGAGGGCCTGGACCTCGAGGTCGAGCGGCTCCGGCCGCCACCACGGCAACACGATCCGGCGGCTGACGCCGTCGCTGTAGAGAGCCGCCGCCGCGAGGGTGTCGGCGCGCGCCGTCGCGTTCGAGACTACGATCACGTCGACCGGGACGATCGCGTCCTCGACCACGAGCGCCGTCCCGATCGCAGGGAGCCAGGCGTCGCGGGCGATCCACGCGGCGGCGAGCGCGATCGACGCCGCGCCGAGACGCCAGCGGAGCTGCCGGCCGATGCGCGTACGCCGGCCGCTTACTTCAGCTTCTTCAGCGCCGCGTCCATGGCGGCGAGGAGCTGGGCCGGATCGTGCTCGTCGTAGAAGTACTTGTACTGGTCGCGCGGGGCCGTGAGCGTGGGATCGAGGACGGCCGCGGACGAGAGGAAGTAGGTGCGCGGGATGTACTCGCCGTCGGGCGCGTATTTCTTGCTGAGCTCGGCGTTCTTGTCCTTGTCGAGCCGGATCATCACGAACTTCTTGGACTGCTCGACGACCTTGTCGTCGTGGAACACCCGGCTGTAGTTGGCGCAGTGCGGACACCACTCGGTGAAGAAGACGAGGAGGACGGGCTTCTTCTCCTTCTTCGCGGCGGCGAGGCCGGCTTCGTAGGCTTGCCAGTGGATCCCGGCGTCGTTCCAGTCGCCGCCGGCCGCGGCCGGCAGGACGCTACCGGCGACGATGGCCGTCGCCAGGATGATGGCTCCGAGAGCCCGCAGCGCGTTGGTTCGCATCGTCTCCTCCGTTCAGCCGCCGGCGAGCTTCGCGGCGACGCCGGCGCGGGCGAGGAGCGCCGCGATGCGCTCGCGGTGATCGCCCTGGATGATGATCTCTCCGTCCTTGGCCGTGCCGCCGGTGCCGCAGGCTCGTTTCAGCGTGCTCGCGAGCTCCGCGAGCGCTGCGGGGGCGAGCGCCAGGCCGCGCACGATCGAGACCGGCGTACCGTTGCGCCCCTTCTTCTCCAGCCAGATGCGCACCGACCGGCGATCGGGCGGCGCCGCCGCGGCCGGTGGTGCGGCGGCCGGGGTGCGGGCGCGCGGCTCGGAGCCGTAGACCAGCGTGTCGGCGTGGTGCGTGTCGCGGGCAGCCATGGGTAGGCCCAGTCCTAGCGGCAACTGCGCGGCTGCTGCATCACCAGGTTGCCGCGCACCGCCAGGCGCTCGATGTGGTCGAAGACGGCCGCCGGGTCGATGCGCTGCATGTCGTTCGCGACGTCGATGCCTATGGGCTCGTAGCGAGCACCCGAGAAGTTGGCGCCGAGCGATCGCTGCAAGCGGCGGCGCGCGACGCGGTCGACGCCGCCGAAGCCGTCGTAGCGCAGGCGGTAGGCCTTGCCGTCTATCGAGCGCGCCGTGATCTCGAGGCTGAAGGGATCGTTGTCGCGCACGCGCGTCACCAGGAGCGAGTCGGCCAGCGTTCCTTTGCCGCTCTGCGGGTACATGACGCCGACCGACGTCGGGCGCGGCCGGGACGGCGTCATCGCCACCGCCATGTCCTGGAGCTCGGCCTCCCAGCCGGCGTTCACCGAGCCTTTGCCGATCATGCGGAAGGACGAGAACTCGAGCGGCGCACAGCTCGGCGAGCGGCCGTCCAGAGGGTTCGAGCCGAACGTCGTTTCGATGCCGTCGGGGACGCCGTCGCCGTCGCTGTCGGCGACCAGGCGGTCGGTCTCGCCAGGATCGACGCGCTGGTTCAGGTTGCGGTCTTCGTCGGCGTCGACGAGACCGTCATGATCGGAGTCGACGACCCGCGCCGCCTGCCGGTAGCCGATGGTGTACGGATTGGAGAGTTCGCCGGCCGTGCCGTTGGCGTCGTAGGCGTTGATCGTGAATGTATAGGTGGTTTCGACGGCGAGGTCGCCAAGGACGGCTTCGAAGCGCCCCGACTTGTCGCGACGCGGGCGGGGAATGTCGATGGGGTCGCGTTCGGGGCCGCCTTCGGGGCGCACATGGACGAGATAACCGGCGATCGTCGGGTCGTCTGCGGCGGTCCAGCGGATGACGACCGAGTAGGCGCGCGCCGTCACCGCGGACCCGGCAAGGGTGATCAAGACCGCGAGAACGGTCGGAACCAGGCGTCGTCGGACCATGCTGGGCGATCTGACATTGCAACCCCCGAGCCACCACGAATGCCGCCACGAAACGCCAAGGATCAACCACCTACGACCCGGGGGGGTGGTCGCGGAACAGTTCACGATCCGGCAGGTGTCGGGCTATTGCCACGCGTCCGCCATGTTGTCCAGCACAAACGACGCGCTGCCGAGCGGGAGGTCTTATGCTCGTTGCCGCGGCGGCGACAGCAGCGGCACGACGGCGCCGACGGCGGCACGGCGGTGCGCCGACATGCCGTGGCGGCGGCGTTGACAGCGCCGGGTCCGGTGCGCGAGAGAGGCCCGGGATCGTCTTCGTCGTGTCGCTTCGTTCGTCGTCGTTCTGGTTCGCGGTGGTGTTGCTGATGGCTGCGTGCGGCGGCAGCGGCTCGGGCTCGGACGCGGGCGGGGAACCGTCGGCGGACGTCGACTCGCACGCGCTCGTCGTACGCTGGCAGCCGACCGCGGACGCGATCGGCTACGTCGTCCACTGGGGAACCCGGTCGCGGGCGTACGATCGAGCGCTGGACGTCGGCGCGCCGCCGCCCGATGCGCGAGGCGAGTCGAGCGCGATCTTCGAGTACGTGGGCGCGCCGGGGGCGATCTACGTCTCATTGACGTCGTACGACCGCGACGGCCGGAGTAGCGCCTTCTCGAACGAGATCGCCGCCGCCGTGCCCTGAGACGCGGCGGCCGCGAGTGCTCACGCGCGGCGGCATTCGCGTGTCGTTGCGCACACGACGACTCGCGGTACGGACTTTCTCCCGACCGGCCGATCTCTCACGACGACATCGCCAAGGCGATCGAGCGCACAACAACTCGCGGTGCAGACTCTTTCGCTGTGGGGAAGGGCGGAGCTGCCGCGCGTCACTGGCGCGACGGCGCGCGCGCCGCCGCCGGCCGTTGTCCGGGCAACATCTGCGCCGCGCGCGTGCAGGCAAAGAAGCGCCCCGTCGCCGTGTTGCGTCCGCCGCGAGCGCGAGCGCGCGCAGCCGCGCAGGCACGCTCGCAGGCGCTTCGCATGGGCTCCGGCCGCGGCACGTGCCTTGCCTACGTAGGCGGCCATGCTTTCCGCCCCGTCGCCCTCACGCGCCGTCGAAACAGCGTCCGCTCTAGCAGCGCTCTTTCTGGTCTTCGCATCGCCGGCGCTCGCGTACAACGCGCGCATCTCGTGGTCGCAGGTCTCGGGAAGCAGCGGCTACAAGATCTACCTCCGCGCCGCGGGCACGGAGTATGGGGCCGCGGTCGACGCCGGCGCGCCGGCGCCGGATAACGACGGCACGGTGAGGTTCGTGATGGCGGACGTGCCCTTGCGGACGACCTCGTACTTCGTCGTCTCGAGCTACGATGCGGCGGGGAACGAGAGCCAGCCTTCCAACGAGCTGGCGATCACCTACGCGATGGCGGCCGCGGTGGTCGACTCCGACGGCGACGGCCTCACCGATGCCGAGGAAGATCGGAATCTCAATATGGTAGTCGACCCCGGCGAGACCGATCCCCTGGTCGCCGACACCGACGGCGACGGCGTGAACGACGGCGTCGAAGTCGCGCAAGGTAGCGATCCGCTCGATCCGAGCGACTATGCTCCGCGCACGCTGCCGACGCCGACGAGGACCGCGGACCCGCTTCCGACCGCGACCGCGACGCCGACCGTCACTGCAACGGCGACGGTGACGGCGACGAAGACGGCGACAGCGACAGCGACCGCGACGAAGACCAGCACTCCGCTACCGACGCCTACAGCCACCACGACGGCGACCCCGACACCGACCGCAACCCCGACCGCCACGAGAACCGCAACCTCGACCACGACACCGACCGTCACCGTGACTGCGACCGTGACCGCGACCGCGACCGCGACGCCGGTGCCGACGCGGACGGCGACGCCGACTCGGACGGCGACCGCGACCGCTACCAGGACGAGCACCCCGCGTCCGACCGCGACGATCACGGCGACAGCGACCCGGACCGCCACCCCGGCACCGACCGCCACGGCCACCGCGACACCCGCGGCCGACGGCGAGCTCAGCCGCCTCGGCAGCATCATCGCCCGGGTGCCGCTCGCCTCGGGCAGCGGCAACAAGAGCCTCGAAGTCATTCGCGACGGCGACATGCCGCCGGCCGGAACCAACGATCCGAAGCGGCAATACGACACCTTCGACGGCCGCAACGCTGCCGCCGAGGACTGGATCGGCTACGCCTTTGCGACGCCGCAGACCTTCGGCCGCGTCGTCTTCCAGGAGGGCATGCACTTCAGCCGCGGCGGCTGGTTCTCGAGCCTCACCGTCCATGTCCGCCGCAACGGCACCTGGAACGCGGTCTCGTCGCTCGCGGTGACGCCGGCCTATCCGGGGACCAACAACGGCCGTTCCTACGAGACCTACGAGCTGCGCTTCGCTCCCGTCACCGGAGACGCGATCCGCATCTGGGGCCGTCCGGGCGGCAAGGACGCGTTCATCTCCGTCGGCGAGCTGCAGGTCTACGGGGCGCAGGCGACGCCCGTGCCGACCGCGACCGTCGAACCCACTGCGCGTCCGACCGAGGTCGCACCGACAGGGGCCGCGACGGCGGTGCCGACGGCCGTGGCGACGCCGGAGCCGGGCCTTTGCGGCAACGACGTCCGCGAATCCGGCGAGCAGTGCGACGGCAACGACGCCGGCGGCTGCGCCGCGGGCTGCGGCGCCGATTGCACCTGCGCCACGAGCTTCACGTTCCCGCTCGACGGCTGGTCGAGCAGGTGGACTGCGTACGGTCGCGGAGGCGGGGTCACCCGCGAGACCGAGAGCGGGCGGGTGCTGGTGTTCGCGCCCCGCTTCGGCGACGACGCCCTCTGGTATCCCGAGCGTCCGACGCTGGCCCTGCCGTTCCCGATCCTCAGCTTCACCATCGCCGCCGACGACGGGGCGCGGCTGCAGGTCGGGGCGCGGGGCACGAACGGCCGCAACTACGTCCTCAGCTACGTCGCCGCAGACGGCGTCCCGCTCGCGACCAAGCGCGAGTCGCGCGTTCCCGTCGGCCGCTACGCCGGCGCGCCGCGGACCACGCTGCGCGACCTGCGCGCCGACTTCCTGGCGGCGTTCAACGTCGAGTTCGCGATGGTCACGAGCGTGACGCTGCGCGGCGGCATGGAGGTCGGCGACATCACGGTGGCGCAGCCCGGCGTCCTCTCGGTCGAGCCGGAGCCGGCCGCCGAGATCGCGCTGCCGACGAGCGGCTGGCAGCAGCAGGGCGCCGGCACGGTCGTCGAGGACGAGTACGATACCGTGCTCGACGCGCCCACGATCCGCACCGAGCCGCGCGATGCGAAGCACGCCAGGATCGCCGTCAGCTTCCCCAAGCGGGATCAGATGGCGGCGGCCTACCGCACGTTCTCGCTAGCGGTGCGCGACGAGGAGCAGCTCGCGATCGAGGTGCGCGTCCGGGTGAAGAAGGGCATCGCGCGGCTGCGTTACGAGGCCAATCTCGCCGAGCCGCTCGTCAAAGGGCGCAAGACGACGCTGCCGCTGGTCACGATCCCGCTCGAGGGGAGCCCGTATCGGCTGGTGACGATCGACCTCGCGGACGATCTCGCGGCGGTGGTCCCGGGAGCGAGCCTCGACGGCGTGCTCGGCATCCGGGTCCAGGGCAAGTTCCGCATGGGCGACGTCGTGCTGCGGGAAGCGCTGCGCTGAGGAGCGCGGCGCGGACAGCCGCCGCTTCCCTACGAACGTCCGCCGCGCGGCGCATACATGGACCGGGTGCAGTGCGCGCGCTAATGCTCCCGCCGTGAGCAAGCGAGGACTGCGCACGACCGTATGGCTCGGAGTTGCTCTCGGCGCCGCATGCCTCGCCGCGTTCGCCTGGAATGCGCCGTGGTCCGAGATCGGTCGCGTGCTCGCCGGCGCCGACGGGACGCTGATCGTCCTCGCCGGCGGGTTCCTCCTCATGACCTCGGTGGCGCGCGCGTGGCGCTGGCGCCACCTGCTCGGCGAGGCCCCGGTCTCTTTCCGCCATCGCCTGAGCAGCACGCTGATAGGCTTCGCCGGTAACAACACGCTGCCGGGCCGGCTCGGCGAGCCGCTGCGCTGCTGGATGCTGAGCCGGCTCGATCGCCGCATCGATTTCTGGCGGGCGGCCGGCTCGCTCGTGGTCGAGCGCGTCTTCGATCTCACCGCCGCCATCACGTTGCTCGGAATCTTCCTCCTGCTCGCGCCCGCCGCCGCCGCGACCGACACGGCGCTGATCCGCCGCATCGATCACGACGCCGTACGGATCGCCTTCGTCGTCGTGGTCGCCGCCGGCGGCCTCGTGATCCTCGCCGGCCGCCGCATCGGCGGCCGCGGCGGCCGCTGGAGCGGCCTCGCGACACGCTTGGAGGCGCTCCAGAGCGGCTTCGCAGGTCTGCACTCGCTGCGCGCGCTGGCGCTGACGATCCTCTACACCGGGATCCTCTGGGCCTCGATGGTGACTTTCGAGCTCTTGATGCTGCGCGCATTCGGGTTCACGCAGCTCGGGCTCGCGCACGCCGTCGGGCTCCTCGTGGTGCTCTGCTTCGCGATCGCGCTGCCGCAGGCACCCGCCGGCCTCGGCGTCGTCCAGATCGCGAGCCAGACGACGCTCACGGCGCTCTACGGAGTGCCGCTCGCGCCGGCAAAGGCCTTCGCGATCGGTCTCTGGGTCTGCCAGGTGGGGATCGTCGTCGGCGCCGGCGCCGTGGCGCTCTGGGCCGAGGGCTACTCGGTTGCCGACGTTCGCCGCGCCCGGGGCTCGATCGGCGCCTTCGAGGCCCCGGTCTCGCCGGAGTAGGCGGGCCGCTCTGGCAGTCCTGCAAGGCCGGAGGGCAAAAAAATCGATTTCGCCCCGGATCGCGAAGATTTCGCTATGGCTTCCGATCCTTCTCTTGCTATCGGGTAGCGCGTTCGCGCTCCGCGTCGCGCGCCCTGGGGAGGAGCGCGGGATGCGAGGCGTTCCCGCGCTGCCCGCTGCGGGAAGAGACCCCCGGTCGCGTGCCGTAGCCGCGAGGTCTCCGGACCCGGGCAAATGCACATCACGAACGGTTGCGTCACGATGAGGAAGAGAATGCTGTCGCCGGTGGGCGCCACGGCGCCGCTCGTGCTGGTGGGAGCGCTGCTTCTGCCGCTGATCACTCCCCGCATTGCCGCCGCCGCCGCGGCGCGTCTCCGCTGGCTCCCCCCGTCCGGCGCGGCCGACACGGTGACCGGCTACCGCGTCTACGCGCGGAGCGCCGGTACTGCCTACGGCGCCGGCGCCCCGATCTGGAGCGGCAATCCCGCCCGCGGCGGTGACGGCACCCTGTCGGCGATCGTCAGCTACGCACCTGCACCCTCGGGCACCAACTATTTCGCCGTCACGGCGCTGCGGGACGGGGAGGAGAGCGGCATCTCGCAGGAAGGCTTCGTCGGCGCCGCGAATCCGTGCCGCGTCGACACCTGCGTCACCAAGACGTCGTGCAGCTTCGCGGCGCTTCCCGACGGCAGCGCGTGCGACGACGAGCTTTTCTGCAACGGCGCCGAGATCTGTCGCAACGGCGCCTGCGTGAGCAGCGGGCCGCGCAATTGCGCCGACGCTTTCGCCTGTACGGTCGACGCCTGTGACGAGGCGGCCGACCGTTGCACGCACACGGGGCCGCCCGGATGCTGCGTCGCTTGCGATACCACCGATCCGTGCCTCGCCGATGCCTGCGCTGCCGGCGACTGCACCGCCCCGGCGGGGATCCCGATGCAGTTCAGCGTCGTCAAGTTCCAGACCGGCGCGCAGGGCGTGAAGCTCGTCGCCAAGGGCCGGTTCCGGCTCTCGGGGCCGCTCGATCCGGCAACCACCGGGGCGACGGTCGAGATGCGGACCGCCGACGGTGCCCTCGCCTATGCCTCCACCATTTCCCCCGAGCTGATGCGCGCCGGCGCTGCGAAGGGACGCTATCGCTACGCCGCGTCACGCGCGGCGGCGGCGTTCTGGAGCCACGGCATCGAGCGTCTGGACATCCGCATGAAGGGCGACCGCGGGCTCGTCACCATCATGGGGAGCTCGGACGACCTCGCGGCGGCCGCGGCGGAGTCGACGCTCACGGTGGCGCTGCGCTTCAGCGCCGCGCAGTGCCTGCGCGACATGGACGTTCCGTGCAGGCAGAAGAACTCGCTCTCCATCTGCCGCCGCTGAGCTACCGAAGAGCGCCGGTGCCGCGGCGCGCCGGCGTCGGGCGCGGTCAGTCCGGCCGCGTGTAGCGCCAGGCGACGATCCCGGGGAGCTCGAAGCGGCGGTCGGCGACGCGCTCGTGGGCGAGCACCCGCGGCAGGGTGCCGGCGCGGTCGCCGTGGAAGCTCCGGGTCGCGATCAGCCAGACGTGGGCGCGGCCGGCGCCGAGGGCGCGGAGATCGGCGGCGGCCCGACTCGGATCGAGGTCGCGGATGCCGTCGCTGCGCGGATAGGGGACGATCGCCGCCGGGCCCGGATAGTAGTAGCGAACGGCGGTCGCCATGTACGGCGCGTTGACGATGACGAGGTCGTCCGGCGCCGCTTCGGCGCGCAGGACGGCGGCGAGCCCGCGGCAGTCCTCTTTGGCGTAGCGTGGGTCGAGCGCGAGCTCGACGCGCGCGGCGAGCGCTATGCCGACGGCGGCGATTACCAGTGCGGCGGTGAGCGGCCGCCGCGGGTTGCCGGCCCCGAGCGCAAGCAGCACCACGAAGGCCGGGAAGGCGACGACGCCGTAGCGCGGGTTCAGCGGATTGGCCGTAGCCACCGCACCCGCCAGCGCGAGCGCGAGCGGCAGGACGAGCCATGCGAGCAGCAGCGTCCGTGTCGACGCGTCGAGCCGGCGGAGGGCCAAGAGCCCGCGCCCCGCGAGCGCGCCGAAGACAGTGGTTGCCGCCGCGACCGCTGGCCAGGCGGCGACGACCGCGCGCAGGCGATCCGAGTGGAGGTCGGTGGTGCTCGGACCCCACGAGAAGCCGACGGCGTAGGCGTAGAGGACGTAGGGCAGGTCGAGCCAGCCGACGCCGCGGACGTCGGCCGGATTGTTCGCTCCGTGCGCACGGACGAGCAGCAGCGCGGGAACGAAGGCCACGCCCGCGGCCGCGAGAGCGACCAGCGCCGCCAGGACGTGGCGGCGGTCGCGGCGAGCGTGCGCGAGCAGGTGGACGCCCAGGACCACCGGCAAGGAGAGCGCGATCGGGTGGGTGTAGAGCGCCAGCGCAACCAGCCCGGTCACGACCGCCCAGCGGCCGGCGCCGCCGCGCGCCAGTGCCCGGACCCAAGCGCCGACGGCGAGCGTGACGAGCAGGATCAGCAGCACGTAGGGCCGCACTTCCTGCGAGTACCAGACGTGGAAGGGCGAGAGCGCGAGCGCCGCGGCTGCAGCAATGACGGCGCCGGACGGCAGGATCGGCGCCGTCGCCCAGGCGAGGGCCGGGACCGTCGCCGTTCCGACCAGCGCCGAGGTGAGGCGCAAGGTGGCGTCACGACCGCCGAGGGCGGGCCACGTCGCCGCCTTCGTGAGCGCCCAGTACGCCGTGCTGAGCCAAGCGGTCGGCTCGACGCGCCCCGCGGCGATGCCGGCCGCGAGCTCGCCGAGCGGCGTCGCGATCACCTGCACCGAGCCGATCTCGTCGTACCACAGGCTCTGCGCGTTCAGGCGAAAGAGTCGGAGCCCCAGAGCGACGACGGTGAGGATGAAGACGGTCGACCGAAAAACGGTGCGCGGCGGCGTGCTCACGCCGTCATCCGGCGCGCCGCCAGTCCGGCCGCCAGCGCCTCGACGATCGCCTCGCCGGCGTGCCCGTCGCCGTACGGATTGTGCGCGTGCGCCATCGCAGCGTAGGCGGCGGGGTCGGTGAGCAGGCGCTCGGCGGCGGCAGTGATGCGCTCGCGATCGGTGCCGACGAGCTGCGCGGTTCCCGCCTCGACGCCCTCCGGGCGCTCGGTCGTATCGCGCATGACCAGCACGGGCTTGCCGAGCGACGGCGCTTCCTCCTGGATGCCGCCGGAATCGGTGAGCACGAGCGTGCAGCGCTTCAGCAGCGCCACCAGGCTTGCGTAGTCGACCGGCGCCAGCAGGTGCACGCGCGGCACGCCGGAGAGGATGCGGCGCACGGGCTCCTGCACGTTCGGGTTCAGGTGCACCGGGTACACGAGCTCGACGTCGGGATGGCGCTCGACGATCGCGCGCATGGCTTCGCACATGGCGACGAAAGGGGCGCCGAAGTTCTCGCGCCGGTGCGCGGTGACGAGGACCAGGCGCGCCGTCGGCGCCAGGCCGGGCAGGAGCTCGGCGCCGTCGCCGACGGTGCCGGCGATCCAGCGGAGCGCGTCGGTCACGGGATTGCCGGTGACGGTAACCGCCGCCGCGGCGACGCCGGCGCGCAGGAGGTTGTCGCGCGCCCACGCCGTCGGTGCGAAGTGCCAGTCGGCGAGGACCGTCGTCATCTGCCGATTCAGCTCTTCGGGGAAGGGCGAGTCCTTGCGGTAGGTGCGGAGCCCCGCCTCGACGTGCCCGATCGGGATGCGGGCGTAGAAGGCTGCGAGGGCCGCGGCGAAGGTCGTCGTCGTGTCGCCCTGGACGAGCACGGCCGCGGGCCGGGTCGCCGCGAACACCGGCGGCAGGCGTTCGAGGACGCGGATGGTCACGTCGCCCGGCGTCTGCCTGCTGGTCATGATGTGCAGGCTGTGATCGGCGCGCAGCTCGAAGAGGTCGAGCACCTGATCGAGCATCTCCTGGTGCTGATTGGTGACGCAGACCACGGGGTGGAACTCGTGCGGGCGCGCGGCGAGCGCGCGCACCACCGGCGCCATCTTGATCGCCTCCGGACGAGTGCCGAATACGCAGAGGATCGGGTGCGTCACGTCTAACCCGTAGGCGCCCGCGCGGCTTCGAGGTCGATGCGGTGACGAGGCGGGAGCGGGGCGGATCGTAGAGACTGGCGGCGGTGGAGGCAACCGGCGACGAGCGTCGCCGCGACCGCGAAGGTCAGGAGCTCCGCCCAGGTGACGCAGAACATGCCGACGATGCCGTCCATGCCGTTCGGCAGCACGCGGAAGGGGTCGACGACCGCCGCCACGGCGGCGAAGCGCACCACGTAGCCGATCACCAGGAGGTCGAAGAGGTGCGCCGCCCAGCGCCGGTCGACCGCCGCTAGCGACGGCAGCGCCATGGCGAGGATCAGCACCCAGGGCAGGCCGTACTTCAATAGAAGGAGTCCGACCACGCTCGCGAGCGGCAGGCCGACATCGGCGAGGAGGAATCCCGGAGCGGTGCGGATCGAGCTCAGGTTGTACTGATCGCCGAGCGCGAAATAGAGGCACACGCGCAGCAGGATGAGCACGGCCGCGACCAGGTAGACGAGCCCCGGCCGCTCGAGATCGACGCGCATCCGCGACGCCGCGAGGGCGACGACCGCGGCCGCCGAGAAGACGACTACCTCGCGGGCGTCCGCGGCCATGACCAGGAAGATCCCGGTGCTGGCGGCGATCAGGAGCGCGGCGGCGGCGAGCGGTTCTTCCTCGAGCGCCATGGCAGTGAGCACGGCGACGAAGAAGAGCGCCAGCACCACGCTGCCGAGGCCGGGGCTCGGGGCCGCACGCCAGGCGAACGCGGCCAAGAAGACTGCGGGCACGAGCGCCCGCGCGAGTAGGGTGAGCGGCCCGCGCAGGGCGCGGAGATTGCGGAGAGCGAGCGCCGCTACGGCGACGGCGAGGAGCGGCGCCGAGGCCTGCTGCCAGCCGGCGGTCGTGATCTGCGGCAGGTAGATCAGCGCCGCCGCGGCTGCGGGGAGGCGCAGCCAGCGCTCGCGAGGGCAGAGGGACGGCGCCGCGAGCGCCACGGCCGCGAGCAGGAGCAGCTCGAAGTAGGGTCGCGGACGGAGCCAGTGCGAGTTCACGAGCGGCACGCTCAGGACGACGAAGGCCGGCACGAAGGCGGAGATGCGCCAGCGTCCGAGATCCCTCGCGAGCCGCGGGAAGCGGATGACGGCTGCGACCGCGAGGCCCGCCACCGCCGATATGCCGACGACGACCACGGTAGCGAGCGTGGTCGAGCGGAAGGCGAAGGCGCCCCGCATCCAGATGAAGCCGGCGGCGATGAGCGCCAGCGCCACCGGCGCCGCCGCGGCGAGGGCCAGGTGCGCCGCCAGCGCCGGTCGCTCGCTCGGCCGCGGCGCCGAACGCCAGAGGAGGAGGGCCGCTGCCAGCACGCCGAGCAGCGTGCACGCAGCCGCCAGGACGCGCAGGCCGACGTGCGGCGCCTCGGGGCCGAAGAGGATCTCGTTGAGGGCGCGGTTCGCCGCGGCGTCGGTCGCGGTCGCATCCGCGACCACGGGCTGCGACGAGAGCGTCGCCGCCGCGCGCCGCTTGCCGTCGAAGTACTCGCGCACGAGCGCCTGCGCGTCGGCCGGAGGCAGAGCGAGCAGCGCCGGCACGGGCGGCTCCAGCGACACGGGCAGGAACGGCAGTCCGAGGAGGGCGAGCAGGGTCGAGGTCAGGGCCGCTTGCGGCAGATCGTGGACGACGCCGGCGCGCACCCCCGGGCCGGTGAGCACGTAGGGCGTGCGGCGAGCCTCGTCCTCGCCGCCGTGGGTGCCGCGCGACGCCATGCCGTGGTCGCCGGTGACTAGGAGGAGCGTCGTCGCAGGATCGACTGCGGCCGCGACGCGCGCCAGGAGCCCGTCGAGGAACGTCATCTGCTCCGCGTAGCGGGGAGCGAGCGGCGTCACCATGTGGCCGACGGCGTCGAGGCTTCCGAGGTGCACGATCAGCAGGCGGTAGCGCGGGTCGGCGTACTTCTCGAGCAGGAAGTCGACAGCGGCGGCGTCGTAGGCGTCGATGTGGTGCTCGACCGTGATCCCGGGCTCGGGCGACTCGTGCAGATCCTGCGGCGGCACCAGCCAGGCGAATTGCCGGTGCCACCCCGGATCGCCGGCGAGCGCGATGCGGCCGCCGGCGGCGGCCATGAGGCTCAAGAGCGAATCGACCTTCGTCGGGCGGGAGTGGAAGTTCAAGATCGCCTGTACGAGGCTTCCGGGCCGGCCGGTGGTGAGGCTGTAGACGCAAGGCGCGGTCGTCGTGACGCTGCCGGTCTCGACGATGCCGGAGGCGCCGCCGGCGGCGAGCCCGGCGAGAACCGGCATGACTGCCGGGTCGAAGGCCCGGCCGGGCGTGAAGGCGTCGACCACGAACAGGACCGCTCGCGTCGCCGCCGGCGCGTGCGCGGCGGGGCCGGCCGCGGCGGTGACGACGTCGGGGGTCTCGAGGTAGGCGCGGTAGCCGAGCCACCCGGCCAAGAAGAAGAGTCCGAGAAGAGCCGCTACGGTGGCGGCGACGCGGAGCGGCAGGTAGCGCGGGGAGCCGGGTGCGGCGGCAGACGGAGTCCGAGGTGCGGAGGAGGGCGCCGGGCGGCGGCTCGCTTCAATCGAGTGCGTAGAGCGATCGCCAGTCGACATCGTCTTCGAGCTTTGGCTGGCGCGCCTTCTCGAGCACGAAGGAGCCGAGCACCAGAGTGTCCATCTCCGTGCGCATGAAGCAGAGGTAGGCGTCCCGCGGCGTGCAGACGATGGGCTCGCCGCGGACGTTGAAGCTCGTGTTGACGAGCACGGCGCAGCCGGTCAGCTCGCGAAAGCGGGTGAGAAGAGCGTGGTAGAGCGGATTGGTGTCGGCGTGCACGGTCTGGATGCGGGCAGAGTAGTCGACGTGGGTCACGGAGGGAAGGTCGGAGCGTGGAACGTTCAGCTTGTCGATGCCGAAGAGGCGCTCTTCGTCCGCCGTCATGGCGATGCGGCGCTCCTTGCGAACAGGAGCGACTAGCAGCATGTACGGCGAGTCGCAGTCGAGGTCGAAGTAGTCGGCCACGTGCTCGCGGAGCACGCTCGGCGCGAAGGGCCGGAAGCTCTCGCGGAACTTGATCTTCAAGTTCATGATCGACTGCATCTTCCGCGAGCGCGGATCGCCGAGGATGCTGCGGCAGCCGAGCGAGCGCGGGCCGAACTCCATGCGGCCCTGGAGCCAGCCGACGACCTCCTCCCGGGTGAGCGCCTCGGCGGTGCGCGCGATCATCGCCGCGGTCGGCAGCTTCTCGTAGACGGCCCCGGCGCCGCGCAGAAACTCCTCGATCTCGTCGTCCGAGAACGCCGGTCCGAGATAGGCGCCCTGCATCGCGTCGCCGCCGGAGCCGTTGCGCCGGCGGGAGTTCCCCAGCACCTTGTGGTGGATGGCGAGCGCCACGCCGAGGGCGCCGCCGGCGTCGCCCGCCGCCGGCTGGATCCAGAGCCGAGCGAAGGGACCTTCGCGCAGGAGGCGGCCGTTGCCGACGCAGTTCAGCGCCACGCCGCCGGCGAGGCAGAGGTTCTCCATGCCGGTCTCGCGGTGTACGTGGCGCGCCATCCGCAGCATGACCTCCTCGGTCACCACCTGCACCGACGCCGCCAGATCCATCTCGCGCTGCGTGAGCTTGGACTCGGGCTCGCGCGGCGGCCCGCCGAAGATCCGGTGGAAGGCGCTGCTCGTCATCGTCAGGCCGTGCAGGTAGTTGAAGAGATCCATGTTGAGCTTGAAGGAGCCGTCTTCCTTCAGATCGAGCACGTCGGTCAGGATGCGGTCGACGAAGCGCGGCTCGCCGTAGGGGGCGAGCCCCATCACCTTGTACTCGCCGGAGTTCACCTTGAAGCCGGTGTAGTAGGTGAAGGCCGAGTAGAGCATGCCGAGCGAGTGCGGGTAGCGGAGCTCGGCCAGGATCTCCAGGTCCTTGCCGCGGCCGACGCCGTATGACGAGGTCGCCCACTCGCCGACGCCGTCCATGGTCAGCACCGCCGCCTCCTCGAACGGCGACGGATAGAACGCGCTCGCGGCGTGCGACTCGTGATGCTCGGCGAAGAGCAGCTTGCCCTCGTAGCCGCCGAGCTCGCGACGGATGGCGTCGCCGGTGAAGAGCTTCTCCTTCAACCATACCGGCATCGCGGTCAGGAACGAGCGCAGGCCGCGCGGCGCCACGCCGAGATAGTTCTCGAGGATGCGCTCGAACTTGAGCAGCGGCTTGTCGTAGAAGCCCACGTAGTCGAGGTCTTCGAGCCGCGCTCCGGCCTCACGCAGGCAGTAGGCGACGGCGTGGCGCGGAAACCCGTCGTCGTGCTTCTTGCGCGTGAAGCGCTCCTCCTGCGCCGCAGCAACGATCTCGCCGTCGCGTACGAGGCACGCCGCCGAGTCGTGGTAGTAGGCCGAGATGCCGAGGATCGTCGTCATCGGCCTTGCTCGCCGAGGCTATCTTTGGCCCTCAAAGACGGCTCCAATCCTTTCCGAGATCAATTCGGACCAAGTTGTCCCGCTGTCATAACTCGGACCGCTCACCTCAGTCCGCTCGCGCATAATGCATCAGTTGTAACTCTGCTCGAAAACTGTGGACGATCTAACTATCGCTACTGCCTTGCAGATGCGTGTCCTTTAATCGCCCCTTCGCACCAATCATGACCCTCTCGTCCTAATATCGGACCTCGACGCCAGGCATTCGTTGAGAAGGTGCCACGTCGTGCGTCTACGCACCTCTATCCCTTTCGTCGTCCTAACTTTGCCGCTGTCCACCTGCGCTTCACTTCGTCCTGCCACTGCTGAAAGCGTATGTCCCATTCCCCCTGGAGTTCCGCACTTAGCTGTCGCATGTCCCGAGCGAGCTCCCCATGTCTTTGCCGCACTTGGTGGAGTCCGCGCTCGATGTCTTGCGTGTTATTATTCACAAAGATCGTCCCCTTACGAAAAACCTTCTCCATCGCATCCGAATGTGACGTGATGAGTGGGAGGCCCTGCGCGGCTGCTTCATATGCACCACACAACATCGTGTGTGGACGCGTGCATAATACGATTGCAGCATCCGCTTGCTGGAGTAGCGCATCATACGATCGACGGTCCAGAAAGCCGGTCAGCTTAACGCGCGGTGAAACGCGTGCGAGAGTTTTACCGGATACGCGACGGGAATCCCCTGTCACCCACACATCCATATCCTCTGGAAATTTGGTTATCGCCAAAACCTCGTCTATCGGCTCATCCTCATAAAACGAGAAAATCGCTGCTACGTTAAATTGACCCGGTCGGAACGAGAATCTTGCGCCTCTAGCGTCGAGGCGCGGCAATGGGTCAGGCAGGACGAAGGGCTCGCCACCCCATTTTCGCACCAGATCCGATAGGCCCTCGTTGGTTACGATCGTCATTAGTGAATGACGCACGAGGAATTTATTGAGTGGCCGAAACATTTTCCACTTAGGTTCTAGAAAGACGCCAGTATGCGCGTCGACTACGATCCCGCCACCATGTGCACTGTGGAACAGCAGTGCTGTCAATGCGGCGAACGGGGGCGGGTTGGAGACCACTGTGACATCGGGCTGCAATTTCTTGAGAAGGTGCAGAGTTGCCAAGAATTGGGCTGAATATTTGATGGGCGCTATGAGGGGACGCCGATACCAGAGGTAGTGGATCGTATGCAGAGGCTGTCCTAACCGCTCCGCGAACGAGGTGCTACGTTGACACACCGGGTCCCACGTCAGGAGCTCCAGACGATAAGATTTTTTCATGTGAGTGTTGGCTGGCGGAGTCTACGGAGAGCATTCGTGCCCCGACCACCTGCCGGATTAGGAGGGCCCCATTCGCATATTGCTGCCGCCTCGATCACACCGAGCATAAACCAGAGAAGGGCATTGTAGCCGAAGCCGCGCCACGGCACCCAGTACATTTGCCAGGCGAGATTTAGTAGCCCTGCGCCCCAAGCAAGTGCGAGGGTGCGCATTTCTGCCGAAGCGGATTTCGTCAGAAGTAGACGGCTTTGGCGATACGCTGCAAAAAGAAGCCAGACCCAAGCTGCGCCGCCTAAAATGCCGCTTTCTGCTGCACGCAAGAGATATTCATTGTGCACTGTGTAAAGCCATTGATCCATTCCGGAGGGGAGGTAATTCTTAAACACATAGCCGTAGGCGCCAGGCCCGACACCGAAGAGCGGGTGCGAGGCGATAATATTAAGGGCAATTTGCATCAGCCCTGCCCGCTCATCGTAGGCGGCGCCTACCGGCTCAGAAAGGCGGAGGTGGATGAGGGGTGCGAGCGCAATCGCCGCGATTACTGCCGCGCTGACGATAAGTGCGACAGTGCGTAGCGCCATTCGCGTATAGCGAATACCGAACAGAATAAGATACATAGAGCCGATAAGAAATCCGGCCCAAGCCGCGCGTGTGAATGTCAATAATAGGGCGACTAGCCCGACACTTACGGCGACTAGAGTCCACGGTCGACGCCAAGACGAGGCGGTGGTCAACTGGGCTATCGCAATAAACATCAGGGGAATTATATAACTAGCAAATCCGGCTGGGTTGGCGCTTACAGTCCCGCCTGGGCGCGGCAATTCTTCGCTGAGATCCCAGGTATCGCCCGTGATGTTGAACCCCATACCCAGTGCCGATTGGATGAAATAGACGAGGCCTTGAGTCAGGAGAGTGGCCAGGAGTAGCGTAACAAGTGTCTTTATATCGGCCTCAGAATGAATAACGCTCATTGCAGTCACGTAGATGAGAAAAAGTTGAAACTGCATAAGTAAAAAGTCTAGGCCGGCAAAACGTTCCGAACTAAAGATTACGGCCAGAAGCAGCATGATAAATAGCAGCGCGATCGGGCGGTGCAGGTAGCCGGACCAACGAATTGGTGAGCGCCGATAACGGAGAACCAGGAGGATAAGCGCCGCTAGGATCCCGGTGCTGTATAGCTGTAGACCTGCAGTTGCTGCGTGGCCGTGGCCGGGACGGATTGCAACTTCGATTTGCATGGTGACGACTAGAAGAACAACGAGAGCGTACAGGCTACGTAGTAACGTCGCTCCGACGACGCTAGCGATGGCAACTAGGGTAATCCCGAGGATCCAACGCAGGTCCCAGGAGCGTAGGGCTAGAACGGCAGATCCGACGGCGACGCCCACTAGAGACGCGAGCAGCGGCGCGGGCGCGACGGTGCTGTGATGAGAGGCGCGCGCCTCCTCTCTAATGGGCTTGGGCATACCGACTTTGGCGGCCAGGGGAACCTACTTCAACAGCCCGAATTTTCAGCGCATTGGGCGTCTGCTGCATGATCGGAAGATTGGGAGACGCGGTCAAGATGCTATCGTGAGAGATTTGGCGCGCGCCATATCGTTGGCGCGCGCCAAAAACCGATATCCCGCTTGCGTCGTCGTCTGTCGCATCTCGTCGTTCAACCCGCTACGAGTGCGACCCGCATTAGTGGCACACTGATTGCATCACCGCGCCTGGAGGTGTAGGTAGGCTTTCGCGCCCTCGGCCTGCGGCCATGGTGGCTCCGGCACCGTGAAGCCGGATATGTCCAGGTACTCTGGGATGCCCATCGCGGCTCCTTCGGAAGCGAGACCGTACGCCATGACATTTGCCTTTCGGAGTTATTCGATGACACGTATCGCCTTCGTCGCCCAGCATAGTCTTGCCGTAGGCAGCCGTCTCGACGCCACCAGCGCCGCCCGGCAACCGTGGAAAGCGCATGCCTACGGAATCCTCTTGGCTACGGCCGTCGCCCTCCTGACCGCCGTCAACTCGAACGCAACCACCTATCATGTGTCGCCCACCGGTTCCGATACGAATCCGGGAACCCAAGCCGCACCCTGGCGTACCATCGGCAAGGCAGCGAACGTGCTCGGCCCTGGCGATACCGCCGTTATCGGCAACGGCAAATACGTAGAAAAGGTTACGGTCACAAAAAGCGGCACCCCAACAGCTCCGATTGTCTTCCAAGCTGCACCTGGACAGACGCCTGTCATCGACGGCGCCGGTCTCTCGACCGGTACGTATGGTTCTCTATGGGCGTTTTCAGGCGCTTCGTACGTCAAGCTCGATGGTCTGACAATAAAGAACTCCCAGGGTTATTGCGTTAGCCTCTCCGGAAATTCTACGCATATCGATGTGGGTAATCTCGACGTATCGAACTGTGCGGCCGCAGGCGCAGTCTGGGTGGAAGGCTCGACTGTCCCCTCGTATACTACGATCCATGATAATAAAGTTCATGACAATCCCCACGGTGGGATCGTGCTCTGGAACTCTCCGGGGGGCTATTATCTAGTCGAACGTAATCGGGTTTGGAATAACGCCGGAAGCGGCAATTTTGATGGTATTCAAGTGGGTGGCGAAGCTGCCGGACTCCACCACGTCGTTGTGCGAAACAACGTTGCGTATGACAACGGTACCGCCACAGTTGGCGCCGACCAGATTGACATGGGTGGTCACTCGGCTGTGCATCATTATCTTCTTGAGGGTAATGACGTATGGGGAGTCGGCGGCTCAATTAAGATCCACGGCGAACCGGCGAAATATACTATAGCCCGTTTCAACCGCGCAACTGGTTTTGGATTCAATGAATATAACCAGCCCAACGCTGCGGCTATCTACAATAATACAATCTACGGTGCGGCGCACGCTGTCCTCTTCTACTCGGATTATGTCGACTCCGGCTATGGCAGCAGCTTCGGCGGAATGGAATTACGAAATAATCTTTTCGTGGGGTCCACCGACTATACTCTTGTTGTCGCAGCAGTCAGTGGCGGCAAAATCGACGTACGGCACTCCTCGTTGAAGCTCGATGGAAACATGTACCGTTTTGGGAATAAAGGCATCTCCTGGAACCCGCGCTCCTATGATTGTGGGTTACCTGCGCCTACCGGCGACAACGAGTTTCGAGCCTTTCAGGCTGCCAATTCTCCTGACGTTCAGGATCCGCGCGGCAAGAAGATCACCGTCCCCGCCACGGCGATCTTTGTGAATCCTGCAGCCCGCAACTATGACCTAGTTGCCAATAGTCCAGCGATTGATGCCGGAGTAGAGCTCACTACAACTAGGGCCAGCGGCAACCAGACTACTAGCGTGCCGGTTGTTCGTGCTTCGTTCTTCCAAGATGGGTACGGCGGCCTCATTGCACCAGACCAAATCATCGTCGGTGCCAATCCGCCTGTCTTGATCACAACAGTGGATGACGTCGGCAATAAGATTATTGTTGCTACACCGATCTCGTTCGCGGCGGGCGACCCGGTAAACCTTACGTATAGTGGCGCCGGTCCTGACGTCGGCGCATTTGAATTCAGTGCCGGAATAACAGCGCCGAATCTACTAAGCGTGGATCCGATACGGTAGCAGCGGCGCTCCCACGCCAGTAGTATTATGGGTGCTCCGGAAGTGCCTCGTATCGGGTGAGGATCGGCGTGCAAAAGGCCCGCCGCGTCTTCCAGTGGTCAGGTGCAGGCTCTCGCTGAGGAAGTTGAGTGACGAGAGAAGGTAACCGCGGCGCGAGCGACACACCGCCTAGGGGGAGGGGCGGGCGTGGCTATCCGTTGCTAGCCAGCATCGCGCTCGCAGTAGCCGCACTCGTGCTCGTGCTATTCATCCTTGAGATCGGCGTGCGCTGGTATGCTTGGAGCATCGGAAGGGGCTTCTGGGAAAATCCGCACGATTTTGTGAGCCCATTTTTTACTAGTGATGGCTGGCCCGCACCGTACCATGAGGGCAACACGCTGGTGTTCAAGGAGGGGGAGCGTGTGTTGCGCGGCAAGCCGACAGGGGAGATACGCATTGTCTGCCTCGGAGGCTCGACGACGTTACCCAGCCCCGACGCGGAAGGACGGAGCTATCCGCGGGAACTCGAACGGCTTCTCGACGCGCGCTTCCCGGACTACCGGATACGAGTCCTCAATGCAGGAGAAAACGCGTACTCGAGCGCCCATAGCGTTGTGAACCTTGCACTCCGCGTCCTCGATGCTGAGCCCGACATCGTTACAGCCTACGAAGCCATTAACGATCTGTCCGTAAACTATTTCGGCGCGGGGGCTGAGACCGACTATGCTAACAAGTACTTGACGCCATTTTATCTGGGTTTTCGCCATAGAGTTGGGGTTGTGGCTGAGCTTGAGCGCGTGTCGCGACTGGCACGTTTCATCGACAACCGGCTCGTCCCCTTTCGTACCGCAGGATGGGACTACGACACGCGCCGCGACTGGCATCCAGGCCTCAAATTCTTTGGACGCAATCAACGGAGCCTTGTCGCGCTGGCCCACGCACACGGAGTCGACATCGTGCTAGGGACCCAAGCTGCCAGGGCCGCACGCCGCACGACCGCGGCGTTTGCCGCATACAACGCCGTTACACGCCAAGTAGCCGCCGAGACAGGAGCCGCGCTTGCGGACGTTGCGGCAGAGGTAGTGAACGACGGCCTCTTTGTCGATGACGTTCACAACACGTCAGAGGGTGCCCGCGTGGTTGCGCGCCAATGGCTTGACCCCGTCGCACGACTTCTTGAGGCGCGCCTGGCTAAAGCCCAGAGTGCCGCCACGGGTCCCTGAGGGCCCAGACCTACGTGTGTCCCTGCTCTGCGGCCCGCCCGCTCGCTTGTATTAGAGAGAGCTCAGTACATTCGAGACGTCCGGCAGACCCCGTAGAAGCAGTCGCAGTACGGTTTGGACCGACCCATCACCGCTGGAGTCTCCTGCGGTCCGTGTTCTCCGCGCTCCACTCACTTCCCCGTGAATCGGCGGTTGCTACGACTCGGGTATGCTCGTCCAGCCGCGGCCTTCTGATATCACCTGGGCCGGCATGCCCGCTACGATGGCGTTGCACGTATCTATTCTCTTTGTCACCACGCTGCCGAGTCCTACGATGACGTTGTCGGCGACGCTGCTCCCGGGGGCGAATCGGACAGCACTTCCGATATACGTACCCCGCCCGATACTGACGTCCCGTTCAGTCACTCCTACGCCGTGCGTCCAAAATTGTGAATCACGTCCGGCGACCCAGGAATCATCTCCGAGTACACAGCGCCCGACGACATCAAAAAAATGGTGGCTCGTTATTCGGGTCCGACGTCCTATTGATAGCTCGCGCGCATACGGTACTGTGCTGTGCTCTCTTGTCGCCCACGCGCCGCAGTCGAACACATTGTGATTCTCGATTTCGCTTCCGGCACCGATTGAGATCCGCATCGGCCCCAAAAACCTGTTGAAGCGTCCTATCTTGCAATTGTCTAAGCTGGCGTGCGCCACAACGATCACCGTACCAAAGCCAATCTCCGATCCGACTATTCTGTACCCAAAGGTCCACCGATACAGTTGCGTACGCACAGCCTTAAAGGGAATTGCGCTTATAGCGACTGCAGCGATTAGACGTCCGCGCGACATTCCCTGCTCGCCTTGTGCCATCGGTGCGAGGCGTGCTACGAAATCACGCGCCGAAAGGCGAGTATTCCCACGCAGCGTTGGCCGAGCCGCCTCATCATCGCCATCTCCTCCCGTTCAAAGAAGCCCCCGCCGGTTAAAGCGCCTATATATATCAGAATTGGCGCTATGCCCCGAATTACAATATGTTGACCGCGTAACGGCCAAGTCAGCGCTATCATCGCCACGGCCCCTGCTAGGGGGATGCTGTTTACGCTTAACGCTGATGCCAGTTCGGGAGCTCGCCATCTTAGATAAACAACTTGCGCTATTGCATATACGACCATTGAGATCAATGTCGCCAGTCCGGCTCCCCATGGCCCGTAGGCTGGAATAAGATACAAATTCAGCGTCACGTTCACGACCGTTAGAATGATATTCAAAGCCAGGTCTATGCTTTGTAATTCGGCTGCGATTAGAACGTACGCATGGTATCGCACCCAGCCGTAGGGTACGAGTGTCCACATCAGAATTGTTAGTGTCCCGCCTGCTGAACTAAAAGCCTGACCGTAGAGCATCTGCATTACGTCTGGCGCCATTAATGTGATCCACGCTGCCAACGGCAGACTTGTCGCCGCGAGAAAGCGCATCGCTAAACGGCCGAGACGAAGCAGTTGGGCGTGATCCGCTCTTACCGCAGCGGCCAACTGGGGATACAAAGATAGACAGAAACTATGAGGAATAACGAGGGCGAGTTCGAGAAGGCGCCAGGCAGCTCCGTAGAGCCCCACATCTTCGACGCTCCCCATCTTCGACAGCATAAAGACGTCGATTCGCCAATAAAGCGTTGCAAAAATAGCGATCGCAACAAATGTCGGTGCTGCTCCGAGCAGCTCCTTGAGCAAGCCAAGTCTGTGCCCTAAGCGTACTCGGACGTCGAGCGATCGGAGAAATCTCACAGCGATTACGTTAGCCATAAACCGGCCGACGACAGCGAGTGCGATCACTGTCGGTAGGCCGTAGCCGAGTAAAAGAGCCGGACCAGCTAGGCCCACCTTGATTGCATTTTCCACGAGCGCGACAACAGCCAGATAGTCCATACGCTCGCGGGCCACGAAGGCGCCGTCGTATAACATCCCCAACGTAGACGGCAGGAGCGCCAAGCTGGCAATCACGATCGCAGTCGTCGCCCCACGGTCGTAGCCGAGGAGAGGGCCAAGTGCCGCCATCAGCGGAGTTAGGATAAGAGCCGCAACGACACCAAGCGTACTGGCATGATTTACGAGGTCTTCGAGACGTTCCGTATCCTGTGCCCCGTCTCGGGTAATCACCGAGTAGAGCCCTAAGGGTGCAACTGTCACAAAGAAGTAGTGATATGTAAAGGCCAGCGTATATTGTCCAAGCCCGTCGGTTCCCAGAACTCGAGAGATCGCAAATACCAGAATCATCGACACTGCCGGCATCATCACCCGTAAGACAACGAGGGCGACAGTATTTCTAAAGATACGTCGTCCGGACGACGGTACGGTACTATCCCGATGCGTCATTGGCCTATTGATAACTGGTGCGAATACGTCCTGGCATGCGCGTCACCTAAATGATCTCCCATCGCCGGGATCCGATCCGACGTTGCCCCTTGTGCACGATATCCTTTGCCCTCACCCTCTCGCCCTACGCTCGTTACGGTGTAAGAACGTCCGCGAAAAACATGGGCTATCCTTCACGCATGATTACCTACCGACCGCGATGCGTGTGTACTCGTCACGCAACTCCCCTGCTAGGCGTTGCGGCGAATAGTCACGCGCGATCAGGTCTCGGGCCTCCTCTGCTAGCTGGAAATTCAGTTGAGTGTCGATCAAAAGGGTTTCAAGCGCCGACGCTAGCGCCTGAATATCGCCTACTGGAATCAGAAGTCCGGTTCGCCCATGAACAATCAGTTCGCGAAGTCCAGGGATATCGGTTCCCACCACTGCCACCCCGGCGCCAAACGCCTCCATGACCACCCGCGGCAGACCTTCCGAATAGGATGGCAGCGCCAAGACTGTTGCGGCACGGAGAAATGGGCGCACATCTTCTACGAAACCGGCGAAAGTGATGCGATCGACGACCCCTGTTCTCGTCGCGCTAGCGTATGCTTCCTGCATCGCCGGCCCCTCACCTGCGATAACGACCTGAAATCGTCGCTTGCGAGCTACAATTGCGCACGCCTCGATAAGATCTATCAAGCCCTTTTCTCGCGCGAGCCTTCCTACAAACAGTATCATCGGCTCCCGTGGTGGTGAGGCTTGGCGTTCCTTCCAAGTGCCCTCTAGATTGCCGAGGTCCACGGCATTTTTAATGCAGCGGACCTTGGTGCCGAGGCGGTATGCTTTCAACGCCTCCAGTTGATGTTCGCTCAGCGGATAGATCCGATCGAATCCGCGCAGGAATTGCCGCCCGACCATTTCGTACAGGCGGATACGAAGGCTTTCGTGGTCACACCAACCGTGAGGCGTCGAAACCAGCCCGATCGGCAGATAGCGTGTTGCGAAATAGCCGAGGATGTCCGACTTAAAGCCGTGCGTGTGGAGGACATCAACGCGCCGCTCTACGAGTAGTTCGCGAATGGCGCGAACCTGTTGGACGGTAAATTTGCCGCCCAGTGCGAGGTGTTGCGCCGGTAGTCCGTGGCGGATCAGAAATCGGGCGAAATCCCCATAGCCGGGCTTCGTACCTATCGTTAGGACTTCCTGATCTATCTCGCTATCTGCGAGCGCCCGCAAGGCGAGATAGGTCCAGCGCTCCGGACCGTACAGACCTTTAGACGAATGAAAGTGAACTACCCGGATTCGCTGCTTTTGCCGCGTCATATGCACTCAGAGGCAACGTCTGTAGGTCGCTCGTGAAGACCTAACGGCACGCGGTAGGTTCGACTACGACGGGCAAGTCCGTCTCACGGGCGTTGTTCGGGCTGGAGACGAAAGGTCCGATTTCCTCGAGGTTGAACGCAAAGTCGTCGGGATGATGTGGCTGTCTCGCAAAGCTCCGGATACTGGCGATGGCCCCAGAAACCCAATCGAGAACGATGAAGGCCGCTTCTCTTGCGCTGTGGCGGCGCCACACCAGCATCAATGCTGCGCCAACGCCGACTAATGCCCAAAGTATCGTCGGTAATGCAGAGACACTGATAGCCAGCAGGAACGTTAGAATGCCTATCAGGAGGTACGCAGCGGTTCCTACATATCGATCAAAGTATCGGGCCTGTTGCAGGAAGAGGCCGTCGCGTAAGGCCACACGTAGAACTTGACCGGGCCCGCCTTGCATTCCAGTCCGATAACGTCGCCACATACCGCGGGGAGTTTCTTTTTTCATGGTGTGGTGCAGTGACATAAGCTCCCGAGTGGACGAGGCACGATAGCCGTGTGCCTCCAGTCTAACTCGCAATTCGTGTTCCTCGCCTCCAATAATGAAAGGATTAAAACCCCCACTGCGCTCAAGTGCCGCCCGCCGATAGAGTGCGCTCCCGCCGAGTGCAGCAGTCGCATTAGCTGTATCCATTACGCCATTCACGATATTGTACCGTGTGCCGCAGATTACTCCGAGGGTGGAATCGGCACTCAATTTCGCGAGGGCAACCTCAAGCCAACCCTCGGATAATTGACAGTCACCGTCTAAAAAAAAGACAAAGGGTGCGTTAGTGAGACGGGTGCCTATCCAGCGCCCCGCCGCAGCAGAGGTAGGTGACGCCTGGTAACGAAATACACGGACGGGGTAGCGCGCAGCGATTGTGGTGGTGGCGTCGCTTGAATCTGAGTCGACGACGACGACATCTGGTTTGGTGGGGAAGGCTGCCGTGGCTCGCAAGACCGACTCGATACACATGGCAATATGTGCCGCTTCGTTGCGCGTGATGATGACGATTGCAAGCTCGTTTGGTGGGACCTCCGACGAAGTCATGGTGTTGCCTGAAGGCGCCAGAATATCCGATCGAAGACGGACCAAGCGTCGAGTCCGCCTCGCACGAGCAGGCGGAACATCCACATAGATTCGCCACCCTCCACCTTTATGCGAGGAATGGTGAAGCGGTCGCAGTCAGGAGCGACAGCGCCGTGCTGCGTGACAAATCCGAGCGTGTAACCGACCTTACGAAGGGCGTTACGCGTACTGGAGTTGTGATCTGCCCGGGTTCCGTAGGGATAGGCGAACATCCGGACAGGGTGTTTCAATCGTTGCTCTAATTCGGTGCGAGAACGTCGCAGTTGATCGGCAACTTCGATCTCCGCCAGGTGTCCTAGCGACACATGGTTGTACGAATGCGAGCCGACTTCGATGCCGCTTGCGGCAAGTGCTGCAAGCTCAGCCCACGACACATGTTCAGAGTCGCCCACGTCGGCTACTGGGATGAAGCAAATCCCGGGAATTCCGTAGCGTTTCATGATGGGGACGGCTTCGGACAGAAAATCCAGGAAGCCATCATCGATGCTCACCAGAACGCTGCCGCTGGGAAGCGCGCGGTTCCCATCGAGGAACGCTACGAAGTCGTCGGGGGAGATCGCAAGTTGATGTTGGGCGAGCCAGCGCATCTGGCTAGCGAATTCCTCCGGACGCACGCTGAAGGGGTCACGTGGGGTATCGCGAAAACGATGATACATGAGTACCCGCACGTGTGGCGTTTTCCGCCGGGCTTTCACCCAGAGAAGCCCAGAAAGCATAGAGAACAGAGCAGTCGCGCCGCGCGCTATTTTTTTCGTGTGCCAGCGTAGTGCGGTTACAAGTGGGCTCATCGTCAGAGCAGGCGGGTCGCGGACCTTCTGTGCTGATGCGCTTCTTCAGCCACCCGCAGCAAAAACTTCGGATTCCCGATCAGGTACCGGCGCCACTTGTGCGGTTGCTGCAACATCAGTTGCACCCACTCGAAGCCGTTGCGGCGTACCCAGCGCGGCGCGCGCTTGAGGACGCCTCCCCAGTGATCGAAGAGGCCGCCGACGCCGACTGCGAGTTTGACATTGATCAGGCGCTCGCGATTGTCGTGGATCCAGCGCTCCTGGAGCGGGTTGCCCATCCCCACCAGGAGCAGGTCCGGGCGCGCGGTGTTGATCTTCGCGAGGATCGCGTCGTGCTCGCTCGGGTCGTAGTGGCCGTGTTGATGGCCGGCGACGATCAGTCCGGGAAACGCTTCGGGGAGATGGGCGGCGGCGCGCGCGACGACCTCCGGCAGGGCGCCGAGGAGGAAGTAGCGATAGCCGCGCTCCATCGTGTTCACGAAGAAGAACGGCAGGAGGTCGGTGCCGACCAGGTTGGCGATGATCTTCTTGCCTTGCCAGCGGGCGGCCCAGCGGACGCCGGTGCCATCGCCGAAGACCGCGTCGCCGCTGTTCAGGATCCGGCGGTACGCGGGGTCGTCGTAGGCGAGGTTCAGCGTGTGCGCGTTCACTATATAGAGGGTGCGGGCGTGCGCTGCCGCCGTCCGCACGAGAGCCTGCATGTGCGCGACGGCCTCGATGGTGTGCAGGTTTGCGATCCTCACCCCCAGGATCTCGACTTTGCGCGCGGCGGCCGGCCCCGATGCGAGGGGGACTTCGCTGGCGTCGGTGGAGAGCATCGGCAGGGTCATGATAGCTCGCGAGGTGCGCGTCAGGCGGCGATACCTTCTTCTATCGCCTGGCGATAGGTGACTATCCGCCGTTCGCGGGCGATCGTCGCCAGCACGTCGCGGAGGGCGGCGCGTTTGGCGGCGAGCGGTACCTGCATGCCGGGGTGGCGGTCGAGGCGGTGATCGACGCCGTCGTGCGCGAGATCCAGGAGATCGGCGGCATGGAACTCGTAGCAGAGGGGTCGTCCCGACCGCAGCGCCGATCTGAGCCCGCGGGCGAAGAGCCACGGCGGCACGAAGTACGAGAACGTGTGGTACACGGGGAGCCGCAGCCAGCGCGTCACCGAGATCGGAAACTCGATGAGGCCGTTGCGTACGCTGCGCAGCCGGTGCGGCGCCGCCGGCGCGAAGGCGTGGCCGACGAGATCCATGGAGAAGATCGATCCCTTGTGCGCGCTCCGGCGATAGGCGGCGAGCCGGCTCGCGATGAGTACCGGCGTCGGGAACACTGAGGCATCGTAGCGGTAGCCGCAGTCCGCGATCATCGCCAGCACGCGCTCGGTCACGTCCCAGGCGGGGGCGCGGAAGCCGATCACTTCGACGCCGCTCGCCTCGGAGAGCCGCGCGCGCGATTCGGCGAGCTCGGTGTGCAGGCGCTCGTCGTCGAGCGTGCTGAAGGGCTGGGTGTGCGTGAGCGAGTGGCTCGCGATCTCGTGCCCCGCTGCCGCCGCGTCGCGCCAGAGCGCGCGCTCGGCATGGGCGTCGCGGGCGATCACGAAGAGGACGCCCGGCACCCCGAGCTCGGCGAAGAGCTCGAGGAGCCGCGGCACGGCCGCGCGATAGATGCGGTCGCACGCCGGCGCGTCGTCGATGCCGTAGCCCTGGAGGTGGCGGTCGACGGTATCGAGGTCGCAGGAGAAGACGGCGTAGGGGCGATCGTTCATACGCAGCCCGCGTTCAGGCGTTCCGGGCGGCCTTTCGTGTCAGCTCGGCCACCGCATTCTGCACCGCCGAGGCGATGAAGGCGACATGCTCGTCGGTGTAGAACTCGTTCCAGGGCAGCACTACGACCCGCTCCAGACCGCGTACCGTCCCGGGATAGTCGGCCGCGTCGTATACGATCTTCGTGCCGTCCTCGCGCTCGCGGTACGAGTATGGAAACCGGCTCTTGCCGAAGGTCTTGCGCTTGGTGAAGACCTCGCATTCGAAGGCTGGCTTCTGGATGTAGCGCGGGGCGCAGAAGACGCCGTTCGCCTTGAGCGCGCCGCCGAGCGCGTCGGCGCCGCCGCGAATCACGGCCGGGTCGACGATCAGAGGGTACTTCCAGTAGACATGCGTCGCGTGCGGCGCCGGCTGCGGCAGGCTGAGCCCCGGCGTGCCTGCCAGTCGTGCGCTCAGCTGCTCGGCGCTGCGGCGCCGGCGCTCGACGACGCCGTCGAGCTTCGCGAGCTGCGCCCGCGCCACCGCGCCCTGGAGGTCGGTCATGCGGTAGTTGAGGGCGAGGAAGTAGTGGTCCGGCTGCGGATCGCCGTAGCCCCAGGCCTTGTCGCTGAAGAGGATCATGTGCCGCGCCAGCGCCGGGTCGCTGGTGATCACGAGCCCGCCCTCGCCCGTGGTCATGTGCTTTCCTTGCTGCAGGCTGAAGGCGCCGATCGCGCCGACGGTGCCGACGAGCCTGCCGTTCACGGTAGCGAGAAACGCCTGCGCGCAGTCTTCGATGACCGGTATACCGTGGCGGTCGGCGACGGCTTTGATGCCGGCGACGTCGCACGGGTTGCCGAAGAGGTGGGTGGCGATGACCGCGCGAGTGCGCTTGGAGATGCGTGCGGCCACGGCCTCGGGCGTCACGTTCAGCGTCATCGGGTCGACGTCGGCGAAGATCGGGATCGCGCCCTGGTAGAGGATCGGCGCGATGCCGCCCATGTCGGTGATCGCGGTGGTGACGATCTCGTCGCCGGGCTCGGGGTCGATCGCGGCGACGGCGCAGTGGATCGCGGCCGTTCCGGAGGTGACGGCGCGCGCGTACGGCACCCCGTAGCGGGCGGCGACGGCCTTCTCCAGCTCCTTTACTTGTGTGCCTTTGGTGCAGTTGAGGGTGCCCGACGCGATCACCTCGCGCAGCAGGGTGAGCTCCTCGTCTCCGAAGTCGCGGCCGCTGTGGTCGGCGTCCGAGGGTAGGGTGATGGGTGCGGTCATAGGGGTTCCTCCGGGCTGGGGTTTCATGACGAGAGATCGCGCGCGAGCGCCGCCACGGTGTCGCGGGCGAGACCGATGCTCGTGTTCCAGGCGGTGACCCGCGGATAGGCCTGCGCGGTCGTGCTCAGGTAGACGCGACTCGTGCCGATTCGCGGCGCCGGGCGCTCGTGGAGATAGCCGACCGTCCACACGGGCTCGACGTGCGGGGCGCGGAACACGTAGACGTCCTCGACGTCGGCGGCGCGGAATCCGGGATAGAGGGCGGCGAGCCCGTCGAGCGCCTGGCGCTCGACCAGCTCGTCGGAGCGCTCGTAGGGCTCCGAGCCGGGCTCGCAGTAGTTGAGGCAATAGATGAGGTGGCGATCGCCGATCCATTCGCTCGGGATCACGTGCGTCGTCTCGACGATCCCCTGGAAGGGAAACGCCGGATCGACGACGATCGTCCAGTAGAAGCGCTCGAGCCGCCGCCGCGACACGACGACGGCGTTCATGCACCCCTGGTAATGCAGGTCGGCGAGCGGCAGCTCGTTGGCGAGGGCGCCGCGGGAGATGGCTCGTAGGCGCGGCATCGGCAGCGTCGAGATGGCGGCGGCGAAGGTCTCGTTGTCGCCGCCGACGTCGGCCCGGACCACGGCGCCGTTCGCTTCGAGGGCTGCAACCGGGCTCAGCAGCCGGACCTCGCCGCCGCGGGCGACGATGGCATCGCGGAGGGTGTCGGCGAAGCCCTCGTAGCCGCCGCGCAGGTAGCCCTTCACTTCCTGGCCGCCGTGCTTCTCGCGGTTCAGCGTGTTCCACACCCAGTAGGCCGGGACGGTGTCGATGCGGTCGCCGAACTTGGCGCGCAGCAGCGGCTCCCAGATGCGCGCGAAGACGCGCCGGCCGAAGACGCGGCGCAGCCAGTCGCAGGCGTACACCGCATCGAGGTCGAGACCGTTCTTCTTGATCTTGGTGATGTAGGCGGCGCCGATCCCGGTGCGGATGCGGTCGGCAAGCGACAGCGCCCGGAACCGCAGCAGATCGAGCGGCGAGTTGAAACCGTAGAGCTTGCCGCCGAGGCGGAATCCCATGCCGGTCTCGCGCCAGACGAGGCGATCGCCGATGCCGAGCTCCGCGAGGAGTCCGCAGAGGTCGGCGTCGGTGTCGAGGATCACGTGGTACCAGCGATCGAGGTGCACGCCGCGATGGTCGAACCAGGTGGCGAGGCCGCCGAGACGGTCGGTGGCCTCGAAGACGACCGGGGTGAAGCCGGCGTTCAATAGATAGTGGGCGCTTGCGAGCCCGCCGATCCCGCCGCCGAGGACGGCGACCCGTTTTTCTGCTGCGTTCACGATTGTGATCGACCCCGGTGGCGCCCCCGATCCGCAACCGGCGCGCTGCGGCGACTTCGCTGCCGCCCGGTCCCCCTACCGAGCAGCCGCTCCATCAATGAGCGCAGGATCGAGTGGCGCATTACGTGATATCCCGCGTCGCTCGATCCTTCTAGGCGCAAAGAAATGCCCTGTACGTTCAGATAGTTAGAGGTGCTTTTGGCACCTGCCGGCAGGCGCCATGTCGCGCTGCGTCGCACTGCGAGGGCGGGCGCGTTCGCTCAGGCGGCGGGTACGGCCCGGCCTCGCGGCACGACGAGCGCGATCTCTCCTCCCGGCGCCAGCGGCGGCACGTTGAGGAGGCAGTCGCCGCCGTCGCGCTCGACGATGACGCGCGCTCCGGTGATCGGCTGCGCGCCGGTATTGGTGACCTGGATGGCGCTCGCTTTCACGTCGAGCACGACCGCCTCGCGGCGACACCACCAGTCGGCGATCTCCTCCATGCCGGCGAGCCAGACGTCGGCGCGGCGCAGTTGCCGGTACACGAACTCCAGGTGCTCGGCGCGGAGGTCGGTGTCCTCCGCGCCGAAGACGCCGCCGTGGACGAGCGCGACGTAGAGGCCGCCGGTCGTGGCGAGGAACGCGGCTTTCGCCTCGACCGTTTGCCGCAAGCGCTCGCGGCTCTCGCCTGCGAAGAGCGGCTGGATGCAGTCGGGGGCGGTGAGCGGGAGCTCGAGACAGCGGCTCAAACGGAGGCTGCTCACGCCGTCGTCGATCACCGGCCGGAACGGAACGTTCAATCGCACGCCGCGCCCGAAGTTCGCCATGTTCTCGCGATCGACGTCGGGATACGAGGAGTCGTAGCGGAAACCCGCGCGGTCGAGCGCCCAGACGAGGTCCGGAGAGCGGTCGAGCCGCGGGCTGCGATAGCCTGGGACCGAGCGGCCGAGCGTGCGTTCGAGGCGCGCGCGCGCGCGTTCGAGGGTGGCGGCGACGCGTTGGCGTCCCCACACGTGCTCGCCGCGATGCTCGAGCCCGTGGCACAGCACGCGCCGCGGAGCGAGGCGAGCTCGGAGATCGTCGCGCAGATGCCGCGCCGTCGCGCCGGCTACCAGACCGAGGGTCGCAGGGTGGCCGGTCGTCTCGATGGCGCCGAGAAGCCGCTCCAGGCCTCGCGTGTACGCGTACCGCCGCGGCTCGACGTCGTGGGTGAGGCTTGCGGCCGCGTCGTACGGCGCCGGCCAGCGCGCCATGCGCACGAGCGCGCCGGCGGCGAGCCTCACGAGCTGCTTCACGAGCTCGATCAGCAGATAGCCGGTGGCGTCGATCGGATACTCGCTCGCCCGCTCGCCGAGCGCGGCCAGACGCTGGTCGAGCGCCGCATAGGTGCGGCGCTGCACCCAGCCGCGCAGCGCGGCGGGCGCGGCATAGTAGGCCGTTTCCGCGATCCGGCGCGCGGCGCCGGACCACGGCGCGCGCGACCGCAGCGGCGCCGCGCCGTCGTCCTCGCTCATCAAGTCGGCGAAGGCAGTCCCGAGGTCGAGAAGCGACCAGATGCAGCGGTTGCGGCGCGCGATGGCGGGTCGTCCGCTCGGCGTGAGCACGGCGAGCACGGTGCCGTGCATGATCTCCGGAGTATCGATGATCGGGACAGCCGGCAGGCGCATGGCGCGCTTGCCGTGCTCGCGGGCGACCGCGGCGACGGCGGCCGTCCAGATCGGCTGCTCGATCCCGATCGCGGCGCTGCGCCGTCCGCTGCCGGCGGCGGCGCCGAAGACCTGACGGGCGAAGAGCTCGCCGCCGCCGAGCACCAGCGCCGGCCGCCGCTCGAGGGCCGCGACGTCGGCGGGTGCCGTCACCTCGCCGGCTACTACGAGCAGGTGCGCGCTCGCATCGTCGCTCGTGGCGACGCGGCGGTAGGGGATCTTCTCGAGGTCGAGCACGGCCTGGAGGCCGAGCGCGGCGCGTTCGTCGCCGGCGAGGAGGTCGATCATGACCTGCGGCCGCAGCGCCCGCAGACGGTGCCGGGAGGCGCCGGCTCGACGCCCGTTGCGCGCGGTGCGCCGCAGATGCAGACCCAGCCGCGGCGGCGCGCCGGATTGCCGAAGACGAGCGCGTGCGGCGGCACGTCGGCGGTCACCACCGAACCCATGCCGATCATCGCGTAGGCGCCGATCGTGAGGCCCGGTCCGATGACGGCGCCGGCGCCGATGGTCGCACCCTCCTGCACCGTGGTGGCGAGCGTGTCCTCGTTCGGCCCCGAGTCGGCGAGGCCGTCGCCCGCCGGGTCGAAGGCGCGCGGGTAACGGTCGTTGGTGAAGATGACGCCGGCAGCGATCATCACGCGGTCGGCGATGGTGACGCCGGTGCAGACGTAGACCTGGGCGTTGATCTTGACGCAGTCGCCGATGCGGACGCCGTAGGCGATGTACGTCTTCTCGCCGACGATGCAGTCGCGGCCGATCGCCGCCGGGCCGCGGATGTGGACGTTGTCCCAGATCGCCGTGCCGGCGCCGACCTCGACTCCGGATTCGACGAGGGCGGTCGGATGGATGCGCGGGGCATCGCCGCCGGATGGGGCGTGCGGCACGACGGACGGCCGGGGCGCGTCAGCCCCGCTTGCGGACGCGATTGCGGTCGGGAGCGCTGCGCCGGCTCAGGCCCTTCAGGTCTATCCATTCCCAGCCGCCGCTGCGCACCGAGCGGTACGCGGCCTCGACCGCGGCGACGGTGCGCAGACACTCGACCTCGCTGATCCAGGCCGGCGTCGCGCCGTTGCTCTGCGTCGCCTCGACGAAGCAGGTCTGCATGCGGCGATGGGCGTCGATCTTGTCGTAGGCGCCGCCGATCTTCTGCCAGTCGCTACCGAGATACTTGACGCGGGTCTCCCGCCAGCCGACCTCGATGGTTCCGAGCGAGCCGTGCACCTTCACGTAGCTGTTGCGCCCGGTCGAGAGGCTCCAGCTCACGTCGGCCTTGCCGACGATCCCGTCCCCGGCGCGCACCTGGATGGTGGCGCCGTCCTCGACGCCGATCCGCTGCAACGGGCGGTGCAGGTTCGTCTGCACGCGCGTCACCGAGCCGAAGAGGTACGACATGATGTCGAAGGCGTGGCAGCCGTTGTCGATGATGACGCCGCCGCCGGCGACGCGGCGCTGCGCGTTCCAGCGTTTCGACATGTCGACCGGGCTGCAGAAGCTCACCTCGAACACGACCGGATCGCCGAGCTTGCCGCTGGCGATGAGCTCGCGGGCGGTCGCCAGCTCGGGGACGTGCCGGAACTTGGTCGCGAGGAGGAGTTGGCGCTCGTTGCGGGCGGCGGCCTTCAGCATCGCCAGGGCTGCCCGGGTGGTGAGCGCGAGCGGCTTCTCGCAGAGCACGTGCAGGCCGCGGTCGAGGCACGCGATCGCGATCTCGGCGTGGTCGGCGGGCGGCGTGGCGATCGTCACGCCGTCGAGCTTGGCGGCTTCGAGCATCACCGTGGGGTCGGCGTAGGCGCGGATTCCGAGCTCGCGGGCCCGCTTGCGGGCTGTCGTCGAGGGGTCGCAGACGGCGACTACCTCGGCGCCGTCGACGTGGCGCCACGCGTCCAGGTGGACCGTGCCCGCACGTCCGAGACCGATGATGCCGATGCGCATGGTCATGACGCACTCTTCCTTTCGGGTCGGGTTGCGAAAATCAGCCGGCCAGCTTGTTGCCGACGGCGCGCGCTTGTCGCGCTCCCACCATGAACGCGGTCAAAAGGAGCAGGCGGACGTGCGCCATGATGGCGTCGCCCACCTTGAGCTTCGATTCTCCGAACCGGCGGCTCTCGAGCCGCATCGGCACCTCGGCCACCCGCTGCCCGCCCAGTATCGCGCGCAGCATGATCTCGGCGACGGCCGCGAAGCCGTTCGAACGAAAGCGGATGCGGCGGACCGACTCGGCGCGATAGGCGCGGAAGAGGCAGGTGAAGGTGTAGACGTCCTGTCCGATCAGCAATTTGTAGAGGCCCGAGACCATGCGGCTCAACCAGATGCGCGTACTGCTGCCCTCGGCGGCGGCGCTCTCGGGGTGCCAGGCGGAGGCGGTTACGATATCGGCCCCGTCGGCGACGAGCGCCGTCAGCTCGGGGAGCTTCTCGGGCGGATAGGTGCAGTCGCTGTCGATGGTGCAGACGATCGGCGAGAGCGCATGCTCGAAGCCGGTGCGCAGCGCGGCGCCGAGTCCGAGGTTCTCGGGATGGCGTACGACCTCGAACCAGTCCGCGTCTTGCGCCGCGCGCAGAAGGGCGGCGAAGGTGTCGTCGCTCGAGCCGTCGTCGACGAAGAGGAAGTGCCAATCGGCAGCGTTGCGGGCGCGCATCTTGCGCAGGCGTTCGAGGAGGAAGGGCAGGCCTGCTTCCTCGTTGTAGCAAGGGACGATGACGGTGACGGGGGCGGTGATGGAGGAATCGGTGGTCACGACGATGGTGCGTCCTTTCTCGGTGATCGGTTCTGTGCGGGCGTCAGTGGGCGCCGTGGCCGTAGATGACGGCCGGTATCGTCTTCGCGAGAATCTTGAGGTCGAGGGCGAGCGACCAGTTGTCGATGTAATCCATATCGGATCGGATCCACTCCTCGAACTTGGGCTCGCGGCTGTTGATCTGCCACAGGCAGGTGATTCCGGGCTTGACGCTGAAGCGGCGGCGGTGCCAGCGCGTATCGATGCGGGCGACGTCGCGGACCGGAAGCGGGCGCGGGCCGACGAGGCTCATGTCTCCCATCAGGACGTTGACGAGCTGCGGCAGCTCGTCGAGGCTCGCGCGGCGGAGCCAGCGGCCGACGCGGGTGCGGCGCGGATCCTCGGCGATCTTGAACACCGGGCCCTCGGCCTCGTTCAGGTGCTCGAGGTCGGCCTGCAGATTCTCGGCGCCGATGACCATCGTGCGGAACTTGTAGGCCGGAAAGCGCCGGCGGTTCAAACCGACCCGCTCCTGCACGAAGAGGACCGGGCCGTGCGAATCGAGCTTCACCGCGATCGCGATCACCGCCATCAGCGGGGCGAGTACGATCAAGCCGATGACTGCGCCCACGAGGTCGATCAGGCGCTTCGCGATCAGTTGCACCGAGTCCGGAGGGCCGCTCGAGATCGTGATCACCGGCTGCTCGCCGAGCGTGTCGATCGAAGCCTTGCCCCAATCGAGCGCGGCGAGGTGGGCGACGACGCGGATCGTGATGCCCTGCTCCTCGCAGAGGGCGACGATCGGCCGGATGAGCGGCTCGGAGCCGTCGAGCGGCAGGCCGATGAACACCTCGTCGATGGGCTGTGACTCGAGGAGCATCGCGAGCTGGTTCAAGACGTCGACCGCTCCCGCCGTGCCGTTTGCCGCCGTGCCGCCGCTGTCGCGGCGCGCCGGCTCGATCTGGGAGCGGACGTTCAAGACTTCGACGACGCGGTAGCCGAGACCGTCGCGCTGCGCGAGCCGGGCGGCACCCTCGAGAGCGGGTCCGCCGTCGCCGACGATGATCACGTCGCGGAGGTTGCGGCCGAGATTGCGCACCTGGCGGGCGGTCGCACGCAGCACGCGGCGCTCGAAACCGAGGCCCGCGAACGTCAACATCGGAAAGACGATCAGGAGCTCCGGGCTAAGGTACCCGAAGCCGAGCGGCGCGCTCAGCACCACGAGCGGCAGCGTCGCGACCAGGACCGCCATTCCGAGATCCCGGAGCTCGCGCGTGGCCGGAGAGAGTCGATACGAGTTGTACAGGCCGCGCATGCGCAGAGCGAAGTGCCAGTACGTGAGGTAGACGCCGACACACAGCATCGTGAAGATCGTGATCTGCATGTCGAGGACGGGGGTGTGGGCATCGCTGCCGTTCCTTCCCGCCGTGATCGCCACTGCCCCTACCAGGCAGGCCATGACGACGGTCAGGTCGGTCACCTTGATCAGCGTTACGAGAGCTTTGCGGCGCGGCGACATGGGCTCGTGATCCTCAGGACGACAGGCGGCGCATCCATCCGGGCAGACGATCTTTGCTGCCGTGCATGACGATTCCGAGGGTCTTGCAGCCGGCGATGCGGGCGCGCTCGGCCGCCAGGTGCAGCGCCGCGCGCTCGGTGACCTCGGATTCGGCGACGATGATGAGCCCGTCGCACGCCCGCGCCAGGAGCGCGGCGTCTATCGATTCGGCGAGCGGCGGGCCCGTGATGACGACGAGATCGCTCTCCGGACCGACCTCGGCTGCCCAGTCTGCGACCGCCTCGGCCGCCGGGCCGGCGTCGAGATCGACAGCCAGCACCTCGTCCATATTGGCGCTGCGTGCCGGAACCACCGCGGTGCCGGTCGCGGTGCGCGCCAGCGTCGCGAGGAAGGCGGGCATGCCGTTGCGACTCGCGTACGCAACCAGGTCATCGGCCAGCGTCGTCACCGCTTCGGCGTTGGAGGCGCCGCAGAAGACCACGACGCGCGTCTGGCGCCCGTTCGCGATCAGGCGAATGGCATCGAGCAGGGTCGCGATCCCCGGGTGGGCTGCGGTCGTGAAGGCGCGGGCGCGCAGACGGTCGGTGGCGGGCTCCGGTGCGCGCTCGACGCCGGCGCGCGGCAATGGCGGCGCGCTCGGCGCCGGCGTCGTCGCCGTCGCGACGGCCGGAGTCGGCACGGACGCTGCCGTCATGGACGGTGCGGGCGCGGCTGGTGCCGGCATGGACGGTGCGGGAGCGCTCGGCAGGGGAATGACGGTGCGCTCGACGGGAGTCGCGAGCGGTTTCGCAGCCGGCGTCGGCACCGGAGTCGGTGTCGGCGCCGCAGTCGGAGTCGCCGCCGGCGTCTGTCGCTCGCGCTCGAGCCGGCGCAGGACGTTGATGTAGTTGCTCATGGGTGACGGTCCGTGGCGTCTACTGCGGGCAAGCGCAGGCGGTCGCCCGCGTAGATGTGATTGACGTCGACGATCTGGGGATTCAGCTCGCGGATGCGGCTCAGGAGCTTCGGGCTACCGTCGCCGTAGTACTGCTGCGCCAGCGCCGTGAGCGAGGTGCCGCGCGGGACGATGATCTCGTGGAGCGGTTCCGGGCTCGCGGTCGCGGCAACGGCTGCGACCGGCTCGGGCGCGGCCGCTACCGTTGCCGGAGTCGCGACAGCCGCATCCGCCTCGGCCGGTGCGGCGGCGACGGCGATGTCGCGGCTCGGCGCTGCGGCTGCGGCCTCGTTCATCTGCATGATGCGGGTCGGCGTCGCGGGCGGCGTGTCCGGGTCGGAGTGGCCGCCGAGGTAGCCGCTTCCGTACCCGAGCACGAACGCGATCCCGGCCGCGGCCGCGGCGACGATCCGCCAGGGTTGCGCCTCGGAGGGCGCGTCCGGCGCCGCGACGAAGCGCCGCCTGGGGCCGATCGTCACCAGTCCGCGTCCCTGCTTCTCGCGAATCGCTGCCCGCGCTTCGCGCCACGACACGCGACGCACGCCGCGTCCGTAGGCGAAGAGCATGGCGCTGTGGCAGAGGATGTTGAGCCGCCGCGGGATGCCGTGAGCTTCCCGTACTAGCAGGCGGAGTGCCGCCGGCGTGAAGACGTCGGTCGATCCGCCTGCGACCCGCAGGCGATGCTCGAGATATCTCCGGCTCTCTACTGTCGTGAGCGGATTGATGTGGCAGCGCACCGCGACGCGCTCGGTCACCTGGCGCAGGCTCGGACGCGCGAGCTTGGCGTCGAGCTCGGGCTGGCCGACGAGCACGATCTGCAGGAGCTTGTCGGTGTAGGTCTCGTAGTTCGAGAGCAGGCGCAGATCTTCGAAGGTGGCTTCGTCGAGGTTCTGGGCCTCATCGATGATGAGCGCAGCGGTTTCGCCGGCTGATGCCCGTTCGTGGAGGAAGGAGTTCAGGGTGTTCAGCAGGTCGACCCGGTCGCGGCTCGCGCAGGGGCGACCGAAGTCCGCGAGCGCCTGACGGAGCAGGTCGTCGAAGGAGAGCCGCGTGTTCGAGAGGTACGCCGTGTGCACGTGCGGACCGAGCTGGTGGAGGATCGAGTAGAGCAGCGTGGTCTTGCCCATGCCGACCTCGGCCACCATCAGCATGAGGCCGCGCCGGCTCTCGAGCCCGATCTTGAGCCCCGCCAGAGCCTCGGCATGATCGGGGCTCAGGTAGAGAAACGCCGGGTCGGGCGTCAGGGAAAACGGCTCGACGGCCAGTCCGAAGTGAGCGGCGTACATGGCCGTTTGCGGCTAGCGGATCTCCGCCAGGATGGGCAGTCCGGTGACGGTCTGTGCTTCCGCCGCGCTCTTCACCGACGGATCGAGCCGGTCGCGGAGGAAGGCGAGGCCGACTCCGGCCACGAGGCTCATGACGACGCCGAGGATCAGCATCAGGGCCTGCTTGGATTTCTCCGGGACCGTCGGCACTTCGGCGCGCTCGGCGACCGCGAGGTCCACGAGGTTGGACTCGTCGAGGGCGGTGGTGAATCGCGCTTCCTCTTCCTTCTTCGCGTACGTGGCGGCGGCTTCCTTCGCCGAAGCTACTGCTTGTTCGAGTCGCTCCTGTTCGGAGCTGATCTCGTCGAGGTGAGCGACGGCGGTCTTGTACTCGCTCACTTGCGCCCGCAGGGCTTCCACTCGCGCCGTGACCGCCGCGACCTGCGCCTTCGTCTGCGCGAGGTCGACTTCGAGGCTCTGGTAAGCCGGGTTGATGGCGTTCGTGGTCTCGGCGAGCGTCTCGCGATTCGAGTTCATGAGCGCCTTCGCCTGCGCGATCTGGCGATCGATGTCCCGCACCTTGACGCTCGTCGGCGCGTATTTCGAGAGCAGCTCGCTGCGCTGCAGCTCCAGCTCCAGGATCTTCGGACGGATGAACTGCTGGTTCTGGGCGATCTTCGACTCGGTTGCGATGTTGCGGGGATAGTTCTTGATCTCGCTGGTGAGGAACTCGACCCGGGCGGTCGCCTCCGCGAGCTCGCGCTCCGAATTGCCGAGCACGCCCTGGAGATCGCTCAGGCGAGCGCGGACCGTTTGCCGCTGCTCGGGGGATACGAAGTCGATCCCCTGCTTGCGATTGAACTCTTCGAGCGCCGCCTCGGCGGAACGGGACTTGTCGGCGAGCATTGCACGCTGGCTCTCGTAGAACTCCCGCGCCTCCGACTGCTGACTGAGCTTCGCGCGCCGCTCGATGTGGCGGGCGACCAGGTTGTTCACGAGCTCGGCCGCCCACTGCGGATTGGCGGCGTGATACGACACCACGATGAGGTTCGACTTGCCGATGGCCTCGACCTCGATCTCGCTGAGGACGCTGCGGACCCAAGTATCGAACGGCGACGGCGGCGGCACTCTATGGAGCGCGCGGTAGGCGATCGCCGGCAGTCTGAGAGGCAGGGTCACCGCAGCGACGACGTGATCGAGGAGGCCCGGAGCCTGTTCGTCGGCTTTCCAGTACGGGAGCAGCACGTCGCGCACCAGGCTCTCGCTCCTGATCAGTGCCACTTCGCTGTTCAGATCCTGCTCGGTGACGCGCTCGACCGTGGGGCGCGTATTGGCGTCGGGCGAGACGACGATCTGAGCGCGATCGGAAGTGACCATGAGCGTCGCCTGGGCCCGGTACGTCGGCTTCTGCATCCAGACGCCGAGGGCGACCGTCAGCGCGCCGCCGAGGAACACCTGAAGGATGAACTTGCGGCGGCGGTGGACGACGGCGATCAACTCACGCCAGGGAATTTGTTGGTCGTTCATGCGGTTCTCAAAACGCGACCGGGAAGTAGGTGATCGGTAGCGCGTCGCGGATGTACTGCTTCACGAAGAGGTCGACCTCGGCGATCTTCGAGCGTGGCACGTAGACGATGTCGAGCGGCAACAGCGGCACGTCGACCGACGGATTCCAGCCGTCCTGGATCGGCCGAATGTCCACCGAACGTCCGACGGGCTTGCCGTCCGCACCCTTGCGAATGAGGATTATTTGTTTTCGGTGCGCCCCTTCGAGCAGTCCGCCGGCCTCTTGCAGCGCCTGGTAGAGCGTCATGCCTCCCGCGAGCACGACCGTTCCGGGCTTGCCGACCTGGCCATCGACGTACACCCGGTTCAGCGCGGCAGTGCGCACGATGACGCTGATCTGGGGATCGGCGAGCTCGCCCGTGTAGCGCTTGGTGAGGTCGGCATCGAGCTCGGCCGGAGTGCGTCCGGCTGCGGGCACGTCGTCGATGAGCTGCAGCGAGATCATGCCGTCGGGTCGGATCTTCACGTCCTCGTTCAGCTCCGGGTTCGTGTAGAACTTGATGGCGAGCTCGTCGCCGACCTGGAGCACGTACGGCTGCATCGGCGGTCGTGGATTCTCCCCGAGCGTCGGATAGAGCGCCGCTACCTCGGGAGGGGGATTGGTGACCTGTTTCGGTGCTCCACAGCCGATGGCGAGCACGACCAGCATCGCGGCGGCGAACGCTCGCGCCGCCGTTACGCCGGAACTGCGGAAAAGATGCCCGTGCGGGCCGTCATCCGATCTCGTACGCCTCACCCGATGCCTCACGCGTCCACCTCCCCAAAGCAATGTACGCGCCAACTCACGCTGGATATGTCGGCAATGCCTTTTGATCAGTCGCCGGGATGACGATTGTCGGGATTGTGGCATCAGAGGCACGTTCTGCGCCAGCCGACGAGCGGCCGGGACCGTCGCGCGGGCCATTTTGCCGCATTGCGCTAAATTTGCAACCTGGTGATTTCGCATGACATGTGATCGGGTGCTGATCGTGCATTCCTGAAGCCGGCTTGCGCTCGTGCCCGGTTGCTCATGCGTCGTCGCGGGCGAGCGCCACTGCCCTCGTCATATCGGCTTCTTCGGCGATGCCGTTGAGGGAGCGCGACCGACGGGCGCTAGCGGCGCGCTTGGCCGCCGGCGCAGGGTGTTCTCGTTATCGCCTCACGCCCGCTGCCGGGCGTCACGACGCTCCGGAGCGTCCGATCTACGAAGCCTGATCGCCCAGAGCGCGGTCCTGGAGATCTTTGGCGGCACCGGGCTCGCTCACCAGATCGCTGTGGCAGGCGCGCTTCCCTTCGACCACCGGCAGCGTGCCCCGCTGGCGGAGGAGCGCCCGGCCTTCATCGCTCACGCCCGGGCTTCGCATGGCCGTTCGCGCCGGCTGGAAAGCGGCGTCCTTGCCGCTCGCGAATTCGGAGATCTCCTTCGAGATGCGCATGCTGCACCAGTCGTGGCCGCACATCGAGCAGAACTCGGTATCGACCTCGAGGTCCTCGTCGTGGAGCGCCCGCGCGGTCTCGCCGTCGAACGCGAGCTCGAACTGCTTCGGCCAGTTCAGGGCCGCCCGCGCCCGCGAGATATCGTCGTCCCACCGCTGCGCGCCGGCGACGCCGCGCGCCACGTCGCCGGCGTGGGCGGCGATCTTGTAGGCGATGCAGCCGGCTTTCACGTCCGCGGCGTGCGGGAGCCCCACGTGCTCCTTCGGGGTCACGTAGCAGAGCATGGCGGCGCCGTGGCGCGCCGCTTCCGCCGCGCCGATCGCGCTCGTGATGTGGTCGTAGCCCGGGAAGACGTCGGTGACGAGCGGCCCCAGGACGTAGAAGGGCGCGTCGTCGCAGACGCGCTGCTCGAGCTGCATGTTGAAGGCGATCTGGTCGAGCGGCACGTGCCCGGGGCCTTCCACCATCGCCTGGACGCCGGCGTCGCGGGCGCGCTGCACCAGCTCGCCTAGGGTATGGAGCTCCGCGAGCTGGGCCGCGTCCGAGGCGTCGGCGAGGCAGCCAGGCCGCAGGCCGTCGCCGAGCGAATAGGTGACGTCGTACTCGCGCATGATCGCGCTGATCTCGTCGAAGAGCTCGAACATGGGGTTCTGCTTGCCATGGTGCAGCATCCATTTCGCGAGCAGCGAGCCGCCGCGCGAGACGATGCCGGTCGTGCGGCGGCGGATCAGCGGCAGGTGCTCGCGCAGCACTCCGGCGTGGATCGTGAAGTAGTCGACGCCCTGTCGAGCCTGGCGCTCGATCTCCTTCAGGATGACGTCGTAGGTGAGATCTTCGATCCGCCGGCCGATGATCATCGCGTATATGGGCACCGTTCCGATCGGGATCGTGGAATGGTCGATGATCGCCTGGCGGCACTCGCCGAGGTTGCCGCCGGTCGAGAGGTCCATCAGCGTGTCGGCGCCGAACTGCTGCGCCCAGTGCAGCTTCTCGATTTCGGCCGCCGTGCCGCTCGTCACCGGCGAGGCGCCGATGTTGGCGTTGATCTTGGTGGTGATCATGCGCCCGATGCCGGCCGGGTCGAGGCGCTTCGGGGCGTTCGATCCACGGAGCGCTTCGGGATCGGCGATCGCGGTGCGGCGCTGCGCCACGGTCTGGTTCACCCAGTAGGCGCTCTGCGGTGCCGCGCCGGGATGGCCGACGGGTGCCGCCGTCACTTCCGGGGGCGTCGTCGTCGCCGCCGTGCCGCCGCTGCCGGCGAGGTGCCGATGATTTGCGGGGATGACCAGCCGGCCGCGGGCCACTTCGGCGCGGATGAGCTCGGGCGTGACGCACTCGCGGGCCGCCACCCGCCGCATCTCCGGCGTGATCACGTTGGCGCGCGCTGCTTCCAGCTGGGTTCGAATGTTGGCCATGGCGCTTCCCGTCACCATGCCCAGCGCCCACCGCTACAGTCAAGGCGGCGGGCGAAGCTCGGACAACTTGGAATTGCCCGTTGCGCTGGTAGCATGCCCGTTCGTGGCCGGTCGCGTCCTCGAAGGCATCCGCGTGCTCGATCTCACGCGCGTGGTCGCGGGACCATTCGCGACCGCCATCCTCGCCGACCTCGGCGCCGATGTGATCAAGGTCGAACGGCCGCGGACCGGCGACGATTATCGCCACGGTCCTTCCCGGGAAGGGCACACCTCGCTCGCCTTCGAGAACACCAATCGCGGCAAGCGTTCCATCACCCTAGATGTCGGCACCGCGGCCGGCCGCGACCTGTTCCTGCGCCTGGCCGAACGCGCCGACGTAGTGGTCGAGAACTTCCGCGCGGGATGGATGACGGCGCAGGGCCTCGGCGCCGACGTGCTGCAGGCGCGCAACCCGCGCCTCGTCGTCGCGGCGCTCTCGGGCTTCGGAGCCACCGGTCCGCGCGCCGGCCAGGCGTCCTACGACATCGTGGCCCAGGCGAGCGGCGGCCTCATGGCCATGACCGGGTTCGCCGACGGTCCGCCCGTTCGCGGCGGCGGCGCGCTCGCGGACTTCGTCGGCGGTCTCTACCTGGCCCTCGGCGTCGTCGCCGGCCTCCGCGACCGCGATCGCACCGGCCGCGGTCGTGTGCTCGATCTCTCGAACCAGGACGCCGTCTTCGCCATCACCGACTCGTGGGCGACGATCGCAGCCGGTCTCGGCATGCACGCCGAGCGGGTCGGCAACCAGCACTCGTTCAGCGCTCCTTATGACGCCCTCGAGGCGCGGGACGGGTGGGTCGTCGTCGGCACCGCGAGCAACAAGCTCTTCCGCCGCCTCTGCGCGGCGATCGGACGCCCCGAGATCGCCGGCGACGAGCGCTACAAGCACCATAGCGCCCGGGCGCGCAACCGGCGCGAAGTGAACGCCCTCGTCGGCGCCTGGGTGCGCGAGCGCACCTGCGACGAAGTGCTGCGGGCCCTCGGACCCGAGGGCGCCGACGTGCCCTGCGCCAAGGTCGCGCGTCCCGACGAGCTCCTCGACGATCCGCAGCTCCGCGCCCGCGGCATGATCGAACGCCACCCCCATCGGCAGCTCGGCGAGATCGTGCTGCACGGGAATCCGCTGCGCTTCTCCAACGCCATGCCCCGCGCCCGGGCCCTCGCGCCGGAGCTCGGCGAGCACAATCGCGAAGTCTTCGCCGAGATCGGACTCGGGGACGCCGATCTCGAGCGCCTGGCGGCGGCGGGCGTCATCTAGGGAGTCGTAGCGGCGACTCGGCTTCCTCTGCGGCATCCGCCGCCTGCAGCCGGCGGGTGTCGCGAGTGACCGGCGCCAGCTCCGGGAGCTCGTCGCAGGTCGCCGTGCCGAGCTCGCGGAAGCGGCGCGCCGGGGGCAGGACGCGGGTCTCGAGCGAGCCGACCGCGGCGTTGTAGGCGTCGGTGGCGCCGTCGAGGGCTTTGCGCAGGCTCTCGAAGTGGCCGGCGAAGACGCGGAGGCGATCGTAGAGGGTCTGGCCGAGCTCGGAGATCTGCCGGGCGCCTTCGGCGATGCGCTGCTGCTGCCAGCCGTGGGCCACGGCATAGAGCAGGGCGATCAGGTTCGTCGGGCTCGCCAGCACGACGCGGCGGCTGGCCGCGTGCTCGAAGAGCGATGGGTCGTATTGCAAGGCGGCATTGAAGAACGTCTCGCCGGGCAGGAACATGACGACGAAATCGGGGGCGGTTGCGAACTGCGCCCAGTAGGCCTTGGCTCCGAGCTTGGCGACGTGGTCGCGCACCTGCCGCGCATGATCTTTGAGGCGCACGTCGCGCTCGGAGTCGTCGGCGGTCTCGACAGCGTCGAGGTAGGCGTCGAGGGGGGCTTTCGCGTCGACTACCAGACACCGACCGCCGGGCAGGTGCACGATGAGATCGGGGCGCGTTCGTCCCTCCTCGGTGGTGCGCGTGACCTGCTCCGCGAAATCGCAGTGCGGCAGCATGCCGGCGATCTCGACGACCCGACGGAGCTGGATCTCGCCCCAGCGGCCGCGGGTGGTCGGGGTGCGCAGGGCCCGCACCAGGTTCAGCGTCTCGCCGTGGAGCTGGCGCTGCGTGTCGGCGAGCGAGCGCACCTGCTCGGTGAGCGTGTGGTAGGCGCTCAGGCGTTCGCGCTCGACCGACTTGAGCTGCTGATCGACGTGCTGGAGCGATTCACGGATCGGGCGCACGAGCTCGTCGACGGCGGCGCGGCGGCTCTCGAGGTCGCCGGTAGCCGCCTGCTGCAGCTCGCCGAGGGTCGCGCGCGCCAGCGTCAGGAAGGAGTCGTTGTTGTGGCGGAGCGCTTCGGCCGAGAGCGACTGGAAGGCCTCGCGGAGGCTCGCTTCGGCGCGGCCGAGGAGGGCCAGCTTCTCGGCGCTCGCAGCGCGCTCGTTGGCGAGATCGGCCGCGGCCCGCGTTTCCCGGGTACGTGCGGCGGCGAGCTCTTCGCCGCTGCGGGCGAGCTGCGACTCGAGCTGCTCGATGCGAGCGGATCGCTCCGCCAGCACGGCGTCGAGCCCGGTGCCGCGCGCGACCTCGACCCGTAGCTCACGCGCGCCGCGCAGCCTGGCGATCAGCCATCCCGCCGCTGCGCCCACGACCACGCCGGCGGCCATCCCCAGCAGCGCCTGCTCGATCGGCATCGGTCGCCCGCACTATCGTCCCGCCGCGAGAGAAAGGTCAACCGCTTTTGCAGGCGATCGGCGTTCGAGTGACGAGGCGGCTTCTTCCTTTGGGGCCGAGAGAAGGGTAGCACGCTGTGCGTTCGCGAGCCCGTGCTCGAGATGAGGAGGCCAGCATGAAAATCGGCATCGGCATCGGTGAGCTCGGCGGTACGCCCGCCGACGTGGACGGCTTGATCGCCCAGGCGAAGAGCGCCGAGGACGACGGCTTCGCGAGCGTCTGGCTCGCCAACATCTTCTCTTTCGATGCGATCACGATGAGCGCGCTCTGCGCTCGCGAGACTAGCCGCATCGAGGTCGGGACCGCGGTCGTGCCGACGTTCCCGCGCCATCCGATCGCCATGGCGCAGCAGGCGATGACGGCGCAGGCCATGGCGCGCGGCCGCTTCACGCTCGGCATCGGGCTCTCGCACCAGATCGTGATCGAGACCATGCTCGGGCTTTCGTTCGCGAAGCCGTACAGCCACATGAAGGAGTATCTCGAGGTGCTGGTGCCGCTGCTGCGGACGGGGAGCGTCATGCACCAGGGCGGCGAGTACCGGGTTGCGGCGAGCCTCAAAGTTCCGGGCGGCGAGCACTGCCAGATCCTCGTCGCGGCGCTGGCGCCGAAGATGCTGGCGCTCACCGGTACGGTCGCCGACGGTACGATCACGTGGATGACGGGTCCGAAGACGATTCGCGAGCACACGGTGCCGCGGATCGCGGAGGCGGCAGCAGCAGCGGGCCGGCCCGCGCCGCGCGTCGTGGTCGGGTTGCCGGTCGCCGTCACCCGGGATCCCGACGCGGCCCGCCGCGCGGCCGCACAGCAGTTCGTGGTCTACGGCACGCTGCCTTCGTATCGCGCCATGTTCGATCGCGAAGGCGTCGAGGGGCCGGCGGGGATCGTCATCGCCGGTGACGAGGCGACCGTGGGCGCCGAGCTTGCCGGGCTCGCCGCCGCCGGCGCGACCGACTTCCTCTGGGCTCCGTGTCCGGTCGAGGGCGACGCCGACGCCATCCCGCGCACCCGGGCCTTTCTCACCAAGCTGGCGCGCGGCTGAGGGGAGCGGTCACGCGGTCTCGGTCGCGAGTCCGCGGACCAGCTCGCGCAGCTCGCGCTCGAGGAACGGCAACGGGAGCTCGCGGCTCGCGCCGCGGCCGCGAAAGAGCGTCAGGCCCTCGAGGAGCGCTATGAGGAGCGCGGCGCGGCGCTCGGCGCGCGGTCGGCCGAGAGCGGGAGCGGTGGCGAGGAGGTCGCCGACGAGGCGCCGCCAGTAGGACCGGTAGAAGCCCTGCATGGCGTCGGCGATCTCCGTGTCACGGGCGGCGAGCGCCCAGAGCTCCCAGAAGAAGCGGGCCCGATCACTCCGGCGCTGGTCGCGCAGGGCGGCGTCGAGGAAGAGGTCGACCCGGTCCCGCGCGTCGGTGTCCGCGGCGACCTCGCGCTCGGAGGCCAGGCTGGCGCGCGCCAGATAGCGTTCGAGGAGTGCGCGCACGACGTCGAGCTTCGTCGGGTAGTAGTATTGCAGGTGCCCCGGGCGAATGCCGGCACGCGCTGCGATCTTGCGCGTCGACAGGCGTGCGTAGCCCTCTTCTATTAGCAGGCTCGTCGCGGCATCGAGGATCGCTTCGGCCCGTGCACGCCCTTGCGGCAGCACGGCCGTACCTGGCCGGTGGTGCTTCGGCTTCGAGCCGGTCATGGGTAGCGGCGCGGCGAGCCCGTCTCGGCAACCGGTGGCGCTGACGGCAGACGGTGCGATCCGGTCATCGCTGGCGGCGCCGCCGTTCGGCGTCAAACCAGGCCGATAGGTCGAATGCCCAATTCATTCGCCGCCTCCCTAATCGGGGTGGTCGAGCCCTGTCAATGCCGAAGCTCCGGCGCAGCCTCGTTTTCCGGCGGCTTGATTCAGCCGGAGGTCTTGCGTACCACCAGCGCGCCGCTGCTCCCCATCGGATTGGCCGCGAAGGAGTCGTTCATGGATCTGCTACTGGCCCCGCAGCATCTCGAGTTTCGCGACCGGCTGCGCGCCTGGCTCGCCGCCAACATGCGGCGACCGTGGCGCGAGGAGCTGCGCGACCCGGCCGCGACCGAGGACGGCCTCATGGAGTTCCGGCGCGCCTGGCAGAAGAAGCTCCATGAGGCCGGCTATCTGGGGATGGACTGGCCGCGCGAATGGGGCGGCCGCGGCGCCGGCGAGGTCGAGAAGGCGATCTTCGAGGAAGAGATGGCGATCGCCGATGCGCCGCCCATACTCAATACGCTCGGGATCGGCTTGCTCGGCCCGGCGCTCATCCATCACGGCAGCGAGGAGCAGCGCCGCCGCTTCATCCCGCCGATGCTCTCGGGCGAGGAGATCTGGTGTCAGGGGTTCAGCGAGCCCGGATCCGGCAGCGACCTCGCGTCGTTGCGCACGAGCGCCCGCCTCGACGGCGACGATTTCGTCCTGAACGGCCAGAAGATCTGGACGACCTTCGGGCCGTGGGCCGACTGGATCTTCGTCCTCGCCCGTACCGATTCGAAGGATCGCTACGGCGGCATCTCCTTCATCCTGTGCAAGCTCGATACGCCGGGTGTCACCGTCCGGCCGCTGCGCCAGATCACCGGCGAGAGCGAGTTCGGCGAGGTCTTCTTCGAGGACGCGCGCGTGCCGCGGGCGCAGCTCGTCGGCCAGATCGGCGAGGGCTGGCGGATCGCCATGACCGTGCTCGCGTACGAGCGCGGCGCCATGTCGTTGGCGGCGTCGGCGCGCTACGGCCGCGACCTCGATTGCCTCGCCGAGGCCTGCAAAGAGCACGGGCGTACGAGTGCGGCGGTGCGCGAGAAGCTCGCGCGCCTGCTGGTCGAGAACGAGGTCATGCGCGCCAACGGCATTCGCACGCTCGCGTACTTCGCCGAGGGGAAGGCGCCGGGACCCGAGTCGTCGATCGAGAAGATATACTGGAGCGAGTTCGACAAGCGCTTCCGCGACGTGGCGCTCGACCTCCTTGGCCCCGGCGGGCTGCTGCTGCGCACCAGCCCCGACGCCCGACCGGACGTCGACTGGGCGCGCGAGTTCCTCTGGTCGCGCGCCGGCACGATCTATTCCGGCTCCTCCGAGATCCAGCGCAACATCATAGCCAAGCGGGTGCTCAACCTGCCGCAGGATGCGCGATGAGGTTCGAGCTTTCCGACGATCAAGCCCTGCTCCGCAACTCGACCCGCGACTTCCTCGCCAGCGAGCTGCCGCTCGAGAAGACCCGCTCCGTCATGGAGCACTCCAAGGTCGGCTACGACCCGGCGGAATGGCGCCGCCTCGCCGAGATGGGATACGTCGGCCTGATCTTGCCGGCGCGGGTCGGCGGGCAAGGGCTCGGCGCCGTCGAGCTCGCGATCGTCCTCGAGGAGATGGGGCGGGCGTGCGTGCCGGGGCCCTTCCTCGACGTCGTGCTCGCGGCGGCGCTCGTCGCCGCGGCGAGTGCCGACGACGCTCTCGTGCGGGAGGTCGTCGCCGGCAGGAAGCTGGTCACGATCGCCCGCGACGACGCGCCCTATGCCGGGACGAGCGCCGCTGCGGTGACCGCCGGCGGCGGGCGCGTGCGCGGCACCAAGTACTTCGTGCCCTTCGCCGCCAGCGTCGACGCGCTCGTGGTGACGACCGCGGATGGCCCGGTGCTGGTCGACGGACCGTTCACGGTGACGCCGCTCCAGACACTCGACCTCGCGCAGCGCTTCGCCGACGTCGCCCTCGACCACGCGGCGCGGCCGCTCGGCGGACCGGCGGAGCTCGCCCGCGTCGATCGCCTGGCGGCGGTCGGAGCGAGCGCGATGCTGCTCGGGCTCATGAGCCGGTGCCTCGAGACGACGCTCGCTTACGTGCAGACCCGGCAAGCGTTCAAGCGCCCGATCGGCGCGTTCCAGGCGCTGCAGCATCGTCTCGCCGACATGCTGCTCAGGGTCGAGTCGACGCGTTCGGCGGTCTATCGCGCCGCCTGGTGCCTCTCTAGCGGGGCGCCGGAGGCGCCGCTCGCCTGCGCTGCCGCCAAGGCCTATGCGGGCGATTCGGCTCGCCACGTCTGCGGCGAGGCGATCCAGATGCACGGCGGCATCGGCTTCACGTGGGAGCTCGATCTGCACCTCTACTTCAAGCGTGCGAAGACGCTCGAGCAGCACTACGGCTCGACCGAGGCGCAGCTCGAAGCGGCGCTGGCGGCGGCCGGGTACTGACCGCGGCGCCGCTGGGGATGCCCGGTCCGCCCTCTCTTCGTTCCTACTTCCGGTGCGCCCGCGGCACCTCGGCGTCGCCGCCGCGCGGAGCCGTGCGGCCTTGCGGCCGGCCGGCGGCGAGCGCGTCCAGAACCGCCAGGACGCGCGCCGTGTCGTCGTAGCGCAGCGTCTGCCAGCCGAGCGCGCGCGCGGGCTTGAGGTTCACGCCGAGGTCGTCGAGGAAGAAGATCGATGCGTGCGCGATCCCGAGGTGGTCGCGCGTGAGCTCGTAGATGGCGGGCTCGGGCTTGCGCATGCCGACTTCGCTCGAGTCGACGACGACGTCGAACAGCCGCTCGACGTCGATGAGCGACCGCCAGGCGTCTCGCCACTCCGGGATGTTGTTCGTGAGCAGCGCCGTCGGCATCCGGGCCCGGATGCGCGCTGCGGCCGCGACGATCTCGGTGCGCAGCCGCTGAGTAGGGGCGGCGCCGGTGTTGCCCATGAAGTTGCGCGCGTCGGCCTCGGAGATGTCGCAGCCGTGGCCGCGCGCGAGGGCGCGCAGCCGGGCCACGAAGTCCGCGAACGTCGCCTGGCCGCGCTCGACGGCCGACCATAGGCCGGTGTCGTCGGCGAAGAGGTCTCGACGGATCGTCTGCCAGGCCTCCGGCGTCAGACCGTGGCGGTCGCCGAACTCCCGCACCGACTCGACGCCGCCTGCCAGGAACACGCCGCCGAGATCGAATACCGCGGCGCCGACGCGCTCCGTATCGATGCCCTCGATGATCATCGCTGCTGGTTAGCGGTCGAGTCGCGGGCTGTCCATCGCCTCCGGGCGCCTCCGGACCGCGGCCTGCGGCTCCTTGCTCTGCCCGGCAGCGCGACGTATCACCGGTCGCTCTTCCACGGAGGTCCGCATGGCGTACGAAGTCTTCGAGATCGAGCGCGACGGGCACGTCGCCACCCTCTGGCTGGCGAACCCGAGCAAGCGCAACGCAATGGGCCCGGCATTCTGGAGCGAGCTGCCGCGCGCCATCGAGGAGCTCGCGGCCGACGAGTCGGTGCGCGCGATCGTCGTCGCCGCGCGCGGTGCCCACTTCACGGTCGGCCTGGACTTGAAGGCCATGGGCGGCGGCCTCGTCGAGGGCGGTCGGGGCGCCGGCGGGCGCAAACGCCTCCTCGACTTCATCCTGAAGCTCCAGCGCTCGATCACGGCGGTGGCGCGCTGCGAGAAGCCCGTCATTGCGGTGGCGCACGGCTGGTGTATCGGCGGCGGCATCGATCTCCTGACCGCGTGCGACATCCGCATCGCCGCGGCGGACGTCGTCTTCAGTATCCGCGAGACCCGGATGGCGATGGTGGCCGACGTCGGCACGCTGCAGCGTCTGCCCGGCATCATCGGGCGCGGGCAGGTGGCGGAGCTCGCATTGAGCGGCGACGACTTCGGCGCCGAGCGCGCGCTCGCGCTCGGCTTCGTGAACCACGTGCATCCCGACCAGGCATCGGCTTTGGCGGCCGCGCGGGCGCTCGCGGCGCGGATCGCCGCCAACTCGCCGCTCGCGGTGACCGGCACGAAGCGCGTACTCGAATACTGCGCCGACAAGAGCGTCGAGGACGGCCTCACCTACGTCGCCACGTGGAACGCCGCCTTCGTCGCCAGCGAGGACCTGCAGGAAGCCGTCGCGGCATTCATGGAGAAGCGCGCCCCGACCTTTCATGGCCGCTGATGCGCCCCGGCGCGTATCGCGGCTTCCGCGCCGGTGGCTCTCTGTGACACACTGTCGGCTGCCGCGGACCGCGGCTTCGCGCCGGACGCGGTTCCACGAACATTCGACTTCGGAGGTACTGGCATGACGCTCGAGCAGCATCTGTCGCGCGAATTCCTGAGTGTCGTGGAGGAGGCGGCGATCGCCGCCGCCCGCACGATGGGCCAGGGACAACGCCGATACTCGGATCAGGTCGCCGTCGAGGCGATGCGCAAGGCCATGGACGCGCTCCCCATGCGCGGCACGATCGTCATCGGCGAGGGCGAGCGCGACGAGGCGCCGATGCTCTTCATCGGCGAGAAGGTCGGCCGGCAGCTCCCCGAGCACCCGGAGGTCGACATCGCCGTCGACCCGCTCGAAGGAACCAATCTCTGCGCTACCGGCGAGCCGAACTCGATCGCCGTGCTCGCCGCCGCCAACAAGGGCGGCCTCCTGCACGCTCCCGACTGTTACATGGAGAAGATCATCGTCGGACCGGCGGCCAAAGGCGCCGTCCACCTCGATGCGACGCCGAAGGAGAATCTGCAGATCATCGCCAACCGGCTCGATCGTCAGGTGAAGGACCTGGTCGTGATCGTGCTCGATCGCCCGCGCCACGAGCATCTGATCGAGGAGATCCGCAGCGCCGGCGCCCGCATTCGCCTGATCTCCGACGGCGACCTCTCGGCGGGGATCTCGGCGGCCGTCCGCGGCACCAACGTCCACGCCGTCATGGGCACCGGCGGCGCTCCCGAGGGCGTGCTCGCGGCCGCTGCGATCCGCTGCTTGAACGGCGGCATGCAGGGCCGGCTGGTGCCTACCAAGGAGGGCCAGGAGGAGCGCATGCGGACGATGGGGATCACGGATCCCCGCCGCATCTTCACCGAGCGCGACCTGGCGCCGGGACCCGAGATCATCTTCGCCGCCTCCGGAGTCACCGACGGTGCGTTCATGCGCGGGGTCCGGTTCTTCGGCCACGGGGCGCGTACGAGCTCGCTCCTGATGTCGTTCAGCGACCGGATGATTCGTTTCGTCGACAGCGTGCGCTTCGACGGCACGCCGGACGTGGTGGTCGAGTTCTGACGAGCACGGGGCGGGACGGAGAGCCTTTCGGCGCGCGCCGACCTTTGGTACCGTCGGCGCGGTGGTACCAGAGTCGGGCGATCGCCTCCGCATCGCCGAGACCTTTCATTCCATCCAGGGTGAAGGCAGCCTCGTCGGCGTACCGTCGTTCTTCATCCGTACGAGCGGTTGCAACCTGCGCTGCGAGTGGTGCGATACGCCCTACACCTCGTGGGAGCCGGAGGGGGACTGGTGGAGCATCGCCGACCTCGTGGCGGCCGTGCCGCCGTCGGCGCGCTACGTCGTGGTCACCGGCGGCGAGCCGCTCCTCTGGCCGAATCTGCCGCGGCTGACTGCGGCGCTGCAGGCGGCGAGCCGGCACGTCACCATCGAGACTGCCGGTACGGTGTTCCAGGCGCTGCCGTGCGACCTGATGTCGATCTCGCCGAAGCTCGCGAACTCCGCTCCGGATCCGCAGCGCGGCGCGGCGATCGGCACCGATCACGCCCGCAAGCGGCTGGATGTCGGCGTCCTGGCCAGGCTCCTGGATCGATACGCCTGCCAGCTGAAGTTCGTCGTCGGCGAGCCGCACGATCTCGTCGAGATCGACGAGCTGCTCGGCCGCTTGCCGCCGGTCGCACCGGATTCGATCCTGCTGATGCCCCTCGGCACGACGAAGGCGGCGATCGCCGGCCGGGCGCCGTGGATCGCCGACCTCTGCAAAGCGCGCGGGTATCGGTATACGCCGCGTCTCCACATCGATCTCTACGGTGACGTCCGGGGTACTTGATGAGGAGGAGTGATGGAGCGCGTCGAGCTCGCCCGCAGCCGTTCCGGGACGGAATGTCCCGGTTTTCGTTGGCGGCCCGAGGCGGGCGCGTGATAGGACGACGCCGGTAGCGGTTGGGGGAAGGGGTTCCAGCCCAGTATGTCCAAGATCATGCTCATCAACGTCACCCACGCGGAGGAGAGCCGCGTCGGTATCGTTGACGACGGCCAGCTCGAGTCCTTCGAGATCGAATCCTTCAGCCGCGAGCACCTGAAGGGGAACATCTACAAGGGCGTCGTCCGGCGCATTCATCCGGCCATCGAAGCCGCTTTCGTCGACATCGGCGCCGACCGGGACGCGTTCTTGCCGCTCGACGAGATCTGTTTCCGCAATCTCCCCGAGGGTCGGAGCGGCGGCGAGATCCAGGAGCGGGGCGAGAAGGGTCGCCGCCGCATCAAAGAGGTCCTCAAGTCCGGTGACGAGATCCTGGTCCAGATCGTCAAGGAGCAGTTCACCAACAAGCCGCCGACACTGTCGACGTTCTATTCGTTGCCCGGGCGGTACCTGGTGCTGCTGCCGGGCTCCGAGGACGCCGGCATCTCGCGGAAGATCGAAGGAGAGGAGCGAGTCCGCGTCCGCGAGATGATCGAGCGCCTGAGGCCGCCGGCCGGCTGCGGGATCATCGTGCGGACCGCCGCCGGCTTCGACGACGAGCACGGCGAGCTGGAGCGCGACCTCGCCTACCTGGCGCGGCTCTGGGAGAGCATCAAGCAGAACGCCGCCACCAAACGCGGTCCGGCGCTGATCTACCGCGAGCACGACCTCGTCCTGCGCAACATCCGCGACTACTTCACCCCCGACATCGACGAGGTCTTCATCGACAACGAGGAAGTCTACGAGCGCGCCAAGGACTTCCTGCACAACATCATGCCCGGGAAGGAGCACTTGCTGCATCTCTACCAGGGCGACCAACCCATCTTCTCGCGCTTCGGACTCGAGACGCAGATCGAGTCGATCTACAAGCGCCGGGTGGCGCTCAAATCGGGCGGATCGATCGTCATCGACGGCACCGAGGCCCTGACGGCGATCGACGTCAACTCCGGCGGATCGATGCGGGGGTCGAGCCAGGAGGAGACGGCGCACAAGACCAATCTCGAAGCGGCTCGGGAAGTGGCGCGGCAGCTCCGGCTCCGCGATCTCGGCGGCATCATCGTCGTCGACTTCATCGACATGCGGGTCCCGAGCCATATCGGCGACGTCGAGCGGGCGCTCCGCGAGGCGATGAGGCCGGAGAAGGCGCGGCACGACATCGGTCGCATCTCCAAGCTCGGCCTGCTGGAGATCTCGCGCCAGCGCCTCCGGCCCGCGGCCGTCGCGAGCTCGTATACCGCGTGTCCGATGTGCGAAGGCTACGGCTCCATCCGCACTCCGGAGTCGGCCGCCCTCGGCACGTTGCGCAAGATCCATCATCGCATCGCCGAGGGCGATGTCGCGCAGATGAACGTCACGCTCCCGCGCGACGTCGCCATGTATCTCTTGAACCAGAAGCGCGACGACCTGGCGACTCTCGAGCGTCGTTATTCGGCGCGCATCAACATCGTCATCAGCGACAAGCTCATGCCGCATCAGAGCGAGCTCGAGGTCCGCATCCGCGAAGTCACGGCGCCCGTGGCGGTCTTGCGGCCGGGCGAAGTCGCGAGCGCGGAGCGCGCGCCGAGCGGCGTCGCCCGGAGCGCACGGCCGGGTGCTCAGCGGCCGGCTGCCGCGGCGGTCGGCTACGGGCACGGTCCCGTGGGCACGCTCCGCGCCGGCGAGGACGCCGCGTCGCCGGCTCGGCGCCGCCGCGGCGGTCGAAGCCGGCGGGGCGAGGGTGCTGCCGAAGCGCGGCCGGCGCCCGAGGCCGAGGTTCCCGCGGCCGGGGAGGCGGCGCCGATCTTCGTCGCGGACGAAGAGAGACCGGCGGGCGCGCTGGTCGTCGAGCCCGCCGCCGCGACAGACCTCGTCGGCGACGAGGCGGTCATCGCTGCGGATTCCGCGGCGGAGGCGGTACCCGTCATTGCCCCTATCGCCGGGGAGCCGGAGGTCGCGGCGGCGCTGCCGACGGCGATCGATCGCACCGCCGCGATCCTCGCCGCCGGGGACAGCGGTTGGATCGAGGCCGTCCCGCTGTTCATGCCGGTCGAAGCGGCCGTGGACGCCTCCGCGTCGTCGGAGGCGAGCCGGCGGCGCCGCCGCCGCGGCGGACGTCGCGGCGGGCGCGGCCGGCGCCCCGGTCCCGGCGGGGCCGGCGAAGGCGGTGACGTCCCGAGCTCCCCGGCCGGCGCCGCGCCTCCGGCGACGGCGGGAGCCGGAGGCGCGGCGCCGGCCGGAGCGGTTGTTCCCGCCGGCGAAGCCCGAGGGACCGAGCAACGCCGCCGCCGGCGGCGAGGAGGCAGTGGCCGCCGCCGGGCGACGTCCGAAGGGCGGACGGTGAACGAGGATGCCGAGAGCCTACCCACGGCGGCGGCGACGGCGCCGGCCGGACCCCCGCACGAGCCCTGAGCCGTTTGGCATCGGCAAGATCCATCGGCTATACGAGCCCCGACGCTGCGCGTCCCCGGATCGCCAACCAAAAGGAGTCGAACATTTCGAACAAAATCTTCGTCGGTAATTTGAGCTTCGAGACGACCAGAGAAGAGCTCTCCACGTTGTTGTCGCAAGCGGGAAAGGTTGCCCGCGTTCACATCGGGACCGACCGTGAGACCGGTCGGTCGCGCGGCTTCGCATTCGCGGAGTTCGGATCCGACACGGAAGCGGCCGACGCCATCCGCAAGTTCGACGGCTACGATCTCGGGGGACGACGCTTGCGAGTGAACAGCGCCGAGGATCGCCCGCAGCGCCCCGCCGGGGGCAGCCCCGGCGGCTATCGCCCGCCGCCGCCTTCGCAGCGCCCTGCCTTCTCCGCGCCGCAGAACATCTTCGCGGCCGGCGACCCGTTCGCGAGCGAAGTGGGAGTGGCCGGAGGTCGTCCCAACAGGAGCAAGGGCAGCCGGCGCGGGCTTCGCGCGCGCAAGCGAAGTCTCGGCGGGTATTGAGCGTGCCCCGGCTCGGCCGGGAATGCGCCCGCAGCCGCCGTGCGGCGCGCGGGCGTTGCTAAAGGGCAGGGCACCGGCGATGGAGGCCGAGCGTCGTTGTCCGACCTGCCGTGCTCGCGTGCAGTGGCAGGACAATCCCTGCCGCCCGTTCTGCTCCGAGCGCTGTCAGCTCGCCGATCTCGGCGGGTGGGTGGCCGAGCAATACCGCATTCCGGGCAGCCCGCTCGGCGTCGACATGCTCGACGACGACGAGAGCGACCCCGCGTGATCCATGCGACGGCCATCGTCGATGCCGCGGCCCGAGTCGATCCGACGGCGTCGATCGGCCCCTACGTGGTGATAGAAGGTCCGGTCCGCGTCGGTCCGGGCTGTCGGGTGATGGCGCACGCCGTGCTGCGCGCCGGCACGCGGCTCGGCGCGCGCAACGTCGTCCACCCCGGCGCGGTTCTCGGCGGCGAACCGCAGGACCTGGCATTCGGCGGCGCCGAGTCGTTCCTCGCGATCGGCGACGACAACGTCTTTCGCGAGAGCGTCACCGTCCACCGCGGGACGAAGCCCGGCAGCGCGACCGTCATCGGCAACGGCAACTACTTCATGCAGAACGCCCACGTCGCCCACGATTGCCGGATCGGCGACGCAACGATCGTCGCCGGAGGGGCGCTTCTCGCCGGCCACGTCGATCTCGGCGATCGCGCGTTCGTCTCCGGCAACTGCGTCGTACACCAGCACGTGCGGATCGGACGCTTGGCGCTCTTGCGCGGATCGTCGCGCACCAGTCGCGACGTGCCGCCGTTCTGCCTCATGGACGGCACGCACACGGTGCGGGGCGTGAACGTGGTCGGGCTCCGGCGCGCCGGCTTCGAGCCGGAGCGCGTGGCCGCCATCCGCCGCGCGATGACGCGCTTGTTCGGGCGGCCGACGCACCTCGGCCGCGCTCTCGACGAGGTCGAGGCGACTGCGGCCAGCGACGAGGTGCGCGAGCTGATTGCGTTCGTGCGCGCGGCGAAGCGCGGGGTCTGCGTGGCACCGCGCCGGCGCGGAGCCTCCTTCGCCGCCGCCGATTGAGGGGGGTCGAGTTGCAAACCCGCGCGGAAGCCGAGTAGATTCTCTCGGGTCGCCCCCTGATGAAAAAGAACCGCCGTTTCCTCGTCGGCGCGAGCATCATCGTCGCCGCCGTCTCCTATCTCGTGTACACCGGCATCCGCGAGACTTCGGTGTACTACCTGACGATCGACGAGCTGCTGTCGCGTCGCGAAGCGGTTGCCGGCGAGGGGCTCCGGGTGGCGGGACGCGTCGGCGCCAAGAGCGTGGAGTGGAACCCGGCGACGCTCGATCTCGCGTTCCGCCTCGCGAACTTCGACGACAACGACGGTGTCCCGGTGAAGTACAACGGCGTGCTGCCGGACATGTTCGCAGAAGGCCGCGACGTGATCGTCGAGGGTACCTACGGGCACGACGGCTCACTCCATGCCCGGACGCTGCTCACGGCCTGCCCTTCCAAGTACGAAGCCGAGGTCGGCGCCGACGGCGCCAAGGAGTGAGGGAGATCACATGGTCGAGCTCGGACTGCTGTCGCTGCGCCTGGCCTTCATCGGCGGGCTCTATGCCGTCCTGAGCGCTCTCTACGGCGCTCGGGCTCGCCGACCGGCGTACGTCCGCTCGGCTCGCCACGCAGCGTACGCAGTGCATGCGCTCGTCGCCGCCGCCGTACTGGTGCTGTTGCGGGCGCTCGTCACGCGCGATTTTTCGCTCGAGTACGTCGCCTCGTACTCGTCGTCTACGCTCTCGCTCCCCTACACGATCGCCGCGCTCTGGGGCGGACAAGCGGGGTCGTTGCTCTTCTGGGTGTTCATCCTCACGACGATGAGCACCGTCGTCCAGCTCCAAAATCGCGAGCGCAACGCGGCATTGATGCCGTACGTCACGGCGACGTCGATGACGATCGCGGTGTTCTTCCTGGCGCTCCTCGTGTTCGTTACCAGCCCGTTCGAGCGCTTGCCCGTGCCGGCGGCCGAGGGCGCCGATCTGAACCCCCTGCTCCAGAACTACTGGATGCTCATCCATCCCCCGTCGCTCTACCTCGGATACGTGGGCTGCACCGTGCCGTTCGCCTTCGCGGTTGCGGCGCTGGTGACGGGCAGGCTCGGAGACGTATGGATCCGCACGACGCGGCGCTGGACGCTCTTCGCGTGGTTCTTCCTCACGCTCGGCAACATCGTCGGTGCCCGCTGGGCGTACGAAGAGCTCGGCTGGGGCGGCTACTGGGCGTGGGATCCCGTCGAGAACGCCGCGTTCATGCCCTGGCTCTCGTGTACCGCCTTCCTGCACTCGGTGATGATCCAGGAAAAGAAGAACATGCTGAAGATGTGGAACATGGTTCTCGTGCTCCTCACCTTCTGCCTGACCATCTTCGGCACGTTTCTCACGCGCAGCGGTGTCGTCTCCTCGGTGCACTCCTTCACGCAGTCGGGGCTCGGTCCGTTCTTTGTCGCCTTCCTACTCGGCGTCATCGCGATCGTGAGCGCCCTAGTGGTCTGGCGCCGCCCGCTGCTGCGCGGCGAGAACGAGATCGACTCGTTCCTGTCGCGGGAGGCTTCGTTCCTCTTCAACAACCTCCTGCTCGTCGGCATCGCCTTCGCGACGTTCTGGGGCACGATCTTTCCCGTGATCTCGGAGGCGGTGCGCGGCATCAAGATCACGGTCGGACCGCCTTTCTTCAACAAGGTGAACGCGCCGCTCGGGCTCGCCCTCCTCTTCATGACCGGTGTCGGGCCGGTGATCGCATGGCGGCGAGCGAGCGCCCGCAACCTCCGGCGGAGCTTCACGATGCCGCTCGCCGTCGGCTTCGTGATCGGCGTCGTGATCTTCGCGGCCGGCTGGCGCAACTATTACGCCGTCGTCTGCTTCTCCCTCGCGGCCTTCGTGCTCGCGACCATCTTCATGGAGTTCTATCGGGGAACGCGCGCGCGTCAGGCGTTGATGGGCGAGGCGGCGCCGCGGGCGCTCGCGAACCTGGTCGGCAAGAACCGCCGGCGCTACGGCGGCTACGTCATCCACGTCGGCGTGGCGATGGTGTTCGTCGGCGTCGCGGCGTCGTCGGCGTTCCGACTCGAGGAACAGGAGACCCTTTCCAAGGGCGGCGTCGTTCAGGTGGGGGCGTTCACGTTGACGTACGCAGGCATCCACTTCACCGACAATCCCCACTACTCGTCGATGTTGGCGGAGATCGCGGTGGCGAAGAACGGTACGCCGGTCGGGACGTTCTTCCCGGAAAAGCGCTTCTACAAGAAGCAGCAGCAGCCGTCGACGGAAGTGGCGCTGCGCAGCACGCTCACCGAGGATCTCTACCTGGTCCTCGGCAGCTACGACGACGCATCCGGGCTCATGACCATGATCGTCTTCGTCAATCCGCTCGTGAACTGGCTGTGGATCGGTGGCCTCGTCATGATCCTCGGCACCGTGATCGTGATGTCGCCGACGGCTGCCGAGCAACGGGCGCTCGCCGCGGCGCTTGCCGTCGAGGAGCGCGGCCTCGAGGCCGCACTGCGGTGAAGGACGCTACCCAGACCGAGATCGAGGAGGCGCTGACGTGCCAGTGCGGGTGCGGGCTCACCGTACACAGCTGCAACCACGTGCAATGCCCCTCCAGCATCCCCCTGAAGAAGGAGATCGCCGAGCAACTCGCGGCAGGAAAGACCCGCACCGAGGTGCTCACCCACTTCTCGACTAAGTATGGCGAGAAGATCCTCTCGGCACCGACCACGGCGGGCTTCAATCTCGTCGCCTGGGTCACGCCGTTCGCGGCGGTCCTCGCAGCGGGGGCGGTGATCGTAGTCGTGTCGCGGCGCTGGCGCCGAGCACCGGCCGCGCCTCCACCCTCGACTCCCGCTGCGGCGGACGATGCGCGCCGCGCCCGCCTCGAGGCCGAGCTCGATCGGTTCGACGCGTGAGCCGAAGCTCGTGAACGCGCTCGTCTACGCCGCCGGCTTGCTCGTGATCGTGGGCGTTGCGGCCGCGATCGCGTGGCCGCTGCTGCGGCCTGTAGCCGCGCGCGCTCCGAGGTCGGCCGGCGATCCGGAACGCTATCGCTGGGAGAAGGAGAAGGAGCTCGCGTACGCCGCGATCAAAGAGGCCGACTTCGACCTGCAAATGGGGAAGCTCTCGGTCGAGGACCATGCGGCGATTCGCGGCAAGTACGAAGAGCGGGCGCTCGCCGCCCTCGCGGCGCTCGAGAGGTGCGGATGAGCGGCGCCGCGGTCATTGCGGCGGCGGACGTGAGCAAGGCGTTCGGTCGTAGCGTCGTCCTGCGGGACGTGACGTTGCGCATCGGCGTCGGTGAAGCGGTCGCCGTGTTCGGACCGAACGGTGCCGGCAAGAGCACCATGCTGCGTCTCTTCGCCGGCCTCATGGCGCCCTCGGGCGGTCGGCTCCGGACGTTCGGCGTGGCCGGTCCCGACGCGACCGTACGGCGCCGGATCGGCCTGGTCGCCCACCAGAGCTTCCTCTACCCCGACCTGACGGCGCGCGAGAACCTGCTGTTCTATGCGCGGATGTTCGATCTCCCGGACGCGGTCGAGCGGGTGCGGCTGTGGCTCGATCGGGTGGCGCTCGCCGAGGCGGGTGCCCGGCCGGTGCGGCTCTTCTCGCGGGGCATGGAGCAGCGGTTGGCGCTGGCGCGCGCTCTCATCCACGATCCCGCGCTGGTCCTCCTCGACGAACCATGGACCGGACTCGATGCGGCGTCGGCCGACTGGCTGGCCGAGCGGCTGTGCGAACTCCGCGATCGCGGGCGGACGGTCGTCGTCGCGACGCACGATTTCGAGCGCGGGCTCGGCGTCGCGACTCGCGCTCTGATCGTGCATCGCGGGCGCGTCGCTTGGGACGGCGGCCTGCCGACGGTGGCTACGCTCGAAGAAGCCTATCGACGGATCACGGAGGCAGCGGCCGCATGAGCGCTGCGTGGCGGATCCTGCACAAGGATCTGGTTCTCGAGCTTCGGACCCGCGAGGCTCTCTCCGGCCTCATCGTGCTCATGCTCCTCATCCTGCTGACCTTCACCTTCGCGATGGATCCCGAGGGTGCCGGCGAGGCGGCGCCGGCCGTGCAATGGGTCACGTTCGTGTTCGCGGGTCTCATGGCGATTCAGCGCGCCTTCCTGCTCGAGCGCGAGAACGGCGCCTGGTACGGCCTCCTGCTGTGCCCCATCGATCGCGGCGCCATCTTCGTCGCCAAGATGGCGAGCAACGTGATCGTGCTCGGCCTAGCACAGCTGGTGCTCGTAGCTCTGCTGGCCTTGCTGCTCGGCGCACCGGCTCTCGCGGCGCCGGCCGCCGTGCTGCTCGTGAACTTCCTGGGCCTCATCGGCTTCGCGGCCCTGGCGACGCTGTTCGCGGCGATCTCGGTTCGCCTGCGGGCGCGCGAGATGATGCTCCCGCTCCTGGTCCTGCCGCTGCTCGTGCCGCTCGTTATCTGCGCCGTCGAGGCGAGCCGCGTCGTCATGAACGGCGGCAGTCTGGCGAGCGCCGGCGCCTGGCTCCGCGTGCTCGCGACGTTCGACGTCATCTTCAGCGTCGCGGGTTGGATGATCTTCGAGCAACTGGTGCAGGAATGAGCGCCCGCCAGGCCAGCGCCCCGGTGATCGATCGCGTGCTGCCGATCGCAGCTACTGTCGTGATGTTGGCGGCCATCTGGTGCGTCTTCGTGTACGTGCCGAACGAACGCTTGCAGGGTGCTCCGCAGCGCATCTTCTATTTCCACGTGAGCTCGGCGTGGGCGGCCTTCCTCGGTTTCTTCGTGGCGGCGGGTGCGAGCGGACTCTTCCTGTGGCGCGGCCGTGTCGAGGACGATCGCATGGCGATGGCGGCGGTCGAGGTCGGCATGTTGTTCTGCACGATGGTGCTGGTGACCGGACCGATCTGGGCGCGGCCGATCTGGGGAGCGTGGTGGACGTGGGATCCGCGGCTCACCATGACGGTCATCCTGTGGACGATCTACGCGGTGTACCTCGTGTTGCGGTCGAGCGCGCGCGACGATCCGCAGATCGCGCGCTACGCCGCCGTGCTCGCGGTGATCGGCGTGCTCGACGTACCCTTGATCCAGGTATCGGTCCGCCTCTGGCGCGGCATGCACCCGTCGGTGCTATCGGCGCCGGCGAACACGGGCGGGATCGAGGATCCGCGCATGGTCGCCGGTCTCGTGGTCACGACTATCGCGTTCATGCTGCTGTTCGTGTGGTTGCTCCGCCTGTGCTACGAGAGCCTGCGCTTGCGGGACGAGCTGCATCGCCTGGAGGATCGCGCGAGGGAGCTGATCCGATGAGCACACCCGATCGCTTCTGGTTCCTGTTCGCCGCCTACGGAGCCATCTGGATCCTCCTGGCCATGTTCCTCACGCATCTCGGACGTCGTCAGCGGACGCTGGAGCGCGAGCTTCGCGACCTCGAATCGCAGATGCCGCCGCGGCCGGGCGCCTGACGAGCCCGCCGGGATCAGCGTCCGCCGATCGGGAGCGGTCGCGACGAAATCGGCGATCGTTACCCTAGTGACGGAGGAGGCGCGCTCCCGAGTGCGGTCGCTGCCCTTCCGGCATGGCCGGAGTCCGGATTCGCGGTGGATTTGCGGCCGTGCTCCTCCCCGAGTCCGAAGCGCGTCGCTTGGCCACTGGCATGTCGCTTGCTGGCCGCCTTCCGTGCAGCGCGTCCCGTTCCCGGGCGGTCTCCGGCTGCCCGACTTGCTTTCGAGCCAGCCGACTGCGGTGGCGCGGCTGGAAGCCTCCGATCTCCAGGCCATCAATGTGTGGCTCTGTGAGACGCGCTGGCGCACCTGCCTGATCGTCGCTGCCGCGATGCCGGGGCTCGGTTATCTCGCCGGCCTGGCGATACGCTGGTTGCCGGTGGTGATCGTGTGTGCCGTGACCGCCGGGCTGAGCCCCATCTATCGACGCTCGATGGAGCGCGGCGTCGATCTGCGCGCGATCGTATACGCGCAGCTGATCTTCGACACTTTCGCAATCGCTGTCGGTCTCGTGGTCATCGGTCCGGCCGGCGTGTTGTTCGGATACTTCTTCCTGATGACCATCGTGCCGGCGGCGATGGTCTCGGTGACCTGCAGCGTGGTGGTGACGTCGTTCGCGGCCCTCAGCTACGTGCTGGTAGTCGCCGCCGAATCCGCGGCGGCGATCAGGGAGGTCGACGTCGCGGCGCTGGTCGCCGTCGCGGTCTTCGTCTTCGCCGTCGTGGCGTCGCAGTGTGATTTCTACAAGCGCCATCTCCGCGACAAGAACCGCCGTCTCGCCGAGACGGGCGAGCGCTTGGCGGCGACGAATGTCGATTTGGCGGTCGCCGCGGAGACCGCTCTCGGGCTTTGCGACGTGAGCCGGGCGCTCGGAGCGTCGCTCGACCTCGGGGTCGTGATCGACCGCCTGCACGCGGTTGCGATGGAGCGCCTCGGGACGGATTGGTGCGCGATCATACTCGCCGATGCCGGCGACTCGTCCGGGTATAGGGTGATGGCGAGCCGCGGTCTCGGCGGGTCGCCGGCCATCGGCTCCGGCTTCTGGGACTTCGGCGCGCTCGTGCTCGCCGAAGGCGTGGTGGAGATGGCGAACGCCGCGACCGGACCGGGAGCGCGGGCCGTCCGCGAGTGGGGCATCGCTTCGGGGATCTTCGCCGGCATGCGGTGCGGGAATCGGATCGTCGGAATTTTCGCGACCGGGAACCGGTGCGCACCCGGAGAGTTCTCGGTGCTGCAGCGCGATCTCGTCGTCGGAATCGCCGCCCAGGCGGCGTTCGCGATCGAGAACGCGACCCTGCACGCCCGGCAGCGCGAGGAAGCGGAGATCTCGGCGGCGCTCCTGCGCGTGTCCGAGCTCCTGAACGCCAATCCGGACGTCGACGATCGACTGGAGCGCCTATCCGCGTTCACCTGCGACTTGGCGGGCTGCGACTTCGTCAACATCGTCCTCCGCGATGCGCAGCGGCAGACCTTCCGGGTGGCTGCCGGCACCGATCGTGTGGCGCCGAATCTGCCTCTGGAGATGAAGCAGATCGATTTCGAGATGCGCGACTTTCCGGAACTGGAGCGTGCCGACCAACATGGCTGGGCGGAAGTCGCGAGTCCGACCGCCGGGGACGCCTCGTGGATGCAGCGGTGGTTCTTGCGGTCGTGCGCGGCGGTGCCCATGCACTTGCGGGGCGAGGTCGTCGGCTATCTGGCCGCCGGCTCGCACACCCGGTCGGACCCGTTCTCTGCGAAGGTCCGCCGCCTCCTCACCGGCATTGCGCAGCAGACCGTGACCGCGATCGAGAACGGCAGGCTCCTCGCCAATCTCCGGGCCGCCAACAATCTCAAGTCCGAGTTCATCAGCACGATGTCCCATGAGCTGCGGACGCCGCTGAACGCGATCATCGGCTACAACGAGCTCCTCGCCGACGGCGAGTTCGGGACGATCGGGCCGGAGCAGCGAGAGGTATGCAGCAAGATTCTGCAATACTCGCGGCAGCTCCTCGAGCTCATCCAGGCGACTCTGGACGTGAGCCGGATGGAGACGGGGGCGCTGCCGGTTACGTTCGAGCCGCTCGACGTGGTCCGGCTGTTAGCCGAGGTAGAAGCCGAGATCCCGCGCGCGTGGGTGAAACCCGGCGTCGTAGTGTCGTTCGCTGTGGCGGCGAACGTGCCGGTCGTCCAGAGCGATCGCCCGAAGCTCAAGATGGTCGTCCGCAATCTGGTCCACAACGCGCTCAAGTTCACCGACGCCGGATCGGTGGCGGTGTGCGCGTCGGTGGATGCGGCGCGTGAGGCGCTGCTCGTCACCGTGGCGGACACCGGTATCGGGATCAGCCCGGAAGGCCAGAGCATCATCTTCGACATGTTCCGGCAGGTCGATGGCAGCGACCGGCGGCGGCACGACGGCGTCGGGCTCGGGCTCTACATCGTGCGCCGCCTCACCGCGCTGCTCGGGGGGGCGATCGCGGTCGAGAGCGAGATCGGCGAGGGCGCGCGATTCGAGATCCGGCTGCCGCTGCGACCTTGCGGCACGCGCGCCGCCGACGCGGTGGCGCTCGACAAGCTCTCCGCCTGACGCGCCGCGACGCTGCATTCGCCGGCGATCTTGTCGCCGTTCGCGCGCGAGTCGCGCCCCGCTGTCCGCAGCTTGCGCGTGAGCGGGCAGCTGCGATAGAGCGCCATACGCGCTGCCGGCCGGTGGTGCGCCATTTACGAAACGGACGCGTGGGAGCGCGCGCGGAGGAGGGACGCCATGGTGATGCGCACGCAGCGAGTGCTGGCGTGGGTGGTCGTCGCGGTCTCGATCGGGATCGCCGATCGAGCGGGCGCGACGCAGAAGTTCGGCCCGCTCGAGCTCTCGGGGAACGTGCAGTCGCAGCAGTTGATCCGCCACCCCGACGTCGACCAGTACTACTTCGTCCAGCAGCGCAACACGCTGCGCGTGCGCGTCGACTACGAATGGATGAAGCGCGGCGGCAAGTTCCTCGACCGCTACGACCTCTCGGATTGGATCGAGAGCTCGCACCTCTTGCTGCTGTACCGCGGCGTCTACGACAGCATCTACGATCTGACCCCCGGGATCACCGAGAAGTACGAGTTCACCGGCGAGCGGGTCGACAAGCGGTTCAGCCATCTCGACGACATGAACCGCGGCTGGCGCGACGCCATGAAGTTCGAGAACGACCTTCGCGAAGCGTACGTCGACATCAAGTTCCGCGGCAATTTCAGCCTGCGCGCCGGCAAGCAGCAGGTCATCTGGGGCGAGTCGGACGGGTTCCGCCTCCTCGACCGCGCCAACGCCCTCGACATTTCGTGGCACTTCTTCTACGAGCTGCCGCCGCCCGCTTACGGCCTCGACGATCTCCGCATACCGTTCTGGATGATCAAGGGCCTCTACGATTTCGGGAGCGTCGGTTCATGGAGCAACGTCTTCGCCGAGGCGTACTGGAACCCCGGCGACTGGAGTCCGACCAAGATGAGCTTCCTCCCCAGTCCTTGGGGCGTGCGGCTCGGCAACCCGCTCACCAATCCTCGCAGCGGCGCCTTCTACGCGGTCTGGCCCGGCATCAAGCGGCTCATGAACGGCACGAGCCTCCGCCAGGGCGACTACTCCCGCAATCCCATCGACAACAGCCAGTTCGGCATCCGCTTCAACGGCGTCACCGGTCCGGATACGCCGATCCTGCCCGCCGGGCTCCAGATCCAGGCCGGCTATCTCTACCAGCGCTTCGCGCCGGCGGGCGGCGCCACCACCAGTGCGGCGATGGCGCGCGGCCTACCGCCGACCGATGCCGGTTACATCCGCACCCAGGAACTGGTCGGCCGCGGCACGTTGCCGGTCGAGTTCTATACGCCGTACATCCATACGATCGGCATCGCCGCCAACTATTTCGACGAGTGGACCAAGATCGTGTGGCGGACCGAGCAGGCGTACGATTTCGGCATCCCGTTCTACTCGTGCGCACACGACGCCGACCAGGTGAACCGCCGCCTGGATCGGGGCGAGCGCGCCTGCACCCGCGACACCACCTTCGCGCCGTTCCTTCCCGGTATCCGCAATCACGACGTGTGGTCCGGCCTCATCGCCTTCGACCGCCCCACCTGGATCCGGCCGCTCAACAAGAAGACGACCTTCTTCATCACCGGGCAGCTCTTCCACACCTACCTGATCCAGAAGGCGAACAGCACGATCGGCGGCCTCGATCTCCCGACCAAGACCAAGACGATCGGTCAGAATCCGCCGATCGCCTATCGCGACGACATCCACCGCTGGGAGATGCTGATGACCTTCGCCATCGTCGGCTTCTACCGCGGCGGCAGCGTAGCGCCGGCCTTCATCTACCTCTTCGACCCGGTCAACAGCTACAGCCAGTCGGTGATCTGGGGCGTCGATTACTTCGTGACCCCCAACTTCGCAGTGAACCTGGCGCAGCGGTTCATCATCAACCCGACGCGCGAGATCAACTTCGAGCCGTGGGGCATGGGTGGCTTGAACCGCGGCCGCTCGGAGACCGGAATCCGCTTCACCTATCAATTCTGACGTTCGGCGCCGCGGGCGTATCGAGCGAGCACCACGGCCAGCGATGCGAACGGAAGAATGGTGAGGGCTGCTTCCGTCGCCTCGCCGGCGGTTCCGGGCGCTCGCAACGCCAGTGCGCTCGTCACCCCGCCGACCGTGAGCGCGGCGATGCCGATGCCCATGAGCGCGTCACCGGCGATCAGGCCGGAGGCGAACAATACCGGGCGGTCGTCGAGAGGCGTCGCCTCGCGAGACAGGAACGCGCGCAGCAGGCCGCCGAGTATGAGCGGCGCGGTCGTCGTGATCGGAAGATACAACCCGATCGCGAACGCGAGCGGGATGAGGCCGCAGAGCTCTGCCGTGAGCGCTAGCCCCGCGCCGAGCGCCATCAGGGTCCAGGGCAGGTTGCCGTCCATGACCCCGGTCACGAGCGTCGCCATCAACTTCGCTTGCGGGGCGGGGAGCGCCGGAGAGCCGAGCCCGTAGGCAGCGTGCAGCAGCAGGAGCACCGATCCGGCCCGCAACGCTGCTGCGGTGACGCCGATCATCTGACCTATTTGTAGGCGATAGGGGGTGGCGCCGAGCAGTGCGCCGGTCTTCAGGTCCTGGGCGAGATCGCCGGCGAGCGCGATCGAGATCGCGACCAGCGCCCCGACGGTGATGCAGGCCGTGATCCCGGCGGCTCCGCGCTCGCCGAGCGCGGCGAGAACGAGGGTCGTCCCGAGGAGCGCCGTGATGGTCATGCCCGACACCGGCTGAGAGGTGGTTCCGACGAGTCCGACGATGCGGCCCGAGACCACGACGAAGAAGAAGCTGAAGGCGACGGCGAGGACGGTGGCGGCGAGGGACAGATGGAAGGCGGGCAACAGCCAGAAGGCGAGGGTGAGGATCGCGACACCGGCCGCGACGATCGACGTCGGCAAGTCGCGCTCGGTCCGGGGCAGCGCGCTCGCTGCGATGCGGTTTGCGGGGCGCAAGCGGGTGAACGCCGCCAGCATCACCGGAAGGGCGCGGACGACTGCGGAGATGCCCCCCGCAGCTACGGCGCCGGCGCCGACGTAGCGGACGTAGCGGCTCCAGATGTCGTTCGCGCCGAGCTGGCGGACGGTTTCCGGGATGCCGAGCATGGCGCCGACGCCGGAGCCGCCGATCTTGTCGAACCACGGCAAGAGCACGGTCCAGCCGAGTACGCCGCCCGCGAGCATGGTGCCGGCTATGCGCGGTCCGATGAGGAAGCCGACTCCGAGGAAGAGCGGCGATAGCTCCATGCCGAAGGTCGCCTTGTGGAAGCGGTGCAGCGTGACGCTGACGCTCTCCCGCCACAGAGAGAAGCCGCGCATCGCCAGCTGGTAGAGCGCTCCGAGCGCTATCCCGGCGAAGACCGGCCGCGCGGTCACGCCGCCACGATCGCCGGCCATCAAGACGCGTGCGCAGGCCGTTCCCTCGGGAAACGGGAGAGTGGCGTGTTCCTCGACGGTGAGGTCGTGCCGGAACGGGATCATCAATAGGATGCCTAGCGTTCCGGCGCCGACCGCGATGAGGAACACCTCCAGAGCGCTCGGGTGCTGGTCGAGGAAGATCAGCGCCGGAATCGTGAAGATGACTCCGGCTGCCAGCGACTCGCCGGTCGAGGCGATCGCATGCACGACGTTGTTCTCGAGGACGGTTCCGCGCCGCAGGATGCCTCGCAGCACCGTCATGGAGAGGACTGCCGACGGGATCGACGCCGATACGGTGAGCCCGATCTTGAGCCCGAGGTAGGCGTTGACCATGCCGAACGTGAGCGACAGCACTATACCGAGCGCGATCGCCAGCGGCGTGAGCTCGGCAAGGTCGTCGCCGGCGCGAACGTAGGGGGTGAAGGCTGCTGCGCGACGGTCGGAAAGCCCGGGGTCGGCGGCGCGAGTGCGTACGCTCATGCGAGGCGCGCGATGCTACGGTTCATGGTTCACGAACGCAACGGATCGTGCGTCGGTGCACGCCGCGCGCTCGTCGTGTTCGTTGCAGATCGATCGCGATCGTGCGCGCACGCTGGCGCCGTCTCGCCGGAGCTTTTCGGCGTTTCCTGGGACAACGAGCAACGATATGGTGTCGCATGATGGATCTCGGCGCGAAGCGAGCATCGAACCGGAGAGTACGCCGCGTTCTTCCGGATGCCGAGCGGCGCTTGCGTTCGTCGTTTCCCGAGGTGTGGGCGTGGTACGAGTTGCTCGTCGCCGCGCGTGCGACCGGAGCCGCTGCCGAGCGTCTCCGCGGGCCGGAAGCGTCGCCCCGCCGTTCGTCGAGTCGCTGCTGACCGCGAGGCCGCCGGGGCGAGGCGGGCCTACGAGCGCCGGAGGCGGTGTGCGACGGCGCGGTCGACGTAGCGCGCGAGCATATCCGTTTCGAGATTGACGCGATCCCCGGGCTGCTTGCGACCGAGCGTGGTCGCTGCCGCCGTGTGCGGGATCACCGCTACGGTGAACGACCGGCGATCGCAGTCGAAGACGGTGAGGCTAACGCCGTCGACGGCGATCGAGCCCTTCTCGACGAGGAACCGCGCGAGCCCGGCCGGGAGGGAGAATCGGTAGAGGGCGCTCCCGCCTTCCGGGGTGATCGCGACGACGGCGCCGGTTCCGTCCACGTGTCCGAAGACGAAGTGGCCGCTCAGGCGATCCGAGAGGCGCAGCGAGCGCTCGAGGTTCACCGGGTCGCCGCGGCGCAACGCGCCAAGAGTGGTCCGCCGCAGGCTCTCGGCAGATACGAGAACCGAGAAGGTCGCGCCGCGCCGCGCCGCGACGGTCATGCAGGCGCCGTTCACGGCGATGCTCTCGCCGAGCCCGAGGCCGCGAAGCCGGCTCGTGACGGTCAACTCCGCATCGCCGCGTGATCGGCGGACGGTCGCGATGGTGCCGACGCACTCGATGATGCCGGTGAACACCGGGGCGCCGTGGACGAGGTCAGTCCCCGCGGCCGAGAAACCGCGACAGCCATCCCGAGCTCTCGCGCTGGGCCAGTTTTTCGAGCTCTCCGGCATCGAGCCATGTGCCATGTCCATGCGGACATTCGTCGATCTCGATGTCGAGCTTGTGGCGCACGTTGAGCCGCTCGCCGCACTTCGGGCAGCGCATGTGCGCCAGCTGGCGCACTGCCTGCTCCTCCTCGGCGCCGCTCTGGGCCTTCAGCTTCTGAATCAGCTCGCGGTCGCGCTCGGCGAAAAACGTGTCCTCGCGCGCCTTTTCGACGTCGCGAAGCTTGCTGCCGAAGCGATCTTTCTCATCGTCGGGCATCATCGGCCTCCGTGGGCTTCATGGGCTGCGCTTCGCGGGGTGACGATCGCCGCCAGCCGACGCGCTTTTCTATGGACTCGAGCAACGCCTTGCAGTGGCGATTCTCCGAGGACAACAACGTCAGACCTCCGATCAGGAAGGGGATCTGAGGAACTAGCGGCAGCATGAGCCCGATCACGCCGAGGGCCAGCAGCAGAACGCCGAGCGAGATCTTGCCTGCCCTTCTGATGTGTCGCCTCATTGCCCGCTCGCGCCGTCGCGCGCGATTGTAGCCGTGGGCCGCGGGGATCGTCAATTACGGTACGGCTTTAGCTCGGTGCTCGAGCGGTCGACCGGCGTCGCGGACGCGTGCTTGCGGGGCTTCGATCCGTGGTTACCTCTGGGGGACCATGAACGTCGACCGGCTCACTCAAAAATCCCAAGAAGCCCTCCGTGACGCACAGACCCTGGCGGTTCGTCGGAACCATCAAGGTGTGGACGTCGAGCACCTCCTCGCCGCGTTGCTGGCGCAGTCCGAAGGCGTCGCCCCCGTCCTGCTCGAGCGTTCCGGCGTTGCCGTCGCCGATCTTCGCGAGCGCGTCGAGCGCGAGCTCGCACGCATCCCCCAGGTGACCGGGCAAGGCTCCGGCGGTACGCCGTACGTCACGCAGCGACTCGCGAAGCTCATGGCGCAGGCCGAGACCGAGGCCGCGAATCTCAAGGACGAGTACGTGAGCGTCGAGCACCTCCTCCTCGCCATGCTGGAGGAGTCCGGCGCCACCGGACGCGCGCTCAAGCAGGCCGGACTCGCGCGCGACAAGTTCATGGAGGCGCTGCGCAGCGTCCGAGGCAGCCAGCGGGTCACGAGTCAGGATCCGGAGTCGACCTATCAGGCACTCGAGAAGTTCGGTCGTGACCTGACCGCGCTCGCCGCTCAGGGCAAGCTCGATCCGGTGATCGGTCGCGACGAGGAGGTGCGGCGGGTGGTTCAGGTACTGTCGCGCCGCACCAAGAACAATCCGGTGCTGATCGGCGAGCCTGGCGTCGGCAAGACCGCGATCGTCGAGGGTCTGGCGCAGCGTATCGTGCGCGGCGACGTTCCCGAGGGCCTCAAGGACAAGCGCGTGATCACGCTCGATATGGGAGCGCTCGTAGCCGGAGCCAAGTACCGCGGCGAATTCGAGGAACGCCTGAAGGCCGTTCTCAAGGAGGTCCAGACCGCCGAAGGCGACGTCATCCTCTTCATCGACGAGCTCCACACGGTCGTCGGCGCGGGCGCCGCCGAAGGTGCGATGGACGCGAGCAACCTCCTGAAGCCGGCTCTCGCGCGCGGCGAGCTGCACTGCATCGGGGCGACCACCCTCAACGAATATCGCAAGCACATCGAGAAGGACGCGGCGCTCGAGCGCCGCTTCCAGCCGGTGCTGGTCGACCAGCCGAGCGTCGAGGAGACGATTTCCATCCTGCGCGGCCTGCGCGAGCGCTACGAGGTCCACCACGGGGTGCGGATCAAGGACGCTGCCCTGGTGACGGCGGCCGTGTTGTCGGATCGCTACATCAGCGACCGCTTCTTGCCCGACAAAGCGATCGATCTCGTCGATGAGGCGGCTGCGAAGCTGCGCACCGAGATCGACTCGTTGCCGGCCGAGCTCGACGAGGTTTCGCGGCGTGTGATGCAGCTCGAGATCGAGCGTGAAGCGCTGCGCAAAGAGACCGACAAGGCTTCGAAGGACCGGCTCGAGCGGCTCGAGAAGGAGCTCGCCGATCTGCGGACCGAGAGCGATCGCCTGCGGGCACAATGGGAGCGCGAGAAGGGCGGGGTCGCGAAGCATCGCGAGCTGCGCGAACAGATCGAGGCGACGCGAGTCGAGATCGAGAAAGCCGAGCGCGCCTACGATCTCAACAAGGTCGCGGAGCTCAAGTACGGAAAGCTCGCCGGTCTCGAGCGCGAGCTTGCGGCCGAAGAGCAGGCGCTCGAGCTGGCCCAGGACCAGCCCGCGACGTCGCGTCTCCTCAAGGAGGAGGTGGACGAAGAGGACATCGCCGAGGTGGTGGCGCGGTGGACGCACATTCCCGTCGCCAAGCTCATGCAGGGCGAGGTCGAGAAGCTGCTCGGACTCGAAGCGCACCTCCATCAGCGCGTCGTCGGCCAGGACGAAGCCGTGCGCGCCGTCGCCGACGCGGTCGTCCGCGCCCGCTCCGGCCTCAAGGATCCCAACCGGCCGATAGGGTCGTTCATCTTCCTCGGTCCGACCGGCGTCGGGAAGACCGAGCTGGCGCGCGCCCTCGCCGAGTTCTTGTTCGACGACGAGCACGCGATGATCCGCATCGACATGTCCGAATACATGGAGAAGCACACGGTCGCCCGCCTCATCGGCGCCCCTCCCGGCTACGTCGGATACGACGAGGGCGGTCAGCTCACCGAAGCAGTACGCCGCCGTCCCTACTGCGTCATCCTTTTCGACGAGATCGAGAAGGCGCATAGCGACGTCTTCAACGTGATGCTGCAGATTCTCGACGACGGGCGGCTCACCGACGGTCACGGCCGAACGGTCGATTTCAAGAACAGCGTCGTCATCATGACCAGCAACATCGGGAGCCCGGTGATCCTCGGTTACCGGGGCGGCGCCGACCCCGAGGCCTACGAGGCGATGAAGCGCGAGGTGCTCGAGGCGTTGCGCGGCCATTTCCGGCCGGAGTTCCTGAACCGTGTCGACGAGATCGTGGTCTTCCACGGTCTGTCGCGCGAGCAGCTCGCGACCATCGTCGAGATCCAGCTCGGCAGGCTCCGGCAGCGGCTCGTAGAGCGGAAGATCACACTCGAGCTCACCGACGCGGCCCGGCGACATTTCGCGAATGCCGGATACGACCCGGTCTATGGGGCGCGACCTCTGAAGCGTTTGCTGCAGCGGGACATCGAGACCAACCTCGCGCGCAAGATCCTCGCGGGTGAAGTGGGCGAGGGCTCGCGCGTGGTGGTGGACGTGACGCCGGGGGGCGAGCTGTCCTTCGCCGCCTCCCCGGGCGCAGCGGCGGAGTGATCGGCGTCGGCAGGGGCCGATACCTCGGACCCTTGCGCGCGTAGGTCGGGTTTCGTAGACGTTGGCGTATCGGGCCCGATATGGACGCGCGCCAAAAGATCCTCTCTTCGGCCACCAAGCTCTTCTCGACGCAAGGTTACGCGACGACGTCCCTCGCGCAGGTCGCCAAGGAAGCGCAGGTTTCGAAGGCGCTCATCTTCTGGCACTTCGCGAGCAAGGAAGACCTCTTCCGCACTGCGCTCACCGAATCGCTGGCGCCGTACTCCATCGACGTGCTCGAAGCCCTTGCCGGACTCGGCGAGCTCGATCAGGTCGGCAAGCTGATCGACGTCTACTTCGCGTTCGTCAGCCAGAACGTCTACTCGGTGCGATTTCTCCTCTCGCTCGTCGTTCGCGAGGAGAAAAACCTCGACGACGTACTCGATCGTACGACGGAGCTCTTTCGCATCTACCGCAGCCTTCTCGCCGACATCCTGCGCAGCGGGCGCGACAAGGGAGTATTCCGCGCTACCGTCGATCCCGAGGCTGATGCGACCCTCATCATGGCGACCCTCAACGGTATCCTCCTGCAGGGGTTCGCCGCGAGCATTCTGCAGGCGGACCCGAAGCCGTTGCTGGAGCACATGAAGACCGGTCTCGCCGAACGGCTGTCGGCGCCGGCCGCGTAATTGCAAACGAAATTCCTTTCGCATATGGCAGCCGCCGGAATGCGCGACTGGGTACGCGCCGTCGCCGAGAAGGCCGCGCGCAAGAAGACGGCGAACGGCCGCGTCGGACGTCGCGTCAACCGGGAGAAGGAGCTCTTCACTCTGCGCGCGCGGCACGTGAAGCAGCTGTTCGCGGACGTCGAAGGGCTCGCGAGCGCCATCAACAAAGAGCTCGCCGAGCAAGCCATCAAGCTGCACCGCGCGCTCAATCCGAAGAATCTCGGCGGCATCGAGGTTCCCGACGGCGCCCGCTTGGCGCTCGAGTTCCTGGAGCGGCGGCTGGAGGTCGTCGTGCAGCCGATTGCGTCTATCGGCGGCAGACCGGCGCCGCTCCGACCGCTCGCGACGGCGTCCGTCATTCAATACGATCGCTCTGATCCGTCGGCCGCCGATTGGTTCGACCTCGCGCTCCGTGAGGACGGAGCCTGGTTACGGAAGTCGGCCGACGGCGGGCACGGCGCCTCCCTGACCGAGGCGGACGTGCAGCGCCTGATCGAGTGGCTGGTCAGCTAGCAGTCCGGTGCGGACTAGTTGAGCTGGAGGCGGATGGCGGCCAGCGCACCCTGGGCGAAGCGCGACGTCGCGTCGAGCTCCAGCGCGCGCTCGAACTCGGCGATCGCCCGGTTCAGCATGCCCTTCGCCCAATAGACGCGGCCCAGGTTGCAGTGCGGGTAGTGGCGCGCCTCGTAGCGCTTGGCGAGCACCGCTTTGTCGAGCCAGGGAACGGCCTCGTCGAGCTTCCCCTGTTTCAGGAGATACGAGCCGATATCGTTGTAGGGGTTGCCGAAGTCCGGATCGATCGCGATCGCCTTCTTGCACTCGGCGATGGCATCGTCGAGCCGGTCGAGGAAGCTCAGCGCCCAGCCGAGGAACGTATGCGCTTCGGCAGTCGGGCGGCTGGCGATGGATGCCTGGTAGCGGCCGATCGCCGCCTCGAGGTCGCCGGCCATGTGCAGTCGATAGGCTTCGACGAAGAGCTGGTGCGCGCGGCGCAAGCGATCGGAGGATTCTTCACTCATGAGCGACTGGTCGCTTGGAGCCAGAGCGACACGCCGCAATAATACGCCGGGTACGCGAGGCTCGCCCAGAGCAGAAGTACGGGAGCCTCCGGCAACGTCCAGATCGCGTAGAGCACCACCAGGCCCCAGATCGCGCCGAGGCCGATCGACGAGCGGCGAAAGCGCGGAGCGCGAGACGGATACAGGAACTTGAGCGGCGCGAACACCAGTGCGGAGAGCGCGACGATCCAGAGCGCCGTGACCTCGGGCGGAATCCGGAGCGCGTACGCGTAGAAGGCGACGACGTTCCAGTATGACGGAAAGCCGCGGAAGTAGTGATCCTCGGTCTTGGCGTCGCTGCGACAAAAGCCATACGCACTCGCGAGGAGCGGCGCCGCGGCGATCCAGTTCGTCCAGGGGGCGGGGAAGAAGCCGCCGAGGCGGAGGGCGACGATCGGCACCATAACGTACGTCAAATAATCGACGATGTCGTCGAGCCGCGAGCCGTCGTAATAGGGCAGGACTCTCTTGACACCGACTGCCCGCGCCAGCGCGCCGTCGGTGCAGTCGATGGCGAACGCTACGGCGAGCCAGCGGAAGACGTCAGGGAAGCGCTGCTCGACGGCGGCCAGGAGAGCAAGAAAGGCGATCACCGCACCGCTCGCCGTGTATGCGTGGACGCTCCACGCGGCGGCGTGTCGTAGCGCGCTCGGAGGCGCCGAGCCCGGATGGACTGCGGCGCCGCTGCGCATCCGAGGCCGTGCCGCGCTCAGCGCTGGCGCTCGACGATCATGGCGATCGCTTCTCCGCCCCCTAGGCAGAGAGTCGCCAGTCCGAAGCGAGCGCGGCGCTCGTCGAGCGCGCCGAGGAGCGTGGTCAGGATGCGCGCGCCGCTGGCTCCGATCGGATGGCCGAGAGCGATGGCGCCGCCGCGCACGTTGACCGCCGCGGGGTCGAGATCGAGCGCCCGGACGGCGGCTAGGGCGACTACCGCGAAGGCCTCGTTGATCTCGAAGAGATCGATGTCGGCGAGCCGGAGCCCGGCGCCGTCGACCACCTTGCGGACGGCGTCGATGGGCGCGATCGGAAACTCGGCGGGGGCGCGTCCGGCGACCGCGGTCGCGACGATGCGCGCCCGCGGTACGATGCCGTAGCGGCGGATCGCGGCTTCGCTGGCGACGACGAGCGCGGCGGCGCCGTCGGCCAGAGTCGAGGCGTTTGCGGCCGTGATCGTACCGTCTCGTTCGAAGCTCGGACGCAGCGCCGCGATGCGGTCGAAGTCGACGCGGCTCGGTTCTTCGTCCTTGCGGACGACCGCGACGCCGCCCCGATCCGGCACGTCGACGGGCACGATCTCGTCGGCGAACGCGCCCGCCGCGACGGCCGCCTGAGCTCGCCGATAGCTCTCGGCGGCATAGGCATCCTGCGCCTCGCGGTCGATGGCTCGCTCGCGCGCACAGCGCTCCGCTGCGCTCCCCATGTGGAAGTCGTCGTAGGGATCCCAGAGACCGTCTAGGATCATCGCATCGAGGAGCGCTCCGTGGCCGAGGCGCTGGCCGTCGCGCGCCCGTGGGACGAGGTAGGGGGCGCGCGACATACTCTCCATGCCGCCGGCGGCGACGATATCGGCCTCTCCCAGGCGGATCGATTGCGCCGCCAGTGCTATCGCCATCAATCCGGAGCCGCAGACCTTGTTGACGGTGAGGGCGCCGTGCGTGTGCGGCAGTCCGGCGCCGAGGCCCGCTTGGCGCGCCGGCGCCTGTCCGAGGCCGGCCGCGATCACGTTTCCCATGACGACCAGCTCGACGTCTTCGGCAGGAACGTGCGCGCGCTCGACGGCGGTGCGAAGTGCCACGGCGCCGAGCTCGGGGGCGGTGCGTTGCGCGAGCACGCCGCGGAAGCCGCCGATCGGCGTGCGCGCGGCGCTCAGAAGGTAGGCGCCACTCATGGACGGTGCTCGTGAGCGGCGGGGATTGTCGCAACTTCGTTTGCGATCATCAACCTCAGCCCCGCACTGCCGATGTCAGCGCCCGCGTGGCGCGCGCGGCACCAAAAAATATAGATCGCCCGGGGCGCGCAAGCGCCCGGCGCTGGTCGCGGCGTCGGCGGCATCGCCGAAATAGACGTCGACGCGGCCCGGACCGCGGATCGCAGCGCCCGTGTCTTGATTCAGAACGAACCGTGACAGCGGGGCGCTCGCTTCCGTCTCCCGGATGTCGATGAAGGCAAGCGCCCCCGGGGGGAAGACCGAGGGGTCGGTGGCGATCGTGCGGCCGGTCGTGACCGGAACGCCCAGGCTTCCGAGCGGCGGGCCCGTGAGCTCGCGGAAGAACACATAACGCGCGTTCGCTTGAAGAAGGCGGGGCTCCTCGGCGGGATGGTCGCGGAGCCAGTCGCGGATGCCGGCCATCGACGCCTGCTCGAGGACCAGGTCGCCGCGATCGACGAGGACGCGCCCGATGCTCGTATAGGGCCGTCCGTTCGACGCCGCGAAGCCGATCGCACGGTGGACGTTTCCAGGAAAGGCGAGCACTCCGGAGCCCTGGATCTGGAGGAAGAAGAGCCCGACCGGATCGTCCACCCACGCCAGTACGGGGGCGTCGCGGGCGGCGCCGGTCTCGATCTCCGCGCGCGTGAAATAGGGCACCAGTACTCCATCGACGACGCGACCGACGACGCGTTCGTGACCAGCGCACGGAGCGCCGAAGTCGGCGAGCGCCACCGTAACCAGGTCCGCCGGCCGACCGAGCACCGGGATGCGAAACCTGGTGTCGCGAGTCTCCCGCGCGGGTAGGGTCGGCAGGTAGTAGCCGGTGAACGCTACCTGGCCGGCCGGTCCCGCGCGGTACACCTCGAACCGCCGGCCGACCTCGGCCGCCAGCTCCGCAGTCGATGGTGTCCGCGCCAGGAAGTCGACGAGGTCGGCCATCGCGGCTCGCATCTCCTCTGCGGTGCGAGTAGTCGTTCCGAAAGCGATCGGTCGGTCCGGCGGCAGACGAGAGAAGTAGCCGATGCTCTCGCCGATCGCCGCCACGAGGCTTGCCCGATCGCCGTCGTCCGCGAAGGCGGGGAGTGCGGCGAGGGGGTGGAGCGGCCCTCGCGGCGAACGCCGGGTCGGCGTGCAGGCAGCGACGCCGACGAGCGCCGCGATCACGAGCCACGCCGTTACTCGACGTCCGCGCGTTGACACCGAGAAAGTATCCGTGCCAACTAGTCGACGGTTGCGCGCCTCCACGGTGCCATCGGCGCGCGGGATCGAGCGAGGAGGGCAGGGGTCACGCCCTGCGGGTGAGGAGGGGAAGATGAGTCCCGGCGTTCGCAGCTTCATGCTCGGGTTCGTATTCGGCATCGTCGCGTGTTGGGGGTTCATCACCTTCTACGGTGACCGCGGCGGCGATTGGCTGATCGAGATGGGTCGCAAGATGAAGACCGTCGCCCAGAACGACGGCCGTCAATACGGGACCCGCCGCGTGCAGACCTACTGACCGTCGTCGTGTCGGCTCACTCCGCCGCGTAGACTCTGGCGGCGGCCGCTACGCCCGCTCCAGCATCGCACGCCAGGCCGTGCCGCGGCAGGATGCGGCCGAGTGCGGCCAATAGCCGCCGCACGTTGTCGCCGGTGCTCGACTCTCCCATGAGGCCGATGCGCCAGGTCCGACCCTTCAATGGTCCGAGTCCGCCGCCGATCTCGATGCGGTCTTCTTCCAGGAGCGCGCGCCGGACGGCGGCATCGTCGACGCCGGCAGGGACGCGGACGCTGTTCAACATCCATAGACGGCGTTCCGGGGCCACCGCCATCGTCAGGCCGAGTGCGTCGAGGCCCGCGACGAGCGCTTCGTGATTGCGGCGGTGGCGCGTGAAGCGAGCCTCCAGCCCCTCTTCCAGTGTCACGCGGAGCGCTTCGTAGAGCGCGTAGTTCATGCTGATCGGCGCCGTGTGGTGGTAGACGCGCTCCTCGCCCCAGTACTTCTCGAGCATCGTTAGGTCGAGGTACCAGCTCTGCACCTTGCGGGTGCGAGCCCGCAAGCGCGCTACCGCGCGCGGACCGAAGGTGATCGGAGCGAGCCCCGGCGGACAGCTCAGGCACTTCTGCGTCCCTGAGTAGGCGGCGTCGACGCCGAGCCGGTCGACATCTACCGGACAGCCGCCGAGCGAGGTTACGCAGTCGATGACGAAGAGCGCGTCGTGCTCGTGGGCGAGGCGGCACGCGTCCTCGAGCGGCTGCCGGACGCCGGTCGATGTCTCGGCGTGCACCAGTACGAGGAGGCGCGGCTTCTTCGTACGGCCGAGGGCGGCGGCGATGGTCTCGGCCGGGACGATCTCGCCCCAGGGCGCTTCCGCGCGCACGACGACCGCGCCGGCGCGCTCGGCGACGTCGGCGAGCCGCGTGCCGAAGACGCCGTTGACGCCGATCACGACCTCGTCTCCCGGCTCGACGAGGTTCACGATCGCCGCCTCGAGTCCGGCGCTGCCCGTGCCGGAGATCGGGATCGTGAGCTCGTTCGTCGTCCCGAAGACGGCACGCAGCATGCGCTTGGTCTCGTCCATGAGCGCGACGAAGGACGGATCGAGGTGTCCGACCAAGGGCAAGGCCATGGCGGCGAGGACGCGCGGATGAACCTGACTCGGACCGGGGCCGAGCAGCAGGCGTTCGGGCGGTGGGAAGACTTCGGAGGGCGGGATGAGGGACATCATGGACCTCGTAGACATGGCGCGGTTCGCGAGCGGGTCGGGCGGTGCGCTCGGTGCTTATTGTGGTATCGTCGCGCGGTGTCAACGACGATCGCGCCACCGCCGGCGTTGGCGCGGGAGCTCGCCGCGATCGTGGGCGCCGACGGTGTGATCACCGACCTCGCGGCCCGCACCGTCTACGAGTGTGACGGATTCACCCTCGAGCGCGCCGTTCCCGATCTCGTCGTCCTGCCGCGGTCGACCGAGGAGGTCGCGCGCGTGCTCCGTGCCGCATGGCGCACGGGCGTTCCGTTCGTGCCGCGCGGCGCCGGCACCGGGCTGGCGGGCGGTTGCCTCGCCGCTCCCGCACGCCTCGTGGTGGGCACGAGCCGGATGCGCACGATTCGCGCGGTCGACGTGCCGAACCGGCGCGTGATCGCCGAAGCCGGGGTCGTGAACGCCGAGGTCTCGCGCGCGGTGCGCGCGGCGGGCCTGCATTATGTTCCCGATCCGTCGAGTCAGAGCGCGTGCACGATCGGCGGCAACGTCGCCGAGAATTCCGGCGGGCCGCACACGCTCAAGTACGGCGTGACGGCCAATCACGTGCTGGCGCTGGAGCTCGTGCTCCCCGATGGCGATGTCGTGCCGCTCGGCGACGGCGTCGGCGACGGCCTCGGCTATGATCTCGCCGGGGTCGTGTGCGGCGCCGAGGGTACGACGGGCATCGTTACGGCGGCGACGCTGCGCGTGGTGCCGCTGCCCGAGGCCGTCGTGACGCTGCTCGCCGTCTTCGCCACGGTGGCCGAGGCGACGACGGCCGTATCGGCCATCATCGCTGCCGGCATCGTTCCGGCGGCGCTGGAGATGATGGATCGGACGATCGTCGCCGCCGTCGAGGCCGCCTTCCGGGTCGGATTCCCCACTGACGCCGGTGCCGTGCTCATCATCGAGATCGACGGCGACGCCGCCGGTCTCGCCATGACGGCGGCGCTGATCGCGGACCTCTGCCGGCGTCACGGTGCCAGCGGAGTGCGGCGCGCGGCCGACGAGGCGGAGCGCGCCGCACTCTGGAAGAGCCGCAAGCGCGCCTTCGGCGCCGTCGGTCGGCTGTCCCCGAGCTACTGCACTCAGGACGGTGTCGTGCCGCGGACGCGACTCCCGGAGATCCTCGTCCGCATCGAAGAGGCCGGCCTCCGCCACGGACTCCGCATCGGCAACGTCTTCCACGCCGGTGACGGCAATATCCATCCGATCGTGCTCTACGACGAGCGCGATCCCGAGGAGGCGGCGCGCGCGCTGGCGGCGGGCCGCGACATCCTGCGTGCGTGCCTCGAGCTCGGCGGCAGCGTGACCGGTGAGCACGGCATCGGCGTCGAGAAGATGGTCGAGCTCGGCCTCGCGTTCACTGCCGACGATCTGGCGCTCATGCGCCGCGTGCGGGGTGTTTTCGATCCCGAGGAACGCGCCAATCCGGGAAAGATCTTCCCGACGCCGGGCGCGTGCGTCGAGCAGCGCGCTCCGCGGCGGCAGGCGGCGCTGTGACGGCGGACCCAACGCCGCAGGATGCGGCCGCGGCAGTGGCGGCTCGGCTCGGAGCCGCAGCCGATGCGGCGCACCAGGCGTGCGCCGCCTGGATCGTCGGCGGCGTCGGGCCGGCGCTCGTCGTGCGCCCCGCCGACGGCGCCGAGCTCGCGGCCGCGGTCGGCGCCGTAGCGGCGGCAGGCGGCGCGCTCGTGCCGCTCGGACGCGGCGCCCACCGCGACTACGGCCACGCGCCGCGGCGCTACGACGTGGCACTCGTCGTCGATCGCCTGACGCGGATCCTCGAGTACGAACCCGCCGACATGACGGTATCGGTCGCGGCGGGCGTCACCGTGAGCGAGCTCGCGGCGGTCTTGGCGCGGGAGGGGCAATGGCTCGCCATCGATACGCCGCTGCCCGCTGCCACCACCATCGGCGGGCTTGTCGCGGCCGACCGCTCCGGCTGGCTCGCGGCTTCGCTCGGGCGGGTGCGCGACGCGGTGATCGGGATCGGCGCCGTGACCGCGGACGGAGTGCGCGTCCGCGCCGGAGGCCGTGTCGTCAAGAACGTCGCCGGCTACGATTTGATGAAGCTCGCCGTCGGCTCGCTCGGGACGCTCGCGGTGCTCACCGATGTCACGCTCAAGGTACGGCCGCTACCCGAGCGGCAGCACGGCCTCGTGCTCGGCGCCGACACCGTCGCGGCGGCGCTCGGCCTCGGCGCCGCGATCGAGGGCGGGCTCGGTGTCGCCGCGACCGGCGTCATCGGCGGCGCTGCCGACGCTGCTGCGGTCGTGGTGCGCCTCGGCGGCGTCGCGGCCGACGTCGGTGTGCGGCGAGCGCGTGTGCGCGAGCTCGCGCGCCGCTACGGTGCTACGGTGCAGCTCGATGCCGATGCCGCCGCTCCCGACGTGGACGCGAGCTTCGTGGCGGTCCGCGACTTCGCGGCATCCGCCGCCGGCGAGATGGTAGTGCGGCTGGCCTGTCTACCGACGCGCCTGGCGACGGTCGTCACCGCCGCGACTGCAGCACTCGCGCGGGTCGACGGGACATGGCAGGCCGATCCGCACCGCGGCGTCGCCTACCTGGCATTCACGGCGGGCGGAGCGGCTACGGCAGCGCTCGGTGACCTCGCGCGGACCGCCGATGCGCACGGGGCGCATCTGGTCGTCGAGCGCTGGCCTCCAGCGCTGGCGTCGCGCATCCAGGTATGGCACCCGTTGCCGCCGGCACTGGCGCTAATGCGCCGCATGAAGAGCGCGCTCGATCCTGCCGGCGTGCTGGCGCCGGGACGCTTCGTGGGGCGGATCTGATGCCTCCCGGCCACTGCGCTACGCCTCCCGGCGGCTTCGCGCCGGTGGAACGCTTCCTCGCCTGCGTGCACTGCGGTCTCTGCCACAGCGCCTGTCCGACCTACCTCGCGCTCGGCACCGAGGCGGACTCGCCGCGCGGCCGCATTCATCTCATGCGCGCACTGCAAGAGGGGCGCCTCGCGCTCGACGCCGACGCCGTCCGCCACCTCGACCTCTGCCTCGGATGTCGCGGCTGCGAGACGGCGTGTCCGTCGGGGGTCGCCTACGGACAGCTCATCGAGGCGGCGCGGCCGTGGATCGAGGAGCGGTATCGCCGTCCGTGGAGGGAGCGCGCCCGGCGTCGAGTAGTCGTGCGGGTGCTGACGACGCGGTGGCTCCTGCGGGCGCTGCTGGCGCCGCTGCGCCTGCTCGATCGCCTCGGTGTTCGCGGCCAGCTCCGCCCGGAAGGAGCCGGAACCGGCGCCGGCGCCTACTCGCGGCTCGGGCGCGGAGCTCGCGTCGGCGGAGCGTTCCGAGCGATCGCGCGCACGCTGGCGCCGCACGCGTCGGCGCGGCTCGCCGCCATGCTGGACCTGCTTCCCGCGTCGCTCGCGCCTCGCGCCGTGTTGCCGCGGGAGCCTGCCAGCGTCGACGGAGACGCTGCGGCGCCGCACCTGCACCTGGTGCCGGGCTGCGTGATGCCGGAGCTCTGCGGGGACACCGTGCGGAACACGGCCCGGGTTCTCGCCGTGAACGGTTGGCGATCGAGCGTGCCGCGGGGTGTCGGCTGCTGCGGCGCGCTCGCGTTGCACGCGGGCGATCGCGCCGCCGCGCTCGCCGCCGCCCGGTGCACGCTCGATGCGCTCGTCGCGGCGACGCCGGCGGAGAACGCTCCTGCGATCGTCGCCACCGCCGCGGGATGCGGCGCGATGATGAAATCGTGGGGTGAGCTTTTCGCCGACGATCTGGCGCGCGCCGCTGCGGCACGCACCGTCGCCGCCCGCGTTCGCGACGCGACCGAGCTGCTGGCGCAGGCGCCGCTCAGCCCTCCTGCGGCGCTGTCGCCGCGGCGTGTCGCCTACCACGATCCGTGTCATCTCGCGCATGCCCAGGGCATTCGCGAGGCGCCGCGGGCGCTCCTTGCCGCCGTTCCCGGGCTCGAGCTCGTGGGCATGGAAGACGAAGACCTCTGCTGCGGCAGCGCCGGCCACTACAATGTCCTGCAGCCGGTCATGGCGCGGACGCTCGTAGAGCGAAAAGTGGCCGCCATTCGCGCCAGCGGCGCGGAGCTCGTCGTGACGGCGAACGCCGGGTGCGCACTCCAGCTCGAGGCGGGCCTGCGCGCGGCGGGTCTCACGATCCCGGTGCGCCATCTTGTCGATGTCCTCGCCGAAGCGTACGCCGGCAGCTGATCAGCAGCAGCCGGCCGCAGCGGCAGTTTTGTGCCGCTGGCGGCGTCGAAGCTCGGTCGTTGCCATCCGGAAAACAATGGTTCTCCGGGCGTTTCTCCGCGGTGGATTCAGCCTCCCGTCTGGCATGGCAGTTGCTGCTGGGCCTGGAAAATGGCTGAGCCCGCGCCCCACAGGTCGCCGTTGGCGCGCACCGAAACGCGGTGTCTAGCCTCGGTCTACCTGGCGTTCGCGGTGGCGACGGCGCTCGTGGCGCTGGCGCTGCGAGGCTCTTGGGCGCCGTTCGCTACGCTCGCGCTCTTACCGGTGTTCGCACTGGCGGTCATCGAAGCAGCGCAGAGAACGAGCGCGCTGTGGCGGGATTGGCGCGCCCACGAGCTCGCCGTCAACGTCAGGCGCGTGCTCTCGCGTCTCCGCCCCGTCTATCGCGTCGTCGCCCGCGGCTCGACGTCGGCGGCGCGCGATCGCCACGTCGCGATCGGACCGAACGGCGTGTTCCTGATCCTGTCGAGCGATGATGGCGGGCGCGTCACGGCCTCCGGTCAGCGGCTGTTCGTGAACGCGCGGCTGCCGTGGCGCAATCTCGTCGAGGATTGCCGGATCGAGGCGCTGCGCGTCGCCGAGCGGGTGCGGCGGGCGCTGGGACGGCCGGTGCCGGTGCACGCGGTGCTCTGTTTCACGCGCGCGCTCGTCGCCGTCGGTCAGGAGATCCGGGGCGTGAAGATCGTGCAGATGCCGCGTCTCACGCGGTTGATCGAGAGCGTCGCTCCGGCGGTGACGCTCGGCGAACAGGAGATCGAGGCGGTGCGTGCAGCGCTCGTCGCGGCGACCGCGGAACCGGAGCGCAAGGTCTTGCGGCTGACGCCGCGGCGGGCCGCGGTGCCCGGCGAGCGTTCGCTGACTCTCGTCGGGCGGCCGCCGCGGCCGCATCGGAACCTCCCGTAGCGCCGCGCCCGTGGCTACGAGTATCGCTTGCAATGCGAAAATCGAGTTGGTAGGAGGGCGCGCAGTCGAGAGGCGAAGGTAGTACGTCCGTGGAACGGCCGTGGCGAAACTTGCCGCGGCTTTGTCTTATGGCAGCGAATCTTCCCTCGATGACGAGTCTAACGGACGAAAGGAGGGAAGATTATGGCAGTGGGTCACGTGAAGTGGTTCAACCCCGAGAAGGGGTTCGGGTTCATTCGCCAGGAGAACGGCGAGGACGTGTTCGTGCACTACTCGGCGATCTCGGGCGAGGGATTCCGGACGCTCGAAGAGGGGCAGAAGGTCGAGTTCGAGATCACCAAAGGCCCGAAGGGCCTGCAGGCCTCAAACGTCACCAAAGCCGCGTAAGGCGTTCGCGCCAGCGCGTTGACTATCCGATGACGGCCCCGGGAGCTTCGGCTTCCGGGGCCGTTTCGTTGTCGAGCACCCCGGTGCCGAGCTCGCGGCGGCTGCCGGCCACCCCGTCCGCGTCGTTCACACGAGCTCGTCGAGTCGCATCGCCGTGCGGACCCGAGCCAGCGTATCGGCGACGACGCTCTTGGCCTGCGCCGTCCCATCCTCCAGGATCCGGATCACTGCGGCGCGATCGTCTTCCAGCTCGCGGCGGCGCCGGCGGATCGGCGTCAGCAGCTCGTTGAGGACCCGGAACAACCGCTCCTTGGTCGCGCCGTCCGCCACCCCGCCTCTTACGTAGGCCGACTTGAGCTCTGCGAGCCCTTGGCGATCGGGATCGAAGGCGTCGAGGTAGGCGAAGACGACGTTGCCCTCGAGATGTCCCGGATCGCTCACCCGCAGGTGGCGAGGGTCGGTGAACGCGGCCCGGACCTTGCGGCGCAGCTCGTCCTCGGAGTCGCCGAGGAAGATGGCGTTGCCGAGAGACTTCCCCATCTTGGCCCGGCCATCCAGACCGCAGATGCGCGCTCCCGGCCCCGTGCTCAGGCGCGCTTTGGGCTCGACGAGGGTGTCGCCGTAGATGCCGTTGAACGCCCGGACGATCTCGATCGTCTGCTCGATGACCGGCACCTGATCTTCGCCGACCGGAACGAGATCGGCCTTGAACGCGGTGATGTCGGCGGCCTGCGAGACCGGGTAGCAGAGGAATCCGGCGGGAATGGAACGCCGGAATCCTTTCTGCGCTATCTCGAGCTTGACGGTCGGGTTGCGCTGCAGCCGCGCGACGGTGACGAGGTTCAGGAAATAGAAGGTCAGCTCCGCCAGCTCGGGAAGCCGGCTCTGCACGCAGAAGGTGGACTTCGCCGGGTCGACGCCCGCCGCCAGATTGTCGATCGCCACCTCGACGATGTTACGGCGCACCGCCTGCGCTTGCTTGGCATCGTCCGTGAGCGCTTGGAGATCGGCCACCAGCACGTATTGCCGATGCTCGTTCTGGAGCTCGACTCGTTGCACCAGGGAGCCGGCATAGTGGCCGATGTGGAGGCGTCCCGTCGGGCGATCGCCCGTCAATACGACCTGCGGAGCCATTACGCCTCCCGACGTAGGCGTTCGCACAGTAGACGCAACGGTTCGCTCGGCTTGCGGGCGCGGCGCCGACTCGGATGGTCGGCGCCGCGCTCGCCGACGACGCTCAGAACACCAATGGATAGTGCGGCAGGAGATATCCGGTGCCGAAGGTCCCGAGGGCTTCGGCGAAGAAGATCAGGCTCGTGCGCCGCCCGCAGTACGGCGTCGATTCGAAGAGGATGCTGCCGCTCGACCCGCTGGGGTCGGCGCCGAGGACCGTCACCAGGTTGGTGACTACGACCCCGGTGCCGGAGAACCCGGTGTTGGCGAGTAAGCTGCCGTTGCTACGTAGGCCGTACACCGACCAGTCGGTGGTTGCGGACTGGACCCCGAGCGGCGTGCCGGCGACATCCTCGAAGCTCAGGAAGATCAGCTGATTGCCTCCGTCGTCGCTCGGAGCGAGAGCGTCGGGGTCGTAGTATGCGGCGAGCTCGAGCCCCGGCATGCAGATCGCCGGCAGCGACACCACGGTATTGTCGATGATGCTGCCGGGTGAGGGGAAAGTGCCGTCGTCGTGGACGGCCGAGCGCGCGAGCGCCGGGGCACCCCAAGCCGAGCCCGTCGCCAGGTTGGCAACGGTGAAGTTGCCGCTCAGCGCCCAGGAGGTGATTCCCGTGCCGGAGCCGTCGATGACGGTTGCGAAGGCGACGCCGACGCGCGGCGGGAGTCCGCTCGCGTGCAGGGCGCCGGCGTCGAGGATGTGGAGACCTCCGCCGGCGAGGGTGATCGTCTGCGTGAAGGGAGGATTGGCGAACTCGGGGCCGTAGAACGAGACTTGGACGACCTTGGTCGCGATGGAGCGGTTGCGAACGGTGAGGAACGTGGTGAAGCCGTCCCGAGCATCGTAGTAGAAGACCAGCTGATCACCCGAGCTGTCGGGGCCGAAGATGGGCGGAGGGCCTGTCGGCGGGTCGACCGCGAAGCCGATGTTCGCCACCGCCAGGACTCCCATCGCCGCCAGCACCAGCACTGAGCCTCGTCGCACGATAGCCACCTTTCTGCGGGAGCGACCCCGCCTCTACCATGGTTGTGGAGCGCCTTATCGAACACTTCCGAGCGGGCGCGCAAGGATGGCGGCATCCGCCGCCCGGGCGGTGTCGGCGCCGCTGCCGGCGGTCGGCAAGCGGCACTCTCCTCGCGCTCGAGTAGGACTTGTGGAATAGGCTCGCTACCGAGAGGAGGCCCCCATGGACGCCAAAGCCGCCGCCCGCGATCACCTCGAGAGCCGGCGTCAAGCGCTGATCGCACTCAGCCATCGGATCCACGCGCACCCCGAGGTCGGGTTCGAGGAGGAGCGCGCGGCCGGCTGGCTCTGCGACGACCTCGCCGCTGCCGGCTTCACCGTCACCCGCGGCGTTGCCGACCTGCCGACGGCATTCGTCGCCCGCGCCGGCAGCGGGCCGCTGCACGTGGCTTTCTGTGCCGAGTACGATGCGCTTCCCGGCATCGGCCACGCCTGCGGACACAACATGATCGCGGCGATGGCGGTCGGAGCGGCGACGGCGGCGGCGCGGGTCGCCGACGACGTCGGGCTCACCGTGAGCGTCATCGGCACGCCCGCCGAGGAAGGCGGCGGCGGCAAGATTCTGCTCCTCGACCGCGGCATCTTCGCCGGGGTGCATGCAGCGATGATGGTGCATCCGGCGCCGGTGGACATCGTCGAGCAGCCGTTTCTCGCGGCGGCGCAGTTCGCGGCGCGCTACACCGGCAAGGAAGCGCACGCTTCCGCTTTCCCCGAGCACGGCATCAACGCCGCCGACGCGCTCACGGTAGCGCAGACCGCGATCGGATGCCTGCGCCAGCACATCCGCCAGAGCGACCGCATCCACGGCATCGTCACGCACGGCGGCGATGCGCCGAACGTCGTCCCGGCGCACACCGCTGCGCACTACATCGTGCGTGCCAAGACGCTCGGCGAGCTCGGCGAGGTCCACGCCAAGGTCGTACGCTGTTTCGAAGCCGGTGCGCTCGCGACCGGAGCGACGCTGGAGATCGCCGAGGATCATCCGCCGTACGCGGAGATGAAGCCCGACGCCGACATCGCGGCTGCCTATAGGCGGAACGCGACGGCCCTCGGACGAGTACTCCCCGATCTCGGGCCGATGCTCGAGCGCCTTGTCGGATCGACGGACATGGGCAACGTCTCGCTGGCGCTGCCGGCTATCCACCCGATGATCGGCATCGAGTCGCTCCCGGCCGTGAACCACCAGCCGGAGTTCACGGCGCATTGCGCCACGCCCGTCGCCGATCGCGCGGTCATGGACGGCGCGCTGGCGATGGCGTGGACGGCGATCGACCTCGCGACCGACGCAGCGCTGGCGGCGCGCCTGCGCGCGCCGCGCTGAGCGCCGCGTCGCGCCCTTCCGTCACTCGGCTTCGGGCACCAGGAGCGGCACGGTGAGTGCGCCTTCCGAGCGCGCCACCACCACGGCGGCGGCGATGTCGCCGCTCACGTTCAGCACCGTGCGGCACATGTCGAGCAGGCGGTCGACGCCGAAGATGATGCCGATGCCCTCGGCCGGCACTCCCACCGTCACCAGCACCGGAACGATCAGCGGCAGCGAGCCGCCGGGGACGCCCGCGGTTCCCACGCCGGCGAGGATCGACATCAGCACGACGACGAGCTGCGACTGCAGGCTCAGGTCGACGCCGTAGAACTGCGCCAGGAAGAGCACCGTCACGCCCTCGAAGAGCGCCGTGCCGTTCTGGTTCGCGGTCGAGCCGAGCGTCAGCACGAAGTTCGCGATCTCGCGCGGTACGCCGAGGTTGCGCTCGGTGACCGTGAGCGCGAGCGGCAGGGTCACGTTGGACGAGCTGGTCGAGAACGCGGTGATCATCACCGCGCGGATGCGCCGGAAGAAGAGGCGCGGCGACATGCCGCCGAGGAAGCGGACGACGAGCGCGTAGGTCCCGAACTGATGGATCGCGAGTCCGAGCAGGACTACCGCGACGTAGCTCGCGAGCTGGCGCAGGATGCCGGCGCCGAGCCGCGCGGTGAGCGTGAAGAGCAGGCAGGCGACTCCGTAGGGCGCGAGCCGCATCGCCAGATCGATCACCTGCATGACGACGGCATAGAGGGCTTCGAGCACGGCGATCAGGGGCGCTACTGTCTCGCGCGGCGCCAGAGCGAGGCCGAGGCCGAGCATCAGGGAGAAGAACATGACCGCCAGCATGTCGCCGTTCACCGCCGCCCGGACGGGGTTCTCGGGGACGATGGCCACGACGGCTTGCAAGCCGACGGGGGCGTCGGCGGAGGTGACGGCCGGCCCTCGGATGGCGTAGCCCGTGAGCGCTGCACGGGTCTCCGCCGGCAGGCCGGCGCCGGGCCGGAGACCGTTCACGAGCGTCAGGCCGAGGGCCACCGACAAGCCCGACGCCAGAATGGTGTAGGCGAAGGTCTTGGCGCCGATGCGACCGAGGCGTCCGATGTCGCCCAGCCCCGCAACCCCCAGCACCAGCGCCGAGAACACCAGCGGCAATACGACCATGAAGATGAGGCGCAGGAAGAGGCGCCCGAAGGGCTCGGTCGCATGGTCGATGATCGAGGAGAGCCAGGGGGCGCCGCCGGCGGCGACATTCGCGGTTATCCCGGCCGCGGTGCCGACCACGAGCCCGAAGAGGATGCGCCAGTGCAGCGGCCAGCGTCCGGACATGCGCTTGCCCTCTATCATGCGGATGCGTCGCCCGAGAGAGAAGCCGGTGGCTCCCTCCCCGGAACCTCCGGTATCATCGGCTGATGCAGCCCGCCTCCGCACGCCCCCTTCGCGCCCAGGAAATCGTCGCCCAGGTCCTAGCCGCAGCCGGCCCTCTCGGGAGCCGGCAACAAGAGCGCTGTCTACGCGAGATCCTGACCACCGTGGTGCGCTTGATCCGCGACGACGCCGCTACCGGCGATCTCAAGATCATCAATGCCGCGCTCAAAGAGCTGCGCTACGCCTTCCGGGTGTTCGCACCCTACCGGCACGTCCGCAAGGTGAGCGCCTTCGGGTCGGCGCGCACGAAGGCGACGGCTCCCGCTTATCGGCAGGCGAAGGAGTTTGCGGAGCGCATCTGCCGCGAAGGTTTCATGGTCCTGACCGGTGCCGGAGGCGGCATCATGCGCGCCTGCCAGGAAGGGTCGGGGCGAGAGCGCAGCTTCGGGGTCAATATCCGCCTCCCCTGGGAGCAAGGGGCGAACGAGTTCATCGCTCGCGATCCGAAGCTCGTCACCTTCAAGTACTTCTTCACGCGCAAGCTCATGTTCATCAAGGAGGCCGATGCCATCGTCCTCTTCCCCGGCGGTTTCGGTACGCACGACGAGGGCTTCGAGTCGTTGACGCTCGTGCAGACGGGGAAGTCGCGGCCGCTGCCGATCGTGTTCCTGGACGCGCCGCGGGCGCGCTACTGGAAGACGTGGAAGCGCTACGTCGACGACCACCTGCTGCGGCCCGGGCTCATCTCCGGCGACGACATGCAGCTCTTCAAGGTGACCGACGACATCGACGAAGCCGTCGCGGAGATCCGCGGCTTCTACCGCGTCTACCATTCGTCGCGCTACGTCGGCGACCGCTTCGTCATCCGGCTGAACGCGGCGCTGCCGCTCGCTCTGGTCGAGCGGCTGAACGTCGAGTTCCGGGACGTATTGCAGGAGGGTGCCTTCGAGGTTGCCGAGGCGCTGCCCGCGGAACAGGGCGAGCCCGAGATCGCGCACCTGCCGCGGCTGGTGTTCCGCTTCAACCGCATGCGCTTCGGCCGCTTGCGGGAGATGATCGATGTCATCAACCGCGCCGGGCCGGAGCCGACCGTTCTCGCGCCGCCGCAGCACACCGCCGAGGGCGGACTGGTGTGACCGCGCGGTCAGTTGCGAGCGGGCTTCTGGTCCGCGAGCTCGCCATTGGCGGCGAGCAGCGCCCGCAGCAACTCGGCGAGCGTCAGCACCTCGGCATTTACCCGCACGAAGGCTTCGACGGCCTGCAACCACTCGTCGCGCTGCGTGCTCTCGTCGCTGCGCAGCGGCGCGTCGGGGTTCAGGTTCACGACCTTGCGCATACCCGCGAGGAGCCCCTCGGAGATGCCGTGGAGGTGCCGGGTGATGTCGCTGAACGTGCTGGCGTCGATGACCATCGTGGCGTGCCGATTAACAAGAACGGTGCCAGCTCCCGACGCTGCGGGCAGCGGGAAACCTGTCTCCCCGGGCGCTCGGGCGCGGCGCGTGCGGCGGCAAATCTGCGAGACCGCCGCGATGGCTTGCAGGCGTGCGAGCCGTCGCCGGCGGCGGCGAAGCGCGCCCCCGCTGCGCTCAGCTGCGGGAAGCCGCGAGCGCTTCTTGCAAGAAGGCGAAGACGTCGCGGTAGATTCCCGCGCCCCATTGATGGTGCGTGCCGGGACGCCAGCGCAGCTCCTTGGGCTCCTGCGCCGCCGCGAAGAGCGTCTCCACGGCCTGGCGCGGAAAGATCGGATCGTCGACGGTGTTCACCATGAGGAAGGGTCGCGGCGCGATCGCGCCGGCGAAGAACGCCGGGTCGGTGGCCGCGGCTGCTGCGCGGCGGCGGCGGCGCTCCTCCGCAGTCGCGCCGCGCTCCCAGTAGCGTGTGTAGGCGAAGCTCCCGGCGATCACGATCGCCGCCGCCGCTACCCGCGGTTCGCGGGCCGCGAATACAGTGCCGAGCATGCCGCCCAGGCTGAAGCCGACGTACCCTATCCGCGCCGGATCGACGCCCTCGGTCGCGGCCAGGACGTCGATGCCCGCCGACAGGTCGCCGATGCTCCGGGTCACGAAGTCCGGCTTGCCGATCAGCCGCCGGCGCACCAGCGGGTCGGTCGGTGCGGCGGCGGCGCGTTCACCGTGCTCGGCGAGGTCGATCGCGAGCACGGTCCACCCGTGCTTCGCCCAGCGCCGTGCCGGCGCCTGGATGTAGTAGTCCTCCTTGCTGGTATTGGCCCCGTGCTGCAGGACCACGGCCGGCGCGCTCGCCGGCCCGGCGGCGGGCTGCCACAGGAGCGCGGGGACCATGGCGCCGTCCGCCCCCGGGTAACGGACGCGGCGCAGGCGCACGCCATCGTCGACGCGCTCGTCGACGGACACGACCTCGGCGGTCATCGGGCGGCGTTGTTGCAGAGCGGTTCCGGCTGCGCAACAAGAGCCCGTGATCATCGGACTCACGGGCGGCATCGGGTCGGGCAAGAGCGTCGTCGGCCGCATGCTGGCCGACCTGGGCGCGCACGTGATCGATACCGACAAGGTCGGTCATCGCGTCTACGCCCCCGGCAGCGAAGGGTTCGCGCGCCTGGTCGAGACTTTCGGCAGCGCCATAGTGGCGCCGGACGGCACCATCGACCGCAAGAAGCTCGGCGCCATCGTGTTCGCCGACGCCGGGCGCCGCGCCGCGCTCAACGCCATCGTGCACCCGCTCATCTTCGGCGAGATCATGCGCGAGATCGCCGAGCGCCGGAACGCGGGCTTCACGGGACACATCGTGCTCGAGGCGCCGATCCTGCTGGAGGCCAAGGGCACCGGACTCGTCGATCAGCTATGGGTCGTCGTGGCGCCGCCCGCCGCCGTCCGCTCGCGCCTCGTGAGCGACCGCTCCATGACGCGGGCCGAGATCGACGCCCGGGTCGCAGCCCAGCTCGACGACGCCGAGCGGCGCCGCCACGCCGACGTCGTCATCGAGAACGACGGCGACCTCGCGAGCCTGCGCAAGGTGGTCGAGGCGGCCTGGAAGACGCTTCTCGATTGACGGCATGAGCGCCATTCGCACCGAGACCGACGCCGGGGTCCGCTCGATCGTCTTCGCCCGGCCCGGCGAGTACAACACCATCACGCCGGCGTTCCGCGACGAGCTCGCGGCGGCGATCGACGACGCCGACGCCGATCGCAGCGTGCGCGTCATCCTGCTGCGCGCCGACGGTCCCGCCTTCTGCGCCGGCTACGGTCTCGACTGGTCGACGGTCGCACAGGCGACCGAGGAGGAGCGCGAGCGGCGCTGGGACTCCGTCTCCGACCTGCGCATGATGGGACGCTTCGTGGCGACCTACATGAAGCTCTGGTACGCGGCGAAGCCGACGATCGCCGCCGTGCAGGGCTGGTGCATCGGCGGCGGCACCGACATGGTGCTCTGCGCCGACATCGTGATCGCGGCGGAGGGCGCCACCTTCGGCTATCCGCCGGCGCGCGTCTGGGGTACGCCGACCACCGCGATGTGGGTCTACCGGATGGGGCTCGAGAAGGCGAAGCGCTACCTCCTCACCGGCGACGAGATTCCGGCGCCGGAGGCGGCGCGCATCGGCCTCATCCTCGAGGCCGTGCCCGACGCCGAGCTCCAGAGCCACGCGCTGGCCTTGGCGCGGCGCATGGCGCGGCTGCCGGCCAATCAGCTGGTGATGCTGAAGCTCCTCTGCAACCAGACCGCGGAGAACATGGGATTGGCTTCGAGCCGCACGCTCGGCACGCTCTTCGACGGCATCGCCCGCCACACGCAGGAAGGGCTCGACTTCGTCCGGCGCGCGCAGGAGGTCGGCTTCCGCGCCGCCGTCCGCGAGCGCGACGATCCCTTCGGGGACTACGGCTCCGGCCCGCGTTCCCGGACGCGCACGCCGCGCCGCAAGCGCTAGCAGGCGACGATGCTCCACGCCGAGCTCACGCGCGAGATCGACGAAGGCGCTTCGGGCTCCGTGATCGCCGCCTTCTTCGATCTCGACCGGACGCTGCTCGCTGGCTTCTCGGCGGCGCATTTCATCCGCGAGGACGTACTCGCCGGACGGATGAGCGCCAGGCACGTGGCCCAGACGCTGCTCGCGGCGATGCTGTTCCAGTTCCGCGGCATCGGGTTCTCCGGCTTCGTCGCCAGCACCATGGAGCGTCTCCGCGGCATCGACGAGGCCGAGCTCCTGGCGCACGGAGAGCGCATGTTCATCGAGCACCTCGCCGCCGACGTCTATCCGGAGGGTCGCGCGCTCGTGCAGGCGCATCGCCGCAAGGGGCACACGATCGCAGTGGTGTCCTCGGCGACGCGCTATCAGATCGATCCCCTGGCGCGCGACTTCGGGATCGAGCACGTGCTCTGCACGCGGCTCGAGGTGAAGAACGGGAAGTTCACCGGCCGGGTGATCGAGCCGCCCTGCTACGGCGAGGGGAAGGCCGCGGCGGCGCGCGAGTTCGCCGCCGCCCGCGGCATCGACCTCGAAGCCAGCTATTTCTACACCGACAGCGACGAGGATCTGCCGCTCCTCGAAATCGTCGGCCATCCGCGACCGACCAATCCCTCCCGACGGCTCGCCGAGATCGCCGCCAAGCGCGGCTGGCCGGTGCACCGCTTCACCAGCCGCGGCACCCCTGGCCCGCTCGAGGTGGTGCGCACCTCGCTCGCGATCGGCGCCCTCGTGCCGTCGTTCACGCTCGGGCTGCCGGCGGCGCTGCTCGGCTGGAGCTGGCGGCGCGCCATCAACGTCGCGATCACGACGTGGGGCGAGCTCGGAACGGCGCTCGCCGGCATCGACGTGTCGGTAGTCGGCGAGGAGCATCTCTGGTCGCATCGCCCGGCCGTCTTCATCTTCAACCACCAGAGCGGCATCGACATGCTGGTGCTCTGCCGGCTGCTGCGTCGCGACATCATCGCGGTCGCCAAGCAGGAGGTGCGGCGGAACCCGATCTTCGGACCGGCGTTCGCGGCCGTGGGCACGGTTTTCATCGATCGCTTCGACCACGACCGGGCGGTCGCGGCGCTGAAGCCGGTCGTCGAATCCATCCGCCGCGGTCTCTCGCTCGTCCTCGCCCCCGAAGGCACGCGCAGCGCGACCGGCCGCCTCGGGCGCTTCAAGAAGGGCGCCTTCCACATGGCGATGGCGGCCGGCGTGCCGATCGTGCCGATAGTGCTCCGCAACACGCTCGACGCTTTGCCGAAGCACGCGATCATCGTCCGTCCGACCACGATCGAGGTGGTGGTGCATCCGCCGGTGGCGACGGCCGACTGGCGGCCCGAGGACATCGACCGGCACATCGAGGAGATCCGCAACCTCTACGTCGAGACGCTCGGCGAATGAGCGCCCGCCCCCCTCGTTGAACGATCGGGAGCCGTGAGGTAGTCGGCCCGCCATGCGCTCACCGACGACGAAGACGAAGCTCCTGCTGCTGGCTGCCCTCCTCGCCAGCGCCGGGTGCATCAAGCGGCAGACCCGTATCAACTCGCCGACCTCCATAGATCCGGCGCTGCTCGACACGGCGCGCGCGGTCGTGGGCGCGCCGGACCGCACGGCCGACGATCGCGCCCTCGATGTCGGGCGCCATCCCGAGGCGCTGCTCGCCTTCATCGGCCTGCGGCCCGGGATGCGGGTCGCGGAGATCGGCGCCGGCCTCGGCTACACGACCGAGCTGCTGGCGCGGGCGGTCGGTCCGGGCGGCGTCGTGTACGGACAGAACACCAGGTTCATCCTCGACCGCTTCGCACAAAAGCCCTGGACCGAGCGCCTCGCCAAGCCCGTCATGGCGAACGTGGTGCGCGTCGATCGCGAGTTCGACGACCCGCTGCCCGCCGCGGCCACGAACCTCGACGCCGTCGTGAACGCGCTCCTCTACCACGACACCGTGTGGATGAAGACGGATCGGGCGAGGATGAACCGCGTCATCTACGGTGCGCTCAAGCCGGGCGGCATTTACGTGGTCGTCGACCATTCCGGGCGGCCGGGGACCGGAATCACGGAGACCGAGTCGCTGCACCGCATCGAAGAAGGGGCGGTGCGACGGGAGATCGAGGCCGCCGGGTTCCGTCTGGCAGCGGCCGCCGACTTCCTCCGCAACCCCGGCGACACCCGCGACTGGAACGCCTCCCCGCGCAGCGCCGGCGACAGGCGCGGCACCAGCGACCGCTTCGTCCTCAAGTTCACCAAGCCCGTCTAGTTCCCGACCGGGACGTGCGGGTCGTCCGGCAGGCAGGCTCTCCCAGGCACTGATCTTCAGGTCGCGGTCACGAGCTACGGCGCTGCATCGGGAGGGCGCTGCTGCCGCCGGCGCCAAGAACGGTGCGCCCCGGGCGTCATTTCCGAGACCCGCGGCGGCCAAGCGGGCGCGGATGCGGGCGCGACGCCGGCGCGGTCACGGCGTCCGCTGCCGGCGGGTACGCGCCGCTTCCTGGCGGCGTCCGGCCGCGCCGTGTCATGGCCGCAGGAGGCGGCGGATGGCGACGTCGCCGAGCACCAGGAGCAGCGCCAGGGGCGCCAGCAGCCAGTCGAGCGGAATGGTTTCGCGGCGCACGCCGGGGCGTGCCGCCAGGACGCGCGCCGGGTCGGGGTCGACGGCGCCGCCGGTCGCGGCTGCGGCCGCGGTCAGGAGCGCTTCGTTGGTCGCGACCGCGCGCAGCTCGCGGCCGCCGTCGGCGCTCGCCGGCACGAAGAGGTCGAAGCGCTCCGTGAACGCCGACCCGCGACCGGTCAGCACGGCGCGGTGCAGGCCGGAGCGGAGGTTCGGCACCGTCGCGGCGAAGCCGCGCGGGCTCACCTGGCGGAGCACGATGTCCTCGGTATCGTCGAGGCGGAGCATGAACGGACCGGCGTCGTCCGCCATCGCCTCGAGGGTGATGCGGGTGCCGTCGCGCTGCCGCGCCGCCGCGAGGCGATGATCGCCGGCGCGCGCGCGCGCCGCGGTCCATTCGGCGAGCTGGGTCCAGAGCTTCGCGAAGCCGCGCCATGCCGCCCAGGATGCCGCTCCGCCCTGGAAGTCGAGGGGGACGGCGGCGACGCGGCCGAGCTCGTACTGCCAGGTCGCGAGCAGGGGATCGCGTGCCTCCCCATCCTCGACGAAGAGGCGGACTTCGCTGCCGTGCTTCGCCTCCACGACCGCCCAGCGCGACACCGCCGGCACTTCCTGTTCGGGGATGCCGGCGAGGATGGTGCCGCCGGCCGCGGCGCGCGCCGGCATCTCGCGGCGCTCGGAGGCGCGGCCCAGCAATCGCTGCGCGTCGCGGATCATGAGCTGCGGCAACTGCTGCACGTCCTCGACATGGTGGAAGACGCCGCCGGTGGCGCGCGAGATGGCGTCGAGGAGGTCGAGGTTCACGGTGTCGCTACCGATACGGATGCTGGTGACGGTGATCTCGGCGCGCGCCAGCGCCGCGATCACGGCGGCGTGGTCCTCGGCGGAGCGGTTGCTGTCGCCGTCGGTGAGCAGGATGACGTGGCGCACCGGTCGCCCGGAGGCGGCGAGGCGGCGGCGCGCGATCTCGAGTGCTTCCTTGAAGTCGGTGCCGCCGCCGTACTGGATCTGCTGGATCCGCGCCGCCAGCGCCGCGCGGCACTCGCCCGCCGGCAGCAGCGCCCCGAGCTCGTAGGGCTGCGAGTCGAAGGCGATCGCCGCCACCAGGTCGCGGTCGCCGAGCTGGTCGAGCACCGCGAGGGCGGCGCGCTTGGCATAGGCCATCTTCTCGCCGTTGTGCAGCGTCGGCTCGCGGCTCGCGTAGCCCATGCTGTTGGAGCGGTCGATGAGCAGGTAGATGGCGATCGGCTCGCGCTCCTGCGGCGACGCCGCCTGCGCGCGCACCGAGACGGGGAGGATGCGCTCGAAGGCGCTTCCCGTGTACGCGGCGTCGCCGAACAGGTGCTCGCCGCCGGTTGCGATGAGCCCGCCGCCGCGGGCGACCCAGGCGGCCAGGGCTTCCAGCGTGGCGTCGCCGAGCTCGCCGCGGGCCACGTCGTCGAAGACGACGAGATGCTGCTCTGCCAGCCCGTCGATGCGGTCGGCGAGCGTGCGCGGCGACACCGTGTCGACGTGCATGCCGCGCTCGGCGAGGGCGGTTGCGACCACTGACGCCGCCCGCTCGCTGACGACCAGGACCCGGAGCGGCTCCGTCACCGCGATCGTCGCTCGCCCCGATCCCGGGAGCGGCGCGGTGTCGCCGGGAAGCGCGAGCTCGGCGTCGAGCGCGTACTGCCCCGCGCCGTGCAGTCGATACGGAAGCGCGATCACGTTGAGCCCGGGCGCCAGGCGCACGCTCTCGCGCGTGAGCAGGACGCCGTTGGTGCGCAGACGCAGATCGGCGACGAAAGGAGCCGCCCTCCGGCTCTCGATCACGACCTCGAGCGGCAGGACCGGGCGCTCGGGCGCCAGGGCCGGCGCCAGCACCCGGCGTATCACCGCCGCCGGGAGCTCGCTGCGGCGCGGCGGGAAGGCGTAGACCGGAACGTGCGCTCCGGTCCGGGCGACCTCGGCGGCGAGGCTGCCGCTGGTCTCGTTGCCGTCCGAGAAGAGGAGCAGCGCCCGCTCCTTCCCGGCCGGACAGAGAGAGCTCGCCAACGTGAAGGCGGCGGCGAGATCGCTGTCGTTGCGCTCGACGCCGCTCACGTCGTCCGCCGGCGCCGGCAGCAGCGCCGCGAGGTCGCGGATGTCGTGCCGGGGATGCGCGACCACGTGGGCGCGCGCGGCGAAGCGCAGCGAGCCGAGCACGTCATCGGGTCCGAGCCGGCGGAGCACGTGTCCGAGCACGTCTCGCGCCCGCGCGACGGCGCCGTCCTCGACGCTCGCCGACACGTCGATGGCGGCGATCAGGCAGGTGCCAGCCTCGGGACGCGGCCGTTCGAGGCGCACGCCGGCGAGGAGCGCGATCACCGCCGTTGCCGCGGCGCCGCGCGCCAGCATCGCCAGGAGCGCAGTCCGATCCGCGCCGACGCCGCGTCTGCGGGCGCAGAGGAGCGGCAGGAGTGCTAGCAGCGCCAGGACCGCCGGCGTGTCGACCTGGATCTTCATCCGCGGCCGTCGTCGGCGCGCCCGGTCGCGGGCGCCGAACCGTAGCGTCGCGTCTGCGACCGGCGCCAGAGCGCCCACTCGCCGGCCATCGCCGTGAGCGCCGCGGCATAGAGCCACGCAGCGAGCGGCCGGCCGCCGGCCGGTGCTGCGCCGGCCGGCGGCCGCACGGTCGCCGGCCACTCGGCCGGACCGCTGCGGCCGACGTCGGACTCGCGGTCGTCGAAGAGGTTCGCGAGCACCAAGCGCGCGGCTCCCGGCGGCCCCAGAGTGAAGACGCCCGTTCGCTCGGCGACCACGACCGGCGGCTCGCCGGCGATCTCGAGCCCGGCGCCGGTCACCGGCGCGGTCGGTCCCGCGCCGGCCAATGCCGGGCGCCCCGTCTCGACCAGGAGCGCTTCCGGCCCGAAGGGTTCGGCGAGCCAGCGCAGCGTCGCCAGCGTCAACAGGAGAAGCGGCATGCGGTCCGACGTGCCGAGCGAGCCGCCGAGCTCGGCGCCCAGGCAGGCGGTGCGCCGGGCGCCGCGCTCGCCGACGATGAGGAGCGGGAAAGCCGCGTCGGATGCGACGGCGATGACGATCGGCGTCCCCCACGAGGTCGCCTGGAGCTCGGCCGCGCCGCCGACGGCGAGCGCCTGCAGCGCGCCGAGCCCCGCCAGGACGGGATGGTCGTCGTCCCAATCGACCACCATCGCGTCGCCGCGGCGCCGGACGGTCGGACAGACGTCGTTGCCCGCGGGCGGGGCGGTGTACAGCGCGTTCACGGCGGGCGGCACGCTCTCCGGCACGAAGCCGTCGAAGAGGACCACCCGGCGGCCGGCGGGCGGCGCCGCTGCGAAACGCTGGCGCGACGTTACCTCGATGCGGCTGCCTACTAGCGCGGTCGCGACGCTCGCCAGGGCGTCGGCGAGGGCCGGCGAGTCCGTTACCAGCAGCAGATCGAGCGGCGCGGCGGCTCCGATCCACGCGCGAGCGTGATCGTCGGCGGCGAGCGCGTCGTCGCCGTCGAGCCGCACTTCGAGCAGTCCGCTTCCCGGAGGCCGGGCGAGCAGCACGTGCTCGGTCGCGCGCGGCGCGATCGTCAGGGAGCGGCGCGCCCACGGGGCGCCGGCGACGCGGGCCTCGAGCACCGCCTCGCGGGTAGTCCGCGAGTAGTTGCGGACGTCGATCGTCACCTGCGTCTCGTTCGGGCCGTGGAACGGGGGAGTCGTGACGACGATGCCGGCGATCCCCGCGTTGTCGTCGCTCCGTCCGAGCTGCACGTAGTCGAGCGCGGCGCGCGCTTCCGGCGCCAGGCCGCTCGCTTCGGGGGGCAGATCGGTGAAGACGGCGATGGCGGCGCTCGGGCGGTCGGCGGCGATGCCGCGCGCCAGCTCGATCGCGGGGGCAAGGTCGGTAGGCGCGTCGGTGGGTGCCAGCGCCTGGAGTGCCGCGCGGACGCGGGCGCGGTCGCGCGTCCAGTCGAGGGCGACGCGCGGGCGGGCGGCGGCGGTGAGGATCATGATCTCGCCGTCGCTGCCGGCGGCGTCGACCCGGGCGAGGGCGCGGCGGCGCGCTTCGTCGAAGCGGCTGCCGTCGTCCTCGCGCGTCTGCATGCTCGCCGAGACGTCGAGCACGAGCACCAGCGACGCGCCGGCTGCCGGCGGGGTCGCGCTTTCGAGCACGGGAGCGGTGTAGGCGGTGACCAGCGCCAGGACGATGGCGAGCTGCGCCCAGAAGAGGCGGTCGGGGCGGAAGCGCTGACGCTCGCGCGGCGGGCTCTCGATGCGCCGCCACAAGAAGAGGTTGCCGACGGGAATGGTGCGCCGCCGGCGGTCGTAGAGGTAGAGCAGCACCAGCACGGCAACGGCGGCGAGCCCTCCGAAGCCCCCCGGGTGGTCGAATCTCACGCCGGCTCCGTCACCGCCGGCGCACGAGCCCGGTGTGCGCCAGATCCACGGTCACGAAGGCCGCCAGGTCGGCGCCGGCGGTCCAGCGCGCGTACGTGCAGCGGGTGCGCGCGGCCACCTCGCGCAATGCCTCGAGGTGCGCTTCCAGCACCGTGCGGTAGCGGGCCGCGACGGCGGCCGTCAGCGTCAGCGGCTGCGCCGCGCCGGTTTCGACGTCGACCAGGAGGCCGCGCGTGAAGTGTCCCGTCGGATCGATCTCGCTGGCGCCGATGACGTGCAGGAGATGGACTTCGAAGCGGCGCGCCTGGAGCGCCAGGATCGCACGCTCCACCTCCGCGGGGTCGGTCATGAAGTCGGAGACGAGGAGCGCGGCGCCGGCTTCGTGCCGCCGCCGCGCGTAGTCTTCGCACGCGGCGTCGAGGCGGAGGGAGCCCGCGGCATCCGCTGCGGCCAGCATCTCGGCGAGCGCCAGCGTGCCGCGGCGATGGCGATAGACGGGCGAGGTGGCGACGGCCGCGTCGCCGCGCAGGAGCGCCACCTGCACGGCGTCGTTGGCGGCGAGACCGACGTATGCGAGCACCACCATCAGCGCCTGCGCGGCGGCGCGCTTCCCGTCGGCGGGCGGCGCGTCCATCGAGGCGCTGGCGTCGAGCAGCAGGTGGAAGCGGACCTCGCGTTCGGCGGTGAAGCGGCGGACCAGGAGCTGGTCGAGGCGCGCCATTGCCGACCAGTCGAGGTAGCGGAGGTCGTCGCCCGGCGTGTACGGGCTGTACGCTTCGATCTCGACGCCCGACGCCTGCCGGCGTCCCGGAAAACGTCGCTCGCCCGGCCGCTCGCCCAAGCCGCGGCGGACGTGCAGCGTGAAGCCGTCGAAGCGCGGCAGATCGGCGAGATCCAGCGCGCCACCCGCCGCCCGCAGCGTCGCGGCGCTCACGTCCGGCGGCGGCGCGCCGCGGCGAGCGCGCGCTCGACGATGGCGGCCGGTGCGACGCCGGCCGCCGCAGCGGCGAAGCTCATGACCAGGCGATGGCCGAGCGCGGCCGCGGCGACCGCGTCGACGTCGTCGTAGGTCACGTGCGGCCGGCCGTCGAGGAGCGCCTTCACCTTGGCTCCGAGGACGAGGGCCTGCGCGCCGCGCGGGCTGGCCCCGTAGGTGACGTAGCGGCGGACGTCGCTCTCGGCCTCGCCCTCGCCGCGGGCTCCGGCCGGCGTCGTCGCGCGGACGAGCGCGGCCACGTAGTGTTCGACGTGCGGCGCCACCAGCACCTCGCGTACGAGGCGCTTCAGCTCCTCGACGCGCGCGGCCGCGCGGTCGGCGGGCAGAACCGGGCGGACGGCGGGCGGATCGGCGACGGTCGTGGTGGCGAGGATCTGCACCAGCTCCGCCTCGCTCGGATACTCGAGCACCACTTTGAAGAGGAAGCGATCGAGCTGCGCTTCGGGCAGCTGATAGGTGCCTTCCATCTCGATCGGGTTCAGGGTCGCGAGCACGAAGAACGGCGCTTCGAGGCGGTAGCTCGAGCCGGCGACGGTGACCTGCTGCTCGGCCATCGCCTCGAGGAGCGCCGACTGCGTCTTCGGCGTGGCGCGGTTGATCTCGTCGCCGAGGAGCAGGTGCGCGAAGATCGGTCCGGGGACGAAGCCGAGCTCGCGGCGCCCGTCCGGGTGCTCGTTGATGATGCGCGTGCCGGTGATGTCGGCGGGCAGCAGATCGACCGTGAACTGGATGCGGTTGAAGCTCAGGTTCAGCGCCTCGGCGAGCGAGCGGACGATGAGGGTCTTGCCGATGCCGGGGACACCTTCGATGAGGACGTGGCCGCCCGCGAAGAAGGCGATCAGGATGGTCTCGATCGCCTGCGCGTGTCCGATGACGGCGCGCGCGACCTCGGCCCGGATCGCGGCGAAGGTCTCCCGGAAATCTTCGATGGCGGCTGCGGCGATCGCGGGCGTCATGGCTCTCGGCGATGGCCGAACAGCGCGCGCACGAGCTGCTCGTATGCGGCCGGAATGGTCATGCGATGCGCGGCGGTTTCGCGCTCCTGGCCGGCGGCGAGCGCGGGACGGGCGTCGCGATCGGCGGCGGGTGCGGCGCCGCCCGGCTGGCGGCGGCCGGCCTCGACGGCGCGCATGCGCGCCGCGAGCGCCAGCTCGAAGGAGGCGTTGGTCTCCGAGGTGTCGACGCCGGAGCCGGCGAAGAGGTCGCCGGGCGAGGTGGCGTTACCGGCGCCGCTGGCTCCGGCTCCGGCATCGCGGGGGGAATCGCCCGGCGTCCCCGGGAGGGTCGCGCCGGCGCTGCCGTCAGCGCCGGCGGCGTCGTCAGCGCCGGCGGCGTCGTCGTCATCGCCGGCGGGCGGCGTTGCGCGCCCGCGCTCGCCGCGGCGGTGCTCGCGCGCCGCGAGGCGCGCTGTGGCGGCGCCGCTCGCGGCGTCGTCGGCCGGCGCCGCTGACGCCCCGGTGGCGGTGCTCGCCAGCGCCGCGCGCACGCGCTCCCACGCCTGGCCCCACACCTGCCCGCGAACGCTTTCTTGGAGGGCTCCCGCGAGCCGCGTGAGGCGCGAGTCGGCGCGGCCGGCGGCGCTGCGCCGCTGCTCGGTGTCGGACCAGGGCGCGCCGGACGTGCTCGGTGCGTCGGGCACGCGATTTTCGGCCGTCGTTGCGAGGTCGCCGGCATGGTGCCGGCTGTCTGCACTGCGGAGTCCGCCGAAGCCGGCATCCGGCACCGTCGGCGGCGCCAGGGCTGCCCAGCGCACCGCCGCCAGTACGACCAGCGCCGCCAGTGCCGCCATGAGCGGGCCTCGTGGCACCCGCTGCGGCACGAGTCGACGTGGCGCCCAGGCGGCCAGCGTCGCGCGCACTGCGGCGACGAGGAGCGGATGGAAGAATGCGGTTGCGAGCGCGGGTCGCGGTCCGAGCTCGAGGAGGGTGCGCATGCGGCCGCCGAGCGCTCCCTCGCGTTCGACCCAGACGATCGTGTCGGTGCGCGAGAGCCGACCGCGGACAGTGCTGCCTGCAAGGCGCACGCCGAGCACGGCGAGGACCACGAGCGTACTCCAGGCGACGGCGGCGAAGACCTCGACGCGCGCCAAGAGCGCTACCGGCAGGAGCAGGGCCGCTGCGGCCCCCGTAGCGGCGATCGACCAGTAGAGAGCGCGCTGCAGCTCGAAGAGGTTCTTCCGCCGGCGCACGCGGCGAAGCTGCCGTTCGACCGCATCGACGGCACCGGTGGGCGTGAGTTGCGGCATCGACAGTCGCGAGACGGGCTCGACGATAATGAAGGGTCCGAGAGCGGTCAATTCCGATCCGGAGATCGCGCTCGGGTTCCCGCCCAGGTCATCTGTCGCGCCACGCCGAGCAGCATCTGCACCTCCTCGTCGTCGAGCGCGGCGCGTCCGAGTATCGCCCGCAGACGCCGCATGACGGCCGGCGCCGCATCGCCGTGGAGGAAGCTCACCGCCTGCAGCCCGGCTTCGAGCTTCGTCCACAGGAGCTCGCGCCGCTCGTGCGATGCGAGCGTGCGTGCTGGCGCCGGCGGCGCGGCCGCGGTCCAGAGCTCGTAGGCGCAGACGGCGACCGCCTGCGCGAGATTCAGCGACGTGTAGGCGTCTGCGGTGGGGATCGTGATCGCGTGCTGGCAGAGCTTCAGCTCCTCGAGCGCGAGGCCGTGGTCCTCGGGGCCGAACACGAGAGCCACGTCGTTGGCGGCCGCGGCGGCCAGCACGATCGGCGCCAGGGCGCGTGGCGTCGCGGCGCCGCCGCGCGCCGCGCTGGCCCGTCCGCTCGTGCCGACGACGAGTCCGCAGTCAGCGACCGCTTCGCCGAGGGATGCGACGTGGCGACGCGCTGCGAGGACGTCCCGGGCGTGGACGGCGAGCACCGCCGCGCGCCCCTCGTCGAAGCCGGCAGCGTCGACGAGCACGAGCCGTGCAAGCCCCATGTTCTTCATGGCGCGCGCCGCCGCGCCGACGTTCTGGGCTTCGCGCGGGCGGACGAGCACGACGCGAACCCGGGACGCGATCGTTGCCGCCGCCGATTCCGCCATCGGCGCTCTATGCCGCGAGCGTGAGGGACCAGCAAACGACGGCGGGCTCGGGTGCACAGCGCCGGCGCGGGCGCCGCCGGCGCGGACGCGTTGCGCGGCAGCGGCGGATGCGGTCTAACGAACCGCTCTCCCGGGCGCTGCGCCGGCCCCGCGAGCCGAATCGATGCCGCCGAACCAGCGCCTGCCGCGCGACTTCTACCTGGTCACCGCCGCGAACTTCGCGTTCTTCCTGAACTTCGCCTCCTTCTTTCTCCTGCCGGTGCATCTCCATGAGCTCGGCGTCGGCACCGAGGCGATCGGCTACGTCATGGGCACGGCCGGCTTCGCCGGCATCGCCGTGCTGCCGTTCCTCGGCGTGCTGCTCGACCGCGTCGACCGCCGCCGTTTCGTGATCGCCGGCGGTGCGATCATGGCGGCGGCGTCGTACGCGTACCTGTTGGTGCCGGGGGCGAGTCCGGGCATCTATCTCCTCAGGGTCATGCAGGGCGTCGCCTTCACGGCGGCGTTCGTGACCGCGTCGACGCTCGCCGCCGAGCTGGCGCCGCTCGCGATCCGCGGCCGCGCCCTCGGCCTCTTCGGCATCTCGACGCTGCTCACGCACGCGATCGCGCCGGCGGTGGGCGAGGTGATCGCGCGCCGCTTCGGCTTCTCGGCGCTCTTCGCGTTCGCCGGCACCCTGGGGCTCGGCTCGGTCGGGTTGAGCGCCATGGTGCGGTCGCCGGTGCGTCCGGCCGCCGCTCCCGCGGCACCGGCAGGTGCGGCCGGGCTGCGGCGCCAGCCCGTGCTCTGGCTGGCGGCGGCGACGATGACGGCGTGCGGCATGGGTTACGGGGCTGTGCTCACCTTCGTGCCGACCTTCGTGCAGGCGGCAGGCATCGCCCGCATCGCCCCCTTTTTCCTCTCGTACTCCCTGGCGGCGATCGGCGTGCGCATCGTGCTCGGCGGACTCTCCGACCGTTTCGGGCGCCGGCCGGTCCTCTTCCCGTCCATGGCCCTCCTCGCTGCGGCGATCGCGTCGCTCGGCGCGGTCGCGAGCGTTCCGGCGCTCGTCGCCGCCGGCCTCGCCTTCGGCGCCGGGCAGGGGATGGTCTACCCGACAGCGAACGCGCTCATGGTGGACCTGAGTCATACGGGCAACCTCGGGCGCGTGCAGACGCTCTTCTCCGGATCGTTCAGCGTCGGCACCGCCGTGAGCGCGTTCGTCTTCGGCGGCGTCATCGAGCGCTACGGCTATCCGCTGGCGTTCGCGGCGGCGGCGGTGTGCGTCGTTTGCGGGATGGGGCTCCTCTGGCTTGCGCCCCCCTTGTCATCGGCGGTGCGGATTGCGAGTGTTCCGGGTCAATTCCGGGAAGAGGAGGTTCCATGCTGCGACGTCTAGCGTTCCCGGTCCTCGCACTGGCCCTGACCGCCGATGCGGCGGCGGCGGGCGTGGTGGTCGTCGGCTCCTACACCGGCGTCAAGACGCCGAAGGGCCGCACCGTCGAGTTCAGGATCCAGGACGGGCGCGGGCGGATCTCCGGTGAATCCGGGCAGCTCATCTACTACGACCACGCCAAGCGGACGGCCTACATCGTCGACATGGAGAAGAAGACGTCCGTCACCGTCGACGAAGCGCGCGCCAGGCAGATCTCGGCCCAGCTCGGCGAGGCGCAGAAGATGTTGGAGGCGAAGCTCAAGGAGCTGCCGCCCGACAAGCGCGCCATGGTCGAGAAGATGATGAAGGAGCAGGGCGGCGGTGCGCGGTCGGGAGGTCGCCGGCCCCTCGACTTCCTGAAGGTCGGCGACGACAGGGTCGGCTCCTGGCCGTGCGAGCGTTATCGGGCAGCCGCTGACGGGCGGAAGGTCGAGGTGTGCACCACGGCCGCCGAGGCGCTGCGCATTGCGCCCGACGACGTTGCCGTCTTCGAAGGCTTCCTCGATCTATCGGAGCGGCTGGCCGGAGGATCGGGGCAGGAAGGCGTCGGGGGTAGAGCCGCCGACCGCGGCTACGAGGGTCTGCCTCTCGAACGCAAGGAGATGAACGCCGACGGCGTCGTCACCGATCGTTTCGTCATCGAGAGCATCACCAACGAGACGATGCCTGCGGACGAGCTGCGCGTGCCGAGCGGCTTGAAGGAAATCACGCCTCCGGGTCCTCCCGCAGCCCGCTGAGGATCCGAGCCGCCTCGCAGTCGGTCGACGGCGCCGGCTCGTCTGCCTGCTCGGTGGGCAGCGGGCGTCTAGTTTTCAAGCACCGATCCGGCGGCCGGTGCGGCGCCGTGGTGTCGTCCACCCCGGCGGGCCGACAGCGCCGCGCTCGATCGACGGCACTTTCGCAGCCAGGAGCCGAGATCGTCGTCCGTGTCCGCAGTCACGGCACGTCGGTTGCTCGACGATCCCGGCGAACGGCTGCTGCGCGTCCCGACCGTCGGAGCGCGCCGGAGGAGGAGCTTCGATGGATGGAATCGTCGTCGACAGTGGCGACACGGCCTGGATGCTCACCAGCACCGCGCTCGTCCTGATGATGACGATCCCGGGCCTCTTCCTCTTCTACGGAGGCCTCGTGCGCTCCAAGAACGTCCTCTCGACCATCATGCACAGCTTCTTCTGCGCGGCGCTGATCAGCGTGACTTGGGTGCTGTACGGCTACACCCTCGCCTTCGGACCGGATGTCGGCGGCCTCATCGGCGGCCTCGACTTCCTCGGTCTGAACGGCGTGCTCGGCAGCAGCCAGGCGCTCGCACCCACCATCCCCCACGTTCTCTTCGTCGCCTATCAAGCGACTTTCGCCGTGATCACGCCGGCCCTCATCTCGGGCACGTTCGCGGAGCGCATCCGCTTTCCGGCCTTCGCGCTCTATATGCTGCTGTGGACGACATTCATCTATGGGCCGCTCGCGCACTGGGTGTGGGGCGGCGGCTGGATCGGCACACGGATCGGCGCCCTCGACTTCGCCGGCGGCACCGTCGTCCATATCTCCAGCGGCGTCTCGGCGCTGGTCACCGCGCTCTACCTCGGCAAGCGCATGGGCTACCCGCAGCAGCCCATGCCGCCGCACAACCTCGCCTTCAGCGTCATCGGCGCGGCGCTCCTCTGGGTGGGTTGGTTCGGCTTCAACGCCGGCAGCGCCGTGTCCGCGGGCCAGCTCGCGGCAACCGCCTTCCTCAATACGAACACCGCCGCGGCCGCCGCTACGCTCGGGTGGATGATCGCGGAGTGGCTGCGGTCCGGAAAGCCGACGCTCCTCGGCGCCGCCTCGGGCGCGGTCGCGGGCCTGGTGTGCATCACGCCCGGCGCCGGCTTCGTGACGCCGCTGGCGGCGATCGTCTTCGGCCTCGCCGGAGGAGTGGTCTGCTACTTCGCGGTGAGCCTGAAGCCGCTACTCGGCTACGACGATGCGCTCGACGTCGTCGGCGTGCACATGATCGGCGGAACGCTCGGCGCTATCCTGACCGGCGTGTTCGCGACCGGAGCCGTCAACGCCGCGGTGCCGGCGTTGAGCCTCGGGCTCGACGGCGGACTTCTGTACGGCCACCCCGAGATGGTGCGGCAGCAGGTCCTGGCCATAGCCGTCACGTACGTCTTCTGCGGCGTCGGCACTCTCGCGATCCTCGTCGTCGTCGACGCCCTGGCGCCGCTGCGGGCGCCGGCCGACGACGAGAGGATGGGTCTCGACCTCTCGCAGCACAGCGAGCAGGCGTATACGAGCTGAGAGTCTGTGAATCTTTCCCCGCGATACAGTAGACACACTTCATGGCGGATGCGGAGCGGGGACTGGGGGCGGGAGGGGCGAGCCCGCCGCGGTTGGTGACGGCGAACCGGCGGCAGGTGGAGCTGCGACCGTTCGACTTGGAGTCGCTGTTGGCGCCCGAGCATCGGGCGCGCGCAACCTGGGCGATGGTGGAGGGGCTGAATCTGATGCGCTGCTGACGCAGGTGTTGGCGGCGATGCTGCATCGAGGGCTGGTGAAGCTGGAGCGGGTGGCTCACGACGGGATGCGGGTGCGGGCCACGGACGTCGAGGCGCGGGTGATGAAGATGGGCGGCGGAGCAGGGCGTGACGGTGGACGCGCCGGTGCCGGAGCCCCGCGCCGCCGGGGTGACATGGACTCCGAAGGCGACGCCGCGCACACGCGATCCGCGGCCCACGCCGGATCATGACCGCATTGACCGCGATGCCCATCGGCTGGACGGGACCCGGCGCGACAACCGGACTCCTTCACAGGCTCCGAGGTCCGTGGTCGGTGTTTCGGCACTGCAGCATAGCGGACCTGGGGCGTGGCCTATCGCCTCTCCCACGAGGCGTGCGTCTTCCTCGATTGTACCGACGGCGTCGACCGCGGCCTCTACGGCCGGATCGCGATCGAGGTCGTGACCGACGAGCGCGTCGCGACCTGCCGCTAGTCCAGGGTGACGTTGGCGATGGCGAGAATCTCGCGCAACCGCGGCAGCTCGTTCTCGAGCATCTGGTCGACGCGGCACGCGTGGCGGCGCGCGACGCAATCGGCGAGCGCGGCGAGCGAGCCGAGCGGCGGGGCTTCGAGCGCGGCGCATTCGCCGGCGGCGGCGTCGAAGCCGAGGCCGGCGACGGCATTCGCGTCCGTGACCGTGAGCGGCGCCTTGCCGCAGCCTTTGCCGACCGCGGCCGCGAGCTTCGACGCGGCGCCGCTGCCCGTCGCGGTGAGCTTGGCGACGAGCTTCGCGCAGGCCGCGCTCGCCTTCGCACGGCACTTGGCGTCGGCGGGCTTCACCTGGACGCAGGTCATGACCGCGGCGGCGCACTTCTGGAAGGTCTTCATGCGCGCGCTCGCCAGCTTGGCGGCGGCCTTGGTGATCGCCTTCTGGCATTTGACGGCGGCTTTGGCGGCGGCGCCGAGGTGCGCCCCGGCGCCGTCGGCGGGCGCGCCGAGGCACGGGAGCTCGCTCGCGGGATTGCGCCCCGCGAGCATCAGCAGCTCGGCGGCGCGCGGCACCTGGCTGCCGACGAGGTTCTCGGCCCGGCACGCGTGCTCGGCGAGCACGCAGCTCGCGACGTCGGCGACGGTCGTGAGCGCGGCGACGCCGCGGTCGGCGCAGGCGCCCGTCTCGGATCCGTAGCCGAGCCCGGCCGCGTTCTTCAGGTCGTCGATCGTGAGCGGGGCCGTGGAGCACGCCTTCTGGATGCCGGCGGCGAGCTTCGTGTTCTCGCCGGGGAACTTGCCGAGCTCCTTCCCGCACGTCGCGGTCGCCTTCGCGGTGCACGCCGCGTCGCCCGGCTTCTGCTGTGCGCACGCGAAGGCGGCGAGGAGACACTTCTGGAGGTGCTTCTGCCGCGACCCGGCAGCTTTGGCGCCGGCCTTCGCGAGCGCCTTCGTGCACTTCGCGATCGCCTTTCCGGCCGCTGCCGACCCGAGCCCCTGCTCGGTGCCGTCGGCGCGCGGCGCGCAGTCGGAGTCCTTGCGGTCGACGGCGCCGTCGAAGTCGTTGTCGATGCAGTCGTCGCAGACCTCGGGCGCGGGCGTGAGGGTCGGCATCGGTGTCGGCGTGGCGGGCGGCTCGCCGTTGCGCGCCTCGGTGAGCTCGCCGAAGACGGCGAGGCCGCCGACGGGCACGCGGTCGACGCCGACCGGTCCGGTGAACTGATGGACGATCGACGCGTTCGCGACGTCGAAGGCGTACACCGCTCCCGGCGTGACGTTGCCGATGCCCTCGCTCGCGCTCCAGAGCGTCTGGCCGTCGGGGTCGCGGCTCACGACGAAGAGGCTCGCCGCGGGCACCGCGGTGTAGGTCTTGGTCACGGTGCCGCTGGCGTTCACGCGCACCACGTCGCCGTTGGCGACGAAGGCGCCGTCGGCGAGCGCCCGGACGCCGTAGTCGCGGATGCCGTCGGCGTCGATGAACAGGTCGGCGCCCTGCGTGCGCGTGACGAGGTCGTACGTCGCGACGTCCTCGGTGTTCGAGGTGTAGAGGAGCGTCCGTTGGTCGGCGGCGAGGTCGATCCACATCGACCCGGTCGCGTGGACGAAGACGTCGTGGGGTGTGCCGGGCGTGCCGTTCGAGGCGTAGACCAGCACGTCGTTGGCGCCTTGGATCGTGCCGATGAACAACGTGTCGGCGGCGTCGAACACCAGCGACTGCGGTGCGGCATTGATGCCGCTCGCGAAGGTGCCGACGAGGCCGCCCGTCGCGTCGAACTCGAAGATCGCGTTCTGCACGCGGTCGGCGACGAAGAGGTGGCCCGTCGAGTCGAAGGCGATGCCGGCGGGATACGTGCCGCCCGCGACGCTTCCCGACGGCAGCGGGAGGGCCCGCACGAACGTGCCGGACGGCGTGTACTCGCGCACCTCGCCGAAGTCGACGGCGGACACGAAGACGTTGCCGGTGGTGTAGGCGAGGGCGGGCGGCGCCGTGCCGGCGATCTTCGCGATGAAGGCGTCGGCGTTGAAGTCGCCGCTTCCGTGCGTCGCTTGCGCGGCGTTCTTCACCGGAAAGTCGTTCGACGTCGTCTCGCCCGTGACGTAGGCGTTGCCGTTCGCGTCGACCGCAATCGCGCGGCCGATCTCGCCGCGCGTACCGCCGAGGTAGGTCGAGTAGACGAGCGAGTTGCCGGCCGCCGCGATCTCGGCGACGATCGCCGCGGCGTTGTTCCCGCCCCGCCGGTTCTGGAGCGGGAGTCCGTTCTTCACCGGAAAGTCGTTGCCGTCGGTGCGACCGGTCACGTAGACGTTGCGGTTCGCGTCGAGCGCGATGCCGTTCACCTCGTCGGCGCCGCCGTTGCTGCTGCCGCCGAGGAACGCGAGGAAGTCGACGCTCGTCCCGGCGGCGGCGATCTTCACGACGTAGCCGTCGGCGCCCCCGCGGAAGCTCGCGTTCGGCGCCGGCAGCGCGCCCGTCGCGGGCGTCGTGCCGAGAAAGTTGCTCGAGACGGTCTTGCCGCCGACGTAGGCGTTGCCGTCGCCGTCGACCGCGATCGCGTTGCCGTCGTCGACGTCGCCGCTGCCGCTGAGATACGTCGAGTAGACGAGCGCGTTGCCGGCGGCGTTCACCTTGGTGACGAAGCCGTCGGAGAAGCCGCGGAGCCCGTTGTTCGGTGCGGGCAGACCGCTCGCGACCGGGAAGTCCGACGACTGCGTGCGCCCGGTGACGTAGGCCTCGCCGCTTCGCACCGCAACCCCGAGTGCTTTTTCGGCGCTGCTACCGCCGAGGTAGAGCGAGTACACGAGCGAGCTGCCGTTCGTCGCGAGCTTGCTCACGAAGGCGTCGGTCAGGCCGTGCATGACGTTGTTGGCGAGGGTCCCCGCGACGGGGAAATCGTCGGAGAAGGTCTCGCCGACCACGTAGGCGTTTCGCGAGTCGTCGACCGCGATGGCGTTCGCCCGCTCGTTGGCGGCCGAGCCGCCGAGGAACGTCGAGTAGACGAGCGCGTTTCCCGCGGCGTTCAGCTTGGTCACGAAGCCGTCGGTGTTCTGGAGCGCGTTGTTCGGTGCCGGGAGCGGGTTCGCCGTCGGAAAGTCGACGGAGTCGGTCTCGCCCGCGACGTAGGCGCTGCCCTGGTCGTCGACGGCGATGCCGTTCCCGCCGTCGCTGCCGCTGCCGCCGAGGTAGGTCGAGTAGACGAGCGCCCCGTTCGCATCGAGCTTCGTCACGAACGCGTCTTGCGACCCCTGGAGCGCGTCGTTCGGATCAGTAAGTCCGCCGAGCGTCGGGAACGTCGCGGAGGTCGTCGTGCCGGTGACGTAGGCGTTGCCGTTCGCGTCGACCGCGATCGCGCGGCCGGCGTTGTTGCTGGGACCGCCGAGGTAGGTCGCGTAGCCGAGCACGGGGTCGATCACGAGCGGCTGCGTCGGATCGTGCGGGCCGAGCGCGAAGCGGACGCGCTGCTCGCCGTCGGCCGCGCCGCCCAAGACGAAGGCTGCGGCGACCGGCCGCCGCACGCCGTCGATCGTCTGGTGTGCGCTCGGCTTCCGCTGCACGAGGTCGCCGTCCGGCGTGTGCAGGACGAGCGTCCCGTCGTCGGCGATCGTCACGCGCTCCGCGCCGCGGAAGCCGAGCGTGATCGTCGCGGGGTCGACGCCCGGGGCCACGATCAGGTCGTACTCGAGCGCCTCGTCGGTACCGTAGAAGACCGCGTCGACGCCGGGGTAGACGCCGGCGCAGCGGACGCGGCCGAAGAGCGGCACGTCGGTGCGCCAGCGCGACGGGTCGGCGCCGAGGAGGTAGTTGGCGCGCCCCGCGAGCGGCATCTCGCCCGTCAGCATCGGATCCGGCGCACCGCCGACGAAGCGCATGCCGACGCGCGCGTCGGCCGTCGCCGCGCGTGCGCGGTGCAGCCGCACCACGACCTCGTCGGGCCGCACGAAGAGTGCGTACTCGGGCCCGCGCGCCACGAAGGGAACCCGCGCGTCGACCTGGCCGCGATTCGCCTCGAAGGCGAGCGGCAGGCGGAGCGCGGTCGTCGTTCGGTGCGGCGACGTCGCGTGTGCGACGGTCGCGAGCAACGCGAGGAGCAACGAGCCGAGGAGCCGAAGCGACGGAACGACCATGCTGACCTCCGAGCGTGAGGTCGCTCTAGCAGGGTTCGGCGCGCCGCGTCCACGCGAGTGGGCGGAGCGGAGGTGGAAACGCAGCGATCTCCGCACCCAAAACCGCCGCTCCACATCGCGCCGCACTGGATCGAGGCCGTCCATAACCGACAACGCCGTCACTCAGCCACCGCCATGCTGAGTCCGGTCGACTGCGAGGACCGCTTCGACAACCGCCGCGCAGCGGCATAACTCAGGTGCCTGCGCGACCGGAGCAAGACCAGACCCGGTTGCTCCGGAATGGCGCAGGCGGCGCCCTTCTGGATGAACCGCAACGGCCCTGGTGTCCGCGACACGGGAAAATCCTTCGTCCGCTGCGCCCACGTGTGCTAGTCGGCGTGCGTTCCCGGCCACATCGGCCAGCATCCGAAAGGGGGATCTGTTCCATGGCGTTTCGTCCGCTTACGATCGCACTCGTTCTCGCTGCCGCGCTCGGCGCCGCGGCTTCCATCGCCGGCGCTGCCGCCACGCCCGAGCAGAAGTGCCGGGCCGCCAAGAACAAGACCGCCGGCCAGTACGCCGCCTGCCGCCAGAACGCGGAGGCGAAGCTCGCAACCGGCGGCGATGTATCGAAGTACGCAGTCGCCATCGGCAAGTGCGCCAGCAACTTTGCAAAGGCCTGGCAGAAGGCGAGCGCCAAGGCTGCCGCGAAGGGAGCCACGTGCTTCGAAGCACCGCTTGCGGCCGGCGATTTCCAGACGGTTATCGATGCGGCTACGACCAGCGTCGCGACCGCACTCGCCGGCGGCGGTCTCGCGCCGCCCAGTGCCCGGCTGCTCAAGACAGGTCAGACGACGAGCTACGGCCCCGGCAGTGACGGTGATTTCCGGAAGGGCTTCGGGCGCTACTTTACCGACAACGGCGATGGCACGATCACCGACAACGTGACCGGCCTCATGTGGGAGAAGAAGAGCGACGACGGTTCCATCCACGACAAGGACAACACCTACACCTGGGGCATGGATACGAGTCCGTACACGATGGACGGGACCATGGTGACGGAGTTCCTGGCAGCGCTGAACACTGGCAGCGGCTTCGCAGGGCACACCGATTGGCGGATCCCGAACATAAACGAGCTGCAGAGCCTCGTCGACTACGAAAACTGGAACCCGACGGTGGACCCTGCTTTCAATACGACCTGTTCGGAAGGCTGCACAGTGACGACGTGTAGTTGTACGCAGTCGAGCCTCTACTGGTCGTCCACTACGTACCAGTTCAGTCCCGACTTCGCGTGGTTCGTGTCCTTCTTCGACGGCGACGTGAGCCCGAACGGCAAGGGCTACGACAACTACGTTCGCGCCGTGCGCGGCGGCTCATGATCGGTCATTGGAGCAACGGCCATGGCGCAGGGCGAGCATCTGCCGATCTACAAGGCTGCGTACGACGTCTGCCTGTACGTCGAGCAACTCGTCCGGAAGTTGTCGCGCTTCCACGAGTAGGCCACCGGCCAGGATCTCCGTGAGAGCGCCCGCGAGGTGCCGAAGCTGATCGTGCGCGCCGACAGCCGGCGCGAGAAGCGCGCCGTGCTCTTCCAGATCCGCGAGGAGGTCGAGGCACTCTAAGGTCCTGCCGCGTCTCTGAGGGAGCTTGGCGCCCGCACCTGTCGGCGCGCGGTGCGCTCGACGAGCGCGGACGCACGGTGGCCCTTACCGCGCGCGCTCCGACAAGCAGTAGAGCTCCCGCCGATCGCTACTCGTTGGGACTCTTACCCGTTGTAACCCGCGGCGCTGCCTCCGCGACGGAGCCCGGGGCAGCGGGGCTCGGACAGACCCGGTTGCACCGGAAGGGCACAGGCGGTGCCCTTTCGGTGCAACCGCAAACGCCCTGGTGTCCGCGATACGTGAAGATCCTTCTTCCGATGCGCCTGCGCGTGATAGTCGGCGTGCGTTCCCGGCCATATCGGCCAGCATCCGAAAGGAGGATCTACCCCCATGCTGTTTCGTCCGCTTACGACCGTCCTCGCTCTAGCCGCTGCGCTCGGCGCCGCGGCCTCCATCGCCGGCGCTGCCGCCACGCCCCAGCAGAAGTGCCAGGCCGCCAAGAACAAGACCGCCGGCCAGTACGCCGCCTGCCGCCAGAACGCGGAGGCGAAGCTCGCAACCGGCGGTGACACGACGAAGTACGCGGTAGCTATCGGCAAGTGCGCAAGCAAGTTCACGAAAGCCTGGCAGAAGGCGAGCGCCAAGGCCGCCGCGAAGGGAGCCACGTGCTTCGAAGCACCGCTTGCAGCCGACGATTTCCAGACGGTGATCGACGCAGCTACGACCAACGTCGCAACCGCACTCGCCGGCGATGGCTTCACCGGATGCACTGATACTGGTGGCACTGGTGGCGGGCTGCTGAAGAGCGGCCAGACGACGAGCTACGGTCCCGGCAGCGACGGTGATCTCCGGAAGGGCGTCGCGCGCTCCTACACCGACAACGGCGACGGCACGATCACCGACAACGTGACCGGCCTCATGTGGGAGAAGAAGAGCGACGACGGTTCCATTCACGACAAGGACAACATGTACGCCTGGGGCACGGCGTCGCCCCCGTACACGATGAACGGGACCATGGTGACGACGTTCCTGGCAGCGCTGAACGCTGGCGGCGGCTTCGCAGGGCACACCGATTGGCGGATCCCGAATCGATTCGAACTCGAAAGTCTGTTGGATTTGGAGAACGTGAACCCGGCGGTGAACTCTGTTTTCAATACGAGCTGTACGGGCGGCTGCACGGTGACGACGTGTAGTTGTACGCAGTCGTTCAGCTACTGGTCGTCCACTACGTACCAGAACCTTCCCGACCTTGCGTGGTACGTGACCTTCAACTTCGGCATCGTGAACGGGACCGGCAAGAGCAGCCTCAACTACGTTCGTGCCGTGCGCGGCGGCTCATAATCGATCATTGGAGCAACGGTCATGGCGCACACCGAGCACCTGCCGATCTACAAGGCCGCGTACGGCTTCTGCCTGTACGTCGAGCAACTCGTCCGGAAGTTGCCGCGCTACCACGAGTACGCCGCCGGCCAGAATCTCCGTGAGAGCGCCCGCGCGGTGCTGAAGCTGATCGTGCGCGCCAACAGCCGGCGCGAGAAGCGCGCGGTGCTCTTCCGGATCCGCGAGGAGGTCGAGGCGCTCTGAGGCACTCTAAGGTCCTGCTGCGTCTCTGAAGGAGTTTGGCGCCCGCACCTGTCGGCGCGGTGCGCTCTACGTGCGGGGACGCGCGGTGGCCCTTACCGCGCGTGCTCCGACAAGCAACAGAGCCTCCGCCGATCGCTACTCGTTGGGACTCTTACCCGTCGTCACCCGAGGCGCTGCTCCCGCGACGGAGTCCGGGGCAGCGCGGCTCGGGTAGACCCGGTTGCTCCAGAAGGGCGCAGGCGGCGCCCTTCCGGCGGGACCGCAACCGCCATGGTGTCCGCGACGCGGGAAGATCCTTCGTCCGCTGTGCCTGCGTGTGCTAGTCGGCGTGCGTTCCCGGCCACATCGGCCAGCATCCGAAAAGGAGGATCTGTCCCATGCTGTTTCGTCCGCTTACGACCGTCCTCGCTCTAGCCGCCGCTCTCGGCGCCGCGGCCTCCATCGTCGGAGCTGCCGCCACGCCCGAGCAGAAGTGCCGGGCCGCCAAGAACAGGACCGCCGGCCAGTACGCCGCCTGCCGCCAGAACGCCGAGGCACGACTCGCAACCGGCGGCGATGTATCGAAGTACGCCGTTGCCATCGGCAAGTGCGCGAACAACTTTGCAAAGGCCTGGCAGAAGGCGAGCGCCAAGGCCGCCGCGAAGGGAGCCTCGTGCTTCGAAGCACCGCTTGCGGCCAGCGATTTCCAGACGGTGATCGACGCGGCTACGACCAGCGTCGCGACCGCCCTCGCCGGCGACGGTCTCGCCCCTCCTTCTAACGGGCTGCTGAAGACCGGTCAGACGACGAGCTACGGCCCCGGCAGTGACGGCGATCTCCAGAAAGGTACCGCGCGCTCCTACACCGACAACGGCGACGGCACGATCACCGATAACGTGACCGGACTCATGTGGGAGAAGAAGAGCGACGACGGTTCCATCCACGACAAGGACAACAAGTACACCTGGGGCATGCTGTCGAGTCCGTACACGATGAACGGGACCATGGTGACGGAATTCCTGGCAGCGCTGAACAGCGACGACGGCTTCGCCGGGTACACCGATTGGCGGATCCCGAACATAAACGAGCTGCAGAGCCTCGTCGACCACGAGAAGTTGGGCCCGGCGGTGAACCCTGCTTTCTATATGGATTGTACGGGAGGCTGCACGGTGACGACGTGTAGCTGTACGCAGGGGGGCGACTACTGGTCGTCCACTACATCGCAGAACATAATTGGCGCCGCGCGGAACGTGAGCTTCTCGGCCGGTTACGAGTCCTTTAAGGGCAAGAGCGAGCCCCTCTACGTTCGTGCCGTGCGCGGCGGCTCGTGATCGATCATTGGAGCATTTGAAGGTTTGGTCTGGCCTTGCCCCGGATCGGCAGACACCTCGGATGTGGGCGTAAGTCCACGAGGAGGGTGTTCCGATGGGGAAGAAGGTGGAGAGGGCACGGGCGAGCCGGCGGCCACGGCGATCGTTCCCGCCAGTGGCCGCTTCACCACGGCGGATCATGACCGCATTGACTGCGATGCCCATCGGCCGGACAGGAACCGGCGCGACAACCGGATTCCTTCACAGGCTCTGAGGCCCGGCTCCGGTCGTTCGCGGATGCCCGGACGCCTGCGGGCAGCGGCTGCGAAGCCGCGTCCGCCGGCGCTACGCGTGCCCCGCCGCTTCCAAGTCCACCAGGCAGTACTCCGGGGTGAGCTCCAGGTACTCGGCGCGGGCCACCAGCCCGTCGAGCCGCCGGTAGACGAGACCTTCGGCGACCTGTCCCCGAGGATTACGGAAGCGGCGGCGGCTCGGCGGCTCGGCAACGATCCAGATCTCCGTCCCGTTGTGCTCGGGCGCAACGCGCCAGGCGCCGTAGTCACCGGCGCGGACGCGGGCTTTGCGGAGGAGGGTGGGCTGCAGCTTGGCGCGTGCGTCCAGCATGGGCGTCGCGAAGATGCATGACCGATGCCATGGCCGAGCGGTAGGCAAATCGAGGGTTTTTGGCTAGGCGAGACAGGAGGGGCCGGCAAGAAACTGTCGCGCCCCCGATCCTTTTGCCGGCGGTGCGATCCGCAGGAGGCGGCGGTGGCGTTCGGGGTCGGTATCATCGGGACAGGCAAGCACGGGGCCCGCTATCTCGAGCACGTGGCCGACGTGCCGGGGCTGCGGACGGCGGCGATCGCGCGCCGCGATCGGGCGGTAGGCGAGCGGCAGGCGGCTGCCGTCGGGGCCCGCTACTACCCCGAGGCCGCAGCGCTCGTGGAGGACCCTGCGGTCGACATCGTCGTCCTCGCGGTGCCGCCGACCCTGAACGTCCGCCTGGCGACGGCAGCGGCGCGCGCCGGGAAGGCGATCCTGATCGAGAAGCCGCTGGCACCGACGGTCGCCGAGTGCCGCGAGATCGCCGAGGAGGCGACGCGTGCCGGCGTCACGGCGATGGTTGCGCACACGCTCCGCTTCAATGCGGTAGTGCGAGTGCTGCGCGAGGCGCTGCCGTCGCTCGGATCGCTCCACGCCGCCGTGCTGAGTCAGCGCTTCGAGCCGTCTCGGCTGGACTGGCTCGATCGTCGCGTCGAGTCGGGCGGCGGTATGATCCTGCACACGGGCGTCCATGGCTTCGATCTGCTCCGGTTCCTGACCGGTCGCGAGGCCGTGCGGGTGACCGCGTCGGCGCGGCGGGTCGTGACCCGGGACACCGAGGACAACTTCACGGCGACCATCGAGCTCGACGACGGAATCCTGGCGCAGGTCTCGGGATCGCGCGCCACCGCCGGGCGTAGCGGCGCCATCGAGATCGCGGGGCGGGAAGGGCAGCTCGTCGGCGATCACGTGCACGGGGTCGCGGCGCAGCTCGTCGGCACGACGCGAAGCGCGCTCGCGGTCGGGGCGCCGGTGATGACCGTCGCGGCGGCGCTCGCGGAGCTGGCGGCGGCGCTCGCGGCTCGGCGCGCTCCGGCGATTACGCTCGCCGACGGTGCCAAGTCGGTCGCCATCGCCGAGGCGTGTTATCGCTCGATCGCGAGCGGTCGCAGCGAAGCCGTGGCGCGCTGGTAACGGTCGTTGCCGCGACCGCGACGGCGGCAGCAGGCGGCGCCGTTGCGTCGCCGCAGCGGGATTCGTATGCGCTCCCCATGCACTCCGTCATCGCCGATCCGCGCGTGGCCGCGGCCCTCGAGCGGCTCTACGCCGCCGCCAAGGGCGACCGCTGGGTGTTCCTGCGCGCCGCGCCGGCGGCGCTCTGGTCGCTGCTCCGCGGCGGATCGATGCTCGACGGAGTCTTGCCGTACTTGCAGGACGCGTACATCCCGATCACTCCGGAGCAGGGCGATTTCCTCTATCTGACGGCGCGCCTCATCGACGCGCGCACGATCGTCGAGTTCGGCACCTCGTTCGGGATCTCGGCGCTGTACCTGGCGGCGGCGGCGCGCGCCAACGGCGGGCGCTTCATCGGCAGTGAGCGCGAGTCCGGCAAGCTCTCGGCCGCGCGCGCCAACATCGCCGCCGCCGGACTCGCCGGCGTCGCCGAGGTCCGCGAGGGTGACGCCATGGCGACGTTCGCGGAGCTGCCGGCGCCGATCGACTTCGTGCTGCTCGACGGCTGGAAGGACCTCTATCTGCCGATGCTGCGCCTCCTGGCGCCGAAGCTCCGTGCCGGAGCGGCCGTGTTCGCCGACAACGTCTTCACCTTCCCGAAGGAGCTCGCGGCGTACGTCGCCTTCGTGCGCGATCCGGTGAACGGCTTCGCATCGATGACGCTGCCGCTCGGACACGGACTCGAGTACTCGGTGCGGCTCGCTCCGGTCACGATTCGCGCGTGACCGTCCCGGCGCTGCCGTCGAGGACGAGGCGCTCGCCGTCGCGGAGACGTCGGGTAGCGTCGGCGACGCCGACCAGGGCCGGAATGCCGAGCTCTCGGGCGACTATGGCGCCGTGCGAGAGAATGCCGCCGGCTTCGAGCACGAGCCCGGCGGCGCGTTCGAGTATCGACGTCCACCCGGGGTCGGTGTAGACGGCGACGAGGACATCGCCGGCAGCGATGCGCGCGAAGTCCCGCGGATCGCGGACTATGCGCGCCGGACCGGAACAGCAGCCGGGTGCGCCGACCTCGCCGGAGAGGATGCGGGCGTCGGGCGCGGGCGCGGGCGGCGGCTCGCCGTCGAGCGTCTCGGGCGGCGGCGACAGGGCGTTGCGTGCCGCCGCTTCGCGCCTCGCCACGATCCGAGCCGCGAGCGGCGCCGGGTCGTCGAGCGCGTCCACGAGCTCCTCGACGTCGAGCCAGAAGACGTCGTCGGCCGTCGCCAGCCGTTCGCGAGCGACGAGGATGTCCCCGAGGGCCAGGACCACCTGGCGCAGCCGCGCCAGGAAGAAGTCGGCGTGGTAGCGCATGTTCTCGCGCAGCGCGTAGTAGCGCTGCGCGTAGCCGAGGAGGCGGCCGAAGGCGGCGCGCCGGACGACGCCGACCGGACCGCTCCCGAATGCCGCCATGATCCGGGCGGTCGCCGCTTGCCGGCGGCGGGCGAGCGCGGCGCGGTCGAGCGTCGCGTCCATGCCGGCGGCGAGCGCCAACTCGACCACCATCGCCGGTGACTCGCTCCACGTCGGACACGAAAGATCGCGGCCGGTCAGGCGGTGGCCGTGCAGATCGAGGAAGCGTCGGAAAGCCGCCGCCGCCGCGCCGCCATCGTCGCCGAGGAGCAGGGCGGCTGCCCTCTCGAGGTCGTGCGCGCCGACCGCGGCGCCGAGTCGCGGCTCGGCGCGCACGAGGCGGGCAAGCGTGTGCAGATCGTAGTGCGCTTCCAAGGAAGCGACCGCGGGCAGGCCGATGGTGAGCGCTGCGTACTCGTCGGGCAGGCCGGGTGCCCAACGGCGCGCTAGCCCGTGGACGAGGTGGAAAAAGACATAGGCGAAGACCATGCCCCAGCTCACTACGTCGAGGAAGCGACCGAGCCGCTCGGCGACGTGGACGAGCTCGTCGCGGAGGTCGCGTAGGGCAGGTTCGGCGCCGAACGGACCTCGGCTTCGAAATCCCCGCCGGACCTCGATGCACTCGCGGTCGAAGGCCGCGGCGCGCGCCCACGGCGCCCAGGCCGGTTCGTTCCGCCAAGCGCGCTCGGCGATCGCGAGGGCTCGAAGACCGCTCCGCATCGACGACGCTCCCGGGCCGAGGCCCGAGCGGACGACGTCGGGAAGGAGCGCTAGCAGACCGTCGCTGCGGAGCCCGGGCGGCAAGAGACGGATCGTCTCGGCGATCAGCGTCGCGTTCACGTAGACGTGGCTGCCGTAGCGCCGCAGCACCGGCATCGCGGCCAGGGCGTCGAGCCCGGCGGCGATCAGGGGGCGCCGTACCATGTGTTCGGCCATCGGCTCGGCCAACAACGAATAGGTGAGCGGCGTCACCGGTCCGCTCCACAGCTCGCTTGCGACGCGCCGCGTCCAAAGGGGCGTCTCGGAGGGAGAGGTGATTGACACTACAGGCTCACCCGCCTATTTCTGAACCAAGATTCAGTTCTGAAGCCAAGCTCACGTAACTCATGTCCACTCGTATATCGACGGCTGCGAAGCTCCAAGACCCGAACCGTCAGGACCGACGTCGGGCGGAGACCCGCGGCCGGCTCCTCGCCGCTGCCAAGCGCCTCCTCGCGACCAACGGCTTCCATGGAACGAAGATCGCCGACATCGCCGCCGCCGCCGACGTCGGCACCGGCACCTTCTATCTGTACTTCTCCACCAAAGACGCGCTCTTCGCCGACCTCGTTCGCGAGACCGCGCTCGCTGCCAGGGAGGCGATGGACGCCGCCAAGGCCGCGCACGTCGATCCTCGCCGGCGTGCCCGGGTCGGAGGGGAGACTTTTTTCCGCTTCGCTGCCGAGAACCGCGACGTCTTCAAGATCCTTTTCGGGCACAGCGCGCAATTCGACGAGCTCCTCCGCGAGGTCCATCAGCCCTTCATCGCCGACATCGAGGCGGACTTCGCAGCCGGCGTCGCGGCCGGCGTCTTCCGCGATCTTCCCCCGGCGTTCGCCGCCCAGGCGATCGTCGGCATGCTGACACAAGTCACGTCGTGGTGGATCGACCGCCAGGACGTCTCCATCGAAGAAATCTCATCCATGACGCACCGCCTGCTCACCCAGGGCACCGCGGTGCAAGGAGAACAACCATGACCGAGCCCGCCGTCGCCGTACGGAACCTCGACACCGTCGAGGACTTCACCGAACGCCTCTCGACCACCTTCGACACTTGCTACACCTGGTCCTACGACACGTTCAAAGCCGGCCTGCGCAACCTCTACGAGAAAGCCAAGCAGAGCCAATGGGACCAGGCGACCGCGCTCGACTGGTCGATCGACGTCGACCCCGAGGCCGAGAACGTTCCCGACATGAACAACCCGCTCTTCGGGACCCGCCTTTGGAGCAAGTTCACCGAGCCCGAGATCCGGAAGTTCCGCCGCGAGCAGCTCTCCTGGAGCCTCTCGCAGTTCCTCCACGGCGAGCAGGGCGCGCTGCTCGCGACTGCACAGATCGTCGACGCGGTGCCGTGGATCGACGCCAAGTACTACGCGGCGACGCAGGTGATGGACGAGGCGCGCCACGTCGAGACCTACGACCACTACCTCCGCGACAAGGTCAAGAAGGAATACCCGATCAACCCGCACCTGAAGACGCTGCTCGATCAGATACTCACCGACTCGCGCTGGGACATGAAATACCTCGGCATGCAGATCCTGGTGGAGGGTCTGGCGATGGCGGCCTTCGGACTCATGGAGAAGTTCTCGAACGAACCGCTGCTGAAGACCCTCACCCAGTACGTCATGCGCGACGAATCACGCCACGTCGCCTTCGGCGTCCTTTCGCTCGAGGGCGTGTACAAGGACATGAACGAGCGCGAGCTGCGCGAGCGCGAAGAGTTCACGTACGAGGGTTGCCGGCTCATGCGCGACCGCCTCTATGCGGTCGAGGTGTGGCAAGAGATGGGACTGCCGATCCGGGAAACGCACGAGATCGTGATGCAATCCGAGGTCATGCGCGAGTTCCAGAAGATGCTGTTCTCGAAGGTGGTGCCGAACTGCAAACGGCTCGGGCTCTTGACGCCGTGGGTGCGCGAGCGGTTCCACGAGCTCGACATCCTGAAGTTCGAGCACGAAGAAGCGAGCGCCTGACGGTCGGGCGCGGCGGGCTGCTCGGGCGGCTCGCGGGGACGGTACCGTGACGATCGAGCGATTGCGGGGAATCGATGCGGCGTTTCTCTATCTGGAGACGCCGAGCCAGCACATGCACGTCACGGCGACCATGCTGTTCGAGCCGGCGCCGCTGCACTTGCCCGGCGGCGCTGCGCCCGACGCGGCGATGGTCGCGGCGGTCATGGCGGATCGCCTGGCGCACCGGCTCGCGGCCGACCCGAGCTTCCGCCGGCGGCTGGCAGCGGCGCCGCTGGCGATGACCCACCCCGCGTGGGTCGATGCCGCCGACTTCGACGTCGACGACCACGTGCGGCTGGTGACCTTGCCGGTACCGGGCTCGCGCGAGCAACTCCGCGAGGAGGTAGGCCGCATCGCGCAGGTGCCGCTCGACCGCCGGCGGCCGCTCTGGGAACTGACGGCGATCGCCGGTGTCGAAGGCGGGCTCGTCGCCGTCGTCTTGAAGGTGCATCACGCGATGGTCGACGGTGTCTCCGGAGTCGAGCTCTTCGCGCGCCTGTTCGTCGACGCCTGCCTGCAAGAACCGAAGGGAGCGCCGCCGGTGGCGGTACCGTCGCCGTTCGCGCTCGTTGCGTCGGCGGGAGTCGCGGCGCTGACACTCCCCGGTCGCGTGTATCGAACCGTGACCCGCACGCTCGGTGTGCTCGGGCCGGCCGTGCGTGCCGCACTCGGCAGCGTCGCCGCACCGGCGCCGACGCTGCCTTTCTCGGCGCCACGGACCGCGCTCAATCGCGCGCTCACGGCCGAGCGCCGGGTGGCGTTCGGCCGCGTGCCGCTCGCCGACATCAAGGAGGTGAAGACGGCGTTCGCGGTCACCGTCAACGACGTCGTCCTCGGCGCCTGCGCACTCGCGCTCGGCGAGTACCTCCGGGAGAAGGGCGAGGATCCGCAGCAACCGCTCGTCGCCAGCGTGCCGGTCTCGGAGCACGGCGCCGACGACGCCGCGGCGCCGAACCGCGTGTCGGTGATGTTCGTCGGCTTGCCGGTGCACCTCCGCGAGGCCGGCGAGGTGCTGTGCTTCGTGCACGCGGGCGCTGCCGGCGCCAAGCGACTCCACGGCGCGCTCGGTAGGGCGATGCTCGCCGAATGGGCCGAACTCGCGCCCCCGGCGATCCTCACGGCGGCCGCGGGCCTGTATTCGCGCTGGCAACTCGCCGATCGCCTGCCGCCGCCGCACAGCGTAGTGATCTCGAACGTTCCCGGTCCGCCGTTCACGCTGACGACGGAGGAAGCGCGACTCGTCGCCGCCTATCCGATCGGCCCGGTGCTCGAGGGCGCGGGCATCAACATCAGTGTCCTCAGCTACGTCGACACGGTGCACGTGGGGCTGGTCACGTGTCCGCGGACGGTGCCCGATCCCGCCGAGCTCGCTCGCGGGATCGAGCGCGCGGTTGCCGCCATGCTCGACGCCGCGCGCCGCCTCGGGACTGCGCCCGAGGCGGCGCGGGCATGAAGCTCGCGGCACCGACGACCTGCGATTCCGCGCGTCCTAGTCTTCGTACTTGAACGATACCTTCAGCTTGGCGCGGTAGAGCGCGACCTTGCCGTCCTCTACCGTCATGTCGAGCTGGGCGACCTCGGCGATGCGCAGGTCGCGCAGGGTCTTCGCCGCGCGCTCGACGGCGATCTTCGCCGCTTTTTCCCAGGAGTCGCTGCTGGTGCCGACCAGCTCGATGATCTTGTACACGCTGTCCGCCATGGGACACCTCCTTCTGACGAGATGCCCGGAGACTAGTCGTGGCGGCCGCAGAACGAAACCCCGCCGAGGGTCGGGCTAGCCTCCGCGCCGGCAGACGATCAGGATCTCGTCGGCGCGCGCGAGATCGACGAGCCCATGCCGGAGGGCGAGCTTGCGCTCGAAGCGCAGCGCCAGCGGCATGAAAACGTGGTTGTACCACCAGATCGCAACGCCGCGGCGGTGGACCAGATGCCACATGCCGTAGTCGACGAGCCGCGACGACTTCGGCTGCATCGAGTGCTCGGCGGTCCGCTCGACGACGAGCCCGTGCGCGGCCAGCAGCGCCAGGAGATGTTCGGGCTCGTAGCGCCGGCAGTGCCCGACGAGCTCGTCGAGCGTGGTCCAACGATCGGGGTGGAGCGGTATGGACAAGAGGATCGTCGCGCCCGGCGCCGCGACCCGGGCGAGCTCGGCGAGGGCGCGGTCGTCGTCGTCGACGTGCTCGACGATGTCGAGCGCGGCGACGAGCGCGAAGTGCCGGTCGGGAAAGGGGAGGGCGGTTATCGAGCCGCGCACCGCGTGGCCTCCGTGCCGCCGCAGGCAGGCGACCGCGGGAGGGCTGATGTCGACGAAGGACGTACCCGCGATCGGGAGCCGCGGGCGCAGCCCCGGGGCGACCTCGAGCCGCTCTGCCGCCCCGGCCGCGAGATCGCGGACGAGCGGCCAGGTGTTGAAGCGGTCGGGTCCGATCAAGCGTGCTTCGCGCCAGAGATCGTCGAAGAAGCGCTGGTTGGTGGCGCGGAGCCCTTGGCCGCTGCGCGCGTGCGCCGGCGGCGTTGCGGTCACGCGCTCCTCGGTGTCCGGCCGCACGCGCTCGCCGCTACGCCGACTCGCGCACTTCCTTCTTGAGGCGCTGGATGTGACCGCGACCGAGCCCCTTCACCTCGCACCCGAGCTCGAAGAGGCGGCGGATCTTCGCGTCGTCGAGGATGCCGAAGCAGTCGACGACGGCTACGGGTCCGCCCGCCATCTTCACCAGCTCCTCGGGTTCGAGGGCGAGATAGGGTTCGTGCGGGACGGCCAGCACGACGGCCTCCACGCCCTTCAGCGTCGCACCGAGATCGGAGTGTATGCGCAGATCCTTCAGGTGGTCTTGGTTGCGGAAGAAGCGCGACAACGAGTGGCCGGGCGCAGGGTAGTCGTCCTGCGCTTCGAACTCCCACCAGTGCTCGACGTAGGGATCGTGGACGCGCACGTCGGCGCCCATCTCGGTGAGCCGCCGCACGACCACCTCCGAGCCCGAATAGCGCGTGTCGCCGACGTCCTGGCGGTAGCTCGCACCGAGGAGCGCGACCTCGGCGCCGGCGATGTAGCGGCCCATGTTGCGGAGCGCGTCGCGGGTCAAGGTCGCGACGTGGAGGCCGCGGGTGTCGTTGATGTCGATGGCGGCGGTGCTCATCTTGAAGACCTGATCGCCGTCGTCGAAGCCGAGGATGTGCTTGTAGGCCCAGTAGCCGAGGCCGCCGTCCTTGGGCAGGCAATAGCCGCCGATGCCGGGGCCCGGGAAGATCATGTTGCTGTGGGTCGGGCGCACCTTGATCGCCTTGATGACCTTCACGAGATCGACGCCGTTGCGCTCCGAGAAGAGGCTCCACTCGTTGAGGAACGCGAGGATGGTGGCGCGGTACGAGTTCTCGACGATCTTGGCGGTCTCCGACTCGATCGGCCGGTCCATGACCGTGAGCGGAAACTTCTCGGTGTTCAGCACCTCGTTCAAGAACCTGACGACACGCTCGCGGGCCTCGGCGTTGACGCCGCTGCAGACACGCCAGAAGTCGCGGATGCTCGCCACGTACTCGCGGCCCGGCATGACGCGTTCGTAGCTGTGGGCGAGCAGCGGCTCGCTCGCTATGCCGCGCGCCGCGAACGCTTTCAGGAGGATCGGCATGGCCACGAACTCGGTCGTGCCCGGGGCGACGGTCGTTTCTATGAGCGTGAGGCAGTGCGGCCGGATCTTCTCGCCGATCGTCTTGATCGTGGCCTCGAGGGCCGCCATCTCGACCTCGCCAGTGCGCATCTGCCCGAGGTCGTGCTTCGAGTAGTCGCACTGCACGTCGACGACGACGCAGTCGGCGAGGGCGAGGCAGTCGGAATTGAAGGTGGCGGTGAGCGTCTTCTTGTCGCGGACACAGCGGCGGATCATCGGATCCACCTCGGGGTCTTCCGCCTTCACGGGCGACTCGCCGCGGTTCAGGAGCGGGATCTTCCAGTAGCTCCGTGAGCTCGGACGCTGGCAGCCGATGACGAACTTGCTCGGCTTCCCGGTCTTCTTGTCGACCGTGTCGGCGACGATCGCCGCCATCACGGCGCCGACGAAGCCGACGCCCATGACGACGACGACTTCCTTGCCCTCGGTCCGGGCGGCCTTGGCGAGGCTTTCGAGCCGCTTCATCTCGGCGGCATATTCCTCGCGCGTCGGGAGGGGGAACGCTTCTCCAGCGGGACTCACCGACTTCTCGATCATCGATCTATCTCCTGGGGGATTGGGTGCGTCGTTTTGGCGCAGATGGAGCCGAGACTCCTAACACCGTTGGCAAAGCGTCCTCAATGGTAGCTGCCTCCAGTTGCATCGTCAGCGCCCGATTTTTTCGAGCGTGAGGCCTTGCCCGACGGGGGCCGACGATCTCGTCGCCGTCCGCCCACGGTTCGTCGGGCGCGCGGCCGGCTTCCGGCAAGGCCGCCCGAGTCGCCCGCACGCCGAGAGAAGCCGGCCAGTCCGTAACCGCAGCGACTACCGGTTGAACCGAAGCAGTATCGCCTGCTTCGCTTGCGCACCGGGAGGAGGCGGCGCTACTAGCCGGCGTCCTCTGCGAGCGGGTCGGTCGCTAACGCTCCGCCCACCGCCGGCGGTGCCATCGGTGCTGCCGGGGCGGATGCGCCGGTCGGCGGCGGTGCCGCTGCGGGAGCCCTGGTGCCGAGCAACCGCTGGTCGAGGACGCGGGTGTCGATCTCCTTCATGTTCGGGCCGCAGAGCTCGTCGGCTCCGGACACGAAGTGGTCGAGGAATTCACGGTAGTCCGTTGCCATCTTGCCCAGCAGCTCGGCGCTCTTCCCGAAGTGGTGCTTGGTCTGGTCGCGGTAGCGCATGAGCTCGGAGCGCGCCGCGACGAGATCGGCCTCGAACTTGGCGGCGCGCTTCGCGGCGGTGCCGCGAGTGCGTTCGTAGAGAACGCCGAGGAATGCCCCGACGATGGTGCTCGGAATCAGGATCAGCCAGGGGGAAAGCAGGGTGTCCACGGCCATGCCTCCTCTCCAGTCGCGGCGGCAGAAATACAACGCGCAGCGAGGAACGCAACCGCGCCCCGGGCCCACCGCCGATCCGCCGCCGCTCGTAGCCCTATCGGGGCGTCGGGAACGCCGCCGCGTTCGTTCAGCGACGCTCTTGAAGCTTGGCGAGCAGGCGCAGGATCTCCAGGTACAGCCAGACGAGCGTGACCAGGAGCCCGAAGGCGCCGTACCACTCCATGTACTTGGGCGCGCCGCGCTCGGCACCGTGCTCGATGAAGTCGAAGTCGAGGACGAGGTTCAGCGCCGCGACGCCGACTACCAGCACGCTGAAGACGATCCCGGCGGTGCCGCTCGAACGGACCATCGGCATGCCGGCGCCGAACCAGCTCATCGCCAAGTCGATCAGGTAGACGAGCGCTATGCCTCCGGTCGCCGCGAAGACGCCGAGCTTGAAGTTCTCCGTCGCTCGCACGAGACCCGAGCGGTAGGCGAGGAGGAGGGCGCCGAGCGTGCCGAAGGTGAGGAACACCGCCTGACTCACGAGCCCGGGAAAGCGTGCGTCGAAGGCCACCGAGATGCCCCCGAGCGCCAGGCCTTCGAGGGCCGCGTACATGGGTGTCGTCGTGCCGGCCCACTCCTTCTTGAAGATCGTCACCGCGGCGAGCAGGAGGCCGCCGAAGACGCCGACCATCGTGAACAGCGGGATGCGGGGATCGGCGACGCCGAGGTTCCAGGTGTAGGACGCCGCGACCATCAGGATGAGGAGCGCGAAGCCGGTCTTGTTGACGGTGCCCTGGATGGTCATGACCTCGTCGCCGAGTCCGGCGCGGGTGTCGCGAAAGACCGCGTCGGTGAGGGCGGGGTTGCTCGAGCGCATCGCGATGGAGTTGGCCATGGCCGCTGTCTAGCACGATACCGCCGGAAGCGTGTAGCTCACGGGAGATGGCGCCCGCGACATCCTCGCCGCTGGGTCTCGCCGCCCGGGCGACGCTCGGAGCCCTGCTGCAGCCGGCGCTCCTCGCCGTGTTCCTCCTCTACCCGCCGGGGACCCTGGCCTGGCGGGCGGCCTGGGTGCTGGTCGCCGTGTCCTTCGTCGCGGCGAGTGCGAGCATGCTGGCGCTCGCGCGCACGCAGCGGGCGCTCCTCATCGAACGCCTGCGGCCGCCGCTGCAACGCGGGCAGCCGGGCGCCGACAAGATTCTCGTGCTGAGCTTCGCCGCGGCCTTCTTCGGTGCCATCCGTTTCGTCCCCTACGACGTGTTCATGCTCCATTGGCTGCCGCCTCCGGGGCCAGTAGCAGCCGGGCTCGGGCTTGCGCTGGTGTCGGCGGGCTGGGGGCTCGTCGCGGCGGCGATGCACGCCAACGCTTTCGCCGTGCCGGCCGTGAAAGCGCAGCGCGAGCGCGGGCAGCGCGTCGTCGACCGCGGTCCGTACGCGGTGGTCCGGCACCCGATGTACGCCGGCGCCGCGGCGCTCCTCGTCGGCACGCCGCTCTGGCTGGGGTCGACGGCGGGCGTGCTCGTAGCGCTCGTGCCGATTGCGCTCCTGGCACTCCGTATCGCTCTCGAGGAGCGCTTCCTGCGCCGCGAACTGCCCGGCTACGAGGCCTACGCGGCGCGCGTGCGGGCGCGGCTCGTGCCCGGGGTGTGGTGAGGCGTCCGCTCGCGGGGTGCCGCGCGAACAACCGGCGCTGCGGCTACCCCCGGAACGGAGCGAACCGCCGGCTCTCGTGCTTGCGCACGGGGTGCCGCGCGAACAACCGGCGCTGGGGCTACGTTGTCGGCCCCGGAGTGCCGGGTACGATGCCGCTGGCTCGTGCCCAGGCCTCGATCCGTCGCATGCCCTCCGCGAGATCGACGGCCGGGCTGTAGCCGAGCCGGGCGCGAGCCTTCGCGATCGAGTAGCCGCCGCGGCGCGCGACGTAGCGGGCCGCGGCCGGCGTCACGTCGGAGTCGCCGAGCAGGCGCCCGAGGGTCGCCGCGAGCGCTACTACGAGCGCCGTCGGGGCGACCGGCACGCTCGCCTTGCCGAGCATGCGCGCGTAGTGGCCGAAGAAGACGTTCGCCGTGATGGTGTCACCGCCGGTCACCGTAAAGATATGCCCGGCGGCCTCCGGTGCGCCGCCCGCACGCACGATCCCGTCCACCAGGTCGTCGACGAATACCGGCGAGAGGTGGCCCTGGCCCATCGCCGGGAGGACCATGCGTCCGGCTGCGATCGTACGCAGCGGCGACAGCGTCCAGAAGTGAGAGTCGGGGCCGTAGACGTCGCCGGGTCGCACGATGGTGCAGGGAACCTCGCCCGCGGCGTGGGCTTGGAGGACGAGCTGTTCGCTGGCGATCTTCGTATCGACGTACGGCACGCCGTTCGGCCGCAGCGGATACCGTTCGTCGACCCCGTCGGGGTAGTCGAAGCCGAAGGCGACGATCGAGGAGAGGTGCACGAGCCGGCCGACGCCGGCGGCGGCGGCGGCATCGAGCACGTGGCGCGTCGCCAGGCAGTTGGCGCGCCAGAACGCCGCCTCGTCGCTGCCCATGCCGACGAGCGCCGCCGTGTGGACGACGAGATCGGCGCCCGCGAATGCCCGCTGCCAGTCGCCGGGCGCGGTGAGGTCGCCTGCCAGCACTGCGAGAGCCGGTTCGGCGCGGAGATCGACGCCGGTCACGCGGACGCCGGCGGCGCGGTAGTGCGCGGCCAGGCGTCGGCCGATGAAGCCGAGGGCGCCGGTGATGCAGACGTGACGGGGCGAGCTCGCAGGGGTCATGGTAGCGCTTTTCTCTCGGCCCACGCATGTAGCAGAATCGGCGCGAGCCTGTCACAGGGCCGACGCTCCCGGACCGCCGCGCCAGCCCGTCCCGGTAGGGAGCCGGCGCCGCGAGCGGCGCCGGCTCGCAGCGATCGTTGCGCCGGTGCGAAGCGCTGCCGGCGAGAAGCGGTTGTACTGTCGACCGTCGGCTGCTAGTGCGGCCTGCCACCGACTGTCCGGTGCGCTCTTTCGCTTCCGTACTCAGCGACGCTTCATCGGTGTTCCGACGCGCGTGGATTCGCCACGCGGGCCGCGAGCCCCGCGACTCCGCAACCCAGTTAGAGGAGCCGCTATGGGACGGAAGCTCTACGTAGGCAACCTCGGATTCGACGTCACTAACCAGGAGCTGCAGGACACGTTCGCCGAGGTCGGCGCCATCGAATCGGTGGCCGTCATAACCGAGCGCGACACCGGAAGGAGCCGCGGCTTCGCCTTCGTCGAGATGGCGTCGAACGCCGATGCCCAGAAGGCGATCCGGGAGCTCGACGGGCGTGAGATCAAAGGCCGCGCCATCCGCGTCAGTGAGGCCCAGGAGCGTCAAGGCGGCGGTGGCCGTCGCGGACCCGGCGGCGGCGGACGTCGCTGGTAATAGCGCATCGAGGCTCCGGCCACTGCCGCCGCTACGCAGATCGCGCTCCGACACGCCCGCAGGCGCCGCCTCCGCAGCGCCTGGTCGTCGTGTCCGAGCCCGCGCTCGCGGACGCGCGCGGACGGCGTCGAGGACTGCGGTGCCGTCGTGCGGGTCACCGGCGGCGGTCGTTGCCGGACGCGCCGCGGGCGCTGCGATCGGGTGCCCGGGCTCGGCTGCGTCCCGGGTGGAACGCGCCGGGAGGCTGGGCTATGCATCCGCACTTTCGAAGGAGGCTCGCATGACTCATCCGCGGTGGCGATCGGTCGTGGCGGTGGTGGTGATGGCGGGAGGAGTTGCCGGCTGTGCGGCAGGAGCGAAGAAGGTCGCGCCGAGCTCCGAGGCCGTCAAGGCGAGCGGCGCCGTGGTCGCGGCGGCGGCGGCGGACGCCATTCCGCCGTACGTGGCGACGACACCCAAGGCGATCAAGTGGGCGCCGTTCGTTCCCGGCGGTCCGGGGGTGCAGGCAGCCGTGCTTTCGGGCGATCCTGACAAGGCGGGACCTTTCGTGCTCCGCATCAAGAGCCCGGCGGGCGCCAAGATGGCGCCGCACTGGCATGCCGCCGACGCTCACGTGACCGTGGTCTCGGGGACGCTCGCGATCGGCTTGGGCGACGTCTTCGACGCCAAGAAGTTGGCGCTGCTGCCCGCCGGATCGTACGTGCTCCTGCCGCGCGACGTGCGCCACTTCGCTCAGAGCAAGACCGCGACGGTTCTCCAGGTGCACGGCACGGGGCCGCTACAGACGAACTTCGTGAATCCGGCGGACGATCCGCGGAAGAAGACGACGCCGTGACGTCGGTGCGCTCGCGGCGTGGGTACCGGGCCACCGGCGTCGGTTGGTAGGGAGCCCAGCGTGTCCATCGCCGTCGCCGTCCGCAAGGGGACCACGATAGCCGTCGCCGCCGACTCGCAAGAGAACTTCGGCGACCGCAAGGTCGTGGGCTCGAACCACCGCGCCACCAAGATCATGACGCTCGGCGGCTCCGAGCTCGCGATGACGGGCTGGGGCGTCTACGACAACGTCTTCCAGGACTACCTGGCTTCGCGCCCGGCACCGCGCTTCGCGAGCGAGCGCCAGATCTTCACGTTCTTCGTGCGGCTCTGGAAGGATCTCCGCCGGCGCTACTCGTTCGTCGAGGACCAGGTCGCCGAGGAGGAGCGCTCGCCCTTCGCCGACCTCGACTCCTCGTTCCTGATCGCGAACAAGCACGGCATCTTCCACGTCTCCGGCGACATGAGCGTGATGGCCTTCCGGGAGTACTACGCGATCGGCTCGGGCGCTTCGTACGCGCTCGGTGCGCTGCACGCACTCTATCCGACCGAGCGCGATGCGACGGCCCTCGCCCGCCGCGCCTGCGAGGCGGCGATCGCCTTCGACGTGTACTGCGGCGGCGATATCGACGTGCGGCGAATTGCCTCGATCGGCCGCCGCTGAGCCGCGCGTGACGGCGCGCCATGGCGGCTGCGGTATCGAGACGGTTGCGGCGTTCGTGCTAACCACGTCTCCATGACGCGAGTCGCCGGATGGGGGGGAGTACCCGCCGTCGACGCCTGTGAACGTGTCGGTGAGGCGCTTTCCGAGGTGTGCCGCCCCGCAAGCCTGACGCGCGGGCTCGGCCGCTCGTACGGCGACGCGTCGCTGCCGGCGCAAGCCGGTGCGACCGTCGCGTCGACGCGGCTCGGCGACTGCGTCCTCTTGTTCGATCGCGAGAAGGGCGTGCTGCGCGCCGAAGCGGGCTTTCGTCTGTCGCAGCTCGATGCGCTGACCCGCCCGGCCGGGTGGGTGAGCCCGGTCGTGCCCGGAACGCACCACGTGACGCTCGGCGGCATGGTCGCTGCCGACATCCACGGCAAGAACCATCACGTCGCAGGTTGTTTCGGCGCCCACGTGCGCAGTCTGCTGATTCAGGTCGCCGACGGCCGCGAGCTCGAGATCGGGCCCGATCGCGAGCCCGAGTTGTTCGCGGCGACGCTCGGCGGGATGGGTCTCACCGGTCACATCCTCGAGGTCGAAGTGGCGCTGCTCGCGATCGCCCGCCCGTGGCTGGTGATCGAGGTCGAGCCGGCCCCGGATCTCCTCGCGCTCGTCGCCGCGCTCCGTACGGCGAGCCGCGCTTGGCCGTACACGGTCGCCTGGGCGGATGCGTTGGCGCGGGGAGCGAGGCTCGGGCGCGGCATCGTCATCAAGGGGCGGTGGGCGGAGCCCGGCGAGGCCCCGGCGGCGTCGCCGGTCCGCTCGTGCGTCGATTCGCGGCTCGCCGTGCCCTTCGACCTGCCGAGCTGGGTTCTCGCGCCGACGAGCATCCGCATCTTCGACGCGATCTTCTACCGCGCCCACTGCTGGACTGCCGGCCGGCGCGTCGTCCATCCGGACCGGTTCTTCCACACGCTCGACAGCATCCGCGACTGGAACCGCATGTACGGCAAGCGCGGGTTCGTCCAGCATCAGAGCGTGTTGCCGGCCGCAGCGGGCGACGAGTACATGGTCCGCTACTTCGAGACCATCGTTCGCCACTCCGGCGCGTCCTTCCTGACGGTCGTGAAGGACTGCGGCGCCGAAGGCCGCGGCCTCTTGTCCTTTCCGCGACCGGGAGTCTCGATCGCCCTCGACCTGCCGATGCGGGGTGCCGCGACCCAGGCGCTCGTCGACGCGCTGAATCGCCTCGTGCTCGAGACCGGCGGACGGATCTACCTTGCCAAGGACGCGCTCACTCGGCGCGAGCATTTCCTCGCCATGGAGCCGCGCCTCGCGGCGTTCGACGCGGTCCGGCGTGCGTGGGATCCCGAGCGCCGCCTGCGCTCGGCGCTCTCGGTGCGCCTCTTCGGGGACGCCGCGTGAAGGTCGCGTTCCTCGGGGCCACCGGCGGCATGGGGCGGAGTCTCGCACGCCTCTGCGCGCAGCGCGGCGACGCGATCGCGCTCCTCGGGCGCGATCCGGAAGCGCTGGCACGCTCGGCGGCCGATCTGCGGGTGCTCGGGGCTCCCCGCGTCGTCGGCCTAGCCTGCGATCTCGCGAATCCAGCGGGCTTCGCTCCGGCGTTGGATGCGGCCGTCACCGCGCTCGGCGGGCTCGACACGGTCGTCCTGAGCGCGGCGGATTGCGCGCGGCCCGCCGACCTCGACGCCGACCCGGCGCGTGGCGCGCGTCTCGCGGCGCTCAACTTCACGCACAGCATCGCTTTCCTCGAAGCAGCGCGCGCTCGTCTCCTCGCGCGCGGCGGCGGTACGCTCTGCGTCTTTTCGTCGGTGGCCGGGGACCGGGCGCGGAAGGCTACCGGGATCTACGGCGCGACCAAGGCTGGGCTGTCGCACTACGCCGAGTCTCTCGACCTGCGCGATCGGCCGCGCGGGCTGCGCGTCGTGCTCGTGAAGCCGGGCTTCGTACGCACCGCGATGACCGCCGATCTGCCGGCGCCGCCCTTCGCGGGCGAGCCGGATGCGGTCGCGCGTCGGGTGTTGACGGCGATCGACCGAGGGTGGCCCGTCGTCTATGCCCCGCCCATCTGGCGCCTCGTCATGTTGGCCATCCGCGCCCTGCCGCGCTCCGTGATGAGGCGCACGGAGTTCTGATGGCCGAATCGCGGTGCCAGCGGCGCACGCCCGACTGCTGGCGGCCCGGAGGAGAATGAGCCACTCTGGCCGCGTGGACGCTACGCCGGCGCAGGAGTCGCGAGAGCGCGGCCCGATCGTCGGCCGGCTCGACGCGGTGACTCTCCTCCTGGCCGTGGGATTCGTCGCGGCGGTCGTCTCGCGGCGGCCGAGCACGCTCGCGAACGCGCAGTTCTGGGCGGAGGACGGGGCGCTCTTCTACGTCCAGGCGCGCGAGCTCGGGTTCCCCGCGGCGCTCGGCGTTCCCTACGCCGGCTATCTGCTCACCATGCCGCGGCTGGTCGCCAGCCTGTCGCCGTTCCTGCCGCTCGCCAAGGTGCCGCTGATGTTCAACCTCGTGGCGGTGCTCACCCAGGCCCTGCCGGCGATCTACCTGGCGAGCTCCCGCATGCGCAGGCTCGGGCCGCGGCCCCTGCGCATCCTCCTCGGCCTGCTCTACGTGGGGGTTCCGAACGTCGCGACGGTGCAGGGCAATCTCTGCAACGCCCAATGGCACCTCGCCATCCTGAGCTTCCTTATAGTCGTCGCGGCGCCGCCGCGGTCGGCATGGGCCGCCGCCTTCGACGTGACGGCCTTGAGCCTCGGCGCGCTGACGGGGCCTTTCGCGCTCTTCCTCCTGCCGATCGCGGCCGCCGTCGCCTGGGTGCGCCGCGATCGTTGGGCGATGGTGCGCGCCGGGATCCTGCTCCTCGGAGCGGCAGTGCTGCCGTTCACGCTCGCGGCGAGTGCGCGACCGCAATCGATCGGCGGCCTCGGCGCCAGCATGTCCGGGTTCTGCCGGCTCTTCGCTTTCCAGGTGGTCGGTCCGACGTTCCGCGGCATCAACACCAGCGTCCACTACCTGCATCCCCCCTGGAAGATGCCGCTCGTCAGCTACGCTGTGACCGGAGTCGCATTCGCGGCACTGGTCCACGTGTTCCGGCGGGGTGGTCTCGAAGTGCGGTGCTTCCTCGTGTTCGCTGCGCTCATGCTGGCGGCGGCGCTCGCCAATCCGGCCGCGAGCTCGGTCGAGCCGCAGTGGGTGGTGTTGCAACGCCCGGGATCGCCGCCGCGCTATTGGTTCATCCCGGAGCTCGCCATCACCGCCGCGGTAGTGAGCTTCGCCTGCACCGCGTCGCGCGCCCCGTCGCGCCTCTGCGGTGCGGCGCTCGTCGGCGTCATGCTCGTGGCCGACCTCGCGTACTGGCGCTTGCCGGATCTTCCCAACCGCGGCTTCGCCCGCTACGTAGCCGCGTTCGAGGCGCTGCCCGTCGGCGCCCGGATGCGGATCGCGATTCCACCGAACTGGACGTTCGCGATCACGAAGACCGTCCGCGACTAGCGTTGTCATGAGCGACGCGCGCGCGCATGCAGGCGAGCCGCGGCACCCCGCCCCGGTGTCGCGGGCGTCGGGCAAGGCGTCACCGGCGCTCGTTGTCGTGGTCGCGAGCTGCGGTGGCCTCGGGCTCGCGACATGGCTTCAGGCTGCCGGGTCTCCCGGACTGCCGGGCACGCCGTTCTCGCTGGCCTCCTGCGCGAGCTTCGCCATCTGCGTGCTCGCGACGACGGCCACTGTGTCGCTGCGCTGGGTCCGCTGGCACTTCCTCCTCCGCCACTACACCCTCCAGCTCGCCACCCGCGACAGCTTCGCCGCCTACCTCGCAACCCTGCCGGCGCTGGTGACGCCGCTCTGCGTCGGCGAGATCCTGCGCCTTCCTTTGATGCGCAAGCGCTTCCCGATAGTGGCGGCGCATCTAGTCCGGATCTGGCTCATCGAGCGGATCCTCGACATCGGCGTGCTCTGCGGCGCCCTCCTCGCGACCATGTCGCACCGGGGCGGCGTCCTCTTCGGGGTCGCCTTCACGGCTGCAGCGCTGGCGTTCTTCCGCCGCGAGCCGGGACGTCGGCGCCGGAGCACGACACCGTGGGCCGCGGCAGCGGCGATCGTGATCACGATCGCCGCATGGGGCCTGCTGCTCGCCGCCTTGGCGCTGACGTTCCGCATGCTGTCGACGCCGCTCGTCTTCGCTGCCGTCCTCCGCGCGTTCGCCGAGCGGACGCTGCTCGGCGGCGCCGGCGGGTTTCCTATCGGAGCGCTCGCCGCCGGCTCGCCCACGCTCGCAGCGTTCGCCTACGCCGGCGTTCCTGCCGCGGCCGCCGCGCCGGCCCTCGCCGCCTATCGCGCCGGTACCGCCTGGTTCGCCGTGCTCTTCGGCCTAGCGGCGACCGTCGTCTTCCGCCGTCGTCTGATCCGTCTCGTGCGCGGGGAGGCCGGCGCGCACTTCGACGACATCGCCGTCGAGTACGAGGAGGAGATTCCCCTCCACGTGCGCCGTCGGCTCCTCGGCAGGAAGGTCGGGATCATCGACGAGACGCTCGCCGCCCGCGGTGTGCCGCGCGCGGGGCGCGGTCTCGACCTCGGGTGCGGGCAGGGATGGTACCTCGCCGAGATGTGCGCCCGCGGATACACCGTCGACGGCAGCGACTACTCGGCCGGCCAGCTCTCGCGGGTGCGCCCCGAGATCGCCGCCTGCCGCCGCCGCCTCGTCCGCGCCGACGCCCGGGCGCTGCCGTTCGCGGACGGCAGCTACGACTTCGTCTACGGCATCAACGCCATCCACCATCTGCTGTCGGAGGATGCCCAGCAGCGCGCGCTCCGCGAGATCGTGCGCGTGCTCCGGCCCGGCGGCGCGTTCCTCCTGCACGAGATCAACACGAACAATCCCGTGTTCCGCGGCTACATGGGCTACGTCTTTCCGCTGCTCAAGAAGATCGATCAGGGCAACGAGCTGTGGATCGTTCCCGACGCGCTTCCCGACGTTCCGGGGGCGCGCTGGGCGGAGGAGACCCGGTACTTCACGTTCCTTCCGGACTTCGTCTCCGCGCCGCTGCTGCGGGTGCTCGCGCCGCTCGAGCGCACGCTCGAGCGCTCGCGTCTGCGGAGATTCAGCGCTCACTACCAGGCTTGTCTCGTGAAAGATCCTGAAGCAGGCGCGGTGGCGCCGCGATAGCGGCGCGAGGTTGCGGCTGCGCCTGACATCCGGACAAACTGGCGAAACCGCCGCGAACTGGATACGAAGGCCCGATGCGATCCCCTCGTGACTTCTTCAAGCCCCTGGCCCTCGGCGCACCCGAGCCGGTACGTGAGATCCCCATCAAGCCGTCGCGGATGATCCACTTCTTCGATCCGTCGAACCCGAAGATGCTGGCCAAGGTGCCGGAGCTGGCGCTCCAGGCCGACATCCTGCTCGGGAACCTGGAAGACGCGATCCCGGCGGACCGCAAGGTCGCAGCGCGCGAAGGCCTGGTCACCATCGGCCGCGAGGTCGACTTCGCGGGTACGCCGCTCTGGACGCGCGTCAACTCGCTCGACTCGCCGTGGTGCCTCGACGACATCTCGGCTCTCGTCGCCGGCATCGGCGACAAGCTCGAGGTGATGCTGATCCCTAAGGTCGAGGGCGCCTGGGACATCCACTACGTAGACCGCCTGCTCGCACAGCTCGAGGCGAAGCATAGGGTGCAGAAGCCGATCCTGATCCACGCCATCCTCGAGACCGCGCTCGGCGTCGCCAACGTCGAGGAGATCTGCGCGGCGAGCCCGCGCATGCAGGGCGTGAGCTTCGGACCCGCGGACCTGGCAGCGTCGCGGCGCATGAAGACGACGCGCGTCGGCGGCGGCCACCCCGCGTACCTCGTCCGCAGCGACCCTGATCCGAAACGCCCCGATGCCCCGCGCCCGACCGCGCAGCAGGATCCGTGGCACTACTCGATCGCGCGCATGGTCGACGCGTGTGCCGCGACCGGGGCGCTGCCGTTCTACGGCCCGTTCGGCGATATCTCCGACCCGCTCGGCTGCGAGGACCAGTTCCGCGCCGCGTTCCTCCTCGGCTGCGTCGGCGCCTGGTCGCTGCATCCGAGCCAGATCGCGATCGCCAAGAAGGTCTTCAGCCCGCCGCCCGCCGAGGTGGCGTTCGCAAAGAAGGTGCTGGAGGCGATGCCCGACGGCCGCGGCGTCATGATGCTCGACGGCAAGATGCAGGACGACGCGACGTGGAAGCAGTGCAAGGTGATGGTGAACCTCGCCAAGATGCTGGCCGAGAAGGACCCGGAGCTGCAGGCGGCGTACGGGTTCTAGTGCGCGCGTGACGACGCCATGAGCCTGCGCTTCGCCACTGTCGCCGGCCGCGCCTCGCTCCTTCTGGACGACGCTCTCATCGACGTCGCCCGTGCTGCGGACGGCCGCTTCTCCGCCGACCCGATGGCGGCGCTCGCCGCCTGGGACGCGTTCGCCGACTGGGCGCGCGGCCGGTCCGCCGCCGACGCTACCGGGCCGCGCTCACCCGTCGACCTCGGTCCGCCCGTCCCCAGGCCGCCCAAGGTCTTCGCGATCGGCATGAACTACGCCGACCACGCTAGGGAGGCGAAGCTCGAGATCCCGAGGTCGCCGGTCGTCTTCACCAAGTTTCCGAATTGCATCAGCGGTCCCTTCGCGGACGTCGAGCTCTACTCCGACCGCGTCGACTGGGAGGTCGAGCTCGTGGTCGTGATCGGCCGGCGCGGGCGGCGGATCGCGGAGGGGGCGGCGCTCGCGCACGTCGCCGGTTACATGGTCGGTCAGGATATCTCCGACCGCCGCATGCAGTTCGCCGACAAGCCGCCGCAGTTCTCGATGGGGAAGTCGCTCGACGGCTACGGGCCGACGGGGCCGGCGCTGGTCGCGCTCGACTCCTTCGCCGATCCGAACGACCTCGGGCTCACGTGCGCCGTCGCCGGCGAGCGCATGCAGAGCGGGCGGACGCGCGACATGATCTTTCCGGTCGCGACGCTGGTGGCGTACCTCTCGAAGTGGTGCACGCTCGAGCCGGGCGACTTGATCTTCACCGGCACGCCGGCCGGCGTCGGCTCGACCCGCGACCCGCGTCGCTACCTCGCGGTCGGGGACGAGATCGTGAGCACGATCGAAGGCATCGGCACGATGCGGAACCGCTGCGTCGCCGCCGGCGGCGAGTAACGCCGAGGCGTGGGTTGCTCGCCGGCGTCTGCCGCCTGCGCGTGCGGCGACCGGATCCGAGCGGTGGCGACATCGGCCGGGCGGGTTGATTGACCCCGGCTCGTGTGCGAGCCGTGCTGCCCATGGAACGACTCGAGGCCGCGGGACCGAACGCCGAGCAGATCACCTACTGGAACGAGCAGGGCGGTCCCAAGTGGGTCGAGTTCCAGGAGCAGCTCGACCATCACCTGGCTCCTTTCGGCCGCGTGGTCATGGACCGCCTCGCAGTCTCGGCAGGAGAGCACGTGCTCGATGTCGGCTGCGGCTGCGGCGAGACGACGCTGGAGCTGGCGCGCCGTGTCGGCCCGACGGGTTCGGTGCTCGGCGTCGACATCTCGTCGGTGATGCTGGCGCGCGCCCGCGAACGCGCGCGCGACGTCCGCAACATCCAGTTCCGGATCGTCGATGCGCAGACGCACGCGTTCGCGGCAGCCAGCTTCGACGCGATCTTCTCGCGCTTCGGCGTCATGTTCTTCGAGAGCCCGACGGCGGCGTTCGCGAACCTGCACCGGGCGCTGAAGCCGGGCGGGAGGCTCGGCTTCCATTGCTGGAAATCGTTCCCGGAGAACCCCTTCATGGCAGTGCCGTTCTTCGCGGCCCTACAGCACGTGCCGCCGCCGCCGGCGCCGCCGCCGCACGCCCCCGGTCCGTTCGCTCTCGCCGATCCCGATCGGGTGCGCGGCATCCTGGTCGCAGCCGGCTTCGCCGAGATCGATTTCGAGTCGCGCACCGATCCGATGGACGTCGGGGCGACGCTCGACGAGGCCACTGACTATGCGATCCAGATGGGGCCGGCGTCGATCGCTCTTCGCGACGCCGGCGCCGAGACGGTTGCGAAGGTGCGCGCCAGCATCCGCGAGGCTCTCCGCGAGCATCGGACACCCGGCGGCGTACGCCTCGGCACGTCGTCGTGGATCGTCACCGCGCGCCGCCTATGAGTCGCGACCCCGGAGGAGAGCTCATGGATCGCATCGACACCAGGGTCACCCGCCTCCTCGGCGTCCGCTACCCGATCGTGCAGGCGCCGATGGGCTGGATCGCCCGCGCCCGGCTCGCCTCGGCAGTCTCCAACGCCGGCGGCCTCGGCATCATCGAGACCTCCTCGGGCGAGCTCGACGCCGTCCGCGACGAGATCCGCAAGATGCGCGATCTCACCGACCAGCCCTTCGGCGTCAACATCGCGCAGCTCTTCGTGCGCGATCCGTCGATCGTCGAGTTCGTGGTGGCCGAAGGCGTGCGCTTCGTCACGACCTCGGCCGGCGACCCGCGCCAGTACACCCAGCGGCTGAAGGACGCGGGGCTCACCGTGTTCCACGTCGTGCCGTCGCTCGCCGCGGCGCTGAAGGCGGTCGCGGCCGGCGTCGACGGCCTCGTGGTCGAAGGCGGCGAGGGCGGGGGCTTCAAGAACCCGTTCGACGTGGCGACGATGGTGCTCCTGCCCTTGGTCTGCTCGAAGGTGGACGTGCCCGTGATCGCGGCGGGCGGCATCTGTGACGGCTCGACGATGGCGGCCGCCTTCGCGCTCGGCGCCGAGGGCGTGCAGATGGGGACGCGCATGGTGTCGGCGGCGGAGTCGCCGGTGCACGAGAACTGGAAGCAGGCGATCGTCGCCGCGGCCGAGACCGACACCGTGTTCCTCAACCGCTTCAGCCGGCCGGGGCTGCGGGCGCTGCGGACGCAGAAGACGACGGCGCTAGAGCGCGAGCCGCACGTCGGCTTCGAGGTCTTCGCGCGCGTCCGGGATCTCTACTTCGGCGGCGACATGGAGGCGTCGATCGCGCTCTCCGGTCAGGTCGCCGGACGCATAGACGAGGTGAAGCCGGTCGCCGACATCATCGCGGAGACGATAGCGGGATTCCGGGCGACCGCGGCGCGGCTGGCGGCGTTCGCCTGAGGGCCCGGGATCGGTTGCTCGGCCTGGCAATGGGCCGAGCAACAGCGCATCGCGAGGGCGGCGGCAGGCGCATTTCCGGAAGCCGCGTCCGGCGCCTGGGCCTCGGCGTCGATCGCCTGCGGAACCTCGGAGCCGGCGCCCATACGGGCGGGCGTCCCGATCGCTGCCGGCGAGCAACGACCGCGGCATCGACGTCGGCGTGGCTCAGGTAGCGGGGGCGGTGGTGGCGCGGGCGCAGGCCCAACCTGCGGGCATCCTGCCCTCGGCCAGCCACGCGACGAGCTCGGTCGCAAGCCCGGGCGGCAGGTCGGGATCCATGCCGCTGTAGATGACCGGTTCCTCCTTGCCGTTGTGCTGGTCGAGCGCCGCCAGCAGGCTTCGCGCCTGCGAGGCGACCGCCGCTGCATCGCCGGCCTCGATCCGGGCATCGAGCGCCGTCATGTCGCCCCACATCTCGCCGTGCTCGCGCAGCATCACGAAGATCGCCGCCGCGAGCCTGCCGCCGCGCAGAGGCGGGAACAGCCGGGCTTCTTCGAGATAGATGTGGCGGCGCAGGAGGGAGAGCGCCCCCCGGAGCGGTCCGAAATCGGGGTGTCCGTCCGCGATCGAGCTCAGGGTGGCTGCGATGCCCTGATCGATGCTGCGATGTTCTTGTTCGAGCGCGAGCCCGAGCGTCTGGTCCGTCATGTGCACTCCTTTCGATCGACTGCAGCGTGTGGATGCTGCCGCCGCGATCCTGGTCCTGGCGCGGCGATCTCCTTGGACATCGGACGTTCCCTCCTGTATTGCCCTGGCGACGAGCAAACGTAAGGCCCGGCCGCCCTGGCGAGCAGGAACTCCGGCCGACACCCGCTGATTGGAGGTCCCGCATGCGTTGCCTTGCCATCGTGCGTTTCCCTACTCCTGCCGGTCTGACCGACGCCGCGCTTCACGCCGTGCTCAGCGAGAGCGTGCCGCGCTACCAGGGGATACCCGGCCTGCACCGCAAGTACTTCGTGGGCAACGACGCGTTCAGCAGCGGCGTCTACGAGTGGGAGTCGCGGGCCACGGCCGAAGCGTTCTACGACGACGCCTGGCGCCAGCGCCTGAGTGCTATCTACGGCGCGGTTCCGCAGGTCGAGTTCTTCGATCTGCACGCGGTCGTCGACAACGACGCGCACACTCTCCGCATCGACAGGTAGGGGCAGCATGCAGTTCGGCGTCGGCGTCAGCACGCACATCGCCAACTGGGACATCGTCCGCTACGCCGAGGAGCTCGGCTACGATCGGGCCTGGCTGGGCGATTCGCAGATGATCTGGTCGGATTGCTACGCCACCCTGGCGCTCGTTGCCCAGAACACCAAGCGCATCAAGATCGGCACCGGGGTCGCGATCGCCGGCACGCGGATCGCGCCCGTGACCGCGCACTCGATCGCCAGCATCAACGTGCTGGCGCCGGGCCGCGTGTTCCTGGGCCTCGGCACCGGGCACACCGCCATGCGCGTGATGGGCCAAGATCCGGTGCGTGTCGGCGAGCTCCGGGACTACCTGCGCGTCGTGCGCGCCCTGCTCGACGGCAAGGCGGTCGAATACAGCTATCGGGGCCGAACGCGTGAAATCGAGCTCGGGCACCGGTCGCGGCGTTTCGTGAATCTCGACCAACGGATCCCCATCTACGTTGCGGCTAACGGTCCGAGAGTGCTGGCAATGGCCGGCGAGCTTGCCGACGGCTGGATGACGGTGGGCGGCGAGCCCGAGGTCGCCGGTCCCAAGCTCGCGTGCATCGCCGAGGGGGCCCGCCAGAGCGGACGCACGCTGCCTGCGGATTTCCACACGGCATTCATCACCACGAGCTGCGTGCTGCGGCCGGACGACAAGCTCACCGACCCGCGCGTCGTCGACGAGACCGGCGCCTGGATCGCCGCCGAGCTGCACTTCGTCTACGAGCTGTGGAAGGACATGGGCCGCAACGACGCCATGGTTCCGCCTCATTTCCAGGGAATCTGGCCGCAGTACCTGGAGCATGTCGCGTCGATGAGCCTCCCGGAGGACAAGCGATTCCGGCAGATCCACGACGGACACCTGGTCTATCTGCAGCCGGCGGAGCGCCGCTTCATCACCTCCGAGGCGATTCGATCGAGTGCGCTGGTCGGCACGCCCGACGAGCTCATCGAGCGCGTGCGCCGGTTCGAGGCCGGCGGTATCAAGGAGGTGACGCTCTGGCCACCCATGGACTGCGAGCGCAAGGTACTGCGTGATTTCGCAGAATACGTGATGCCGGCCTTCCGCTGACGGGACGGGCGGCAGGGACCGCTGAGCGTGGTAGCGGGAGGATCCGTGAAGGCATTGCGCTCCCGTGCAACGGTGGAGGCAGCGCGGCGACGGGGCGACATCGTGATCGAGCGGTCCCGGGACGGCACGCTCCTCGTTCGCCTCGCGGGGGCGTGGACGCTCGCCACCGGTGTGCCGCCGGCGGCCGACCTCGAACGGGCTCTCGCCGAGAGCCCGCGGCCGACCCGCCTCGTTTTCGACCTCGCCGGGCTCGGCCCGTGGGACAGCGGCCTCGTGAGCTTCATCATCCGTGCCGGTGAGCTCGCGGCGAAGCGCGAGGTCCAGCTCGACGAGGCGACCATCCCTCCGGGGATCCGGCGCCTCCTCGCGCTCGCACGCCGGGTGCCGGGCGCCCAGCCGCGCCACGTCGAGCGGCCGTCGTCGTGGCTCGCACGCGTCGGGCTCGGTGCGCTCGCAGTCTGGAGCGAGACGCGCTCCATGCTCGCCTTTCTCGGCGAGGCGACGCTCGCGTTCGGACGCTTGCTGCGCGGGCAGGCGCGCTTTCGGGCGCGCGACTTCTGGCTGCTCGTGCAACAGGCGGGCGCCGATGCGCTGCCGATAGTCACCCTCATCAGCTTCCTCGTCGGCACGATCTTCGCATTCGTGGGCGCCGTGCAGCTCGAGCGCTTCGGGGCGACCATCTACGTCGCCGATCTCGTCGGCATCGCGATCGTACGCGAGATGGGCGCGGTCATGACCGCGATCGTCATGGCCGGTCGTACCGGCGCCGCCTACGCGGCGCAGCTCGGCACCATGAAGGTGACACAAGAGGTCGATGCGCTCACGACCATGGGCTTCTCGGCGCTCGACTTTCTCGTGCTGCCCCGCATGCTGGCGCTCTGCATCATGATGCCGCTCCTCTGCCTCTACGCCGACGCTCTCGGCGTCCTCGGCGGCGCCCTCATCGGGATCGGCATGCTGCGCCTGCCGCCCGTCACCTACTTCAACCAGACATTCAACGCGGTCGCGCTCTCCGATCTCGGCGGCGGCGTGCTCAAGGCGTCGGTGTACGGCGTCCTGGTCGCGATCGCCGGTTGCCTGCGCGGCCTCCAGTCCGGGAGCAGCTCGTCGGCGGTCGGCGACGCGGCGACTTCGGCGGTCGTGACCGGCATCGTGGCGATCATCGTCGCCTGCGGGCTCTTCGCCGTCGTCTTCTACATCCTCGGTATATGATCATGGCCGCGTCCGCCGGCGCCCACATCACCGTCGAGGATCTGACGATCGCCTACGGCGACAGGGTCATCATGCGCGACCTCGATTTCACCGTGGACCACGGCGCCGTGTTCGTGATCATGGGCGCGAGCGGCTCGGGCAAGAGCACGCTGCTGCGCAACATGATCGGCCTGAACGAGCCCACCCGGGGCGACGTGCGCTACGACGGCCGGAGCTTCACGCACGCCGACGAGGCGACGCGGCAGCGGATGCTCCAGCGTTTCGGGGTCATGTACCAGGGCGGCGCGCTCTTCAGCTCGATGACGCTCGCCGAGAACGTCGGCCTCCCCCTCGGCGAGTATACCGATCTCAGCGAAGCCGAGATCCGCGAGGTGGCGGCGCTCAAGCTCGCGCTCGTCGGCTTGAAGGGCTTCGAGGACTTCTTCCCGGCCGAGATCAGCGGCGGCATGTGGAAGCGCGCCGGCATCGCGCGCGCCATGGCGCTCGACCCGGACATCCTCTTCTTCGACGAACCGTCGGCGGGCCTCGACCCGATCAGCTCGCGCCAGCTCGACGATCTGATTCTGGAGTTGCGGGAGAGCCTCGGAACGACCATCGTCGTCGTGACGCACGAACTCCCGAGCATCTTCACGATCGCCACCGACAGCGTCTTTCTCGACATCGAGACCAAGACGATCATCGCCCAGGGATCGCCGCACGACATGCTGGCGCGCTCGGACACCGACCCCAAGGTGCGCCGGTTCCTGACGCGCGGCGAGGAAGGGGTCCGGGGAGAGGAGGGCGTGCAGCGTGGGTAGGAAAGCTAATCCCGTCGTCATCGGCGCTTTCGTGGTCGGAGCGGTCGTGCTCGCGGTCGTCGGCATCGTCGTGTTCGGATCGGGCAGATTCTTGTCCGACACCACGCCCTTCGTCCTGTACTTCACCGGCTCGGTCGATGGCCTGAGCGTCGGCTCGCCGGTGAAGTTCAAGGGCGTCGAGATCGGCTCCGTCACCAAGATCCAGCTCGATCTCGGCGAGGAGGCGCGCATCCCGGTGTGGATCGAGATCGACAACCGGAAGATCGTCGCCCACGGCGTCGACCGGATGCCGAGCGATGTGGCGCGCCTCAAGGCCGCGATCGATCGTGGTCTCCGCGCGCAGCTGAACTCGCAGAGCATCGTCACCGGACTCCTGTTCGTGCAGCTCGACTACCACCCCGACATGCCGGCGGTTCTGGTGGCGCCGCCGGAGGCCGGCCTCAACGAGATCCCGACCATACCGACGACGCTCGAACAGGCGCAGCGAACGGCGACCGAGATCATCGCCGACCTGCGGCAGATCGACTTCGAAGGTCTGGTCAAGGCGCTGCGGACGGCGGTCGACGGCGTCAGCGCGACCGTGAACGCCCCGGGGCTGCAGGGGGCGCTACAGTCGCTGCCGGAGACGTTCGCCGAGCTGAACCGGACCCTCGCGAGCGTGCAGCGGCTGGCGACCAACCTCGATCAGCGGAGCGGACCGCTGCTCGCGACGCTGAACCAGGCCTCGGAGCGGACGGCGCTCGCCGTCGAGCAGGCGCGGGTCACGCTCCAGAGCGTCCAGGGCCTCGCCGACGCCGGTTCGCCGCTCGCGGGACAGCTCGTCGGCGTGCTCGAAGAGCTCCGCGGCACCGCACGCTCGATCCGACTTCTAGCCGATTACGTCGAACGGAACCCGAGTGCTCTGGTGTGGGGGCGGGAGGGAGAGGGGCAATGAGCAACGAGCTGGCAGCGCAGGGAAGCGACTGGGGGGGCAGCGAGTCGGGAGCGTGCGGCCGCTGGCGGGCGCGTGCGACCGGCATCGCTACGGCGGTCGCGGTCGCGGCGATCACCGCCGCGGTCAGCGGCTGTGCGCTGCTGGCGCCGCGCCAGAACCCATCCCGCTTCTATACGCTATCCGCGCGTGTGCCGGCGGCGGTTCCGGTCGGCGGCGTCACGCCGCTCAGCGTGGTGGTCGGGCCGGTGACGATGCCCGCCTATCTCGACCGTAACGAGATCGCCGTGCGTGTGAATCCGAGCGAGCTCAGGTACGCGTTCGCCGAGCGCTGGGCCGAGCCGCTCGTCCAGAACACTACCAGCGTCCTCGTCGAGGACCTCGGAAATGCGCTGGCGAGCGATCGGGTCGCGTCGGCTACCACCGCGTCGACTGCGACGCCCGACTTCTGGGTGGAGGTGGTCGTCGTGCGCTTCGAGCCGGGCGTCGATGCGAGCGCGCACCTCACCGCACGTTGGGCCGTCCGTGACACGGGACGCAAGATCCTCCGCGTTCGGCAGTCGCAGCACTCCGCCCGGGCGCCGGTCGCGACCACCGAGGGCGGCGTCGAAGCGATGAGCGCCGCGCTCGGTGATCTGGCGACGGAGATCGCGGGCGTGTTGAGGGAGCTCGCGGCGGAGCTCAGCCGCCGAGAGCTCCCTTGATCGCTTTCAGCGTTTCGAGGTTCTTCTGGAGACCGTCGACTTGGCTCTGCATGTCGGTGATCGCGGTGCCGAGCTTCGCGGCCTGTCCGACCACGCCGCTGCCGCCGGCCGCTTCTTTCATCACCGCACCGCCGACGGCGCCGCCGAGCGTATTCATGTCGGCGACCGCGCGCCGTTCGCTGATCGTGCCGCAGAGATAGCCGGTTCCGAAGACTGCGAGGATCGCGCCGACCTGCATGCCGCGCCGCAATGTGTTCGTCATGACGGTGTCCTCCGTGCTTGGTGGGCGAGGTGATGCTGCACATCGTGCGACCGCCCGCTGTCGCGCGATGATCCGGTGGTAGCGACGGTGACGCGGCGGTGCAACCCGAGGGGCCATATGCCGCCGTTGACGTGTGCGGACGATCGGAGCATTGTGCCGGCGGGAGGGCGCATGACCAGCCGACAGGAATCCTCGCCGCGATCACTCGACGCTCCGCTGCTCTCGTTCGATCTGCGAGCGGAGCTGACGCGGCTGAAGGTCGAGCCGACGTGGAAAACGGCTCACCGCAACGCCGTGACGCTCGTCAAGACGGCCGGCCTGCGAGTGGTGCTGATTGCCATGCACGCGGACACGGCTATCCCCGGCCACGTAGCGGACGGTCCGATTGCCGTGCAGGTCGTAGACGGGCGGCTTCGCTTCGATGCCGGGAACGACAAGATTCCCATGGAGAGCGGTCAGATGGTGACCCTGCAGCCGCAGATCCCGCACAGCCTGACGGCCGTGAGCGAGTGCGCGTTCCTGCTTACGATCGGCGGCGAGCTCAAGCATCCCGCGGAGTGAAGAAGGCGGATAGCTTGGCCGCGTGCGGCCCGGCGCGCCGGTTCCGACGGCGCTGCGGGCGTACGCCGTCGTTGCCTGGCGGGACACATCGGGATATCGACGTACGATGAACAGCGCTCGCGACATCTATGTAACGCGGCAGGATTTCGACCGCTTGAGCCGACTCCTCGAGATCCACGGCCACGAAAGGTACGGTGCGCTCGAAGAGGAGCTGGGGCGGGCTCGTATCGTGGACTCGGCGGCCATTCCCGCCGACGTGGTCACCATGAATTCCCGCGTGCGCTTTCAAGACGAGTCCGGCGAGGAGTTGGAGATCACGCTGGTCTATCCGCAGGACGCCGACGTCGACCAGGGCAAGGTGTCGGTGCTGGCGCCGGTCGGGAGCGCGCTGCTCGGCCTCTCCGTCGGCCAGTCGATCGAGTGGCCGATGCCCAAGAACGAGCGGCGGCGACTGCGGGTGGCGGCAGTCACGTACCAGCCGGAAGCCTCCGGAGACGTGAATCTCTAAATCGAGGAAGTTGTTTCCGTGAGCCGCTTCCTGCCTCTGGCCGTCGCTGTACTGGCGCTCTGGGTGCCCCGCTCGGTCGCCGCTGCCGATCAGATCGAGCTCAAGAACGGCGATCGTCTCACCGGTACCGTCGTCAAGTACACTGGAGAGACCCTAGTCTTTACGACTCCCTATGCGAAGGAGATTCCGATTGCCTGGGCCGAGGTCAAGGCGCTCACGACCGATTCGCCGTACTGGGTCAAGCTGGCCACCGGCGAGTATGTATCGGGCCGCTTCGTAGCGCGCGGCGACGGCGTCCACCTCGAATCCGAGAAGGTCGAAAGTCCGGCGCCGGTGGCGCTCGCGGACGTGCTCACCATCGGTATACCGCCGGGTGCCCGTTGGAGCGCCGACGTCAAGGCCTCGGTGAACGGCTCGCAGGGTAACACCGAGACCTTCGCACTCGGTGTCGCCGCCGAGGTGGTGCGCGAGACCGACGACGACCGCCTGCGCCTCGGCGGGACGGTCGCTCGGGCATCCCAGGACAGCAAGGACACCGTCAAGTCGACGCGCGGCTACGGGTACTACGACTACCACCTCGGCGAGCATTGGGATCTGGGGGGGCTCGTCACGCTCGAGTACGACCACTTCAAGGACATCGATCTGCGCACCGTAGTGGGCGGCGGCCCGGGTTATCGCTTCATCGACACCAAGGCCATGTTGTTCAAGGTGCGTGCCGGCCTGGCGTACGTGAACGAGAACTTCCGCGAGGCCGAGGATCGCGACTACGTGACCGCCGTCGTCGGCGACGAGTTCCGCTGGAAGATCTCGGAAACCCAGTCGTTCTACCAGCTCCTCGACGTGTACCCGAGCTTCGAGAACGGGAAGGATGTGTTCCTGCACGCCGAGGTGGGATTGCGCCAGGCGCTCATGTCCCGGTTGTTCGTGGAGCTCTCGCTCATCGACGATTTCGACAACGAACCGGCCGCCGGTCGCAAGAAGAACGACGTCCAGTACCTGGTATCGCTCGGCTACAAGCTCTAGGGAAGCTCTGCAAAAGTGAGCATGACGGTGCGTTCGGTTGGGGAGAGCATAGGCGGACGACTCAGCAGCGGTAGTAGTGGGTCGCGCGGGAGCACTGCGATCGCGCAGCCGTGGCGTCTGGGCGCGTCGCAGCGCGCATCACGCTGGCCTCGGCAGCAGATGTTTGCGCATCAGGTACAGGTTGGCGAGGGCGAAGGCGGCAAAGGCGCGGACTTCGTTCTTCGCGAGGCCGCGGTAACGGACCTTCGTGAAGCGCCAGAGTCGCTTCACGACGTGGAAGGCGTGTTCGCCCCGCGCGCGGATGCGCGACCGAGCGCGGTTGATGGCGCGCCACCGCTGCGAGATCGGCGCGGCTGGTCGGCCGCGGCGATTGACCCGGTAGCGTACGCCGGCCGCTTCGAACTCGGCTTGATGCGCCCGGCTCCAGTACGCCCGATCTCCGTACAGCACGCGCTCGTCCCCGTGGAGCAGTTCGGGCAGCTGCGTGATGTCCGCGGTCGCTGCATCGGTGGTCGTGAGGCTGTGCACGACGCCGCGCCGATCCGTGCCGACGTGCAGCTTCATCCCGAAGTGCCACGCGTTGCCTTTGCGCGTCTGCTTCATTTCGGGATCGCGGGTCTGGGTCGCATTCTTGGTCGAGCTCGGCGCTGCAATGATCGTCGCGTCCACGATCGTCCCGGCCTTCAACAGCAGCCGCTTCTCGGTGAGCAGCGCCTTGACCGCCGCAAAGATCGCCGCGGTCAGCCGGTGCGTTTCCAACAGTCGGCGAAACCGCAGGATCGTCGATTCGTCCGGCACCGCATCGACGCCCAACTCCACATGGGCGAAGCGCCGCATCGCTTCGCTGTCGTAGAGCGCATCTTCGGCCTGCGGATCGGCGAGATCGAACCACTGCTGCAAAAAGTAGATGCGCAGCATCGTCTCCAGCTCCATCGGCGGCCGGCCGTTGCCTCGCTTCGGATAGTGCGGGGCGATCAGGGCCACCAAGCGCGTCCACGGAATGACGGCATCCATCTCGGCCAGAAACCGCTCGCGCCGGGTGACCTTCCCCTTCTGCGCCCAGGCCATCGCCGCGAACGTCGGTTGCTCACCCATCACCACACCCCCTCACACGTCGATCGCACTTCGCTCTACCTCACTCGATCGGCTTTTGCAGAGCTTCCCTAGCGGGCTGCGGCGGCGCGGATTCCTGGCACGCCTAGTTGGGCCGGATCGCGGCGAGGTCGGGCGGGCAGCTCTTGCCTGGTTGGCCCGGGCACGAACGTATGGCGAGACTGGCGTCGATCTCGGCGGGATCGGCTTTGAGCTTCGCGAGTGCCGCCTCGGCCTTGGCGATCTTGTCGGCGCGGCCGCTTGCCTTCGCGAGCTCACGGGCCTGGGAGGCTAGGGCGACGGCGTCGGCGCGGCTGCCGCGGGCGGCGTAGATCTCCGCGAGAGTCAAGCGCGCGCTGATGCAGCTCGGATCCTCACGCAGCACGCGTTCGAGGATGTCTTCGCCTTTGGCGGCATCGCCGCCGAGAAGTGTCGGCAAGCGCACGAGCAGTACGCCCTTGGACGAGAGAGCGTCGAGATGGTTGGGGTCGAGCTCCAGGGTTCGATCGAGCTCCCGCATCATTTTACGAAAGCCGAAGAGGGAAGTGATTTTCTCGCCGTCGATGCGCAGCATCTCGCCGAGATTGCAGAAGACGGCGAAGTGCGCGGCAGCGCTCTGCGCATCGAGCGTAACCGCCTCTTCGCCCAGCGCTTGGCCGCGCTCGAAATGGGCGACGCGCTGATCGCGCGCTGGTGCCATCTGACCGAGCTCGCATTCCCGCAGTGCGGAGTCGGCGAGATCGGTGGCGGAGGCTGCGCGCGCGTGCCCTACGGCAGCGGGGAGGAGGAAGCCGAGGGCCATAACGCCAGCGCCGAAGAGCGCGAACGACGTACGCATCGTGGATCCTCTGCGCGTATCAGTGTGCGGGAGGTACCACAAGCCGCGATCGGACCTGGCCGCGAGTGACGCCCGCTCGCTCGCCCGGAGCTGCGAACGCCACGCGCCGGAGCGGAGCCGGAGTCCGGTGCGGTACGGCCGGCCTGACACACGGCGCGGCGGCAGCTCCGGGCTCGGCAGCGGCGCTGGTCGCGTCGTCGACGGCCTCCGCGCTGCGGGGTAGCACAGCATGCGCGTACGTCCGAGCGTGCCCGTCCGCGCCGGGTCCTGATGCGCTCGAGGATGCGAGCGCCGGTCGCTCGACGACGAGCCTGGCCGAGTGCAGTGCGAGGGCAGACGGGAGGCAGCCGGGCGGCGCCTGCAGCGTCACGCGGTTGGTTCCCCGTTTGAGCGCCAGGGCGGGTGCGTCCACGGAGTACCAATGCGGGCCGCAGCGGAGCGCGAGGTCGACGCTGCGGCCGCCGTTTGCGGAAAGCCGGAGCGTGCGGCAAGGGCCGCGCGTCTCGTCGCAGCTCGCCGCCGCCACGATCTCGAGATCGTCCGGAATGGCCGCTGGGCTCCGCAGGGTCACGCTCCACGTCGCCGGCGCCTCGGCGAGGGGGCCGGCGGCGGACGCGACGTCCCGAGCCGGATCCCAGAACGCGACCACCGTGCGCGGCCGGTTGATCGCCGACGGCAAGACCAGACGCGCCGACGGCACGTACAGGAAGAAGGCATAGGCGACGGCGCCGGCAACGGCGATCGACAGGCCGCGACGGGGCGTCGACCACCAGCGCTCCGCGGCGGCCATCCAGCCGATCGCAAGGAGGATCGAGGGCGCGAGATCGCTCGGCCAATGACTTCCGTGGAGGACGCGCGCGATCGACTGGGCGGCGACTGCGAGCACGACGGCGGTACGCGCGCCGTGCCGCCAGCCGCGCGGCAGCGCGGCGGCAAGCTGCCACGCAGCGACGGCGGCGAGTGCCGTGTTCATCACATGTCCGCTCGGGAGGCTGTTGCCGGTGGTGAGGTCGGGAAGCGAGGACGGTCGCAGGCGTTCGACAGCCGTCTTCAGGAGCTCGCCGGCGAAGGCGCCGCAGAGGACGCACAGGCCGAGGGGGCCGACGTCGCGGGTACAGCGCGGCTCGCTCGCGACGGCGCCGCACACGACTGCGGCGATGACTCCACGCGCACCCATGTCGAGTGCGGCGGCGATTCGATGCAGCGTGGTCGGCGACCAGGCCTGGAGATGGGCGGCGACCAGGAGATCGAGGCCGAGGCTCGGCGGGCTCGTCGCGACCACGATGGTCGCGGTAGCGGCGGCGAGCCAGACGAGAGGTGCGCCTCCGACCGGACTCGAAGCCGCAAGCTCGCGCACGCGAACCGGAAAGCAATACCGGCGCCACGAAAGACCGAGGCCGGCCGCATGTCGACGCCGCTCGATCCTGCAAAGTCCGGCGATAGCCGCCGTCGACCGTGCAAGCGGCTGCAGGCCGACGCACTGGATCCGCATCGCGTCGCCGATGGACGATCGATTCCCGCGTGTGTAGAAGCGTCGCCATGCGAATGGGGGTGGCGGTGGTCTTCGCGGTAGTGGGCGTAGGATCCATAGCGGCGCCGGCTTGCGGCGGTGAGCGGGCGTTCGCGAGCTGCAGCGTCGGCACCAGCGAGCGTCTCGCGTTCATCGAGGATCGGCTGGAAGCGCGCCGTCCCTACGCCAGCTACTGGTGGATGGGATGGACCGGTTTCTACGGTCTCGGCGCTGCAGTCCAGGCCGGGCGGGCAGCTGCCGAGGACGACGACAGCAAGCAGGCGGACTTCGTGGTGAGCGCCGTGAAGGCGTCGTTCGGGGTCGCTCGTCTCCTGGTCTGGCCGCCGTCCGCCAAAGCCGGCGCGGCCGCCATGCGCGTCGTGGATCCGCGCGACGAGTCGGCGTGCCGCGAGCGCCTGCGGATCGGCGAGGAGCTGCTGCGCCGCAATGCTCGCGAGAGCGCGGCGCGCTGGGATTGGAAACGCCACGCCGCCAATGTCGGCATCAATGTCGCCGGCGGGCTGATCGTCGCCGAGGGGTGGGATGATCCGAGCCGCGGCTGGCGCTCGGCCGGGATCGGCATCGCCGTCGGCGAAGCCTTCACGTTGTCGCACCCATGGAAGGCCCCCGCCGACCTGGTCGAGTACGAAGATCGCTTCGGAGAGGTTGCGGCGCCGGCGCCGACCGACGTGAGCTTCGAGCTCGCACCGCAGCTCGGCGGCGTCGCTCTCGCCGTGCGGTTCTGAGCGCGGCGCCGGCCCCGCATCCAGCGGCTAGAGTGCTAGCGCCCGGCGGGCGGCGGCCGTCGGCGACATCTCGCCTGCGGCGACGGCGGCCTCCAGCTCGCCGAGCAGCGCCCGCACCTCGGGGCGCGCGAGGAAGCGCGCCTTGATCCCCTCGTCGACGACGTCCCAGAACCAGCCGCGCTGCTGTTCGCGCCGCTTCGCTGCGAGCTCGCCCGTCGCGGTGAGCCGGGCGCGGTGATCCTGGATGATGGCCCAGATGCCGTCCATGCCGCGCCTCTCGACGGCGCTCACCGTGACCACGGGCGGCGTCCAGGTCGGAGTCGTGTGGCGGAAGAGCTTCATGGCGGCGAGGTAGTGCGCAGCGGCCTGCTTAGCGCGAGCCAGGTTGTCGCCGTCGGCCTTGTTTATCGCCAGCGCGTCGGCAATCTCGATGATGCCCTTCTTGATGCCCTGCAGCTCGTCACCGGCTCCGGCGAGCATCAACACGAGGAAGAAATCGACCATGTCGTTGACGGCGATTTCGCTCTGTCCGACGCCGACGGTCTCGACGATCACGACGTCGTAGCCGGCGGCTTCGCAGATGAGCATCGCCTCGCGCGTGTGCCTGGCGACGCCGCCGAGAGCGCCGCCCGACGGGCTCGGACGGATGAAGGCCGCAGGTGCGGCGGCGAGCTGCGCCATGCGGGTCTTGTCACCGAGGATGCTGCCGCCGGTGCGGGCGCTCGACGGGTCGATCGCCAGGACTGCGAGGCGCTTCCCTTGCTGGATCAGATAGAGGCCGAAAGCCTCGATGAAGGTGCTCTTGCCGACGCCGGGAACCCCGGTGATTCCCACCCGGATCGCCGTTCCGGTTCGCGGCAGCAACCGTTCGAGGAGCAGCTGCGCGGCATCCTGGTGATCGGCGCGAGTGCTCTCGATCAGCGTGATCGCCTTCGCGAGCATGCGGCGATTGCCGGTGAGCACGCCGTCGACGAGCGGTGCGATGTCGGTCATCGGATAGCGTCCGGACTGGGCGCCGACGAGCGCGGCCTGAGGCAGAGAATGCGGATGCCGCGGACATCGATGCCGGGGCAGCTTTCGTAGGCGCGGACGAGCGCGGCTTGCAACTCGCCGTCGGGGTCGGTGAGCCAGGCGCGTCCGACGAGGAAGAAGGCGCGCGGGCGATTGCGGAACGGAAACGCCGCGACTGTCTCCGGGAGGTGCGCCCTGTCGACGAGTCCGCGCTGTTCCGGGTAGCGCCGGAACTTCCGGTTCGGCCAGGTGAAGCGCGCGAGCACCTCCATCTCGTCGGAGGTGACGAGGATCTCCTCGTCCGCCGGGACGTTGGCGTCGAGCCAGGCGCCGGCGGCGCGGAGATCTTCGCGGCCGTGGGCCGTGTCTTCGAGGTGCAGATAGGTCGCCGAGCCCATGACGACCAGCAGAGCCACGGTCGCGATTCCCCGCCAGCTCCGGTCGAGGACCATGCCGGCGCCGGTCACGATCACGACCGGCACCACCGCGGCGGCGCAATACCGCGGATGTATACCGACGCCGGCGGCAAGCCGGTAGGCAAAGGGCGCCAGCACTGCCGCTGCGAAGCTCGCGAGCAGCAGGACCTGGCCTTCACGAGTTGTCGTCCGGAACCCCGCAACGGCGACGATCACGACCGCCGGCAGTGTAGCGAGGGCGATCGGGAGGTACGGAAGGGCGGCGCGCGAGCCGCCGAGGGCGTGCAGGGTCTCCGAGGTCGGCATCAAGGTGTAGCCGGAAAGCAACGACCAGACGATGCCCGGTACCGCCGTGATGCCGAAGGCGTAGCGGGCCCCGAATATGCCCGAGGCGCGGCCGGCTGCGGTGAGCACGGCCGCCGCGTTCAGAGCGCCGGCGACGAGGCCGGCGGGAAGCCAGGCGCGGAGCGGCTGCGGGCGCAGCAGCAACAGGGCCAGGCCGGTGCCGGCGAGGAAGAAGATGGCGTAGTAGTGGGTGGCGACCATCAGGAAGGTGGCCAGCACCCACCAGAACCCGAGATGTGAGGACCGACCGGCGAGGAAACGGGCGAGGAGCAGCAGGTTGACGGCGGCGAGCGCGGCGAGGAGGGCGTACGGTCGCGCGTCCTGCGCGTGCTGGATCAGGAACGGCGACAGGGCTGCGACCCAGGCGGTCATGCGGGCCGCGCGCGAGCCGGCGACGAGGCGGGCTGTGGCGGCTGCTAGCGGGATGCAGGCGAGCGACGCGAGCAGTCCGGGGATGCGCAGCGACCACGTCGACCAGCCGCCGACCGCAGTCCACGCTTTCGCGAGCGCGTAGTAGAGAGGGGCCTGGTTGTCGCGCATCGCGGCGCCGACGAAGTCGCCCCAGGGCACGCGCAGCAGCTCGAACGTGTACATCTCGTCGAACCAGAAGGGCGCTGCGCCGAGGTTCACGAGTCGCAGCGCCAACCCCGCCACGACGGCAGCAATGACCCAAGGATCACGTCGGCGGGTTCCCACGCGTGCGCTTTACAATATGCGAGGAGCCGCCTGCCCGCTACGTGCGGAGTGGCCGCAGAGGCGATGGCGCTCGGCTCTGCCGGACCGCCGTCGATCGCTCGAGTCGGTCCGCGCTTGCCGTCCGGCGTCGGCCTCGCGCTCGCGGGGTTTTTTGCATCTGAGCCCGGGCGCGTTCATGCGCCGCCGCGCGGCCCCGCATGCATACCACCGTCGGTAGCGTCCGAGGCGTCGCAGCCGAGTCCGCGAGTCCCGCCGCCGCTGCGCCTCGATCGGCGCCCGCTCTCGCCCGAGCAAAAACGGTGTATGGGCCGTGCGCGTCCGCAAACCGTGCAAACTCGACCGATCGAAACGCCAGGAATCTACACAGATTTCCGGAGACTCCGCTGGCATATGACTTGCTGCCTAGGCGGATCGGCTCGTATTCCCCGCGCAGCCATCGTGCAGCCGTCTCTCTACCTATTCGACGCCCGTTCTCTGGAAGGAGCTCCCCATGAAGACTCTTCGCCTGGCGGTCGCCATCGCCTCCGTCGTCTTCGCCTTTTGCCTGTATGCGCAACCGGCCCTGGCGGTCTGTGGCGACACGATTCTGGATCCCGGAGAGCAATGCGACGACGGCAATCTCGTAGACGGTGACGGTTGCGATTCCAACTGCAGCATTACTGCCTGCGGCAACAACATCGTGACGGCGGGCGAAGCCTGCGACGACGGCAACCTGATCGACGGCGACGGCTGCGATTCGAACTGTACCGCCACTGCTTGCGGCAACGGTATCGTGACCGGGGTCGAGGTCTGCGACGACGGCAATCTCGTCGACGGCGACGGCTGCGACTCCAATTGCACCCTCACCGGCTGCGGCAACGCCATCGTGACCGCCGGCGAGGCTTGCGACGACGGACCATCAGGCTCGGCTTCGTGCGATCCCGATTGCACGATCCCTGTGTGCGGCGACGGTATCACCAACGCCGCGGCAGGCGAGGTCTGCGACGACGGCAACCTCGTCTCCGGCGACGGTTGCGATGCGAACTGCACCTTCACGGGCTGCGGCAACACCATTGTCACGGCGGGCGAGGCCTGCGACGACGGCAATCTCGTCTCGGGCGACGGCTGCGACGCGAACTGCACGGTCACGGCCTGCGGCAACGGCATCACCACCGGAGCCGAGCAGTGCGACGACGGCAACCTGACGGACGGCGACGGCTGCGACTCCAACTGCACGTTGACCGCATGCGGCAACGGCATCATTACCGCGGGCGAGCAGTGCGACGACGGCAATCATGTCTCCGGGGACGGCTGCGACTCGAACTGCACGCCGACGGGCTGCGGCAACGGCATAGTCACCGCGGGCGAGCAGTGCGACGACGGCAACCTCGTCGACAACGACGGTTGCGACTCCAACTGCACCGCCCCGAGCTGCGGCAACGGCGTCATCAATCCGCCCGAGCAGTGCGACGACGGCAACATCGACAGCGGCGACGGCTGCGACGCCAACTGCACGCCGACCGGCTGCGGCAACGGCATCGCCACGGGCGGCGAGGGCTGCGACGACGGCAACCTCGTCTCGGGCGACGGCTGCGATGCGAACTGCACCATCACCGGCTGCGGCAACGGCATCGTCACTGCCGGCGAGACCTGCGACGACGGCAATCAGATCTCCGGCGACGGGTGCCGCGACAATTGTACGGTCGAGGTCTGCGGCGACGGCATTCAGGATCCGCAGGAGGGCTGCGACGACGGCAATCTCGTCTCCGGGGACGGCTGTGACGGCAACTGCCAGCTGACCGGTTGCGGCAACGGTGTCGTCACCGCGGGCGAGCAGTGCGACGACGGCAACCTGGTCGACGGCGACTCGTGCTCGTCGACGTGCCAACGCGAGCTCCTGAACCCGGTGCCTGCGGCCGGCGATCGCTTCGGCCATGCCGTCGCGGCGGCGGGCCAGAACGTCATCATCGGGGTGCCGCTCCACGACAAGACGGGCGCGATCAATACGGGCCTCGCCTACCTCTACAGCAGCACCACCTTTCAGCCGCTGCGGCAGTTCGAGAATCCGACGGCTGATCCGGGCGACGAATTCGGATTCTCGGCGGCCGCCGTAGGGCCGTACGTCCTCATCGGCGCGCCCATGGACGACACCGCCGGCACCGATGCGGGCGCGGCCTATCTCTTCGACGCCGCCACCGGAGCGCTCGTACGCTCCTTCGTGAATCCGGACCCGAACGGCAGCAGGAACTTCGGATGGTCGGTCGCCGCGTGGGGCTCGACCCACATCCTGATCGGCGCTCCGCTCGACCCGACCGGCACCTCGGGCGGCGGGGTCGCCTATCTCTTCAACGCGATCACGGGATCGCTCGTGCAGGTGTTCTTGAACCCGACGCCGGCGGCGAACGACGGCTTCGGGACGGCGGTGCTGGCGTTCGGCGCCGAGGTCGTGATCGGCGCTCCCGGCCACGACATCCCGGGCGGCGGCTTCGTCTTCCCGGCCGCCGATGCCGGCGCTGTGTACCGCTACGACGCCATGAGCGGTGCGCTGCTCGGCGTCATCGAAGACCCGCTGCGGTTCGCGGGGGCAGGCTTCGGTGCGACGCTCGCGGCGTTCGGGAACGAGCTCCTCGTCGGCGCACCGACGTACAACGCAGGGAAGGTGTATCGACTGAACGCGGCTACCGGTGCGGTCGTGAACATGTACGATCCGCCGGTCCTCTTCGGCGACGATCGCTTCGGCGGCGCGCTCGCGGTCACTGCCGGCAGCAAGATCGCGATCGGGGCCTACCAGTCGAACGCGGTGCCGGTCGGCAGCCCCGGCGCCGTCCACGTCTTCGATGCGGACACCGGAGTGCTGCTGCAGACGATCACCAAGCCGCTCCCGGCTCCGGGCGACCAGTTCGGCTGGGCGATTGCCGTTAGCGGCTCCCACATCGTCGTCGGCGCGCCGAAGGACGATACCGTGCAGGTCGACTCCGGCGCCGTCTACTTCTTCCCCGACAACTCCTGCGGCAATGGCACGCTGGAGCCGGGCGAGCAGTGCGACGACGGCAATCTCGTCAACGGCGACGGCTGCGATGCCAACTGCACGATCACCTCGTGCGGCAACGGCATCGTCACGGCTCCCGAGCAGTGCGACGACGACAACAACGCTGCGGGCGACGGCTGCAGCCCGATCTGCGGGCTCGAAGGCGCGTGCGGCGACGGCATCGTCTCTCCGTTCGAGCAGTGCGACGACGGCAATCTCGTCGACGGCGACGGCTGCGACAGCAACTGCACGCCGACGGCTTGCGGCAACGGTGTCGTCTCGCCGGGTGAGCAGTGCGACAACGGCGCCACCAACGGGGTCGATCTCTGCTGCTCGGCCACGTGCCAGCGGCTCGATGCCGACGGGGACGGCGTCTGCGACCGCGACGACATCTGCCCGAACAGCGCCGATCCGTCGCAGAGCAACATCGACGGCGACATCTTCGGGGACGCTTGCGATATCTGTCCCGGCGACGTCAACAACGACAGCGACGGCGATCTCTTCTGTCTCGGCACGCTCTACAACCCGCCCGCTAAGGGCGGCGACGATCCGTGCTCGCGGACCGGCAACGCCGGCACGTGGATCAAGCCTAAGGTGCTCTTTGCGCGCGTCGGCGCTCCGGCGGGCGACGACACCATGCGCTTGAAGGGGCTGTTCTCGGTCGGATCGCTGCTGCCGAACATCCAGCCCAATCTCTATGGCGTGCACATCCGCGTCACCGACAGGAACGGACGCATCATGGTCGACGAGCACGTGCCCGGCATCGGCGGCCTCACGTCGCCGCTGCAGAGCTGGAAGGCGGTCGGCACGCCTCCGAACCAGTGGATCTACTCGGATCGCGGCAAGCCGGCCGTCAAGAACGGCATCTCGAAGGTGATCATCCGCAACCGCACCTTCGTCGATCCCTACAGCTTCAGCATCGCGGTCCAGGGCAACAAGGGCACGTACGCCATCTTGCCCGGCGAGGAGCCGATACGGGTCACCGTCGAGCTGAACGACACCGCCATACCTCCGGGCGGCTATCCCGGGCGCGATCAGTGCGGGGAGATCCAGTTCCTCGAGAACGCCTCGCCGCGCTGCAAGTTCGTGAAGTTCAAGCTCTCCTGCAAGTAGCACGGGCTCGCGGGCCCCTCTCCGCGCGTGCGGAGAGGGGCCCGCGCCTGAGAGCGCGATCGTCGGTGATCTCGGCGGCCGGGTTCCACTGTGCGAGCCTCGTGCGGGATCGACGACGAAGCTGGCGCGTACTCGAGGAGCGCCGCCACGAGCCGCGGCTGGAGCGGATCCGCCGTCGTGATGATCGCTTCAGGATTACGGTACACGCAGCGGTGGCGCGAGGCCTCGGCGTGAAGGTCCAGGCGCGGAAGCGGTATCTGCGGCCGCATGCATCCGATGCGAGCAGCGTTATCCGGCCGGTGTCGAGCATGGTCTCCCCGCCGGTTGAAGGGTGCCGGACGCGCTGTAGGTCATTTCTCACGAGCATGACCCAGGGTTCCGAGACCGGGTGAGCTCACAGCACGATCGGGCTCGACCTGCACCCCCCGTACGCATGGGCACCCGCGTACGCCGGGTGGCGCAGCACGTGGAAGAGCATGCCGCGATGCGGACGGTGCTACACGCTCACGGCGACTTGGCAGTGTTCCTGCTTCGCGAGCACCCCGCGGTGCTGACTGGCGACACCGACCGAATGCTGGCCTTTCTTCGTAATGCCGGTGTCGAGGGCGACCCGGGCGGCCCAGGGGACGTGACGCTCCATCTGTGCGAGCGCCTAGTCGCGACCGACGCTTTGTACCGCGTCTCTGCGTCCCACGGGTCCTTCGCTGCGCAGCGGTGCACCGACTGATCCGCCTTTGCCGCTCCCGTGCGCGCCATGAGGTACAGTGTTGATTCCGGCACAGTAGCACTAGGGTCGAGCCCACGAGGGCGTAAAGCTCCCATTGCGCGGTCGGTGCTCTTCGCCCTCGAACCCTTCCGCTCGTGCGGTCGCCGCAGCCGGCTGCTAGGGCTTCACGGGTAGGTTTCTAGCAGCTGGTTCTTTTTCCCGAGCTTCCAGGCGCTCGGATACTGCGACCAGAGCCCGCGTACGGCCCATTCGTCGCCGCCGATTCGGATGCGGGTCTGCATGTCGCGGACCGAGCGATCGGCGTCGCCGTAGGCCTTGAGCTTGAACTGGTAGTAGCCGACGCAGGCGCCGCTGCCGGGGCATGGTTGGTCGTCACTGCAGGGGCGGCCGTCGTTCGGGCCGCCGGCGCAGCGCCGCGGCGCCATCTTCGACTGGATCTTCACCTGGTAGAGTCCGCCGTGAGTCTTCGCGAGCGGGTCGCGGAAGCGCCAGCGCAGCGGATTTCCGACCGGGATGCCGTTTTGCAGCGACTGGCGGAACACCACGCTCGCCGGACTCACCTGGCTGCATGCCGATCCGGAGGATAGCGCTGCGCATTCGGCGTCGCTGCCGCAGAGCACGCTCGCGTCGTGCGAGCACGCTCGGTCGGTGCATTTCGATCCCGGCGAGACCGCTTCGCACTGGTCGTCGGTAGAGCACGCCTCGGTGGGATTCAGCGAGCATAGCCGGCGCGAAATCTCGAGCTCGAAGGGCGAGCCGTCGGGGTTCACGTCGATGTCGGTTATGAGGCGCGCATGTACTTGCACGACGTCGTCTTTACCGCTCGTCGGCTTGTCGAAGAGCTGGATGCGGGCCGGATCGTCACACATCGGTCGCAGACAGCTGTTGAGGCAGCCGTCGAGCGGCTTTTGCGGCTTGTCGATACGGCACCCGGAAACATCGTTTCCGTCGTCGCAACTCTCCCCTTGGTCGCTCTGGACCAAGCCGTCGCCGCAGTACGTGCAGTCGGTCCGGCAGAGGTTGCCGGCGATCGGCGACGTCGGCGAGCCGGGCGGGTCGCACGTCTCGGGGAAGACGACGACGCCGTCGCCGCATACCGGCGTTGCGGTCGGCGTCGGTGTCGGCGTGAGCGTCGGGGTCGGCGTCGCCGTCACCGTCGGAGTCGCTGTCGCGGTCAGCGTCGGAGTCGCCGTGAGCGTAGCCGTCGGGGTCGGCGTCGCCGTGCGTGTCGCAGTCGCGGTCGCGGTGGCTGTAGGCGTCGCCGTGACCGTGACCGTGGCCGTGGCCGTCGGCGTCGCCGTGGCGGTCGGCGTCGCCGTCCGGGTCGAGGTAGGCGTCACCGTCGGTTGGATGCGGTAGCCGAAGTCGGCGTCGAGGTTGCATTGCCCGCCGGCGAGAGTGATCGCCTTCGGGTCGTTGGCGGTCGTGAGGACGTAGCCTGGCGGTACCGAAGCATCGACGACGTCGACGATGTAATTGCCGGCCGCGAGTCCGTAGAAGCGGTAGACGCCGCCGGCGCTCGTCGTCTGCGTGGCGATGACGCCCTCGCCGCCGTCGATGACGCCGTTACCGTTGGCGTCACGATGGAGATTCAGTTGCACGGACGGGATGCCGGTCTCGGGGCCGCCATCCTGGACGGCATCGCCGTCGAGGTCGTACCAGACGAAGTCGCCGATGCAGCCGAAGATGGTAGTGGTGTCCCGGCACGGAATCGTCAGCCCGATCGCGCTCACCGAGCAGACGTTCACGATCTCGGTCGTACCTGGAGTCAGGTTCGGAAAGGTGTCGATCGTCACTCTGAAGGTGACCTCGTAGGTGCCGCCGACCGGGAGCGGATTCACGGCATCGAGGACCTTGCCGGCGCCATCGAGAGGAAACGGCGTGCCGACGCCGTCGTCGGGGATCGGCGTCACGACGTTCGCCGCGTTCTTGAAGTAAGTGCTGTTCGGTACGTAGGTCGTGTCGACCGGCAACGTGTCCTGCACCTTCACGTTCGCGACCGGCGCCCGGCTGATGTTGCTGACGACGATCGTGTACTCCAGCACGTCGCCGGGGCTCACGAAGCCATCGCCGTCCACGTCGGTGAAGAGGACGCCGTTCTTGCCTGCGGAGTAGAGCGGCAGCGGCGGGATGCTGGTGCCGGCGTCGAGGCCCGGGGCGCCGGCCGACGCCGTGAGCGGATCCTGACCCCAGGCGGCAGCGAGCGTCACGCCGTTGGTGAGGGTGTAGACGAGCATGCCCGTCTGATTGCGGTCGTTCAGGTCGTAGATCTTGGCGCGTTCGAGCTCCTTCAGGGTGAGCGCGACGTCGTATCGGTTGTTGTTGGGATCGGTGAGCGGCCCGGTCGCGGGGTCGGCGTCGTAGTCGACGTACACGGTGATCGGCGTGTCGCCGTTGCCGACCGGCGTCACCCACACCGGGTTGCCGTTCTCGTTCGGCTTGGTCTGCGAGGTCGGATCGCGGCCGATCCCGAGGCCGACCAGGACCTGCGGCGTGAGCGCGTTTTCCGGGACCAGGGTGAAGCTCCAGTCCCAGGCCTGGTTCTTGGCGGCGTCCGGGCTGGTCGAGTTGGTGGTGGAGAACGCCGTGAAGGGTGAGGCGGCGGTGAAGCGAGCGCCGTAGCCGTCGGGGATCACCTGCGGCAGATAGCCGCCGGCGGCACCGCCGGGAACCGAGAGCGGCGTCGTGACCAGGTTCCCGCCGCCGTCGCGGGTGGTGTACTGGACCGTGAGCGGGGTTGCGCCGGGGTTGTAGAGCCATACGGTCGTGCCGGCTCCGCTCTCGTTCTGCGCCACTTCCGCGGTCGACACCGGCGTGTACAGCGCGTTCGACCAGCGAGTCGTCGGCAGGAGCTGTGAATCGCGGCTCTCGTAGGTGGAGCCGACGTCGCCCGTCAGCATATGGACCTGGACCGGGCGGTCCGACACGACGTGGCCGCCGACGTTGACGCCGCCGTTCACGAAGTGGCTTTCGCCCTCGGCGAGATTCACCGTCGTCTCGAAGGAGCCGTTCGCGTCGGCATCGATCTGGACCGTGGCGCCGCCTTCGCCCGCCTGGATCGCCAGACTCGTGTACTCGAACATCTGATGATCGACGGCGTCCGGAATGTTCTGTCCCACGGGCGCGCGGTAGTCGGTGCCCCAGTAGGACGTGTCGTAGACCTCGACCGAACCGGAGAGGAGCGTGCCGGAGCCCGCCGCCCATGCGGTATGCGTTACGGCGACGTTGCGGGTGGCGGCGATCTTGTCACGGCCGTCGAAATCGATGGCGCTCAGGTTCGCCGTATTGACGTCGTTGTTGAGGACGATGACGGTGCCGGCGTTGATGACGTCGGACGGTATGCCGGGCGGGAAGCCGTTGGCCGGGTTGCCGTCACCCCAGATCTGGGTGCCGCCGAGGTTGCCCGGCGAGCTGTAAATATTGGTCGGGTTCGCGATGTCGGCGTCGTAGCCGTTCTCCCACTGATCGTAGTAGATGATGGTTCCGTTGGCGGCTGCGGCGATCGAGATGTAGGTCGTGATCGGAGTGGTCGGCCCGCTGCTGGCGATGGCCTGGAGTCCCGCGAGGAGCTGGTCCTCCGGAAACGGATTGTAGAATAGCTGCACCGGCGTTGGATTGGCCGCGGCGGCGAGACGGGCGCCGGTGACGACGATCAGTGCTGCGGCAATGACCGAGGCACGACGAGCGGACGTACGGCGACGCCAAAGAACGCAGGGTAGAGACATGCCTCCTCCTCGAGGGCGGGGTGAATGAATGGGATCGGCACGGAGAAGAAGCGCCCCGCGTCTACCATCGACCGCTGTTCGAGCACAAGAGAAAGCAGTGTATGACGCGGCAGGTCGTTGCGGGCGCTGCCGCCGACCCGCTGGCGCCTGCGTCGACGAGCCGGCGGCGGCGAGGCCGGTCGCGGCGCGCGCGGCTCGCGCTTGAGGCCGGCGGCGGCTCGCGCTAGGGAAGCCCGGTACGGATCGCTCCCGCCTGCGACCCGCGACGCCAGGTGCGATCGACCGCGGCGCGGGCCGCCGGTGCGCATCCCGTCCATGCAGAGCTTCACTCGTCGAGTGCGTTCATCCGCTCACATGTCGCTTCACGCTGCGAGGTACCCATGACGACCGAGAGCCCCAATCTCCCCGCCGGCTTCCCCGCCATGTCGATCGCGGAGGCGCATCGCCGCATGACCGCTCCAGGGTCGATGCTCGAGGTGGAGGAGCGCGAGATCCGCGGCGCCCCCATCAAGGTATGGAAGAACGCGCCGCCGACCCTCGCCGAGGTCTTCGCGATGAGTCAGTTCTTCGCGGATCGGACCTTCCTCGTGAACGACGACGAGCGCGTGACCTTCGATGCCCATCGCCGTGCCGTCGCCAGTTTCGCCGCGCGCCTCACCGCCGACGGCATCAGGAAGGGTGACCGCGTCGCGATCATCATGCGCAACCTGCCGGAGTGGAGCGTCGTCTTCTGGGCGGCGGCGCTCACCGGTGCGATCGTGACGCCGCTCAACGCCTGGTGGACCGGTCCGGAGCTGGAGTACGGCCTCAAGGACTCGGGCACCAAGATCGTGATCGCCGACGCCGAGCGCTGGGAGCGCCTTCGCGAGCATGCCGACGACTGCCGCGACCTCGAGAAGGTCTACGTCGGTCGTTCCACGGAGCAGGACATCGCCGATCCGCGCGTGCACAAGCTTGAGGAGGTGATCGGGTCGCCGAACACCTGGGCCGCGATCGCGCAGGTCGATCTTCCGAACGTGGCGCTCGCCGCCGACGACGATGCTGCCATCTTCTATACCTCGGGTACGACCGGGAAGCCGAAGGGCGCGGTTATCACCCACCGCAACATCATCTCGAACGTGTTCAATGCGCTCGCCGCGCAGACGCGGGCGTTCCTGCGCCGCGGCGAGACGCCGCCGCAGCCGAATCCGTTGGCGGCGCAGAAAGCGGTGCTCATCTCGGTCCCCTTCTTCCACGCGACGGGGTGCTTCGCGATCATGGTGCCGGCGCTCCTCGCCGGCATGAAGCTCGTCATGATGCGGCGCTGGAACGTCGATCGGGCGCTCGAGATCATCGAGCGCGAGCGCATCACCACGGCGGGCGGCGTGCCGACCATCGCCTGGCAGATCATCGAGCACCCGCGCTTCGACGACTTCGATCTGTCGTCGCTGGAGAGCATCGCCTACGGCGGCGCGCCTTCGGCGCCCGAGCTGGTGCGCCGCTTGAAGGAGCGCTTCCCGAAGCTCCAGCCCGGCCAGGGGTGGGGCATGACCGAGACGTCGGCTACGGCCACCAGCAACACCGGCGAGGACTACGAGCGCAAGCCGTCGAGCTGCGGCGTGCCGTCGCCGACCGGGGAGGTGCGCATCGTCGGCGCCGACGGCGCCGACGTTCCCGTTGGCGAGGTCGGCGAGCTCTGGTACCGCGGTCCGATCGTCGCGCGCGGGTACTGGAACAATCCGCAGGCGACGGCCGAGACCTTCGTCGATGGTTGGGTGAAGACGGGGGACCTGGCGCGCGTCGACGAGGAGGGCTTCGTCTACATCGTCGATCGCGCCAAGGACATGCTCATCCGCGGCGGCGAGAACATCTACTGCGTCGAGGTCGAGAACGCGCTCTACGACCATCCCGCGGTGATGGATGCCGCGGTGGTCGGCATCCCGCACCGTATCCTCGGCGAGGAGCCGGCCGCCGTCGTCCATCTGAAGGACGGCGCCGCGGCCAGCGAGGAGGAGCTGCGGCACTTCGTCGCCCAGAAGCTTGCGGCGTTCAAGGTGCCGGTAAAGATCCTGTTCCTCTCCGAGACGCTGCCGCGCAACGCCAACGGCAAGATCTTGAAGGAGGACCTGAAGAAGCTCTTCGCCGGGCAATGATCGTTCCGGTTGCGGCGGCATAGCGCGCCGCGCGCCCAGCGGCTATAGCGGCGTTCCATGACCGCATCCGTCCTCGCCGGCGTCGCGATGGCGCCCCGTGACCCCATCCTCGGCATCACCGAGGCCTTCAACGCCGACGATCGCGCCGCCAAAGTGAACCTCGGCGTCGGGGTCTACTACGACGAGAGCGGCCGCATCCCGCTTCTCGAGTGCGTGCGTCGCGCCGAGGAGCGGCTCGTCGCGGCGCCGCGCCCTCGCGGCTATCTCCCGATCGACGGCATGCCTGCCTACGACCTGGCGGTGCGGGAGCTCGTCTTCGGTGCCGATCACCCGGCCGTCGTGGAAGGGCGCGTGCTCACCGTGCAGACGCTCGGCGGCACCGGCGGTCTCAAAGTGGGCGCCGACTTCCTGCGGCGCTTCGCGCCGCGCGCCCGCGTCTGGATCAGCGAGCCGAGCTGGGAGAACCACCGGGCGCTCTTCGAGAGCGCCGGCTTCACCGTCTCGACCTATCCGTACTACGACGCTGCGACCAAGGGGCTGCGCTTCGCAGCGATGCTCGAGGGCTTGCGTGCGGTCCCGGCGGGCGATGTCGTCGTGCTGCACGCGTGCTGCCACAATCCGACGGGTGTGGATCTCTCGCCCGCGCAATGGGCGCAGGTGCGCGAGGTCGTCCAGGCGCGCGAGCTCGTCGCTTTCCTCGACCTGGCGTACCAGGGCTTCGCCGAAGGCGTCGACGCCGATGCGGCCGCCGTGCGCGCGTTCGCGGCGGCGCTGCATCCGGTCTTCGTCGCGAGCTCCTTCTCCAAGTCGTTTTCGCTCTACGGCGAGCGCGTCGGCGCGCTCAGCCTCGTCGCCGGCAGCGCCGACGAGGGAGCGCGAGCGTTGAGCCAGTTGAAGCGAATCGTGCGCACCAACTATTCCAATCCGCCGACCCACGGCGGGCAGGTGGTGGCGACGGTGCTGAACGATGCCGAGCTCCGCCGCCTGTGGGGGGAGGAGCTCGCCGGGATGCGCGAGCGTATCCGCCGGATGCGCGAGAAGCTGGCGGCGCTGCTCGCGGCGAAGAAGCCCGGAACCGATTTCGGATTCATCACGCGGCAGCGCGGGATGTTCTCGTACTCGGGGCTGACGCAGGACCAGGTGGCGGCGCTGCGCGAGCGTTTTGCGATCTACGCCGTCGACTCCGGCCGCATCTGCGTCGCGGCGCTGAACGAGCGCAACATCGAGGCCGTCGCCAGCGCCGTCGCCGCGGTCTGAAGGTGCGCGTTCGGCGCCCGCTGCGGCCCGGCGCACGACTGCGAACCGCCTCGTGGCGGCCGCCCGCGTGGCTGCTGGTCCTCGTACTCGCCGCGCCGCTCTCGGCGGACGTCGTGGCGATGCCGGCGCGAGCGGTGCTACCTATGATCGAGGAGGGCACGATCATGCCGAGCAAGCGCTACGAAAAGCCGGCCGCCGCCGAGATCGCCGGCCGCTTGACGCCGCTGCAGTACGAGGTCACGCAGAAGGCGGCGACCGAACCGCCCTTCCGCAACGAGTTCTGGAACCACCACGAGCCGGGTCTCTACGTCGATGTCGTGACCGGCGAACCGCTCTTCAGCTCCGTGGACAAATTCGACTCGGGGACCGGCTGGCCGAGCTTTACGCGCCCCGTCGATCCGGAGCGGGTCGTCGAACACGACGATACGAGCCACGGCATGCGGCGCGTCGAGGTGCGCTCCCGAACCGGGTCGTCGCATCTCGGCCACGTCTTCGCCGACGGTCCGGCGCCGACTGGCGTGCGCTATTGCATCAACTCGGCAGCGCTGCGCTTCGTTCCGGCGGCACGGCTCGCCGCCGAAGGCTACGGCGAGTACGCGGCGCTCTTCGCCGAGGCCGCGTCCGGACCCGCCGCGACGCCGAGCGGTGGTGCGGGCGGCGATGCGAGCGCCGGCTGCGCCGCGACCCTCGAGACCGCGCTTCTCGCCGGCGGCTGCTTCTGGGGGATGGAGGATCTCCTGCGCCAGATCCCCGGGGTGCTCGATACGGAAGCCGTCTATACCGGCGGCACGCTTCCGAACCCGACGTACGAGGATCTGCGCACCGGCACTTCGGGGCACGCCGAAGCCGTCCAGGTGGTCTTCGATCCGCAGCGGCTTTCGTACTCCGACCTCCTCGAAAAATGGTTCTTCCGCATGCACGATCCGACGACCAGGGACCGCCAGGGCAACGACGTCGGCTCGCAGTATCGCTCGGCGATCTTCGTGACCTCACCGGCCCAGCGGCAGATCGCCGAGCAAGTGAAGGCGCGGGTCGACGCCGCGGGCAGGTGGCCGCGTCCGATCGTGACCGAGATCGTCGCCGCCGGCCCGGTCTGGCGTGCCGAGGAGCATCATCAGGACTACTTGCGGAAGCATCCCGGAGGATACACCTGCCACTACATGCGCGAGTGAGGCGGTCGCGGCGGTCCTCGTGACCGGCGCTTGCCGGCCGCACTCGCGTCGAATCGCTGCGGCGGTCGCTGGCCTCCCGACGAACCGTCGGGAACGCGCCTTGGGCGGTGAGATTTCCGGCGCGGGGGCTCGTCTGTAGAACGCGCGCGTGGCAGGGTCGGTCGATGCCCGACTACACCCTCTTCGGCGACGAACACGTGCGGCAGTACGAGGCGACCGGCGGCAAGGTCGGCCACGATTGGAACGGGGCGAGCTGTCTCGTCCTGCGCGTCAAAGGGCGCAAGAGCGGTCGGCTGCGGAAGCTGCCGCTCATCTACGGGAAGGACGGCGACGACTACGTCCTGATCGCATCCAAAGGCGGCTACCCGCAAAACCCGGGATGGTACGAGAATCTGGTCGCCAACCCGCAGTGCGAGATCCAGGTATGGGATCGGGTGATTCCGGTCACCGCGCGCACCGGGACCGCGGCGGACAAGAAGCGCGTCTGGCCGGCGATGACGCAGCAGTGGCCGAGCTACGACGACTACCAAGCGGGGACGGCGCGCGATATTCCGGTCGTGCTGCTGCGGCCGCGCTGATCTGCCGCCGGCACGAGCCGGCAGCGGTCGGCGCCAGGTTCCGGCTGCCGCCCGCCGTCATGCCTCGGCGCGCATGGCGGCGAGGTTGGCTTCGATCCGATCGCGAATGCGCGCGACGAGGGCGCGGTGATCCTCGCCGGGGGTGCGGGCGATCGGGTCGTCGATGCGGACGCGCACCCGCACGCCGAAAGGGATCGGCCAGAAGTTTCGCTGCATGAGGCGCCACGATCTCTCGATCGTGACCGGCACGATCGGCGTCGCCGGCGCCGACGCCAAGAGCGCCAGCGTCCCGCGCGGCTTGAACGTCTTCAGCTCGCCGCGCCGCGCCCGCGTCCCCTCGGGAAAGATCACCGCCGAGACTCCGCGCCGCTCGACGCGCCGGCCGAGCTCGGTGATCGCCTCCGTCGCCTGCTCGGCGTCGTCGCGGTCGATCAGACAGTTGCCGCCGTGCCGCAGGTTGTAGGAGACGCTCGGGATGCGGCGCGCGAGCTCGCGCTTCGAGACGAACTTCGGAAAGTTAGTGAAGAAGAGGTGCAGCAGGAGCGCGATGTCGAACATGCTCTGGTGGTTCGACACGATCAGGTAGGACGCGTGCGATCGGACGTGCGGTGAGCGCTCGATTGCGAGCCGCAGACCGGTGATCCGGAACGCTTCGACGAGCGCGGTGCCGAGGCAGGCGACGATCCAGTCGTGGGGGCGTTTGCCGAGCGCCTTCGCGATCCACTGGAGCGGCTCGAACACCAGGAGGATCACGCCGAAGACGACCGCGAAGACGATCGTCATCGGCCAGTCGAGTAAGCGGGTCATCGGGCGCGGAACGTGCAGGAATCCCGCGCGTGACACAAGCCGCGCCGGTACGCCGGAGCGGAGCGGCGACCTGGAAGTGCGGTGGCTCGCGACGGCGGAGCGGGTCAGCGCTCGAAGCTCTGCACGACCGGCGGCGTGCCGAACACGCCGCCCTCGATCACGAGTCTGTCGGTCCCCTGGCCGCCGTTCAGCGCCACCCTGCCGGCGAATCTACCGTTCACGAAAGCGACATCGTCGTCGCCGCCCTTGGCGAAGAAGCGCAGCTTGCCGCCGTAGCTCGTCGCCGTGATGGCGACGACATCGTTACCGTCGCCGGTATCGATGCTGGCCTTGCCGGCGGTGCTAACGTTCTCGATGGTGAGCGTATCGTCGCCGACGCCGGTGGCGACGCGCAGGAAGCCGGGGATCGCGAGATCCCGCACCGCGACGGTGTCGGTGCCGATGTTGGTCTCGATGGCGACGTTTCTTGCGCCCGCGACCGTGCGGGCGAACGTGAACGGTACGCCGTCGCGGGTGCGCGTGACGCTGACCGCGATCTTGCCGTCGCCCTCGCCGGCGACGCTGACCGCGCAATCGCCGCCGCGGCAGCGCACGCGGAGCGTCGGGCCCTTCAAGCGGATGCGGATGGTCGTAGTGTGCGGCTCGGCGTCGCCGGCTGCGGCGACGAAGGGTGCGAAGAGCACGACGGCGGCGGCGAGGAGAGCGGGCAGCGACGAGGGGCGCATCCCGGACGATCTGTCAGCCGGACACTTTCCGCGCAAGTGGAAATTTGCGGGGCGCTACGATCGGGCGACGCAACCGCTCGCTGTCTATGGCATTGCGAAGGCGTCGGCGTGGCGAAAGCCCGCGCCGCGCGTCCGCCGGGGCTCAGGCTGCCGTCGCCGGGTTGCGGATGGTGACCGGGCACTGCAGCCGTACGCAGGTGCCGCGGCCCGGACTCGAGGCGATCTCGAGGCGGCCGCCGAGTGCCAGGGCACGCTCTTCCATGCTGGCGAGACCGAGCGAGTCGGTGCGCGAGACCGTGCGGTCGAAGCCGCGCCCGTCGTCGCGCACCTCGAGGAGGAGAACGCCGTCGTCGATGCGGAGGAGGAGGTCGACGTTGCGCGCCTCGGCATGGCGGAGCGCGTTGCCGAGCGACTCCTGGGCGATGCGGTAGATTGCCACCTCGGTTTCGTCGCCGAGTCGCGGGATCGAGGTCGGAAAGCGGGCGGCCACGCGCCGCTCCAGCGAGGAGGCGTTGGCGGCGAAGGTCCGCAAGCTTTCCACCAGGCCGAGGTCGGAGAGCATCATCGGGCGCAGCTCGCGGCTCACCAGCCGCAGGTGCTCGATGACCTCGGCGAGGTGGCGCGTCGCCTGCGTCAGCTCCGAGCTGTCGTGCTCGTGGGTCCGCGACACTTCCAGCAGCACGCCGATCGCGGCGAGCTCCTGGCAGACGTTGTCGTGCAGATCGAGACCGAGCCGCCGCCGCTCCTCCTCGCGAATGGCGGCCTGCCGGCGGGCGAGGCGCCGCAGCGTCTCCTCGCTGCGCCGCAGGTCCGCGAGCGAGCGGTGCAGCGCCTCCTCGGCTGCGTGCCTCTCGGTGACGTCGCGCCCGATCACGCGGACGCCGACGACCCGGCCGCTGCGGTCGCGGATGCGGGTTCCGACTATCTCGAACCAGCGGCGTCCGATCGCCGTCCGCCATTCGAGGGCGAGCGGCGGAATCGTTTCGCCGGCGGCGACGCGAGCGAACGTAGCCATGGCGTCGACATTGCCGGGATGGTCGGTCAGGAATTCGGCCGTCGCGCGTCCGACGAGCGCGTTCGGGGTATCGCCGAGGACGCGGGCCGTCGCCTGGTTCACGTAGGTGAGACGCCCTTGGAGATCGGACGTCCAGATGAAGTCGCGGGCGTTCTCGGCGAGGTCGCGGTACGCGTCGTAGGACGTCTGCAGCGCTTCGATGGCCTCCTGCTCGCGCGCCCGTAGCCGGAGGCTCGCGTGGAACGTGCGGCGCAAGCTCTCGGCGAGGCCGAGCGTGATCACCCAGCTGAGTATCGTCACGCCGACGAGCTCGAGCGGCAAGGCGGAGACGCCGAGATGAGGCAAGGCGGCGAACCAGATGGCGGCGGTGATAGTGTTCAGCGCGAGTTGCGGCCTCCAGCCCCAGACGAAGAACACGGCCGCACTCGCTGAGAGAGCGAAGAGCACGGCGCCGAGGATTTCCGCCGAGCCCCCGAACGACGTGAAGGTGCCGGTTATGGAAGCCGCTAGGCCGCCGCAGAGAGCGATGACGATGGTGCGCGCGTGCGCCGTCGAGCGCAGCACCACGGCACCGCTCACGATCGCTACGTGCAGCACCAGGAACGTCAGTGCCAGGTCGAGGCGGAGTCGTCCTTGCAGCGTCTCGATCAGGGTGCTGAGGGCGACGATCACCAGCCAGGTGCCGGCGAAGGACGGTACGCGGTTCGCGAGGAGATGCGCAGCGGCGCTCCTGGTGCTCGTGTCGTTCTCCACGGGATCACTCGACGCAGGCGGGACAATGTAGAGCCGGTGCGCTGCGATCCGTCAACGGCGGCCGCCGATCCGGGTCGCCGCCGATCCGGGTCGAGTCGGTACGCTGCCACCCGGTCGCGATTGCGCGCCGGCTGTCGCCCGGCCGCGACGGGTGCCGTGGTGGTGCGGATTCACACGACGTGGGCGATGATCAACAAGCCCGGGAGCGTCAACGCGACGTCGGCGGCGAGCGGGCCGATGAGGTCGATGGCGAGGAGGCGCGGCGTCAGGGCGGCAAGGCCGAGGGCGATCGCGCACCACGTCCAGACGAGCGGGACGAAGACGGTCTTGGTTGCGGGGAAGCGCTTGATGGCTGGGTACAGCAGGACGGCAGCGCCGATCAACGGCACCAATGCGGCGGTCGGAGCCGGCAGCGTCGCGAGGAGGAGCGCGCCGACGGCGCTGGCGGCGAATGCTGCCAGCGCGAGAGTGCGTCTGAGCCCGGCCGTCAGCTCCGTTGCCGGCGGATCGAGGAGGCGGTCCCAGCTATAGGCGGCCATGATGCCGAGCAGCAGCATGGCGGCACCGCCCGGATTCCAGGGGCGGTGCAGTGCGCGATGGACCACGAGGAGCAGCGACCACCCGACCACTAGCGGCCACCAGTAGTGGGTGAGGCGCAGAGCGCTGTGGACGTAGCGGGTGGGCACGGGTGCGGGGACAGTCAATCGGAGTCGCGAGACGCTGTCAAAATACTTCGGTTCGACGTCGATGCTGCGGGCTCACTGCGGCGTTCGCTCCATGCTTCGCGGCGACTGTTTACATGCTATCTGTCGTGCGGCTGCGGGAGCGTGTCGACCGGAATGCAAGACCCGGCGGACATCGCGCGCTCATGCACGAAGGCCGCTACGTAAGCTACTGAATCCATGATGCGAATCTCGGCACGAGTCTCGCTTGGGATATTCTCGCATCTGATACAAGTCGTGAGGGAGAAGCTCATGCGCGAAATGACAATAGATCGTGACAGCCGGTTCGCATGGTCGCTGACGTGGCGTCGTATCGCCTCTGCGGTCGCGCTCACCGCGGCATTGCTCGCGACCGCCCTGCGCGGCGCCCCCGCACTCGCTGCAGAAGCGACCCTAACGAGTCTCGGCGTCGGCCTCTACGATACGGTGACGGGGACGACCGGCGGCCCGTTCTACATGCCGGACTTCGTCGGCTCGTTCCACGTCTCGATCGATGGTGGTCCGACCACCGAAGCGTACTGCGTCGACATCCAACATGCTCTGACCTTCGGCGAACCGCAGCCGCAGGTCGTGCCCGATTATCCGCCCGAGGTGCTGTACATACTGCGGAACGCCTATCCGAATCCCGGCACCATCGGGACGCCGCTCGCCGACCTGACGCGCGAGGCGGCGGCGGTGCAGTCGGCGATCTGGTTCTTCACCGACGGTTTCGTCATCACCGGTCCGCCCGACGTGCAGGGCCGGGCCGTCGAGATCATCGAGGCGGCCCAGGAGCAGTGCGGTGAGGCGGCCACGGCGCTCCACGCCCGGACGTTCTTGCCGGTCGAGGAGCAGTGCGGTCCGCTGCCCGCGGTTCCCAACGAGCTGACGCTCTCGCCGGCCGAGGCCACTAATTATCTCCCCGACCAGGATTCCCATACCGTGACGGCGACTCTCCGCGATTCGCAGGGGCAGGCCATCGCCGGCCATGACATCGAGGTGGTGATCGCCGGCGCCGCCGGCCCGCAGACGTTCCAGGGCGTCACCGACGCGCAGGGCGACTTCGTCGTAACCTACCAGAACTCCCTCCAGGTGCCGGGAGTCGATACGATCACGGCGACTGCCGCGTTCACCGCTCCGGTCGGCTTGGAGTTCAAGGCCGAGGGAAATCAGGGTATCGCCATCGCCGGCCCGCCGCGCCCCGGCACCGTTACCGGGACGGCGACCAAGCACTGGGTGCCGGCAGCGTGCGGCGACGGCGTCGTCAACCAGGCCGGCGAGCAGTGTGACGACGGTAATCTCGTGGACGACGACGGCTGCGATCGCAACTGTACGCCGACGGCGTGCGGCAACGGCATCGTCACCAGCGGCGAGCTCTGCGATGACGGCAACCTCCTCGACGGCGACGGTTGCGACGGCAACTGTACGCCGACGGCGTGCGGCAACGGCATCGTCACCGTCGGCGAGGAGTGCGACGACGGCAATACGGTCAACGGCGACGGCTGCGACAACAACTGCACCGTGACCTCCTGCGGCAACGGCGTCGCCGGCCCCGGCGAAGAGTGCGACGACGGCAACGCGACCAACGGCGACGGCTGCGACGTCAACTGCACCGTGAGCGCCTGCAGCAACGGCATCGTAGCCGGCGGCGAGCAGTGCGACGACGGCAACCTCGTCGACGGCGACGGTTGCGACTCGAACTGCACCGTCACCGCGTGCGGCAACGGCATCGTCACCGCGGGCGAGCAGTGCGACGACGGCAACGCGGTGAACGGCGACGGCTGCGACTCGAACTGCACCGTCACCGGCTGCGGCAACGGCATCGTCACCGAGGGTGAGCAGTGCGATGACGGCAACCTCGTCGACGGCGACGGTTGCAACTCCGACTGTACGGCCCCCGTCTGCGGCGACGGCGTCGTCACCGAGGGAGAGCAGTGCGACGACGGCAACCTCGTCGACGGCGACGGTTGCGACTCGAACTGCACCGTCACCGGCTGCGGTAACGGCATCGTCAGCGAAGGCGAGGAGTGCGACGACGGCAACCTCGTCGACGGCGATGCCTGCGACTCGAACTGCACGGTTACCGGCTGCGGTAACGGCATCGTCACCGCCGGCGAGCAGTGCGACGACGGCAACCTCGTCGACGGCGACGGTTGCGACTCGAACTGCACCGTCACCGGCTGCGGCAACGGCATCGTCACCGAGGGTGAGCAGTGCGACGACGGCAACCTCGTCGACGGCGACCTCTGCGAGTCCGACTGCACGGCCGCGCGCTGCGGCAACGGCATCGTCGACCAGGGCGAGCAGTGCGACGACGGCAACTTCCAGGACGGCGACGGCTGTGATGGCATGTGCCGCCTGCAGGAGATCTGCACCAACGGCATCGATGACGACGGCGACGGCGCGATCGACTGCGACGACACCGATTGCGCCTGCCTGCCGATCCTCCGCGACCCGGCGGTGATCCGCTTCTCGCATACTCGTCCGGCGTCGTCGCGGGCACGGCAGCGGCCGGATCTGCTGCGGGTGCACGGGCGCATCGAGCCCGGAACCGCGCACGATGCGGTGGCCGAGGGACTGACGCTCCTGGTGACCAACGCGCACGGGGTCGTCTACAAGGCGCGCCTGCTTCCCGGCGATCTGCAGCGGCGCAAGTCGGGGATGTCGTTCGTCGACAAGGCGGCGGCGCGCGGCGCCGGTACGCGGGACGGTCTCTATCGCGTGCGGTTGCGCCGCGGCATCAACGATAGCCTCGTCGTCTCCATCGAGGCCTACGGCGACCTCAGCGCCGCGACACTGCCGGCGATGACGATCCAGATCGGCATCGGCGACGACATGTTCTACACCAAGGGCGCCTTCTCGAGTCGGCGCTACGGATGGTACTGGGCGTTCTGACCCCGGAGCGCAGCCCCCGGCCGTCGCGGCTGCGCGTGCGGCGGCCGGGGGCTGACCGAAGGAGCCTACGGACCGGACGGCGGCTCGGCGCCGCCGCTCCGGCCGCGGTTGAACCGCGACGGCGCATGCAGCAAAGTGCTCCGCAGAAGGAGAGGCGCCATGCGTGAAGCCGTCATCGTCGAGGCCGTGCGAACTCCGCTCGGGCGGGGCAAGCAGACCGGAGCCCTGTATCCCGTCCATGCCGTCGATCTCGCCGCCAAGGCGCTCGGCGCCCTGGTCGAAAAGTCGCGCATCGATCCGGCGCTGGTCGAGGACGTGATCATGGGCTGCGTGAGCCAGGTCGGCGAGCAGGGGCTCAACATCGGCCGCAACGCGGCGCTCGCCGCCGGCTTCCCCGAGACCGTCGTCGGCACGACCGTCGATAGGCAGTGCGGATCGAGCCAGCAGGCACTGCACTTCGCGGCGCAGGGGGTGATGGCCGGCGCCTATGACGTCGTCATCGCCGCGGGCGTCGAGTCGATGAGCCGCGTGCCGATGGGCACGAGCGCCGCCGCCGGCGGCCAACCGTTCGGACCGACGATGATGCAGCGCTACATCGACCGGAATCTCTACGGCGTCGGCGGGCTGGTCCAGCAGGGAATCTCGGCCGAGATCATCGCCGAGAAATGGCATCTCTCGCGCCAGGCGCTCGACGAGCTCTCGGTCGACTCGCATCGCAAAGCGGCCGCCGCGACCCGCAACGGCTGGTTCGAGAACGAGATCGTGCCCGTCGAGGTGAAGCGGCCCGACGGCAGCCGCGACGTCGTCACCGTCGACGAAGGCATTCGGCCCGACAGCTCCCTCGCCAAACTCATGAGTCTGAAGCCGGCGTTCAAGGACGACGGCGTCATCACCGCCGGCAACTCGAGCCAGATCACCGACGGCGCTGCGGCGGTGCTGGTTATGGAGAGACGTAAGGCCGTCGATCTCGGCCTGCGACCGCGCGCCCGCTTCCATGCGTTCGCACTTGGAGGTGTCGATCCGGTGATCATGCTGACCGGGGTCGTCCCGGCGACCGAGAACGTCCTCCGGCGTGCACAGCTCTCCTTGAAGGACATCGATGCGATCGAGATCAACGAGGCTTTCGCGCCGGTGGTGCTGGCGTGGCAGCACGAGCTCGACGCCGATCTCGCCAAGGTGAACCTGCACGGCGGCGCGATCGCCCTCGGCCACCCTCTAGGGTGCAGCGGCGCGCGTCTGATGACGACACTCCTGAACATCCTCGAGCGTACCGGCGGCCGCTACGGGCTCCAGACCATGTGCGAGGGCGGGGGCATGGCCAACGCCACGATCATCGAGCGCCTGTAGAGTCGCGTGCTCCCGTCCGGATCGGCATACTGGGCTTGACGGGTCGTCAACCGGACAAGATAGCTCCGCGGGAGCGCCGCCGGCTCGCTGCCGCGCCGCCGACCGCGCGGCCCGGTGCCGCGCGTCTGCTCCGGAGCATCCTGCCGGCGAATTTCGAGGATGTCGGCGGGCTCTTCCTGCGGCTCTTGCGCTCCAAGGACCGCGCCGCGTATTTCGCGATGGCGCAGACCGGGATCGCTCTGGTTGCGGCGCCGCTCGACAGGCTCCTGGCGCATGCCGAACGGCGATTGTATGCGCGCGCCGCACCGCCGCAGAAGCCGATCCTGTTCATCGGCGGCGCGCCGCGCAGCGGCACGACGATCGTCGACCAGATACTTATCCGGAACCTGCCGGTCAGCTACATCAACAACCTCACCGCCGTATTCCCGCGTGCGCCGGTCACCGCCAATCGTATCTTCGGGCATCTTCTGCGGCAGCCGACCGGCACGCTCGAGAACTTCTACGGGCGCACCGCCGGCTTCGCGAACCGGAACGACGGCCTCCACATATGGGACCGCTGGCTCGGCAGCGACCGGTATCATCCGCCCGCCCGCCTGCCCGACGGCGTGGCCGAGGATATGCGGCGCTTCTTCGGCGCCTTCGAAGCCGTCTTCGGTGGACCCATACTCAACAAGAACAATGCCCTTGCCGTCTGTGCGGACGTCGTCGCAGCGGCGCTCCCGACCGCACGCTTCGTCTGCATACGGAGGCAGCCGATCTTCGCCCTCCAGTCGATCCTTACCGCCCGCGAGTTCATTCAGGGTCGCCGCCAGGCGCCCTACGGTATCGGTGATCCGGAGTATGCGGGACGGTCGGACGTCGATCCGATCGAGGATGTGTGCGCACAACTGCTCTACCACGATCGGCGGATGGCGGAGCTGCAGCGCGAGCTCGGCGCCGACCGCTTCTGGATAATCGAGTACGAGGAGTTCTGTCGCGCTCCCTACGCCGTCGTCGAGCGGGTTGCGGAAGAGATGCTGCACGTCCCGATCGACCGCGGCGCCGTACGCGCGGCGGCACCGCCGTTGCGATACAGGAACGCCATCAAGCTCTCGCCCGCCGAACGGGCGCGGGCGGAGGCGGCGCTGGAGCGACTCGGCGCGCGCCGTGAGCGCCGCGACCTTTGAGCCGATAGGATCGGCGCCGGCGCCGATCGTCGTGGGCGCGTCGTGCGGCGCGCTGCCGCTGCGCCGACGGCCGATCGGCTTGTCTGCGTCCGGGTCCCGTGCTTGAAGCGTCGCGATGGGCGCACCGCAGCTCAGTCCGGAGCAGAAGGCGTTCCAGCTCAACCTGGACGACCAGAAGTACGGGACGCTCGCCGAGATCGGCGCCGGCCAGGAAGTCGCGAGCTGGTTCTTTCGCGTCGGCCGGGCGGCCGGCACCGTCGCCAAGTCCATCTCGGCCTACGACATGAAGGTCAGCGACGCGATCTACGGGCAGAGTAGTCGCTACGTATGCCGCGAGCGGCTGCTCGCCATGCTCCAGCACGAGTACGATCTCCTGCTCGAGCGCTTGTCCCCGACGCGCGGCGCAACCACCTGTTTCTTCGCCTTCGCCGACACCGTCGCTACCTGCAGCCCGACCAGGGATCGCGGCGAGGCATGGCTCGGCATCCGCTTCCAGCACGAGCCGCGCGCCGAGCCGTCCGACATCGTCGTGCACGTCCACCTGCTCGATCGGGCGCGTCTTCACGAGCAAGAGGCGCTCGGCATCCTCGGCGTCAACCTCGTCTACGGCGCCTATTTCATGCGCCACGATTCGAAGGCGCTCATTGCCCATCTGCTCGACGATCTGTCGTCCCGGCGGGTCGAGATCGATCTCATCCGCTTCTCCGGGCCTGCGTTCCCCGGGATCGACAATCGACTGATGAGCCTCCAGCTCGTCGAGCAGGGCCTCACCGATGCCGTCATGTTCACCGCCGCCGGCGAGGTCGTGCAGCCGTCCGAGGTGCTGTATCGGAAGCCGGTTCTCGTCGAGCGCGGCAGGTTCCGCCCGCTCACGTACCTGACGCTCGACATCCTCGAGCGCGCCTACGACCAGTTCGTAGCGGAACCCGGACTGGAGGGCGAGCGGCCCATCGTGCTGATGGAGATGACGCTCGCCGGCCTCGGCGGCGCCAGCGGCACGATCCTCCACACCGACTACCTGTCGCGGGTCGATACCCTGCGCACCGTCGGCAAGACCGTGCTCGTGTCGCGGTTCGGACGCCACTTCCATCTGGTCGAGTACCTGTCCCGTTACACCCAGAACAGGATCGGCCTCGCCGTCGGCCTCCCGAGCGTATTTCAGATCAACGACGAGAAGTTCTACGAAGATCTACCCGGCGGCGCCCTCGAAGGCGCCGGCCGGCTGTTTCGCCGCAACGTCCGCATGTACGTCTATCCGGGGCTCGATTTCACGACCGGCGGCATCATCGAGGTCGAGACCGTCGAGCTGCCGCAGGAGATGCGATCACTGCACGCCCTCCTGCTCCAGCGCGGGAGCTTGGTGACGATCCGCAACTACGATCCCGAGTTCCTGCGCATCTTCTCCGACGACGTGCTGGCGCGGATGCAGAAAGGCGATCCGTCGTGGGAAGCGTCGGTGCCCGGCATCGTCGCCGAGGCGATCAAACGCGAGGGCCTCTTCGGGTGGACGGAGGCGCGGTCGGCGGGATAGGCGCGGTCGGTCCCGTTCATAACCCGCCGGCGCGGCGGCGGAAGTCGCGGGCGCGCCGGGTCGACCCGTGCAGCTCGAGGAACAAGAGCCCCCGCGCGACCATCATGAAGTATACCCAGAGGGCCAGGAGCCCCATGCGCGCGAGGTCCAGCACTCCCGGCAACGCCACGCCGGCGAGCACGACGAGCGGCGCCGCCATCGCGATCGTCGCCGGAAACCACTCGATCCAGTTGTCGGCGATGAAGCGATAGCTCTCGCCGAGGAGAGCGAGCGATGAGTAGTGGCCGAGATAGATGAGCTCCGGGACGGCGTTGAAGAGGACGACTACCACGAGGTTCATCGCCAGGATGATGCCCGGTCCCTGCGGGAGGGTGCGCAGCGCCGGCGTCGCGACGACGAACACCACCCAGAGGATGAAGGTCACGCCGACGACGTCCCAGAGGTAGACGCCGAAGCTGCGGCGGAAGTCGTCGAACGACACCGCGCCGGTGCGGAGCATCATCTCGACCAGGTACAGGAACGAGCTCACGCAGGCCGCCCAGACGAGGCTCATCAGAAAGCCCCCCGCGAAGCCGAGACCCGAGGCGACGATCACCGCCGCGGTGAGCGCGACCGCGTAGGCGAAGGTCGTGCCCGCGACCGCCCAGTTGCGCAGGGTGAGCTCGCCGGCGCGGCGAAAGGCGCGTCCGTACATCGCCAGGGTCGTCGCTAGCCAGGTCATGGAGACGTCATCCGTGCACGACGGCGGCGCGGGCGCAAGCGATCGGCAGCACCCGTGCGGGATGCAGCGACCGAGCGCGCTGCGTCTAGAGTGGGTCCGCCGTCGGCAGCGATACCCGAAACGGGCGCGACCCGGGCGTCGAGGGGAAGAGGGCTTTCCGCGGCAGATAGAGCGCCGCCAGGAGCGGCAGGCGGCGGATGACCACGCCCATAGCTGCAGCGCACAGCACCGCCATCAGCCACGACGTTCCCGCGATGCCCAGTCCCGGCTGCGTCGACAGCAGGAACGACAGCAGCCGCCGCCACCCCTCGTCGAAGACCTCGTGGAAGACGAGGACGAAGAGGCTGTTGAAGCCGAAGAACGCGATCATCTTGGCGAGCCTCTCCGACGTGCTCAGCACATGGGCCACCGTGAGAGCGAGATAGATTCCCGACAAGGAGCACGCCGCCACGGCGAACGGCGAGACGACGATGCGCAGGTTCAAATCCAGACGCGGAAGGAAGACGACATCGAGCGCCAGGAACACGACCAGGAGGGCCGCCCCGAGGACGACGTTCGGCCGAAACCGGATCACGCGCTCGCGCACTGCGTATCCGAGGAGGAAATAGGTCGAGCTGATACCGACGAGATCGACGCTGAAGGGCAGGCCGTCGAGGGGTACGCTCATGCCCTCGAACCTGAACGGCAGGTCTCGGAACAGGTGGAGGGAGAAGAGACCGAGGGCGGTTTGCGCGGTGAGCAGCAGGGCCCGCGACCACGTCGGCAGGCGGGCCAGCGTCGCGATCCGCACCAGTACGTGGGCGTACAAGAAGACGAGCCAGAGGTTCGCGAGGTACCACAAGGGCGCCCACGGTATGTCGAGCGTCGATCCTACGCCGTAGAGCACGCGCGCCACTTCCGCCGGGAGGGAGGCGCCGGTGACGAGGACGCGCGCCAGCACCACGCATCCGAGGGTGACGAAATACGGTTTCAGCAGTGATGCGCTCTTCTCGTGGACGACGGTCGCTAGGGGTTTCGCGGCGCGGAAGAAGAGCCCGGACATGAGGAAGAAGAAGGGCATGCGGATGAGCCCGAGGCTGCGGTTCAAGTCACGGGCCACGGGACTCATGGCCACCAGGTGGCTGTGGCCGAAGGCGACGAGCACGATGCTGATCCCCTTGGCGACGTCGACGAGGCGGATGCGTTCCGTCATCGGTGCGGCGCGGCGGAGATCGTCGCGGCGCTCGTCGCGCCGCCGACTCCCGCGGGTGCGCCGCCGCAGCGCGCGGGTGCGCAGGCTGCCGCTGGCGGCGTGCGATGTCGATGCCGGGGCGGAGCGCTTCATAGGGTGTCGCCACGTGCCGGCAGTACGCCGGTCGTAGCCAGGGCCTCGACCAGGAGCTCGCTCGCGACGAACAGCTCGTCCGCGGCCGTCTTGAGGCGCCGCATCCACCCGTGGGTCAACGTGTCTGCATCGGCGACGGCCTCGCCGCCGTGGTCGGCGAGCCAACGACGACCGAGGACGAACGGCAGCGCCACCGACCGGATCGCCAGCTCGACGCCGTGGCTCATCCGCGAGGGCATCGGGAGACGCGTCTAGCATCGCCCACGTCGCGTTCGCAACGTGCGCGGCGACGATGCCGCGGGTCGGGTGGGCCGTGCACCCGGCTTCGGCGACGCCCCTGAACGGCCGTCTCGGTCCGCACCGGCGCGTCGATTGGCTCAGCATGTCGCTCGCCGACTTCAAGGCGGTGGCGAAGGCGCTCTCCTGCACCATCAACGATCTGGTGCTCGCCACCGTCACCGGCGCGGTGCGCACGTTCCTGATCTCGCACCACCTCCATCCGGAGGAGATCGACTTCCGGGTTTCGGCGCCGGTCAGCGTGCGCCGCGACGCCGAGCGCGGCCGGCTCGGCAATCGCGTGTCTTCCTGGATCCTGCAGCTGCCGATCGCCGAGGCCGATCCCGCGCATCGCCTGGCTGCGATCCGGCGCGTCACCCAGGACCTGAAAGCGACCAACCAAGCCCTCGGCGTCGAGACGATGATGGCGATCGCGGAGTGGACGCCGACGGTCCTGCTGCCGCTCGGCGCTCGCGCCGCCGGAGGCCCGATCGACATGATCCTCACCAACGTGCCCGGCCCGCAGTTCCCGCTCTATCTGCTGGGAGCGCGGCTTCTCGAGCTCTATCCGCAGGTGCCGTTGCTCGAAAGCACCGGCCTCGGGGTCGCGATCTTCAGCTACGACGGCAAGCTCTTCTGGGGCTTCAACGCCGACTACGAGCTGGTCCCGGACCTGCGCGACTTCGTGAAGGCGATCGCAGCCGCGTTCCGCGACCTCGGCGCGCTGGCGCCGGGGACGCGGCGGCCCGCGAACGACGACGCCCGGGGCGGCGCCGCCGAGGCGCAGACCGCCGCAGCGACCGGTCGCTGAGCGGCCGCGCGCCCCGGCGAGCCTGCGGACCGCTTCCGGCGGTGCGCCGGTCCGGCCGTCGATGGCGCACGCGAGCGACCGCTTCGGATCATGCAAGCGAGATGCCTGCACGATCGCGCGGCGTGCACGCGTCGCGCGGATCGCCGCTCGCATTCGCAGATTCCAGATGAATGCGACCCGTCGTTCCGACCGCTGCGAAGCGCTGCTGCGGTGACGACGGTCTACGCTGCGAGCTGCGGCGAGCTTTCACCGCGGCAAATGCTCGTAGCGGGGGTGCCTGCCAAGTCGGATGCGCGGTTGCGACTCGCTGGCACGGTGCTCGCATCCACCGGCCGGCGTGATGCGTACCTACGACTCCAGAGAATCCCGACCCGGGGAGGCGAATCGATGAGAGCGGCCTACGGTATCGTGATCTTGTGCGCCGTACTCGGAATCGCCGCTGCCGGCTGCAACAGCGGCGACAAGGCCGCGTCCGCTCCCGCCGCTTCCGGACCGGCGGTCGCAACTGCTCCCGCCGGCGCCCCGAGCGCGCAGGCGGTCGCCGAAGCCGAGAAGATCTTCTCGACCCGCTGTTTCACCTGTCACGGCGCCGACGGCAAAGGGGACGGTCCCGGTTCGGTCGGACTGACTCCCAGACCACGCGACTTCGCCGACGCTCAGTGGCAGGCGTCGGTTAGCGACGAGTACATCGAGAAGATCATCAAGTACGGCGGCAGCGCCGTCGGCAAGAGCCCGATGATGCCGCCGAATCCCGATCTCGTCGCCAAGCCGGAAATCGTCGCGGCTCTGCGCGCCCACGTCCGCAGCTTCGCGGGCAAGTAGGCGCCGAGCCCCACTACATGCATTCAAGGGGAGCAACGCAGATGAGACGAGCCCTGATCGTAGTCTTGCCGCTCTTCGCCTTGGCGACCCTGATGGTTGCCGGGCCGGGCTGCCAATCGCGCAACGGCGGCGCCGGCGGCACCTCGGCCGACATCCAGACGCTGATGAAGGAGCGCAACCTCAGCGAGGACGACGTCGTCGCCGCGCTCAAGACCTACACGCCGAGCGGAGTGCACGACGAGTACTACATCTTCGCCTCCGGCGGTCACAGCGGCCAGGTCATAGTGATCGGTGCGCCGAGCATGCGCATCCTCAAGTATATCGCCGTCTTCACGCCTGAGCCGTGGCAGGGCTACGGCTACGGCGATCAGACCACCACGCTGCTGCGCTCGGGTGACCGCGACGGCAAGGAGCTCAACTGGGCCGACACCCACCATCCGGCGCTCTCCGAGACCGGCGGCGACTACGACGGCCAGTACCTGTTCATCAACGACAAGGCCAACGCGCGCGTCGCGGTCATCAGCCTGCGCGACTTCACCACCAAGCAGATCGTCTACAGCAACCTGCTCCGCAGCGACCACGGCGCCACCTTCGTCACCCCGGACACCGACTACGTGGTCGAAGGCGGCCAGTATCCGGTGCCGCTCGGCGGCGAGTACGCTCCGATCGAGGACTTCCAGGAGAAGTACCGCAGCGCCGTGCTGTTCTGGAAGTTCGACCGCGACAAGGGCCGCATCGTGCCCGAGAAGTCGTTCGCCATCGAGCTGCCGCCGTACATGCAGGACCTCGCCGACGCCGGCAAGCTCGCCAGCGACGGTTGGGTCTTCCTCAACAGCTTCGACACCGAGATGGCCTACGGCGGCAACGCCGAGGGACGCCCGCCGCTCGAGTCGGGAGCCTCGCAGAACGACATGGACTACCTCCATGTGATCAACTGGCGGCAGGCCGAGAAGGTCGTCGCCGACGGCAAGTTCGAGACCATAGCCGGCACCCGCGTGATTCGCCTTCCCACCGCCATCGCCGAGGGATTGCTCCACTTCGTCGGCGAGCCCAAGAGCCCGCACGGCGTCGACGTCACGCCGGACGGCCGCGAGCTCGTCGTTGCCGGCAAGCTCGACACCCACGCGACGGTCTACAGCTTCGACAAGATCAAGGCCCTGATCGACGCCAAGAAGTACGCCGGCACCGACCCGTTCGGGGTGCCGATCCTGCCTTTCGAGGAGTCGATCCGCGGCCAGGCCGAGATCGGCCTCGGACCCCTCCACACCCAGTTCGACGACGCCGGCAACGCCTATACCTCGCTGTTCATCGAGTCGGCGGCGGCGAAGTGGTCGCTCAAGGACCTGAAGGTGATCGAGAAGATCCCGGTCCACTACAACATCGGCCACATCCTGGCGGCCGAGGGCGACACCATCCACCCCGATGGCCGCTATCTCGTGGCGATGAACAAGTGGGCGCTCGACCGCTTCAGCGACGTCGGACCGCTGCTGCCGCAGAACTTCCAGCTCATCGACATCGCCGGCGACAAGATGCAGCTGCTCGCCGACCTGCCGATCCCGCTCGGGGAGCCGCACTACTCGCAGATGATCAAGGCCGACAAGATCAAGGCGATCACCGCCTACACGCCGGTCGGCATCGATCCCATCACCGACGAGCCCGATCCCTTCCGCGTCGTCGGCGGCCAGGAAGGCATCGAGCGCAAAGCCGACGGCGTCCACGTCCGCATGACCGCCGTGCGCAGCCACTTCACTCCCGACACCGTTCGGGTGAAGAAGGACGACGTCGTCCATCTCCACATCACCAACGTCGAGCAGGCCGAGGACGCCACCCACGGCTTCTCGATCGCGGAATACAACATCAACCTGAGCCTCGAGCCCGGCGAGCACGCCAACGTCACCTTCAAGGCCGACCGCTCCGGAGTCTTCCCGTTCTACTGCACGGAGTTCTGCTCGGCTCTGCACCTCGAGATGGCGGGCTACCTGCTCGTGGAGCCTTGACGCGAGCGCAGTCCGGTGCGGCGGCGCCGGGCGGGGTTGCTCTCCCCGCCCGGCGCCGCCGGTGGACGGCGGCCGTGTGGGGGCGCGAATTGCAGTCCCTGCTAGTAGCGACGATCACCGCTCTCGGCGTCCTCGTCGCCGGTTGCGCGAGCGGCGTACCGCCGCTGCCGACGGTGCCCGAGCGCTGGACTGAGCCGCCGCCGCCCGCGCGACCGCCCGCCTGCTCCGAGGTCGCCGCGGTCGACGACCTCGCGCTGCGGCTCGCGGCGGCGCGACCGGGAGACGCGCTCTGCCTCGCACCCGGCGACTATCGCGGACCGTTCCATGTCGGTGCCGGCGTCACCCTCTGGGGGCCGCGCAGCGCTCGCTTGTCGAGCGCCGGGAGCGGCGACACCGTGGGGCTCTCCGGAGCAGGCGCGCGCCTGCTCGGCGTCACCGTCGACGGCAGCGGCAGCCGCTTCGACCTCCAGGAGGCGGCCGTCCACGTCGTCGCTGCTGACCATGCTCGGGTCGAGGGCGTGCGCGTGGTGCACGCGCTCTTCGGCATCATCGTCGAGAAGTCGCGCGAGGTCGTGCTCGCCGGCAACGAGATCGAGGGCAGCGGCCGGGCGGAGATCGGCCTGCGCGGCGACGGCATCCGGATCTGGGAGACGCAGGCGTCGACGATCGCGGACAATCGCGTCTCCGGCGCCCGCGACATCGTCATCTGGTACTCGTCCGACAACGACCTCCGCGGCAACGAGGTCGTCGGCGGCCGCTACGGCACCCACTTCATGTACAGCCACGGCAACCGGGTGATAGGCAACCGCTACGTCGGCAACGTGGTCGGGATCTTCGTGATGTACTCGCGCGACCTCGAGATCGAGAACAATCTCCTCGCGGCTTCGAGCGGAGCGGCCGGCATGGGCCTCGGCCTCAAGGAGGCCAGCCACGTGCGCGCCGCGGACAACGTCCTGGTGCGCAACAACCTCGGCCTCTTCATCGACAACTCGCCCTTCGAGCCCGGCACCAGCGATGAGTTTCGCGGCAACGCCTTTCGCCTCTGCGACGTCGGCATCGAGTTCCACGCCTCGATGCGCGGCAACGTCTTCCGCGCCAACAGTCTGCGCGGCAACGTCGTCCAGGTGCGCGTGGCCGGCGGCGGTGACGCCCTCGGCAACGACTGGGAAGGCAACGACTTCGACGACTATGCGGGCTACGACCTCGACGGCGACGGCGTCGGCGACGTCCCCTACGAGCTGCGCAGCTTTTCCGGCTCGCTCGCCGCCCGGCATCCGCAGCTCGATTACCTGCGCGGCTCGCCGGCGCTCTTCCTGGTCGATGCCGCGAGCCGTCTGCTACCGATCGTGCGCCCGGCGCCGGTGCTCGTCGATCGCCGGCCGGACGCCGGCCGCGCCGTGCATCCGGTGCGCACCGCTAGCGGAGTTGCCGGTGCGGATTGAGGTCCGGGCGCTGAGCCGCCGCTTCGGCAAGGTGGTGGCGCTCGCCGACATCGCTCTCGCGCTTCCGGCCGGATGCCGGATCGGACTCGTCGGCCCCAACGGTTCGGGCAAGTCCACCCTCCTGCGCGTGCTCATGGGCCTGCTCGAGCACGAGGGCGAAGTGCGCGTGGGCGGCCTCGACCCCCGGCGGCAGCGGCTCGAGCTGGCGCGCCGGCTCGCCTACGTGCCGCAGATTGCGCCCGCCCTGGCGGCCACGGTCGCCGAGCTGGCGCGGGTCGTCGAGACCCTGCGCGGCCTCGATGTCGCCGGGCTCGCGGCCTACGCCGAGGCGCTCGGTCTGCACTGGACCGCCATCGCCGACGTGTCGCTGCGGGCTCTCTCGGGCGGGATGCGTCAGAAGCTGCTGGTGGCCTTGGCGCTGGCGGCGCGCGCCGAGCTGCTGGTGCTCGACGAGCCGACGGCCAGCCTCGACGTCGCCACACGCGAGACCTTCTTTCGCATGTTCGACGAGCTGCCGGCGACGACCACCTCGATCCTCTGCTCGCATCGTCTCGACGAGATGCGCCATCTGGTGGACCACGTCGTTTGCCTCGAGGAGGGACGGGTCCGCTTCGACGGGCCGGCCGAGGCCTACCTGGCGACGCGGGCACTGTCGGTGATCGAAGTCCGGCTCGCCGCCGGCGCCGATTCCGCCTGGCTCGACGAGCTCGGCTTCACGGCCGGCCACGCCGGCTGGTGGCGGCGCACCGTCGACCGGACGGAGAAGCTCGCGCTGCTGCCGCGCCTGGCGGCTGCAGGAGACTGCCGATTGGCCGACTTCAACGTCCGCGATCTCGAATCGATCGTGGTCGAGGATCCGCGGGAGGCCAGGTGAGGGCTGCTGTCGTCTGGGGCGCCGCCGCCGTCGCCGCGGCGCTGGCCGTGGCCGGAGGCGTCGCCGTCCTGCAGCGTGCCCCCGCCGGCCCGATCGAGCCCGCCTGGGACCGCGAGCCGTGCGCGCACTGTCGCATGCATCTCTCCGAGCCGGGGTTCGCAGCACAACTGCGGACGGCGGACGGCGCGGTGCTCTTCTTCGACGATCCCGGGTGCCTCTTCCTCCGGCAGGCCGGATCCAGGGAGCGGCCGCAGGCCGTCTACTTCCACCATGTACGCGAGGACCGCTGGCTCACTGCGGCCGAGGTCGGATTCGTCGGCGGCGAGCGCACGCCGATGGGCTGGGGCTTCGCCGCCGTCGCCGCCGACGAGCCGGGCGCCGTGGCGCTCGAGGTCGCTCGTGCCGCCGTGCTCGCGGCGGCGGATGCCGCCGTCCGCGCCTCCGGAAAGGAGCCCCATGGCCGGGCGGCGCGCTGAGATCCTGGCGCTCGCGCGGCTCGATGCGCACGAAGTCCTGCGCTCGCACTGGCCGGTCGTGGTCGGGCTGCTCTACACGGCGCTCGCGGCTCTGCTCACCTTCGCCGCGCTCCGCGAGTCCACGGTGCTCGGCTTCACCGGTACCGGGCGCGTGCTGCTCGCCTTCGCTCACGGTCTACTGCTGCTGTTGCCGCTGCTCGCGCTCTCCGCCACCGGGCAGACGCTCAACCGGGCACGCGAAGAGGGAGCGCTCGAGCTGCTCTTTGGTCACCCGGTCTCGCCCGGCGGCTACTATGCCGCCGTCACCCTAGTGCGCTTCGGCCTGCTGCTGGCGCCGCTCGCCCTCATCCTGCTGGCGCTGCCGGCGATCACCTGGGCCACTCTCGGCGATCCGGTGCCGTGGGGCTACCTCGGGCGCACGCTCGCCGTCGGCGCGGCGCTGCTCTGGACCTTCACGGGGATCGGCATGGCGCTCTCGGCGCACGTCGCCAATCAGGCCAGGGCGGCCATCTTCGGCCTGCTCGTCTGGGCGGGAGCGGTGGCGCTGGTCGACTTCGCCCTGATCGCGGTGATGCTCCAGTGGCGGCTCCACGCCGGCACGGCCTTCTTCCTGGCGGCGCTCAATCCGGTGCAGTGCGCACGCCTGGCGCTGATCTCCGGCCAGGACCCGGAGCTCGCCGCTTTTGGACCGGTCGGCTTCTTCCTGGCGCAGCGGCTCGGTGCCCGCGGGCTCCTGGTGCTCGGCCTCGTCTGGCCGCTGGTAGCGGGCACGCTTGCCTGGCTCGTCGGCCGGGCTCGCTTCCGCCGCGGAGATTTGGTGTGACCCAGAACGGCTATGGCCGCTTTCGACAGGAGACGATGACATGAAGCTCGCACTCGAGAAGTTCTACGACTTCGTCCAGCAGCCGGTGCGCCTGCGCTCGCGACTGCCGCTCGCCCTTCTCGTGATCCCGTTGCTGCTCGCGTTCACGGCGCCGCTCTGGAACATCTCGATGATCGCGCCGCAGTATCCTAAAGGGCTCTCGCTCGACATCTACGCGCACAAGGTCGAGGGTGGCCGCGGCGGCGCCGACATCCAGGAGATCAATACCCTGAACCACTACATCGGCATGGCGCCGATAAACCGCGCCGCGCTCTCGGACCTCGATTGGCTGCCCTTCGCGCTCGGTGTGCTGGTCATCCTCACCCTGCGCGTCGCCGCCATCGGCAACATCAGCTCGCTCATAGACCTGGCGGTGATCACGGGCTACTTCTCGCTGTTCTCGTTGTCCCGCTTCGTCTACCGGCTATGGGTGCTCGGTCACAACCTCGACCCGCAAGCGCCGGTCAGGGTCGCTCCCTTCATGCCGGCGGTGTTCGGCACCAAGCAGATCGCCAACTTCACCGTCACCAGTCTGCCGCGGCTGGGGAGCGTCTACATGGGCATCTTCGCTCTCGGGGTAGGCGGCCTCACTGTCTGGCATCTCTGGAGCGGCCGCCGCGACGCCATGCGCGCCGAGCGCTCCGCTTTGATGCCGTAGACTCCCGGGCCCGCGCCGCCGCGGCAGTCGCCGCGGCGGTATGCGCGTCAGCGCTCGGTGATGGCGATCATCCGCTCGAGGGCTCGGCGCGCGTCGCGGACGATGACGGCGCGCTCCTCGGCGGGCAGGCGCTCGCGCGTACCCGAGATCTCGTTCACGACGTCGCCCGGCAGCACCCGGTTCAGGTCGGGCGGCGTGCCTTTGCGGAGCAGGTCGAGGATGGCGACGAGGTGCGGCGGGTCGTTCCGCGACATCGTCGCGCACCCGCAGCCCATGCCGGCGAAGCCGTCGCGCGGCACGTCGGCCACGTTCACGACCTCGACGCCGCGAAGCGCCCCCTGGTCGCGGGCATTGCGGACGAAGTGGCCTTCGGTGGCGATCGCGAGCTTGTCGCCCGGCTTGGCGTCGGTCATCGCCTTCCAGAGGTAGCTCGTAGAGCCCGCCCCGTCGGCGGCGTCGACGACCACCTTCGGGCATTCCGGATGCACGAGCACGCGGTAGCCGCGCTCGCGCCAGTACTGCACGTGCTCCGGGGTGAACACGGTGTGCACGCCGCAGAAGCCGCCCCAGAGCACCATCTGCGCCCGGTCGAGCCGCGCCCGCTCTGCGGCGGAGAGGCCGGCGATGGTCTCGGCCGCCCCCGTCAGGCCCCCGGACCACTGGAAGAGGGCGTCGGGCGCCACGTGGCACCAGCCGGCCACGACCTCGCCCAGGTGCCGGTCGGGGACGAAGAAGACTTTCTTTTGCTGCGCCAGCGCCCAGGCGACGACCTTGGCGGCGTTCGAGCTCGTACAGACGGAGCCGCCGGTCCTGCCCGCGAGGGCCTTCACCCGGCCCGACGTGTTCATGTAGGCGACCACGAGCAGGTCGTCGCCGTAGCGGCGGTAGAGATCGTCGAACACCGGTTCCACCATGTGGTCCTTGGCCATCATCTCCATGGTGCAACCGGACTTCGGGTTGGTGATCCACACGTCCTGATCGGGGGCGGCGAGTATGGCGATGGCCTCGGCCATGAAGTGGACCGCCGACTCGACGAAGATCTTCACTTCGGGGCGGCGCTGGGTCTGGAGCGCCAGCTGGTACGAGTCGGCGACGTGGCCGCCGTAGCGCTCGACGAGCTTCACGATCTCGCCGCCCATATAATAGTGGGCGAGGAGCATGATGCGGTCGCCGAACGCCGCGAGCGCCGGTCGGACGTAGGCGTCCATCCACGGCAGCACGGTTTCGGGAAGGCGGTCGGGGAGGGCCAGATACTCCTCGGCGTACGGCTTGAACTCCTCCTGGTACCAGTCGAGCGGCAGGTCGGTCTGGCAGATCGGCATGTCGGGCACGAGCTCGATGCCGCTGCCGGGAATGTCCGGAGCCGTCGGCCGCACGTGCGTCTCGGGGGTCGTGGTCATGATGACTTCGTCGCTAGCAGCCGCGCGGCCGTGACACCACCCGGCGGCGCTGCCGGAGCCCCGGGGCGCGCACTGCCGACGACGGCGGCGAGCGCCTGCAGGGCCCGCTGCGCCCGGGTGACGTAGGGGTTGTCGGTGTCCCACGCATACCCGGCGAGCACCGAGCAGATCTGCCGCATGACGCCGGGGCTCCGCGGTGCCGCGAACAGGATCGCAGGCAGGCGCTGGTCGTACCAGGCGTCGATGTAGGCTCGGAACGTCGCCACGCCGCGCTCCAGGTAGTCGGCGTAGTCCGTCTGCCAGTCCACCTGCTCGCCGCGTAGTTCGCGGCCGAGCACCTGGGCGGCGCGCAGCGCCGAGGCCATCGCCAGGGTGACTCCGGAGCTGAAGACCGGGTCGAGGAACTCGGTGGCGTTGCCGGCCAGTGCGAAGCGCGGACCGAACAGTCGTTTGATGCCGCACGAGTAACCGGCGATGCGGCGCGGCGGGAAGACCATCTGCACGTTCCGCAAGCGCCCGGCGATGTTGCTGTCGCTGGCCACGATCTCCCGCAGCTGCGCTTCGGGATCGGCGGCGAACTGCCGGTAGAAGTCCGGCCGGGCGACGACGCCGATGCTGGTGATGCCGTTGGAGAACGGGATGATCCACGTCCAGGCGTCGCGGGGATGGACGCAGATCCAGATCTTGCCTTCCTCGCGCCCCGCCGGCCGCAGGTCCCCGGTGACGTGGGTGAAGAGCGACTCGCGCACCGGCAGCGTCGACGGCGCCTCGAGGTCGAGCAGCCGCGGCAGCACGCGGCCGTAGCCGCTGCAATCGAGCACGAAGCGAGTGGTGACGTTGCGCCGGCCGCCGTCGGGCAAGTCGAGTCCCACCTCGGCGTGGTCCGCGGCGAAGCGCACCGTGGAGACGCCGTGGCCGTAGAGGATCTCCACCCCGCGCGCCGCTACGGTGTCGGCCAGGACCTTGTCGAAATCCGCCCGCGGCACCTGGAACGTGTAGTCCCACCCGCCCTGCAGTTGGTTGGCGAAGTCGAATTCGCAGATCTCGTCGCCGCGGCGGAAGAGCGCACCGTGCTTGCGCAGGTAGCCGCGCTGCTCGACGGCATCGAGCAGATCTACGGCCTGCAGCAGATCCATGGTGTGCGGCAGCAGGCTCTCGCCGATCACGAAGCGCGGGAAGCGCAGCTTCTCGACCACGAGCGGCCGGAACCCCTCACGGCGCAGCTCTGCCGCCGCTACCGCGCCGGCCGGACCGGCGCCGATTATCACCACGTCGCTTTCGATTACCATTGCGCCCCCATCGTAAAGAACGGGTCGGAGAGGTTCTGAGCGTTCCGACTGGCCGATGCCGGCGTCGAATGTCAACCGGGCGCGGACCGCCGCCGCGCGGGCTTGCGTCTGCCGGTACGCTCAGTTCGATCGCCGTGCCACTGCGGTGCGCGGCGCCCGCGTCGAGCGCGTCGCAGTCGCAGGCGAGACCGGCGCCGCCGTTCAGCGCCGGGCTGGCGGCGCAATCGGCGCCGGTGTCGAGGCAGTGGCGGGTCGCGGCGATCACGCGTCCGCTGCCGTTGCGGGAGCGTGCGCAACCGCCGTCGACTCGGCTCCGGGCGCGTGGCATGTGGCGGCGATGGTCCACACGATCCGCCGCGCCGCGCCGCGCGACCTGCCCTTCGTCGCCTGGGTGCAGCAGGAAGCGGCGCGCTCGCATCTGCCGTTCGGATTCTGGGATCTCGCGTTCCCGGGTCCGGACACCTATCGCCTGCGCCTCATGGAACGGATCGCGAGCCTCGAGCCGGCGTCGTTCACGCATTGGTCGAGGTTCCTCGTCGCCGAGGTGGACGGCGAGCCCGCGGCGGCGCTCTCGGCCTACGACGATGCGCAGGCGGCGAGCGGCGAGAGCTTCTTTCGCGCCGTCGTCGAGGCGATGACGGCGGAGGGCTGGAACGCCGAGCGGCTCGGCGCGATGCAGCAACGCCTCGCTCCCTTTCTCGCCTGCATGGCCGAGCAGCCGGACGACACCTGGATCATCGAGTGGGTGGCGACGCGGCCGAGCCATCGCGGCAGAGGGCTCACGAGGGCGCTGCTGCGCGCGATACTCGATGCGGGCCGCGCCCGCGGGCATACGCGCTTCCAGGTGAGCGTTCTCATCGGCAATGAGCCGGCGCAGCGCGCGTACGAAGGCGCCGGCTTCACGGTCTGCGGCGAGCGCCGCGATCCGACGTTCGAGGCGACGCTCGGGAGTCCGGGCATGCGCTGGCTAAGGCGCGGCGCCTGAAGCGCCGCCGCGTGCGCACCGGCGGCGCGCGACCGTGGTGGTCGACGGAGCCGTCCGGAGCGACAGCGGCCTCTTTCCGAGGGTGCGCACCGGGCGCGCGCGAACATCGTGGTCGGGGAGCTCGGCAGTGCGGCGCCGGCGAGGAGGATCTGCGGGACCGCGGCGCCGGGAACACGCGCTCGCGGTCAGGGGCGGGTGCGTCGACGGCTCTCGGAGCCGGCGGCAGGATCGAGCCGTGCTTGCAGCGTCCGCAGCTCGGGCATGAGGTCCGAGGCGACGTCGTTCGGATCGTTCTTGATCTCGGTCAGGAGCGCCAGGGCCTCGTGTTTCCTGGCGGGATCTGCCGCGGCCAGCGCCGAGCACAGCCAGGCGCGCGCGAGCTGGAGCGTCCGCACCGCCAGCATCGATACGAGCCCCTCGCCGCTGCCCGTCGCCCAGGTGCCGATCTGCCACTGCCAGTGCTCGGCCTTGGCGAGATGGTCGAGCGCACGCTGCGCGGCGTCCGCCTCGATGCCCAGCGCGACCCGCTCGGCAACGAGCGGGACCAGCTCGGCATGCGAAGCAGCGAGCGCCACGCCGAGCGCGGCCCGCGCGGCATCCTCCTCGAGACAGCGCAGGCGCTGCACCTGCCGCCAGCGGCCTTCACCGCTTGCGGATACCGCCTGTGCCGCCTCGATGGCGTCAAGGATCTCGGCTTCGGTCTCCGCTGCCATCATCCTCCGCGTGAGACGCTCGGACTGCCCGGACGCCGCGCAAGCCGCGAACGGGGTGCGTCACCACTTCTCGCCGAAGGGGCGCACGTCGGCCTCGAAGGTCCACGCCGACCTGTCCTGCTGCACCAGCGCCGCCGCCACCTCGGCCACCGCCGCCGGCTTGACGAAGAAGTCGTCGGGCTTGTCGGGCAGGCGTTGGCGCGTCTTCGGCAGGTCGACGATGCCGTCGAGAACGATGAGCGCCACGTGGATGCCCTCGGGGCCGAACTGCCGGGCGAGCGACTGACACAACAGCCGTTGCGCGCCCTTCGCCGATGCGAAGGCGGTCGAGCGTGCCGTGCCCCTGACCGACGCCGTGGCGCCGATGACGACGATGGCACCGCTGCCCTTCGCCGACATGGCCGGCACCACCTCCTTGGCCACCAGGAACAGCCCGAGGGCATTGACGCGCCAGGCGGCCTCGAAGTCCGCCGCGGTGACGTCGTGGAGCCCGCCGAAGATGCCGGAGCCGGCGTTGTAGGCCACCACGTCGACGTCGCCCAGCGACTCGCGGACGGCCGCGAACGCCGCCGCTACCGATGCCGCGTCCCCCACATCGCAGCGAAAGGCCTTGGCGCCCGGCAGCTCCTGCGCGAGCGCCGCGCTCGCTCCGTCGCTGCGCGACAGCAACGCTACTGCGTAGCCGTCGGCCGCGAAGCGCCGCGCCAGAGCCGCGCCGTTGCCGGGACCGATTCCGACGACCGCGCACACCTTCTTCACTGTCCCGGGCATGCCGTGCTTCCTCTCCTTCTGGCACAGCTCACGTTCCACGTCACCTCGCCGCTTCGCGAGCGGCTGCCCGGCGCAGCCGTCGGGCGGGGAGGATGCCTACGGAGCGGATCCCGGAGTAAGTTACGGCGTGCCCGCGTCGTCTAGCCCGAGCATGACCGCCCGCCGGCCGGCATCATCACCCACGCACCGGATGCGACGGTTCGACTGGTTCGTCATCCTCGGCGCCGCCACCGTTGCGCTCGCCCTGGAGCTCCGTCTCGCGCGCGTCTGGCATTTCGGTTTCGACGAGACCTGGCACGTGTTCATAGCGGCGATCGACCCCTGGACGCAGTTCCTGCGCGAGGTCTCCGGGGAGCCCCATCCGCCCCTCCCGTATCTTCTGCTGCGCTGGCTCACCCCGCTGCACGGTTCCGAGCTCTGGCCGCGCCTGCTCTCGATGCTGCCGAGCCTCGCTACCATCGTGCTCGCCGCGCTCACCGCCCACGAACTGCGCCTGGCGCGGCCGGTGGTGCTGCTCGCGGCCTGGCTCTTTGCGATGTCCAGCACCCATCTGAACCTCGCGGTCGCTGTTCGTGGCTACAGCCTGGCCACCATGGCGACGGCGGCCGCCTATCTGTTCCTGCTTCGCATGTTGCACCATCCGGCCGCCGGCGATCGTCGCGATCGGCTCGGCTTCGTGGGCGCGGCGGTGCTGGCGGTGTGGAGCGAGTATGCAAGCGTGCTGGTCGTGCTGGCGGGGCTGGTCCTGCTCGGCCTCGAGGGTTTCCGCAGCTCCGTGTTCCGCGAAGCGCTCCGCCGCGGCAACGGGATGCGCGCGCGGTGGCTCGAGCCGCTCGTTCTTTTCTGCGGCACGCTCGCGGCGCTGCTCTGGATGTGGTCGCGTCCCGGGCCGAGGTTGGTCGGCCACCTCGTCGACTGTTTCCCCGCTGCCGGCGAGTCGTTTCCCGGCTTCGCCGCCCGCGGCTTCACGTCGACCCTCGACCTCTTCGCTCCGCTGGGGTTGTCGTCAGGGCGCGCGCCGCTGCTGCTACCCGCCGCCCTAGTGGCGGCGGGGGCGTGGCTCGTCGCGCGCGCCGTCAAGGCACCCGCCGACGCGACCCGACGGCTCCGCGCCTCGCCTGTCGTGATCCTCGCTCTGGTGTGGGGAGGCGTCGTCTTCCTCGCGTGGCGCGGCATCTATCCGCACGGCGGACGGATGCGGCACCAGTTCTTGCTCTTTCCCTTCCTCGCGTTGCTGCTGCTGGTGCTGCTCGATGCGGTGCACTGCCGGCTGCGCACCTCCGGGGCCCGCGTGCTGCTCTGGAGCGCCGTCGCGGCCGGCACCATCGGCACGTCGGCTGCGGGTCTCCGCGCTGTGCCGATCGAGGAGTTCTCGCCGACGCCAACATTGTGGACCGCGGAGATCGGACGCGTGCTGGCGGAGCGGCAGCCGGCCGACGTCCTCTACGCGGCGCGCATCGACATGTTGGCTCTCTTCTCGCACCTGCGCGGGCGGCGGTGGACAGCGGCGGGCGTCGTCGGCGAGAGCGACGAGCTATTCACGGTGGCGGACGACGGGAGACTCCCGCTGCGGATCCTGCGGGATGCCGGATGGTGGTTGCCGTCGCCGTTCGACGCCGCGGCCGCGGCACGTCTCGCCGACACGCTGCGACGGCGGGAAGTGTCGAGCGCCTGGGTGGTGGCGCTCGTGTTCGAGTCGCTGCCGATGAGCAGCGCGCGGCGCGCCGACGGCCCCCTGCGCACGCTGCTCGCAGCGCACGGGCTGGACCTCCGCCGCCGTTTCGTCTTTCCCTCGGGCGAGGCGTTCCGCGTGATACGGATGGACCCGCCCGCTACAGCCGAGCCGCCGCCCCGCGCGGACTGCCGGCGCCCGTCTGCATCCGGCGAAGACGAATACGACATTCACGCGCAATGCGCTTGCGAACGCAGCGGGCTCGACATCTTCGACCGTACCCTACGTGCCCGAGCCCGCGTTGTCGACGAACGTGGGCGCCGGCCTCATCTCGCGCTCGATCGATTCGACTGCACGCGCGGTCGATTGGCGCGCGTTGACGTCAGAGACGTAGGTGCGCGCGTCGGGAAGGCTCACAGCCAGCGGGCGCGCGACGGCAACCGGCGACCCAACACGTTCGCTCGAAATCGAGCCCGCGGTCCCGTAGATCGCTGAGCAGCGCTTTGCACACGGTCGCGTTCTCCGTGGTGCCCTCGCGGAGCGCGAGAACGTGCCTGTGCCCATCGATCGAGATCCCCGAGGCCAAGAGGATTACGTGGTCGCGGAAGTGCAAGCCGTCGATCAGGATCATGCGGACGTTGCGCGCCTCGAGCAGCGGCGCGAGCCACGCCGTCAGCCGCGCCTAAGCGCCACACGTCGTGTCCGGGCGCCGGGCGGGTTGCTGCTCGGCGTCGTCGTTGGGAGAATAGGAGAGGTTCAAGGAGGCGGCGAACGACGTCCGACGAGCTCGCGATGGCTTCACCCCGGTGCTTGATGCGCATCATCTACCGCTGCTGCCGGCCATGGCGCTGATCGCACACTCCTATGCGACCCCGCTCGGTCGAATGACGGCGCTACTGTCGGAGCAGGGACTCTGCCTGCTGGGGTTCGATCCGGGCACCAAGCGCCTGGCGCGCGAACGGGCCCAGGTCGAGGAGGCCCGGGGTCCGGTGCGGCGGCACGGCGGCACTGCAGTCGCCGCGCAGCTCGGCCGGGAGCTGGCCGCGTACTTCGCCGGTAGGCGACGCCGGTTCGACGTGCCGCTCGATCTGGTCGGCACGCGGTTCCAGATCGCGGTGTGGCGCGCACTGCTGGCGGTGCCGTACGGGGAGACCATCAGCTACGCGGCGCTGGCGCTCCGGGTCGGCCGGCCCGATGCGGTGCGGGCGGTCGGCGCCGCGATCGGCCAGAACAAGATCTACCTGATAGTGCCCTGCCACCGGGCGATCGGCAGCGACGGCAGCCTGACCGGCTACGGTGCAGGCCTCGCCCGCAAGCGCCGGCTGCTGGCGCTCGAGCGGACGGGGGTTATGCCCGATGCCCCGGACGAGCGCGCGGATGCCGAGCGCGCGCCGGCACCCGGCCGACGAGTGGCGCCGCCGGTGCACTGAGCTCGCTCGACCCGGAGCGCCCGCGTCCGCCACCCGATCCGCTCCGCTACCCACGCTCCGCGCTACCCGATGCGAAGAACGCACCCCGCAGAATCGCTGCTGATGTTCACCACCGTGGTGCTGTGGCTCCTGCTCGCGATCGTCACCGGCGCGATCGTCGGCAGTGCCTGCAGCCTCTTCCTGGGGGTGCTGTTCGCGACCGAAGGGCGGCTCTACGACGCACCCTGGAGGCTCCAGGCAACGCTCCTCGTGGCCGGCGGTCTGGCCAACGGCCTGCTGCTGCACCACGCGCCCCGTCTCGACTCGTCCGGTCTGCGCGACGAGCCGATCGTCGCCGTCAACGAACAGAAGGGCCGCATGCCGCTCGCGCGGATCTGGGTGAAGCCGGTGGCGGCGCTGTTCACGCTCGGCTGCGGCGGCTCGGCCGGCAAGGAGGGGCCCTGTTCGCACATCGGCGCCGGCGTTGCGGCGGCGGTCGGCCAGGTGCTGCAGTTGAACGCGGAGCTGCGCAAGCGCCTGGTTGCCTGCGGCGTGAGCGCCGGCTTCGCGAGCGTCTTCGGTACACCCATCGCCGGCGCCATCTACGGCGTCGAGATGCTGGCGATCGGACGCATCCGGCACGACTTCCTCTTCCCGGGCATCGTTGCCGGCGTCACCGCCTTCGTCGTCAGCCGTTCCTGGGGCGTGCCCTACCCGGAGTACCGCATCGCGTTCGACCCGCGCTTCACCGAGTTGCTGTTCCTGAAGACGGTGCTGATGGGGGTGCTGTGCGGCGTCGTCGCGGCCTGGTTCGTCGAGCTGCTGCACCTGGCGCGGCACGCCTTCGAGCGGCTCCGCGAGTACTGGCAGCTATGGCCGCCGCTGGTGCCGGCGGCCGGCGGCGTGGTGCTGGCGCTGCTGCTGGCGATCGTGCCCGCCGACTACCTGGGTCTCAGCCTGCCGCTCATGGACCGAGCGCTGCAGGGCGCACCCGTGGCCTACCTCGGCTTCCTGTGGAAGACGCTGCTAGTGGCGGTAACGCTGGGCTCGGGCTTCTATGCCGGCATCGTCACGCCGCAGTTCGTGATCGGCGCCGTAACCGGCGGCGCCTTTGGACCGTGGCTCGGTCTGGAGCCGGCGCAGGGCGCCGCCGTCGGCCTGGTAGCGGTGGTGGCGTCGGCGTCGAACACGCCGATAGCCGCAGTGCTGATGGGCATCGAGCTGTTCGGCGGCGGCTCGACGCTGTATGTGGCCGGCGCCTGCGCCGCCGCGTACCTGATGATCGGCCACCGCAGCGTGTACCCGGCGCAGCCCCTGGCGTATCCGAAGGCGGCGTGGTTCACGGCGCCGGTCGACCAGCCGCTCGGGCACGAGAAGGTGCAGTTGTCGCGCGGCGTGCTGCATTGGCTCGGCGCCGTGCGCCGGCTGTTCACCCGCTGAACAACGCTACCGTCGCTCGCGTCCCGGTATCCGCCCGCCGCTCGTAACCGGCGAGCCGGCGGATGCCGAGAGGAAGGAACCCGCCGTCCCGCGAGCCTGGAGAAGCCGTCCGGCGGCTTCTCCAGGTACAGTATGAATATCAAGGTGCACTAAACGCTGAATCAAGGCTTAAATACGAATTGAATTCTTTACAATTAATAACGGTTGCTTGCACCGGAAAATTGGGTTTGCCGTCGCCATCACCGTCAACCAGATACGTTCCTTCCAAATTGGCATTCAGGCCTCGAGCAACAAGAAGCCCTTCCGTCGTATTATTTCCCGTCATATAATGCATTTGAATGCCCAGGGATATTGTCCCGTCTTTGTTGACCGCGGCGCTGCCTTCAACGGGAGTGGCTTCGGTAGTGTCGGCAATGATGCCAATCACAGGGGTGTATGCACCAACCTTCTTGATGGGTTTGAACGTAAGTTTCATTTGAGAAGGCGTGTATAAAAAAGAATAACAGACCGTCTTGGCGTGCACCGAGGTCGACAGCGACAGGAGGGCGACGGCAGCTGCAAGGCCAACAATCGACTTTTTCATGATGGGCTCCTTGAATGTGTGGAATGGCGTACTCCGCCGGGAACAGCACCGAATGTGACAAAGATCAAGTAGCCCGGAGCGGAATCGGCGCGCGCATGCCGGACACCTGGGAACAGCGTGGGGGGCGCCGGCCCGAAGGCTCGGCGCCGACCTTGGCCAGGATCGCTCTCCGGCATGCGCAGCAAAGCTCCCGAAAGATCCTGCCGTGAAGCGGCGAGCGGGGCTGCGGGCTAGGCGTACAGGCCCGGGAATCGTGACGCACTGGCGGAGAAGCCCGGGAAGATCGGTCCCATCGACGCTACGGCGAGCCCCATGTGCCGGTTTAGCGCCTCCGCCAGAACGTCGCGGAAGTCCGTCGTCACCTGGAGGTCTTCACCGATGTAGCGGTTCGCCGGGGCGAGTCCCGGCCAGACGCCGTTGCGGAGGAGGACGCGGCCGCCGGTGACGCCGCCGCCCATCGCCATCATGACCCCTCCGTGGCCGTGATCGGCGCCGTCGCCGCCGTTCTCGTCGATGCGGCGGCCGAACTCCGTCATCGCCAGGGTGAGGGTGCGGCCGAGGTCGCTGCCGAGATCGTCGCGAAACGCCTGCAGCGACGCCGAGAGCTCGGCGCCGAGCGCCGCGAGCCGCGCCACCAGGTTGGTGTGGTGATCCCAGCCGCCGATGCTGATGGCGATCACCCGCACCCCGATGTCGGCGCGGATCAGCGCCGCGGCGTCCTTGAGCGCCGCGCCGAGGGCGCTGCCGGCCGGATAGACGACGCTCGTCGAGGTGTCGACTCCGCCCACCTGGTCGAGCACTTCGAGTGCGTCGAGCACGGTCGTGCCGACGGCGGTATCGCTTGCCGTGCCGTAGCGAGCCGCGAGTGCGGCGCGCCGCTCGCCGGCCCAGTTCCCGGTCAGCGCGAAGCTCGAGATCGACGCGAAGGCGAGCGTCGGCGCCGCCCCCGCGAGCTGCGGCGAGGTCGCGTTCGCGAGGCTGATGCCGGCGATCGGCTGGTTGCTGCCGACGACGCCGAGGTAGCGGTTCAGCCAACCGTCGACGATCGACTTGTTGCCCGGCGCTCCATGATCCATGAAATCCTGCGCGTCGAAGTGCGAGCGCGACGGATCGGGGCTGCCGGCGGCGTGCAGAAAGCAGAGATCGCCGTCCTGGTAGAGCCCGTGCAGATCGCCGAACGCGGGGTTCAGCCCGAAGAAGCCGTCGAGCGGCAGCTCGGTTCCCGGCGGCACCTGGATCCCCGGACGACTGGAGTAGTAGAAGGGATCGCCCGTCGGCACCACGGTGTTGAGGCCGTCGGCGGCGCCGCGCTGGAAGATCGTCACCAGGACGGGATCGGGACCGGCAGCGCAGGCCCGGCGGAGCGACGGCGGCAGGAGGAACGCCGTCAGGCCGATGGCGGCGGACTGCAGCAACTGTCGTCGGGTGCAGGTCATCACCGTATGGCCCTCTCAGTGCGTCAGGAATTCCGGGCTCGACAGCAGGAGCGCCGCAGCCTGCGCGACGCGCGCCGGCGGATTCGGTTCCGGTAGCGCCTCGAGAAACGCGATGGCGGTGGTCCGCGTGGCGGAAGCCGGCGGCGCGACGAAGAACGCCCCGGCGAGCGCGTCGACGATCTCGGCGGGCGTACCGTCGACGATCGGATACGCGAAGGCGAAGCCGTAGGCGCCGCGGCTCGACGCCTCGGCGTCGTTGCAGCGCTTCACCGCCGTGCCCGGCGAGAGCCAGAAGCTCGACACGTCGGGATAGCCGGTAGGAGGCCCGGCATCGTAGAGATCCTCGCCCATGTCGGCGATGCGATTCCGCAGGTTGTTGGTGTTGAGCGCGGCCGGGCTCACCCCGAGCGCGCGCGCCAGGCTCGCGTAGAAGACGAGCGGCCGTTTGACCTTGGCGTGCCGGTATTGCGGGGCCGAGAGGAACTCCGGCGACATCAGGATCGTCTGCATCACTGCGCGCAGGTCGCCGCCGCTGCCGAGGAAGACGCCCGCCGCCTCGTCGACGAGCCGCTGCGGCGGCGTCTCCGAGACGAAGCGCATGACGAGCTTGCGGCTGATGAACTGCGCCGTGCTCGGGTGGTGCGCCAGGACGTCGAGCATCGTCAGGCCGTCCTGCATGCCCCCGTTTGCCGGGATGGACACGCCGATCACGGTCTTCGCCCCCTGATCGTGCTTTGCCGCGTTGAACTCGAAGCCGTCCGGGTTGTCGTAGTTCTCCTTCCAGCCGGTGAAGCAGCGAGCGAGCTCCTGGACGTCGTGCTCGGTGTACGGCCCGGTGACGCTCAGCGTGTGCAGCTCCATGATCTCGCGCGCGTAGTTCTCGTTGATCGCGCTGGCGCGGTTGCGGCGGTTGTCGAGGTAGTCACCCATCGCCGGCGATTTGGCGACGGCGACGAGCATGTCCTCGAACGACCCGAGCACGTGCGGCCGGAGCACGCTGCGGTCGTAGGGACCGATGTCGTACTTCGTCCGCCGGCTGGAACCGGCGGCGACGTTGAAGTGATTGAGCCAGAAGTCGACGAGCACCTCGACGAGCTGGCGGCGACTCATCACCGCGCGCAGCACCTTCGCCTGCTTGAGCTCGCGGGCGATGACGCCGAGACCCTGCTGCGGCGGCACGGGGTCGTTGGAGTAGTTGGCGCGCAGCTCCTGGTAGCTCATCGTCAGGCTCGGGAACTGCACGAGCTCGGCGTCGAGGGCGCTGTCGTCGATGGTCTCCGGCGCCAGCTGCTCGGCGATGTACTGGGCGACCCCGAGCGTCTCGATACGGGCGCGGCTCCACGCATCGGGACCATACCCGAGGCGGTTCAGCACGTGCTCCCGCAGCTCGGGCGACTCGCAGGTCAGGTTGGCGACGCCGTCGTCGGTGAGGTCGCAATCGATCGCCAGGGCGTCGGCGGCGGCGAGCGCCGTGAGGGCGCTGCCGCGCGCCACGCCCTCGGCGCAGGCTCCGAGGGCGGCGGCCGTCGCCGCACCGCTGCACGTGCCCGGAAACACCTGGCCGAGCGGCGCCGGCATGCCGGTGCAGCGTTGCGTCGTCCGCTCGCGCAGCTTCGCGGCTGCCTTGGCGATCTGGCTCCTCCCATCGGCCGCGACCGCAGCGATGAGCTCGTCGCGCAATGCTTCGGCCGTTGCCACCGGGCCGTTGCCGGCGCGTCGGTCCCGGCCCTTGAGCGCGTTCTTCTTCGCCGTGAGGACGACCTTCCAGATCGTCGAGAAGAGATCCGAGGTGTAGTGCAGGACGTCGCGCTGGCAGCGAGCGCCGTCGCTGTCCGTAGCTTCGCTGACGATGGCGGCGTCGAGGTCGCTGCCGAAGAGACCGCGCACGATGTCCAGGCCGGCCGCGCGCGCTGCGGCATCCACCGTCGCAGCATCGGTATGGCCGAACGCCGGCAGGGCGGGCAGCAATGACTGGCATCTCTTGAGGTCGCGGCTCTGCAGCGACGCCGTCTGCCGGGCGACGTGGCCGCGGACGTCGTTGGTGAGGCAGGCCTGCGCCGTCTGCGCCTGCGGCGGCACCCCGAGCCGCGTGAGCACGCCCCGCGCCGCATACTGGAGGCATGCGAGATCGGCCTTGTTCTGGCTCTTGGCGACGAGCGACGCCGCCTTGTTGACGTCGTTCACGCAGCGTTGCTGATCGCTGGTCAACGCCGCCGCACTGCCGGCGACCGGCCGCATGAGCAGGCCGGCCAGCACGGCCGCAGCCGGCAAGAGGATTCGCAGCCCTCGGCGCATGGCGTTTGGTTCCCGGAAATGGCGGGGTCGTTCGTTGTTAAAGGTGGCCGGTGCTGCGGTGTCAAGGAAAATCTCCGGCAGCGGCACCGCGGCACCGCTGGGTGCAGCGGCACCGCGGGGACGGCAGCGCCGCAGCGGCTTGACAGGGAATCGCGCGCGCAGCGATAGAAGATGCGACCGTCGTTCCGCGCCGATGTCATCCGCCGCTGCCCGATCGTCGCCGATCCTCCGCGCCGCCGCGTGTCGCTCGACCGCTACTGCGTGCCTCCTGCTCATCGTTGGCATGGTCGCTGCCCGCGACGCCGGCGCAGTGAAGATCAGCGCCGCGATCCCCGCGGGGAGAGAGATAAATAGATTCGCGCTGACAGCGGACGGAGCGACCGTCGTCTACGAGCTCCGCGAGACCAGCATGAGCCGCGTGGTCGGCCTCGTCGCGGTTCCGGTCGCCGGCGGCATACCCCACACCCTCGTCGATATCCCGCTCTCCGGCGCGCAGCGAAGGATCGATGGCTGGTCCATTACGCCCGACGGCGCGAGCGTCGTCTTTCTCTCCGACAAGGACGCTAACCAGGACCGCGATGACCTCTTTTGCGTCCCGATCGACGGCTCTGAGGCGCCGGTCAAGCTCAATACGGCGCCGGCGCCGAACGACATTGCCAGCTTCGTCGTCACCGACGACTCGACGCGCGTCGTCTTCGAGGCCTGGTGGACCAACGTCATCTACAGCGTGCCGACGAGCGGCGGCACGCCTGTCGCGCTCGCTACCGGCACCGGCTCGTTCCTGCCGCGCTTTCGCGTCGCGCCGGACGGCTCGCGCGTCGTCTACCCGTTCGACGACGGGATGGGGGGCGGCCGGCAGATCTACAGCGTGCCGATCACGGGCGGCAGCGCTACCAAGCTCAGCAGTCAGGCGGGCGTCTTTCTTCCGGGTGAGAACAGTCCGCTGGCGGCGCGCTACGCGATCACACCCGACTCGGCGAACGTACTGTTCTTCGCCGCGAACGGCCAGGAGCTCTGGATGACACCGATCGCGCAGGCGACGCCGACGCAGCTCGCCGGTCCGATTGCGATCTACTTCCCCGACTTCCTTCTCACCCCGGACGGCGCGACGGCGGTCTTCACGGCGGGCACGTACCCCGCATACAGCATCTACCGCGTGCCGGTGGACGGCAGCACGGCGGAGCAGCCGGTGAGCGGCGCCGGTCTGAACGTGACCGTCTCCGATTACCAGATGAGCGCGAACGGGCAGAAGCTCGTGTACCGCGTGTACAGCGGCGGCAAGGCCCGTCTGTATGCCGTCTCGCTCGCGGGAGGCGATGACGTCGAGCTGACGCCGAGCGTGATAGCGGGCAACGGTGCCTACAACAACTTCCGTATCGATCCGACGGCGGCGCGCGTCGTCTACGTTTCCGAGCAGAACACCGTGGGCGTGATCGAGCTCTTCAGCGTCCCGATCGGCGGCGGCGCAGCGACGCTGCTCAGCAAGAGCCCGATGCCCGCAACCGGCGACGTCGACCCGTTGAGCATCAGGATCGCCCCCGACGGCCGTACGGTGATCTTCCGCGCCGACGAGGACACCGACGGCGTGCTCGAGCTCTTCAGCAGCGGCATCGCGAGCGGCGGTCCGCAGAAGGTGCACCCGGATCTCGCGCCGGACGGCGACGTCGTCGAGGCCCTCTTCACGCCGGACAGTCGGACCATCGTGTACCAGGCCGATCAGGAGACGGACGGCCTCTTCGAGATCTTCGCGGTTGCCGCCCCGGAACCCGCGCCGACGCCGACGCCGATGGCGACGCGAACGCCGGTGCCCGAGACCGGCGACCGTTGCGCCAACTGCATCGACGACGACTTCGACGGCCTCGTGGACCGTGCGGATCCCGATTGCCCGCCGCTTGCGAACGGCGGCGGCGCCGGCGTCGCGGGGACAGCGGCGAAGTCGGCGGCGAAGTGCGGGAAGACGCTCGGCAAGCTCGGCACCAGCTTTGCGACGAAGCGCGCGAAGGCGCTCGCCGCCTGTCTCCAGAAGGCGTTCGCGTGCGTGCAGGCCGGGGGCGATGCCGCCTGCCTCGCCAAGGCCGGCGCGGCGTGCGGCAAGGTCGAGAGCGCGCGCCGGGCGGCGGTCGGGAAGATCGCGAGTGCTATCGGGAAGAGCTGCGGCGACCCGCCGGTTGCGAGCGCCGACCTCGGTGCGTCGAGCGGCCTCGGCTTCACGGCCGAGGCGGCCGGGTGCGCCGACTTCGGGGCTATGGTCGGCGACGCGGCCGGCGTGGCGGCGTGCCTCGCCGCCCGCCATGCGTGCCGCGCCGAGCAGCTCGTCGGCATGGAGATGCCGCGCGCTCGCGAGCTGCTCGCCGCGAGCGGCCGCGACCCAGAGCAAGAGGCGCCGTGTCTCCCGGACGGCGGTGGCGGCGGCGCCGCCGTCGACGTCAAGCCCGTGCTGAGGTGCCAGAAGGCGCTTGCGAAGGCCGGCGCTGCCTACGCCGCCGCACGCCTGAAAGCGGAGCAGAAGTGCGCGGACGGCGTCTTCCAGTGCGTGCAGGTGCAGGCTAACGACAGCGCCTGCCGCGCGAAGGCGGAGGCCAAGTGCGGGAAGCTCTTTGCGAAGCTCGCCGCCGCCGTGACGAAGCTCGACTCCGCTCTTGCCAAGGGCTGCACCGGCGTCGATCTCGAGGGTGCGGGCGGCCTCGGCTTCGCGGCGCGCAGCGCGGAATGCACGGCGCTCGGGACGACGACGTCGAGCGTCGCCGGCGTCGCCGCGTGCATCGCAGCGCAGCACGACTGCCGCAGCAATCAGATCCTGATCGGACAGACGCCGCGCAGCGCCGAGCTCGGCGCGGTGGCGCCGTAACCGCCCGGCGCCGCTACGTCGCCGGCGTCGAAGACCCGCCCGTTGTCCAGCGCATCCTGCGGCACCTCGGTCTGCCGACCGACACTCCGGTCCCCCGCGCCTGCTCGCCTACCGCCTGCGGTCGAAGACGACCTGGCGTTCGCGTTTCCCGCGTAGCACCCGCTCGATCGCCAGCAGCGATGCGGAAAACACCAATTCAGCCGCGGCCGTGAGCGCGCCCGCCTGCGCACGGGGGGAATCCTTGTGGGCCAGATAGCCCATCACCAGCACGATCAGGAACCCCAGCGAGGAGAACAGGAACAGGTCGTCGGTGATCGACTGCAAATGGTCGATCGACTTCTTGGCGGCCAGGATCGCCACCAGCGCCAGACCGATGCTCGCCTACGTGCCCTGATGCCGATCAGGATGTCGATGGAACGGTCTTCGGCTGGACGAGCACCTCGCCGCGCCCGGTCAAGGCCCGACCGGGTAGCGGCTGGGAATCGCGATCCGGTTCCAGGCGTTGATCACCACCGCGATCCACTCGACGGCTGCGATTTCCGCCTCGCTCAGGGCCGCGGACGCCTCCGCGTATACGGTATCGGGCAACTGGCCGTCGGAAATCCGGGTCACCGCTTCGACCAGCGCCAGCGCCGCGCGTTCCCGCGCATCGAAATAGTTGGTTTCCCGCCACGCCGGCAGCACCGCCACGCGGTCGGCGGATTCGCCCGCCGCCAGCGCGTCGCGCGCGTGCAGGCGCAGGCAGAAGGCGCAGCCGTTGATCTGCGAGGCATGCAGGCGCAGCAGGTGGGTGAAGCCCCTGGCCCAGCCCGCCGCCTCGGCGCGCGCGCTCGCCAGCCGCTCCAGTTCGGCGACCGCCGCGTACAGTTCCGGCGCGGCCTGCGACAGGTTGACGCGATCGTGCATTGCTTTTCTCCCGGTATTCGGCCCATGGCAAGCGCGGCAGACGGTACGCGCCTGTGCGTTCACGGAGCGTCGTGCAGGTAATCCCACGGTCCTGCCGCCGCCCGCAAACCGATGCGGTTATCCTGGGACCAGGTGAATTGGTCGCCTCCAAGGAATCCGACCGACCCCGCTACCGCCGTTACGGCTACGGCCAGCCGCTGGACGCGTACCTGTCCGCGAACGCCTCTTCGATTGTCGGCGAACTGGCGCGCCGCTCCTCGTTCGAGGTGACCCAAACCCAGACGTCGGCCCGGGAAGGCACCATCGCCCTACTCATGGCAACCATGGCGCCATGGCGTGAGGAGGGGCACCTGTTTCTCGAATCCGACGTTCCCCGACTGGACCGAAGGATCGATGCACGTCCTCGTGCTGAGGCAGGTCGTTTTCGTCATCGAATTCAAGGTCGGCTCGCGCGGGTCCAATGCCCAGGACCTGGACCAGGTCATCGACTACGCGCTGGCCCTCAAGCACTTCTCGCTAGGGGAATAGAGAATAGGGCGACCCTTTCGGGAAGGGGCGAATGTCCGAGAATCTTCTGATTACGTCAACGCGGCGCTAATCGTTCTTTCTACCGACTCGCCTTCGCGCGGAACGGGGAGGATCTTCGCAGCGGTCGCGACGATGTCGCCGCCGTCACCGATCACGACCGAATCGCCGAGCGTCGGGAGCCAGTCGTGAACCTCGCGGCACATGCGCTGCGGGTCGATCGGCGTGGCGTCACTGCTGAGCGCGGCCTCGACCTTCTTCATCCGCCGCCGTCTCGATCGTTCGCAGCTCGCCGAGCCGGTCGGAGAAGTCGAGCCGGAGGCCGGCGTTCTTCATCTCTTCGAGGAGCAGCTCGAAGCTACACGCGAGGTTTTCGACGAGTCCGACGTCCACGCCGTGGTTTATACCGATGAGCGTCGCGTCCATGTCGAGCTGGATGACCTTCGCGGACGCCGGAATCGTCTTTCCGAACACGAGCCGGAAATCGAGCTGCGCGCCTGCCAGAATGATGAGGTCGATCTGCTCCGCCGATCCCATGAAGACGTTCTTCGGGATCTCGAGGAAGGCCGGCCCGGGAATCCCGGAGACCGCGTGCCGGATGCCGGGCTCGATGTACTCGGGAATCCGCTTCGTGTCGTAACAGGCGTCGGCGGCGTGGACGGCGGCCTGCTCGTGGCGCACGTCGATGATGCGAATGCCCTCGTCGACGCAGCCGTCGTAGAGCGGCATGATGTAGCCGCCGGAGAGCGTGAAGACGCACTCGACGCCGGCCTTCTTGAGGGCCCGGGCCGCGAGCTTGCCGCCGTGGACGGGCATGGAGGACCTCGGGTGGAAGGGTCTCGAAACGGTATCACCCGCGTCTCGACGGGGTCAGCGCGGGCGGCGCGGCTGTGTTGAGGATCCGAGACGCGATACGGGCCGACGCCGGCGCGATCGCTCGGCTCGAGCACGAGAGCGCCCTCGTCCGCGACGACGGATCGCGGGTCAGGCTGCTGCGCGGAGCCTCGCTCTTCGATCAGCTCGAGCTGATGGGCGACGCCCGACTCTTCGTCGCGGAGGACGACGGGGCCGTCGTCGCCTGCGAGGCGGCGAGCGTGCACGACGTTCGCGTCGGAGGAGCGGCCCGCCGACTCCTCTACCGCCACCACGTCCGCGTTCTCCCCGGCCATCGCCGACGCGGGCTCAACGCAGCGTTCTCCGAGCGCGTTCTCGATTTCGCGCGCGCGGCGCGCGCAGATGGAGGCTACGTCTACGTCGACCCGCACAACGCCCTCGTTCGCGAGTGGCAGTCGTCGCCGAGCGGAGCGAGGACGTGGCGGAGCGCCCCGGCGTGGAGCGTCGCACCGGTGCGGGCGCTCTTGCGCTGCGACGCGCTCGCGGGCCAGGTCGCAGGGCGCCCGGCGTCGACCGCCGATGCCGGACGCATCGCAGCGCTCGTCAACGCCTGCCATGCGCGCGAGGAGATGTTCCTTCCCTGCGACCAGACGCGTCTTTCCCGCCGGCTCGGTCGGTTTCCCGCCGCCTACGGCTGGAAAGACGTGTGGATCGACGGCGATGCGGCCGTCGGGGTCTGGAACGCCCGCGAGCGCTGCCTGCGCGAAGCCGCGGATGGTGCGCTCTCCGAATCGACTCGCGCGTTCGTTCTCGACTACGGGCTCGATCCGCAGCGCGGCCTCGCGGACTTCGAGCGTCTGCTCCGGGCGTGGTGCCGCCATCTCGCCGGCGAGGGCGTAACGCACCTCTCGATCTTCACGTCGCCGGGGTCGCCCGGCGAGGCGGTGATCCGCGGCCTCGTCGAGAGCACCGCGGAGCTGCGGCTCCACAGCTCGGTCGCCGAGCCCGCGGACGTGGCCGGGCGGGGGGTCTTCGTCGACCACCTCCACTTCTGACCGCCCGGGACCGCACGGCCTTGCGCGGCGAAGATACCCTCGGCCTCGGTCGGGCCCGGCCCGATGTTCACCTTTTCGTCACCGATTGCGCCCGTTGCGCTCACCGTCGTTGGGAGAATAGGGCGAAGTTCGGGAAAGCAGCGGAGATCCGATAAGGGGCGATTCCGTTAACTGGGCGCTGATACCTCCGACCTCTTCTTCTGCGCGCTCGGCCTCGGGGGTATGCGCACGCTGGCCAGCGGAGGCCACCGCGCCTGAGTGCCGACGTGCACCGTGACCTCGGTGGAGACGAGGCCGCCGCGCTCATCACCCTCCGCGGGCGGGGCGGTCTCATGGCCCGCTCCACCCGCGGGGAGCCAACGGTCAAACTGCCGAACTGCCGAAGCCCGGGACGACTAGCGAGCGCACCGGAACCCGAGGCCGTTGTCCGCAGCCGACGGGTTGAAGCCGCCAAACACCGTGAAGACCCCGGCGAGCGTGCCGTAGCCCCAGAACCCGCCGCGGATCAACGCGCCCGGAATGTTGGCAGAGGTGCCAGGCCCGCTCGGCGTGCCGGCGCCGCCGAAGCAACTGTAGTCACCGCCCGGGAGCCCCGTCTGCGTCGTCCAGTCGGTGCAGTTGTTCCTCGGATCCGCCCAGTCCGCCACCCACTCGCCCACGTTCCCGATCATGTCGAACACTCCCCAGCTCGACTTGCAGCTCGTTCGGCTCCCCGTGTTCGACGGTCCTCCCGAGCTCGTGTTGCAGTCGTTCGGCCCGGGCAACGCCCCTGGATCGGGCGTCCCCGCCGCCGCGCCCTGCCACTCCCGGCTCGTCAAGAGCCGCTTCCCCGCCGCCAGGCACGCCTGGTCGGCCTGGAACCAGTCGAGGCAGGCGCTCGGGGCCACGCCGGGGATCGAGACCGCGTAGACGCCCGGCGCCGGCGGACTCGATCCCAGCACCGGCGTCCACTGCCCGCCCTTCGGGAAATTCGCCGGCAGGCTCGGGCTGCACGACGGCGACGGGCTCAACTGCGTCGCCCCGGCCGCCGTCAGGTCGGCGAGGGTCACCGTCCCCGCCCGCACCTTCCCCACCAGCGCCGTGTTGCCGGGCGGAATCTGCCACACGCTCGCCTCGTACGTGTCCACGCAGGTCGTGCCGACCAGCACCGCATCGGGGGGACACGTGGTGAGCGGACCCCCCACGCCAAACTGCGCCAGGTCGAGCACCTTCTCTCGCTTCTTGCACCCGGCCAGCCGTACGTACACCGCGCCCGACTTCTTCTGGCAGAGGACCGCGGCCGCCTGCACGCTCGCGGCGGCGAGCAGGACCGCCGTGGCGGCACCGAGCAGACGCAGGGCGATGGATCGCATGGTTCGACCTCCTTGCAGCAGCGACGGGTGAAGGCCCTAACACACCGCGAACTGGGAGTGAAAGATGTCGCCGTCCTCGATCACGTAGTCCTTAGAAAGCGTTCGACTCCTCGGCGGTGCACGTTGGGCCGTGCGCCTTCGCCGTGCGAGCGTAAGGACGTGCAGGCTGGGTCGGAAAAGCTCACACCCGGTCGGTCAAGTCGGCACACCCAGTCGAAGCTTAGCGGGCCGCTCCGACCTCTACATTGACAGAGTCGAAGCGGGCGTCTCCCGGACGGTACGACAGCAATTCGATGCCGATCGGCTCGCCTGTGGTTTCGTCCTTGATCAGGACGATGCCGTCGTCGAGCTCCGTGCATATCTGCGTGGGCCGGGGTTCTTGCCAGAACACCGTGAGCAGCTCGCGCTCGGGTTCGTACATCACCTTCACTCGGGCCATAGCCGTTCTCCCTCCTTGATCGCGTCGGTTCGATAGGCCGTGACGAGAAAGCCTCTGTCCCCGGCGTGTTTCGCGGCCGCCACGACCCAGCGATGTCGAGATCCGTCGGAACGGTAGAACAGCAGGATGGCCGGATCGCGGCCGCTCCGTCGTATCTCATCCGGCTCCCGTAAGGCCGCCTGGACGTCGAGAAGACGGTCGGCAAGGTCGGGATGCTTGCCGACGATCGTGTCCCAATATCGGGCGCTGACTTGCACCGAGAACCCGAGGGGCGACGCGATTGCAAAGAGATCTCGTGGGGCATCGCCGGTCGACATGAAATGTGGTCACCGTAGCACGGGTCCGGAGCCGCGGACACCAAGAAGCCTCTACTCGTAGGGATCGACCGACTGTGGCGCGTGCGCTCACGATGACGGATCGTCGCGAGCACTTCGACCGCGGGCGTCCGTGCCTACCGCCCGCGCGCCGCCAAGCACACCGTACTGTACCGGGTCATGCGGATGCATCTCGTGACCTTCCTGCGGGCGGCCGAAGAAGGCGGCGGCGTTCCGGCGTTCGTCGAGCGCGAATTCCAACAGCTCATCACGTGCGGCGTCTGGGCCCGAGGTTTTTCACGCTTCCGCTGCGACGCCTGTCACACCGAGCGGCTCGTCCCGTTCTCGCGCGAGGCCCGCGCGGTGTGTCCCAGTTGCGGCGGGCGTCGGATGGCCGAGCGGGCGGCGCACCTCGCCGATCATGTGCTTCCCGCCGTGCCCATCCGCTAGTGGGTTCTCAGCCTGGCGCTCCGCCTGCGCTATGTGCTCGCCTTCGATCCCACGCTCTGCCGGAAGGTACCCGCCGTCCACGTCCGCGCGCTCCGCGGCTTCTATCGGCGCCGTGCCCGCCGCGAGCGTCACCGGACGGAGCCTCCTCGGCGCGTCATCCGGGATGCGCGTCGGGCGGGTCAGGCGCACGACGGCCGTCCCGCCCGCCAAGGCTGCGTCACCCTGGCACGCACGCGCCGCGGGGTTCGATCTCCACCGTGGCCGCACCGTGCGCGCCGAGGACCGCGGTGTCCTCGAAAAACTCTGCCACTATCTCCTTCGTCCGCCGCTGGCCCAGGAGCGCGTCGAGCTCCTGCCCGACGCGCGCGTCGGCCTCACCCGCGCGCGTCCCTGGGCCGACGGCACGCGCGCCCTCGGCTGATGTACCACGGCACTCTCGGCGCTCGGGTGCGGCATCGCGCCGCCGCCATCGCACCGGCGGTCCCGCTGGAGCCCATGCAGCCGACTCCGGCACCGCCTCTCTCTCCGGCGACGGCCGCCACGCCACCGAGCCGGCCGTCACGCCGCGGATGGCTTCGGGCCGACTTGATGCGCCGCGTCTTCGAGATCGACGTCCTTGCTTGCGAATGCGGCGCCCGGCTCCGCTTCGTGGCCACCCTCGAAGACCCGCCCGTCGTCCAGCGCATCCTGCGGCACCTCGGTCTCTCGACCGACACCCCGGTCCCCGCTTCGGCTCGCCCACCACCCGCGGTCGGGGACGACCTGGCGTTCGCGCTTCCTGCGTAGCACTCGCCCGCGCGTCTGCGTGCCCTTTGAGTCCATTCGATATCGTTTCAAGGCGATCAATGTCGCGGTGCGGCTTGATGGAGCCGCTCGCACTATGCGACGTACCCCGGCACCGCGTCGGCGCGGCAGGACGTCCCGCTTACCGGTGGGTCGGGCCGCTACTCCGCCCCGTCGCTAGGAATAGGACGAACTTTCGGGAAGGGGCAAAGGTCCGATAATCTCCGATTCTGTCGACTCGGCGCTAAGCGTTCCTGCCGACTTCAGCTGGGTTAAACCGATGAGAGCCATATCGATCTGCACGATCGAGTAGTGGGACATCGAAAGGAAGTGGCATCCTCAGTATGATCACTGCGCAGTGATCATCGCTGAAGACATTACAAGCCGATTCCTAAACGTAAGATGAGGATGAATAACAGTACGCGGACCATCTTTAAGCTGTTTTTCGAGCGCGATTTGCACCTGTTGAAAAATTCTATCTGCGAGCAGTGCGACGCGCAGATCCGGCATCCTTTGCTCCCATGGCTGGTTGGCGAGAAATTTTCGGAGAGTGCCGAACGCATTTTGTTTGTTGGCAAGCCACATCGCGGCACTCCGGGCGAAATACTGCCTTCCGGAATGCTTGATCCTACGGATATGGTTGCAAATAAGCTGTGGGATATTAGTTGGCCCTATTGGAGTTATACGAGAGAGATTGCCAAAAATTTGTATGGCGATAACGCCCCTGACTTTATAGCTTTTACGAACTTGATCAAATGTACAAACGTAGGCGCCGATGATGGAGAGTCGACTTCGACAGACAAAACGACTAGGCGAATGGCCGAATGCTGTGTTCTTAAGTTGGGGGTGATCTGGAAAGAAATCGAGCGTCTTGAGGCCAGAACGATCATTTTCTACACCTACGGGCTGTTCCGAGAGATGCTTCAAGATATTCCGGTAGCGAGAAAAGAAACGATTCGAGAGACAACCCGACCAGGTTTGCACTGCGGACGAAAACCGCTCGGGTGGTGGGAACGTAGCTGCGAAACGGCTTGGACCGACAATTTTCGTGTGCTGGTGGTCGGGCATCCTGAGCGCATGCATCGCGCGGAGTTCGTAAAGCTGATCACCAATTGGATCCGGACCGACCCTTTATCTCAGAGCGCGCGCCAATAGACGGCATACCCTTTGGGTTTTGCGTTGAATGGGTAGTTCTGGCGGCGCTAATCGTTCCTGCCGACTTCGGCTCCGTTGCGCACCACGGACACCCCTACCCACGGCCGTAGAATTCGAAGTCATGCGGCTAGATGCCCGACGGAGAATAACTTGACCCCGTTGAAGTACGCGAAGCCGGAGCGCCTCTGGTTGAAGAATCATCCCGAACTGGACGAGCGCTGGCTCCAGGATCGTATCGGCGAGGACCCGTCGCTTCTTGGTCTCGGAGACCTCGTCTTAAAAGATCGAGAAAGACCGCAGCCCCGGGCCGGGCGCCTTGATCTTCTTTTCCAAGACGCGGAAGCGAGCAGGCGCTACGAGGTCGAAGTACAGCTGGGTAAGACGGACGAAGCACACATTATCCGCACCATTGAGTACTGGGATATTGAGCGGAAACGGTATCCCCAGTACGACCACACGGCGGTGATCGTGGCCGAGGACATCACTAGCCGCTTTCTGAACGTCATCGGCCTTTTCAACGGATTCATTCCACTCGTCGCCATCCAGATGAGCGCGATCAGGCTTGACGATTCAGTGAGCCTCATCTGTTCGAAGGTACTTGACGAGATGCGGCTCGGTCTTGTGGGCGAAGATGAGGAAGTACAGGCCGTGACCGACCGGTCCTACTGGGAGGCCCGCGCGAGTAAGCACACTCTGGCGATGGCGGATGAGATGCTTGAGGTGGTTCGTGCTCTCGATCCTGACCTCGAACTCAAGTACAACAAGTTCTACATCGGCCTTGCCAAGGGTGGTCAGCCGAACAACTTCGTCATCTTCCGCCCGAAGAAGGACTGGCTTCGGCTGGAAGTACGCCTGGACCGTTCCGATGAGACACAGGCGCAGCTTGACGGGTCCGGTCTCGACGTCATGGATTACGACTCTCGGTGGGGACGCTACAGAATCCGTCTGGCCAAGGGTGACACGTCAAAACACCGGGACGTTCTGGCGGCGTTGATGACGAAGGCATTCGGTGGCACCGCATAACAACCGGTTGCAGTGGACGGTCTGCCACGCGACCCGTCGCTGAACCGGAGCGTTAGGAGGCTGCTGAAAAGCTCACTCCGTGGTCCGAGTCTGGCGTTGAAGTGAGCGCCCCAGCCAACGAGCGGCGATGCGCGGCGAAGAGAGCCATCAGAGTTCGGCGGTCAGCTACGTTTTCGTGGAAGATCGCATTCCGGCGGATCACCCGCTGCGGGCGATCCGGCGAATGACGAACGAAGGACTGAAGCGCATGGGCCCGGCCTTCGACGAGCTTTACTCGTGGACCAGCCGGCCGTCGCTAGGAATAGGACGAACTTTCGGGTAAGGGCGCAGGTCCGATAAGCGGCGACTCCGTTTACTGGGCGCTGATACTTCTTATCGACTGACCTCAGATATCAGCCCCAGCACCTTCCGCGCCGCCGCCGGGATCTGCGTCCCCGGGCCGAAGATCGCCTGCACGCCCGCCGCCTGCAGCATCTTGTAGTCCTTGGGCGGGATGATGCCGCCGACGGTGACGACGATGTCGCCGGCGCCTTCCTTCTTCAGCTCCTCGATCAGCTGCGGCACGAGCGTCTTGTGGCCGCCCGACTGCGTCGAGACGCCGATCACGTGCACGTCGTTCTCGATCGCCTGGCGGGCTACTTCGTCGGGGGTCTGGAAGAGCGTGCCGACGTCGACGTCGAAGCCCAGGTCGGCAAAGGCCGTGGCGATCACCTTGGCGCCGCGGTCGTGGCCGTCCTGACCGATCTTGGCAACGAGGAGACGCGGACGCCGGCCGTGCGCGGCGGCAAAGGCGTCGACGTCGCGCCGCAGCGCCTGCCACTCGGCGTCGTCGCCGTAGGCGGCGCCGTAGACGCCGCTGATCGAGCGGACCTCGGCGTGGTAGCGGCCCCAGGCCTTCTCGAGGGCGCTCGAGATCTCGCCGAGCGTGGCGCGGGCGCGCGCCGCCTCGACCGCCAGCGCCAGTAGATTGCCTTTGCCGCTGCCGGCGGCGGCGGTGAGTGCGTCGAGCGTCGCTGCTACCTGCTGCGCGTCGCGCGTCTCGCGGATCTTCTGCAGGCGCGCTATCTGCGCTTCGCGCACTGCCTTGTTGTCGATCTCGCGGGTGTCGATCTCCGGCTCTTCCGGCAGCCGGAACTTGTTGACGCCGACGATCACGTCCTCGCCGCGGTCGATGCGCGCCTGCCGGCGGGCCGCGGTCTCCTCGATGCGCAGCTTCGGCATCCCGGCCTCGATCGCCTTGGTCATGCCGCCGAGCTTCTCGACCTCTTCGATGATGCCGAGCGCCTTGCGCGCCAGCGCGTGCGTCAGCGACTCCATGAAGTACGAGCCGGCCCAGGGATCGACCACCTTCGGGATGCCGGTCTCGAGCTGCAGGATGAGCTGCGTGTTGCGGGCGATGCGCGCCGAGGCGTCGGTCGGCAGCGCGATCGCCTCGTCGAAGGAGTTGGTGTGCAGCGACTGCGTGCCGCCGAACACCGAGGCCATGGCCTCGATCGTGGTGCGGACGATGTTGTTGTAGGGATCCTGCTCGGTCAGCGATGCGCCCGAGGTCTGGCAGTGCGTGCGCAGCATCAGCGACTGCTGCTTCCGGGGATTGAAGTGCTTCTTCATGAGCGTCGCCCACAGCAGGCGCGCGGCGCGCATCTTGGCGATCTCCATGTAGAAGTTCATCCCGATCGCCCAGAAGAACGAGAGCCGGCCGGCGAACTGGTCGATGTCGAGCCCCTTCGAGAGCGCGGCGCGCACGTACTCGAGCCCGTCGGCGATGGTGAAGGCGAGCTCGAGGTCGCACGTCGCGCCGGCTTCCTGCATGTGGTAGCCGCTGATCGAGATCGAGTTGAACTTCGGCATCTCCCGCGACGTGTACTCGATGATGTCGGCGACGATCCGCATCGAGGCCGTGGGCGGATAGATGTACGTGTTCCGCACCATGAACTCCTTGAGGATGTCGTTCTGGATGGTGCCGGTGAGCTCGGCGCGCGCGACGCCCTGCTCCTCGCCGGCGACGATGAAGGAGGCGAGCACCGGCAGCACGGCGCCGTTCATGGTCATCGACACCGACATCCTGTCGAGCGGGACGCCGTCGAAGAGGATCTTCATGTCCTCGACCGAGTCGATGGCGACCCCGGCCTTGCCGACGTCGCCGACGACGCGCGGATGGTCGGAGTCGTAGCCGCGGTGGGTGGCGAGGTCGAAGGCCACCGAGAGCCCCATCTGCCCGGCCGCCAGGTTCGCCCGGTAGAAGGCGTTGGACTCCTCGGCGGTCGAGAAGCCGGCGTACTGCCGTATCGTCCACGGCTGTCCCGCGTACATGGTCGCCCGCGGTCCGCGCAGGAAAGGGTAGACGCCGGGCAGCGTGTCCATGAAATCCAGGCCGGCGACGTCGGCGGCGGTGTAGAGCGGCTTCACGTCGATGCCTTCGGGGGTGTGCCAGACGAGGTCGGCGGGGTCCTTGCCCTTGCGCTCCCTGGTGGCGATCTCGGTCCACTGCGTGAGGTCGGCGGTCGGCTTGGTCTCGGACATAGGGCGCCAAGATTGACCATCCGCTGCGGGCGTTCAACCGGCGCCGGTGCTGCCGCCGCGCGTGGTCGGCTGACCGGGCTGCTCGGGGCCGACGCGGTACGGCCGCATCATCTCGTTGTCTTCGTGCTCGATGATGTGGCAGTGCCAGACGAACTGACCGGGGTGGTCGAAGCGCGCTCGTATGCGCGTGACCTGTCTGGGATAGGCGGTCACCGTATCCTTGAAGCCGGTCTCCCAGGCCGCCGGCGGTGTGACGTCGCCGGTCGGCGTGAGCGGCAGGGCGAGATCCTCGCCCTCCTCGTCCTCGGCATCGGGCTCGAGCCTCTCGCGGTTCACGACGGCGAACGCCACCGCGTGCACGTGCATCGGATGTGCGTCCTCCGTCGTGTTGTAGAACTCCCAGACCTCGGTTGCACCGACCGCCGGATCCTCGGTCACCGGGTGCATCCATTCCAAATGTACGGGCCTGCCGTCCTTGCCGACCACGCCGAGGAGCGCCTGGAGCGGGCCGTCGACCTCGTTGTCGTTGGCGTCCGTACCGCTGCCGTTCTTCTCGATGAGGGCGAGCTTGCGCGTCACGGTGGCCTGCGGGAGGGCGGCGATCGCGGGGAGCACCAGGAACTCCGGCGGCGTGGTCGCATCCGCCGAGGTCGCCGCGACGATCCTGAACTGGAGGATCTGCCCGGTCGTGTCCGGGTCGGAAGGCGCGAAGTCCTCGCCGGGGGAACCGCCTGCGAACGGTTCCTCCGGTCCCAGGTTCCGCAGGACGTATTCGCCCTCGGCGACTGCGGTGAAGTCCACGATCACGTCGGCTCGTTCGGCGAGCCCCAGCGGGATCCGGTGGCCCGCCGCGGTGACATCGACCGGGGCGGCCAGGAAGCCGCCGTCGTTCCCGATCTGCCACACGCGGACGCCGCGGATACCGCTGAAGTCCAGGATCAGGAACCGCGACTGGCACCCGTTCAGGAAGCGGAACCGGTAGCGTCGCCGCTCGACCTCGAGGTACGGCCAGGTGTTGCCGTTGGCGATCAAGGTGTTGCCGAAGAACTCGGGGTTCCAGATCGGCGCGAAGCCCCCTTCTTCCGGAATGAACGGACCGGTGACGCCGTCGAAGAAGTCGCGCGCATCGGGATAGAAGAGGGACCCGTCCCTGTTGAAGGCGCGGTCCTGGATCGCGATCGGGATCTCGTAGTACGCGGTTGCGGCCGGGTCGTCGCCCTCCTGCGGCGCCGGGCCCGGGAGGACCGCCGGGGCGCCGCTGCGGCTGTCGCGTACCGCGGCGTCGCCGTCGGGGCCGCCGCGGACGAGGAAGAAGCCGGCGGGTCCGGCGTAGACGTTGAGGCGCGTTATCCCCAGCGCGTGGTCGTGGTACCAGATGGTCGAGGCGCGGTTGCCGTTCGGGTACTGGCAGATCGCGAAGCCCGGCCCCCACTCGACGCCGTGCGCTGCCGCCGCCTTCCGGGCGAAGAAGTCGTACCACGAGCCGACCGCGGCGTAGCCCGCGGGGATGTCGGTGGCGTCGGGGAGGAACCACGCTTCGGCGTAGCCGTCGCTCTCATCGCCGACGCCGACCGCGCCGTGGACGTGGACGACCATCGGCACCGGTCCGGTGTAGGGCTCGGGCGGGTCGTCGAAGATCGGGCGGGAGTCGCGGCCCGACTCGCCGCCGGCGGGATTCGCCCAGTGCAGCGTCGGGTCCACGGGCAGGAGGTGCGGAAGAGCCGTGCCGTCGTCGGCCTTGAGGTCGTTGATCCACTTGATCCGCGTCGGCACGCCCGCCGTGGCCTCGATCGTCAGCGACGGTGCGTTGTGCAGCAGCAGCGCCCCCTCGGCCATCGCGGTCACCGGACCGTAGCCCCACAGGAGGGTCTTCGGGTAGCCGGCGGGCAGCACCTGCTGCGCGAACTGTCGCAGCGAGATCTCGTAGTAGTCGATCGGACCGTTGGCGGTCTCGATTACCGCCGCTCGCGGCATCACCGGCGGGATGAGGAGCGGCGTCGTGAACTTCGGGATCGTCGCCGGATCGAGAGAGGCGGCCGTGGCAGCGGACGTCTTACCCGAGGTAGCGCACGCCGCCAGTGCGCCCGCGTATACCCACGAGCCCACCGTTGCGCTCCACTTGATGAACTCGCGCCGCGTCAGCATCGCCGATTCTCCGGCCGGGTGTCGCCGGCGACGGTCAGGGTCGCGGGAGGTTGGATGGTCGCATCGGTCGGATCGTCGGGAAGGGCGCATAGGCCGGGCCCCCTAGCGTTATTGAGAATGAGTGTCAATTTCCGCTGTAGTCGGCGCTGGGGGTGGGCACGCGTGTTCTTGCGCGCCGCAGCCTACGCTTGCGCCGGAAATTGCGGGCCGCGGGCGCGAAATCGTGCATGCGGACGCGATCGACGGCCGGGCATCGTCATTGCTGAGCGGCATGCGCCTGCGTTCATGGTGGAGCGGCTGGGTGGGACTCGTGCTCGTCGGCGTCGTTGCGACCGCGTCGCCAGCGGGCGCCGACAGTGTCAGCGCGGCGGGCGATGTCGTGCAATTCGTCCCGGCGCTGATGGGCCTTGGCCTCACCTATTGGTACGACGCCGACGCCGAGCGGCACGCCAGGGTCGAGGCGGAGACGACGCCCGCCACCGGCGACCGGAGCTTCGCCTACCGAGCGCTTCTCGGCCGCGATGCGACCGGCAGGCTGCAACTTCTCGAGTCGGGCGTGCTCACGGGTGCCGCGACGCTCCTCTTGAAGGCGACCGTCGACAAGAAGCGGCCGAATGGCCATGACCACTCGTTCCCCTCGGGACACACCGCCGATGCCGCGTTCGGGGCGATGTTTCTGCAGCGCCGGTATGGATGGTGGTACGGTGTTCCGGCGTTCGCGCTCACCGGGTTCGTCGCTTGGAGCCGTGTCGAGTCGCGCGAGCACTTCGCCGAAGATGTGATCGCCGGCGCCGGTATCGGCTTCGTGAGCAGCCTCATCTTCACGCGACCCTGGCACGGCGTCGAGATCGCCCCGACGGCGGGAGGAGGCACGTACGGCGTGGCGCTGCGCGCGAGCTGGTGACCTCGCTCGCCCGTACGACGGCGGGCTGCCGGACGCGCAAGCGGGCCTTGCGTGCCCGGCGCGGACGGCGGTCGCTGGTTCCGCCTCCCGGCGGCGTGGCGGCGCCGCCGGGCGTCAGGTTCCCGGTGCGGGCGACGGCGGGGGCGGGGCGGCATCGGAGGTTTCCGGTGCGTCGTCCAGCGTCACCGTCACGTGCGGCGGCGTTTCGTACGCCGCGACCGAGTGCGGCGCGTTCTTGGCGAGATCGACGACGATGCGCGCCTTTCCGGGTGCGGGCTGTCCGGTGCGGATCTGCTGCACGAGGCCGTCGTCGACCCGGACCGGTCCGGCGGCCTCGGGAGCGATGACCGTCTCCTCGAAGTCCAGTACGAGGCGCCGGGCGCTCCGGCGCGCCTCCTCGCCGCCGAGGACGCTGACATGGAAGGGGAGGGGGCGCGACAGCATGATGATGACTTTGCTCGCCGCCGCCTCGGTCTTGAAGGTGATGCGTTCGATTCGCCCCGGCGGCTCGGCGCCGGCCGCAGAGTGCGCTGCGGGCGCCGCCAGTGCCGCCAGCGCCAGCAGTGTCAGGACGCTACGGAGGCGTCCGGCTCGTTCGCTTGCCTGCATGCGCATCTCCGCTCCCCGTCCTCATCCTTGCGCCCGCGGTTAGCGGGTGCAGCTCAGTCGCAGCGCTACGGGCGGCGCCGGTCTCGAGACCGGCGCCGCCCGTGCGGACAACCATGAGCCGGAGGCGCGAGCGCCGCTCCGGCCGTCTGCGCTCAGCCGCCCCGGCGCGGTGTCGGCGGCCGGCTCTTGCAGAACACGTCGCGCGCGAACTGCTGCATCTTCGGCGTGTTGCCGAGGATCTCCCGCGCCTCGACCGAGCGGCATTCGGGCGTGATCTTCGCGAGCTCGGCATTGATCTCGCGGCCGTGGTCGCAATCCGCGAGCGAGACCACGTGCAGGCAGGTGCCGGGCTTCGCCGCCACGAGCGCGCGCGCCGCGGCGATGGGGTCGCCGCCGGTGTTGGAGCCGCCATCGGTGACGACGATCACCGCGGTCCGGCCCTTGGCGCCGCTCACCACCGGCGTCAGCTCCTCGAATCCCTTGGCCATCGGCGTCAGACGCAGCGAGACCGGCTGCCGGTCCGGAATCCATCCGATGCGCGTCGCCAGCGAGTTCTGATCATGAACGTAGGGGGCCTTCACTTCCGCGAACGGCGCGAACAGATAGAGCGCCGAATCGAGGCAGCAGAACTTCGACGGCACCTCTTGGTTCAGCTCGAGGAGTGTCTGCTTGGCGAGTACTTCCTTCACCTCGCCCGCCTCGGCGTGTGATTTGTACATCGAGCCCGACTGGTCGACGAAGAGGACGAAGTTGTCGACCTTCGGCAGGTCGCAGCCCGCCAGCTCGGCCTCGGCGACTCGCGGCGTCGCCCCGGTGGCGAGCGCCACTGCGAGGATGCCTGCACACCACACCATTCCCTTCATTTACGATCTTCCTTTCTCCAGGCCGTGCGGCCTGTATCTCGCGGTCCATGGTCTTCCGGCCGGTCGTTGGCTCGGGCCGGCGCCCGGGGGGCGGTGCTGCACCCAGTAGTTTACGGACGGGGTGGCCGCAAGCGCCACCCCGGAAGTGCCGGCGGCGGGAAACGGCCGGATGCCCGGGTCCCGGACCGGGTATCCGGCCGCACGGCGGCGGCGGTCAGAAGCCCGCGGCGGTCACCGTCATCCGATTGGTGATGGCGCCCGGGCCGGGGAGGCCGCCCACGGCGTTCACGGCGGCCGCGTACGCGCGTCAGGGCGGTACGATGTCGCTCCAAGTCTCGGTCAGTACGTCCTTGCCGTGGCGCAGGAAGCCGCGCAGCTCGGTCGGCTGGCCCGGCTGCAGTTGCCGCACCCGCACCATCATGCGCCACATGCCGGTCGCCTCGACGCGGTAGGCGTTGCTCTCGAGGATCTCGCCGTTCAACGGCGCGGTGACGACCGCCTGCACGGGCGCAGTCGCGGGCAGGGCGGCGAGCGCCGGGCCGGTGAAGTCGACGACGAACTGCCGCTCGTCGGCGCCGAGCTCCGCGAAGCCGCGGCCGGTGCGGGTCTGCACCACCCAGCCCCCCGGCGGATGCTGCAGGTCGGCGCCCTGCCAGTGCAGGCGATAGGCGAAGTCGAGCGGCGCGCCGACCGGCGGCGCCTCCTTCGGCACCCAGTAGGCGACCGAGTTGTCGTTGGTCTCGTCGGCGGTGTGCAGCTGTACGAGCTCGACGCGCCCGGGCCCCCACGATCCGCTCGGTTCCACCCAGGCGCTCGGACGGAGCTCGTAGCGGGCTTCGCTGTCTTCGTAGCTCGCGAAGTTGCGATCGCGCTGCATGAGACCGAAGCCGCGGAGGTCGCGCATCGCGAACGACGTGGTGAAGGTGCGGTCCGGGTTCAGGAGCGGCCGCCACAGCCACTCGCCGTCGCCGGTCGCCACCGAGAGCCCGTCGGAATCGTGCACCTCGGGCCGGAAGTCGGTGCGATGCGGCTGGTTCTCGCCGAAGAAGTACATGCTGGTGAGCGGCGCCAGCCCGAGCGTGGCGACGGGCGCGCGCAGGAAGATCCGGGCGCGGACGTCGATCACGGTTGCGGCGCCGGGGTGGACCTCGAAGCGGTAGGCGCCGCTCGCCCGCGGCGAGTCGAGGAGCGCGTAGATGGTGAGCGTCCGCGCGTCGGCGGTCGGGCGCACGAGCCAGAATTCGGTGAAGTCCGGGAACTCCTCGCCCTGGCCGCCGACGGTGTCGAGCGCCAGTCCGCGCGCCGAGAGGCCGTAGCGGAGCCCGCTACCGAGGGCGCGGAAGTAGCTGGCGCCGAGGAAGACGACGAGCTCGTCCTTGTAGGCGGGAGCGTTCAGCGCGTAGTGGACGCGGAAGCCGGCGAAGCCGAGGTCGCCCCACGCGGCGGGCGAGAGCTTGTTCTTGCCGTAGTCGAAGTCGGCGCGATCGTAGGGGATGTGGCGGACGCCGTCGGGAGCCACCTCGTTGATGCGTACCGGTACGGTCTGGAACTTGCCGAGGTGGAAGAACATCACCTCGAACGGCAGCTTCTGGGCGCGCCACAGCGCGTGATCGGGACGGTAGCGGATGTCGCGGTACTGGTCGTAGCTGAGGGCCGCGAGCTCCTTGGGCGCCGGCCGGGCATCGCGATGGTAAGGGCGCTGCGCCTGCGCCTCGGCGCGGGCCGCGACGTCGTCGAAATCGAAGGCCGCCGCCGGCGCCGCCGCCGCCAATGTCGCCAACGCCGCCAGTGCCGCCAGGACGGGGCCGCGCCGGCGGCGGCGCCGCGCCGCGCCCGGCGCCGCCCCGCTGCCGGCGCTCATCGGCGCTCTACCTGGCTCACGTCGCGGACGGCGCCCATGGCGGCGCTCGTCGTCATCGCCGCGTAGGCGCGGAGCGCTTCGGATACCTGGCGCTGGCGCTGCGGGCGGTAGCCGGCGGCGCCGCGGGCGCGCATCGCTTGGCGCCGCTGCGACAGGACCTCGTCGCTCACCAGCAAGTCGATCGTGCGCGCCGGGATGTCGATGCGGATGCGATCGCCCTCCTCGACGAGCGCGATGTCGCCGCCCTCGGCGGCCTCGGGCGACACGTGGCCGATCGAGAGCCCGCTCGTGCCGCCGCTGAAGCGGCCGTCGGTCACGAGCGCGCACACCTCGCCGAGGCCCCGCCCCTTCAGGAACGACGTCGGGTAGAGCATCTCCTGCATCCCCGGGCCGCCCTTCGGACCTTCATAGATGATGAAGACGACGTCCCCCGCTTTGATCTTGCCGCCGAGGATGGCTTCGCACGCGGTCTCCTGGGAGTGGAAGATGCGCGCCGTGCCCTCGAACTTCCAGATGCGCTCGTCGACGCCGGCGGTCTTCACGATGCAGCCGTCGCGCGCGATGTTGCCGTGGAGGACGGCGAGGCCGCCGTCGCTCGAGTAGGCGTGGGCGACGTCGCGGATGCAGCCGCCGGCAGCGTCGTCGTCACGGCTCGCGAAGTAGGTGTCCTGCGAGAAGGCGACCGTGGTGCGGACGCCTCCGGGTGCAGCGAGGGTGCGTGCCCGCGCCTCGGCGCTTGCCGTCGCCCGCCGCACGTCGTTCTCGTCGATCGCCTCGCCGAGGGTGCGCGCGTGGACCGTGCCGGCTTCGCGGTGGATCAGGCCGGCGCGGTCGAGCTCGCCGAGGATGGTGAAGATGCCGCCGGCGCGGTGCACGTCCTCGACGTGGTACTCCGACGACGGCGCTACCTTCGCGAGCGTCGGGACGCGGCGCGACAGCGCGTCGATGTGCGGCATGCGGAAGTCGACGCCGGCTTCGCGCGCGATGGCGAGGATGTGGAGCACGGTGTTGGTCGAGCCGCCCATCGTGATGTCGAGCGCCATCGCGTTCTCGAAGGCGGCGAAGGTGGCGATGCGGCGGGGAGTGATCGAGTCGTCGCCCTCGAGGTAGCGCTGCTTCGCCATGGCGACGATGCGCTTCGCTGCCGCCTCGAAGAGCTCCCAGCGCCGCACGTGGGTCGCGAGCAGCGTGCCGTTCCCCGGCAGTGCCAGGCCGAGAGCCTCGGCGAGGCAGTTCATGCTGTTGGCGGTGAACATGCCCGAGCACGAGCCGCAGGTCGGGCACGCCGAGCGCTCCATCTGCTCGAGCTCGGCGTCGCTCACCGTTTCGTCGCCGGCCGCGATCATGGGGTCGATGAGGTCGAGCGCCCGGGCCGCGAGCGGCTTGCCGTCGCGGTCGTGCGTGCCCGCGAGCTTGCCGGCTTCCATCGGGCCTCCCGAGACGAAGATGGCCGGGACGTCGAGGCGCATGGCCGCCATCAGCATGCCGGGGGTGATCTTGTCGCAGTTGGAGATGCAGATGAGCGCGTCGGCGCAGTGGGCGTTCACCATGTACTCGACGCTGTCGGCGATCAGGTCGCGGCTCGGCAGCGAGTAGAGCATGCCGCCGTGGCCCATGGCGATGCCGTCGTCGACGGCGATGGTGTTGAACTCGACGCCCCAGCCGCCGGCCGCGTCGATGACCTTCTTCACGCGCTGGCCGACCTCGTGGAGGTGGACGTGGCCGGGGACGAACTGGGTGAAGCTGTTGGCGATGGCAATGATCGGTTTCTGGAAGTCGGCGTCCGTCATGCCGGTGGCGCGCCAGAGGGCTCGCGCTCCGGCCATGTTGCGGCCCGCGGTCGAGGTGCGGCTGCGATATCCGGGCTTGTTCATGGGCGCGACTCTACATGGAAATCGCCGGCCGGCCCACTGCTGCGGCGGCCGCGCCGCGGCGCACCTGGCCATCCGGGCCGCGGCCCGCTAGCACTCCCTCTCCACGATGGGCGACACGGGATCGGCATCGACGCGGCGCGTGCTCCTCGCGAGCCTCGTCGGCACGGCGGTCGAGTTCTACGACTTCTACATCTACGGCACTGCCGCGAGCCTCGTCTTCGGCGCCCTCTTCTTCCCGGCCGTGAGCCCTTCGGCGCAGCTGCTTTCGGCGTACGCGACCTTCACGGTCGCGTTCGTCGCGCGTCCGGTCGGCGCGGTGGCGTTCGGGCACTTCGGCGACCGCATCGGTAGGAAGTCGACGCTCGTCGCCTCGCTCCTCCTGATGGGGCTCTCCACCTTCGCGATCGCCTTCCTGCCGTCGTACCAGCAGGCGGGGTGGATCGCGCCGGCGCTGCTCTGTGGCCTCCGCTTCGGCCAGGGCTTCGGGCTCGGCGGCGAATGGGGCGGCGCCGCGCTCCTCGCGGTCGAGCACGCGCCGCCGGGATGGCGGGCCCGCTACGGCATGTTCCCGCAGCTCGGCGCTCCGGTCGGTTTCATCGCCGCCAACGGCTTGTTCCTGCTCCTCGGCCTGGCGCTCACGCCGGAGCAGTTCGCTGCCTGGGGCTGGCGCCTGCCGTTCGTCGCCAGCGTCGTACTGATCGGGCTCGGGCTCTGGGTGCGCCTGCGGCTCGGTGAGACGCCGGCCTTCCGGCGGGCGCTGCGCGCGGCGCCGCCGCCGCGCGTCCCCCTAGCCGAGGTGCTGCGCGGCCATCTCCTGCCGGTGCTCGGCGGCACGGGCGCGGTCGTCTGCTGCTTCGCGCTCTTCTATCTGACGACGGTCTTCGCGCTCGGCTACGGGACGCGCATCCTCGGCTACCGGCGCGAGGCCTTCCTGGCGCTCCAGCTCGGTGCGATCCTCTTCATGGCCGCGGGCACGATCGTCGCCGGCTGGTGGTCCGACGCCGCGAGCCCGCGCCGCGTGCTCATGACCGGGTGCGTTCTCGCCGTCGGCGCCGGCGCCCTGCTGGCGCCCCTCTTCGGGGCGCGCTCGCCGGCTCTCGTCTTCGTCTTCCTCGCCGGAGGGCTCTTCGTGATGGGCCTCGTCTATGGGCCGCTCGGCGCCTTCCTGCCGGGCCTCTTCCCGGCGCGGGTCCGTTACACCGGGGTGTCGATCGCCTTCAACGTCGGCGGCATCATCGGCGGCGGCCTGGCGCCGATGCTCGCCCAGGTGCTCGCCGACGCGGGCGGCCTCTGGCTCGTCGGCCTCTATCTAGCGGCAACGAGCGTCGTGAGCTTCGCGGCGCTCGCCATGCTCGGGCGGCCGCCGGTCGATTGAGCGCCGGCTCGGTAGGGCGGCGCGGCGGCCGCGGGCGTCACGCCGGCACCGGGCCGCGCAGGCGGATCGCCTCGTTGGCGAGGAAGTCGCAGCGCTCGTTTTCGACGTGGCCGTCGTGGCCGCGCACCCAGTGCCAGCGCAGCGTGTGCCGGCCGGCCTCGGCGTCGAGCGCCTCCCAGAGGTCGGCGTTCTTCACCGCCTTCCTGTCGGCGGTGCGCCAGCCGTTGCGCTTCCACTTGGCGAGCCAGCTCTGCATGCCGTTTCGCAGGTACTGCGAGTCGGTGTAGAGGTCGACCTCGCAGGGCTGCTTCAGGTGGCGCAGCCCTTCGAGCGCCGCTTGCAGCTCCATGCGGTTGTTGGTGGTCTCGGGCGCGTAGCCGGTGATCTCGCGGCGGTGCGGTCCCGAGACGAGGATCGCCGCCCAGCCGCCGGGCCCGGGGTTTCCCCGGCACGCGCCGTCGGTGAAGATGTCGACGCGAGTCATCGCCGCGCCACCGCCCTCAGCTCCGTACAGCGGCGCCCCAGTAGTTGAACGTGAGGAGCCTCGGTCCCGGGAGGTAGAGGGTCGAGAGCTCCGGCAGCGTGAATCCCGCGGCCTCGAGCAGCTCCGGAATCCGGCGGTTCAGGTTGCAGCCGCCGGCCAGGCGTCGCCAGAGCGGATTCAGGCGGTCCTGCCAGCGCGCGACGTCGGCATCCGGGGCGCGGCCGTGCTCGGAGAAGAGGAGGGTGCCGCTCGGGCGCAGCACGCGCCGCATCTCGGCGAGAGCGGCGGCGACGTCGGGGATGGTGCAGAGCGTGTACGTGACCACGATGCTGTCGATCGAGTCCTCGGGAAGCGGGATCGCCTCGCCCGACACCGGTAGGAACTCGATCGGCAGCTCGGTGGCGGCGGCGCGCTGGCGCGCCAGCTGCTGCAGTCCGAGCGCGGGGTCGAGGGCGTAGAGCTTGGCGACGCGGGTGCGATCGTAGTGCGGCAGGTTCAGTCCGGAGCCGACTCCGATCTCGAGCACCTGCCCGCGCGCCCGGGGCACGATCTTCTCGCGCTGCCGACGGATCGGCTTCTGCCGCATCGCCCAGTCGAGGAGGGCGGGGAAGACGTAGGTAGCGTAGAGGCCCATGCCGATCACCGTTCGCGGATGCGGGCGAATGTACGCCTCGATTGCGGTGCGCTGTCAATCGCAGCGGCGGCGGCGTGCCGGCGGCCGCGGTGGCTGCGGCGGGAAATGTCGAGTAGTCCGGGGAGAGCCATGGCGGACGCAGCCGGACGCGGCATCGATCTCTCGTGGCTCGTGACGCTCCGCTGGGGGGCGCTCGCGGGCCAGCTGGCCACGATCCTCGCCGTCGACCTGATCATGGGCATAGCGCTGCCGCTGGCGCCGCTGGCGGGGGTGCTGGCGATCGGGGCCGCGAGCAACCTCGGGATCGCGGCGTGGCGGCGCAGCGCCGCCGTCGAGGACGGGATGCTGGCGGCGGTCATGCTGCTCGACGTCGCACTGCTGACGGCGATCCTCTATCTCACCGGCGGTCCCTTCAATCCCTTTAGCTTCCTCTACCTCGTGAACATCGCGCTCGCGGCGGTGATCCTGCCGGCGGGCTCGGCCTGGGCCATAGCCGGAGTCTCGCTGGCGCTCTTCGGCGGCCTCTTCTTCGCGTACGTGCCGCTGCCGCTCGCCGGCCACGGCCTGGGGCACGACCATGCGGTGGGCGGCGAGCACCCGATCTCCATGCACGTCCAGGGGATGTGGGTGGCGTTCGGGGTGGCGGCCGCGTTCATCGTCTATTTCATCCAGCGCGTGCGCCGAGCCCTGGCGGTGCGCGACGCCGAGCTCGCCGAGCTCCAGCGGGACGCTGACCGCCACGAGAAGCTCGCCTCGCTGGCGACGCTCGCGGCCGGTGCGGCGCACGAGCTGGCGACGCCGCTGTCGACTATCGCCGTCGTCGCCAAGGAGCTCGAACGTGCCCTCGGTGGCGGCGCCAGCGACGCCGCCGCGGCGGCCGACGCGCGCCTGATCCGCGAACAGGTGCAGCGCTGCCGCGACATCCTCGAGCAGATGGCCGCCGACGCCGGCGAGAGCTCCGGTGAAGCGCCGGCGACGACGACGGTGGCGGCGCTCGTCGCCGCCGCGGTCGCTGCCCTGCCGGAGCGCGCGCGCATCGACAGCGATGCCGCCGCCGTCGCGGCGTGGACCTGCGGGCCGCCGCGCGCCGTCGCCCAGGCGCTGCGCGGCGTCATCAAGAACGCCCTCGAGGCCTCGACCGGCACCGTACGCGTCACCGTCCGCGCCGGCGCCGCGGCGTCCGGGGGCGGCGGCAGCTGGCTCGTCGCCGTCAGCGACGGCGGCGCCGGGATGCCGCCGGAAGTCCTGGCGCGCGCCGGCGAGCCCTTCTTTACCACCAAGAACAGCGGCGGCGGCGCGCGCGGCATGGGCCTCGGGCTCTTCCTGGCGCGGGTGGTGCTCGAGGGGCTCGGCGGCGGGCTCGAGATCGCCTCCGAGCTCGGGCGCGGCACCACGGTGACGCTCGTCCTCCCCGCTGCCGGCGGCGCGGCGGAGCGCCGCGTTGACAGCGGCGCCGCACCCGGCATGGTGGAGGACCCCGGGCGCCGCACCCCATGACCGACGACCGTGTCTCCGCCGGCGCTGGCGCGCCCTCGCTCCTGATCGTCGACGACGACGACGTGTTCCGCACGCGTCTCGCGCGCGCGTTCAGCGAGCGGGGCTACGACGTCCGCGCCGCCGCCGGCTACGCCGAGGCGCTCGGGCTCGCGCGCGAGGACTCGCCCGAGATGGCCGTCGTCGACCTGCGCATGCCCGGACCGTCGGGGCTCGAGCTGGTGCGCGACTTGAAGGCGCTCGACCCGAGCACGCGCGTCCTCGTCCTCACCGGCTACGGCTCGATCGCGACCGCGATCGAGGCGATGCGGATCGGCGCCACCTACTACCTCCAGAAGCCCGCCGACGTCGACGACATCATGGCGGCGTTCGCGCGCGGCGAAGCCCCGCCCCTCGATCCGCCGCCGGCGGCGTACACTGCGCCGTCGCTGGCGCGCGCCGAGTGGGAGCACATCAGCCGCGTGCTCTCCGACTGCGGCGGCAGCATCTCGGAAGCGGCGCGCCGCCTGGGACTCCACCGCCGCTCGCTGCAGCGAAAGCTCCAGAAGTACCCGCCGCGGCACTGAGTACGTCCCCCGAACGCTGCCAGCAGACCTGCTCCGCAGCGAAAGCTCCGGAAGTATCCGCCGCGGCTCCGAGGGCGGAACGGCGCCGCCGCCGCGGTCGCGGCGTCGATCGGGGCCGCCGGCAGCGGAGCCGTCGGCGGCGGCCGGCGCGGTTGCACCGCCCCGGCCGCGATGCCATGAGACGCCCATGCCAGCCATCCAGCGGAGGTCGGCGCCGTGAAGCGGAGGAGCTTCGCTTGAAGGTGCGCCGGTCGCGAGTACGACGTACCGCGTGCGCGGCGGTGCTGGCGGCGACTCTGATCGGCGCGGCCGCGGCGGCTGCCGATATTCAGTCGGACGAGCGCGGGCAGGTTGCCGTGCTCCCGGCGGCGCCGGGTCCGCACTGGCTGTGGGTGCCGGACCGCGTGCTCCGCCACGCCGCGCTCTTCGACGGCGACAGCGGCGCCATGATCGGCGTCGTCGACGGCGCCTTCAGCGTCAGCGGCCCGGCGCCGATCCTGGCCCCGAAGCGCGGCGAGATCTACGTCGTCGACGCGGTCTACGCGCGCGCCTACCGCGGCGAGCGCAAGGACTACGTCACCATCTACGATGCGACGACGCTGGCGGTGCGCGGCGAGATCGAGATCCCGCCGCGTTCGGCGAGCATCAGCCACGGCTGCCAGCTCGCCGCCGTGCTCGACGACGAGCGCTTCCTCGTGGTCTTCAATCAGGATCCGGCGAACTCGGTGTCGATCGTCGACCTCGAGGCGCGGCGGTTCGTCGACGAGATCATGATCGCCGGCTGCGCCCTCGTCTATCCGACGGGCGGCAGCCGGTTCGCCGCGCTCTGCGGCAACGGCACCGCGGTCGAGGTCGAGCTCGACGCGACCGGCCACCAGAAGCGCGTGGCGCGGAGCGCCAAGTTCTTCGACGTCGTCGCCGACCCGGTGACGGAGAAGGGCGTGCGCGACGGCTCCCGGTGGCTCTTCGCGTCCTTCGCGGGGCAGGTCCACGCCGTCGATTTCTCCGGCGAGCAGCCGGTCGCGGCCCCGGCCTGGTCGCTGTTCACGGAAGCCGAGCGCGCCGCCGGGTGGCGCATCGGCGGGACGCAGCACCTGGCGCTCCACCGCGCCACGCACCGCCTCTACTCGCTCGTCCACCAGGGCGGCCCCGGCTCGCACAAGGATCCGGGCGCGGCGGTCTGGGTCTACGACGTCGGGCAGGAGAAGCGCGTCCAGGAGATCGCGGTGCCGAGCCTTTTGCCGGCGTTCGCTCGGCCGCTGCTCGAGCTCGAGCGCGGCGGCTGGGGCGATTGGCTCCTGCGCCGGCTGGCGCCGAATCCGGGCGTGCACTCGATCGCCGTGACCCAGGACGCCGCCCCCGTGCTCTTCGTGCGCCACGAGGAGATCGGTGCGGTCGGCGTCATCGACGCCCTCTCGGGGGCGCTGCGGCGGGAGATCGACGAGGCCGGCGTCTCGGGGCCGACGCTGATCGTCCCGGGGCCCTGAGGCGATGTTCGATCCGGTCGTGACGCTCGCGATCCGCGCCGGCTTCGCGCTGCTCTTCGCGACCGCCGCCGCACACAAGCTCCGCGATCGCGCCGGCTTCAGCGCCGTCCTGGCGGCGTACCGCGTGCTACCCGCGGGCGCCGTCGGAGCGGCAGCGGCGGTGATCGCGGTCGCCGAGCTCGCGACCGCGCTCGCGTGGCTGCTTCCGGGGGCCGTCGCCGGCGCCGCCGCGGCGACGGTCGGGCTCCTTGCCCTCTACGCGCTCGCGATCGGCGTCAACCTCGGGCGCGGCCGGCGCGCGATCGACTGCGGCTGCGGCATAGGCGGCGTCGCGCAGCCGCTCGGGGAGGGGCTCCTGGCGCGGAACGCGCTCCTTGCCGCCCTGGCGCTGGCGGCGCTCCGTCCGCTGCCGGCGCGCCCGCTCGGCTGGGTCGACGGCGTCACGGCGGCAGGCGTGGTGGCGGTCGCCGCCGGCATCTGGACCGCGGCGCACGGGCTCGCGGCCGCGGCGGCGCGGGTGCGCGCCGCGAACGCGCGCCGGGCCGTGGCACTCGCAGCGGAGGATCGCCGCTACCTGCCGCTCGAGAGGGCGCCGCGGTGACCGCGCTCCTGGTCTCGAACGCGCTCCTGTGGATCGCGGTCGTCGTCCTCTCCGTGGTGATCGTGGCGCTGGTGCGGCAGATCGGCGTGCTCCACGAGCGCGTCTTCCCGGTCGGCGCGCTGGTGCTGCCGAGCGGGCCGAAAGTCGGTGCGGCGGCGCCGTCCCTCGCGGTCACCGACATTGCCGGCCGCGCCGTCGCCATCGGCGGTGTCGATGCTGCCGGGCGGCGGACGCTCCTCTTCTTCGTCTCGCCGACGTGTCCGATCTGCAAGACGCTCCTCCCGGTGGTGCGCGCTCTCGTCGCCGCGGCGCAGCCGCCGACCCGGCTCGTGCTGGCGAGCGACGGCGACGTCGAATCCCAGCGCGCCTTCGTCGCCCGCGCCGGACTCGGCGACTACCCCTACGTCGTCTCGAGCGACGTCGGACTCGCCTACCAGGTGGGGAAGCTGCCCTACGCGGCGTTGATCGGCGCCGACGGGGTGCTCCTCGCCAAGGGGCTGGTGAACACCCGCGAGCACGTCGAGAGCCTCTTCGAGGCGGCGCGGCTCGGGGTTGCGTCGATGCAGGAATGGTTGCAAGAGCACGAAGCTCGGAGAACGGCATGACGGGACTCGACGCGCTCCTCGAACGCTACGCCCGGCGGCTGGCACGGCGCAGCGACCGCCGCGGGTTCCTGGCGGCGCTCGGCGCCTTCGTGGTCGGCGGTGCGGCGTTGCCGCTGCTGCCGATAGCGCGCGGCTTTGCCGGCGACGGCGGCGCCAAGGGAGCGCCGGCCGAGGTCGCGGGGCCCGAGGGCGATCCCACCCGGTGCGAATACTGGCGGCACTGCGCCATCGACGGCTTCCTCTGCAGCTGCTGCGGCGGCTCGCAGACCACGTGTCCGCCGGGCACCGAGATGGCGCCGCTCACCTGGATCGGCACCTGCCGCAATCCCGCCGACGGCAAGCACTACGCCATCTCGTACAACGACTGCTGCGGGCGCGGCTATTGCGGGCGCTGCTTCTGCAACCGCAACGAGGGCGATCGGCCCGTCTATCACCCGTATCGCAGCAACGACATCAATTGGTGCGTCGGCTCGACGTCGCAGGTCTATCATTGCTCGACGGCGCTGGTGATCGGTCTCGCCGAGGAAGGCCAGCCGGAGAAGTGATGCGGCGTGCTCTCGCCGCCGCGCTGCTCGCCATCGGCCTCGCGCTCCCGGCGCCCGCTGCGGCTGCGGACCGGTCCGCTCCCGAGCCGGTAGCGGCGCGGGACGCGGCCGCCGATGCCCTTGCGGTGCACGACTACCTCCTCAGTTGCGGCGGCTGCCACGCGCTCGACGGCTCGGGCTCGGAGCACGTGCCGGCGCTCCGCGGCCTCGATCGCCTGCTGGCGCGGCCGGGCGGACGCGCCTACCTGGTGCGCGTGCCCGGGGTCACCAACGCGCCGCTCTCGGACGCCCGTCTGGCCGCGCTCCTCGACTGGATCTTCGTCAACTTCGGCAACCGGACGCCGGCAGGCTTCAGCGCCGAGGAGGTCGCCGCCGGGCGGGCGGCGCCGCTCGTCGACCCGATAGCGGCGCGCGCGGCCCTCGAGTGACGCCGGCCTCCGGGGATGCGTTGCAGCCGGCGGCAGACGTGGATATGTCCGCGACCATGACGAGCGACGGCCCGAGTCGTCAGGGCGGCGTGTGCCGCCGATCGACAGCGGTCTACTAGTCGCCACGCGCGGGTCGCCTCGTTCCGCCGCGGGTGGCGGAGGAGGTACGGGGCGATGACGGATACGATCACGCACGACGATCTGGTCGAGGCGTGGCCTCTGCTCGATACGACGGAGCGGCTGCAAGCAGTGGCGCTGTTGCCGCGCCCCGAGGCCGAAGACCTTTTCCTCACCCTGCCGACCCGCGATCAGGCGGAGCTCGTGGTGAACATGGAGCCGGCCGAGCGCCGCATGTGGCTGCGGCTGCTCGCTCCCGACGACGTCGCCGACCTGCTGCAGGAGGCGCCGGCCGAGGATCGGGCGGCGCTGCTGGGGCTCCTCGATCCGGCCACCCGCGGTGAGGTGACGGGGCTCCTCGCCTACGCCGAGGACCAGGCGGGCGGCCTCATGAATCCGCACTACGCGCGCCTGCGCCCGGAGATGTCGGTCGCCGAGGTCCTCGCGTACCTGCACCGCTTCGCGCGCGAGCACAGCGACGGCGTCTATTACGCCTACGTCCTCGACGCCGACCTGCGCCTGCTCGGCACCGTGTCCTTCCGCGAGCTCTTCGCCGCCGATCCGCTGCAGCGGGTCCGCGACGTCATGCGCCCCGATCCCGTGACCGTGCCCGAGAACCTCGATCAGGAGGAGGTGAGCAAGCTCTTCGCCGCCCACCACTTCCTCGCCCTGCCCGTCGTCGACGCCCTCGGCCGCATGAAGGGCGTGGTGACGATCGACGACGTCGTCGACGTCGTCCGCGAGGAGGCAACCGAGGACATCCAGAAGATCGGCGGCACCGAGGCCCTCGGCGCTCCCTACCTCGCCGTCGGCTTCCCGAGCATGATCCGCAAGCGCGCCGGCTGGCTCTCCGCGCTCTTCCTCGGCGAGCTGCTGACGGCGACCGCCATGGGGCGCTACGAGGACGAGATCGCGCGCGCCGTGGTGCTCGCGCTCTTCGTGCCGCTCATCATCAGCAGCGGCGGCAACTCGGGCTCGCAGGCGACGACTCTCGTGATCCGCGCGATGGCGCTCGGCGAGGTCGGACTGCGCGACTGGTGGCGCGTCATCCGCCGCGAGCTGGCGTCCGGCCTCGTGCTCGGCTGCATCCTCGCTGTGATCGGCCTCGTCCGGATCCTCGTCTGGCAGAGCGTCTTCCACGCCTACGGCACGCACTACGCACTGGTCGCCGCCACCGTCGGTTTGAGCCTGATCGGCGTCGTCACCTTCGGCACGCTCGCCGGGTCGATGCTGCCGTTCGTGCTGCGCCGCCTCGGCTTCGACCCGGCGAGCGCCTCGGCGCCCTTCGTCGCCACGCTCGTGGACGTGACCGGACTCGTCATCTACTTCACCGTCGCCAGCGTGGTCCTGCGCGGCACGCTCCTCTGAGCGCGGCCTGGATATGCGGGCGCGATTCCCCTAAGAGGTCGACCTCGGACCGAAACCGACGCCATGATTCCCCTCCTAGTCGTAATCGCCGCCGCCGGCCTATTGGTCATCGTTCTCTACAACCGCTTCGTGCGGCTGCGGAACGTGGTCGACGAGAGCTGGAGCGGGATCGACGTGCAGCTCGAGCGCCGCGGCGACCTGATCCCGAATCTGGTGGAGACGGTAAAAGGATATGCCGCCCACGAGAAGAGCACTCTCGAAGGGGTGGTGGCGCTCCGGGATCGGGCGCACGCGGCGACGACGGTAGCGGAGCGGTCCCAGGCCGAATCGGCGCTGGGCCTCGGACTCGCGCGGCTCTTCGCGCTCGCCGAGGCGTACCCCGATCTCAAGGCCGATGCCGGCTACCGGCAGCTCCAGACCCAGCTCGGCGAGCTCGAGGAGCAGATCCAACTGGCGCGGCGCCTCTACAACGGCGCCGTCCGCGACTACAACACCGCCATCCAGTCGTTCCCCGGCAATTTCCTCGCCGGCATGACCGGCTTCGGCACCCGGCAATTCTTCGAGCTCGACGATCCCGCGCACCGGACGGTCCCGAAGGTCCAGTTCACCTAGCCAGCTTCGGTCCGAGGAGGATCGGTTGGCGGAGCCCGGCGGGCGTCGCCGCCGCCGGCTCAGCGCTTCTTGTCGAGCGAGCGGCGCAGGAGCTCGCCGAACGTACCGAGGCCTTGCGGCTGCTGCATCTTCGCCAGCATCGCCGCTTCTTCCTGCCGCTCGGCGTGCGCGGCGGCTTCCTCGGCGCGGCGCGCGCCCTCGATCATCGAGAGCGACAGGCGGCGCTGTTCGGGCTCGACGGCGAGCACGGTCACCTCGACCTCGTCGCCGACGGCAACCGCCTGCTTCGGGTGCGAGAGGCGGCGATCGGCGGCGATCCGCGATACGTGCACCAGGCCGTCGATGCCGGGCGCGAGCTCGACGAAGGCTCCGAACGCCTCGAGCTTCCGCACCGTGCCGCGCACCGTGGCGCCGACCGGGAAGGTCGTGGCCGCGGTCGTCCACGGATCGACGGCGAGCGCGCGCAGCGACAGGCCGACCCGTCGCTGCCCGGTCTTGGCGTCGGGCTCGATCTTCACGACCTGCGCTTCGACCGTGTCGCCGACCTTCAGGACCTCCGAGGGGTGGCGTCCGCGCGCGTAGCCGAGCTCGCTCACGTGCAGCAGGCCCTCGACGCCGCCGAGATCGACGAAGGCGCCGAAATCCCGGATCGAGGTGACAGTGCCCTGGACGGTGGCGCCTACGCGCAGGCGCTCCCACGTCGTTGCGGCGAGCCGCGCCGCCTCCTCCTCGAGGAGCCGGCGGCGCGAGACGACGATACTGCGGCCGCTGCCCTCGATCTTGGTGACGTGGAACCGCAGGCGCTGGCCGACGTATGCGGCGGCTTCGCGGCGCCGGACGTCGATCTGCGACGCCGGACAGAAGGCGCGCAGCCCGAGGATCTGGACGTCGAAGCCGCCCTTGTTGACGCCGCTCACCAGGCCCTCGACGGCGATGCCGTGGGCGAGGGCCTGCTCGAGCTCGCCGGGAACGTGGCCGCCGCGCCCGAGCATCTTCTTCAGCACGATCGAGCCCGAGCGGCTGCCGTCGTCGGTGACCGTCGCTTCGATCTGGTCGCCGATCGCGATGTTCGCGGCGCCGGTCTCGGGATCGCGGAACTCGGCGAGACTGATAACCGCCTCCGACTTGCCGCCGATGGCGACGAAGGCGGTCTCGGCGCCGATCGCGACCACCCGGCCGCGCACGAGATCGCCGGCGCGGATGCGGCGTTCGCTCCCGGCTCCCGCGGCTTCGCTCGCCGCGAACAGCGCCGCGAAGTCTTCTTCGGGAGCGGGCTTGCGGTCGGAGTCGGTCGGATCGCTGCTCATGACGGCGAGCGCTGGCTTACATCGCGCTGCGGCGTTTGGCGAATGCCGCGCAGGGCAGCGGCGCGCTACGGGGCGCCGTCGAGGATGCTGCGGAAGCCGGACGGTGCGTGGGGTCCCAGGACGAGCTGCTCGAGCACGCCCAGACCTTCGCGGCCGTCCAGGCGCGCGCGGCAGAGCTGCTGCACGTGGACGTGGCGGGGATCGAGCGGGTCGAGGTCGGCGAGCGTCCAGACGTCGCCGCCTACGGCTTCCTCGCCCTTCCACATGCCGTGGCCCCACTCGGGATCGAGGTAGCCGAGCCCGCGCATCTGGAAGGCGAAGAGCGGTTCGAGCTCGAGGGTGAGCGGCGGCCGTCGGTGCGGAGTGAGTACGATCTTCGCGGCGCGTGCGCGCCGCGTGCCGGGACGCCAGCGCACCTGCTGCGCGACCGCCTGGAGGTATTCGACGCCGCCCTCCGTGAAGTCGCCGACGCGCGCCAGGTTGCCGTTGGCGTGCCAGCGGCGGCCCTCGCCGTCCTCGTTGACGTCGAAGTGCACGCAGACATCGTCGAAGTTGATCGGCGCCCAGAGCCAGTAGAACTGCGGCGGCATGCCGGGGGCGCCGCCCTCGGGCTCGCCGACGAGGCGCACGCCCCAGGAGCGGTCGCGGCACCCGAGCACGGCGGCGGGCGCCAGGGCGACGCTGGCGTCGCCGACCGTGAGCCGGCCCTCCCAGGTGCCGAACTGCGTGAGCCGCGTCGAGTCCATGACCAGCCGGCCGGCGACGCGGTGGGTGAAGCGGGGCTCCTCGATGGCGGCGGTGCGGGCACGGAACACGAGGTCGGCGGCGAGCCCGTGCGCGTTCTCGGCGACGCGCACCCGCAGCGTCCGCAGGGGCTCGACGACTTCGACCGTGATCGGTCCGACCGTCGTCTCGGTGCGCTCGATCGGCGCCAGGCGCGACCCGCGCACCACCCACTGGCGGCCGTCCCTGACGACGCTGAAGGCGGCGTCCATGACCCGGCGGTTCGGGTAGACGCCGAGCGCGGCTGCGAAGAAGAGGTCGCCGGCGCGCGTATAGCCGTTGAAGAAGTAGCGGTCGTAGAAATTGCGGTCGCCGGTCGCCGGCTGCGCGATCGGCTCGGCGGTCTGGTGCAGCGGGTAGTCGTCGAGGCGGGTCAGCATGGGATCATCCTCTCGATATCTCGGCGAGCAGCGACGGCTTGAGCGGTGCCAGGTCGCGCAGCGCCTGGGCGCCGAGGTGCTCGGCGAGCGGACGCCGCGCCGCCCGGGTGACGTCGGCGGGGAGCGCCGCGAGCGCTTCGAGGGCGTCGGCCATGATGGTGCGCGCCGCTGCGGCGCGCGCGTGCGGCGGCGCCGCGGGCACGGCCGCGAGCGCCGCCCGCAGCTCGGCGGCGAGCGCCGGCGCCGCGGTGGCGAGCGCGGCGCCGGCGTTCTCGAGGGCGGCGGTCGCTGCCGCGCTCTCCTCGGCGGCGTGATCGGCCCGCGGCTCCACCCGGTCGCGCAGATTGCGCAGCACGTCGACGGCGGCGTAGAGCTGGCCGCGCGCGTACGGCGTCGTCACTGCCGGGAGCACGGCCTCGGTGAGCGTCCGTACGACGCCGTCGAGCAAGCGTTCCACCGCGATGTGCATCATTCGGCACCTCCGGAGAAGAAGTCGAGGGTCGTGGCGAGGAGGATCATCAGGAACGGCAGCTGGTGGTCGAAGATCGCCATGCGCAGGTCGTCGGTGCGGCCGTCGGCGAAGGCACGGATCCCCGTGTGCATGATGGCGATCATCTTCACCAGCGCCAGCACGTCGTAGAAGCGGAGGCGGTCCGGATCGACGGTCCGTCCGGAAGCAGCGGCGTAGGCGGCGATGAAGTCCTCGGGCGGCAGTAGCGCCGCTGCGTAGGCGGTGCCGGCGCGCCACAGCGGCGAGGCGCACCAGGCGAGGTCTTCGAGCGGATCGCCGAGGTGGACCATCTCCCAGTCGAGGACGCCGGTGAGCTGCGAGTGCGCGCCGTCGCGGACGATGAGGAAGTTGCCCAGCCGGTAGTCGCCGTGCACGAGCGTGCGCTCGCCGCAGTCCGGCACGTGGGCGCGCAGCCAGACGAGCGCGGCGGTGAGCGCCGGGTCGGCGGCGAGGGCGCTGGCGCGCAGGCGCGCCTCCCAGCGCTCGAGCTCGCGGGCGGCGGCGGTTCTCCCCGCGCCGGGGTCGCCGAGGAAGTCGAGGCCGCGCTGCCGCCAGTCGATTGCGTGCAGGGCGGCGAGCGTGCGCGCCACCGCGGGGCCGAGCGCGCCGCGCTCCGCGTCGCTGAAAGGCCCGCGCCCGTCCGCGGTCGGCGCCGGGATCGGCACCTCGCCGGGGAGGCAGCGCATCACGTAGAAGGGCCGTTCGAGCACGGCGGGATCGCGCGTGAACCACGGCGTCGGCGGCGACGGGAAGGGATCGTCCGAGAGCGCGTGGAGGACGCGGAACTCGGGCTCGAGATCGTACGGCTCGAGGAGGCCCGCCACCGGTTCGCGTTTGACGATCCAGCTCTGTGCCTCGCGCGCCCCGCCGCGGCCGATCTCCACGTCGGCGCGGAACGTCTCCTGGGAGAAGCCCTCGGTCGAGCGCGTGAGCGCGGCGACCCGCACTTCGTCGGCGCCGAGCGCGCGCGCGAGGAAGCTCGCCAGGCGCCCGCGCAGGTCGTGGTCGCTGCCGCCGTCCATCGCGATCGCGCGAAGATGACAAAGCCGAGGAGGCGCCTCAAGCCGCCTGTCGCACGGGCGCGATGCGGCGCCCGACGTCCGCCGAGCGGACGCCACCGCCGGGGTCTTCGCCCGTCGCGCCCGGCACCGGCAGCGACCCCCGGCTGCGTCGGTGCTCCGGCCGCGGCCGCTCTCAGATCCAGCCGCGCGCGTGCAGGGCCCGCTTCACGACCTGGGTGAGCGCCAGGTAGGCAAGCACCGTTGCCAGGAGGAACGGCCAGAACGCGAGCGGGAGCGGTACCAGGCCAAGCGCGCCGGCGAGCGGCGAGGTCGGAAGCCAGAGGCCGATCAGCATGATGCCGACGGTGGTCGCCAGGAGCGCGGGGCTCGCGCGGCTCTGGAGGAACGGCACGCGATTGGTGCGGATGACGTGGATCACCAGCGTCTGCGTCACCAGCGACTCCACGAACCAGCCGCTCTGGAAGAGCGGCGCCCGGGCCGGATCCCAGCAGCCGAACGCGTAGAGCAGGACGAAGTAGGTCGTGTAGTCGAAGATCGAGCTGCACGGGCCGAGGGTGAGGATGAAGCGGGTGATCTCGTTCATCGACCAGGGCCGGGGGGCGGCGATCTGCTCGGGGTCGACGTCGTCGCTCGGGATCGGCACCTGCGAGAAGTCGTAGAGCAGGTTGTTGGCGAGGATCTGGATCGGCGCCATCGGCACGAACGGCAGGAGGGCGCTGGCGCCGAGCACGCTCAGCATGTTGCCGAAGTTCGAGCTCGCGCCCATGCGCACGTACTTGAGGATGTTGCAGAAGATTTTGCGCCCCTCGAGGACACCGTCCTCGACGACGAGGAGGCTCTTCTCGAGGAGCACGATGTCGGCGGCCTCCTTGGCGATGTCGACGGCGGAGTCGACCGAGATGCCGACGTCCGCGGCGCGCAGCGCCGGCGCGTCGTTGATGCCGTCGCCGAGGAAGCCGACCACGTGGCCGCGCGCCTGCAGGAGCTGGATCACGCGCCGCTTGTGGGCGGGAGTCATGCGGGCGAAGAGCGTCGCCTCCTCGGCGGCGGCGCCGAGCTCGGCGTCGGACATCGCCTCGACCTCGGCGCCGAGCAGCACCCGCTCGGTCGGGAGGCCGACCGCGCCGCAGACGTGGCGGCTCACGGCGTCGTTGTCGCCGGTCAGGATCTTGGTGCGGACGCCGCGAGCGCCGAGCGCGCGCACCGCCTGGGCGGCGCTGTCCTTGGGCGGGTCGAGGAAGGCGACGTAGCCGGCGAGCACGAGGTCGGACTCGTCGTCCTTGCTGTAGGCCGCGCGCGCCGGGAAGTCGCGGTAGGCGAGCGCCAGCACCCGGAAGCCCTGGCGGGCGAGAGTGTCGGCCTCCTCGCGGAGGTCCGTGGTTATCATCGGATCGCTCGGCTGCTCCTCGTCGTCGAGGACGAAGCGCGTGCAGCACGCCATGACCGCCTCGGGCGCTCCCTTGCAGATCAGGCGGTGCGTGCCTTCCGGCGTCGCCACGATCACCGACATGCGGCGGCGGGTGAAGTCGAAGGGCAGCTCGTCCACCTTCCGCCAGTCGGGGATGTTCATGTCGCGGCGTACGTCGCGGCGTTCGAGCACGGCGCGATCGAGCACGCTCTTGAGCCCGGTCTGGAAGTGGCTGTTGAGGTACGCGAGCGCGAGCACGCGGTCGTCCTCGACGCCGGCGACGTTGCAGTGGCGCTGGAGGATCACGCGATCCTGCGTCAGCGTGCCGGTCTTGTCGGTGCAGAGGACGTCCATGGCGCCGAGGTTCTGGATGGCGTTCAGCCGCTTCACGATCACCTTCTTCGCCGCCATCGCGAGGCCGCCGCGCGAGAGGCAGACGCTCACGATCATCGGCAGCATCTCGGGCGTCAGCCCGACCGCGACCGCGACCGCGAAGAAGAACGCTTCGTGCCAGTCGTGCTTGGTGAGGCCGTTCACCACGAAGACGAGCGGCACCATGACGGCCATGAAGCGGATCATGAGCCAGGTGAAGCGGGTGACGCCGCGGTCGAAGCTCGTCTCCTCCGGCTCGTCGGCGAGGACGGCGGCGATGCCGCCGAGGTAGGTGCGGGGTCCGGTCTCGACGACGAGCGCGGTCGCCGTGCCGCTCTCGACGGCGGTGCCGAGGAAACAGAGGTTGGCGAGCTCGAGCGTGGTGCGTCCGGGGCCGGCGGCCGCGGCGGTCGCGACCTTCTCGACCGCCGCCGACTCGCCGGTGAGGCTCGCCTGGGTGACGAAGAGGTCGCGACAGGCGAGGATGCGGACGTCGGCCGGGATCATGTCGCCGGCGGAGAGCTGGACGACGTCGCCCGGCACGAGGCGGTCGAGCGGCTCCTCGACGGGCGTGCCGCCGCGGAGCACGGTGGCCGTGACCCGGATCATGGCGCGGAGCTTCGCCGCCGCGTCGCCGGCGCGCGCTTCCTGGACGAAGCGGAGTCCGATGCCGAGCACGATCATGAGCCCCATGACCGCGGCTCCGGCTGCGTCGCCGGTCGCGAGCGAGACCGCCGCGAGGAGGGCGAGGAGGAGCACGAGCGGATTCAGGCAGGCGCGAATGAAGAGGCGCAGGCGCCCGTGACGCTCGTCGCGGGCGACGACATTCGGACCGTAGCGGGCGAGGCGGCTCTCCGCCTCTGCGCTCGCCAGGCCCGCCGCCGCGCTCTCGAGCCGGGCGAGGGCGGCATCGCCGGAGAGGGCGGCCACCTCGGCGAGCAGCGGCGAGGCCTGGATCGCGCGGCCGTGATTACCGGCGGCACGGTGCAGGCGGCGGGGGAGCACGGGCGGAATCTACGTCGGGGCGACGGCGAAGGCGAGCCGGCCGCGGCGGTTTGCGCTGGCGCCGGCCCTCTGCAACAGGCAGCGCCGGATGCCGAGAGAGGATGGCGGAGAGCTGCCCGAGCGGGCCGTGCGGCCGTGGCGGACGCTGGCGGCGCTGGCGCGCCCGGAGGCCGGCCGCTGCCTCCTGGTGGCGATCCTGGCCGGGCTCGGCGCCGCAGCGACGCTCTGTGAGCCGCTCATCTACCGCGTCGCCGTGAACGACATCGCCGGCGTCTTCGTCGGCCGCGCCGAGACGGCGGGGGAGGGGGCCGATGTCGGCGCGGCGGCGCCGGCGCCGCAACGCGCCGGGCGCGGGGCCGGCGGCGCCGCGCCGGCGCTCCACCTCGTCCGCCAGGGGCTGCGCAGCGCGCCTCCGGCGGCGCCCGGACCCGATCACGCGGCGGTCGCCCGTCGGCACCGCCACACCCGCGAGCCGCACCGGCGCGGGCGGGTGGCGCCACGCACGCCGCAGCAGATGTTCACGACGCTCCTCTGGGCCGTCGGTCTCCTCTTCCTGACCGGCCTCGCGGCGCAGCTCTTCGAGGTGCTGGCCGACGACGTCGCCGCGACCGCCGCGAGCCGCATCGAGGAGGACTTCATCCGCGCCACGTTCGCGCACGTGCTGCGGCTGCGCCTCGGCTTCTTCGCGCGGCGCGCGAGCGGCGCGCTCGCCAAGCAGGTGGACCAATCGGACGAGGTCGCCCCGATCGTCACCGCCTTTGCCAAGGACATCCTGCCCGAGGCGTTCCGCGTGCTCGGCGCCTTCGCCATCATGTTCACGCAGAGCCTCGAGCTGACGCTGGTCGCGCTGCTCACCGTGCCGGCGTACCTCTACGTCGCCCGGCGCTCGACGCTCGCCCTCGAGACCAACCTGCCGCGCTACTACGAGCTCTGGGAGGAGGTGTCGTCGCGGCTGCGCGACGCGCTCGGGGCGGTGAAGACGGTGAAGCTCGCGGGCGCGGAGAGCCGCGAGGTGCAGCGCTTCAGCGAGGCGTCGCACGCCGCCTACGTCACCTACCTCGAGCGCAACCGGCTCGCGAACCGCTACCTCTTCTTCCAGTCGGCGATCCAGCGGCTCGGGCAGGCGCTGGTGCTCGCCTACGGCGGGACGCGCGTGCTCCAGCACCAGCTGACGCCCGGCGACGTCGTCATGTTCGTCACCTACCTCGACACTCTCTACGACCCGATCGACTCGCTGACCTCGATCGCCAAGACGCTGCAGGAGCACGTAGCCTCGCTGTGGCGGGCGCTGGTGTTGCGGCAGACTACCGACGTCGAACCCGCGGGCCGGCCGCTGGCGGCGGGCCCGGGTCGGGTCGAGCTGCGCGGGCTGCGCTTCGGCTACGTGCCCGGGCGCGAGGTGCTGCGCGGCGTCGACTGCGTATTCGAGCCCGGTACGGTGACGGCGCTGGTCGGGCCGTCGGGGGCGGGGAAGACGACCCTCGCCGACCTGCTCCTGCGCCTCTACGAACCGACCGGGGGCGAGATCCTGATCGACGGGCAGCGGCTCGGCGACGTCGATCCCGCGGGCGTCCGCGCCGCCGTCGCCGTCGTCTCCGCTGACGGCGCCGTCTTCCGCGGCACGCTCGCCGAGAACATCCGCTACAAGCGTCCCGAGGCCACCGACGCCGAGGTCGCCGCGGCGGCGCGCGACGCCGGACTCGACCGCACCCTCGAGCGCCTGCCCGACGGCCTCGCGACGATGATCGGCGAGGGCGGCGTCGGACTCTCGGTCGGCGAGCGGCAGCGCCTGCAGATCGCGCGCGCCTTCGTGTCGCAGCCGCGTGTCCTGATCCTCGACGAGGCGACCGCCAACCTCGACTACGCCACCGAGCTCGACGTGAAAGCGGCGCTCGACGGCATGCGCCGCGGCCGGACGACGCTCGTCATCGCCCACCGCTACTCGATGGTGCGCGACGCCGACCGGGTGCTGGTGCTGGCCGGCGGGCGCATCGTCGAGGCAGGAACGCCGCAGGCGCTGCTCGCCTCGGGCGGCTGGTTCGCGCGCCTCGCCGCCGCGGCCGGCGACGACGCCCCGGCGGCGGCCGCGCCTGCTGCCGGCGACGCCGAGAGCGGCGACGGCGGCGAGGCATGAGCGCTGCCGGATTCACAGGCTCTCAGGCGAGGAGCGCGGCCAGGATACCGGTCAGAAAGATGCCGTCGAAGCGTCCGGCGCCGCCGATCGAGGCGATCGGCGCTCCGAGGCTGCCGATGACGCCGAGATTCATCAGATCGGCGCCGACCAGCGTTCCCAGGCTGCCGGCCACGTAGGCGATGGCGGGCGCGGTGCCGCGCGGCGCCAGGAAGAGAGCGGTCGCTGCCGCGAGGAGCGGCGGTACGAACATCGGTACCGCGATGCCGATGCCCTCGACCGGGCGGGCGAGGGCGTGGACCGCGGCGGCCACGACGACGACCGCGATCGCGCCGCGCACCCAGAGCCCGGTCTTCCACAGCAGGTAGAGGGAGAGCAGCGTCGGCAGCACTGCGCCGCCGAGGTTCACGGCCAGGATCGTATGGTCCCAGGCGACGTGGGGCACGACGTAGCGCATCCCGAAGACCGAGACCTGACGTCCGCCGACGGCCGTGCGGCCGTGGATCTCGCCGATCGGGACGTTGATGGCGCTGCCGATGAGCGTCAGCAGCAGGAAGAGCATCACGAAGCGCGGCGAGACGCCTATCCGCTCGTAGGCATACGAGAGGATGCCGATCTCCACGAAGGCGGCGACGACGATCAGGATCAGGAAGAGCGCCAGGATGAACGGCAGCGCCAGCGGTAGGAAGTTCATGCGGCGGCTTATGGCACGAAACCCGTGCCGCCGCGAAGCCGCGGGTTGCAGCACCGGAGCCCGTAGCCCCGGACGTCGCCGCGCGGCGGGCGCCCGCCGCCGGCGCCGCGGGCGGTGTCAAGTCCACTTGCGCGCCTCCGCGGCCGCGGGCAGCGTCGGGACACGGTGAGGCTCGCGTTCAAGCTCGCGGCGGCCCTGATCGTCGGGATCGCGCTGGTCATGGTCGCGAACACGCTGGTGCGGGTCCGGCGCGAGGTCGAGCTCTTCCAGCGCGATCAGGAGCGCGATCAGCGGGTGATGGGATGGACGCTGCGCAACGCCGTCGAGGCGGTGTGGAAGACCGACGGCGAGGCCCATGCGCGCGCCGTGCTCGCGGCGATCGAGGTGGGCGACCTGGAGCTGCGCTGGCGCTGGCTCGACGAGGTGCAGGCCGACCCCGAGCTCGCGGACACGGCGGCGCCGCTGCGCGCCGGGCGCGAGGTGGTGCGCGTCCGCCACGGCGTCGACGGCGACCATCGCTACACCCTGGTGCCGATGGCGCCCGAGCACCTGCGACCAGCCGTACTCGAGCTCTCGGAGACCGCGAGTCCGCCGCGCGCCTTCATTCGCGCCAGCATCCTCGAGAACGTCTTCGCCACGACGTCGATCGTGGCCATGTGCAGCGTCATCGCGCTGACGCTCGGCTACTGGTTCGTCGGCCGGCCGATGCGCTTGCTCACCGCGAAGGCGCGCCGGGTCGGCAGCGGCGACTTCAGCGGACCGCTGGCGCTCCGCCAGCGCGACGAGATCGGCGCCCTCGCCGCCGAGATCGACGCCACCTCCGAACGCCTCGCCGAGGCGCAGCGGCGCGTCGCCGCCGAGACCGAGGGGCGCATCCGGGCCTACGAGCAGCTGCGGCATGCGGACCGCTTGAAGACGATCGGGCAGCTCGCCTCCGGCGTCGCCCACGAGCTCGGGACGCCGCTCAACGTCGTCTCCGGCCACGCCGGCATGATCATCTCCGACCCGACGCCGCAGGTGAGCGCGGCGAGCGCGCGCACGATCGTCCAGCAGACCGAGCGCATGGCCCGCATCATCCGCAAGCTCCTCGACTTCTCGCGGCGCGGCGCCTCGCGGCTCGCCCGCCACGAGCTCGGCCGCATCGTCGCCGACGCGGTGGAGATCCTGGCGCCGCTGGCGCGTGAACGGCGCGTGGCCGTCGCCGTCGTGGCGGCGGATGCGGTCGTCGCCGCCGTCGACCCCGACCAGCTCCTGCAGGCGCTCACCAATCTCATGGTGAACGGCATGCAGGCCATGAGCGGCGGCGGACGGCTCACGATCACCGTCGATCGTCGCCGCGCCCGGCCGCCGGCCGGCCACGCCGCCGAGGCCGGCGAGCTCGCCTGCGTCACCGTCGCCGACGAGGGCGCGGGCATGGACCAGGAGACGCTGGCGCACGTGTTCGAGCCTTTCTTCACGACCAAGGGCGTGGGCGAGGGCACCGGACTCGGACTCTCGGTCGCCTGGGGCATCGTCGAGGAGCACGGCGGCTGGATCGAGGCGCGGAGCCGGCCAGGGACAGGCAGCGAGTTCTCCGTGTTCCTGCGGGACGAGGCGCCGTGAACGGCCGCGTGCTCGTCGTCGACGACGACCGCGCCATGTGCGAGATGCTCGCGAGCGCGCTCGCGCGCGCGGGGTTCGACGCCGTCTGGCGCACCGCCGCGGCCGCGGCCCGCGCCGCCCTCGATGCCGACGACATCGACGTGGTGGTGAGCGACGTCAACCTCGGCGACGCCGACGGCATCGCGCTCTGCGCCGAGCTCGCGACCGCGCACCCCGAGCTCCCCGTCGTCATGATCACCGCCTTCGGCAGCATGGAGTCGGCGATCGCCGCGATCCGCGCCGGCGCCTACGACTTCGTGACCAAGCCTTTCGCCGTCGAGCTCCTGATCCACGCTCTCGAGCGGGCGATCCGCCATCGCCGCATGCGCGCCGAGGTGAAGCGCCTGCGCGCGGCGGCCGGAGAGGCGGCGCCGTTCGCCGGCCTGATCGGTGCGAGCGAGCCGATGCAGAACGTCGCCCGCCTGATCGCGCGCGTCGCCGCGTCGGAGGTGAGCGTGCTCGTCAGCGGCGAGACCGGCACCGGCAAGGAGATCGTGGCGCGGGCGCTGCACGAGCGCGGTCGCCGCCGCGACCGGCCCTTCATCGCCGTCAACTGCGCGGCGCTGCCCGAGCCCCTCCTCGAGAGCGAGCTCTTCGGCCACGCCCGCGGCGCTTTCACCGATGCGCGCAGCCCCCGCACCGGACTCTTCCTGCGCGCGAGCGGCGGCACGCTCTTCCTCGACGAGATCGCCGAGCTGCCGCTCGGCCTGCAGCCGAAGCTCCTGCGGGCGCTGCAGGAGAGAGTCGTGCGCCCGGTCGGCAGCGACGTCGAGGTGCCGTTCGACGTGCGCCTGGTGACGGCCACCAATCGCGATCTCGAGTCGGCGGTGGCAGCGGGGCGGTTCCGCGAGGACCTCTTCTACAGGATCAACGTCGTCAACCTGGCGCTGCCGCCGCTACGCTCGCGCGGCAACGACGTCCTCCTGCTCGCCCAGCACTTCCTCTCCCGGTACGCGGAGCGGAGCGGCAAGTCGGTGGTCGGCTTGTCGGCCCCGGCCGCCGAGCGTCTGCTCGCCTATGACTGGCCGGGCAACGTGCGCGAGCTGCAGAACTGCATCGAGCGGGCGCTCGCGCTCACGCAGTACGACCACCTCGCCGTCGATGATCTGCCCGAGAAGATCCGGGCGCATCGGCGCGAGTACGTGGTGGTCGCCAGCACCGATCCCGCCGAGCTCGCGTCGATGGAGGAGGTCGAGCGGCGCTACGTGGCGCGGGTGCTAGAGGCGGTCGCCGGCAACAAGACGCTGGCGGCGCGGATACTCGGCTTCGACCGCAAGACGCTCTACCGGAAGCTCGAGCACTACGCGGCGCGCGGCGGCGGCGACGCGTAGCGACAACCAGTGTGGCACGCCGCCTGCTGAGCAGCCCCGGCATGGCTTCGTCACCGCTCCCCACTCCACCGTCGGCCCCCCGCCCACGCGTCGTCCTCGCGGAGGACGACGACGACATGCGCTCCATGCTCGCGGGCATGCTCGCCGCCGACGGCTGGGAGGTGATCGAAGCCGCCGACGGCAGCAGCCTCGTCGAGCGTCTGCACGAGATCGCCGGTGAGCCGCGCGGGCGCGACACGGTGCTCGCAGTCGTCGCCGACGTACGCATGCCGCGGCTCGACGGCCTCGACGTGTTGGCCGCGCTCCGCTGCGCCGGCTGGCGGACGCCGGTGGTGCTGATGACGGCCTTCGGCGACGGCGCGGTCCATCGCGAGGCGCGAGAGCTCGGCGCCGTGCAGGTTCTCGACAAGCCGTTCGCGCTCGATCGCTTGCGCGACGTGCTCCGGCAGATCGCGCCGCGCCGGCGCTGACCCCGGTCGCCGCTAATCGCGGGCTGCGCCTTGCAGCAGGTCGACGAGGAGATCGGTGACGACCTCGCGGTCGCGAATCAAGGAAGCGATGCCTCCCGGGTAGGCGCGTCCGGCGGCGCCCACGTCCTGGGTGCGCCTGAGGAATCGTCGGTAGGTGCGGGCGCGCGTGTGCTCGTCGCCGGTGGCGGGGGCCGGGCGTCGGTGCGCGTACACGAGCGATTGCAGGCGTCGAGCGAGGACGTGGGCGCCGTGATGGCTCGGGTGAGTGTCCATGCCGATGACAGCAGGGGCCGTGCCAAACGCCGGCGGCTCCGCGCTGCCGTCAAGCCATGGGTCGAGCGCGTTGCGTCCGTGGCGTTTCGCCCCGGCGTCGCGATTTGCCCCGACGCGGTCGAGGCCGATCGTTCGCCGGGACCGATCACGATGCCGCGACGCCGAGTGCCGGCGCGCTCAGCGCCCCGGCCAGACGACGCGTCCGGCTGCGATCTCGGCGCAGAACCAGGCGTGGAAGCCGCGTGCGAGGAGCCACTCGATGCGATCGCCGCGCCACATGATGCGGGCCGGCCGCTGCAGACCCAAACCGAGGCGGCGCAGGTAGGCCCGCGTACGCTCGAGATCGGCGCGGCACACGTCGATCTGGCGCAGGCGTTTGTACCAGGCGAGCAGGCGCGGGTGGGTCGCGCCGTCGAAAGCGATGTCGAGGAAGCGCACGGCGGTAAGGTGCGGAAAGAGTGCCAGGTCGGCGATCGAGAGCTCGCCGCCGAGGAAGTCGCGGCCGGCGAGCGCGTCCTCGAGATCGGCATAGATAGGCGCCAGGTCCTCGCGCGCTGCCTCGATGAGTCCGGGCGGGCGGGTGCCGGGGACGAAGCCGAAGCCGCCGTTCGAGACGTCGTGGACGATGGCGTCGATGAGCGTGTCGGCGCGGCGCTCCCAGGCGAGCGCGGCGGCGCGCAGCGCCGGGTCGGGCGGATACAGCGGCCGCGCCGGGTGTCGATGCTCGATATAGGCGACGATGTGCGGTGAGTTCGCGACCACGAGGTCGTCGTCGACGAGCACCGGCACTTCGAGGCGAGGATTCACGGCGGCCAGGCGCGCGTGCTCCTCGGGCGCCAGGCCGTCGACGACCGCGAACGGGATCTTCTTGTACTCGAGCACCATCCGCACCTTGCGGGCGAACGGACTGAAGGCGTTGTCGAACAACGTCAGCATGGAGCACCTCCCGCGGCGGCGATAACCGAGCCGCCGAGCCGACGCCACAGCATTGACAGGGCTGCGGCGCTCGGGAAACTGAGGCGCCGTGCCGCGTCGCCGCTATGCCTCCGCCGTCGACGACAACGCCCGCTGGGACGGCTTCGTGCCGCGGCCGGGCGACGTGTTCGTCTGCACGCCGGCCAAGTGCGGGACCACGTGGATGCAGGCGATAGTCGCGAGCCTGCTCTGGCCGGCGGGCGACGCCCCCGGCCCCGTACTGGCGATCAGCCCCTGGATCGAGATGAAAGGCCTGGTCTCGGCAGCCGAGCTGCACGCTCTGCTCGCGGCGCAGCCGCATCGGCGCTTCATGAAGACGCATACGCCCGCCGACGGCATTCCGTGGTTCGACGACGGGCGCTACATCTTCGTCGCCCGCGACGGTCGCGACGCCTTCATGTCGCTCTGCAACCACGTCGAGAAGTTCCAGGACGGTCTGCGCGAGGCGCTGAACGCCGAGGCCGCCGCCGCCGGCCTGCCGCAGTTCCCCGCCTGGGATGGCGATGTCCACGGCTTCTTCGCGCGCTGGCTCGAGGCCGACGATCTCTTCTTGCGCCACCTCGCCACTTATTGGGCGGAGCGCCAGCGCTCGAACCTGCTCCTGGTCCACTACAACGACCTCAAGGTCGATCTCGCGGGCGAGATGCGGCGGATCGCCGGCTTCATCGACGCCGACGTCCCGGACGCGAGCTGGCCGGAGGTGGTCGACCGCTGCACCTTCGAGCGCATGCGCGACGGCGAGGCGCGCCTCGGCGCCGTCGACATGGTGTTCAAGGGCGGCCTCAAGAGCTTCGTCTTCAAGGGAACGAACGGGCGCTGGCGCGACGTGCTGCGGCCTGACGAGCTCGCTGCCTACGCGCGCCGCGTCGCCGCGGTGCTGCCTCCGGACTGTGCGGCGTGGATGGAGCACGGCAGGCGGGCGCTGCCGCCGGACTGACCGGGCGGCGCGCTGCGGCGCCGCCGGCCGCAGTCCTGTGCCGCACGCGATGCCTAGATCGGCGCCGGAGCGCTGACTGGCGGTGCGCTGCGCCGCCGCCGGCGGCAGCGCCGCTCGCGGGCTCGATGCCCGCAGGCGCCCCGCGCCGCTGCGTCGCGCCTTGACTCGCAGGCCGGGGCGCGCGACAGGCGGTGGCATGGAGGGCTCGGCGCGGGCGGTAGCCGTGGTCACGGGCGGCGGCGGCGGCATCGGTCGCGCGCTCGCACTCCGCCTCGCACGCGACGGCTTCGCGATCGGCGTCCTCGATCGCGACCGCGCCGGCGCCGACGCGACCGCGGCCGCCGTCGCTGCCGCTGGAGGCTGCGCTGCGGCCGTTACCGCCGACGTCGCCGATCAGCAGCAGGTGATCCGCGCCTTTGCCGATCTGAAAGCGCGGCTCGGCCCGACCCGCGTGCTCGTCAACAACGCCGGCTGGGACGTCTTCGGCCTCTTCGCCGACGGCGACGCCGCCACCTGGGCCAGGATCGTCGCCGTCAACTACCTCGGCATGCTGCACTGCACGCATGCGGCGCTCGCCGACATCACGGCGGCGGGCAACGCCGGGCGCATCATCAGCATCGGTTCGGACGCCGCGCGCGTCGGGAGCTTCGGCGAGTCGGTGTACGCCGGCTGCAAGGCGGCGATCGTCGCCTTCTCGAAGTCGCTGGCGCGCGAGCTGGCGCGCGCCCGCGTCCCCGTGAACGTCGTCTGCCCGGGCCCAACCGATACGGCGCTCCTGCAGTCGGTAGGCGCGAGCCCGCTCGGCGCCAGGATCGTCGCCGGCTTGACCGACGCGATCCCGTTTCGCCGCCTCGGCACGCCCGAGGAGATCGCCGCCGCGGTCGCGTTCTTCGCTTCGCCGGCGGCGGGATTCATCACCGGGCAGGTGCTCTCCGTGAGCGGCGGCCTGACGATGGCGGGCTGACCATCGGCGCTGCCGCGCCGCCGGCAACGGTGCCGGCGGCGCGCGGCGGCACGTCCGGCATCGGGCGCTACGGTGCCAACGTCCCCCAGTCGATCTCCCAGAACTCCGGCAGCGGCGGCTCGAGCTCGAGGTGGCCGCCGAAGCACTCGAAGCTCGGCTTGTGGGAGAGCCGCTCGACCACGTAGTGCACGAATTCCTCGAGCGGCTGGGCGCCGGGATCGCCGACCGCGAGCCGCTTGCGGCCGCCGCACTTCTTACACGAGACGTCGACGTGGAGCGTGGGCATCGGGGGGCGATCTCGACCGTGAGGTCGACGGGCGATGCCTTACCCAGGCGCCGCGTGTCGGGTCAACGCCGGGAGGGCGGTCGGGAGCAGCGGTAGGCAGGACCGTGGCTCCGCCAGTGCCGTGCGATCTCCGTCGCGACCTCGCGCGCGGCCGGTAGCGCCGGCACGCAGGGCCGTTGCCTCCGTACCTGCATCTCTTCCGCGTTGCGACCCGCTGGCGCGAAACGCGAGAGCTGCGGCACGCAGGGGCGTGGCCTCCGTACCCCTTGCTTCCCGCGCTGCAGTCCCGCAGTTTCAGCCGGCACCCAGGAGACTACACGGAGGTCCCAGCGATGGTCCGGTTCGGCACGTTCGCACCTCAGGGATGGCGGCTCGAGATGCGCGGCATCGAGGGCGGCGCGGCGCAGTGGCAGCGGCTCAAGGGCGTGGCGCAGACGCTCGAGCGGATCGGCTACGACTCGCTCTGGCTCTACGACCACTTCCACACCGTGCCGCGCACGGAGATCCAGCCGACCTTCGAGTGCTGGACGACCATGGCGGCGCTCGCCGAGGCAACCTCGAAGATCCGCCTCGGCCAGCTCGTGACCTGCGCGCTCTACCGCAACCCCGCCTACCTCGCCAAGGTGAGCGCCTGCGTCGACGTCATCAGCGGCGGCCGCGTCGACGTCGGGCTCGGTGCAGGCTGGAAGCAGGACGAGTTCGAGGCCTACGGCTACCCCTTCCCGAAGATCCGCGAGCGCCTAGACCGCATGGCCGACACCGCGCGCATCCTGAAGGCGATGTGGACGGAGGAGAAGGCGACCGTCAGCGGCAGGTATCTGGCGGTGAAGGACGCCGTGAACGAGCCGAAGCCGCTGCAGAAGCCGCACCCGCCGCTGTGGATCGGCTCGCAGGGTCCGAAGGTCGGTCTCCGCCTGGTGGCCGAGCTCGCCGCGGGCTGGAACCACAATCGCGGGCAGGCCGCCTTCGACGAGAAGCTCCCGATCCTGATGCAGCATTGCCGGGATCTCGGACGCGACCCGAAGACCATGCGCATCTCGGTCGAGCGGACGTGCGCCATCTTCAACGACGAGAAGGAGCGCCGGGAGCACATCGAGCGCTGCTGGCCCGGCGTCAGCGCCGAGCGCATCAAGACCTTCCTCGACGAGGCGTGCACCGGCACGCCGGAGAAGATCGCCAAGGAGCTGAACCACTACATCGAGCGCGGCGCCGAGCTGATCATCCTCTGGTTCCAGGATCTCGCCGACGTCGGCAGCGGCGCTTCGATGGCCGAGCGCTTCATGAAGGAAGTGAGGCCGCTGCTGCGGGAGCGCGCGTGATCGAGTGCCGGCGTCGAGCCGTCTCCGTGGAGTCGGGAAGAGGCTGGACATGGTGCCACCCGAGTCCGAGCTCCCGTTGGCGATGCCGCTACGGGAACCGGCCGCCGCCGCGACGACGTCGGCGCCGGTCGCGATCGCAGCCCGAACGTGCTACCGTCGGCGCCCCATGGCGACTACCAAGATCAAGGCAGGCTCGACCGTCGACGGCTGGTGCACCAAGTGCAAGCTCGTTCTCGCCCATACCGTGGAAGCGATGGTGGGCGCCAAGATCACCCGCGTGCACTGCAATACGTGCGGCGGACAGCACGCCTATCGGGCCGCGGCGCCGGGGGCGGGCAAGAGCACCAAGGCCCGGCGCAGCACGCCCAGGAAGACTGCCGAGGCAGCGCAAAAGCACAATGAATACGAAGTGTTGCTCCGCGGGCGCACGGGCGACAAGGCGCGGCCCTACGCCACCAGCGAACGCTTCGCGCCCGGGGAGCTGATCAAGCACTCGGCGTTCGGGCTCGGGGTCGTGATCGCGGAGCGGGACAGCGTCAAGATCGACGTGGCGTTTCCGGACGGACCCAAGGTGCTCCTGCACGGACGTTGAGCTGCGCCGGCAGGCGCGGCCCGATCGCGTCCGGCTTCGAGGTCGGGCGCGAGGTCTTGCCGAGCCTCCGGACCGGCGGAGCGGCCGGTCCGCTCAGGTGCCGCGCCGCCGGCGCCCGGTCTGCGGTCGTCGCCGGCGCCCTCCGGCGACGAGCCCGTCCTTCTCCGCGCGCGTCAGGGTCTTGATCCAGTGTTCGGTCGCGAGCGCGGTGCTCCAGGTGCGGACGCGCCGCGACCATACGAGCACGACCGGCAAGCGCGCGCGCGTGTAGCGAGAAGCGCGGCCGGCCGCGTGCTGCGCCAGCCTGCGGGCGAGATCCTTGGCGGCGCCGGTGTAGAGGGTGCCGTCGCTGCAGCGGAGGATGTAGACGACGTGCATCGGCGCTACGGCGGCGTGATCGCGAAGATCCCGCACACGCCCCAGGCCGCGAAGCCGACGAAGAGCGGGATCGTGAGGTTGTCGTCGAGGCGCAGCGGCAGCATCTCGAAGGTCGCGCCGGCGACGCCGACGGCGAGCGCGGCGCCGACGAGCGGGCGCGCGGCCGGCGCCGCGGCGACGTGCAGCGTGATGCCGGTGATCAGCGCCGTCGCCGCCAGGAACGCGCCCGATCCCTCGAGACTCTTCCCGGCGACGACGCGGTGCCGGCCCCAGGTGATGCCGACGAGCGCCGACAAAGGGTCCGCGATCGCCAGGGTGTAGATCGCAATCAGGGCGATCGTCTTCGGAAAGGTGAGGAGCGTCAGCAGGATGGCGATCGCGTAGGGCGTCATCGCCGACTCCTTGAACTCTTCCTCGGCGCGGAAGAGCAGGCGGTTGATCGACGCCGCGCGCGCCAGGATCTCCGGATAGTGGATGCGGATCCGGTCGAGCACGTAGACGAGGCAGGCGATCGCCCCGAAGGTATGGACGACCTGCTGGTGCGTGAAGACGAGAGCGTAGGCAGTGGCGATGGCGCAGCCGTTGGCGCAGTGTGCGAGGCGGCGTCCGAGCTGCAGGTCGCCGCGGGTCGCCGAGAGCGTCGGCGGCGGGCTGCCGACCGTCGGCGCCGCGCTCGCCGTCGGCGGCGCCGCGCCGCGCTCGGCCTCCGCCGTGTCGTCCGGCGCCATCATGGAGCCGGCGCCGACCCCGGCGCCAGCGTCTTGAAGCGCCCCGCGAGCCAATCGTCCACCTCGGACGCGTACCACGGCGAGAAGCGGCGGTCGGAAGGTCCGCCCGCGAGGCTCGTGTGTGAGCACGTGGCGGCGAAGTCGGTCACCATCCGGTACGACGGCGCGAAGCTCGTGACCCGGCCGCCCGAGCGGTAGACCTGACCCTGGTGGATGGTGGCGCGGTTGCCGCGGAGCGGAATGGGGCCGCGATCGAATCCCGCCCATACCGGCAGCCGGCCGCCGAGCATCGGGTGCTTCATCATTACCCGTTGTTCGCGGCCCCAGGCCGTGAGCGGGCCGTCGAGCGAGCGCGCGATGACGCGCGCGAAGATCGCGTCGCGGGTCTCGTCGCCGAACCATACGCTCCGTTCCGCGAGCAGGATGCGGTCGAGATTGTAGTAGAAATCGGCGAGGATCGCGGTCTCGCCGACGAGATGACGTACGACCTCGGCACCGCAGACGGCGCCGAAGACCTCGCGCACGAGCCCGCGGTAGAAGCGCTCGAAGAGCGTGGCGCCGACCGAGGCGGTGTCGTAGCTGCAATCCCAGGTGCGCAGGATGTCGGCCGCCGGCGTCGTCGGCAGCAGCGGCCGGAGGATCGCCATGAAGCGCTCGGCGTGCGGCGAGCGCACGTCCATCTGCATCGCCTGGACGTCCGCGGTCGTCCAGTCGTCGCGAGCCGCGAGGAGGGCGGCGATGCGTTCGGCCCGGTACGGCCCCATCGGCAGGTTGATCGGGCGCGCCTTGCCGAGGTGGTTGAGGTCGTCGTTGGCGGTGGCGATAAATCCTGCGGCGGGGTTGTAGGCGCGCGGCAGATCGGCCGGGGCGACGAAGCCATGCCAGTCGTTCTCGGGATCCCAGCCGGGGACCGGGCCGAGCCCGCTCCAGCCGGCGCGGCGCACGGGCATGCGGCCCGACATCTGATAGCCGATATTGCCGTGGCGGTCGGCGAGCACCCAGTTGAAGGAGGGCTCGAGGCGGCCGAGCTGCTCCATGCCGGCGGCGACGTCGGGCGCCCAGAGCATCGCGAAGGACGCTGCCAGGGATGCGGCGCCGCTGTCGCTCCCCGAGGCCCAGCGGGTCGCGAGGTAGAGGCCCGGCGTCTGCGGATCGCCGTCGAGCACGCCGTGCTCGTTCTCGTAGAAGGCGAGGCTGACTTCGGGCTTGCCCTTGCGGCGGATCGTCTCGATGCGCTCGCTGAACGGCACCCAGCGGTCGCCGCCCGCCTGTGTGCGGCGGTAGCGGCCGTCGCGGCAGTCTTCGATCCACGAGTCGATGGCGTCGAGGAAGGTGTAGGTCGCGCCCCAGGCGAGATCGTTGGTGCGCCCGATGAGCAGCGACGGCAGACCCGGCATCGTGGCGGCGATGCAGAAGCGCTCGCCGAGCTCGCCGACGACTTCGTACCAGACGTTCGGCAGGCGGTTGACTTCGAGGTGCGGATCGTTGGCGAGGAGCGCCCGGCCGCTCTTGGTCTTCTGCGGCGCCAGCACCCAGTTGTTGGAAGCGACCGCTCGCGGCAGCACGCTCGTCCAGCGCAGCGCCGCGGGCACCAGACGCTCGCCGAGCGTGAGCCGCGCGATCAGGTCGAGGTCGATGCCGTCGATGAGGCCCGGAAAGAGCTCGTCGAGGTGCGTGCGCGGGATGCCCGCCTGCACCATCTCGACCAGCAGCCGCTCCATCTCTCCCTGCGATTGCGCGAGCCCGACGAAGGCCGCGAGGCGCGAGGCGAGCACGAGGTCGGCGGGCGTCCATGGTGTCGGCCGATAGCCGACCAGCCGCAGCTCCCACGGCGTGCTCTCCGCCAGCGCCTCGTTGACGCCGGCACAGTAGGCGCCGGCGAGCGCCTGCACCGGCGCCGGGACCTTCACGAGCTCCTCATCGGCGCCGCCGACGAGGTTCAGGCGGCGAAAGAAGCGGTCGAGGCTCAGCATGTCGTCGCTGCCGTCGAGGACCTCCGCGGCGCGTCCTTGGCCGATGATGCGCATGAGCAGCATCTGCAGAGCGCGGTCGGTGCCGTGGCAATGGCCGATACCGCGGTAGAGGTCGGCCTCGGTCTGGGCGCGGACGTGTGCGACGCCGTGCTGATCGCGTTCGATCGCGATCGGACCCTCGCCCGTCAAGGTCCAGGCGCTGCGCGCTCCGAAGACCCGTTGCATGCGTCCGGCGTCAGCGGCCCGTGCCGTGGGTGGTGTCGTGCGGCGATCGCGTCATGCGAGGTGGCGCCAAGGTAGAGGAGCGCCGCCGGCTGCGCAACGCGAGCGCCGGGGCAGGGAACCGCCGTCCAGGCTCGATTGACGCCCGCGGCGCTGGTCAATAAACGACACGTCGTGCCGCCGTGCGAACGAGCTTCACCCGGGCCCGCAGCCGGGCGCCGGCTGGCGGCGGCGCTGGCGGCTGCGGCGGTGGCGCTGTCGGCGCCCGGCTGTGCGCGCACCCCCCGACCCGACATCGTCCTCATCGTCATCGACACGCTCCGCGCCGATCATCTCGGGGCGTACGGCTATGCCCGTGCCCAGACTCCGCGGCTCGATGCGCTCGCCGCTGCCGGCACGCGCTTCGATGCTGCCTACGCGACCTGCTCGTGGACGCTGCCGAGCGTCGCCAGCATTCTCACCGGCCGCTACCCCGTCGAGCATGGGGCGCAGCGGTTGAGCTCCGTGCTCGGCGACGCCCAGGTGACGCTCGCCGAGACGCTGGCCGCCGCCGGCTATCAGACCTTCGGCATCTCCGCCAACACTGCGGTCGTCAATGCCGAGTCGGGGCTCGCGCAGGGGTTCGCGCGCTTCGAGGTGATCGAGGAGCGCGGCCCGCAGAGCGGACCGGACCTGGTCTGGATGGAGAACGGAACGTATCGCGTGCCTCCGGAGGCGACGGCCGACGTCGTCACCGACGCGGCTCTAGCCATGGTGGCGGCGCGCGACGCGAGCCGGCCGTACTTCCTCTACGCGCACTACTTCGATCCCCATTCGAGCTACTCGCCGCCGCTCGCGTACGCCCTCAAGTTCGGTGTTGCCGCCGACGACCCGATGCGGGGTCCGGCGCAGCGGCTCGCGGCCATCTCGGGGAAGACGCCGCCGGCGCTCCTCGAGACCCTGAAGGCGCTCTACGACGCCGAGATCGCGTTCATGGATACGGAGATCGGCCGGCTGATCGACGGCCTCGGGCTCGCGGACACGCCGCGGCACACCGTCGTCGTCGTCACCGCCGATCACGGCGAGGAGTTCGCCGACCACGGCGGCATCCAGCACGGCCGCAGCCTCTACCAGGAGATGCTGCACGTGCCGCTCTTCGTTGCCGGCGGCGGCTTCCCGGCGGGACGGGTGGTCGGGACGACGGTCTCCTCGATCAGCATCGTCCCGACCCTCGCCGAGCTGGCGCGCGCCGAGGCGCCGCCGGGCCTCGCGGGACGTTCGCTGGTCGCGGAGCTCCGCGGCGGCGCGGCGCCGTCGACGGCGCTCTTCGCCGACCTGCCGGCGGGGGCGGTGCATCGGTCGGCGGTGATCGACGATGCGTGGAAGCTCGTCCTCGATCGGGGCTTCCGACCCATCCTGTACGACCTCGTGGGCGATCCCGGCGAGACGCGGGCTCGCAACGATGGCGAGGCGGCGCGGGCGCAAGCGTTGCAGCGGGCGATCGGCGAGCACAACAAGGCCGGCTATGCGGCGCGCGCCGCCGCTCCTCCGGGCGAGCGCGTCCTCGACGATCATCGCCGCGACCGCTTGCGCGCGCTCGGCTACGTCGAATAGCCGCAGCCGCTCCGCGCCCGTAATGCGGGCGCGGAGCCTGCTCCACGCGCTCGGAGCCCGGGCGGTGGCGGCGGCGCTCTAGATGAGGCCCAGCGCCAGCATGGCGTTGGCGACGCGGATGAAGCCCGTGATGTTGGCGCCGATCACGTAGTTGCCGGGGGCTCCGAACTCCTCGGCCGTCTCCCATGTGGCGGCGTGGATGCCGGTCATGATGTCGTCGAGCTTCTGCTCGGTGAACTCGAACGTCCAGGAATCGCGGCTGGCGTTCTGCTGCATCTCCAGCGCCGAGGTGGCGACGCCGCCGGCGTTCGCCGCTTTACCGGGGCCGTAGGCGATACCCGCTTCGATGAAGACGCGAATACCGTCCGGGGTGGTCGGCATGTTCGCGCCTTCGGCGACGGCGATGCAGCCGTTGCGCACGAGCTTGCGCGCGTCGCGGCCGTTGATCTCGTTCTGCGTCGCCGACGGCATCGCCACCTGGCAGGGTACGTCCCAGATGTTGCCGCCGGGCAGGTAGCGCGCATCCTTGTGGTGCAAGGCGTAGTCCTCGATGCGGCGCCGCTCCTCCTCCTTGAGTTGCTTCAGCAGCGCCAGATCGACGCCCTGCTCGTGCACGATGACGCCCTGGGAGTCCGAGCAGGCGATGACCTTGGCGCCCATCTCGAGCAACTTCTCGATGGTGTAGATCGCGACGTTGCCGGCGCCCGAGACGACGCAGGTCTTGCCCTCGAGCGAGTCGTTGCGGACCCGCAGCATCTCGCGCACGAAGTACACCGCTCCGTAGCCGGTGGCTTCCTTGCGCACCAGCGCCCCGCCCCAGCCGATGCCTTTGCCGGTCAGCACGCCGGATTCGTAGCGGTTGGTGAGCCGCTTGTACTGGCCGAAGAGATAGCCGATCTCCCGCCCGCCGACGCCGATGTCGCCTGCCGGCACGTCGGTGTACTCGCCGAGGTGTCGGTGCAGCTCGGTCATGAGGCTCTGACAGAAGCGCATGATCTCGGAATCCGACCGACCCTTGGGGTCGAAGTCGGCGCCGCCCTTGGCGCCGCCGATCGGCATGCCGGTGAGCGCGTTCTTGAAAACCTGCTCGAAGCCCAGGAACTTGATGATGCCGAGGTACACCGACGGGTGGAATCGGAGTCCGCCCTTGTAGGGGCCAAGGGCGCTGTTGAACTCGACGCGAAAGCCGCGATTGATCTGCACCTCGCCCCTGTCGTCCTGCCAGGGAACCCGAAAGATGATCTGCCGCTCCGGTTCGCAGATGCGCTCGATGATCTTGTGATCGGAGAACTCCGGGTACTTGACGAGGACGGGCCCCAGCGATTCGAGGACCTCCTTCACCGCTTGGTGGAACTCGTCCTCGCCCGGGTTGCGGGCCTTGACCTGCTGGAAGATGGTTTCGATCGCCTCGGGTAGTACGCTCATCGTCGGTATCCTCTTTGTCCGGTGAGAATCATGGAGTGTGGCGGTCGTCCTCGATCCGCGCTGGCGCCTGAGACCGCGGATCAACCGACCGACTCTAGCGCGGATTCCCCGCCGACGAAATCGGTGCCGGTGGCCGCGCTCCGAGGCGGCCCTTGCCACGGCCGGGAGACGGCGTGAAATACAGGCGATCGCCAGCGCGCGAGGAACGGAGCCCACGCCATGCCCGAGACGTTAGAGTACACGCCGCCGCCGGTCTGGACCTGGAACAAGGAGGCCGGACATCGCTTCGCGAGCATCAACCGGCCGATCGCCGGCCCGACCCACGAGCAGGAGCTGCCCGTCGGCCGCCACCCTTTCCAGCTCTACTCGCTGGCGACGCCGAACGGCGTCAAGGTCTCGGTGATGTTCGAGGAACTCCTCGCCAAAGGTCACGTCGGCGCCGAATACGACGCCTGGCCCGTCATGATCCTCGCCGGCGAGCAGTTCGGATCGGGGTTCGTCGCCGTCAATCCGAACTCGAAGATCCCCGCACTCCTCGACCGCTCGAACCCGGAGAAGCCGATCCGCGTCTTCGAGTCGGGCGCCATCCTCGTCTACCTCGCCGAGAGGTTCGGCGAGTTCCTGCCGACCGAGCGGGCGCAGCGCGCCGAGTGCTTGTCGTGGCTCTTCTGGCAGATGGGGGCGGCGCCGTTTCTCGGCGGCGGCTTCGGGCACTTCTACGCTTATGCTCCGATCAAGCTCGAGTACCCGATCGACCGCTATGCGATGGAGGTGAAGAGGCAGCTCGACGTGCTCGACCGCCGGCTCGCCGTCAGCGAGTACGTGGCCGGCTCCGACTACACGATCGCCGACATGGCGATCTGGCCGTGGTACGGGGCGCTCGTCGACGGCGAGCTCTACGGGGCGGCGGAGTTCCTGAGCGTGCGCGAGTACGCGCACGTCCGTCGCTGGACCGACACCGTCGGCGCGCGGCCGGCGGTGCGCCGCGGCTGCATGGTGAACCGCACCTGGGGAGACCCGTCGAGCCAGTTGCCAGAGCGCCACGACGCCAGTGATTTCCCGGCGCTGGCGGAGCCGCCCGCATGAAGTCGGCGGCCGCCGGCGGCGCCGGCCGTCAGGCCGGGTGCGGGGAGTCCCCGGCGCGAGGGCATGAGAGCGCCTCGCCCCCGACCTCGCGATCGACGGCCCGCGCCGCGAGCACCACCGGTTCGGCTCCGAGCCGCGCGCATTCCGCGCGCACGGCGTCCCGCACCAGGGCGCCGAGGCAGCCATAGAACGCCGGCGGAGCGGCGGCGTCGAGGCCGGCGCTCCAGGCGTCTAGCCAGGTGCCCAGGTGCTCGGCGAAGAACTTCCTCGCCGCTTCGCCGGTCACGAGCAGGGCCGCCTCGTCGCCTCGCGCGAAGGCCCAGGCCTCCTTGAGCGCGAGCAGGCTCGCAAACTCGAGCTCGAGGGCGAGGTGGTCTTCGGGGCGTGCGTGGCGGCTTCCGGGCAGCACGCCGAAGGCGCGGTAGAAGCCGCCGAGATCGGCGAGCGCGGCGGCCTTGCCGAGGAGGCGGCCGGGGTCGCCGTACGAGGTCTCGGTGAGCGGCGCCGTGCCGGCGGGACCGAAGAGGCGCACGTGTCCCGCCTCGAGCTCTTCGGGATCCGTCGCCGCGAGCGCTGCCAGCGCCGCGGCGATCCCGGCGGCGGGGCCCGCCGCCGCGTCGGATTGCGCCGCCAGCTCGCGCCAGCGCCGTTCGATCTCCCGGCGGACGTCCGCCGACGGATACTCGAGCCCGAGCGCGAAGGCCCGGAAGCGAGCGGCGCGCGCCAGGTGCGCGGTGACGCCGCGCGTGACCGCCTCGACGTCGCCGGCAGTGGCCGCGCTCATCTGGCGAGCTCCACCGTGATCCATGTCGCCCAAGCCTTGCGCGGCCCCACCTCGCCGCTGCCCCCGTCCCAGACGGCGAACGCAGCCGCGGTCTCTTCACCCGGGACGAAGCGTACGTCGCCGTCGCCTCCCTTCATCGGGTGCGTCAGCACGACTCGCCATACACCGTCGCGCCACACGCCCTTGCCGTCCGCCTGCTGATCTTCGGGCTCGATCGTGAGCGTCCCCCAGCCTTCCGCGACCTGCTCGAGCACGGGACTCCTGCCGGCGCGGGTGATCAGGTTGTCGACGCCGACGGCGCCCATGTATGGGCGCGTATCGATCGCCTGCAGCACCTGGTCCGGGTACACGTCGACGTGGGCATTGGGGTAGAGGTCGTGCGTGTCGACGGGTCGGCCGCGCGCCAGATCGGCCTGGAATGCGGCTCGCCACTGCCAGATCTCGACCCGCCGGCCGGTGTTGCCCATCATCGGGCTCGGCAGCGCGTCCTTTTCGTAGACCAGCGGGAACTCGACGGCGACCTGGTCGCCGAACTGGTCGACGACGATGCGGTCGCTGCGGGTGGCGTCCGCCCATTCGAGGAGGACCGCGAACCACCTGCCGTCGTGCGCGGCCTTGACGTTCAGAGAGGATACGGCGGGCGTCGGATCGCTCGGCGTGGTGATCGTCTGCGGCAGCATCGCCACCGTCACCGCCGGCGCCTGCTGCCAGAAGGCGGCCTCCGGATCGAGGAAGGGGCCGCGCGTCGCGGTCCGGATCGCCTGCAATGTCGCCATTTGCGCCGTTGCCGCGCCCGCCGTCGCCAGCAGCAGGAGCGCGAGGGCGCCCGCTGCCATGTGTCTCGTCGCCATCGTCGTCCTCAGGTGATGTTGGTGCGATAGGCCTGGTAGGCCTCGTCGAAGGCCGCCCGCACGTGGATTGCTTCCTTGAGCGGGACGCGCACCAGCTCGGCGCCCTTCTCGTCGTAGCCGATCGAGTGTCCGGCCTGCACTTCGTAGCGGTGGACGATCATCGGCGTCGCGCCGAAGAGGAGGAGCGCGCCGAGGAGCTTCTCGTCTTCCGCCGCCTTGCGATAGCCCGCGATCGCGTCGCCGACGCCGGCGCCGAACATCTGCACCAGGAAGCGCGGCGGCACGTGGATGGGAGGGATGTAGTACGTGTTCGGTTCGAGACCGAACTGCGGGTACAGCGGACACGCGATCTTGGCGTGGTGCACGATGTAGTCGATCGGGTTGTCGTCGCGCGCCGTCTCGGGGGTGCCGATGAAGCCCTGCAGGCGGATCTTTCCGATGCAGGTGATGGTGCACTGCGTCTGCCGTCCCTGCTCGATCGCCGGGTAGCAGCCGACGCACTTCTCCGAGACGCGGGTGACGGGGTTGAAGAAGGTCTTCTTGTAGGGGCAAGCCCGCACGCACTCGCGGTAGCCGCGGCAGCGGGTCTGGTCGAGGAGCACGATACCGTCCTCCTCGCGCTTGTAGATCGACATCCGCGGGCACGCCGCGAGGCAGGCCGGGTACGTGCAGTGGTTACAGATGCGCGGCAGGTAGTACATCCACTGCATGTGCGGCATCTCGAGCAGAGCTCCCTGCGGCATGTCGCCGCGGGAGTCGTCCTCGCCGACGTTCGGGTGCGCGTAGTCGCGGTCGTCGGGGAGGTAGCCGAGGATGCGCTCGCCGCTCGGCGCCGACTCGAAGAGGGTCTTGCCCTCGTAGACCGGGCCGTCGACGTCCTGGACGCCGAGCTTCTCCAGGATCCGCACGTCCCAGCCGAGCGGGTAGTACCCGTAGGGCTTGGTTTCGACGTTGTTCCAGAACATGTACTCCTGGCCACGCCCGGGCGTCCACGTGGTCTTGCAGGCGACGGTGCAGGTCTGGCACGCGATGCACTTGTTGGTGTCGAGGAGCATCGCGAACTGCCTCTTCGGCCGCTTGCCTTCGTAAAGGTAATCCATCTCGCGGCCGATCTGCCAATTGAACACCTTGGGCATCGATCCTCCTCCTACGCGCGCCGGACGCTGACGAAGCCGCCGCGGATGTATTGCCGGAGCGCGTCACTCTCGTTCCCGGGCCGGAGCCCGAGCGTCACCGGACGCCAGAGCCCCTGACCGCCGATGCCGCCGTCCTCGGCCTTGGTGAAGCGGGCCAGGGACTCGCGCGGAGCGCTGGTGACGCAGTGGACGTCGACGTTGAAGCCCTTGGTGATCTCGTGCGTCCACGACTTCCGGGTCACCAGCGAGTGCGTCTGGTGGGTCGGTTTCAGCCACGAGCGGGTCAGGCTCTGGTGGCCGCCGAAGCGGAACAGCGCCTGGTAGTTGGTCTCCTGGTTCTTCGCCAGGCCGTCGGCGCGGGTGGTGTGCGCGCGCACCGAGCCCGGCGTCGCCATGTAGCCGTTGAACCACATCCGGGTGATGCCCCGGGGCGTCCCCGGGTAGTAGCGGGCGCGCGCCATGCAGCGGGCGACGCGATATTCCTCGGCGCGCGCCGGATCGTCCCAGCCGCGGAACGGCAGCTCGTCGGGATCGCCGTCGATCCACACGTAGTCGCCGTCCTCGATGCCGAGGCTGCGGGCGTCGTGCGGATTGATGTCGACGTACATCTCGCCGTCGCCCGGAGAGCGCTTGTCGCGGCGGTACATGTCGCCGAACGGTCCGAAGAGCGCCGCCATGAAGTCGGTGTCGACGGGCATCGTGTGGGCGCCGTGGCGGTACTTGGGAGTGTGGAAGACGTGGCGCCAGCCGCGCGCGTAGAGCGGGTGGCGGCTGCGCAGCAGCTCCTCGGTGCTGAGCGTCACGTTCCGCATCTGCCGGGTCATGTGATCGCGCGCGTCGGCGGCGATGTTCCAGTCGCCCGGCCGCTGCGGACGGATCGCCGGGTGCGGCGCGGCGACGATCGCGCAGGGCTCGTAGAAAGTTGCGTCCGAGGGCTCGCGGTGGACGACCAGGTTTTCGCCGGCCTCGATGAACTCGGTCTCGGGACGATAGAACTCGAGCCGCCCCGTCTTGGTGTGCCAGGGCTTCGACTCCTGCACCTGCTCCCAGCCGTTCACCCGCGGATAGGTGCGGGTGTTGATCAGGACCGGGATGCCCTCCTTGCCGCGCGCCAGTATGTCGGCGATGCGGTAGCCCTTCATCGGCGCCGAGCCGTCGAGGATGCGCTGCAGGTACACCTCCGCCTGCTGCTTGGCGATGAAGTGCCACATGGCCTCGAAGCGCTGGTCGCCGGTGAGCTTGGCGAGCTCACGGGCGACGCCGAGATAGGTCTCGTTGTCCGAGATCGTGGCGAAGGCGCGGCGCGCCGGCGTCACCGGATACGGCTGCAGGAACGGGTTCGTGTTCGAGGCGGTCAGGTCCGGGTGCTTGAACTCCATCCACGAGTCGACGCCGTAGACGATGTCGCTGAACTCGCACGACGCCGTCCACCACCACTCGTTGTAGACGACGCACTCGGCGCGCGGCAGGGTGTTGAAGACGACGTCGTAGAAGCCCTTCTGGTTGCCGAGGCTCGAGTTCGAGTTGACCTGCCAGATGGTCTTGGTGGGCGTCGGCAGATGCGCGCCGGTCGTGATCTTCTTGCTCCCGGCCTTCATGACGCGTTCGCCGTTCGCCCAGTAGTGCATCGACTCGGGTCGCAGGCAGTACCTGGTCTTGACCTCTCCGGTCGCATCGAGCTGCGGCTGGAAGGGATCTTCCGTCGTCCAGCGGCCGATGCCCGAGAAGAGGGTGTTCTTGTACGTTCCGGCGTAGCTCCCGATGTTGCCGCCGTGGCGGCCGAGGCTGCCGGCGAGCGCCAGCATCAGGAAGAGCGCGCGGTCCTTGTTGTCGTTGTTCCAGAACTGGTTCGGCCCCATGCCGCAGGCGACGAGCGTGCGGCCTTGGCTGGCGGCGATCGCGTGCGCCAACCCGCGGATGGCCTTTGCCGGCGCCCAGGTGATCCTGCTGCACTGCTCGGGGCGCATGTTGGCGTCGAGGTACTCGGCGGTCAGATCGAAGGCCGGGCGCGCCTCGACGGTCGTGCCGTCCACGAGCCGCACCTGAAAGCGGCCCACCAGCGCCGGGCGGACGCCAGTGGCGGCGAAATGCTCGCCTATCTGGTCGTGTCCGAGCGCGACGGGGCGCCGCGAACGCTCGTCCCAGACGACGACGTCGGCGAGATCGGGAACCAGCGCCTCGGGCACCTGGACGCCGTTCTGCCGCGGTGTCGGCGCCGGCTTGTCGCCGGCCTTCACCACCCGCATCCAGTTCGTCCACTCCTTCTCGACGTAGCCGGGGAAGACGTCGCGCGCTCTCAGGCGCTCGAGGGTGTCCATGCGGACCAGGGTCGGCAGGTCGGTGTAGCGGCGGACGAAGTCCGGGTCGTAGCGCTTCTCGGCGATCAGCGTCCGAGCGATCCCGAGGGCCAGCGCCGAGTCCGTGCCCGGCCGGATCACCACCACCTCGTCGCACTTCGAAGCCGTCGCCGAGTACTCGACGGTGATCGCGACCGTCTTGGTGCCCTTCAGCCGCGCCTCCGTCAGCCAGTGGCTGTCGGGCATCTTGGTGGTGATCCAGTTCATGCCCCAGACGAGCACGAGCTTCGCGTTCTCGACGTCGAAGAGCTCGAAGTCGTTGGTCTGCTCACCGGTCACCATGGGGTGTCCCGGAGGCAGGTCGGTGTGGAAGGAGTACGAGTCCCAGGAGCCGGCGCCCTTGGCGTCCTCGGGCGCCACCCCGCGCACGTGGTGATCGAGGAGCGCCATGCTGTTGCCCATGCGGAAGCAGCCGAAGATCCGCACGGCCCCCTGCTTCGCCATGCCGCCGCGGAACTTCATCACCCGCGTGCCGGCTCCCCCCACCTGCGCCACCATGTCGGGGTCGTAGCCCTGCGCGAGGAGATACGTCCGGCCCTGCTCGCCCGAGTACGTCCGGGCGACGTTCATCAGGGTCCTGGCGTGGTAGCGGAACGCCTCCGCGTGCGTGACTTTGACCCACGAGTCCCAGCCGCGCCGCATGAGCTCGGGAGGAGGCGCGCCCGTTGTCGGATCGCGCGGGAAGCCGCGGTCGACCCATTCCTTGAAGCCGCGACGGAGGAAGGCGCCGGCGACGCGGCGGTCTCCATAGAAGCGGCGCGCCAGGACGAGGCCCTTCTGGCAGCAGCGCGGATCCCAGCGGTGGCTCGCGCGATTGCCGGCGAGGTCGGTAGCCTTGCCGTAGCCGTAGGTCGGTTCGATGCGCACGACGACGTCGTTCTTGACGTGGGCCCGTAGTAGGCAGTTGTGGGTGTCGTTAGGACAGCAGAGGAAGGTGAACGAGCCGTCGGTCTTGAAGATGTCGCGATACAGCCGCTCCCAGTCGCGATCCGGGTATGCAGCGAGCGGATTGGCGATCGACACCGGATCGAGATGGCGATACTCGGCCAACAGCGCTCTCGGCGTTACCGCCGTGCCGAGGCCGACCGATCCGGCGATGCGCAGGAACTCACGGCGCGAAAGCTTCCGTCCCATCGAAACCTCCGGTGCTCGAATGCCGCTCGGAGCGGCCGCCGATCTCGTCGTCGGAGGGGCGCAAGAGCGAATCGCGTGCCGCACGGCGGGAAGCGAACGCGACCTCTATGATCCACGTCATCTTCACGACAGCGGCGTCGGCGCCGGCGGGAGCGACAGCCGCGATCGGACGTTCGTTTGCGAGCGCCGACCCGGAGGCGTGCGCCGGTGAAAAAATGGGGTTGGACCGAGGAGCCTGGCCTCGCGACGCGGACGCGCCGCTGCCGCCGCACCGCCAGTCTCCCGGTTTCGGGAGCCGCTTTCGCGCCGGCGCGAAGAGTCCGCCTGGCTGCCAGGGACGCCGTTCCGACCCTGGCCGACGGTCGCCGCGGGCGTCGCCGATGAGGCGGTGGCGGACGCCGGTGATCGCGGCGGCTCTTCTGGCGGCAGCGGACTGCGGCGGTTTCGCGACGCCGGCCGCAGCACCGCTAGAGCGTGCGGCGGCGGCGCCGATCACGGTGCCCGGCGCCGGGCGGATCGCCCTCGTGCGCCGCGGCGACTTCTTCGTGGCTCCGGTGACGATCGGCGGCCGCGCCGCCGGCGAGTTCCTCGTCGATACCGGCGCCGGCGTGACCCTCATAGACCGCGGCGTCGCCGATGCCCTGGGTCTGCCGCCGGGCGTCGGGACCCGCGTCCAGGGTGCGCTCTTCACGGTGCCCGCCGAGATCCGCGCGCTCTCCGACCTGGCGGCGGGCGGCGTCGCGCTCGTCGCCGACCCGACGGTGGCGATCGATCTCGGCGAAGTCTCGGCCAGTGTGGGTAGCGCTCTCGCCGGGATCATCGGCTTCCCGACGCTCGGTACGGGGCCGGTCACCATCGACTTCACTGCGGCGACCCTCACCATCCACGACCCGGAGCGCTTCACGCCTCCGGCGGGTGTCCGGGCCGAGATCCTGCGCGTCAACCAGGTGCCGTACGTAGAAGCTACCCTTGCGCGGGCGTTCGCCGTCTGGCTGCAGCTCGACACCGGCTCGCTCTTCGCGATCACGCTGTGGCGGGACTTCGTGCAGGCGCACCCGGACGTGCTCGCCGGGGCGCCGCAGCGCCGGGTGCGGACGAGCGGGGTCGGGGGCGACAAGGAGCTCGTGCAGGCGGAGGTCGGCACCCTCCACGTTCTCGGGCGCGATGCCGACGACGTGCCGGTGATCGTCCAGGACGCGCCGCCACGGCGCTGGCGGCATCCGCGCATCGCCGGGAGGGTGGGACTCGGTCTCCTGAAAGACCTCCGCATCACCATGCACCCGCTGGCGCGGCGGATCTGGATCGAGCCCTGAGCACCCTGCCCGAGCCGGCCGGCGACTCGGGACGCCGGTGCGGTTGACGGCGCGCGCAGCGTTGGGTGATACCGAGTCCGCCGCCGATGCTCGACCTCAAGAAGATCTCGCCGCAGAGCATTCCGCACACGCTCGAGAAGGCGGAGGGATATCGCCTGCGCAACGACCCGGTGCAGGCGGAGAGCATCTATCGCGACGTCCTCGCGGTCGACGAGCGCAACCCCGACGCGCTGCGCGGGCTGATCCTGGCGCTTACCGATCAGTTCGGGATCGACGGCCCGGCCGGCGGCGCTCGCGAAGCGCTGCAACTGATCGACCGCCTCGACGACGCGTACGAGCGCGCCTACTACACGGGCATCGTCTGCGAGCGCAAGGCGCGGGCGCTCCTGAAGCAGCGCACCGTCGTCCGCTCGGCGGTGTACGACGGGCTCCGCCAAGCGATGGAATGGTACGAGCGCGCCGAGGCGCTCCGCCCGCCCGGCAACGACGACGCGATGCTGCGCTGGAACAGTTGTGCGCGCGCGATCGCGGCCGAGCGCCTCGAGCCCGCGGCGCGCGGGCGCGAGCTGCCGCTCGAATAGCCGGGTCCGCGGCGACGGCGAGCGCGGTGTCGGCGGGCACGCGTCGGCCGGCACTCCGAGATCGGCGGACGCCGCGGCGGCGGACGCTTTCAGGGCCGGGCGGCGCCGGCGTCGCGCAGGAGCTCGTCTAGTCGGGGCAGCTCGCTCTCCACGAGCTGGCGGACGCGGCACCGGTGATGCCTGAGCAAGCAGTCGCCGAGCGCGGCGACGGAGTCGAGATTCGGGACGCCGAGCGCTTTGCAGAACGGCGTCGACCGTTGGAAAGCGCCGCCGGCCGGCTCGAGGAGCTCGCCGATCGCCACCGCCGGCGCCCCGCATTTCTTGGCGAGCGCGGCGACGAGCCTCGCGGCGCCGGCGTCGATTGCGCCGAGGCGCCGCGGACACCCGGTCCGCGCTCGCGTCATGCAGACGGTGTCGCCGGGCCGGCGCTGCCGGCACGCCAGCACCTGGCCGGCGCACATCCTGAGCACCGCCGCGGCACGGCTCGCGAGCTTGTCGCCGATCTTCTGGACGGCCCGCGTGCAGGCGTCGACGATCCTGCCGCGGGCGCCGAGGCCGCCGGCGCTGCCGCCGCCGGCCAACGGCGGGCAGCGGAGCGCGCTCGCCGGCACGTCGCCGAGCGCCAGGAGCTCGGCCGAGCGCGGCGTCTCGAAGGCGATCAGACGATCGGTGGCGCAGGCGTGCTCGGCGAGGAGACAGCGGCCGACGTCGTCCGGCCCCCGGAGCGGCGCGATCCCCAAGGACGCGCAGCCCGCGGCCTCGGCCCCCCAGCCGAGGCCCGCGGGACCGAGGAGCTCGTCGCTCGTGAGCGGTTCGCAGCGCGCGGCGATCGTCGCTCGCAGCGTCTCGGTGGCGGCTCCGAGCCTCGCGAGCGCCGTCTTGCAGGCATCGCCTGCTCGCGCGAGGCAGGCGGCGTCGCCTTCCTTCTTCTGTACGCAGGCCGCGAGGTGCGCGACGCAGGCGCGCAGCGTCCGCGCCCGCGCCATCGCCGCCTTGGCGCCGCCCTTCCGAAGCGCTCCGGCGCAGCGGACGACGAGCCTGCTCCGCGGGCCGCCGTCACCCTCCGCGCCGGCCCCGTCGGCGCGCGGCGCACAGTCGGCGTCGTCGCGGTCGACGGCGCCGTCGCCGTCGTCGTCGAGGCAGTTGTCGCAGCGCTCCGGACAGAAGGGCTTGCCCGTGCACTCGAGGTCGTCGCAGTCGACGAGCCCGTTGCCGTTGTCGTCGACGCCGTTGCTGCAGTCCTCGGCCGCTGCCGCGAGCTCGAAGGCGCCGACGTCGCAGCGCGCAGCGCCGTCGCCGTTGCCGTCCGTCGGGCGCGCGTTCCCGCGCTGGTCGACGGCCTCGCAGACGACGTCGCGGCCGCCGTCGACGGCGGGGCTCGCGGCGACGAGCGCGTGCGTCGCCGTCGGCCCGCCGTTGTCGGCGAGGGGCTCGAGGAGCGGGTCGACGCTCGATCGGTCGCCGAAGCCGCCGAGCGGGCACGTGGCGTCGCTGCTCAAGTTGCCGCCGCCGGAGACGAGCGGGTCGGTGCCGACGGCCGTGCGGCAGTTCGCCGGCGTTCCGGGCGGCTCGACGTTGTCGGCGAAGAGGACGTTGGCGAGAGTCGTCCGCAGGCCGTCTTCGTAGAAGCCGCCGCCGCGCCCGCCCGAGTTGCCGGCGATGGTGACGTTGCGCATGACCAGCACGTCCTCGTTGTCGATGCCGCCGCCGTCGCGCCGCGCCTGGTTGCCGCTGAGCGTGCTGTTGACGAGGAGGACCGCACCCTCGCCCTCGATGCCGCCGCCCATGCCTTGGAAAGCGCCGCTGCCGAGGGCGCGGTTGCCGCTCACCGTCGAGCGCTGCAGCGTGACCAGGGTATTGAACGACTCGCCGCAGCAGGCGTAGATGCCGCCGCCCTGGGTCGGGGCGTCGTTGTCGCTGATGGTGCTGTCGGTGATGCTGAGGGTGGTGTCGTTGCAGCAGTGGTAGATGCCGCCGCCCTCACCGCGGAGGCCGGGGGCCTCGGGATCGTCGGCGGCGCTGTTGCCGCTGATCGTCGTCCGCTCGATCGTCACCGTCAGGTGCTCGCAGCAGAGGTGCAAGCCGCCGCCGTCGCCGTCGGCGACCGTGTTGTCGCTGACCGTGCTGTCGCGGATGACCACGGTCGAGGCGAGGCGGCCCTCCTGCTCGATGCGGATGCCGCCGCCGCCGTCGAGGCCGCGGCCGCCGTCGTTGCTGGTGACGACCACGTCGGTGAGCGTGAGGGAGAGCGCGCGTCCGGTGTCGGGCTCGTTCCAGAGCAGGCCGCCGCCGCCTTGCGTGTCGCCGTCGGGTACGCGGCCATTGCGGATCGTGAGCCCGCTCAGCGTGACGGTCGCCGTGGCGACGATATCGAAGACGCGATCGCTGCCGCCGCCGTCGATGATGGTGAGATCGGCGCCCGCGCCGACGATGGCGACCGAGTCGCGGAGGTCGAGATCGCCGCTCGCCGCCATGTCCTCGTTGCCGGCGCCGGTGAGCACGTAGGTGCCGGGCGGAACCACGATCGTATCGGCGCCGCGGGCGGCATTGGCGGCGATGACCGCGTCGCGCAGCGAGCAGTCGGCGTCGCAGGCACCGTCGGCGCCGTCGGCGGTCTTGGTGACCGTGAAGGTGGCGGCTCCGGCCCCGGCTCCGGACACGAGGAGGCCGAGCACGACGGCGGCGGCGAAGAGCGGACGGCGGTGGACTGGGCGAGGCATGGGCGGTGGGCCGCTTCCGGCACTAGCAGCGCCATCCGCGGCGGTGCAACGCCGATTCGGCAGCGCGCAGCGCTGTTGAGGGAGATTCGCCTGCCTGGTACGCCTTGGCCCCATGCCCAAAGCCCAAGGACCTCTCTCCGGCATAAGGATAGTCGAGCTCGTCGGCATCGGCCCGGGCCCGTTCGCGTGCATGCTGCTCGCCGACCTCGGCGCCGACGTCATCCGCGTCGACCGCGCCCAGAACGTCGGCGGCGGCGATCCGGAGTCGCCCCCGGCCGATCTCCTGGCGCGCGGCCGGCGCTCGATCGGCGTCGATCTCAAGACGCCGGCCGGCGTCGAGACGGTGCTGCGCCTGGTCGCCGAGGCCGACGTCCTGATCGAGGGCTTTCGCCCGGGCGTGATGGAGCGCCTCGGGCTCGGGCCCGAAGTCTGCGCGGCGCGCAACCCGCGGCTCGTCTACGGCCGCATGACCGGCTGGGGCCAGGAAGGTCCGCTCGCGAATGCCGCCGGCCACGATATCAACTACATCTCGCTGACGGGCGCGCTGCACGCGATCGGCCGCCGCGGCGAGGCGCCGGTGCCGCCCTTGAACCTCGTCGGCGACTTCGGCGGCGGCACCATGTACCTGGTCATGGGCGTGCTCGCGGCGCTCGTCGAGCGGCAGACGTCGGGGAAAGGTCAGGTCGTCGACGCCGCCATGACCGACGGCGCCGCCTCGCTGATGACGATCTTCTACGGCATCAAGGCCATCGGCTTCTGGAAGGACGAGCGCGGCGTCAACATGCTCGATTCGGGCGCCCACTTCTACGACGTCTACGAGACCAAGGACGGACGGCACGTGTCGATCGGATCGATCGAGCCGCAATTCTACGCGCTGCTGCTGCAACACACCGGTCTCGCCGGCGAAGATCTGCCGGCCCAGTTCGACCGCGACCGGTGGCCCGAGCTCAAGGAGAAGATGGCCGCCATCTTCCGCTCCAAGACCCGCGACGAGTGGTGCGCGATCATGGAGGGCAGCGACGTCTGCTTCGCCCCGGTGCTCAGCATGACCGAGGCGCCGCGACACCCGCACAACGTCGCCCGCGGCACGTTCACGGAGGTGAAGGGCGTCGTGCAGCCGGCGCCGGCGCCGCGTTTCAGCCGCACGCCCGGCGCCATCCAGGGCCCGCCGGCGCATCCCGGCCAGCACACCGACGCGGCGCTCGCGGACTGGGGATTCTCGGCGGGCGAGATCGCGAAGCTGCGCGCGGCGAAGGCGATCGCCTAACTTCAGCGGAGCTCGGCCTGGTCGAAGGCCGGCGCCGCGGGGGCAGCGTACGGCCAGGGCTCGGCACCGAGGGCGGCGGCGAGCCCGGTGACGAGCGCATCCTGGCGGCGGCGGGCCTCTGGCACCGGCAGGCCGCGATTCAGGATCGCGAACGAGACGACGCCGTAGCGCGCCGTACGCAGCGCGCCCGCGAGCCCCGAGGCACCCTGCGAGCCGTACGTCCCGGTCTTGCCGACGACGAGCCCGCGGCCTGCGGGCGGGGTGAGGAGGCGCTCGCGCAGCGTGCCCGGATCGATGCCCGAGACCGGCAGCACCGCCGTGAGATCGCGATCGAAGCCGGCGAGCCGCCGCTGCAAGGCTTCGAGCAGGGCGACGGCTGCGCGCGGGCTGATGCGGTTCACGGTCCCGGCGCCGGCGGCGTTGGCGATCACGATCTCGCCGCGGAGCTCGGGAGACACGGCCGCACGGGCGGCCGCCTCGACGGCCGCGGCGCCGCCGATGGCGTCGGCGGCGAGGTGGAAGACGTTGTTGGAGTAGCCGTTCAGGGCTTTTACGATGGCGAGCAGCGGCGGCGAGCGGTACTCGACGAGCGGCGTCGGCGTACTGCCGGGACGGGGAGCGGCAGCGCCGCCGAAGGTGAGCGCAGCGGCGCCGAGCGGCGGCCAGTCCGGCGCCGTCGGCCACGAAGGGATCGCGCCGGCCAGCGCCCGCGCCAAGCCGCGCCCCTCGGGATCGCGCTGCCAGTCGAAGAGGAGCATGCCGCGGACGATGAGCCTACCCGTTACCTGCCGCAGGCCCAGCATGTGCAGGCGGCGCAGGATGGCGGCGGCTCCCTCGTCGACGAAGAACGGGTCGCCGCCGGCGGCTACCACTAGATCGCCCCGCAGCGTGGCGCCGTCGGTGTCGCCGCCGGCGAGTACGCGGGTCGTGAAGCGATGGTCCGGCCCGAGCCGTTCGAGGAGCGCCAGGGTCGTTGCGATCTTGGTGACCGATGCGGGATGGACGGCGCGCGCCGCCGCTTCGGCGGCGAGCACGGTGCCGTCCTCGGCGACGACGTAGACGCCCTGGCCGGCGCCGACGACGGCGCGCGCCAGCTCGTTGTAGAGGGGCTCGGCCGCGTGCGTCGGCGCCGCCAGTGTCAACGTCAGCAGCACTGCAGCCAGCCCGTGGCGCCTGACCGCTCGGCGGCGGCGGGCAGCGCCCGAACCGCGGGCAGGCCGCATCGTCTTGCGACGGGACATGGCGTTCTCTCCTTCCCGGGTGCCGACCGGGGGTAGCGCGGCGCCGCGGGCGGGGCAAGCCTGACGATGCGCGCAGCCGGGGCGCGATCCAGGCACTGGGGTGCGCGCGCCCGATGCCGGTCGCTTACATCGCGCTCCGAGCGCCCGCGAGCATGGTTCCGCGGCCGCCACGCAGCGGCTATTGAACAGTGCATGCGTCGCCATGAGGTCGCGAGGAGCCCGCGGCGGAAGATTCTGCTCCTCGCTGCCATGGCCGTGCTGGCGGCGGCATGCCGGTCGGAGCCGCCCCCCGGCGATCGCCTCGAGAGGATCACGCTCGGACCGCGTACGGCGCGGCGTCCGGTGGGCGAGGCGCAGCACTTGACGGCGATCGGCCACTACCGCAGCGGCGCCACGCGCAATCTCACCCAGCACGTCGAGTACCGCTCGAGCGATCCGACGGTCGCTGCGGTGGCGAACGCGAAGGGCGACCGGAGTCGCGTCGAGGCTCTGGCTCCGGGAACCGCGGTCATCTCGGCCGTCGACCCGAAGACCGGCGTCGGCTCGCACGCCGACGGCGGCGATGCGACGCTGATCGTGCTCGGGGCGCTCGAGCGGATAACCCTCGCGCCGGCAGCGATGACCCGCCGGGTCGGTCAGAGCCAGCGGCTGACGGCAACAGGGCACTACGCCGGCGGCGCGACCCGGAATCTCACCCAGCGCGTCGTGTACCGCTCGAGCGATCCGACGGTCGCCGTGGCGGCGAACGTCGAGGGTGACAAGAGCCGCGTCGACATCGTCGGTGCCGGCAGCGCTGCGATCTCCGCGCTCGACGTCGCCAGCGGCATCTCCTCGGCGGCGAGCAGCGGCGACGCCAGCGTCGTCGCCGTTGCTGCGAAGCCTTCTCCGGCGCCGCCGGGGAAGGAATGAGGCTCCTCTACGCTACGGGCCCGGAACGACTTGGCCGCGGAGCGCGAAGAGGTTCGTCAGCAGGAGCTGCGTTCCAGGACTACCGTTGCCCGCGAGATCGCCGTCGGCCAGGAAGACGATGAAGACGCCCGATGCGTAAGCCGGCGGGCCGACGCCCGCGGGGGCATCGGTCACCTGCACGAGGCGGTTCTTCTTGAGGTCGTACGAGTAGACCTCGGGGCCGACGCTCCCCTGGCTCAGCAGATCGTCGGCCGAGAGGAAGGCGACCGCGTGGCCATTGCTCGACACCGCCGGCGCCGTGCAGATGCTGCCCGGCACGGTGGTCAACTGGCGGAGGCTCCCCTTGTTGCGGCGATAGAGAAAGAGCTGCGTGCCGCCGGTTGCGAGACCGGTCAGGTCCGCGTTCGACTCGAACACGAGCCGGCCGCCGTCGCGGGTGACGCTCGGGTTGTGCGCGGCGCCGGGCCCGTGGCTCACGAGCGAAAGGCCGGTGCCGCGGCTGTCGTAGAGGTAGATCTGGCTCTCGGTCTCGCCCAGGTCGAAGAGATCGGCGTCCGATTCGAAGTAGATGAACTTGCCGCTGTTGCTGGTTACCGCGTTGCGGTTGTTTCCGGTCTTGTTGGTGATCTGGGTGAGGCCCGCGTTGCTGCTCGCCGCGCATGGGAACGGGCAGCCGAGGAGCGCCTTGCGAAGATCGATGCGATAGATCTGGCTGCCGCCCGCGCCGGTCCCGAAGAAGTCGGCTGCCGACTCGAAGACGACCGTGCGCTCGCCATCGTCGATCAGCGCGTTCAGGCTGTCGGCGGCGCCGCCGGTGAGCGGCCTAAGGACACCGGAGCGGCGATTGAGCAGCATGATCTGGCGCGGTCCGACGCCGCCGATGCGGGCGTCGTACACGACGTTCACCGCCCGGCGCCCGGTGTGGGCGCGCCGGTTGTCGTCGGCCGCGGTGTTCGTGAGCTGGGTGAGGGCGAGGACGCCCTGGACGTCGCGGATCTGGAGATCGAAGAGAAAGATCTGTCGACCCGTGCTGCCGTTGTTCAGGAGGTCGCCGTCGCTGTCGAAGACCACATAGCGCAGGCCGCCCCAGGCCGAGTGTCCGATCGTTCCGGGACTCTGGCCGACAGGCGGAATCTGCAGCAGCGGCGGGGTGATGTAGTGGAACGCGGCTGCCGGACCGGCGCCCAGAGCAATGGCGAGGACGAACAGGAGACGGACGGCACGAGACATTGGGGGACTCCGGCGAGGCGAGGGTTGGCACAGGATGCCTGAGCGGCTCCGCTCTTGGCAAGCCCCGTCGTCACCTGCCGCGTCCGGTCAGCACTTTCGTCGGGGTGTCGTTGTTCGTGTCCGCGACTCGGCGGCGGAGCCGTCGTCACCTGGCTTGTGCGGTCGCCGCTTTCGTCGACGAGGGGCTCGCGCCCCCGCGAGGAGGAGCGGAGCTTCATCGCGCGGTAGTGCGGAGCCGGCGGCTCGAAGAAGTCGCGTCCATCGTCGATCGGCAGCACGCAGCTCAAAAGGGCGTGAGCGATGCTCAGGATCTTCATAGGGAGGTCAATCGATGCGCAGGCCGTCGAGGATCGACTGTCGGGTCGCCGCCACCGCGGCGAGATATCCGGCGGTCATCGCCATAGCGGCAACCAGGACGAGAAACCGGAGGGCCGATGTCCATGCGAAGTAGAACTGGAGGTAATAACCGAGCAGGTACCGGAAGTTCATGCCGACCCAGATGGCGGAGGTGACGAATCCGAGCGCGATGCCGAGGATGCCGCCCATGGCGCCTATGGTGCCGGATTCAACGACGACCGATCGGCGTACTGCGCCTTCGTCCGCTCCGATCATACGCCAGAGGGACAGCTCGCGCTTGCGCTCGACGATCGAGGAGAGCAGCAGATCGAGGATCCCGGCGACGGTGACGACGACGATGAGCAGTTGCACCGCGTCCATCAAGACGAAGGCGCGAGCTACCTGCTCGGCGTGGAAGGCCACGACTTCACCAGGCATCAGGATCTTGAGCGCGTAGTCCTTTCCGAGGCGCGCTGCGATGCGCGCCCGCACGTCCTCCGCGGCGGCGCCGGGCCTCAAGAATACGTGGATCCGGTTCACGGCGTGATCGTTCCAGTGCTCGACTAGGAGCCGGCGGTTCAGGATGACGCTGCCGCGATCCGACATGTAATCGGGGACGATGCCCGTGATCGCCAGCGATAGCGGCCCGTCGGGCGCGTCGAGCGTGATGCGGTCGCCGACGGCCAGACGGAACCGCTCGGCGAGGCTCAAGGAGACGTTCGCTCCGGTGCCGGCGCGCAAGGCGACGGCAGCCGTTTCGGGATTGCCGGACCGGTACCACCCGCGCGGGTACCGGTCCGGGTCGAAGATGCCGTCGCTGCCTCCCCCGACGGCGATGCGCTCGCCGCGGAACATCTGTCCCGGGAAGATGCGGATCAGATCGATGCTCCGTACGCCCTCGAGCCGACCGATCTCGCCGCCGAGCTCGTCGGGAATCGGCGTCTCCAGCCACCCGCCGTCGGTCGTAACGGCGCTGACGGCGAGATCGCACGCCAGGAAGCCGCCCGAAAAATAGCTGCTGATGTTGCGGCTCAAGCTCCAGGAGAGCGACGAGGAAGTCAGCGCGACGGTCATCACCAGAGCGATGGCCGCCGCGGTGACCCCCGTCCGGACCGGCGAGCGATAAAGGCTCTCGGCTGCGACGCGCCCGGCGGCGCCGAAGAGCCGCGGCAAGATCTGCGAGAAGATCGCGCGCGAGGCGCGGACCAGCGGGATCGCGATGACGATCGAGGCGGCGAACCAGAGCGTCGAGCCGAAGTTGCCCCACAAGATCGATCGCTGCTGCACCTCGATAGCGAGTGCCGCCGTGCTGATGGCGACCAGGGCGATCCACCCTACGATCAGCCGCCGCGCGGAGGGACCGCGCGTTACGGCGCGGAAATCTGCCCGCATGATCGCGAGCGGTTCCATGCGCGCGACGCGACGCGCCGAGGCGTATGAAGCGAACAACGTCGCACCGATGCCGACCACGAAGATCCACGGCTGATGCTGGAGCCGCACCGTCAGTGCTTCGACCGGAAACCGTATCTGGAAGATGACGCTCATCGAATCGCTGACCATTCCGGTCAGGAGCATCGCCAGCAATACTCCGATCGGGATGCCGGCGACGACGCCGAGGACTCCGAGCACGAGCGCCTCGAGCATCAGCAAGCGGAACAGCTGGCTGCGCTCGGCGCCCTGGAGGCGGAGAGCGGCCATCGTGAGCGCGCGATGCACGGCGGCCGTCGAGGTGGTGTTGTAGACGATGTAGATGCCCGCCACGAGGCAGAGGAGGCTCAGGCCCGTCAGCATGGCTTGGAACGAGCCGAGGACGCCGTCGTACTCGGCGCTCCGTTCGGCGGGCCGGAGGACGCGGAGCCCGGTCGGCAATCTCGATTGCAGGCGCGCTTGCACCGCGTCGATCGGCGCGCCGTCGGCCAGCACCACGTCGATCTGATCGATCTGTCCATCCTTGGCGAGCGCGCGCTGCGCCGCGGGCAGATCCATGACGATCAGGAGCCCGCCGAACGCGGCGGCCATGCCGCGGGCCTCCAGGATGCCGCGGATCGTATACGGCCGCGTGCCCGTCGGGGTAGCGAGGGTGAGCGAGCGTCCGACGTCGAGCCCGCGGGGCTCGGCGAACGTCGACGTCACGAGGATGCTCGACGGATCATTCATGTTCGCGAGGATCTCGCGTCGGTCGCCCGAGGTCACGGTGTAGCGCTGCAGGTCTTCCTCGGCGGTCAGATCGACACCGAACAGTTGCAGCGTGGTCCCTGGATCGCCGACGAGGCCGACGGTGCCGCGGGTCAGCGGAATGGCCGCGACGACCGCCGGATCGGTGCGGATCAGGTCCGCCGCGGCCTCGGAGAAGCCGACCTCGCCGATGCCGAGCGTCACCTGGAGCTGCGCCGGCCCCGCGACGCGCTCGATGGTGCGCCGGAAACCGGCGAGGACGCTCGCGTTGATGACGTCGATCGCGACGATCAGGGCCACGCCTGTCGCGATGCCGCCGATGACGAGGAGGCTGCGTCCCCAGCTCGCGCGAAGCTGGGGATAGCTGATCAGACGGAGAAGACGCAGCACGGGCCAGTCATGGATGGGAAGGAGGACCGGAGCCGAGCTTCACTCGGAAGCGGTGAACAGGGGGATTTGAGCATCTATCTCCGCCGCCCGCTTGTCGTCAGCGCGTCGCCGTCGCCGTCGGAGGCGGTCGTCTGCTCGAGCGACCCGTCGACGAGGTGCAGCACCCGCTTCGCCATCGCGGCGAAGACCGGATCGTGCGTGACGAGCAGGATCGTCACGCTCAGTCGCTCGTTCAGGTCCACCAACAGGTCCATGACCGCGCGGCCGTTGGCGCGATCGAGATTGCCGGTCGGCTCGTCGGCGAGGACGATCGCGGGGTCGATGACGAGCGCGCGAGCGATCGCCACGCGCTGCTGTTCGCCGCCCGAGAGCGTCGTCGGGTGGTGCTTTGCCCGGTGGGTCATCTTCACGAGCTCGAGGGCCGCCGGGACGCGACGGTCGATCTCGCGCTGCGGCACGCCGTCGAGCACCAGCGGCATGCCGACGTTCTCCTCGGCGGTCAGGAACGGCAAGAGGTTGAAAGCCTGGAGTACGTAGCCGACGCGGCGGCGGCGGAGCTCGGCCGCCTCCTTGCCGCTCATGCGGGCGACGTCGCGGCCCTCGACCAGTACCGCGCCGCTCGTCGGCGAGGTGAGCCCGGCGATCAGGTGGAGGACCGTGCTCTTGCCGGCGCCGCTCGGGCCCATGAGCGACCAGAAGTCGCCGCGTTCGATCGTGAACGAGAGGTCGTCGACGGCCTTCACGGCGGTGTCGCCGCTGCCGAAGACCTTGGTGACCTGCCGGTACTCGATCATGCCGTGGCGTTGCCCGTGGCCCCCGCGCCGTAGCGCTCGCGGAGGCGGGTCGCGACCTCGCCGAGCCAGGCGATCTCGGCGCGGGCGGCAAGCTCGGCGCCGTCGATCATGAGATGGGTCACGAAGGCGTCGAAGGGCGCGCGGTGCATCTTCCGGCGCTCCGCGCCGAGCGTGTGCAGCTCCTGAAGGTAGGCGTCGCGCTGCCGGGCGACGAGCCGGAGCAGTTCGGGCAGATGCTCGGAGCTCGCGAAGAGCAGCTTCACGGCGAGCTCTTGCCGAAGAGGCCGCGGCGCATCGGTTTGCGGCGAGAGGACGTAGTCGTCGAGGCTGCGTTGGCCGCGGGGGGTGATCCGGTACACTTTGCGGACCGACTCGCCGCCGGCGATTTGCTCGATCAGGCCGTCGGCCGCGAGGCGGTCGAGGATGCGGTAGATCTCCCCGAAGTTGAGCCGCCAGAAATGGCCGAGCAGGCGCTCCCCCTGTAGGCGAACGGCGTAGCCGTGGATGCCCTCGGGGTTGCGGGACACGACCCCCAAGACCGCCTGGTGGACTCCGTGGGAATGGCGCACGTGACGCTCCCTGGGGCCTCGCAGGAGCCGGCCCCGCCACTGCGTTTGGTGGGAAGGCTCCCACGTTCCTCTCGACCCAGTCAAGGACGACGGGCAGCGACCCCGACTATCCGGTATTCTTGTCTGGAATAGCGGCGGCGGGAACGCTGCGCCGCTCCGGGGGTCCGCCGCGCGGCGATCGACGCCGGCGAGCGCGCGCAGGTCGCGCTGCGGCCGCTCGACGGTCGCGGATGCTACGTCAGGCGTACCGGGCGCGCACCCACGCCAGCGCGGCGTCGCGATCGCCGAGGGCGCCCTCGAGCTGCTGCTCCTCCACCGCCTGTAGGATCTCGCGGAAGCGCGGACCCGGTGCGAGGCCGATGGCGATCAGGTCGCGCCCGGTGACCAGCGGCGGCGGGTGCATCTGCGCTGCGGAGAGGCGCGCGAGCTCGGTGCGACAGAACTCCCAGTATTGCAGGTCGCCGCTCGATGCCATGGCATCCATGCGGGCGAGCTCGAGGAGCTCGTGGATGCCGTCTTCGCGCAGGAACCGGGTGAGGGTTGCCTTGCGCATCTGCGGCGCGCTCACCAGCCGCAGGTGGTTGCGGACGAGGTAGGCGACGCGCTCCCACACGGCGCGACTGCGCTTCAAGCGCTGGCAGATGACGACCGCCATCTCGGCGCCGCGCTCGGGGTGGCCGTAGAAGGTGATGCGTTCGCCCGCGGGCGTGCGCTTGCGGCCGATGCATACGGGCTTGCCGATGTCGTGCAGGAGCGCTCCGAAGGCGAGGGTTTCGGTCGGCGCGCGCAGCTGGTCGATCACGAGCAGCGTGTGCGTCCAGACGTCGCCCTCGGGATGGTGGTCCGGCGCTTGCGGGACGCCCTCCATCGCCAGCAGCTCGGGCATGATCGCCGCGAGGAGGCTGGCGTCGCGCAGCAGCTCGAAGCCGCGCTTGGCGGGCCCCTCGCAGAGGATCATGCGGATCTCCTCGCCGATGCGCTCCCAGGCGATGCGGCCGATGAGCGGCGCCTGGCTGCGGATGGTCGCCCACGTCCGTTCCTCGATCGTGAAGCCGAGGCGCGCGGCGATGCGCACCGCGCGCAGCATGCGGAGCTTGTCCTCGTCGAGCCGCGCCGCCGGGTCACCGATGGCGCGGACGACGCCGCGTGCCAGGTCCTCGCGACCGCCGACATAGTCGATCACGCGCTCCTCGATCGGGTCGAGGAACATGCCGTTGATGGTGAAATCACGGCGGGCCGCGTCCTCCCGGGCGCTCCCGAAAGTCACGGATACGGGATGGCGCGAGTCGAGATAGACGCCGTCGCGGCGGAAGGTCGCGACCTCGATGCGCTCGGCTCCCGACGGCACGAGGACGACGCCGAACTGGGCGCCGACCGGCAGGCTTCCGGCGAAGAGCGCGAGCACTTTCTCCGCTGGCGCGTCGGTCGCTACGTCATAGTCCTTGGGCGCGAGGCCGAGGAGCTCGTCGCGCACGCAGCCGCCGGCGAGGAGGGCCTGGAAGCCCGCGTCGCGGAGACGCCGCACGACGGCGACCGCGTTGCTGCGTGCGGCTGTGGACATCGGGCGCGATCATGCACGGCGTCGGTAGGCCGGGCAACGCGCGCTCTCGGGTTTCGTGACGCGCTCACGGCTTGTGCGACTCGACGCCGCGTGGCATGCCGCGCCCATGCGTGCCGCCCTGACGATCCTCTTCGTGCTGCTCTCGCCGCTCGCTGCGCCTGCTCATGTCGTCGTGCTGCCCGCCGAGAGCCAGGCGGGAGGTTGGGAGCGCTACACGGTGCTGGTGCCGACCGAGAAGGCCTCGCCGACCGTACGCGTCGAGGTTCGCCTTCCGAAGGGCATGGACGTCGTTGCCGTCGAAGCGAAGCCTGGCTGGGAGGGGCGGTACGAGCCCTTCCCGATCGGTGCCGCGCGCGTCGAGTGGAAGGGCGGCCGCATCCCCGAGGGCGAGTTCGTGAGCTTCGAGTTCCTGGCGTGGAATCCGAAGACTCCCTCCGATCTGTCGTGGCAGGCGACGCAGTGGTACGAGGACGGCTCCAACGATCGCTGGGGCGGCGCCGGAACCGACGACCACCATGCTTCGCGGACGACGCTCAAGCCCGGCAAGGGGTCTCAGGGCGGCCTACACCGCCACGCACCCACGGTGCCGGCGAAGCCCTGATCGCGTTCAGTGGCCGGGGCGCTGTGGGGCGTCGTCCGGCTGCGGCGGTGCGCTCGGGATCTCGGCCTTGGCGAGCGCCTCCTCGTCGATCTCGATCTTCGCCTCCGCCTTCACTTTGTCGAGCCGCGCCGCCATCAGATCCTGGCGGCGCTGGTTGGTGAGCGCGGCTCGGATGCGATCCTTCACTTCGTCGAAAGTCTTGGCGGGACCTTCCTTGCGCTCGATGAGCTTGATGATGTGGTAGCCGAAGGGCGTGTGTACCACCGGGCTCAGGTCGCCGGGTTTCTCGAGGGCGAACGCTACGCGCTCGAAATCCGCCGCCATCCGTCCCTGTCCGAAGAACCCGAGGTCGCCGCCGCGCGCGGCGGTCGCGGTATCGACCGAGTTGGCTTTCGCGAGATCGGCGAAGGTGTCGGGTGCGGCGTCGAGCTCGGCCCGCAGGCGCTTCGCCAAGTTCTCGTCCTTCACGAGGATGTGTGCGGCATGGATCTGGGCGCCGGAGAAGAGGCCCGGATTCTGGTCGTAGTACGCTTTGATGTCCGCGTCGGTAAGCTCGGGCGTCTCCTGGTAGTCGCGCATCATCCGCTGCACGATCAGGCGTTGGCGGAGCTCGTCGACCTGGCGGACGATGTCCGGGTCGCGATCGTAGCCCTGCGCCTGGCCCTGCGCCGCCAGGAGTGCATTCAGGATGTAGTTGTCGAGGAACTGGCGGCGGCGCTCCGGCGTCGCCAGTTGGGTGCGGGCGCGCGGCGGTAGGCGCTGAACCTCGCGACGGAAGTCTTCGTCCGTGAAGCGCTTGCCGGCGTAGGTCGCGATGACGACGCTGTCGGCGGCTGGCGCCGGGGCCGGTGCGGACGACTCGGACGGAGCGTTGCCGCTGGCGCATGCTGCCGCGAAGCATACGAAGACGATCGCCCGGCGCGATATTTTTTCCACGGCGCGGGCATACCGTAATCATTCGTTGACTGCCAAGAGGGGCCCGGTTAAGTCTCGTCTCCCAACGCGCGCAGCGCATCCCGCTCAGGAGGAACCATTCCGATGGAACAAATGCTCGAACAGGCCGAAGCCGTCCTTCGCTTTTCCGGTGAGCTGCAGCGGCGTATGTCCGAAGTCGGCGTCGAGGGCATCGGCGGGGTGATGAGCTTGTACGCGCAGCTGCGCAGCGCTCTCGAGAAGGTCTCGCACGAGGAGCTGGACTGGGCAGCGGCCGAGGTGAACCGGGTGCTGGAGAGCCTCACCAAGATCAGCGACGAGATGCGCCGCCTGAAAGGGTTGAAGCTCTCGCTCGAAACCGGTCACTGAGCCGGCTTCGTCCCCCGACCTCGGCGGCAGCGGGCGAAGACCAAGGTGCCGAACGCGGCGCCCGCGGTATCGATCAGGACGTCGACGCCTGATCCCGTTCGACTCGGCACGAAGGCCTGGTGCGCTTCGTCGAGCACCGCGTAGGCGGCGCAATAGGCGAGCGCGCGGAGCGCCGCCGCGCGTGAAAATGGCGCGCTCGGAGCGGATATGGCGCGGTAGATCAGCCCGCCGAGGATGGCGTACTCGATCAGGTGGGCGCTCTTGCGGATGACGCTGTGGGCGAGTCGGAAGCCAGCCGGCGTCAGGTCGCCGAAGAGGGAGCGCAGGACCGGGTCGATGTAGCTGTTCGTCGAACGCGCCGAGAAGGCGTCGCTCGAGAACCACGAGATGAATGCGGCCCAGAGAAAGACCGGCAGCCAACGCTTGGCCGCGGCCGCCCACGCGGACGATGCGGGACGGTGCGGCTCAGAAGAGCTCGTTGATCGCTCGTAGGACAACCGCCAGAACCTCTTCCCCGTATTCGGCGTCGAGGAAGTCCTCGAGCTTCTCGCGCTGGCTCACGTACTGGCGACCGTCGCCGGGCTTCTGTTCGTCGGTGAGGTGCGTGCCCGACATGAGATCGAGGAACGCGAGCACGCCCTCGCACTCGCCTTTGCTCCAGTCGCGTTCGAGCTTCTGGTCGATGGCGAGGCGCAGCGTCAGGTAGCAGAGCCGGTAGCGCATCTCTTCGGTGAGCTCCATGGCGGATCCTTTCTCCGTGTCGATGTCAGTCGCGGCGTTCGAGCGCGATGACGTATTCATAGCGGCTAGGCTGTCCGAGCGCCCCCTCCACCTTGCGGCCGTTGATGATCAACGTCGGGGTGGACTTGACGCCGAGCTTGCCGCCGGCGTTGGCATCGTCGACGACGCGCGCGCGCATCGTCGGATCGTCGAGGCACGCGGCGAAGCCGTCGGCGGGGATGCCGAGGGCGGCGGCCTTGGCGATCAGGTCCTCGCGCCCGAGCGCGTCCTGCCCGCGGAAGAGCAGATCGTGGTACTCCCAGAACTTGTCGCTGCGCGCTGCGCACTCGGCAGCGACCGCGGCCTGGCAGGCGAAACGGTGCATGCGGGTCGTCACGTTCGGATTGCACTCGGAATCGAGCGGGAAGTGGTGGAAGACGATGCGCACGCGCTCGGGGTGGCGGGCGGAGAGGTCGTGGAGGTCGCGGAACGCCATGCCGCACGCCGGGCACTCGAAGTCGGAGAACTCGATGATGGTGAGCGGAGCATCGGCGGGCCCCTTGCTGTGCGTGCTCGCGGGTAGATCCCGCATGACCGGCAGCGTCGTGTACCAGTCGTAGAACTCGCGGTCGCGCGTCTTCACTTCATCGGCGGTCATGCTGGCGCCGGAGATCGGCCGGGCGGCGAAGTGCAGCGCCGCGATCGCGAGGATGCCGGCCGCGATGGCGCCGGCGCCGCCGAGAGCGCGCGGTGCCGTCAGGACCGGCCGGCCGCTCGGCGCCAGGTCGATCGCGGCGAGGCGCCAGGCGAGGACGGCGATGACGATGACGAGGAGATACGTGGCCACGCACAGCAGGCACACCTTGCCGATCACGAACATCGAGATTCCGGCCATGTAGATCGCGACCGCGAGATTCCAGAAGGCAAAGCCGAGTGCCAGGAGGCTCGCCTGCGCCCGTGCGCCTGCGACCGAGCGCCGCCGCCGGTGGAGGAGAAACCCGAGCGTCGCGTAGCTCGCGAGCCCCCAGGCAGCCATCGGTACGCCGAGGAGTACGCCGTACGGGCTCATCAGTACGGCGTCGCAGTTCACCGTCGCGTTGACGTGGCAGAAGCTCGTGTACGCGCCGTGGGCGGCGGCGAGCCGCGCGTGCAGATAGAGCTGGACCAGGGCTACCGCAGCGCCGAGCGCGATGAGGACGAAGAGGGTGCGCTCGATGCCTATGATGCCTGCCGGCGACGCCCGGGCGTACGTTGGGGGCGAAGCCGGCTCGCCACGGCGACGCCCGGCATTGCGCTGTCGCGTCGCCTCCTTGTGCGCCATGAGCGGGGCATCTTATCGACGGGGAGATGCGGTTTCAATTGAGGAAGACGGCTGTGTTCGTCGCGCGTGGGCGAGCGCTACCGCGAATCATCGACGGCCTTTTTCATCTCGCGCTCGTAGACTTCCTCGGAGATCAGCTTGCGGTTGTAGAGGTCGCGCAGCGTGGTGAGACGTTCGGAGAGTCGTTGCGTTTTGGAAATTTCTTGCGCTGTGCCGGTCTGATTCTTATCGCCAACGATATTCTGAATCATGATCCCCGGCTGGGCTGGTGCGGCTGTTGCGGGACGACCCTCGCAATCTCCCCCGGTCAGCACTGCATCGACATCGTTGTAATAATAGGGGCCACGAATTGCCGCGAAGATACCTGCCGTCAGGATGTAGGCGATAACGCGCCCGGGAGCGATGCCGGGGTGGGCTTCCCCTTCCGCATAGTCACAATTCCTGAACTCGACGCGCCACTTGTGGACGAGACCCGCTTGAGGACGTGGAACTATAACCTCGGTCGGCGTGCTCCCCACGACCTTGCCGTCAACGAGGGCTCGCGCACCCAGCGGATACGACCGAATCTGGAAGGATTCACTACAGCCGGAAGTAACAACGGCAAGAGCTGTGAAAAACAAGGTGATGGATTGCGTCCAAGTCAAGGTTTCCTCCGGGGCGATCGTCGAGGACAGCGGACGCTCTCTACCATGGGTGTGCTCAAGACGGTCAATCGAAAGGTGCACGACGCCTGTACCCGCGTTATGCCAGCCTATAGCGGCGGCGCATCTGTCGATTGGCGAGCGGCATAGCGGCATAGAGGTATCGCCATCGGCGAAAACGACGCGGGGGAACGGTCGGTCGACCGTTCCCCCGCGTTCCCGAAACCTGCGGACGGCTCTGGTTCAGAACTGGTACGAGAACCGCAGCGCCGTCTCCGAGCGGCCGCGGTTGGTGCCGAGGAGCCACGGATCGAAGACGCCCTTCTGGACGTCGCTCTGGCCGGGGATGAAGTAGCGCTGGGTGAGGTTGACGATGAAGTTCGGCGTCACCACCCAGTCGACGTTCCAGAACGGGTACAGGCTGTTCGAGTTGACCGGGTCGTAGAGCATGCCGAGCAGCGGGACGACCGAGCCGCCTTTGTAGAAGGTGAAGATGGCGAGGGTGACCAGCGACTCCCAGCTACGAACGTCGTCGCGGAAGCTGCCGTTGCCGCGCGGATCCGTGCACGGCTTGTTGGAGGGCGCGCCGCAGAACGGGCGCGAGCGCGCACCCGCGGTCGGCAGATCGAGGGCCGAGGCGAGCGAGTCCTCGTTGTGCATGATGTGGTGCAGGAACCACTGACCGGTGATGAAGAAGGTCGTCTTCTTGTTGAGTGACCGGATCCACGTCGGGCGATCGAACGCGATCATGCCCTTCCACATGTCCTTGCGGGTGGTGCCGGGAAGGTACGGCGAGAAGGTCGTCTCCTTGTCGCGGTCGAGCATGTAGATGCCGAAATCGTAGACCGTTTCCAGGCGGAAGATCGCCTGTGTCCAGTCGCCCTCGAAGTAGTTGCCCGAGATGCCGACGGTGTGGATGTAGGGGGTGATGTACTCGACCGGGAGCGTGCCTTTGGCGAGCAGCTTCTGCGTCTGGACCTGACCCTCCGGGGTCGGAGTGATGCCGCGGATCGGCGCGAAGGGCGAGCCGTCGTCGCCGGCCCAGCGCTGATAGAAGTAGTGCAGGCCGAGCTGCAGGCCGTTCGGGAAGACGCCCGACAAGCGCACGCCGACCTGGCTGTTCTCTACCGGATTGCGGTCGTAGTCGCCTTGCTTGAAGAGCGCCGAGCCCTTCATCAGGCGCTCGAGCGGACCGCCCGTCAGCGGGTTGCGGAACGGCGCCAGCATGGCGCCGTCTTCGCGGTTGAAGAGCGGGTTCTGGATGCGCAGGCCCCAGGGACGCGGCAGGTAGCTGACCTTCACCGGTCGCCAGTCGCCGGGGTTCCAGTAGGCTTCCAGGAAGACGTTGGAGATGTTGCCGATGTTGCCGATGTCCCAGAGGCCCTTCACCATCCAGAGCGGGATGCGGAGGTCGTCCCAGCCGAAGGAGGGCGGCGGGATCTCCATGATGTAGTGCCACGAGGTGTCGAGGGGGTTGGCGCGGTCGAGCATGCGGAAATCGTCCGCCTCGCCCCAGATGACCTGCTGCTTGCCGAGCCGGAAGCTCAGCGGCACGTCGGCGAGCTTGATGTCGACGTAGAGCTCGCGCAGTTGATTCTCGAACTTGACCGCGTCGCGGGCGCCCTTCGACATGTCGCCGAGGTCGCGGACGGCGGCGCGTCCGGGCTTCCGGCCGCGGAAGTCACGTTCGCGGAAAGTCGGCTCGTAGTCGTAGATGCTGTCGTAGACGCCGCGGTAGAGGAGGAAGAACTTCGAGCTTTCGATGAAGGGGAGCTGGATGCGATCGATCCACTTACCCTTCTCGACCCAGTTCCAGTCGACGCGGGCGCGCATCGTGTTGCGTTGCTGGACGAAGTGGAACTCGTCCACGTCGGGGTGTCGCACGATGTTCTGCGACTGCAAGTTGCCCGATAGCTCGAGCGGACCGTACTTCATCGTCGCCAATGCGGGCGACGCGCTGACCAGGGCAAACGCCGCGAGAGCGACTGCGCGGCGCCAGGTCCGACCCATTCCCGTCATGACCGCCTCCTTGCACGTGGCTCGAGAGCCGAGCGCGACTTCAGATACTGGGCTGCGTGGGGAGGGGTGCCCGCACCTGCGGGCACCCCTCGCGACTACCGGAAAGAAACCGCCGGCGAGAGAGAACTGCTAACGCGGGACACGAACCTGCGATGCCGGGATCAATGCCGCACCCGGGCCCGGGAGTCCGGCCACGGTGTTGATGGCTGCGGCCTGCGTCGCCGGGATGCAGAAGATCGAGGCCAGCACTCCCTGTTGCGTACCGCACGTGCCGGTGCGCGAGATGCTCGGGCCGAAGCACGGCTGGAGCTGCGCTTCACATCGGCCGGCGCCGGGCGCGATGTCCTCGCAGTCCGCCGTCGGCGAGCCGGTGAGGAAGCACTGCCGGAACTTCTGACCCGAGCAGACGCCGATCGGCGGGTTGTTCTCGCACAGGCCGCTGGCCGGGCAGACGCCGCTCGGGTTGATGCAGGAGTTGGGCTGCACCTGGCCCGGGCAGTAGCACGTGGCGCCGAATGTCGAGTTGAGGCAGTTGACGCCGGCGTCGACCGACACCGTGCCCGTGGTGAGCGGGGTGAGATCGATGCTCAAGTTGCCGACCGGGCTCCCGTTCGGTTGGCAATCGTTCGAAGTGCTGCCGGCGTTCGGCGGCGCGCCGCCGGCGTTCTCGAAGAGATCGCTGATGCCGCCGACGTCGCAGGGCGCGTTCGGTGTCTTGCCGCCGTCGCAGGTACCGCCCTTGATGCCGTCGTTCGGGGTCGGGTCGCCGACGCAAGGCGGGCAGGGCTTGTCCTGGTCGACGACCAGGTAGACCCGCGAGGTGAGCTTGACGCTCGACTCGCTGCAACCGGATCCGCAGTCGTAGGTGCCGGTGATCGCTTCGCGGAACTCGTTGATGACGCACGAAGAGACGCCGCCCGCGGAGAGGGGCAGCGGCGAGCCGAACGTCGTTCCGACGAGCGCCGAGCCGTCGACCGTGCAGTTCTGGCCGTCGGGGCAGTCGAGATTGACCGTGATCCGCGCGTCACGTGTCGCCTGCGAGTCGTGCGAGATGCCGGTCCAGCCGACGTCGAGGTCGGAGCCGGCGAGGCTGGTGATGGTGTCGTAGAGCTCGGTGCCTTCGCACACCAGTCCGCTCGGAGTGGGTTCCGGCGTCGGCGTCTCGGTCGCGCCGCTCACTTCCGGCGTCGGCGTGACGGTAGGAGAGAGTTCGTCGACCGGCGTCTGCGTCGGCGGCTGTGCCGGCGTGGTGGTGCGGGTCGGCGTCGGCCCCGACGGCTTTTTATTGTCGTTGTTGTCGTCACCACATCCCGAAATGGCCAATGCTGCGACCATGGCGAGCGCGAGAAAGCTCGTTCGAGTTCTCATCGAAGACTCCTCCTTGAAGGGGTTGACCACTCCGTTGGCGTGCGAGGCTGCGATAGCAAATGAGCGATTTTTCTGTCAAGGAACGGCGGTCGCGACCGTCGCAGGTTTTCTTTCAATTTGGAATGCGCTGTGCTTAAGACTCGCTCCGCATGCGGCTGGTGAAGCGATGGGTAGGCGCGGTTGCGCTCGCGATGGTCGGGCTTCTCGCGATCGTCGACCTCGCCGGGGCGCAGCTGGTCAAGAACGGGAGCTTCGCGCAGGGGGCGGGCGGGACGCCTGCGGACTGGCGCATCGACCGCTGGGATACCAATGCGGGCACGACCGAGTTCCTCTGGAGAGGACCGAGCGGAGCGGAGCCCGGCCAGGCGGGGATCCGCAACACCAAGCCCAATGATGCCCGCTACGTCCAGGATCTGCGCGTCAAGGAAGAGACCTGGTACCACATAGCCGCGAAGATCCGCACCGAGAACGTCGGGCAGGGCACGATCGGAGCCTATCTGTCACTGATGGAGGGCTTCCAGAACTCCCAGGACATCAAGGGCTCGGAGGACTGGCAGCCGGTCGAGCTGTGGGTGAAGACCGAGAAGTGGCAGGACCGGCTGACGCTGGCGCTCCGACTCGGAGGCTACAGCAGCCTCAACACTGGCGAAGCCTGGTTCTCGGACGTCACCGCCGAGGTGGTGTCAGGGCCGCCGCCGAACGCCAAGAACGTCTACCAACCGGCTTCCGGCGGCGGCGGCTTCGCGCCCCTGAGCCTCTGGGCGCTGATCCTCCTCCTCGGGCTCCTGACGGCGGCCCTCTGGTACTACCTGCGGCCGCCTCCGGGCGGTGGCGGCGACGGCGGAACGCCGGGGGAGAAACTCGGGCTCCTCGCTTTCCTGCTGGCGTTGCTGGCAATCAAGATGGCGCTGGCGCCGCACTTCGGCTTCGACACCGACCTCGGCACCTACAAGGCATGGGCGCTCCGGCTCGCCGACCGCGGCCCCGCCGATTTCTACGCACCCAACTACTTCTGCGATTACCCGCCCGGTTACCTCTATATTCTTTGGCTGCTCGGCAGCCTCTACCAGGGGATGCACCTGGCGACCTCGGGGCCGCTCTCGACGCTCATCATCAAGATGCCGGGGCTCGTCGCCGACCTCCTCTCGAGCCTGCTCCTGTACGCTCTCCTGCGGCCGCGGGCCGGGCAGCGGACGACGTGGCTCATCGTGCTCGCGTACTCCCTGAACCCGGCCGTCATCTTCAATTCGGCGATCTGGGGGCAGACCGACTCCCTCTTCACGCTCGAGCTCTTCCTCGGGGCGCTGCTCCTCTTCGAGGGACAGATCGCGTTCGGCTGGGCGGTGTTGATGATCGCCGCCGTCACCAAGCCGCAAGCGCTGATCTTCCTGCCGCTCCTGGCGTCATGGCGGGGCAACTGGGATCGGCCCGAGCGGCCGATCATCGCCGCCGCGACGGGGCTCGCGGTCGCGGCCGTGCTGACGCTGCCCTTCGTCGAGCCGCTCGGGCTCGCCGCCCACTACCAGAAGGGCGCCGCGTACTACGCCGAGACTTCGGTGAACGCCTTCAACTTGATGGCGATCCTCGGCGGCTTCCGCCAGTCGGACAGCGCCGTCCTGCTCTTCATGAGCTACAAGGCGTGGGCCACCGGCCTGGTGGTGCTCTTCTTCTTCTACCTCGCCTTTCTCGTCTACCGCCGCCGCGACGCCGAGATGTACGCGTATCTGATGTTCCTGCTGCCGCTCGGCTTCTTCATGCTGTCGACGCGCATGCACGAGCGCTACCTGTTTCCCTGCCTCCTCTTCCTGACGCCGCTGCTGCCGCGGCGGCGCCACCTGTGGGCGTTCTACGGGATCCTCACCGCCACCTATTACCTGAACCTCTGGTACGTCCTGCGGGCGCTCAACTCCGAGGTGTTCCTCGCCGCCTACGACCCGTTCGGGATCGCCGTCTCGATCGTCAACGTCGGCCTCTTCGTCGCGGCGCTGGGCGAAGGCTACCGGCTGTCCGGTGCCGCGCCCCTGCCGCTGCCGCTGCCGTGCGGCGAGCCCGCTGGCGCCGCCGCGTCCGGCGCGGTGGCCGCCGCCGCGCGCGTAGCGACGCTGGCCGCGCCCGCTGCCGCGGCGAAGGCGTCTGCCAAGGCGCCGCCGACGAAGGCGCGCGGCAAGGCTACCGGAGCGGATGCGCCCGCCGTCAGATCCCGGGGCTGGGTGTCGCTGCCGCAGTGGGAGATCGAGGCCGGCGCGCCGCGCTACCGCATCACGCGCCGTGATCTCGCCCTGGCGCTCCTCCTGGTGATCGTCGCTGCGGGGCTGCGATTCTGGAAGATCGAGGACCCGAACGAGCTCGTCTTCGACGAGGTGTACTTCGTCGAGCAGGGCAAGAACTACCTCCGCGGCAAGGAGTTCATGGATCCGCACCCGCCGTTCGCGAAGCTCGCGATCGGCGCCAGCGTCGCGCTCTTCGGCGGCGAGTCGAGCGGCTACCGGATCTTCAACGCCGTGTGCGGCACGGCGCTCGTCGGCATCGCCTACCTGACCGGCCGCAAGCTCCTCGGCGACGGGCTCGCCGCCTTCGCGACGGCGGCGGCGGTCGCCGGCGACGGGCTCTTCATCGTCGACTCGCGGATCGCCGTGATCGACATCTGGTACGTCACCTTCGGAGCGATAGCGTACCTGTTGTTGTTCCAGTACCTGCGCACTCCGCCCGCCGACCGCCGGCCGGGAATCCTCGTCTTCCTCGGCATCGCTCTCGGTTTGAATCTGGCGAGCAAGCTCTTCATTCCCGCCTTCACCTGGATGACGGTGGTGTTCTTCCTCGCCGTGATCTCCGTCCACGCCGAACGCTTGCACCGCAGTCCGCATCCGTGGGCGCGCGGGCTGGCGCCGGCGGCATTGGTGACCTGCGCGGCGGCGGCCACGTACCTCGCCGTCTACCTGCCGAACTACTGGCTCGGCTGGTGGCACAGCATCTGGGACATCCCGAAGTACTTCAAGGACGTCATCGGCTACGAAGCGGCGGTCGCCGACGCCACCCATCCGTACTCGTCGAAGTGGTACACGTGGCCGTTCCTGCTGCGGCCGGTCTGGTACCACTTCAAGGACGTTCCCAACGATCCCGCGCACGTCGTCGGGGTCTGGGGCGGCGGCAATCCGATCCTCTGGTGGGGCGGTTTCGCGGCGATCCTGGTGGCGCTGGCGCGCGGCATCCGCGAGCGCCACTTCGCGAGCATCTTTCTTTGCACCGCCTTCATCCTCCACTACATCGTCTGGTCGTGGATCGGCCGCACGCTCTTCCAGTACCACTACCTGCCGTCGCTCTACGCGAGCCTGCTCGCGCTCGGCATGGTGCTCGGCATGCTCTGGCGCGCGCCGGCCGAGGACGGCTTCTGGGTCGGCGCCGGCGTGGTGCTGCTGGTGCCGCTGCTGCCGACGTTGATGGGGCCTTTCCCGCGCTGGGGCGTGCTCCTGTGGACGGCGATCGCGGGCTTGTACGGCGCTGCGGTCGTGTACCGGCAGTCGCTGACCTTCCGTTGGCCGCCGGGCCGGGTCGTGGTGATCGCCTACGGCGTCGCCACGATCGCGCTCCTCGCCTACTTCTATCCGCTGTGGTCCGGCATGCCGATCGGGCGCGACGGGTACAGCGCCCGCATGTGGTTCCAGAGCGGGCCCGCCCGCTGGATCTGAGCGGCGCGCGCGCGGGGTCCGCCAGCGCATGACTCCCGGGCGCCGCCGCATCGCCGCGCTGGCCGTCTTCCTCGGCGTCACCGCGCTCTACTACGCGTCGAACCCGCGGCTGCCGGACGCCTACAAGCATCACGTATACGTCGCCGACGCCTGGCTGCACGGGCGGCTCTGGGTGCAAGGCTACCCGCCGCACTACCACGACTGGATCACCGTGAACGGACAGGTGCACTCGCCATTCGCGCCGACGCCGGCGATCCTGCTCGTGCCGTTCGTCTGGTGGTGGGGCACGGCGTTCAACATGAACTTCTTCAGCATGGCGGTCGCGGGGCTGAACGCGATGCTGTGCTGGCTCCTGCTGCTGCGGGCAGGCGTCGGCGCGCGGCGCGCGGCGCTCGGCACCCTGGTCTTCGCCTTCGGCACCGTCAACTGGTTCTCGGCGGTCATCGGTACGACCTGGTTCCTGGCGCATCTCTGCGTCGAGCTCTTTCTGCTGCTGGCGCTGCTGGAGATCTTCGGCAAGGGGCGGGCATGGCTCGTCGGCGCGGCCTTCGGCTTCGCGATGTTGTCGCGGGCCAACGTCGCCACCGCCGCTCCGGGCCTCTTCCTGTTGCTGGTGCACCGCCATGCCGTGCGCGCGAGCTGGCTCCGCTTCTGCGACGGGCGCGCGCTCGTCCGCGGGTTGCTCTTCGGCCTCGGGCTCGTCCTGCCGGTCGCGATCGAGCTCGGCCTCAACTATGCCCGCTTCGGAAACCCCTTCGACACCGGATACGGCAAGGCGTCGGAGATCTACATGGCCGGCAAGCAGTACGGCTGGTACGACTGGCACTACATCTCGCAGCACGTCCACATCGCGCTCTTCCGGGGCTGGGACTACGTCGCGGAGTTTCCGTTCCTGAAGCCGTCGCCCGAGGGGCTGTCGATCGTGCTGACGAGCCCGGTACTGCTCTATGCTTTCGCGGCGCCGCGCCGCGACCCGACGGTACGGCTCCTTTGGCTGACGACGGCGCTCACGGCGGCAGCGTTGATTCCGTACTTCTACCAGGGGTGGGTGCAGTTCGGATACCGCTACCTCCTCGACGCACTGCCGTACGTGATCGTGCTAACCGCCATCGGCATGCGCGATCGCGGTCGGGCGCCGCTCCTCTTCCTGACCGAAGCGTCGGTGCTACTGAACGCGCTCGGTGTGTACTGGGGGAAGAAGCTCGGTTGGTAGCGTGAAGCCGGACGGCGGCGGGACGACGGCGATCGGGCCCGCATCGCGGCGCAGCGCCAGCACGAGCTCGCTGCGGAACACATAGGCGGTGTCCTCGAGGGTGAAGCCCCATTCGCGGCAGAGGCGGATCAGGCGCTCGCGGGTGTAGTGGGTGACGTGCTCGTCTTTGTAGCCGCCGGGCGCGAAGAAGCCGTAGAGCGGCTCGATCAGCCGCCAGCCGACGGTGTCGTAGTCGGGCGTGCCGAGGATGAGGAGGCCGCCGGGGCGGAGCACGCGGCGCAGCTCGGCGAAGATCCGCTCGTCGTAGGGGAGGTGCTCGATCACCTGCGAGCAGACGACGCAGTCGAAAGCGGCGTCGCGCACCGGCAGCGCCAGGACCGAGCCGCGGACGAGGGGTACGTCGTAGCGGCGCATGTAGCGGAGCTTGTTGTGGAGGATGTCGAGGCCGACGACGTCGTTGATCGACTGCAGGATGACGCTCGAGCCGCAGCCGATGTCGAGCGTCTTGCCGGCGCCGCGCGCCCAGGCGCAGACGATCTCGTGGCGCCGGCGCTGCCAGCGCCGCTGCAGGGGTATCGGGCTGTAGAAGGCGCGCTCGTCGTAGTCGGCGGACTCGATGGAGCTCCGCAGCTTCCACAGGCGGACGAAGGCCTTGAGGAAGGCGATGCCGAAGGCGACGACGCGGGCGTGCGACGACCCGCGCTCGCGCGGGTAGTACGTGAACGGAATCTCGATGATCCGCCATCCCGCGGCGTGGATCTTGACCAGGATCTCCTCCAGGATCTCGAAGTTCGTGCCTTCGAGGTCGAGGCTCTGCACTGCCGCTGCCCGGTAGAGGCGGAAGCCGCTGGAGAGGTCGCGCACCGGAAGCCCGAGACCGCGCGCGAAGAACGCGTTCAGCACCCGCGACAGGATCAGGCGGTTGCGCGGCATGTACGCGACCCCGCCGCGGACGTAGCGCGAGGCGATCACCACCTCGGCGCGCTCGCGGCTGCGCCAGAGCTTCACGATGAAGTCGGGATCGTGCGAGAGGTCGGCGTCGAGGGTGAGGATGTAGGTGCCGACTGCGGCTGCCAGCCCTTCGCGGAGGGCGCCGCCGTAGCCCGGCAAGGTCTGGCGGATGACCCTGGCGCCGCCCGCGAGCGCCGCCTCGGGAGTGCCGTCGACGGAGCCGCCGTCGACGACCACGAGCTCGTAGCTGCAGCCGATCGCCCGCAGCACGACGACGGCGCGCGGCAGGAGCCGTTCGACGTTCTCGCGCTCGTTCAGGACCGGAAGGACGATGCTCAGATCGATCGACCGGGGTGCGGACATGCGGCGGCCGAAGCTAGCAAAGGGCCGGACGATCGTACACCACGCGTGGCGGCGGGCGAGCGCATGGACTCGCAGGCACCGGGGTGGTACTGAGGCGCGCCCGTGGCTCGCCTCCCCAGCATCTCGGCGTTCTTCCCCGCGTACAACGAAGAAGCCAACGTCGAGGCCATGGTCGAACGCCTGCGCGGCGTCCTGCCGCGCGTCAGCGACGACTGGGAGATCATCGTCGTTGACGACGGCAGCCGCGACCGGACCGCCGCGATCGCCGACGCTCTCGCCGCCGCCGACCCGCGGGTGCGCGTCGTCCACCACCCGCAGAACCGCGGCTACGGCGGCGCGCTCAAATCGGGCTTCGCCGCCAGCCGCAAGGCCTACGTGTTCTTCACCGACGGCGACGGCCAGTTCGACGTCGACGAGCTGGAGACGCTGCTGCCGTACGTGCCCGAGTACGACGTGGTGATCGGCTACCGCATCGACCGCGCCGAGGGCGGGCTCCGCCGCGCCAACGCCGGCGCCTGGAACTGGCTCGTGCGCCGGCTCTTCGGCATCCCGTCGCGCGACGTCGACTGCGCCTTCAAGCTCTTCGACCGCCGCGTCTTCGACGTCGTCAGGCCGGAAGCCGAAGGCGCCATGATCAGCACCGAGATCCTGGCCCGCGCCGTGCGCGCCGGCTTCCGCGTCACCGAGGTCGGCGTGCACCACTTCCCGCGCCGCCACGGCACGCCGACGGGCGCGAACCCGCTGGTGATCGCGCGCGCCTTCTACGAGCTCTTCAAGCTCTACCGGCGCATCACCCGCGAGGGCTGACGCGCTCGTAGCGCCGGCCGGGCCGCTCCAAAAAAGAAGCCCCCGGACCGGCTATGGGTCCGGGGGCTTCGGCGACGGTTACGCCGGGATCACGGAGTCGGCAGCTCCAAGATCTCCTTGCTGGCCAGCGGCAGCTCGATGCGGCCGAGGCCGGGGATGCCCGCTGCCGCGTTGATGGCGGACGCCGCAACCGGCGGGACGCAGAAGAGCGCCGCGAAGGTCGGATTCGAGAGGCCGTTCTTGTCGGGGGGATCGGCCTTGCCGATGGCGGTGACGCTGCCGCCCACGAGGCCGTTGTCGAGGAAGCACGGCCGCGGCACCTGCTGGCACTTGTCGCCCGCAACCGGACAATCGCCATCACCCAAGCACCCGCGGAAGGGCTCCTTCGGCAGACACTGCCCGTCGTTCAGCGCCGGACAGATGCCCTTGTTCGAGCCGCCGGACTTCGGAACGCACAGCGATTCGTCCACGGACGGCGTCGACGTGTCGTCGAGACACGGATTCGGCTGGGTCGGCTGGCTGCCGGCCGCCGGACAGAAGCACTTCTTGCTCGGCATGGCCGAACAGGTCGGACTGGAATTGCTCAGCGTCATCGTCGTGACCGCACTCGTGCCGTCGAGGTCGATCGCGAGATTCGACACGTAGCTCTTGGGCACGCAATCGAGGCTGGTCGTGCCGAACGCCGTTATCGGCGAGGTGCCGTTCACGTCGCAAGGTTGTCCGTCACGGGCGCCGCCGCTGCACGTGCCGTCCTGCTTGCCGTCGTTGGCGGTCTTGTCGCCGAGGCATTGCGGGCAGGGCTTGGTCGGCTCGAGTCCGAGCGCCACCTTGGAAGTCAGCTTGATGCTGGTCGTGAATGCACCGCTCTCTATGTTGGCGGTACCCGAGACCGGCCCGTTGATCTGGTTCACGACGCACGACGTGACGCCGCCGGCCGAGAGCGGCAACGGTGCCCCGAAGAAGTAGACGCAGGTTCCCGGCGCCGTGCATGCCGAATCGTCGGTACATTTCTTCGAAGGGTCGTTGCTGCACCTGTGCGCATTGATGTCGCCGTGATCTGCGTTCAGGTTCGGGATCGGGCCGCTGACGTCGCAAGTGCCGCAAGGGCGTGTCGTCCCGCTGCAGGCGACGTTGAACGTGAGCTTGCCGTCGGAGACCACCGTGGCATCGTGTCCGAAGCCGGTCCAGCCGGTGTCGAGGACCTTCTTGGCGCCGGCGTTGCCGACCACCTCGACTGCCACAGGGCACGGACGCGGCGTCTCGGTCGCTCCCGGCCCCGGCGTCACTGTTGCCTCGCTCGTCGGCGTCTCCCCGACGGTCTCCTCGGAGGTCGGCGTCTCGGTGGGCTCGGTTGTGGTCACCTTCCCGGTCGGGGTGATGGCCGGCGTCGGTGTCCGCGTCGGAAATCCGTCGACGCCGCGCACCGCGTTGTACGAGGTGTCGCACTCGTCGTCGCCGTCGTCGACCGTGCCGTTCACGTGGTCGTTGTCGATGAAGGTGCCGCGCACCCGGAAGCTCCGGCCGCCGTCCTTGAACTTCACGTTGAACGTACCGTCGAGCTCGATGCGCTCCGGCGGGTTGAACGCCCGCGCGATCTCCTCGCCGTGGCACTCGAAGGAGATCGCTTCGATGCTGCCGACGTCGATGGCGATCTCACCGCCGTCGCTCAGGAAGCCGGTGAACGTCCCCGGGGAGGGAACGACGCCGCGATCGGTGGTCACGTGCACGTCGTTGCCGCCGCAGTGGGCGACGGCGAGCGCCATCGCCAGCATTCCCGTGATCCGCAGGCTTCTCCTCATGATCCCTCCCCAGCGTCTCTCGCTGTTCGTTGGTTGCGCCATGATGGCTCCCGTCCTCACGGCAACCCGCGCGCGCTGCCGCGGATCGTGACCCGTCCCGGTCCCGGCAGGCCGGCGACGTTGTTGATGGCCGCAGCCCCGGTCGGCCCGACGCAGAAGACGGCGCCGAGCGTCGGCTCCGAGTGGTCGTTCACCGGCGCGTCGGCGGCGCCGACCGCGGTCAAGGTATTGCTGCCTCCGAGGGCGCCGCCGATGAAGGTGCCGCCGCCGGTGAGGAAGCACATGCGGTTCGCCCCTCCGCAACTGGTGGGCGCGCCGCCGCAGTCGGCATCGCTCAAGCACCCCCGCTGCGCGTGGCCCGAGGCCAGGGTGCAGTTCTGGTCCCAAGGTCCTCCCACGCACTCGCCTTCGCCGTCGCCGTCGTTGTCGACGCAGTCCAGCGTATCGATGGTGCTCGTGTCGTCGGAGCAAGAGGCGGGCTTGGTCGGCTCACCGGGACGGTTGCACGTGCCGCCGGGACACTCGCTATTGTTGCTGCAGGGCGCGCCGTTGTTGGCGCCGGACATGCAGCGCTTGCCGCCGCACTTCGTGGCACCTACCGCCGTGCAGTCGGCGTCGGTGCTGCACGGCGTCGCTGCCAGGTTGTTGCAGGTGTCGCACAGGCACTTGTTGGGAGGCTGGCCGCTGCAATTCGGGCTGCTCGCCGTCAGCGTCTTGGTCACCGCGCCGGTCGTATTGCTGAGATCGATCGGCAGCGTAGCGATCTGTGCAGCCGCGAGCGGCGGGCAGTCGAGGCTCGTCACGCCGTAGTCGGGACGCCCCGGCACGTCGCCGTTGCCGTCGCAGGCGAGACCGTTGCGTACGCCGCCGTCGCAGGTGCCGCCCGCGACCCCGTCGTTCATGGTCGGGTCGCCGATGCAGAGCGGACATGGACTATCGACTACGATGCCATTGTACACCCGCGACGTCAGGAGCGCCGTCGTCGCCGCCTCGCCGCTCTCGACGTTGGCGGTGCCGGTGACCGCGCCGTTGAACTGGTTCACGACGCAGGTGCTCACGCCGCCGGCTGCGAGCGGCAGGTTGGAGCCGAAGAAGAACTGGCAGGTGCCGCCCCCGGCGGTGCACGGCGTATTGTCCGTACAGTGGATGGACGTGTCGTTGGTGCAACGCTGGTTGGCGAGCTGGCCGGGCTCGGTGTTGGCGATCGGGCCGGAGACGGTGCAGTCGCCGCAGGGCCGACCACCGCTCGCGCACGAGAGCGCCACCGTGATGTCGCCGTTGCTGATGATCGGCGACCGGTGCGAGATTCCCGTCCAGCCGACGTCGAGGATGCTCTTAGGATCGTCGGCATAAGCCGCGAACGTGACCTTGGTCGGGCAGGCGCAGGTGCAGGTGAGCGCACTGCACGGATAGTCGGCCGGATCGACGTTGTTGCAGTTGGGCTGGGACGAGGTCGGATCGCAGGCTTCGCCCGGGTCGAGGTTGCCGTTGCCGCAGAGAGCGCTCTGGGTCGGGGTGGCGCTCGGCGTCGCCGTCACCGTCGGAGTCGCGGTGGGCGTCACCGTCGGGGTCGGAGTCGGGGTCGGCGGCGCCACCAGGCAGTCCGCCGGGTAGGCAGCGCCGACGCTCGCCGACGCGGCGCGGTCCGGACAATCCACCTTGAAATCGGTGACGCACGCGGTGCAGGCCTCGACATCGGTGAGGGTTGCGACGACGCTGCCGCACGTCCCCACCGCGAGACAGGTTGCGGGGAGGCCGATAGCAGCGTTGTCGAGGCCGGGACAGGCCTTGGCGATCGCCGTTCCGAGCTTGGTCCGCGCCGCGTCGATCTTCACCTGCGCGTCGGCCGGGCAGTTGGCGGTCTTCTTGACCTTGGTGCCCCAGCACTTGGCGAGCGCCTTCGACTTGGCGTTGAAGAAGGTGAGCGCCGCCTTGCCGAGCGCCGCCTGGCATTTGTTGAGGGGCTTGTTGCCGGCGCTCGCCGCGCGGTTCGGTGGATAGTAGAGATCCATCGCTTGATTGACGCTCTTATCGCCGATGCACTTGATGCAGCCGACGATGCCGCCGCAATCGTTGATGGGGTCGGTGCAGTCGCCTTCGAAGCCGGGACAGCTCCCGATGTTCCAGCCGTATTCGCCGAGCCCCGGCTGGCTGCCGTTGGCGTCGTCGGTGCTGCAGTTCTTGTCCTTGCCGCCGCAAGCCTTGTTGATCGCGGAGGCCAGCTTGGCGCGCGACTTGACGAGGCTCGCGTCCGTCTTGACCGTGTTGCAGGTCTTCCCCTTCAGGGTCGTATCGCGGCACTTCTGTAGGATCTTCGCTTGCGCCTGGATGAAGCCGGCGCCGGCCTTGATGATCGCTGCCGAGCACTTGGCGGCGCTCTTGGCGTCGGCATGGGCCGAGGCGGCGAAGCCACAGACGGACAGGAGCGCGAGCAGCGCCCCCAAGGACGTTCGTGCGAACCGAGAATACATGCGATCCCCTTTCGTTGTTCCGGCACGGGCGCGCGGCGAACCGCTGATCCAGGGCTCGACTCGGGCGCGACACATCGATCGAATTCGTCGAGGCCACCGCTACCAACGGGCAACGATTCGTGTCAAGCGACGATGCTCGCCAGGGGCTTCCGTATGTGAAGTGATAGCGGTGGGGACGCCGGCGATGCCGCGCTTCAGCCGAGCGCTTCGTCGATCACGGCCTTGAAGGTCTCGAACGGCTGCGCGCCCTCGAGGCGGCGGCCGTCGATGAAGAACGTGGGTGTCGAGTTGGCGCCGACGGCGGCAGCTTCCGCGAGATCCTTCTCGATCCGCGGCAGCGCCGCCCTGCCGTCGTAGCAGGCGGTGAATCGCGCCTCGTCGAGCCCTGCGCTCCGCGCCGCTGCCGTGACCCGCGCTTGCAGGTTGTCGAGGTTCAGATCGCGCTGCGCCGCGAAGAGCGCGTGGTACATCTTCCAGAAGCCGTCACCGCTCTGGTCGGCGGCGCACTCGGCGGCGAGGGCAGCGCCCTCGGCCCAGGGGTGGATGCTTTTGAGAGGGAGGTGCTTGAAGAAGACCCGCACCTTGCCTGCGTACTGCGGCAGCACCTGCTCTTCGAGGATCTGGTAGGCGCGGGAACAGAACGGGCACTGGAAGTCGGCGTACTCGACTATGGTGACCTTGGCGTCGGCGGGTCCCCGGAAGGGCCGTCCCTCGAGGTCGATCTTGGCCATGGCGGCGCGCAGCGGGTCGACGGTGAGATCGGTGACCTCGCCGCTGATGAAGTACTTGCCGTCGAGCGAGACCAGGAAGGGAATCGATTGCTTGGAGCCGTTGGCGTCGACATCGAGCGTTCCCTCGTTCCAGCCGGCGACCCGCGAAGGGACGATGCTACCCGCCTTCAGCGTGATCCCGGGGGTGACGCTCTTGGAGAAGTATTCCTCGATGCGCCGCGCTACGTCTTCGGGCGCGGCGGGCGGCGCCGCCGGCGGCTGTTTCGTCTCCGTCGCCGGCTCGCGGCACGCCGCCGCAGCCAGGCCGACGGCGATGAGCGTGCTCGCCAGCCACGCTCCGCACCGGCTCATTTTCCTTTCGGCTTCGCCTTCGGGACGTCGGTCAAGCGGTACATCCGGAAGCTGCCCTTCATGTCGATCGGAATCGGGAACGGCGCCGAGGTCATGATCGCGCGTACGTGGCCGCCCTCGATCAGGGTGGGGCTCACCTTGTCGGCGCCGTAGACGATGATGTTGCGATTGGGCTGACCCGGGCTGCCGATCAGGGCGGCGTCGCCGGAGATCACGAACTTCGCATCCTTGGTCTTTTCGTCTTGCAGCATGCCGCCTTCGAGGTACCTGTGCTCCATCACCTTCCACTGGATCCGCGAGTACTCGGTCTTGGCGCGGGGCTTCAGGGTCTTCCACGACGACTTGAGGAGAGCCAGGTCCTTGGCCGATGGCTCCCAGACCTCTTCGGCCTTGTTCTTGGCGTCGATCTCGTCCTGGAGCGCTTTCGGGAGGTCGACGTCGAGGAGATGCACGGAGATCTCGTCGTACTTGTCGACGACGCTGTCGGGCGCTCGCGGGATGCCGTAGGAGAGCACCTTGGGCTCGACCGCGATCTCGCCGCTCGGCGCCGGTGCCGGTTCCTTGGCCGCTTTCACTTGCTCCTCGGCGAGGATCTTCGTCGCCTTCTCCACGGCTTCCTGCTTCTTTGCCTTTTCGACGTCGCGCGCCTTCTGGGCTTCCGAGGTCGGGACGTGCTCGATGGTGAAGATGTAGCCGACCGTGAACGGCCGCACGTCCTTGGCGCTCAAGCCGGGAGTGGGCGTGGGTCCGGGCACGTCCGACTGCTCCTTGTTCTTCGAGAACTCGAGCCGGTTCACCACGAACCACGTGCCCGCGAGATTCGGGGTGATCTCGCCGGACGTCTCGGTGCTCTGGGGAAAGCCGAAGCCGGTCGACGGCGCGAGCATCAGCGGGAACGCGACGACGGCCACGACGACGAGAGTGCGCCACATGCGACGATCGATCATGGAAGGGAGGCCTCCTTGGGGGGTTCGGCGAAAGGCGGGGATTAGCAACCGACCTTTACGGAATCAATACGACCGCAAAAGCAGAGGGGCCGGAAGCCGCGACGGCTTCCGGCCCCTCGATGTGGCCCGACTATGTGGCGATGCCGGTCAGAAGCCCGTGTTCGTCACCGTCGTCGGATTCTTGATACCGCCCGGACCGGAGAGGCCGGCCACGGCGTTCACGGCCGCCGACGACGTCTTGGTGAGGCAGAACGTCGCCGCCGTGGTGCGATCGGGAACGCCCGGGACGCCGACCCGCGTGTACGTCGGGTTCGTGAAGCACTGCCGCGGCAGGAGATCGCAGGTCTCGTTCGGGTCGCAGTACGGGCAGGTCGGCGGCCGGCAGAAGCTCTCGTCGGCGCAGGTGAGGAACGGGTGCGCCGAGCAGACCTTGGTGGGCGGGCTCACGGTGCAGAGGCCCTCGGTGTACGGCGGATTGGGGTAATCCGGGTTGTCCGGGTCGTTCGGGTTCGGCCGGCAATCGCCGATGTGGCAGAAGCCGTTCGGCGGATCGCACTCGGAGTCGTCATTGCACGGTGCCGCGTCATTGGCGCCGCCCAGGCACGCCGCGAAGCAGGCGTTCGGCTTCTGACCGATCTCGCCCTGGGTGTTCGGGCAGAAGCACTGATCGTTGCAGGTACCGCCCGGACACTCGGAGTTGGCGGTGCAGGGACGGTGCTCGTTGGCGCCGCCGGCGCATACTTTGTTGTTGAACCCGGGAGTGTTGCAGAAGATGTTTGCAGTCTTGGTGGCCACGGCGGTGGTCGAGGGATTGAAGAGCACGTCGATCGTGCCGAGCAGGCTGCCCGCCATGCGGCAGTCGACGCTCGGGTGCCCGAAGTACTCGGTCGTGCCGCCGAAGGGCGTATCCGGTCGACACGGCTTGTCCATGTCCGGTCCCCAGCTGCAGACGTTGTCGGTAACGCAGTACGAGCCCGGCTTGCAGTCGGCGTTCGAGCTGCAGAGGTTGCGCGTGTTCGGGCCGGCTATGCCGCCCGGACCCGAGCAGAAGCCGCCGCAGACCGGACAGGGCTGCTGGGTGGCGCCGCCGCTGTAGGTCGAGGAGTTCTGGCGCAGCCGCACCGAGCTCTCGCCGGTTGCGAGATTGGTCGTGCCGACGACGTCCTCGGTAAAGACGTTGACGACGCAGACCGCGACTCCGCCCGAGACGATCGGGAGCGGAGCGCCGTGCGCCGTGGTGACGCAGCGGTCGCCGAAGTCGGGGCAGTCGTTCTGGTCCGGCCGGCAGCGCCGCTTGAAGGTGAGCGGCGACTCGCAGTGCGGGCCCTGCATTCCCCCTTGCGTCATGCGGCACGTGCCTTGGCCGAGCGTCGCACAGATCTGGTCGCCGGTCTTGACCTCGCTCGGGCCGGGCGAGCACGGCGAGTGCGGCGGGTTGGTGCAGCTCGGACCGACGGTGCAGATGGTGTCGGGCCCTCCGGGGCCGTCGCAATCGAAGAGGTCGCTCACGTAGCCGCCGCCCTCGACGATGCCGGAATCGTGGCTCTGCCCGGTCCAGCCGTTGTCGAGGTCGGCCGTGGCGTGCTCGACGACGCGCGAGCGCGGCACGTCCAGGCAGAGGCAGGGGAAGAGCCCGAGCGGGGCGCCGCATTGGCCGGGACACGCCTGGTCGTCGGCGCCGTCGCACTCCTCGGCCGGGCGGTTCTTGCGGTTGTCGCCGCAGGTGCCCGGCGACGCGTACTCGTAATCGATGAGATCGCTGAGCTCGGCGGCATTGGGATTATCGACGAACACCTGCAGGCCGTCGGCCTCGCACGTCGCCGCTCCGGCTCCGGTCGTCTGATCGGGCTCGCAGAGCTTGAGCGCCGTGGCGTCGGAGTCCGTGCACTTGGCGGTGATTGCGGCGATGGCTTTCGCCCGCGCCTTGTCGATGGTGCTCTTCGTCTTCGGGTCGCTCGTGGCGCACGTGCTCGCGGCGAATCCGCTCAGCTTGCAGATCGTGGCGTCGGTTTTGGTGTCGATCTTGCAATTGAGGAGGCCGTTGCGGCACTTCTGCACGCTGCCGAGCACCGTCTTGACGAGCTTCAGGCTCTGCTTCGCGACCTCTTTCTGGCACGAGAGCGACGTGCCCGAGAGCGGACCGGCGATCGACGGGTCGTAGACGAGGCGCTCGATGCTGCGGCAGGTGCCGCCTCCGGCGCAGTCGCCATCGACCGTGCAGCTCGCGTCCTGGTTCGTCCCGCCGTCACAGACACCTTGCAGTATGCGATCGTGGGAGTTCTTGATGCACGCTTGCAGGTCGGAGATGGTGAAGCCGTTCGACGCATCGGCGTCGAAGCACGGACCGGGAAAGCCGATCACCGCCAGGTTGTCGTCGTCGGTGCCGGGCGTGAAGCTGCACTTCTTCGCCAGCCCGGCGTCGAGCTTGGCGGCGAGCTTTTGCAAGGCCGCCGCATCGGGTGCGGAGCACGAGCCGCCGGCGAGTCTCAGGTCATTGCACTTCGTGATGAGCTTAAGTTTGCCGTTGACGTACTTGCCGGCCTCTTTGGCGATGGCGGCCTGGCATTGGTAGCGCGGCTTGCCGAGGATTGCTCCGTGCGCCGTCGGTGTCCCGACGACCAACACGAGCGCTCCCGTGGCGAGCACGGACAAAACTCGTAGGCTGCGTCCCATGGCTTTCCTCCTCAGATTTATCGATTCCCCGGAGATCTTCGCGAGCTCGGCACCCGGTGCGATTCCTCACGGCAGAGTAGTGTGCGCCGAGTGCGCCAGTCAAGGAAAAAACTGAAACAACGCGCAGCGTTATCGAGACCTAGTGTGCGATGTCACATGGGAGAGCAGAGGGACTAGGCCTGCGAGCCGCTCGCCGCTCGCAGGCCTAGTCCTCACGCCCCGTCGCCGCGGCTACGGATTGATGAGCACCGTCCCGGGGATGCGGACACGACCGAGAGCCGGTAGGCCGCCGGCGGCGTTGATCGCCGTCGATCCGGTCGGAGCCACGCAGAAGAAGGTGCCGACCGTCGGCTTGGCGACACCGCCGCAGACCGGGTCGGGGTTGCCCGTCACCCAATCGGTCTGGCCGATGATTCCTTCGTCGGTGAAGCACGGGCGGTGACGCACCATGCACACCTGGCCGCTCACGCAATCCGGGCAGGTGGGAGGCGCACAGTCGGAGTCGACCGAGCAGCTCACGAACTGTTGGATCGAGCACACTTGATCGATCGGCGCGTCGGCGCACTCGCCCTCGTCGTCGGTGCCGGGGATGAGCACGCAGCCGGACTCCGGAGTGCTGGTGTCATCGACGCAGGCGTTGGGCTTCGTCGCCTCGCCGGGCCGCGTGCACGCACCGCCGCCGCCGCACTCGTTGCCGCTCGGGCAGGCGCCGCCCGGGCACATCGAGTTCGTGCTGCACTGGTTCCCGTCGTTGCTGCCGCCGACGCAGGTACGGGAATTGAGGCAAGTGCCGCCCGGGCACAGGGAGTCGAGGTTGCAACTGGCGCCGTGGTTGCTGCCGCCGATGCAGGTGCCGCAGGGCTCGCCGGCCTGGGTGCCGCCGACGCAACGCTTGCCGCCGCAGATCCCGGGACCGCCGCCGCTCGCCGGGCAGTCGGCGTTCACCGAGCAGGCGTCCATCGTCGGGCTGTTGCAGGTGTCGCAGATGCACTTGAGGGCGCCGTACCCGGTATCGCGGCAGCTCGGGTTGCCTGCTTCCACGGTCTTGATCTGACCGCCGGTGGAGATGTTCAAATTGATGGTGAGCGCCGCGACCTCGTTCATCGGCGGACAATCGAGGCTCACCGTGCCGAATCGTTCGGAGACACCGCCCACTAGGCAGGCCTGCTCGGCGCGCGGGCCGGAGTTGCACTTGCCGTCTTGGCGGCAGTGCGGGCACGGTTCGAAGTCGCTGCCGAACAAGTGGACCCTGGTCGAGAGCGGCACCATCGATACCGTGCTGCCGTCGCTGAAGTCGATCGTTCCGGAGACGGGGCCGTTGATGACGTTGAGAATGCACGTCGACGGGCCGCCGGGGGGTCGGAGCGGGAGCGGCGGGCCGAAGAAGTAGACGCACGGCCCGACGAAGCCGGCGTTCACGCACGACCCGCCCGGGCACTCGGCGCCCGTAGTGCAGAGCCCGCCGTTGTTGCTGCCGCCGACGCACTGCTGCGCCGAGGTGCAGTCGCCGTCGACCGAGCAGGTCTTCCACGGCGCGTCCTTGCAGCGGTGGACGTCGGCCTCCGGACCGCCGACGTTGTTGAGCGGACCGCTCAAGCTGCACTGGCCGCAGTTGGGCTCGCTGGCGCCGGTGCAGCCGCTCACCGCCAGCGTGACGCGGCTGTTCGAGGGGATGGTCTGGTTGTGCGCGAGCCCGGTGAAGCCGGTGTCGAGGTCGGTATGGTCGCCGTCGGCCGTGAACGAAAGCACGGTCGGGCACGGACCGGTCGCTGGCGGTGACGAGCACGCGACGCACTCCGCCGGGTAGGGAGTGAATTGCGGCACCTGGGCGTTGTCGACGCAGCTCGCCTTGAAGCCTGCGACGCAGGCCGTGCAGTTCACGATGTCGGTCAGGCTCGATATCGGGCCGCTGCATGAGGCGCCGCCGTGCGGTTGGGTGACGTAGTTGCAATCGGCCGGGAACCCGATCGCCGCCACCGTCAGGTCGTCGCCGCCGCCGCAGGCCTTGTCGGCACCGCCGCAGGCCTTGCATATTGCTGCCTGCTGCTTGGCTTTCGCCTTCTGGATCGCGGCTGCGTACTTGCCGTCGCCCGCGGAGGGCGAGAAGCAGTCGCCGGTGATCTTGCCGTTGATGCGCGCGTCCCAGCACTTCTGGAGCGCCTTGCTGGTCGCGTTCAGGAGAGCGCTGGTCGCCTTGCCGATAGTCCCCTGGCACTTGTTGAGGACCTTGTCCGCGTTCTGGAGATTGATGCTGCCGAACGCCAGCGTCATCGTCTGGTTGCTGGCGGAGCCAGCGATGCACTCGAGGCAGGTGGCGATGCCGCTACAATCGGTGATCGCGTTCGTGCAGGCGCCGTCCTTGTCGATGTTCGGGCACTGCGCCGGCCAGCCGAGAGACGCGGGAGTGTCTTCGTTGGTGGTATTGCCGCCGCAGACCTTGTCGTCGCCGCCGCACGCCTTGCCGATCGCCGCCAGCATCTTGCTCGCGCCCTTGGCGAGCGCCGCCGTGGTCTTGGCATCCGGGCAGGTGCCGGCCCCGGCTTTGACCACGCCTTCGTGGCACTTGGACTCGGCTTTTACCCGGGCCTGAAAATATTGAGCGTCTGCTTTGGCGATGGCGCGTTGGCACTTGGCGGTGTCGGCGCCGGCGAGCGGCGCGCACACGACCGTTGCGAGTAGCGCCATGCCCGCGCTCCGCAGAACTCTCTTCATGGTTCGTCCTCCTTGGGGGTTTTCAGGGACACCCGATCTTCGCGCTGCATCGACTCACGGCACTGCAAGCGAAAGCGGCGGCACGGCTCGGAACTCGGGAGCCTCGGCTGCACGTGAGCGTAAGTCAGCGCCGGAAAGGTTGTCAAGAAAATAATTGGAAAATCTAGGTTTTCTCTGAGTCAAGAGGGCCGTTCGCGATGCTGCGGTGCGGCGCGAGGTCGTGGATCCAGGGTCGGATCCAGGGCAGCAGCGCATAGGCCGGCAGCGCCAGCGCGCCCGTGAGCGCGAAGTAGCCGGCGTAGCCGAAGTGCGCGGCGCCGAAGCCGCTGAAGGGCGCGCTCAGCGAGCGGGTGAGCCCGAACAACGCAGACAGCAGGGCATACTGCGTGGCAGCCTGCTCGCGATCGCACACGTGCATGAGGAAGGCGAGGAACGGGGCGGTGCCGAGCCCGCCGGTGAAGCTCTCGAACATGGACGCGGCATAGATCGCAGCTCGCCCGCCCCCGGCCGCCGCGGCGCCAGCGTAGCCGAGATTCGAGGCCGCCTGCAGGAGGCCGAGCATCCAGAGCCCGCGGAAGATGCCGTAGCGCGACGTGAAGGCGCCGCCTGCGAGCGCGCCGATCACGGTGAGCGTGACGCCGGCGGTCGTCGACACGAGCGCGATCTCGTCGACCGTGAGGCCGCTGTCGAGCCAGAAGGGTTTCACCATCGGCCCCATGCTCACGTCGGCGAGCTTGTAGAGGACGATGAACACCAGTACGGCGCTCGCGCCCGGGCGCGCCAGCCAGCCGACGAAGGCGCGCATCCAGGCAGCGGTCGGCCGGCGGACGACCGTCACCGGCGGCGCGCGGAGCGCCAACACGGCGAGCACCGCGAAGATCAGCGCCGCGACCTCGAAGGCGAGCGGCCAGCCGGCGCGCCCTGCCAGGAGCAGGAGGCCGCCGCCGCTCGCGACCAGCGCCGCGCGATACGCCGAGACGCGTACGCCGTTGCCGATGCCTTCTTCGCCGGGAGCGAGGAGTCCGATCGTGTAGGCGTCGATGGCGATGTCCTGGGTCGCGCCCGCGAAGGTGAGGAGCAGCACCGCGCCGAGGAGGAGAATCCCCGGCGTTGCCGGATCGGCGAGCGGAATCGCGCCCGTTGCCGCCGCCATGAGCGCGAGCGCGGCTGCGATCCAGTGGCGCCGGTCGCCGAAGCGGTCGACGAGCGGCGCCCAGAGCGGCTTCAACGTCCACGGCAGCGTGAGCGACGAGAAGACGCCGATGGCGGCGAGCGAGACGCCGTGCGCGCGCAGGTATACCGGCAGATTGTCGACGACGATCCCCATCGGCATGCCCTCGGCGAAATAGAGGAGCGCGATCCACCAGAGCTTCCGCCGCGTCGACACCGACCGGCGAGCTACCAGAACCGGTGCGGCGCTGCGAGGCCGCGCGCTGCGCCACCGAGTCGGAGCGGTCAGGCGGCGGCGTGACGCCGGTGCGCCTGCATCTCGTCGAAGATCGCCTCCATGGCGCGCACGTGGTGGCGGATGTCGAATACGGTCTCGACGCGCGCCCGCCCGGCGGCGCCCAGCCGCCGTCGGAGATCGGGGTCGAGGACGAGGCGCTCGATCGCGACGGCTAGCGCCTCCGGGTCGCGCGGCGGAACGAGGAGTCCGGTCTCGCCGTCGACGACGATCTCGAGCGGACCGCCCTCGCGCGGCGCGACGAGCGGGCGCGACAGCGCCATCGCCTCGATCAGCACGCGGCCGAAAGGCTCGGGGTTGGTGGACGAGTGGATGGCGACGTCCATGGCGTCGAGGCAGGCGGCGATGTCGCGGCGCGCGCCGGTCAGGATCACCTGCCGCTCGAGCCGCTCATCGGCGATGCGCTGCCGCAGGCGCGCGGCGTAGGCGTCCCCCTGGCTATGCACGCCGCCGACGATCAGGCAGCGCAGCTCCGGGTGCCGATCGCGCAGCCGCGCCATCGCCTGCACTACCAGATCCTGGCCCTTCCATCCTTGAATATGGCCGACGATCCCGATCACCGGCGCCGCCGCCGGGATGCCGAGCTCGCTGCGGACGGCGGCGCCGCCGCCCGCGGCGAAGCGCTCGCAGTCGATGCCGTCATATACGGTGAGATGGCGGCGGGCGCGGACGCCGCGCTGCCGGACGTGCGCGGTGACGCGCTCGGTCATGCCGACGAGGACGTCGATCCAGCGCGACATGAAGCGCTCGCGGGGTCCGATGCGACGGTAGCCCTTCTCGTGGACGAGCGTCGGAATGCCGGCCCGCGCGGCGGCGACGAGGGCGTCGAGATTCGGGGCGACGCCGTTGGCGAGGTAGACGATGTCGGGACGGACAGCGCGCAGGTGGGCGCCGACTGCCCGCGCGCGCGGCAGCACGACGGCCGGGATCTCCTTCAAGCGCAGCCACGCTCGTCCGCCGCGCCCGCGCTCGCCGTCGGGCAGCCACGCGGGCTGCGGCGGCAGCACCGCCACCGGTACGCCCGCGGCCTCGAGTTGGGGGACGATCTCCTTCTCTTGGTACAGCAGCAGCGAGGGCGCGAAGCGGGCGCGGTCGAGGCGGTCGATGAGCTGGAGGATGCCGGTGAGCGAGCCGCCGAGCACGCCGCCGATGCTGGCCTCGACGAAGAGGATACGGTGCGGCGCCATGCCGGAACGGCCGACGTTAGGGGAGCCCCTGGGGAGCGTCAAGGCGCGATCGCTGCGCGCGCTCGCTGCGACGGCTCCGGCGCGGTGCCGCGGCGGCGTGCGCACCACTTCCGGCGCTTCACCTGGGGCGCGGCGCCGTCGGGAGCGCGGATCTTTCCCCGAGCGCGGCCGCGACCGCCGCTGCTGCCTGGCGCGTCGCCTCGTCGAGGGCGCGGCCCATGGCCTCGGCCATCGCCGCGCCTGTCGTGTTCGCGATCGGCGCCTTGGCCACGAAGCGATGCTCGAGCCGGCTCTCGGCGCCGTCGCGGAGCGTGATGACGAGGGCGACGTGGGCCTCGTGCACCGGGGCCAGCACTTCGTCGAAGGCCAGCACTTCGACGTCGAGGCGCAGCGCCTGCGGATCCTGCACCAGCCGGATCCCCGGCGTCTTTTCCAGGGTCGCGATCAGGGCGCGGCGCACGTAGCGACTCGGCAGCTCGAACCAGCGGCGCTGGTCGTAGAGGCCGTACTCGACGGACGACGAGCGCCAGACGACGCGCTCGCGGAGGAAGGGAGCGCTGTGCACGCTGCCCACTCGGAGCGCGGCGCCGGTCGCCGCCGCACTCGTGCTTCCCGGATCGTCGAGCGCCGCCGCCGCGGGGCGGTAGAAGCGCGGCGCCTCGGCGCTGCGGAAGAGGCAGCCGGCGACGGCGACGGCCGCTACGCTCGTCGCGAGGGCGGCGGCGCCGCGCCGCCGGATCACGGTTTCACCGCCGGCGGCGGCCCGTCCGGACGCGGGCCGCGCAGCAGCGCACTCGGATCGCGCTCGAGCGCGTCGGCGACGGCGCGCACGGAGTCGAGGGTTTCGCGCAAGGCGGCGAGGCTCGACTCGAGGTCTTCGCGCATCTCGGCGAAGCCCGTTGCCGCGGTCGCCACGGTGCCCGCCGCCGAGCGGATGGCCGCGGCCGTTTCCGGAACCTTGGCGGTCGCGATCTCGCCGCCGATTCCGGTCGTCGTCGCTCGTAGCTGGACCAGCAACCGCTCGAAGGAGCCGTCGTCGCTCTGCAGGCCGGTCACGAAGCGATCGAACGATCCGAGCGCGGCGTTCATGGCCGCCAGTGTCTCGCCGACCCGCGTCTCGAGATCAGGCAGGCGGTTGACGACGTCCATGGCCGTGTCGCCGACGCTCTTCAACGCCGAGGGCACCGATGGGATGTAGTTCCACGGCGGCTCGAAGGGCAGTTTCGGCTCCGGATAGCGGCCGGGATGGAAGAAGTCGGTCTGCAGGAACCGCACACCGGTGATGCCGGCGGACACCAGCTGTACGCGCAGGAGGGGGTTGATGAACTCCTCGCCCTCGTGCGGTGCGCGGTCGCCGAGCCCGAGCCGCTGGATCGCGTCGATGTAGATGTCGGCGGTCACCTGGACGTGGCGATGGTCCGGCGCGATCGTGATGTCGGCGACCGTCCCGACCGTGACGCCGCGGAATTTCACCGGCGAACCGACGTCGAGCCCCTGCACCGATTCGTCGAAGTAGCTCACCGCCGGAAACGATGCGCGCTGGAAGCGGCGCGCCCCGAGCCAGAAGAGAGCGGCCAGAGTCGCGAGCACGCCGAGCACGACGAACAGGCCGAGCTTCCAGTTGTTGGTCGCGGTCGTCGCCATCAGCTCGACGAAGGCCGGCGGTTGAAGAAGGCGCGGACGCGCGGATCGTCACTGCGGTCGCGGAGCGTGGCAGGATGACCGCGAGCGATGATGCCGCGGGCGCTCCGGTCCAGCATGATGCAGGCGTCGGCGACGGCGAAGATGCTCTGCAGCTCGTGCGTGACGATGACGGTGGTCATGCCGAGGCTCCGGTTCAGCGTCAAGAGCAGTTGGTCGAGCTCGACCGAGCTCACCGGATCGAGCCCGGCGGAGGGCTCGTCGAGAAAGAGGAGCGGCGGATCGAGCGCCAGCGCGCGCGCGATTCCGGCGCGTTTCTTCATGCCCCCGGAGATCTCCGCCGGCAGGTGGTTCTCGAAGCCCTCGAGCCCGACGAGGCGGAGCTTGGCGCGGACGATGGTATCGATCGCGCGCGGGTCGAGGTCGGTCCACGTGCGCAGCGGCAGCGCGATGTTCTCGGCGAGCGTCATCGATCCGAAGAGCGCGCCGGACTGGAAGAGGACGCCGAAGGCGGGTGGACCCGACTCCCGGCTCGGCGGTGCGCCGGCGATGCGGATGACGCCGTCCATCGGTGTCTCGAGGCCGATCAGGTGGCGGAGCAGCGTCGACTTACCGCAGCCGCTGCCGCCGAGGATCGTGAACACCTGGCCGCGGGCGATGGTGAAGTCGAGGCGCTCGAGCACGACGCGCTCGCCGTAGCCGATGGTCAGCCCCTCGACCTCGATCATCGTCGGCGCTGCCTCCGGATCAGCGGCCGAAGGCATGGAAGATCACCGTGAAGATCGCGTCGACGGCGACGATGGCGAAGAGGCTGGTGACGACCGCCGACGTCGTGGAGCGACCGACGCCCTCGGCGCCGCCGTGCGTCGCCAGGCCGCGCTGGCAGGCGATGAGGGCGACGTTCAGGCCGAAGACCGCGCTCTTCAGGATGCCGGAGAAGACGTCGAAGAGGTCGAGGGCCTTCTCGGTCTGGGCCAGGTAGGCATTGAAGGTGAGGTCGAGGCTGAACATCGCCACCAGCAGGCCGCCCAAGATTCCGACCGCGTCGGCGAGGATGGTGAGCAGCGGCGCGACCAGGGTCAGGGCGAGGACGCGGGGAAACACCAGGAAGTGGAACGGATCGAGGCCGAGGGTCCGCAGCGCGTCGATCTCCTCCGCCACGCGCATGGTGCCGAGCTCGGCCGAAAAGGCGGCGCCGGAGCGTCCGGCGATGATTATCGCCGTCATCAGGGGCGCCAGCTCGCGGGTTACCGACAGGCCGACCAGATCGGCGATGAAGATGTTGGCGCCGAACTGCTTCAGCTGCAGCGCCGCCTGGAAGCCGGTAACCAAGCCCACCAGGAAGTTGATCATCAGCACTATGGGGATGCCGTCGGCGCCGGCGCGCTCCATCAGGCGCGGCACGTCGCGCCAGTTGACGCGGCCGGGGTTGCGCGCGGCCTGGACGCCGGCGAGCAGCGTGTCGCCGACGAAGTCGAGCGCGTTGCTCTCGTTCAGGAGGCTGCGGACCTCCCGGCCGATCTGCTCCAAGATGCCGATCTTGGCGGGCGGTGCGTGGAGGCTCGGACGGCGCGGGTGGCCGCCGTAGAGCTCGAGCATGCTCTGTACGCGCCCCGTCGCGCCGACGATCACCGCGTCGCTGCCCGCCGCCGCGGCCTCGCTGCGGAGCTCGAGCAGGAGCGCCGTGGCGCCGCCGTCCATGCCGTCCAAGCCCGAGACGTCGAGCTCGAGGCGGGGCGGGAGAGGTGCGAGGAGTCCGCGCACCTGCTCCCAGGCGCCGAAGCAATCACGGAAGCGCAGCTCGCCGGCGAACCGGAGTGCCGCCCGATCGTCGGCGAGATCGATCCGCTCCACCCGAAAGCCGGAGGTCTCGGCGTCCACCACGTGGCCCGGGACACTACGGTGCTGCCGCGGGGGGCGTCAACGCGGGCGCGCGGGGCTGTCGTGCGCGGGGCGTGGCGCGCGGGCTCCGCGCCGTGTCTTTCGTCGGCCTCGGATCTTGCGGTTGCCGCGCGCCTGGCCGCGTGCGATTGCTGCGGGCGTCGACGTAGCTCGGTCGACGATCGCGCGATGCCCGACGACCGGCGGCTTCCCCGTTCGTACGACCTCGAGGTATTCCTGCTCGCTTTCGCGGGCCTGGTCCTCGAGATCGCGTACACGCGCATCGTCTCGTTCAAGCTCTTCTACTACCACACTTACCTGGTCATCGGCCTCGCCATGCTCGGCGTCGGGTTCGGCGGCGCGGTCGTGGCGGGAGCGCCGCGGCTCGCAGCGCCGGCGCGCCTCATGGGTCCGGTGGCGACGCTCGGCGCCATGGCGACGGCCGCCGCCTATGCGCTCGTCGCCCGCATCGAGCTGAGCGTCCTCGACTTCGCCTCCGACCCGGCGAGCCCGCTGGCACTCGTCGCCGTGTGTGCGCTCGTCTTCGTCGGCTTCGGCGCCATCGGTGTGCTGCTCGCGAGCGTCTTCGCGGCGGCGCCGGAGCGCATGCCGCGCGCCTATCTCGCCGACCTCGGCGGCGCCGCGCTCGGCTGTGCCGCAGCGGTGCCGTGCGTGAGCCTCGCCGGCGCCCCGGCGACGGTCATGATCGGGGCGGCGGCGATGGCGGCGGCCGGCATCCGCCCGTGGCGGCGCCGCGGCTCCGGCGGGGCCGGCGCAGCGGTCGTCGCGACCGCCGCGCTCCTGGCGCTGGCGGCGCGGCCGGCGCTGCTGCCGACCATCGTGCCCGATCCCGTGAAGACCATGCATCCCCAACACCTCGGCGGGGCACCGCCGCTCTTCTCGGCGTGGAGCCCCGTCTTCCGCATCGACGTTACGCCTGCCGCGGGCGCCGATCCCGATGTGCTGGTGATCCACCACGACGGCCTCTGGGGCTCGACGCTGCACCGTTGGGACGGTGCGCCGGCATCGCTGGCGCCCTTCGACCACGACGAGCGAGCGCTCCCGTTCCGGGCGCTGGTTCGCGTCCCAGGCAACGTCGCCGTCATCGGTGCCGCCGGCGGGCACGAGATCCTGGCGGCACTCCGCTTCGGCAGCGCCCACGTGGACGGCGTCGAGCTCAATCCGATTACGGTCGATCTCGTGCGCCGGCGCTTCGCCGACTTCGTCGGCCGCATCGCCGAGCATCCGGCAGTCAACATCGTCAACGACGAGGGACGGTCGTGGCTAGCGCGCCAGACGGGGCCGTTCGACATCGTCTACTTCGTTGCGCCCGACAGCTACGCGGCGATGAACTCGGCGACCTCGGGCGCCTTCGTCCTGTCCGAGAGCTACCTCTACACGGTGGAGATGATCGACGCGACGCTGGCGCGGCTCGCTCCCGACGGCTTCCTGGCGATGCAGTTCGGCGAGGACGATTTCGACGCCCAGCCGAACCGTACGCTGCGCTATCTGGCGAGCGCGCGCGCCGCGCTCGCGCGACGCGGCGTCGCCGACCCGGCCGCCCACGTCGCCGTCGCGACGACCAGGAGTCTCGGCGACGTCTCGACCATCCTCGTGTCCCCGACCCCGATCACCGGCGCCCGCGCGCGGGCGTTCGCCGCCGCCGCGGCCGACGTGCCGCACACCCGGGTCCAGTGGCTGCCGGGCGCGCCGCCGCCGCGCGGACCGCTGGCGTCGGTGCTGACGCTCGCCGACGGCGCCTTCGCAGCGTGGCTCGCCGCCTACCCGTTCGACGTCTCTCCGGTGTACGACGACGCGCCCTTCTTCTGGCACTTCGGGCGCTTCGGCGCGTTCCTCGGGCTCGGTCGGCACGCGGGGCCGGGTATCATGTGGGAGGCGTCGGGTGCGGGTGAGCGTGTGCTCATGGCGACGCTCATCGCTGCGACGCTCTTCGCGGCCGCCTCGCTGGCGCTGCCGATGGCGGTCGCGGCGCCGTGGCCTGCGGCGGCGATCGGCCGCGGGACCGTCGCCGGCTATTTCGCGGCCCTCGGCGTCGGCTTCATGCTGTTCGAGGTGGCGTTGATCCAGAAGCTCGCGCTCGTGCTCGGCTACCCTACCTATTCGCTCGGCGTGACGCTGATGTCGCTGCTGGTGGCGGCGGGCTTAGGGAGCCTCGCGAGCGAGCGTTGGTCGGCTGCCGTCGATCGCCTCGCCCCGCGCCTCGCTGTCGCCGTCGTCGCGCTCGCGGCGCTCTACGCCTTCGGGCTCGACGCGGTCACGCCGCTCGTACTCCCGGCTTCGCTTCCGATCCGTATCGTCGTGGCGCTCGCAGCGACGGCGCCGCTCGGCTTCGTGCTCGGCGTCTTCTTGCCGCTCGGCGTGCGCTGCATCGCGCGCAAGGTGCCGGAGCCGGCGGCCGTAGTCGCCTGGGCCTGGGCGACGAACGGCTTCTTCTCGGTGATCGGCTCGGTGGCGACGACGATCCTGGCGATGACCTTCGGGTTTCGGATCGTGCTCGGCTTCGCCGCGGCCGCCTATCTCGTGGCCATTCTCTTCCTGCGACCCCTCGCGCGCTGAGGTAGCCGGCCGGGGGCCTTCGCAGCTTTCGGGCGATCTGCTAGCGAGGGCGCCATGCACGCGTCTGCCTCCAAGGCGGCGAGCGATCGCGACCGCTTGCTGGAAATGCTCGCCGCGCGCGCCTACCAGTACCGCCCCGAACGACCCTTTACGCTGTCTTCCGGCGCCTTGTCGGACTACTACCTCGACGCCCGCGTCGTGACCTGGGATCCGGAGGCGAAGCCGCTGATCGGACGGCTCGTGTTCGAAGCCATCGGCGGCCGCGCCGACGCGGTCGGCGGGCTCACGCTCGGCGCCGATCCGATCGCCGGAGCGGTCGCCTACTACAGCCAGACTGTCGGTGCTCCGATCCGCGCCTTCACCGTCCGCAAGCAGGCGAAGGCCCACGGTATGGCGCGCGCCATCGAAGGCGCCATCCGCTCCGGCGACCGCGTAGCGATCGTCGACGACGTCGTCACGACCGGCACGTCGACGCTCGACGCGATCGACCGCTGCCGGGAGGCCGGGCACGCGATAACCGCCATCGTCATCCTCGTCGACCGCGAGGAAGGCGGTATGACGCGCGTCCGGGATGCCGTCCCGGGGGTGCCGTGCGCGGCATTGTTCACGCGGGCCGAGCTGCAGCGCCGCTTCGAGGCGCGGCGCGGCGCTCGCAGCGAGGGGTCGTGACCGAGCGCCGTCCTCGCCCGCCGACCGCGCTGGCCGGGCGCTGACGCCCATGGCGCCTTCGCGCGCGAAGACGGAGGGCGCCGCGCCGCCGCGCGGCGTGCTCGCGGCGTCCGTGCCGTGGACGTGGATCGCGGCCGTGGCCGCCGTCGCCGCCGGCGTCTACGCGAACACCGTCGGCGGCGGGCTCCTCTACGACGACGTCAACGCCATCCGCGACAACGCCTTCGTGCTCGACGGCGACGTCGTCGGCATCCTCACCCGGCCGTCGTGGTGGGCAGCGGGACGGGGCGGGCTCTGGCGGCCGTCGACGACGCTGACCTTCGTCGCCGACCACGCCCTCTGGGGCCTCCACCCGGCCGGCTACCATGCCGTCAACGTCGCCGTCCACGCGCTCGTGAGCGCGCTCGTGCTGGTGGTGTTCGCGCTCGTGACGGCGGCGCCGCGGACCGCACTTGCGGCGGCGCTGCTCTTCGCGACCCACCCGATCCACACCGAAGCGGTCGCGAACGTGGTGGGCCGGGCCGAATTGCTCGCCGCGGCGGGCTTCTTCCTGGCGTGGCGGGCGTGGCTCGCGGCCGACGGCGTCGGCGTGGCGGTGCGGGAGGAGCGCGCCGCCGCGGGCCGCGCGCTGCCGTGGTTGGCCGCGACCGTCGTCGCCTACCTCCTGGCGATGGGCGCCAAGGAGAACGCGATCGCCTTGCCGGCGGTGCTGGTGTTCGCCGACCTCGTCGGCCGCCGCTGCCGGCCGGGCGCCGTCGCGGAGCCGGCGGTCGTAGTGCTCCGGCGCCGGTTGCCGCGCTACGCGGCGCTGCTGGCGACCGCCGCCGTGTTCGTCGCCCTTCGCAGCGCCGTCATCGGGCGCGTCACGCCGGCCACCGACGTTCTCGACAATCCGCTGACGGCGCTAGCGGCCGCGCCGCGGCTCTTGACGGCGATCGCGGTGCTCGGGCTCTACGCGCTGCGGCTCGTCTTTCCGCTCTGGCTCGCGGCCGACTATTCATACGACCAGATTCCCGCGGTGACGTCGCCCTTCGATCCGCGCTTCCTCGCCGCGGCGGCGGCGCTCGTCGCCGCCGCGGTGCTGGCGTGGCGGGCGCGCCGCCGCGCTCCCGCCGTGACCCTCGGGCTCGGGATGCTCGCCCTCACGTTCGTCGTCGTCTCCAACCTGTTCTTCAGGATCGGGACGATCATGGGCGAGCGGCTCGCCTATCTGCCGTCGGCCGGCTTCTGCCTCGCGCTCGCCGCCGGCCTCGTGCGCCTCGGCGGCAGGACGGAGGCGACGGCGATCGCGCGCTCGCGGCGCGCCGCGCCGCGCTGGTCACCGGCGGTCGTCGGGGCGCTCGGCGTCATCGTCGCGCTCTATGCGGCGCGGACGGTGGCGCGCAACGCCGTCTGGAGCGAGCCCGTGCGCTTCTACGAGACCATGGTCGCCGACGCGCCGCGATCGGCGCGCAGCCACCGCGAACTCGGCACCGCCCTCGCGGCGCGCGGGCGATTCGCTGCTGCCCGCGCCGCCTTCGACCGCTCGCTCGCCATCAAGCCCGACGACGCGACCACGCTCTACAACCTCGGCAACGCGCTCGGCGGCGAGGGCCGCTTCGACGCTGCCGCCGCCGCCTACCGGCGCGCCGTGGCGTTGAACCCGAGCTTCAGGAGCGCCTACGAGAATCTCGGCAACGCCGAGAGTATGCGGGGCGACCAGGAGGCGGCCCTAGCGGCGCTCGAGCGCGCGCTCGAGCTGGCGCCGGAGGCGCCGACGACGCTCATGAATCTCGCCAACACCCAGTTCCGGGCCGGGCGGCCGGCTGCGGCCCGAGCCACCTATGAGCGCGCCCTGGCGCTGGCGCCGACGGCGGCGGAGCTGCTCGCCAACTACGGCGTCTTTCTCTACGCGCAGGGCGACTACGCCGCCGCAGCGCGCGCCTGCGAACGCATTCCGCCGCCGGCCCCGGCGCGCGCCCTCGTGGCGCTGGCGGGGAGCTACAGGATGCTCGGGCGAACCGCGGAGTCGCGGGCGACGCAGGCGACCGCCGAGCGCCTCTATCCCGACGATCCGGCCGTGCGGCAGTACGCCGACTTCATCCGCCGCCAGGCGGCGCCGGGCGCGCCTCCATGACCGCTGTCCGCTCGCTGCTGATCGCGCTCGCGGCGGTCGTGGTCTACGCGCGCACACTCGACGTGCCCTTCGTCTTCGATGACGTGCCCGCGATCGTCCGCAACCTGCGCATCCGCGGCTGGTCGAGCGCGCTCTTCACGAGCGACCGGCCGCTCGTCGAGATGACGCTGGCGGCCAATTACGCGATCGGCGGACTGCAGGTCGCCGGCTACCACGTCTTCAACCTGGCGCTGCACATCGCCTGCGGCTGGCTCCTCTTCGACGTGGTGCGGCGGACGTTGCGCATGACCGGCGCGCTCGCCGGGCGCGAAGACGACGCCGCCTGCCTGGCGGCGCTCCTCTTCGTCGTCCACCCCCTGCAGACCGAGGCAGTCACCTACGTGATCGCGCGCAGCGAGCTCCTGACGGCGCTCTGTTATTTCGCCGTCCTCGATCTCGTGCTGCTCGCCGAGGCGCACCCCGCCCGACGCTACGTCCTCTGGGTGCTCGCCGTCGCCGTCTGTGCCTGCGGCATGCTGGCGAAGCCGATCATGGTGACGGCGCCGCTCGCCGTGTGGTGGCTCTCGTGGTGGGTGCTGCCGCCGCCGACCCGGCCCCGCCTGACCTTCGCTGCGACGCCGCCGGCCGCCGAGATTCCGCGCCGCTGGCCCCTGCACCTGGGCCTCTGCGCCACCTGGCTCGTGCTCGTCGTGCTCTTCTCCGACCGTTCGCACCCGGGTGCCGGCTTCGACATCGGCATCACGCCGCTCAAATACCTGCGCACGCAGCTCGGCGTGACCTGGCACTACTTCCGGCTCCTCGTCTGGCCGGTCGACCAGGTGCTCGACTACGACTGGCCGTTCGCGACCCGGTGGCTGGCGCCGGCGGTGCTCGTTCCGGCCTGCGGCTGGGTGCTCCTGGCGCTGGCGCTCGTCGTCCTCGCGCGCCGCCGCCGCCGCGCGGCGACGTTCTGGCTGGGGTTCGCGCTCCTCGCCCTCCTGCCGAGCTCGAGCGTGTTCCCGCTCGCCGATCTCGTGTTCGAGCACCGCATGTATCTCAGCGTCGGCGGATTCGCGGCGCTCGCGGCGCTCGCCGCCGGCGCCGCCGCGGCACGCGCTCCGCGGACGGTCGCCGTGGCGGCGGCCGCCGTCGTCGCGGTCCTCGGCGGGCTGGCAGTGGCACGCAACGAGATGTGGCGCGATCCCGTGGTGTTGTGGAGCGACAACCTCGCTCTGGCGCCGGCCAAGCAGCGGGTCTACCGCAACCTCGAGGAGGCGTATCAGCGGCGCGGCGATCACGCCGGCATGCGGCGGGTGGTGCTCGGCGAGATCGAGGTGCTGGAGCATCTGCACCACAGCGATCCGCGCGACGCCCGGGTGCTCACCGGGCTCGCGAACGGCCTCGCGCGCGTCGGCCGCTCGGAGGAGGCGCTGGCAGCGGTTCTCGAGGCGATTCGCCTCGATCCGCGCGATCCCGTGGCGCGGGCGGCGCACGGCGCTCTGCTGATGCAGCTCGCACGGCCGGAGGAGGCGGTGCCGCCGCTCGAGATGGCGGCGGCGATGATCGAGGGCCACGTCGGCTGGATCGAGCGCGATACGAAGCGCGTCGTGCAGGTGAACCTGGGGTGGGCGTATGCGGCGATCGGCCGCACCGACGATGCGCTGCGGGTGCTGCGCGAGGCCGCGGCGGACGGCGACGTCTCGGCGATGAACAATCTCGGGTCGGTGCTCGGACGGGTCGGCGAGTGGGAGGAGGCGCAGGAGGTGCTCGAGCGCGCCCGGCTTCGCGATCCGGACGATCCGAACGTGCAAAGCAACCTCGGGTGGGTCTACGCCAACCTCGGACGCCTCGACGAAGCGGCGCTGATCCTCCAGCGGGCGATCCTGCAGCAGCCGACCGAGCCGTCGGCGCACGGGAACCTCGGCTGGGTGCGCTTGCGGGCGGGAGATCCGGCGGGGGCGCAGCATGCTCTCGAGATGGCGCTCATGCTGCAACCCGACAATCCCTGGGTCGTGAACATGTTGGGGGTCGCTTCGGCCCGGCTAGGCGACTGGCCCCGTGCGATCGCGTACTTCGAGCGCGCGCTTCGCCTCGTCCCCGACTCGGATCTCGCCCGCCAGAACCTCGTCAGGGCGCTCGTCCACCAGGAGCCATCGTTGTCGGCGGAGGCGCCGTAACCCCCCCGTAGCTCCCGGCCGAACGGTCAGCCGCCGTTTGCGCCGGGCCCATTATATTGACAGCTCGGAACCGAGCGCCTATGAGGCGCTCACGAATCGCAAGCTCGGCTGCCGTCGGCATCGACGGCGACTCGAGCTTTTTTGTTGGGGTTGACTGACCGCAGGGTCGAGGCGGTGCGGCGAGGAATCGACGCACCGTTTTTTTGGAACAGTCACTGACCGCGAGGTTAGCGGCGGTCGGTGAGTGGAGGGGAGCACCGTATGCCGCCGATCGCCGAGGAAGCGCGCCGTATTCCAAGCGTACCTTTTCCGCCTCGTCCGACCGCTCCGGCCCACGGCGACGAATTCCTCGCCAAGGTCGGCTACACGATCGACCGCGCGCAGAAATACTTCGAGCGCGAGCAGCATCCCGAGGGCTATTGGCACCGTCCGCTCGAAGCGAACGCTACGATGGATGCCCAGTACATCTTCTTCATGCACTTCATGGGGAGGGTGGACGTCGAACGGCAGGACCGCATCGTCGCCCATCTGCTCGCGACCCAGCTCCCCGACGGTAGCTGGTCGCTCTATCCCGGCGCGCCGGGGCACCTCTCGAACACGATCGAGGCCTACGCCGCGATGAAGATGGCGGGGCGGGCAGCCGACGACCCGGCTTTGACGCGCGCTCGCGACTTCATTTTGAAAAACGGCGGTCTCGCCAAGGCGCAGGTCTTCACGCGCTGTTTCCTCGCCTACTTCGGCCAATATCCGTGGGACGGGCTGCCGGCGATGCCGGCCGAGATCGCGCTCCTGCCGAGCTGGTTCCCGATCAACATCTACGAGATGGCGAGCTGGGCGCGCGGAACCGTGATGCCGCTCGTGGTGCTGATGGCGAAACGACCCTACGTGCCGATCCCGGCCGGTCGCGGCGTCGAGGAGCTCTGGGTGCGGCCGCCGGCGCCTGAAGACTACGCGTTCCTGGCGGATCCCGAGCGGATCTTCTGCTGGCGGAACTTCTTTCTCGGCCTCGATCGGGTGTTGAAGCTCCTCGGCAGGTCGCCGATAAAACCGCTTCGCGAGCGCGCGCTCCGCAAGTGCGCCGATTGGATCCTGGCGCGCCAGGACGTGAACGGCGGCTGGGGCGGCATCCAGCCCGCCATGGTGAACTCGGTGATGGCCCTGCGCGTGCTCGGCTATGCCGACGATCACCCCGCCGTCGTGAAGGGCATCGCGGCGATCGAGGATTTCGTCATCGAGGAGGGGGAGCACATCTTCTTTCAGCCCTGTGTCTCGCCCACCTGGGACACCGCTCTGGCCGCCAAGGGACTCCTCGATTCGGGGATGGCGCCCGATGCGCCGATGCTCCAGAAGGCGGCCGACTGGCTGATCGCGCACCAGATCCTGAAGCCCGGCGACTGGTCGGTGAAGAATCCCGACCTCGAGCCCGGCGGCTGGGCCTTCGAGTTCGCCAACGACTGGTATCCCGATACCGACGACACCGCGGTCATCCTGATGGTGCTGAACCGCATCCGCACCGGCGACGAGAGAGCGAAGCGGCGGGCGATCACGCGCGGCCTCAACTGGACGCTCGGCATGCAGAGCCACAACGGCGGCTGGGGCGCTTTCGATACCGACAACCTGCAGGAGCTCTTCAACAAGATCCCGTTCGCCGACATGGAGGCGATGCTCGACCAGCCGACCGCCGATCTCACCGGCCGGCACCTCGAGCTCATGGGCGAGTTCGGCTACGACGTGGAGATGCGACGCGCCAAGCGCGGGCTTGCCTTCCTGAAGCGGATCCAGGAGCCGAACGGCTCGTGGTGGGGCCGCTGGGGCGTGAACTACATCTACGGCACCTGGTCGGTGCTCTCGGGGCTGCGCGCGATCGGCGAGGATCTCGGCGCGCCGTACGTCCGCCGGGCGGTGGCGTGGCTCAAGTCGCGCCAGAACGAGGACGGCGGCTGGGGTGAGACCTGCGATTCCTACGCCGACCCGTCCCTCGCCGGCAAGGGTCCGAGCACTCCGTCGCAGACCGCCTGGGCGCTCCTGGCGCTCCTGGCCGGCGAGGACGAGCTCGGTCCCGAAGTCGTGCGCGGCATCGACTACCTGACGCGCCGGCAGCAGGACGACGGCGCCTGGGACGAGCTGCACTTCACCGGCACCGGGTTTCCGCGCCATTTCTATCTGCGCTACTACATGTATCGGAACTACTTTCCCTTGATGGCTCTGGGCCTCTTTCGCTCCCGGGCCGAAGCCCATCTCGTCCGCCAGGCGGCGGTGGGGACGAACGGCCATGGGGCCGCGGGCGAACACCGCAACGGCCGCTAGGCCACGAGCGATCGCCGCCCTATCGCATGACTCGAGCCCCGCAGCGCCGATCCTTCGCGCTCCTCGGATCCACCGGATCCGTCGGGGTGTCGACGCTGGCGCTGGTCGAGCGCTTCCCCGAGCGGTTCCGGGCCGTCGCGCTCGCGGCCGGGCGGAACACGGCAGTGCTGGCCGAGCAGGTCCGCCGCCACGCGCCTGCCCTCGTGTCGGTGGCCGACGAGGCGAGCGCGCGAGATCTCCATGCCCGAGTGCCGGAATTCGCCGGCCGCATCCTCGTCGGCAGCGACGGAGCGCTCGCGGTCGCGACCCATGCCGAGGCGGATCTGGTGCTCTCGGCGCTGGTCGGCGCGCTCGGCCTCGTGCCGACGCTCGCCGCGGTGCACGCCGGCAAGCACGTCGCGCTCGCCAACAAGGAGGTGCTGGTGGTCGCCGGCGAGCTCGTGACCAGCGCGGCGCGCGAGCGCGGGGTGAGCCTGCTCCCGGTCGACAGCGAGCACAACGCCATATTCCAGGCTCTGCGCGGTCAGAACCGCGACGAGGTCAAGCGCATCGTGCTGACCGCGTCGGGCGGACCGTTCTTGTCGCGCTCGGCGGCCGAGCTCGCGAACGTCACCGTCGCCGAGGCGCTCGACCATCCGACGTGGAAGATGGGTCCGAAGATCACGATCGACTCGGCGACCCTGATGAACAAGGGCCTCGAGGTGATCGAGGCCCGCTGGCTCTTCGACGTCGGCGCCGACCGCATCGACGTCGTCATCCACCCGCAGAGCATCGTGCACTCGATGGTCGAATACGTCGACGGCTCGGTGCTGGCGCAGATGGCCGTGCCCGACATGACCATTCCGATCGGCTACGCGCTCGCGTATCCGTCGCGCTTGCCGCTCGACTACCTCCGTCCTCTCGATCTCCCGGCCGCCGGCACGCTCACGTTCGCAGCTCCCGACCGCCAGCGCTTTCCCTGTCTCGATCTCGCCTACAGGGCGCTGCGCGCCGGCGGCACCATGCCGGCCGTGCTGAACGCCGCCAACGAGGTCGCCGTCGAACGCTTCCTCGCCGAGGATCTGGCGTATGGCGAGATCCCGGCGCTCGTCGGCGCCGTGATGGACGCGCACGCGCCGGCGGCGGCGTCCGACCTCGACGTGCTCCTCGCGGCCGACGCGTGGGCGCGCGCCGCCGCTCGCAGCGGCAGCGGACGCGCGGGCCGGACGGCGGCGACGGCAGGGCCGCGATGACGGTATCCGCGACCATGCCGGCGGCGACCACGGCCGCCTTCGTCGAGTGCGAGCGCATCGCGCGCGCGCATTACGAGAACTTCACGCTCGGCTCGCGCCTCCTGCCGCGCCATCTGCGACGTCACATCGCCGCGATCTACGCCTTCGCGCGCACGGCCGACGACCTCGCCGACGAAGAAGCGAGCCCGGAGCGGGCGCTCGCCGGGCTCGACGCCTGGGAGCGCGAGCTCGAAGCCTGCTACGCCGGTACGCCCTGCCATCCGATCTTCGTGGCGCTCGCCGACACCGTGCGCACCTATGCGATCCCGATCGAGCCCTTCCGCCGCCTGCTCGCCGCGTTCCGGATGGATGCACGTTTCGCCGGCTTCGAGACCTTCGCCGACCTCCGGCGCTATTGCGCGCACTCGGCGAACCCGGTCGGGCATCTCGTGCTCTACCTCTTCGGCTACGGCGACGCCGAGCGGCAGGCGCTGGCCGACGACATCTGCACGGCGCTGCAGCTCACCAATTTCTGGCAGGATCTGGCCGTCGACCTGCGCAAAGGCCGCATCTACTTGCCGCGCGAGGACATGGCGCGCTTCGGCTACGGACCCGACGATCTGCAGCGGCAGGCGGTGACGGCAGCGTTCCGCGAGCTCATGACGTTTCAGTGCGCCCGCACGCGCGGGTTCTTCACCCGCGGCCTGGCGCTGGCATCGCTGCTCGATCGCAGCCGTGCTCGCGAGATCCGGCTCTTCGCAGCCGGCGGTCTCGCGATCCTCGACCGCTTGGAGGCGGTCGGCTACGACGCCTTCAGCGCTCGCCCGACGCTGTCGCGTTGGGTGAAGATGGGGCTCGTCGCCCGCGCTCTCGTCGGAGGCGCCGCATGACGGCCGCGGCCCTGGACGCGGCCTACGCCGAGTGTGCGCGCATCGTCCGCGCGTCGGGCTCGAGCTTCCATCAGGCGTTTCGCCTGCTGCCGCGCTCGCGCCGCCGCAGCCTCGAGGCGCTCTACGCCTACTGCCGGGTCGTCGACGACGCCGCCGACGGCGGCGGTGACGCCGGCGCGGCGGTCGCCTTCTGGCGCCAGGAGCTCGCGCGCGTGCTAGCCGGCACGCCGACGCACCCGGTCGGCATCGCTCTCGCCGACTCGATGGAGAAGTTTGCGATCCCGGCGCGGCATCTCCAGGAGATCCTCGACGGCGTCGCCATGGATCTGGCTCCGCAGCGCTTCCCGACCTTCGCCGACTTGCGCCGCTACTGCTACCTCGTCGCCGCCGCCGTCGGCCTCGCCACGATCCCGATCTTCGGGTGCCGCGATCCGCGCAGCCGCGACTACGCCGAGTCGCTCGGCGTCGCGCTGCAGCTGACCAATATCCTCCGCGATCTCGCCGAGGACGCCGAGCGCGGCCGGGTCTACCTCCCCCAGGAGGATCTGGTGCGCTTCGGCTACGGCGAGCGCGACCTCGCGACCCACGTCGGCAACGACGCCTTCCGCGCCCTCGTCGCCTTCGAGTGCGCGCGCGCCGCCGATTTCTACGCCGCGGCCCGGCGCGCGCTCACCGCCGTCGACCGCCGGGCGCTGGCGCCCGCCGAAGGCATGCGGCTCGTCTACAGCCGCGTGCTCGCCAAGATCGCGGCGCGCCCCGAGGCCGCCTTCGGGCCGCAGGTACGGTTGCCCGGCTGGCAGAAGGTGATGCTCGCCGGGTACGCGTGGCTGCGAACGCGCCTGCCGTGCAGCGCCGCATCGCTAGCGGCTCATCAGGGGAGTCCAGCGTGAACGACGTGCTCATCATGGGAGGCGGCTTCGCCGGGCTCGCCGCCGCGACGCAGCTCGCCGCCGCCGGCCGGCGCGTGACCGTGCTCGAGAAGCGTCCGGTGCTCGGCGGCCGCGCCTACTCGTACACCGACCAGGCGACCGGAGACGTCATCGACAACGGACAGCACGCGATGATGGGCTGCTACACGGAGACGTTCGGCTTTCTCGAACGCATCGGCGCGGCAGACAAGCTCGCGGTCCAGACGAGCCTGCGGGTCGACATGCTCGATCCGACGCGCGGCGCCGGGGCGATCAGCTGTCCGCCGCTTCCGAACCCGTTCCACATGGCGGCTGGCGTGCTCGGGTACCGCCTGCTCCCGGTCGCCGATCGGGTCCGCGTCCTCGCGGGCGGCCTGCGCCTGTTGATGATGAAGCGGCGGGGCGATACGCGCCTCGCCGCGCTCACCGTCGACGGCGCGCTCGACCTCCTCGGCCAGAGCCCGGCGGCGCGGCGCGCCTTCTGGCATCCGATCGCGATCGCGACGCTGAACGAGGACCCGGCGATAGCCTCCGCCGACCTCCTCGCCACGGTGATGGTGCGGGCGTTCTTCGCCGGCAAGGACGCCGCCCGCTTCGTGCTCGCGAAGGTCGGCCTCTCCGAGCTCTACACCGACGATGCGCGCCGCTTCATCGAGGCGCGCGGCGGACGCATCGAGACCAAGGCGCACGTGGTCGGCGTCGGCTTCCGCGGCGACGAGGTGAGTCACTTCGAGCTGCGCGACGGCCGTCGTCTCACCGCGTCGGCATACGTGAGCGCGGTGCCGCCGCAAGGGCTCTTTCCGCTGCTGCCGATCGCGGTCCGGCGCAGCGTGCCCGCGCTCGGCGGCATCGAGGGCCTGACGAGCTCGCCGATCGTGTCCGTACACGTGTGGTTCGACCGGCCGCTGCTCGCCGGACGTCCGTTCGTCGGCTTCATCGGCACGGGAACGCACTGGGCGTTCAACCGCGACGTGATCGGCGGGCGCCGCGATCGCGACGGCGGCTACCTGAGCTTCGTGATCTCGGGCGCGCGCGCCATCGTCGACGACGACAACGAGGCCATCGTCGCGCGCACGCTCGCCGACGTACATCGGCTCGTGCCCGAGTCCGCGGCGGCGGTGGTGCGGCACACGCAGGTGGTGAAGGAGAAGTTTGCGACGATGGCGCCGACGGTCGCGGCCGCACGCCTGCGGCCGGCGACCGTGACGCCGTTCGACAACTTCGTTCTCGCCGGAGATTGGACCGATACCGGTCTGCCGGCGACGATCGAAAGCGCGGTCATGAGCGGCCATAGAGCCGCCGACGTCGTGACCGCGCGTCTTGCCGCGCTCGGCTCCCGGGGGAGGGAGACGCGCGCCGCGAGCTGATCCGGGATCCGCAGTGGAATCGACAAGGGGGGAAGAACGAATGACGACACCGGCAGGACAATCCGCGGCGCGCTGGAACGGCGTCGCCAATGAGCTCCCGCGGCTCGGCGGTGTGCACGTGTACCGGCTCGAAGTGCAAACTAGCAAGCGCATGGAGATCCACGACCTCACCGAGACCGTCCGCGAGATGGTGCGGGCGACCGGCGTGACGGCCGGCCTGGTGACGGTGAGCACCATGCACACGACCACCGCCGTCTTCGTGAACGAGCCGCAGACGGCTTTGCTGGACGACATCCAGTGCATGCTCGAACGCCTCGTGCCGCGCGCCGAGGAGTGGAAGCACAACGACCCGCGCTACTCCGACTGCGATCGCCAGAACGCCGACGCCCATCTGCGGGCGATCATGCTCGGGAGCAGCGTCACCCTGCAGGTGGCCGAGGGGGCGCTCACCATGGGGCAGTGGCAGCGGGTGCTGATGGCCGAGCTCGACGGGCCTCGCAAACGCGGGCTGGTGCTCCAGGTGCTCGCGGCAGGATGAGACGGCGGCTCAGCGCTCTCCGGCAAGCGCGGTTTGGGCCTCGCGACACCAGGCCTTGATCTCGCGAGCGGTCCGGAGCGCCAGTACGTGCGCCGCGAGCCGCTCGGCGCCCGCGACTGTCACCGACCGGACCACCTTTTTCACCTCCAGGATCTCGCCGGGCGCGACGCTGAAGCTGCGGGCGCCGAGGCCCAGGAGCAATTCGGTATAGGCCGGGTTGCCGGCCATCTCTCCGCAGATAGAGGTTTCCCTGCCGGCGGCGCGCCCGGCGGCCAGCACCGCCTGCAGCGTCCGCAGCACCGCCGGATGCAGCGGCTCGTAGGCGGCGGCCATCTCCCGGCTGTTGCGGTCGGCGCCGAGCAGGTACTGGACGAGATCGTTGCTGCCGATGCTCAGGAAATCGACTTCCTGCGCCAGCTCCGGCGCTAGCACTGCGGCAGCCGGCGTCTCGATCATGGCGCCGAGCGGCACATCGGGAGCGACCGCGATTCCCTGGCGCCGCAGACCCTCCGCGAGGTCGGCGATCACCGCTTTCACCGCCGCCACTTCCTCGAAGGCGCTCACCATGGGGAGCAGGATGCGCACGGGGTGCGTGGCGCTCAGCCGTAGGATCGCCGTCACCTGGGCGCGCAGCAGGTCGGGGTGCAGCAGCAGCAGCCGCGTCCCCCGCCGTCCCAGAGCAGGGTTGGGCTCGAGCGGCATGGGGAAGTAGGGCAGCGGCTTGTCGCTGCCGACGTCGAGCAGGCGGATCACGACCGGCCGCGGCTGCATCTGCGCCGCTACGGCCGCGTAGGTCCGATATTGCTCCTCCTCGGTCGGGAAGCGATCGCGGACGAGGAAGTCGAACTCGGTTCTATAGAGTCCGACGCCGTCGGCGCCGCAGAGCTTGGCGCTCTCGGCGTCGGCGATGGTGCCGACGTTGGCGGCCAGCTTGACGGCTACGCCGTCGGCGGTGACCGCGGGGAGGTCGAGCATCGGCGCCAGTCCGGCGCGATACGCCGCGAGCTCGACGCGCCGGCGCGCGTACTCGCGCCGGATCGTCGGCGGCGGGTTGACGTGGACCGTTCCCGTGTTGCCGTCGACGATGAGCGCGTCGCCGGTCTTGATGGCCGGCACGGCGCCGGCGACGGCGACGATGCCGGGAATGCCGAGGGAGCGGGTCAGTATCGAGGCGTGCGAGGTGCGCCCGCCGCCCGCGGTGACGATGCCGCGGACGGCGTGGAGATTCATGCGCGCGGTCGCCGACGCCGGCAGCTCGCCGGTGACGACGATGACGCCGTCGGGGAGGTGGTGCAGGTGCTCGCAGCGATGGGTGAGCAGGCGTTCGAGGATGCGCCGGCCGACGTCGCGCACGTCGGCCGCGCGCTCGCGAAGGTAGGCGTCGTCGAAGGCGGCGAACCGCGTCGAGAGCTCGTCGACGACGTCGGCGACGGCTGCCTCGACGTTGATTTTCTGGCGCGCGCAGCGTTCGGCCACTCGCTCCGAGAAGGCCGGATCCCGGAGCAGGAGGATGTCGGCTTCGAAGACGCGCGCCTCCTCCGGATCGACGTGCCGCCGCAGGTCGTCGTGGACTCCACGCAGGCAACATTCGGCCTCGTCGAGCGCCGCCGCGAACCGGGCCAGCTCGGCGGCCACCATGCCGTCGTCGATGGCGCGTCGCGGAATGGTGAGCGGCCCCGCTTCCGCGAGGACGTACGCGGTGCCTTCCGCGATTCCTCGCGAGACCGCGATGCCCTTGAGCTCGGCTGCGGAGCCGCCGTTCATTCCCATGGCCTCCTCTGCGAGCAAGACGCCGATCACGCGGATACGTCAACCCCGGTCGCGGCGCGGTTCGCCTCCCACGAAGCGACTGCTATGGTGCGCCGTTCGCCACGCGAAGGAGGTTCCCATGCGACCTGCACCGGCCACCGGCATCGTCCCTTTCTGGAAGAACTACGACCGCAAGGCGGTCATCCGCTTCGCCGAGCTCGCCGAGGATCTCGGGTACGACTCGATCTGGGTCCCCGAGGCGTGGGCCTACGAGCAGTTCCAGTTGCTCGCCGAGATCGCGCTCGCCACCAAGCGGATCAAGGTTGCGACCGGCATTGCCAACGTCTTCAGCCGCTCCGCGGGCGTGCTGGCGATGAGCGCGGCGACGCTCGACGAGATCTCCGAGGGCCGCGTCATCCTCGGGCTCGGCACCAGCGGCAAGGTGGTCGTCGAGAACTTCCACGGCGTCAAGTACGAGAAACCGCTCACGCGCCTGCGCGAGACGGTCGGGATCCTGCGCGCGCTCTGGCGCGGCCGGCGCCTCGACCCGAGCCTGAGCACGCTCTTCGACGCCCGCCACTTCAAGCTCGAGATGACGCCTTTCCGGCCGGACATCCCGATCTACATCGCCTCCCTCCAGGAGAAGGCGGTGAAGGACGTCGGCCGCATCGCCGACGGCTGGATCCCGACCTTCTGGCCCTACGAGCACTTCGCCGACGGGATCGCCTGGCTCGAGGAAGGCGCGCGCGCCGCCGGCCGCGGCGATACGCGCGTGAACGTGGCGCCGTTCATGGCGGTCATTCCCTTCGACGATCTCGACATGGCACGGAGCCTCATCAAGCCCCTCGTCGCCTTCTACATCGGCGGTATGGGCGTCTACTACCACGCACTCTTCTGCCGCTACGGCTTCCGCGACAACGCCGACCGCGTGCGCGAGCTCTACACCGCCGGCCAGCGCCAGGAGGCCGCGGCGGCGGTGAGCGACGCGCTGATCGACGCCATTGCCATCTGCGGCCCCGTAGCGCACTGCCGCGAGAAGCTGCAGGAGTGGCGGAGCTACGGCGTCGACTCGGCGCTCCTGAACCTGCCGACCAACGTGCCCCCCGAGCTCACCGAGAATTTCCTCCAGCAGATGGCGCCGGCGCGCGCCTGAGGCCGCGGCGGCGCGCGGCGCGCGTGATGCGCATCGCCTTTCGCCTCGCGGTCGCGGCGCTCGCGGTCTCCTGGCTGGCGGCGAGCGTCGATCTCGCGGCAGTCGGCCGCGCTCTCGCCGCGACCTCGGGGACCGCCGTGCTGACCGCGGCGTCCGCGTCGTTCGCCGGCAACGTAGCGATCGCGTTCCGCTTGCGGGCGCTGCTCGCAGGGCAGGGCGTGCACGCGCGCGCCGTGCAGATGCTCGCCATCAACCTGGCGGCGTTCTTCTACAACCTGTTTCTCCCGGTCGGCGGCGTCGGCGTCGCGGCGCTGCGGCTGCAGAGGCTCTCCCCGCGCACCAGCGGCGGCTTCACCGCCGCGCTCACGGCGATGGTGTGTGACCGCCTCGCGGCGCTCGTCGGGCTCGGGCTCGTGGGTCTGGCCGGCTGGTGCGCCGATCCGCGCCCGAAGCCTCACGGCACGCTGCTCGTGCTCCTCGCCGGCACGAGCGCGCTCGCCGTGCTGGCGGCGCCGCGCGCCGTGCCGGCCGCCTGGCGCGCCTTCATGCGCGAGCTCCAAGCCGGCGGCAGCGGCGTCTGGTGGGCGGCGGTGCTCGCCCGCCTGCGCCTGGCGCTCGGCTCGGTGGCGCGGCTCTCGCCGGGGACGCTCGCCGGCGTCGTCGCCCTCTCGATCGCGGCGCAGATACCGGGCGTCGTCGTCTTCTTCGTGCTCGGTCGCAGTCTCGGGCTGGCGCTGACGATCGCGGCGATGGCGTGGGTGCGAAGCGTCGTCGTCCTGGTCTCGGTGCTGCCGATCTCGGTCGGCGGCCTCGGGATTCGCGAAGGGATCCTCGTCCTTACGCTCGCGGCCTCCGGCGTGCCGCCGCCGGCAGCGCTCGCGCTCTCGATCCTGGTGTTCGCGACGACGATCCTGGCGCCGGGCCTGATCGGCGGCGTGCTCGAAGCGCGGCTCTGGCTCCGCGGCGAGCTCGGCACACTCCCGCGCCGGCGCGCCGCCGGCGAGCCGTAGCCGGCGCCGGCGCGGCCGTCGGCCGCCGCGGCGACGACCGGGCGGCAGGCGGCTTGACCGCGGCGCGGCGGTGCGCTGAAGGGGCGGCACGATGCGTGCGTTCGCCGTTTCCGTCGCCGCCGCCGCGGCGGCGCTCGGGCTCGCTGCTGCGGTCGCCGGCGCGGCTGCGGAGCCGGGCGGGAGCGTGCTCGCCTTCGAGCGCGACGGCGTCGTCGTCGCGAGGCTCGCCCGCGAGGCTCTGGCGCGCGCGTGCGGCGCGCGGACGATCGCGGTCGACGACCCCGCCTACGGGCGGCGCAAGCGCTTCCGCGCTTGTCCGCTGGCGACGGTGCTGCGCCTCGGCTTCGGCGACCTCGACGCCGCGGTGCGCGCGGACGTCGACGTCATCTTCCGCGCCCGCGACGGCTACGTGAAGTCGGCGAGCCTGGCCCTCGTCCGCGAGCCGGGAGGCTGGCTCGCCTTCGCCGACGCCGACCGCATGCGCGGCGACGATCCGGGCTGGGAGCCGATCGACGGCCGCCACGGCGATCCCGGGCCGTACTACGTCGTCTGGGAGGATCCCGCGGCGCACGATGTCCGACGCTATCCGTGGCCGTACCAGGTGACGGCGATCGAGCTCGGATCGCTCGCCGAGCGCTGGCCGCACATCGCGCCGGCCGGCCTCCCCGCCGCGGCGCCCGCCTGGACGGGCTTCGCGGTCTTTCGCCGCGAGTGCATCGCCTGTCATGCGATCAACGGCGAGGGCGGCACCAAGGGGCCCGAGCTGAACGTGCCGAGGAGCATCGTCGAGTATCGGCCGATCGAGCAGCTCAAGGCCTATGTCCGGGCGCCGCAGTCGTTCCGCTACACCAGCATGCCGGCGCATGCGCACCTGTCGGACGCCGAGCTCGACGGCCTGATCGCGTACTTCACCGCGATGCGCGACCGCAAGCACGACCCCGCCGGCGCGGCGGCGCGATGACCGCCGCCGGGTCGCGAGGTCCGCGTCCGGCGTCAGCCGTGGTGGTTGGAGTGCGCTAGCGCCTCGGCCTTCTCGGGGGCGTCGATGCCGAGCGCCAGAGCCTTCAGGAGTCCTTCCTCGAGCTCGTAGACCAGGCCGTGCAGCAAGAGCCGGGCGCCGCGCCGCCACGCTCTCTGGGCCACCGGGGTCTGCGAGAGGTTGTAGACCTGCTCGATCACGTTGAGATCGACGAGGCGCCGCAGGCGCGCCGCCGGGTCGGTGATGGCTTCGAGCTCGCCGCGGTGCAGCCGCATCACGTTGCGGATGTTGCCGAGCCAGTTGTCGACGAGTCCGAGCGGCGCCGTATCGGCGGCTGCCTGGACGCCCGCGCAGCCGTAGTGCCCGCACACGATCACGTTCTCGACCTTCAGGATCTCGACCGCGTACTGGAGCACCGAGAGCATGTTGAGATCGGAGGTGAACACCTGGTTGGCGATGTTGCGGTGGACGAAGAGCTCGCCCGGCGTCGTCCCGGTGAGCTGGTCGGCCGGAACGCGGCTGTCGGAACAGCCGATGAAGAGGAAGTGCGGCTCGGCGGGCCGGGCGCGTTTGCGGAAGAACTCGGGATCGGTCTGGGTCATGGCGGCGACCCAGCGGCGGTTGTTCGCGAAGAGATCTTGGATCGGCTGCGTCTGGTCCATGGTCGAGCGGCTTTAGCGCAGCCGGCGGTCGAAAGCGACGAGCGGGATCGAGGGGGACGGCACCTTCGTACCCGGCACGCCGACGAAGCGGAGCGCTGGACCGTCGAGCCGTCCGTCCGCCGTGCCGGAAGCGGCCGGCGGGCGGCGCGTGGTGCGCCTGGCGCGCTGCGACCGTCAATGCCCGAGCGGCGCTTCCGGCGCCGCTGCGAGCGCGGCGATGGCGGCCGCAATCGCACCCGCGTGCGCCTCGTCGAAGCCGGCGACGCCGGCGTCGGCGCGGAGCGCGGTCGCGATCGCGGCGCCGTCGACGTGCGGCGCGGCGGCCCGCATCGCGACGAGTGCCGCCAGCGTCGCCTCGTCGAGCACGTCGATGCGCGGTCGGAGCGTGGCGAGCGCCGGGGCATCGGCGCTCTCTGCAGCGGTGGCGCGCGCCGCCGCCTGGACGGCGCGGGCGGCGTCGATCTGGGCGCGCGCGAAGCGCTCGGCGGCGGCGCCTTCGAGCCCGGCGCTGCGGGCGCGGGCGCCGGCGCGCGCGACCACCTCGGCCTCGCGCCGCACGTCGACGATCGGCAGCCCGGCCGCGCGCTTCGCCGCCGCGACCGCCGGCATCAGCATGAGCCGGCGCGCCGCCAGATCGACGACGCGCGCCAGCTCCGGCGCCAGGGCCGGCGCGCCCGCGCCGGCGAGCCACGCCGTGCGCAGGCGCGGCAAGGTCCCGTCGCGCTCGGCCGCGAGCAGCCAGGCATCGAGATCGGCGGCGAGCGCCGCGCGTCCCGGCGCGACCCAGTAGGCCTTGCGATCGCGGCCGAGCCGCGCCGCGACCGCGAACGCTCCGGCCGGGAAGGTCGCGGCTTCCACCGTGTCCGTCACCACCGCAGCGACGGCGCCCGTTGCCAGCAACTCGGCCAACGACCGGTTGTCGTCGACGGGGACGAGGGTCGCGTAGCGGAGCCGAGCGCGCGCCACGCGCTCGAGGTGCCCGCCGCGGTTGACCGCGATGCGCACGCCCGGTCGATCCACAGCGGCCGCCGGCGCGGCGCCGTGCCGCACGAGCACGATCGCCTCCGCGCGCGCGACGGCCGCCGTCATCGTACCGACGAGGAGGCGATCGGCACGGACGGTGACGCCGCTCATCGCGACGTCGAAGTCGCCGGCCGCGAGGCGGGCGGCGAGCTCGGGCCAGCGGAACGGGACGAGTTCGAGGCGCCGGCCGCGCGCGGCGGCGTAGGCCCGCGCGACGGCGACGTCGAACCCGCTCCAGGTACCGTCGGCGGCGCGGACCGAGAAGGGCGGGTAGTCGCCGCTCGAGCCGACGCGGAGGACCGGCGCGGCGGCCGCGGTCGGGCGGTGCGCGGCACAGCCGCTCGCCGCGAGCGCGGCGGCGCCGGCGAGCGCCACGAGACCGAGCGCTGCCCGCCGCCGGCGCGCCACGCCGGTCGCGATCACCCTTTCTGCTCCCGCCCCCGCGCCTGCACTCCCGCCCGCCGCGTCGCGATCGCATCGGCCGTGACCGTGCGGGCGTGCGTGCGCGCCGCGTCGGCTTCGAGCTTCAGTCCGTCGCCGAACGTCCGCGCGTAGCCGTCGTCGATCAGGCGCTTGTAGGCGCGCAGCACCGTCGGGTCGCACGAGAGCATGTCGCGGGCCAGGGCGCGGCACGTCGGCATTAGCTCCTCGGGCGCAACGACGCGGTTTACGAGGCCCCACTCGGCGGCTTGCTCGGCAGTCAGGTAGTTGCCGGTGAGCGACAGCTCCTTGGCGCGGTAGATGCCGATGCTGCGGCTGAGCTTCTGGCTCAAGCCCCAACCCGGGAGGATGCCGACGCGAGCGTGGGTATCGGCGAAGCGCGCCTGGTCCGAGCAGACGAGCACGTCGCAGGCGAGCGCGATCTCGAATCCGCCGGTGACGGCGAAGCCGTTGACGGCGCCGATGATGGGCTGCGGGCAACGCGCCATGGCGTCGATGACGTCGCCGTCGGCGATCGCCGCTTCCGTGGCGTCGCGGCCGAATCCGGGACCGCCGAGCTCTTTCAGGTCGAGGCCGGCGGTGAAGGCGCGGCCGGCGCCGGTGAGGATCAGGACGCCGACCTCGGCGTCTCCGGCGAGCCGGTCCAACGCCTGCACGAGAGCGGTGCGAAGCTCGCGGGAGAGGGCGTTCAGGGCCTGGGGGCGATTCAAGGTCAGGGTGGCGATGCCGCCGTCTTCGGCGACCAGCAGTACGGGTTCGGACATGCGTTCCTCCGCGGTGGCGCCGGTAGAGCAGGTGGCGTACTCGGCGAGCGTCGAGCTATAGTCCCGAGCCATTTCCGTTTCCATCCAAAGGAGGAGTGCCGTGTCCGAGCCGTTGCAATTCGCGGCGCCGTTCGCGCTGGGCGCCCAGCTCGAAGCGCGCGCCGCCCACGAGGTCTGCGGTCCGAAGGTCTTCCTGATGCAGGACGACCGGACCTGGACCTACCGCCAGCTGCGCAACGAGGCGCTACGCGTTGCCCATTTCCTGCGCCGCCGGCTGGAGCCGACGCGCGACGGCGCGCCCGGGCACGTGGCGATGCTGCTCGAGAACCACTTCGAGCTCGTGGCGCTCCTCTTCGGCTGCGCCTACAGCGGCTATACGCTCTTCGGCATCAACACCGGCCTCCGCGGTGAGACGCTGGCCGGCGTCGTGAACCAGTCGCTCGCCCGCGTGCTGATCGTCGACGAGCACCTGCTCCCCGAGGTCGAGCGCGTGCGCAGCCTGCTCGCGGTGCCGAGCGAGAACATCCTCGTCTTGCGCGCCGCCGGCGGCGGCCGGGCGGCGCTTCCCGCCGGCAGCGACTGGATCACCGCCATGGAGGAGGAGGTGGGCCCGGCCGCGGTGGCGCTCCAGCCCCCGGCGGTCGAGGTCGATCCGAGCAGCAACCTCATGGTCATCTACACCTCGGGTACGACCGGGCTGCCGAAGGGCATCAACAACAATCACATGAAGCTCTGCGCGGTCGGCTTCGGAGTCTCCTCGAACCTCGGGATCGGGCAGGACGACGTCGGCTACGCCTGCATGCCGCTCTTCCACTCGAACTCGATCTTCATCGGCATGATGCCGGCGTTCTGGGTCGGCGGCGCCCTCGGCATCAACGAGCGCTTCAGCGCCAGCAAGTTCACTCCCGACGTCCTGCGCTACGGGGTGACCTACTGGAACTACGTCGGCGAGCCCGTCCACTACGTGCTGGCGGCCCTCGAGAAGCAGTTCGGCGGCGATGAAGAAGAGATCGCCGCCCAGGTCACGAGGCATCCGCAGAACCGCTTCCGCTACGCCGTCGGCAACGGCGCGGCGCCGCCCGACATCGACCGCTTCATGAAGTGGTTCGGGCTCGAGGACATGTTCGAGATCTACGGCTCGACCGAAGCCGCGATCTCGACCTTCCGCCGCAAGGGCGACCCGCGGGGCTCGGTCGGCGAGATCACCGACCCGGCCGTGAAGATCCTGAACGAGCTCGGCGCCGAGTGTCCGCCGGCCGAGCTCGACGGCGACGGGAAGATCCGCAACTATCACGAGGCTGTCGGCGAGATCTGCCGTGTCGCGCCCGACACCAGCCTCTTCCAGGGCTACTTCGACAACCCCGACGCCGACAGCAGCAAGTACCGCGACGGTGTCTACCACTCCGGCGATCTCGGCCACGTGCTCGAGCGCGACGGCAAGCGCTTCCTCTATTTCGACGGCCGCACCGACGACTGGATCCGCAAGGACGGCGAGAATTTCTCGGCGCTGCAAGTGGCGCGACTGCTGCAGGAGCACCCCGACGTCGACCTCGCTGCGGCGTACGGCGTGCCCTGCGCGGTCTCCGACGAGCTCGTGATGGCGGCGCTCAAGCTCCGCCGGGGGGCGGTGTTCGATGCGCAGGGATTCTTCGACTACTGCGAGCGGCAGATAACCGGCGGCAGCATGGACCGGAAGTGGTTTCCCGACTTCATCAGGATCGTGGAAGAGTTCGAGTATACGAACACGGCGAAGATCCTGGTCCGCAACCTGAAGCAGGTGCACTTCTGTCGGCGACGACTCCCCGGCGCGTCGATCCTCTGGCGGCCACGCGGCGCCACCACTTACATCCCGTTCACGGCCGCGGACTACGATGGTCTGCGCGCCGCCTTCGCCAAGGCCGAGCGGCTGGAGCTCCTCGACCGCTGACCGCGGGCCGGCGTCGCGCGGCGCAGCCGCGCTTCCCGGGGAACACGACCTGCAGCAACGCTTGATCTCGAGCCCTTCTCGGGCTTCACTGCGCCATGGCCTACGATCCCTTCGCGCGCGGCGACCTGCCCGTCGGCGTGCGCACTCTCAACTGGAGCGATCCCTCCCGCGATCGCCTCCTTCCCGTCGAGATCTGGTATCCGGCGACCGATGCCTACCGGGGGCAGGACCTCGCGGCGGCGACCCGCGACGCCTACGAGCTGATTCCCGGCTTCCCGCCGGGCTGGCAGGAGGCCGTGCGCGACGCGGCCTCGCGCGCCGGATCGTATCCTCTGGTGGTGTTCTCGCACGGCTTCGGAGCGCATCGCCGGCAGTCGACCTTCCTCTGCACGCACCTCGCCAGCCACGGCTACGTCGTCGCCGCCATGGACCACACCGGCAACACCATCTTCGAGATGGTGCAGATGATGATGGCGGCGCAGGCGGGCGGTCCGATCCCGGACCCGGGTGCGACGCTCTCCGAGTTCATTCCGGCGCGGCCTGCCGACACGAGCTTCGTGATCGACCGTCTGCTCGCCGGGGTCGAAGGCGTGCCGGCGGTCGAGACCGAGCGCATCGGGATGAGCGGGCACAGCTTCGGCGGCTGGACGACGCTCATGGTGGCCGGACGCGATCCGCGCGTGCGCGCGGCGCTCCCTCTCGCTCCGGCGGGAGGTTGGTCGCCGCTGCCGGCGGAGCCGCTCGGGCGCGCCCTCGAGTTCGATTGGGGCCGCGACGTGCCGACGCTCTATCTCGTCGCCGACTCCGATACGCTCCTGCCGCTGCGCGGGATGCACGAGCTCTACGCACGGACGACGTCTCCGAAGCGCATGGTCGTCCTCGAGAACGCCGACCACATGCACTTCTGCGATCAGATCGAGCAGGTCCACGAGCTCTTCCGCACGATGCCGCCGCCGATCTTCGATCAGGTGGCGCGCGCCATCAAGCCGATCGGCGACCTCTGCGAGGCGGAGAGCGCGTATCGGTTCGTGCGCGGGCTCGGTCTAGCGCACATGGACGCCCACGTGCGCGGGATCGAGGCGGCGGCGCGCTTCCTCGCGGGCGACCTGGTCGCGACGCTGCGTGACCGCGGCGTCGGTGCCGCGGTCGTGTGAACGGCGGCGTGGACGGGTAGGCGCAACTCCATGTTCGCTACGTTCCTGAAGCCGGAGGCGGGAGGAGGAAGCGCGCTTACCCCCGGCCGCGAGCGCCGGCTGCGGCTCGCCGACGGGCGCGCCGTCGGCGTCGCCGAATACGGCGATCCGAGCGGCCGCCCGATCCTGTGGTTCCACGGCACGCCGGGCGGACGGCGGCAGGTGCCCCCGGCAGCCGTCGCTGCGGCCCGCGCACGCGGCATCCGCCTGATCGGGATCGAACGTCCGGGGATCGGCGACTCGACGCCGCACCTGCACCGGTCGGTGCTCGAGTGGGCGGACGACGTCAACGATGTCGTCGACCAGCTCGGCATCGGGAATTTCGCTCTCGTGGGGCTTTCGGGCGGTGGCCCGTACGTGCTCGGGTGCGCGCACCGACTGGCGGGCCGCGTCGTCGGGGGCGCCATCCTCGGCGGCGTCGCACCGGCCGTCGGTGCCGACGCCGCCCCCGGAGGTCCGATGCGCCTGGCGGTGAACCTGCGCCCGGTCCTGCACGCGCTCCGGGAGCCTCTGGGCGTCGCCGTCTGGGCGTCGGCATTCGCTCTGCGACCGATCGCCTCCGCAGTCTTCGATTTCGTGATCGGCACCATGCCGCCCGGCGATCGGGCGGTGATGCGTCGGCCGGAGATGAAAGCGATGTTCCTCGACGACATGCTGCGCGCCGGGCAGCATCAACTCCGGGCTCCCGTCTACGATCTCGTGCTGTTCACGCGTGAATGGGGATTCTCGGTTCGCGACGTGCGGGTGCCGATCCGCTTCTGGCACGGCGACGCCGATCCGCTGGTCCCGCTCGAGCACGCACATCATCTGGCCGGGCTGGTTCCCGACGCCGAGCTGCGGGTGCGGCCAGGCGAGGGCCACATGGGGAACCTCGACGCCGCCGAGGAGATCCTCGACACGTTGCTCGGTCTCTGGCCGCGAGGCGGGCCGTGACGTGCGGCTAGGAGCGCGGTAGCTGCTCCGCCTTCGCTGCCAGGACGAAGTCGCTCTCGGTGAGGCCGTCGATCTTGTGCGTCCAGATGACGAGTCGGACCTTGCCCCAGGAGAGGTGGATGTCGGGGTGATGCCCCTCCCGCTCGGCGAGCGCGCCGACGCGGTTGGTGAAGGCTAGGGCGGCGGCGAAGTCCGGGAAGGCGAACTCCTTCTCCAGGTGGTGGTCGGCGACGACCTTCCAGTCGTGACCGAGCCGGCGCAGCAACTGCGCGCATTCGGCGGCGGCGAGCGGCGGGACGCCGCCGCGGCAGGGCACGCATTCCTTGGTCGTGAGATCGCAGACGTCGTCGCTCATGTCGTAGGCTCCCGGCCGAAGACTGACCTGCCGGCCGCGCCGGCGCAAGGGCGGCGGCGCCGCTTGCATCGGCGCCACGAACAGGATTTCACGATGCGGCTATGGCGAGCGGCACCGAGGCGCCCAGATGGTTCACCGATGCCCTCGCTGCGCCGCGAAGCGAGCGCTTCCTCGAAGTCGAGGGCTGCCGCGTCCGCTATCTCGCCTGGGGTGAGGCGGCGAAGCCGGCCCTCGTGCTCGTCCACGGCGGTGCGGCGCACGCGGAGTGGTGGAGCTTCCTGGCGCCGCAACTGGCATCGCAGTACTACGTCGTAGCTCCCGAGCTCTCCGGCCACGGCGACAGCGGCCGGCGCGACGCCTACCCGCGCGAAGTATGGGCGCGCGAGGTCATGGCGGTTGCCGCCGATGCCGGGATCGCCGGCGCGCCGGTGCTCGTCGGCCACAGCCTCGGCGGCTTCGTGAGCATCGTTGCCGCCGCGCTCTACGGCGACCGCCTCGCCGGCGCCATCATCGTCGACTCGCCGGTGCGGCGGCCGGATCCGGAGAGTGAAGAAGGCGCGCGCGGCCGCGCCTTCCGCAATCCCAAGACCTACGCCGATCTCGAGACGGCGATGCAGCACTTCCATCTCATTCCGCCGCAGCCGTGCGACAACGCCTTCATCGTTGCGCACGTCGCCCGGCATTCACTGAAGCGAACCGGCGCCGGCTGGACGTGGAAGTTCGATCCGCGCGTGTTCGTGAAGACGTCGCTGGTGCCGATGAGCGACTACCTCGCGCACGTGCGCTGCCGCGTCTGCGTCTTCCGGGGCGAGCTCAGCTTCCTCGTGCCGCCCGAGATCGCCGAGTACATGTACGGGCTCCTCGATCGCAACGCCCCGATCGTCGAGATCCCGCAGGCCCACCATCATCTCATCCTCGATCAGCCCCTGGCGTTCATCGCCGCCCTGCGCGCGATCCTCGCCGACTGGGAGCACAGCGTGCCGCGCCGCTCGCCGCCCTGAGCGCGGATCGGCGCCCGAAGGAGCGTTCATGTCGTCCCCACGCGAGTTCACCCTCATCACCGGCGCTTCGAGCGGCATCGGCGAAGCGCTGGCGCGCCGGCTTGCCGCCGAGCGCCGTCCGGTAGCCCTCGTCGCGCGCCGTACCGACCGCCTCGAGCGCCTCGCGGGCGAGCTCCGCGCCGCGCACGGCAGCGAAGTGCAGGTGTTGACCGCCGATCTCGCCCAGCCCGGTGCCGGTGCGGCGCTGCAGGCCGAGACCGAGCGCCGCGGCATCATCGTCGATTGGCTCGTCAACAATGCCGGCTTCGGTACGCACGGGCGCTTCCACGAGCTTCCGGTCACGCGCGAAGTCGAGGAGGTCCAGGTGAACGTCGCGGCGCTCGTCGACCTGACCGGCCGCTTCCTCCCCGCCATGGTCGAGCGCCGCCGCGGGGCGATCATGAACATGGCGTCGCTCGGCGGCTTCGCTCCCGGGCCGTTCATGGCCACCTACTGCGCTACCAAGGCGTTCGTGCTGAGCTTCACCGAGTCGCTCGCCGCCGAGCTGCGCGGCACCGGCGTCCATGTCCTCTGCGTCTGCCCCGGCTTCACGCGCACGGAGTTCCAGGAGAAGGTCGATACCTTCGATACCGCGAGCTTGCCGTCGTTCGTCTGGATGACCGCGGACCAGGTCGCCGAGCAGGCGATCGCCGCCGTGGGGGTGCGCTCGGTGCTGGTGAACGGCCTGATGAACACGGTCGCGGCGAGTCTCTCCAAGCACTTGCCGGCCGGCATCACGACCCGCCTCGTCGCCGGGATGATGAAGCCCAAGGGTGCATAGGGCTGCCGCGATGCCGGGAACCGTCGTCGGCGCGCCGTCGGGGCGCTTCGCGGCCGCAGTCGCCGATCGCGGGCGCTGACGACGGATGGGCATGGACGACCTGACGCGGCTGCTGGATCGGATCGCGGGCATCGTCTGGGGACCGCCGATGCTGATCCTGCTGGTCGGAACGCACGTCTACCTGACCTTTCGCCTGCGCTTCATCCAGCGCTATCTCGGGCGCGCCATCCGGCTCTCGCTCGAGCGCGGTGCCGAGGGCGCGGGCGACGTGTCGCAGTTCGGCGCCCTCACCACGGCGCTCGCGGCGACGATCGGGACCGGCAACATCGTCGGCGTAGCCACGGCGGTCGCGTCGGGCGGGCCCGGTGCGGTGCTGTGGATGTGGCTCACGGGGGTGTTCGGAATCGCCACCAAGTACGCCGAGGCGCTGCTCTCCGTGAAGTACCGCATCACGGCGGTCGACGGCACGATGGCGGGCGGCCCGATGTACGTACTCGAGCGCGGCATGCGGAACAAGCCGCTCGGGGTGGCGTTCGCCGCGCTCACTGCGGTGAGCGCTTTCGGCATCGGCAATACCGTGCAAGCGAACTCGCTCTCGACCCTCGTCAGCGACACCTTCGGTGTCTCGGTCGGGATCTCCGGCGCGGTCATGACCGCGCTCACCGCGCTCGTGATCCTGGGCGGCATCAAGTCGATCGCGGCGGTCTGCGAGCGGCTCGTGCCGTTCATGGCGGTCTTCTATGTCGCCGGCTGCCTAGTCATCCTGGCGCTGAACGTGTCGGAGATCCCCGCGACCGTCTCCCTCATCGTGCGCTCGGCCTTCACCGGACAGGCGGCGGTCGGCGGCTTCGCCGGCGCCGGCGTGCGCGAGGCGCTGCGCTATGGGGTCGCCCGCGGCCTGTTCTCGAACGAGTCCGGGCTCGGGAGCGCGCCCATCGTGGCGGCTGCAGCCCAGACGCGGAATCCGGTGCGGCAGGCATTGGTGTCGTCGACGGGAACCTTCTGGGACACCGTCGTCGTCTGTCTCATGACCGGCCTCGTGGTCGTGCAGTCGCACGACTGGACGCAGGGGATCGGCGGCGCCGCGCTGACGGCGAAGGCGTTCGCCGATCTCCACGGTGCGCTCGGTCCCCTGGTGGTGACGGTCGGCCTGTTGACGTTCGTGTTTTCGACCATCCTCGGCTGGGCCTACTATGGCGAGAAAGCCTGCGAGTATCTCTTCGGGACGCCGTCGGTGCGGGTCTATCGCGTGCTCTGGGTCGCGGCGGTGTACCTGGGATCGGTGGCGCCGCTCCCGGTCGTCTGGTCGGCGGCCGACATCACCAACGCGCTGATGGCGATTCCGAATCTGATCTCGCTGCTGGTGCTCACCGGCGTCGTCGTCGACGAGACACAGCGCTACCTCTGGAGCGAGGATGGCGCCGGGGAACAAGCCCGACCTACAGTCCCGTGACGACGCCGCGCACCATCCTGCACGCCGACCTCGACGCTTTCTTTGCTGCGGTCGAGCAGCGCGACCGTCCGGAACTGCGCGGCAAGCCGGTCGTGGTCGGCGGCGCGTCGGGGCGCGGCGTCGTCGCCGCGGCGAGCTACGAGGCGCGGGCCTACGGCATCCATTCTGCGATGCCGTCGTTCGCGGCGCGACAGCGCTGCCCGCATGCGATCTTCGTCGCCGGTGACCTGGCGAAGTACCGGCGCGAGAGCAGGCGCGTCTTCGCCATCTTCGACCGCTACTCTCCGGTCGTCGAAGGGCTGTCGATGGACGAGGCGTTCCTCGATCTCACGGGCACGGCGCGGCTGCTCGGCGACGCGGTCTCCGCTGCCGAGCGCTTGCGCGCCGAGGTGCGGGCCGTGACCGGACTCACGCTCTCGGTGGGGATAGCGCCGGTGAAGATGGTAGCCAAGATCGCGAGCGACTTAGCCAAACCGGACGGGCTCCGCGCGGTGGCGGCGGACGAGGTGCGCGCCTTTCTCGCCCCGCTCCCGGTCGGGCGCATCTGGGGCGTCGGCGCTGTCGCCGGAGCGCGCCTCGAAGCGCTCGGCATCACGACGATCGGCGCGCTCGCCGCGGCGCCGGAGGCGGTGCTGCGACGGGCGCTCGGATCGTTCGGTATCGGACTCGCGCGGCTGGCGCGCGGCGAGGATGCGCGTCCGGTCGAAGCGGACCGCGAGGCCAAGTCGTACGGCGAGGAGAACACCTTCGAGCGCGACGTCGCCGACCGCAGCGCGCTCGCCGACCCGATCCGCAGCCACGCCGAGGCGATTGCGCGCCGCCTGCGGCGCGACCGTGTCGCCGGCCACGGCGTCACGCTGAAGCTCAAGCTCGCCCGCCCGCTCGGCGGCGGCCGCTATCCGCTGCTGACGCGCTCGCTGGCGCTGCGGCAACCTACCGACGACGGGGAGACGATCGGCCGTGCGGCGCTGTCGTTGCTGGCGCGGGTCGAGCCGTGGGAGCCGATCCGGCTCGTCGGCGTGGCGGTGACACGGCTGGCGCCGAGCGACGGGTCGCAGCTGGCGTTCGCGCTCGGCGGACCGACCGATCCGCGGCGCGCGCGCCTCAATGCCGCCATCGACGCCATCCACGAGCGCTTCGGCGACGAGAAGCTCAGCCGCGGTGCGGGCGGCGTGCGGCGTGCGGGATTGTCGATGGGCATCAAGCGCGGCGAACGCGAGACGAGATAAGAGCGCCGCCGCTACTCGCCCGCTGCCAGCTGATCGTCGCGCTGCGGATTCGCCGGCGCCGCGTCGGCCTGCGCCCCGTCACGCGTTACGTCGATCGGCACTCCGAGCTTCTGCTCGACGGCGTAGGCGAGGCGATCCGGGTCGACGCGCTGGTCGAGGCGCGCGCGCGCCAACAGTCCGCGCGCGTGCGCTCCGAGGTCCTGGAACATCTCGTAGACGTCCCGGTGCACCTCCACGAAGACCCGGCCCTTGCGCTCGCCGATCTTCACCGGCTGGTAGACGAACTCGCCGGGATAACCGCGGTCGACCAACGGATAGAGGTACTCGATGTCTTCCGGGTAGAGGCGCACGCAGCCGTGCGTGGTCAGGCGCCCGACGGTCCACGGATCGTTGGTGCCGTGGATGGCGTAGAGGTCGAAGTCGAGGCGGATGCGGTAGTCGCCGAGCGGGTTGTCCGGCCCCGGCGGGACGACGCGCTTCGGGTCCTCCATCTTGGCGTAGATCGAGTCGGGAACCACCCAGGTAGGCTTCTCGTCCTTCGACTTCACATGGAAGCTCTGGATCGGGCTCGGCGCCCACTCGGCGCCGAGCCCGACGGGCCAGGTCATGACCGGCGCCCGCTCGCCGAGCTTGGCGTCGACCGGAAACATGTACAAGCGAAACTCGGGGATGTTGATGACCAGCCCCGAGTAGCGGTTCGGCCGCGGCAGGATGCGCCGGGTGGGGAGCACGAGCTCGACGCCGGCTTTCGGCTCCCACTCGTCTATGCGCGGATTGGCGTCGCGGAGCTCGCGGAAGCCGAGGCCGCCCTCGCGCGCGATGTCGAGGAGGTTTCGGCCCGCGGCGACGCGGTAGAGCTCGTTCGCGCCGACTACTCCGGGGACTTCGTCCTCGCGTGGGATGTAGGCGGTGAAGGCCGACATCTTCACGATCTTGTCCGAGGCGGGGGGCAGCGCGCCGATGCTCGGATCGATGAGGGGGGCGGCGGCGCGGGACGGCCGGGTCGGCGCCACCTTCTTCTTCGGCGGCGCGACGCAGCCGGCAGCTACCGCGCCGACGACGAGACAAGTGAAAATACGAATCGGGATGGGCGAGCGCATGCGCGAACGAGACAGCAACTGCGGTGCCAGAGAGCGATGGTCGCAGCGCGCGCAGCACCGGCCGGCTGGCCGGCGGCGCCTCGCGCGCTCCGTGACAAAGTTGCCGGTCGTCACCAGAGAGATCCCTCCATTGGTTTGAGCGCTGCCATCACGCGGCCGCGCGATCTGCATATCGATGCTGCCGCGATGCCGCTCGCACGTGTCCACGGTGACCGGCGAGAGTATCGGACCCGAACGTACGCGCAAGCGGTGCGGGTGGAAATCGTCGTCCTCCGGGCTCGGCGCCCTCCGCTTCCGCAGCCGTCAGTCGACGACCGCAGACTGCACGAGATCGGAGAGCCGCTGGCAGCGCTCGAGGTGGCGCGACTCCTCGAGCAATCCCGCCGAGAGCAGTACGAAGACGAGCTCCCGGTCCGGGTCCACCCAGAACAGCGCCGAGCCTGCGCCGAGCCCGGCATAGGTTCGCGGCGAGGAAGTGAGGCCGAGGTAGGTCGGGAACACGCCCTCGCCGCGGATGAAGAAACTCAAGCCGATGTTGGCGGGGAAGGGGTTCCAGCCGCGCTGCTCGCAGGCGAAGGCATAGAAGCCGTTCGGCCGGTCGCCGGTGTGGATGCTGGTAGCGAGGTGCAGGAGCGCGGGCGAGAGCAGGCGGTGGCCGTCGAGCTCGCCGCCGCGGCGGCAGCACTCGGCGAGACGGAAGAGATCGGCCGCCGTCGACACGGCGCCTGCGGCCGGGAGCTCGGTCTCCGGTCCGACGATCACATTGAAGGCTTCGAGCAGGTCGGGATCGAACACGCCGGGCGAACGATCGCGGACCACGATCGGAACCTTGCGGGCGGCGAGGTCGGGCCGCAGACCGAGGGCCGTGTCGCACATGCCGAGCGGCCGCAGCACCTCGGCCTCGAGTACGTCGCGGAAGCGCCGCGTGCCGCCATCGAGGCGGCGGACGATCTCGGCGAGGAGCGCATGCGCAGTGACGGCACTGTAGTGGACGACCGTTCCCGGCGTCGCTTCGAGCGGCTGGCGGCACGCTGCGGCGACGAAGGCGGAGAGGTCACCGAGGCTCTCCGGCGGCAGCGGCGGCAATCCGGATGCGAGCCCGGCCGTGTGGGTGAGGAGCTGAGCGATCGTGATGCGCTGCTTGCCACGATTCCCGAACTCCGGCAGCACCTCGGCGATCGGCGTCGTCAACGCCAGCTCGCCGCGGTCGACACGCATCAGCACGGCGACGGTCGTGAGGGTCTTCGTGACCGAGAAGATCGAGAACACGTCGTCGCGGGCGGCGCGTCGGCGCGCCCCGCGATCGGTCCAGCCGATCGCTTCATGTAGCGCTACCCGGCCGCTGCGGGCGACGAGGACGACGGCGCCGTCGTACGTTTCCGCGGCGACATCGGCCTCGATGGCGGCGGTGAGCCGCGCCAGGCGGTCGGGAGCGAGGCCGAGATCGAGGGGGTCGGCAATTTGCATGGATCAGTCTCCTTTGCAGCCCGCGGCGCGCAGCCAGCGGGCGATCGCGCGTCCTGCGACGTGTCCCGTAGCCCACGCCCAATGGAAGTTGAAGCCGCCGATGCGGCCGTCGCAGTCGAGCATCTCGCCGACTAGGTGCAGCCCCGGGACGACCCGCGACGCCATCGTGCGCTGATCGATCTCGGCGAGCGGCACGCCGCCGGCGGTGACCTCGGCATAGTTCCATCCCCGAGGTCGTTCGACGGGGAGCGGGAGTGCGGTGAGCGCGTGGACGGCGCGGCGGCGCTCCTCGCGGGTGAGGCGCGCGATCGGCGTCGCCGGCTCGAGCGCGGCGCCGACGCGGACTAGCGTCGCCGCCGCGCGCTCGGGAACGCTCGCGGCGAGTGCGCGCGCGAGCGAGAGCTTCGGCCGCTCGCGGGCGAGCGCCAGGAGGCGGCGGTCGACCGCCGCGAAGTCTTCGTCGCCGAAGAGGCTCAAGCGGAGCTCGGGGCGAGCGCCCGCGGCGGCCGCGATCACCCAGTGCCGGCTCGCGTCCAAGACGACGGGGCCGCTGACACCGGCGTGCGTCCAGAGGAGGCTGCCGGCGCGCCGGTCGAGGAGCTTGCCGTGGGCGAAGGTCGCGAGCTCCGCCGGATGCGAGATGCCGGCGAGCGCCGCGAACGGCGCGCCGGCCGTGAATACGAGCGGTACCAGCGCCTGGTGCGGCGCCGTCACGGTGTGGCCGAGGCGTGCGACGATTTCCCAGCCGGCGCCGTCGCTCCCGGTCTTCGGCAAGGAGCGCCCGCCGGTCGCCATGACGACCCGGCTGGCGTCGAGCGCCCCGTGCGCATGATGCACGCGCAGCATGCCGGGAGCGTCGCCGCGTCCGACAGCAGCGACGCGGCATCCGGTCGCCAGCGTCACGCCGAGGACCAGGCAGCGTGCGACGAGCGCCTGCACGACGGCCGTAGCCGTGTTCGCCGCCGGGAAGAGCTTGCCGGTCTCCTCGCGCTTCAGCTCGACGCCGAGGGATGTGAACCACGCGATCGTAGCGTCGACGCCGAAGGCGGCGAGGACGTTGCGGACGATCGGCCTGACGCCGTTGAAGTCGGCCGCTGTCACGACCGCGTTGGTCACGTTGCAGCGCCCGCCGCCCGAGACCAGCATCTTGGCCCCGATCTTGGCCGCCCCTTCGAGGACGACGATGCGCGCACCGGGAGCCGCTTCGGCCGCGAAGATCGCGGTCGCGAGGCCGGCCGCACCGGCGCCGACGACGGCGACGTCGGCCGCCGGGGGGCAGGGCGGTGCAGCGTGCGCGGACATCGCTCCGCTATGGCACGACGCGCGGTGGTGCGCAGCTGGCGGCGGTGTCGTAGCGAGATCGCGTGGCGGGCGGCGCGCGCACCGCTTCTGCCGCGCAGCGGCCGCCGCCTTGCGGACCTGCTGCCCCGCGACTATGTCGCCGCCATGACGGCCGGGCCCTCGCGGAGGTTCTTCGACGTGTGGTCGTCGATCTACGACTTCCCGCTCGTCCAACGAGCGACGTATCGACCCATCCACGACGCGGTATTGCGAGCGCTCGCGACCGGGCCCGGCGCCCGCATCCTCGATGTTGGCTGCGGCACCGGCCTGCTGGCGCAGCGGCTCGCCGGCGAGCCGTCGGTCCAAAGCGTGGTCGGCTGCGATTTCTCGTCGGGTATGCTGGCGCACGCCGCCGCCCGGCTAGGCGGCGCCGCGAAGGCGGCCCTCGTCCGCGGCGACGCCGCCCGGCTGCCGTTCGCGGACGGCGTCTTCGACGCCGTCATCTCGACCGAGGCCTTCCATTGGTTTCCCGACCAGGAAGCGGCGTTGCGCGAGCTCCGCCGCGTGCTCCGCCCCGGGGGTCGGCTCCTCCTGGCGCTCGTGAGCCCGCCCTTCGAGTTCCTCGCCGGCGCCGTCGAGCTCGGGATGAGCCTCGTCGGCCAGCCCCTCTGGTGGACGACGCCGCGCCGGCTCGCGGCCCGGGTGGAGGCCGCCGGCTTCCAGGTCGAGAACCAGCGCCGGATCTTCCGGATCCCGGGGTTCCTGCTGCTGCCGACGCTCACCGTCGCCCATCGCCGCGGCGACACCGCCGCCTTCGGGGCCCTCGGATCGATCCCCTCGGAGTCGTCGCCCCGGGTCGTCGTTTGACTGACCGCAGTCGGCTCACATACTGTGGCGGGCCGTTGCTTTCGCGCCCTTTGCTTCCCGTCCGCTGCTTCGGCAGTGCGGACCCGGATCGGGCGGACCCCTACAGCGCACGCATGACACGAGCCGTCGGTTCACGGAGGGCGAAGGAATGAAGATCGCGGTCCCCAAGGAGACGCGGCCGGGGGAGTGCCGCGTCGCCCTGGTCCCGGAGTCCTGCAAGAAGCTCGTGCAGGCGGGATACGCGGTCGCGGTAGAGGCCGGGGCGGGACGGACGGCGTATTTCGCCGACGAGGCTTACCGCCAGGCCGGCGCCGCCATCGAGACCGACGCCGGGGCGCTCCTCGGCGCGGCCGACTTCGTCTGCAAGGTCGCGGCGCCGACGGTGGCGGAGGTCGCCGCGATGCGCCCCGGGGCGTTCCTGCTCGGGGCCCTGATGCCGCTGCGCAATCTCGAGAGTGCTGCGGCCTTGGCGGAGCGCAAGGTGACCGCCTTCTCGACCGACCTGATTCCCCGGACGACGCGGGCGCAGGCGATGGACACACTCTCGTCGATGGCGAGCATCGCCGGCTACAAGGGCGTTCTGCTCGCCGCCGCAGCCCTCAACAAGTATTTCCCGATGCTGACGACCGCAGCCGGCATGGTGTTCCCCGCCAAGGTGTTCGTCATCGGCGCCGCCGTCGCCGGCTTGCAGGCGATCGCGACCGCCCGCCGGCTCGGCGCCAACGTCTTTGCGACCGACGTCCGTCCGGAGGTGAAGGAGCAGATCGAGAGCGTCGGGGCCAAGTACGTCGGCATCGAGCTCAAGCAGGAGGCAGCCGCGGGCGGCGGCTATGCCAAGGAACTCAGTGAGGAGGACAAGCTCCGCCAGCGCGAGATGCTGGCCGACCAGTGCGCCGCTGCGGACGTCGTCATCACGACCGCTCTCATAGGCGGAGTCTTCGCGCCGCGCCTGGTGACCGCCGAGATCGTGCGGCGCATGCAGCCGGGCGCCGTGCTCGTCGACCTCGCCGCCGACGGCGGCGGCAACTGCGAGCTCTCGCAACCCGGTGCCACCGTCGTCGTTGACGGCGTCACCATCATCGCTCCTTTGAACCTCGCCGCCACCATGCCGACGCACGCGAGCCTCCTCTTCTCGCGGAACCTCACCAACTTCCTCACCGCGTTCACGAAGGACAAGGCGTTCGTGCTCGATCCGAACGACGACATCCAGCAGGGGTCGCTGGTCACGCATGACGGCGCCATCGCCAACGCGCGTGTGCGTGAGGCGATGCAATCCAAAGGAAAGGCCTCGTGATGCAACGGATGCAACGAAAGATCGCGCTCGTAACCGTAGCGCTGGCGCCCGCGGCAGCAGTACCGGCTTATGCAGCCGACGGACACGCCGTTGCGGCGCTCGACCTGCCGTCGATGATCTTCGTCTTCATGCTGTCGACTTTCATCGGCGTCGGGGTGATCCGGCGCGTGTCGCGCCTGCTGCACACGCCGCTCATGTCGCTCACCAACGCGATCTCGGCGATTGCGGTGGTCGGCGCGATCCTCGTGACCGGCAGCGACTATCCAACCCATATCCGCTTCCTCGGGGCGGTGGCGCTTTTCGCTTCGATGACCAACATCGTGAGCGGCTTCCTCATCACCAACCGCATGCTCAAGATGTTCAAGACCGACCGCGACGGCGGCGCCAAGGGCCACAAGTGATCCATACGCTCGTCCAGCTCGCGTACGTCGTCGCGACCGCGCTCTTCATCTTCTCGCTCCACTGGATGAGCGACCCGAAGACGGCGCGGCGCGGCGTGCAGGCGGGCGTCGCCGGAATGGTGGTCGCGGTGCTGGCGACGTGGGTGCAGCCCGAGATCATCCACCACGCCTGGATCGTGATCGCGATCGTGCTCGGCTTCGTGGTCGGCGTGCCGCTTTCGCAAGTCTCGCTCACCGCCGTGCCGCAGCGGACCGCGCTCTCGCACGCCTTCGGCGGCGCCGCCGCGGGCCTGGTGGGCACCGCCAAGTACTATCTCTGGCTCTCGGAAGGTCCGGAGAATCTCACGACCTTCCGCATGGTCGCGATCGTGCTCGAGATCGTGCTCGGCTACTTGACCTTCACCGGCAGCCTCCTCGCCGCCGGGAAGCTGCAGGAGCTCAAGTGGATCCCGCAGCGGCCGGTCACGTATCCGGGGCAGAACTTCGTGAACCTGGGCCTCCTGGTGCTGGCGCTGGCACTCGGCGGCTACGTCGTGCTCTACCCGACGGCGCCGCTCTCGGCGACGCTGTTCCCGATCGTGAGCGTACTCTCCCTGATCTTCGGCGTGCTCCTGATCATTCCGATCGGCGGCGCCGACATGCCGACGGTCATTTCGATCCTGAACTCGTATGCCGGGCTCTCCGCCGTCGCCATGGGCTTCGTCCTCGACAACAAGCTCCTGATCACGGCCGGGGCGCTCGACGGCTCGAGCGGCCTCATCCTCTCGATCATCATGTGTCGCGCCATGAACCGCTCGTTCACGAACGTGCTCTTCGGGGCTTTCGGGCAGGTGCAGGCGGCGACCGCCAAGGGCGAGGAGAAGACGTACAAGGCCGAGACCGTCGAGGGCGCCGCCCAGGTGCTGGAGCAGGCGAATCTCGTCGTCATCATCCCCGGGTACGGCATGGCGGTGGCGCAAGCCCAGCACAAGGTGCGCGAGATCTACGACGCGCTCCGCGCCAAGGGGATAACGGTCAAGTTCGCGATCCACCCGGTCGCCGGCCGCATGCCCGGCCACATGAACGTACTCCTCGCCGAAGCCGAGATTCCGTACACCGATCTCGTCGAGATGGACGAGATCAATCCGGACATGCCCCAGTGCGATGTGGCGCTGGTGATCGGCGCCAACGACGTCGTGAATCCCGCCGCTGCCACCGACAAGACGAGCCCGATCTACGGCATGCCCATCATCCAGGCCGACAAGGCGCGGACGATCTTCGCGATCAAGCGCTCGAAGCGGCCGGGTTTCGCCGGCATCGACAACGAGCTCTACTTCGGCGACCGCACCTGGATGCTGTTCGGGGACGCGAAGGCGGTGGTCGGCGAGCTCGCGAAGCAGCTCGCGGGCGGCTCCGGGCTCCACTGAGAGCCTGTGAATTTTCCCCGCGATGCAGTAGACACACTTCATGGCGGATGCGGAGCGGGGACTGGGAGCGGGAGGGGCGAGCCCGCCGCGGCTGGTGACGGCGAACCGGCGGCAGGTGGAGCTGCTACCGTTCGACTTGTAGTCGCTGTTGGCGCCCGAGCATCGGGCACGCGCAATCTGGGCGATGGTGGAGGGGCTGGATCTAGTGAGTCCGGCCGGCCGGCGATCGACCCGAAGATCCTCGTCGCGCTTGCGTGAGTACCTCGCCGGGCACGCGAACGCGGCGACCACGCAGCTCTACGACCGCCGCCGTGTCACGCGCAACATCGTCGAGCGCGTTTCGATCTAACCTCCACTGCTTCGCTCCGTGTTAGGCCTGCAACTGCTAATTAATTGGCGGAGCCTCTGAAATTGTCGAAGTTGACCGTCCGCGTACCTGTTTGGACACCGCTGAAACCAAATCGCTTCGCGGCCGTGTTGTACCACGATTCGGGTTCATCCAGGACTTCGTGGCCAAGGGCTGGCTCGTGACGTTGTCCCAGACGAGTCCGAAAGAGTTCAACACGTCAGTGCCCCCTGGAACAATGTCGAGACTCAATCGGTAGCGCGGCGTCGTCCCCGTCGTGAGATTCGGAATCGTAACCGATGTACTGAACCCGGGAGCATGGTTATCGCACTCGTCTTTGGTCGAATCCGTGACACGTCCGACACTGAGCGTGTATCCGCCGCTTCCATTGGGAGCCACCACAGCCTCGTAGCCCGTGTGACAGTTCGGGTGAAAGACCGGGAAGACGGCGAGGTGATCATTGGCCCCGTCCAGGGGCTGCGGAAACCGAAAATCAATTCCTGCCGAGCGTGTCGTATCACACCCACCCCCATTGGAGTCACACGGCGGGGCCGCCGTGAAACTGATCATGATCTGGTTTGATGTGTCTCCCCAATGCAGATGATGCCAGCGTTCGCACCAACGCGTGGAAAAGGGATTCGTTGAGAAATTGTCGGTCAGGGTAACAGCGGGTGCCTCACTGTACACGGCAACAGTCACGAGACAGGCGATCAGCGCCGACCGAAAAAGCTTGGCCATCATCATCGAATCCTCCCGGCTGCTACGGAATGCGTGCAACCGCATGCAGCGATACGAAGCCGTCTAGCGATTCCCCTCGCGTCCAAAGCGCCCCCGTCGCTGGAGCAAGCACCGTCAGAGAACCCGGTGCGCCTGGCGGGAGACCGATCGCGGACCCTACGGCGGTCCCGTCATTCGGACTCGCGAAACTGACATCGACCAAGGCGCGCTCGCCGGCATCACCGTCGATCGGCTGACGCGTCCACGTGACTCCCGCATCCTCGGTGCGAAGAATGAGCGGTTGATTCCTGTCCACACCGACCGCAACAGCCACCCCACGCGCGGGGGCGCTAATGCCTACGATACCTGCATCG